>JAESGW010000032.1_pt1 | contig 469596 bp, 462 predicted proteins | sample 9269791 | NCBI WGS metagenome assembly JAESGW01 (sample SAMN16773120, study PRJNA677053) | algae metagenome | isolation source: Aphanocapsa lilacina HA4352-LM1 and co-occurring heterotrophs from near cave... | place: USA: Maniniholo cave, near Haena, Kauai, HI | collected 2009-07-28
AAATCAGCCAATTCGCTGAAAGCTGGTACGCCGCATCGCAGATTTTCTGGGTGCTGCTGACCTTCGGCTTCGTCTTTTTCGTCATCGGCCGCGGCATGCTGCCGAAGATCGAGGCGACGGTGGACGCACGCGACCGCAAGGTCGCGGACGATCTGGCCGCGGCCAAGGCTGCGCATGCTGCCGCCGACAACCTCGAAGAAAGCTACCGTCAGCAGAGCGACGCAAGTCGCGCAGCTGCGCAAAAGGCGGTGACCGACGCCAAGGACAAGGCCGCGAAAGACGCCGAAAAGCGTCTAGCGAAGGTCGACGCCGAACTCGCCGACAAGCTGTCGGCGGCCGAAGCCGACGTCAACGCGGCGCGCACTTCGGCGATGGCTGAAATCGAATCGGTTGCGGCCGAAGCAGCGGGTGACCTCGTCGCCAAGCTGTCGGGCGTGAAGGTCGCTGCGGCGGATGCCAAGGCGGCGGTGAAGGCGGTGCTCCATGGCTAATGTTCTGACCATATTGTCCGAGGCTGCGGGCGAAGTGCATGTCGAGCCGGCATCGTTCGGTTTCATCGACGCGACCGTCTGGGTTTCGATCGCGATGGCGATCTTCATCGCGATCCTGCTGTGGAAGAAGGTGCCGGCGATGGTCGCGGGCATGCTCGACAACAAGATTGCCGAGATTTCGAAGCAGCTCAACGAAGCCGAAGCGCTGCGCCTCGACGCCGAATCGCTGAAGGCCGAATATGAGGCGAAGCTCGCCGATGCGGCGAAGGAAGCCGACGAGATGCGCGCACGCGCCGATGCAGAGGCCGAAGCGCTGGTCACCAAGGCCAAGGCCGACGCGACCGCGCTGATCGCCCGCCGCAAGCAGATGGCCGAGGACCGCATCGCCGCAGCCGAAGCCGGCGCGCTCGCCGAAGTCCGCACCGCGGCTGCCAAGGCCGCGACCGACGCGGCGGCGAAGCTGATCGCCGACAAGCATGACGCCGCGGCCGACAAGGCGCTGGTCGATCAGGCTATCGCGGGCATCGCCAAGGGCTGAGCCTTTCGACATCGCCAATTACCGAAACGCCCGTGGATTTCCGCGGGCGTTTTGTTTTGGGCGCCTAGTTCGCTCCAGCCAATCCCGCGACCCACGCCTTTGTCGCGGGGAAATTGTCCATGGCACGCTGATATCCCGCGCGCGCGGTGGTTCGTTCGATATAGTCCAGTTCCGCCGCGCCGAAGGTGAAGCCGATCGTGCGCTGGGCGAATTGGAGCGCGTAGGTCACCGAAATGTCGGCCGCGGTGAAATCGTCGCCCGCGATGTGGGAGGTACGCGCAAGCTGGCGGCTCACAAGGCCGAGGCGGCTCTTGAAAATGCCGAGCGCCCAGCCGGTCGTCCAGTTATCCCGTTCGGCTTCGGAGGCGAGGATGTGCGTCGCAACGATGGCGTTGATCGGACCAGCGAGCCCCGCCTCGCCCATATGGAGAAACTGCTGGTAGGTCGCGAACGCCGGGTCGTCCGGGGTCGGCGCGAAGGGGCCCGGTCCGTAACGCGCGAGCAGATATTCCATGATCGCGATCGATTCGACCATCACCGTGTCGCCGTCGACGATCGCAGGGATGAATCCGGCGGGGTTGATCGCCAGAAACTCGCTGTCCTGTTCGACACCGTCGAGCAGATCGACCGGCCGTACACGATAAGGGCGCCCCATTTCTTCGAGCAGCCAGGCAACACGGAAGCCGCGCCCTTCGCCATAGAGGGTGATCATGCCTGCAATCCTCAGAACTGGATCATGATGCGCCGCGCGAGCGCGGGCGAGATACTGTGGACGAACTGCAACATCTTCACCATCCCGGCGTTGACCTCGCTCTTGCCGGTACGGATGCCGCGGACGATTTCGGCGGCGCAGTCGTGCGCGCTCATCTTCTTGCCCGCGCGGCCCGCGGTCATGTTCGTCTCGACGACCGGCGGCAGCGCCTCGATCACCCGGACATTGCTGTCTTTCAGGAGATACCGGATCGCCTGCGTATAGCTGCGCAGCCCCGCCTTGGTCGCGCAATAGATTGAGCCACCCGCGCGCGGCGCGATCGCGAGGCCCGAGGTGACGTTGACGATTGCCGCTTCGGGCTGCGCGCGCAGCACCGGCAGCAGCCGCGTGCAGAGCGCGATCGGCGCATCGAGGTTTGTCCGGATGCAGTGCGCCGCATTCTCCAGCGTTTCGGGCTTCTCGAGCTCATATTCGCTGCCTACCCCGGCGTTGTTGACGAGCAGCGCAAGCGGCTTGCCCGCCACGCCGTTCACGACGGTATCGATCCCCGCCGGAGTCGACAGGTCGCCCGCGATCGTGCCGAAACCGAGCGTCGCCATCGCCTGCAATTTCTCGGCCGAGCGGCCCGTGACGATCACATTCGCGCCCGCGCCTTGTAGCTGCAGCGCGATCTCGCGCCCGATCCCGTCGCTGCCGCCGGTCACCAGCGCGAGCTTTCCATGAAGTTCCATAAGACCCCTCCCATGTTTTACGTCGCACACTATGGCGGGCCGCAGCGCCATCGCCTACATGCAAAATCATGGCTCGCCCGAACGCTCCCGACCGATTCAACGAAGAAAAAGCGACCTATGTTATCCGCGGCGGCGACGGCGAGGGCGACCAGCCCGACCTTGAGCGCGGTGCCGAGGCGATACGCAGCGTCGTGCGCAAATTGCCGACGCGCCCGGGCGTGTACCGGATGCTCGATGCACGCGGCGACGTGCTCTATGTCGGCAAGGCGCGCGCGCTCAAGAACCGCGTGACCAACTACACACAGGTCGCGCGGCTGCCGCAGCGGTTGCAGCGGATGGTGTCGCAGACGCGCGCGATGGAGATCGTCACGACGACGAGCGAGGCCGAGGCGCTGCTGCTCGAAGCACAGCTGATCAAGCGCTATCGCCCGCCGTATAATGTGCTGCTGCGGGACGACAAAAGCTTCCCCTTCATCCTGTTGCGCACCGACCATGATTTCCCGCGCGTCCAGAAGCATCGCGGCGCGCGGCGCGCGAAGGGGCGCTACTACGGGCCGTTCGCAAGCGCCGGTTCGGTCCACCAGACGCTCAATGCGTTGCAGAAAACCTTCCTTCTGCGCAGCTGCACCGACAGCTTCTTCGCCAACCGCTCGCGGCCGTGCCTACTGTACCAGATCAAGCGATGCAGCGCGCCGTGTGTCGATCGCATATCGAAAGAAGATTATGCTGGCTTGGTGAGCGACGCGCAGGACTTCCTCGAAGGGCGCTCGACGGCAGTCCAGAAGCGGCTGGGGACGGCGATGACACAGGCCGCCGAGGCGATGGATTTTGAGCAGGCGGCGGTGATCCGCGACCGGCTGAAATCGCTGACCTTCATTCAGGGCAGCCAGTCGGTCCACGCCGACGGGCTCGGCGACGCCGATGTCTTCGCGCTCGCGGCTAAGGGCGGGCAGCTGTGCATCGCGGGATTCTTCATCCGTGGGGGCCAGAATTGGGGGCATCGCAGCTTCTTCCCAGCGCATGTCTCGGGCGTGCCCGAGGCCGAGGTGATGGCGAGTTTCCTGATGCAATTTTACGAAGGCGTGCCGCCACCGAAGCTGATCCTCGTCGACCGGGAGCCCGAGGAATGCGCGCTGCTCGCCGAGGCGCTGGGCGAAAGCGGCAGCCGCAAGATCGAGATCAGCGTGCCGCAGCGCGGCAATCGCCGCCGTCTGCTCGAACAGGCGGTGCGCAACGCGGGAGAGGAACTCGACCGAAGGTTGGCCGAGAGCAGCAGCCAGGCGAAACTCGGACGCGAACTTGCCGAGCTGTTCGATCTGGAGAATCCGCCGCGGCGCATCGAGATCTACGACAACAGCCATATCCAGGGCACCAACGCCCTCGGTGCGATGGTCGTTGCAGGGCCCGAGGGCTGGATCAAGGGCGCGTATCGGAAGTTCAACATCAAGCGCGCCGAGACGCAGCCGGGCGACGATTTCGCGATGATGCGCGAAGTGTTCGAACGCCGTTTCGCGCGCGCGATCGAGGAGGATCCCGAGCGCACTAAGGGCGAATGGCCCGACCTTGTGCTGATCGACGGCGGCAAGGGACAGGTGTCGGCGGCGGGCGCGGTGCTCGCCGAGCTGGGGATCGACGACCTGACGTACATCGGGGTCGCTAAGGGCCCCGACCGCAACGCCGGGCGCGAGACCTTTTATCACCCCGACGGGCGCGAGTTCACGCTGCCGCCGAACAATGCCGTGCTTTTCTACATCCAGCGGCTGCGCGACGAGGCGCACCGCTTCGCGATCGGCGCGCACCGGCAAAAGCGTGCGAAGGCGATGGGATCGTCGCCGCTCGACGAGGTTCCGGGCATCGGTCCGTCGCGCAAGAAGGCGCTGCTGATGCATTTCGGCACCGCACGCGCGGTGCGCGGCGCGAGCCTAGAGGATTTGCAGAAAGCGCCGGGGGTCAGCGCGGCGGTCGCGCAGGCGGTGCATGATTTCTATCATTCGGGACGGTGAGGGGAATATTATGGATTTTGCAGCAGCCATGCCGCTCGCGGGAACGCTGGGCGTCACCATCGACGAAGGCAGCAAGGACCGCGTCGCGGGCAAGCTGCCCGTGCGCGCCGAAATCTGCACGGCGGGCGGGATCGCCCATGGCGGCGCGATCATGGCTTTTGCCGATTGCCTCGGCGCTGTCGGCGCCTTTCTGACGCTCCCCGAGGGCGCAAACGGCACGACAACGATCGAGAGCAAGACCAATTTTCTCGGTGCGGGCCCTGTCGGGTCGGTGCTGATCGGTGAGGCGATCCCGGTGAAAATCGGCAAGCGCTTGTCGGTGTGGCAGACGCGCATCCGCACCGAAGATGGCGCCGAGGTCGCGCTGGTGACGCAGACGCAGATGGTGCTTTGGCCAGCCTGACCGCCGATGCCATCGTCTGCGCGGTCCGCGCGCATGGCGAGCATGGCGCGATCCTGCGCGCGCTGACCGAAGAGGCGGGGCTGGTCGCGGGCTATGTTCGCGGCGGTCGGTCGCGACGGCTGCGGCCGATCCTGATGCCCGGCAATCTCGTTGCGCTCGAACTGCGCGCGCGGACCGAGGAGCAGCTTGGCGGCGCAACCGTGGAGTTGCTGGAAAGCCGTGCGCCGCTGCTCGCCGAACCACTGGCGGCGGCGGCTATTGATTGGCTGACGAGCCTTACCGCGGCGACTTTGCCCGAAAGCCAGCCTTATCCGGCGCTCTATTCGGCGCTGTCGGCCGTTCTGGATGCGATCGGCGTGGCTTCTTCGGCGCGACAATGGGCCGCGGCGCTGGCGCGCTACGAGTTGCTGCTACTCGCCGAATTGGGCTTCGGGCTGAACCTTGAGAAATGCGTCGTGACGGGCTCGCCCGACAATCTCGCGTTTATAAGCCCCAAATCGGGCGGCGCAGTGAGTGCCGGCGCTGCGGCGGGTTATGAAGAACGGCTGTTTCGCCTGCCGCCGTTTTTGCGCGGACAAGATGCCAGTCCGCCGATGGCCGACGTCCTCGATGGCCTGATCATCACGGGTCATTTCCTCGACCGCGACATTCTCGACGGGCACAACCGCGACTTGCTGACCGTAAGGGAAAGATTGGTCGACCGGCTGAGCAGGGCGGTTGCGTGACGCGCCGCCGCTGTCTAAGCGGCTGGCGAGACACGAAAGGGCGACACGTTGAAAATCCTGCTGCTGGCTGGCGATGGTATCGGTCCGGAAATCATGGTGGAGGCCGAGAAGGTCCTGACCGCGCTGGCATTGCCGGTGACGCTCGATCGCGCGCTCGTCGGCGGCGCGGCGTATGAAGCGACCGGCCACCCGCTGCCCCCCGAAACGCTGGCGAAGGCGAAAGCCGCCGATGCGCTCCTGTTTGGCGCCGTCGGCGATCCGCGCTTCGACAATGTCGAACGCCATTTGCGTCCCGAACAGGCGATTCTCGGCCTGCGCGCTGAACTCGGCCTGTTCGCCAACCTGCGTCCCGCCAAGCTGTTCGCCGGACTCGAGGACAGCTCGGCGCTGCGCCCCGAAGTGGCGTCGGCGATCGACCTGCTGATCGTCCGCGAACTCAACGGCGACGTCTATTTCGGCGAAAAGGGCACGCGCACGACAGCTGACGGGCAGCGCGAAGGCTATGACGTCATGTCGTACAGCGAGAGCGAAGTGCGGCGCATCGCCCACGTCGCCTTCCGCGCCGCGCAAGGGCGTGCGAAGCGGCTGTGCTCGGTCGACAAGGCGAATGTGCTCGAAACCTCGCAGCTGTGGCGCGACGTCGTGATCGAGGTCGCCGCCAATTACCCCGATGTGGCGCTGACCCACATGTATGTCGACAATGCCGCGATGCAGCTGGTGCGCAATCCCGGCCAGTTCGACGTGGTCGTCACCGGCAACCTCTTTGGCGATATCCTCTCCGATCAGGCGTCGATGTGCGTCGGGTCGATCGGGCTTCTGGCGTCGGCTTCGCTGAGCGACGGCAAGCTGGGATTGTACGAGCCGATCCACGGCAGCGCGCCCGATATCGCGGGCAAGGGCGTTGCCAATCCCTTGGCGATGATCCTGTCGCTCGCGATGCTGCTGCGCCATTCGGGCGGCGACGAGGCGAGCGCGGCGCGGATCGAGGCGGCAGTGGCCAAGGTGCTGGCGGACGGGTGCCGCGGTGCGGATCTGGGGGGCAATATGGGAACGGCGGCATTGGGCGATGCGGTCGTGGCGGCGCTTGGTCGGTGACCGAGCTTCGCGGCGAACATCTGCTGCTCCGTCCTTTCGGGCAGGACGATGCTCCGGCGCTCGCTGCGATCGCGGGACAGCGTGCGATCGCCGACACGATGATCTCGGTCGCCCATCCTTTTGACGTCGACATGGCGTATGCTTGGATTGAACAACTCGGCGCAAATGATCGACGCCAATCTTTTGCCGTTGTCGCCGCGGACGGCTCGCTCGTAGGCTATGCCGGCTTGCACGATATCGATCATGAGCATGGACTTGCTGAAATCAGCTTTTGGACCGATCCTGCATGCCAGGGGCGCGGCTTGGCCGCTCAGGCTGCGCAATTATTGCTCGACCACGCATTCGGCGGACTGGGCCTGAACCGGGTGCAGGCCTTTCACATGACGCGCAATCCCGCATCCGGGCGACTGTTGGCGCGGTTAGGGTTTAGCGAGGAAGGTGTGATGCGCCAGCGTGTGCGCAAATGGGATCGGTTCGAGGACGTAGTAATCTGGGCATTGCTGGCAGACGACCCGCGCGGTTCGAACGCCTTGCAACCCAGGGATGGAGCAGGCAGGGCGAGCGAATGAAAAAGACAACGGGTTTCGATCGTAGCAAGACACGTAACTGGCACCCCGCGACGCAGGCGGTGCGCGGCGGGACGTGGCGCAGTGAGCATGGCGAGACGTCGGAAGCGCTCTTCCTGACCTCGGGCTACACCTACGACAGCGCCGAGGAAGTCGCGGCGCGCTTTGCCGGCGAAGAACAGGGCATGACCTATTCGCGCCTCCAGAACCCGACCGTTTCGATGCTCGAAGAACGCATCGCGTTGATGGAAGGCGCCGAAGCGTGCCGCACGCAAGCGACCGGCATGGCCGCGATGACGACCGCCTTGCTCTGCCAGCTCTCGGCGGGCGACCATATCGTTGCGGCAAAGGCCGCTTTCGGGTCGTGCCGCTGGCTGGTCGACCATCTCTGTCCGCGCTTCGGCATCGAGACGACGGTCGTCGACGGCCGCGACAATGACGCGTGGGAAAAGGCGATCAAGCCGAACACGAAAGTCTTTTTCTTCGAAACCCCCGCGAACCCGACGATGGACATCGTCGACATGAAGCATGTGTGCGGCCTCGCGAAGGCGCATGGCATCACGACCGTGGTCGACAATGCCTTTGCGACCGCGGTGCTCCAGCGGCCGATGGATTTCGGCGCCGATGTCGTCGCTTATTCCGCGACCAAGCTGATGGAAGGGCAGGGCCGCGTCCTCGCCGGTGCGGTATGCGGAACCGAGAAATTCATCAATGACGTGCTGCTGCCGTTCCAGCGCAACACGGGGCCGAACCTGTCGCCGTTCAATGCGTGGGTGGTGCTCAAAGGCCTCGAGACGCTCGACCTGCGCGCGCGGCGCCAGTCGGAAAATGCGCTTGCGGTCGGCAAGGCGATCGAAGGCCGCGTTGCGCGCATGCTCCACCCGGGGCTCGCCAGCCATCCGCAGCATAATCTGGCGATGAGTCAGTCGAGCGCGTGCGGGCCGATCTTCTCCTTCGTGCTCGATGGCGGCCGCGAACAGGCGATGGCGTTCCTCAACGCGCTCGAACTCGTCGACATCAGCAACAATATCGGCGATTCGCGCAGCCTCTGTTGCCACCCATGGTCGACGACGCATTATGGCGTGAGCGAAGAAGCCCGTATCGACATGGGCGTCGTCGAGGGTATGCTGCGCATCAATATCGGCCTCGAAGATCCGCGCGATGTCATCGCCGATCTGGACCAGGCATTGACCAAGGTGGGGCTTTGAGCGACGCTGACGCCATGAACACGATGATCGACTCCTTCTTCCCCTTTGCGGCGACCACCGGGTCGATCACCGTGCGCGTAGCGGTCAGCTATTTGCCTGAACAGTCGCATCCGGCGCTCGGCCGCTGGTTCTGGGCCTATCATGTCCGCGTCGAAAACCATGGCGAGGGCGCGGTGCAGCTGATCAGCCGCCACTGGCGGATCGCCGACGGGCGCGGCCAGATCAGTGAAGTCGAGGGCGAGGGTGTCGTCGGCGAGCAGCCGTTAATCGTCCCCGGCGGCGCGTACGACTATGTTTCGGGCTGCCCGCTGCCGACCCCCGAAGGGTCGATGGTCGGCAGTTATGCGATGGAACTCGGCGACGGATCGCAATTGCTCGTCGCGATCCCGCATTTCCCGCTCGTGGCGCCTGCGACCGCGTTATGAAGCGCACGCACCTGCCACTGAACGCCCTGCGCGTGTTCGACGCCGCTGCCCGGCATTTGAGCTTTACGCGCGCCGCCGACGAGCTGGCGGTGACTCCCGCGGCGGTCGGGCAACAGATCCGGGCGCTCGAAGATATGCTCGGCGTCGTGCTGTTCCGCCGGACGCCCAAGGGGCTTGAGCTCACGGGCGAGGCCGATGCCGGGCTCGACGCGCTGCGGCAAGGCTTCTTGCAGTTCGAAGAGTCGGTGCGCGCGATGCAGGCCGGGCAATCGTCGCAGTCGCTGACGATCGCCGCGCCGCGCGACCTGACCGCCAAATGGCTCGCGCCGCGGCTCGCGCGCTACAGCCAGCAGGCGCCCGATGTGCGCTTCACATTGGTGTCGGCCGACAGCGGCATCGATTTCACCGAAGCGAACCTCGACCTTGCGATCTTCTGGACCGACGGCGCGGGCGAACATGAAGGGGTTGCGCTCGCCGATGCGTTGATGGTCACCGTTTCCGGGCCGGGGAGCAACAGCGACACGCGCATCGCGTGGCCGGGCTGCCCCGTCGCCGACGGCGAACCCGCGCTACGGCTCGGCGATGCCGGGCTGGCGATCGACGCCGCCGCCAATGGGCTCGGACAGGCGAATGTTCCCGCGATGCTCGCCGAGGCCGATATAGCGTCGGGACGCGTCCGGCAGGTGGGCGAAGCGGTCGCGGTGAAGCGCGGCTACTGGCTCGTTGCCCCGACCCCGCAATGGCGGCAGGCCAAGGTCAAGGCACTGGTCGCGGCTTTAACGGCCGCCTGATGTAACCATGCCGCGACAATGCGCGAATAATCCCGAAACGGTCATTCGGGGTTATTCATGCTCAAAGTTCTAGACAAACTGCCGCCTCAAACATTCGCGATCGGCGCGCTCCGTTGGTCATTGTTGTTCATCTTCGTTCTTTTCGGCGTAGCGAAATTTGCCGCCTATGAGGCCGAAGGTGTGGCGGGCATCGCCATGCACTATCCGCTGTTTTCCTGGATGTACCCGCTGATCGGCGTTCAGGGGACGAGCAATGTCATCGGGACGATAGAGCTGGCGACGGGAGCGTTGATCGCGCTCGGGGCATGGTCGCATCGTGCCGGGCTGCTCGGCGGTCTGATGGGCATGGCGACCTTCCTTGTCACGCTCAGCTTCAGCTTTGGTGTACCGTTGTGGGAGGAGGGCTATGGGTTCCCCTTCATGGGATCGACCGCGCAGTTTCTGTTCAAGGACGCCGTCCTGCTCGCGGGCTGTTTGGCCCTGACGCTGCACGCGGGCAACGGACTGCGTCACCGCGGCGCTGGCTTTACGGCCTGATCGCGTTCATTTTGCCGCGAGCGCAAGCAGGCGTGTAACCAGTCCGGTAAATGGCTCGACCGCAACATTGGCATTGGGGTTGTTCCAGCTCGCGGTGACGATGAACCATTTGCTGTCCGATTTACGCTGACCGAGCAGGCTCATCGACAAAACGCCATTTTCGGATCCGCCTTTATAGCCGAGATATTTCCAGTCGGCCGCGGCGACTGGACCGACCCCATTGTTGATCGCCATCGCGGCGAGCAGGGTTTTCGACCGGCGCGCGCGCAAATCGACCATCAGCCGCGCAATATCGTTCGGGCTGGCGAACCATTCGAGGCTGTCGATGAAACGCGGGCCGTCGGTGAAGCTGATCCCGTCGACATTGGCGAGGGTCAGGCGGTTCTGGTTGCTCTCGACCAGCCGGCGCTGCGCGGCATCGTCGCCCTTGATAAAGACAGGTCGCAAATCATTGAAATTATTCCCTTTGAGGGCAAAGGCTTCGACCGTCGTCAGCAGCGGGATGTTGCGCGACGGATCGCTGTGCCCCGCGCCCTTCATCCGCGCTTCGATAGGCGCGCGGCCGATCAGATGGATCAACGTGTCGGTCGCGCCGTTGTCGCTGACCGAGATCATCCAGTTGGCGAGCGTCTGCAGCGTCACCGGCGTGTCGGCGGGCCAGTTTGCGGTCCCCGCAGACGAAAAGCTGAAATGCGACAATGGCACGACGTCGGACCATTTACGCTTGCTCGCGGCGACCTGCGCCGCCAATTCGTCGAGGATATAGAGCTTGATCGTCGATCCGACTGCGAACTGATGGTCGGGGTTGGCGGAAGCGAGGGGGCGGATGCCCGCGTCGCCCAGTTCGGCGACGAGGAAGCCCGTTTGCCCAGGCAGCGCGGCGATTTCGGCCGCGACCTTGTCGAAACTGTCATTAGCCACGGTGACGCCAATGACGCGCAGTCCCGTGACACGCTCGTCGGCCGCTACGCCGACATCCAGCAGGACGGTTGCAACACCCCTTTCGAAGCGTAGCAGGACTGTTCCCGAACGGCCTCTGGCCGGGGTGGCCCTGTCGATGGCGACTGGCTTGCCATATTGCGCGATCAGGCTGGAGGTGAAGGTTTTGAACTGCGCCTCGGGGATCGCCTTCTGAAACGATGGGTCGAAATAGTCGGCAAAGGCGATCTTGCCGTCCAGCAGGTCGACGAGCTGCGCCGCGCGTTTGTCGAATGCGCTGTCGGTCGCGGGCGCCGATGCGGGCGGCTGGAGCGCGAGCGTCGCCGACGGCGTGCCGAGCGCGATGGTCGCTGCGATCGCTGTCGATGCGAGCAGGCGGGTCATCTTCACTTTCCTTCCGTTGCGGCGTCGAGCCGGGCGATCTGTTCGCGGAGCATGGCGGCGGCGCGGCGGTTGAGCAACCAGATGCCAAGCATGACGAGTGCGGGAATAGCCGCGAAAGCCGCGAAGCCGAGCGCGCTGCCAAATTGGCCGGCGAGGCCAGCCAGAAACACCGTGAGGCCGGGGATCAGCGGGCCGATATACCAGCGGCCGACGTATGCCAGCATCCGCTCCTCGGTAACGAGCCGCGCGCGGTAATAGGCGCGCACGTTGGCTGCTTCGCCTGCCGGATCGGGCCGCGAGGTGCGGCGCGCGAGCTGCCACACCATGACGAGGCTTCCGGCGATCACGAGCAGGCTGCCGATCTTGAGCAGCGTTCCGGGCAGGATCAGCGCGTAGAGGCCGAAGATAAGGGTGACGAAGGCGGCCGCGATATATTCGCGGCGGTTGCGCTTGCCGATCGCGCGGTCGAAGGCTGTCGCGCGCAATTTGACCTCGGCGAGCGGCAGCGGTTCCAGAGCATCGCCATCCTGTCGCCACAGGCTGTGCAGGCTGCCGTCATTCGGGCTGGTCATGATGCGTCTCCCGTCTGGGCAAAGCGGCGCGTCAGCATAGTCTTGAAACGGTGGATCTTGGTTGCGACCACCTCGGGCGAGACGCCGGTAATCTCGCCGGTCTCTGCCGCCGCGACGCCTTCGAGATAGAGCAGCAATATCTGCCGGTCGGGCGGGTCGAGCCGGTCGATGATTGACAGGATCAGCGCCATCGCCTGATCGCTCGTCGCACGCTCGAACGGCGTCGGGTTGTCGGAGGGCAGCTCGATATCTTCGATATTAGCCCAACGCCGCCGCGTGTGGCGCCGCCGCGCGATGATGTGCGAGGTCGCGCGGTTATGCGCGACGCGCCACACCCATGTGCTGAGCGCGCAGCGTCCGTCGAAGCTGGCGAGGCTTTGCCAGAGCGCAACCTGTATATCCTGTTCGAGGTCGCGGCGAAGATCGGCATCGGCCTCATAGCCGCGCGCCATGCGGGCGATTGCCCCGCCAAAGCGCGCGATCGCGTCGGAAAATGCCTGATCCTGTTCGGCTTCGGTCACCCGAAATCTCCAGCAACTGTCGTCGTCTGGCTATTTAGTCGGCCGCGGTGCGGCTTTCTGACAGAGAGGGGCGATTTTTTCGTCAGGCGTCGATGGCCGCCTCGTCGAGCGTCGCGGCATTGGCCTGGATGAACTGGAAACGGTGCTCGGGATGCTTGCCCATCAGCCGGTCGACCAGATCCTTGACCAGATGCCGCTCTTCATATTCCTGCGGCAGCGTCACGCGCAGCATCGAGCGCGTCGCCGGGTCCATTGTCGTTTCCTTGAGCTGGTTTGGGTTCATTTCGCCGAGGCCCTTGAAACGGCCGACGTCGACCTTCTTGCCCTTGAACTGGGTCGCTTCGATCTCGGCGCGATGGGCATCGTCGCGCGCATAGACCGAGGTGTTGCCCGAGGTGATGCGATAGAGCGGCGGCTGCGCCAGATAGACATGCCCGCGCCGCACGATGTCGGGCATTTCCTGGAAAAAGAAGGTCATCAGCAGCGTGGCGATATGCGCGCCGTCGACGTCGGCATCGGTCATAATCACGATTTTTTCGTAACGCAGCCGGTCGGCGTCGCAATCCTTGCGCATCCCGCAGCCGAGCGCGAGCGCGAGGTCGGCGATTTCCTGATTGGCGCGGATCTTGTCGGCGCTGGCGCTCGCGACGTTCAATATCTTGCCGCGGATCGGCAGGATCGCCTGCGTCTTGCGGTCGCGCGCCTGCTTGGCGCTGCCGCCGGCGCTGTCGCCTTCGACGATAAACAATTCCGTGCCTTCGGGGCCGTCATTCGCACAATCCGTGAGCTTGCCGGGCAGGCGTAGCTTGCGCCCGCTCGTCGCGGTCTTGCGCTTGACCTCGCGTTCGGCCTTGCGCTTGAGGCGCTCATCCATCCGGTCGAGGACAAGACCGAGCAACGCGCGGCCGCGGTCCATATTGTCCGAGAGGAAATGATCGAAATGGTCGCGCACCGCGTTTTCGGTGAAGCGCGCCGCTTCGGGGCTCGATAGCCGGTCCTTGGTCTGGCTCTGGAACTGCGGTTCGCGAATGAAGACCGAGAGCATCATCTCGCCGCCGTTGAAGACATCTTCGGCGGTGATCTGCGCCGCCTTTTTCTGTCCGACCAACTCGCCAAAGGCGCGTAACCCCTTGGTTAGCGCCGAGCGCAGGCCCGCTTCATGCGTCCCGCCGGCGGGGGTCGGGATGGTGTTGCAATACCAGCTATACGATCCGTCGGACCATAACGGCCAGGCGATCGCCCATTCGGCGCGGCCCTGGTCGCCCGGGAAATCCTGCCGCCCGACGAAAGGCTCGGCGGTCGCGCATTCGCGCGTCCCGATCTGCTCCTTCAGATGATCAGCAAGGCCGCCGGGGAATTGAAACACCGCCTCGGTGGGGGTGTCGTCGCCGATCAGTTCGGGCGCGCATTTCCAGCGGATTTCGACGCCCGCGAACAAATAGGCTTTCGAGCGCGCCATGCGATAGAGGCGCTGCGGCTTGAACCGTCCATGATCGCCGAAAATCTCGGGGTCGGGAACGAAGCTCACGCTCGTCCCGCGCCGGTTCGGTGTCGGACCGAGTTCTTCAAGCCCGCCGAGCGGGGTGCCACGCGAAAAGCGCTGGCGATACAGTTGCTTGCTTCGCGCTACTTCGATTTCGGTTTCGACCGACAGCGCGTTGACGACGCTGACCCCGACGCCGTGGAGGCCGCCCGAAGTCGCATAAGCCTTGCCCTCGAACTTACCGCCCGAGTGGAGCATGGTCATGATGACCTCGAGCGCCGATTTGCCCGGGAATTTCGGATGCGGATCGACCGGCATGCCGCGGCCATTGTCCACGACGGTCAGCCGGTTGCCAACGTCGAGTTCGATCTCGATCCGCGTCGCGTGGCCCGCGACCGCTTCGTCCATGCTGTTGTCGATGACTTCGGCGGCCAGGTGGTGGAGCGCGCGCTCGTCGGTGCCGCCGATATACATGCCGGGACGCCGGCGGACGGGTTCGAGCCCTTCCAGCACCTCGATCTGCGAAGCGTTATAGCTTTCGGTGGCGGGGTTCGCGGCGTCGAACAAATCGTGACTCATGCCCCAGCTATAGGGGGCGGGAAAGGCGGCTGGCAAGGGCGGTTTTCTGTGGCCGTGCGCGGCCCGGTTCACCCCATTTTCGAGACAAGAGGGAACTTTGGCCGGGTGCGGCGGGTTGGGGTGCCGACTGCAAAGTCATTCAAAAAGTGGAGCAAAAAATGAAAACCCTCTCTCTCCTCACCGCGCTTGCGGCCACCGCGATCGCCATGCCCGCATTGGCGCAGGAAGGCCGCGACACCTCGCAGGATTTCAACGGACCCTATATCAGCATCGGCGGCGGCGGCACGCTTCAGGGCAACGACCGCGGCGAAACGCTGGTCTTCGATACCAACCGCGACGGCACCTATGGCGACCAGGTGACGACGTCGGGCGGCGCTAATGCATTTTCGCCGGGATTCTGTAACGGTGCGGCGACGGGCACCGCGAACCTCGGCTGTCGTAACGACAAGGATGGTCCCGAATTCTTCGGCCGCGTCGGCCTCGATCAGCGCATGGGCAATTTCGTTGTCGGCGCGCTTCTGGAAGGCGGTCGCAGCGTCGCGCGCGATAGCGTCAGCGGCTTTTCGACCACGCCCGCGAGCTATACGATGAGCCGCGAGGCCGATTATCAGGGCAGCCTTCGCGTCCGCGCCGGCTACACGCCCGGCGGCGGCGCGCTCTTCTATGTTACCGGCGGCCCGGCTTACGCGCGCCTCGACAACAAGTTCGTGACCTCGAACACCGCGAACAGCTTTGCCGACAATGGCAAGACGCACGCTTGGGGTTACGCCGCCGGCGGCGGCGCCGAGCTGATGCTCACCAACAAGATCGCGGTCGGGCTGGAGTATCTCTATTCCGACGTGAAGGACGACGATTACCGAGTGAACGTCGGGCCGGGGACCGCGCCGCCGACCAATCCCTTCCTGCTGAACGGCGGCGGCACCGATATCCAGCGCAGCGGTTCGCATTTCCGGACGCACAGTGTCCGCGGGAGCATCAGTTACCGCTTCTGACCTCTTGGGAGCGGGAACGGGAGGCGTCGGGTCGAAAGATCCGGCGCCTTTCGCCTATCGGGCCGATGGCGCCGCAAAAATCGCGAAATTGCCGTTCGCGCTGCCGACGAGGCGGCTATCTTGATAGAGCTTTGCTTCGATATTGGCGATGCGCTTGCCCTGGTGAAGGACGGCGGCCTCGCACGTCAGCCGGCCTTCGCGCACGCCGACATGATAGTTGAATTTGATTTCCAGTGTTGCGCAGACCAGCCCGTCTTCGAGCATGCTCATCAGCGCGCCGCCCATGGCGGTGTCGGCGAGCGAATAGGCAACGCCGCCGTGCGCAACGCCGTTCGGGTTGAAATGGCGTTCGCGTTCGATGTCGATCGCCATCGTGCAACGCCCGTCGCCGCGCTCGACCATTTGCAGGCCGAGCGCGCGCGCGAACTGGAAATCCTGGCCGAACGGCCTCACCGGACGCGCCTTAACGAACTCGGGGACCACCGAAGGGCGGCGGCGGGGGCGGGCGGCGCGTGCCGCGCGGCAGCTGTGCCTGATAGGCGCGGCCGCAATGCTCGACGCAATAGGGGAAGCCGGGGTTCACCGCTTCACCGCAGAAATGGAAATCGGGCTCGCCCGGATGCCCCATCGGCCAGCGGCAGATGCGGTCGTTAAGGTCGAGCAAGGTCGTCTTGTCGGCAATCTCGGGGCTCGGCTTCGCGGGCACTAGACGGCGCGGGGGCGCGGGCGGGATCGGCGCCTGCTGATCGCCGGGTCCCTGGCGGATGAAGCCGCCGGGGCCGATCGAGACGATGCGCGGCGTATCGGCCTTCGGCGTCGGATCACCCAATCCGCCGTCGGCGTTCGGCGTGTCGACGACCGGCTTGGCATCGAGTTTCGGGGCAGGTGCCACCGGGCGCGGCGCCACCGGAGCGGCCGCACGGGGCGCGGAAACGGGGGCTGCGGGTTTCGGCGTGGCGGGTACCGCGGCCTTGACCGGCTTGGCCACTTTTTCGGTCGCCTTGACGGGCGAGGGGCGCGATTTCAGGCCGAGGCGATGCGCCTTGCCGATCACCGCATTGCGGCTCACCCCGCCGAGTTCATCGGCGATCTGGCTGGCGGTCAGCCCCTTTTCCCACATGGTGCGCAGGCTTTCGATGCGCTCGTCGGTCCATGACATAATCTATTCCTTATCATTCACGCTGCGGGCGGTTAGACGATCCGCGTTGTCGATCCTTTCGGGACCGGCATTCAGTCGTTGCCCAGCTTGCGGTAAGATCGGGGAGGCGATAGGCGAGAACGCCATGAACGACCAGCCCCAAATTTCGCGCCCCGACTCGACAAATTCCGCCGCGACTCCAACTTTTGCCGAACCCGGCGTTCCCCATATTCGAACGCTGAACGTGCCCGGCATGCACGCGCTATATGTCAAGGAGGTGCGGCGGTTTTTCAAGGTCCAGCTGCAAACAATCTGGGCGCCCGCGATCACCACGCTCCTGTTCCTCGTCATTTTCACCGTCGCGCTGGGCGGGGCGGGGCGGACGGTCATCGGCGTTCCCTTCGCCGATTTCATCGCGCCGGGCCTCATAATGATGGCGATGCTGCAGAACAGCTTCGCCAATTCGAGCTTTTCGCTGCTCGTCGGCAAGATCCAGGGGACGATCGTCGATTATCTGATGCCGCCGCTCGCCGTCGGCGAATTGATCATCGCGCTGGTTGGCGCCGCGATCACGCGGTCGGTACTCGTCGGCCTGGCGCTGTGGCTCGCGATGCTGTTGTGGCCCGGCGTGCATGTGATGCCCGACCATCTGTGGGCGGTCGCCGTTTTCGGCGTGCTCGGCGCGTCGATGCTCGGTTTCCTTGGCCTCATCACCTCGGTCTGGGCCGAGAAGTTCGATCATGCCGCCGCGGTGACCAATTTCGTCGTGACGCCGCTCGCGCTGCTGTCGGGAACCTTCTATTCGGTCGACAAGCTCGCGCCGTGGTTTCAGACGATCGCGCACGGCAACCCGGTCTATTATGCGATCATGGGCTTTCGCTACGGCTTTATCGGCACGGTCGATTCAACGATCGCGAACCCGGTGCTGACCGCGGCGCTCGTGCTGGTCGGAGTGAATATCGGGCTGGGCCTGCTGACCTACCGCCTGCTCGCCTCGGGATGGAAGCTCAAAGCCTGATTAATGGCGATGGATGGCGCGGACGCGGTAGCGGCCGCGTTCCAGCCCCTCGAACATCGCGTCGATCTGTGGATGGTCGATCGGTCCGCTATCGCCATCGGCGACCAGATTCTGCTGGCTGACATAGGCGATGTAAGAGGAATCGCCGTTCTCGGCGAGCAGGTGGTAATAGGGCTGCTCTTTCGCCGGGCGGATATCCTCGGGGATCGCTTCATACCATTCGTCGCTGTTCGCAAAGACGGGGTCGATGTCGAACACGACGCCGCGAAAGTCGAACATCCGATGGCGCACGATATCGCCCGGCGCGAAACGCGCGCGACCGATCAGCGGTGCAGTAACAGCGGCGGGAAGTTCGGAAGTGGATTCGGGCGTCATAGGGTCAATCTATGGCAGTTTACGCACGTTTCAAGTCCGTTACATTCCAATTCGGCTGTGGTTTGCCGAATCGGGCTGTGATCAGCGTTACAGATGCATTGGCGATGCGGGCTAAACTGCTCTTCTGGCTTTTGCATATCCCATTCGGGTTGTGGGCCGCACGATCAGGGGAGACGCATTATGACGGACTTACCACCCAATATCTCCGGCCCGGCTTCGGGCATTGTCCAGCGCGCGAAGGACATCCTTCTCAAACCCAAAGAGACATGGCCGGTAATCGCCGCCGAGCCGGCGACGGTGCAATCGATCTATGTGCCCTATGTGCTTGTACTGGCGGCGATCGGCCCGCTCGCGGGCTTCATCGGCGGACAAGTTTTCGGGTTCACCATGCTCGGTGTGACATACCACCCGCCGCTCGTGGGCGCTCTTGTGTCGGCGATCGTCTCTTACGGTCTGTCGCTGGCGACGATTTTCATCCTCGCATTGGTCATCGACGGCCTCGCGCCGAACTTCGGCGGTCAAAAGAATCAGGTCCAGGCGCTGAAGGTCGCGGCCTATTCGGCGACTGCCGGCTGGGTCGGCGGCATCTTCGGAATATTGCCCGCGCTTGCCGTCATCGGCCTCTTGTTCGCCCTCTACGGGCTTTATCTCCTGTATCTCGGCCTGCCGGTGCTGATGAAGGCGCCAGAGGACAAGGCGTTCGGCTACACGGCGGTCGTGATCATCGTTTATATCGTACTTTTCCTGATTGTCGGCGCGGTCGTCGCGACGCTCGCCGCACCGTCGCTCGTTACCGTCAGATAACGGTCGCCGCGCGCTGCCCCGGTCGTGCGCCGGGGCGGCTTGCTGTGGTCAGATTGTAGAAAAATGGAGGAGAGTGAGGGATTCGAACCCTCGGTACCGTTGCCGGCACTTCGCATTTCGAGTGCGACGCTTTCGACCACTCAGCCAACTCTCCTCGCTGAGAGTGGACGCCCCTAGCGGCGGTCCGAACGTCTTGCAACCCTCTCGTCACAAAATTACGGCCCGCCGCTTGGTATCGTCACCCGATCAGGGCTTGTCGGCCTCCCACCAATAGGGCTGGCGCTTGCGCGTCCCCGTCTCGGCCTCGTTCATCGTCAGCGGATCGTAGAGCCGCCCGCCGAGCATCACGCGGTGGATTCGCTCGGTATTGCGTATATTTTCGGTCGGGTCGGCATCGAGGATCAGCAGGTCGGCAAGCTTCCCGGCCTCGAGCGACCCGACATCCTTCGCATAACCGAGCGAAGTCGCGGGCATGATCGTCGCCGCCCGCAGCGCGTCGATGTTGCTCCAGCCGCCGCGCACGAACGACCAGATTTCCCAATGCGCGCCGAGACCCGATTGCTGGCCGTGCGCGCCGATCGAGACCATGCGGCCCGTCGCGGCGATCTTGCCCGCCTGACGCGCCGAATCATCGTCGACATAATCGCCCTCGGGCGCGATCACCCGGCGCTTGTTGTTCGCGGCGAGCTCGGTCGGCGGCGCGTGGCGCGACAGGATCGGGTGCTCCCACACATTGGTATGCGCGCGCCAATAGGGATCGCCCGCGGGTCCGCCATAGGTCACGACGAGCGTCGGGGTGTAGTCGACCTGCGTCTGTCCCCACAGCTGGACCAGATCCTTGTAGAAGATGTGGAGCGGGACATTGTGCTCGACGGTCGAATTGCCGTCCTGGATCAGCGTGACGTCCTGCGTGAACAGCGACCCGCCCTCGGGCACGACCGTCATGCCTTCGGTCTGCGCGGCCTTCACGACCATCTGCCGCTGGTCGCGCCGCGGCTGGTTGTAATTTTTGACGCTGTGCGCACCCTGCGCCTTCAAGCGGCGGACGTGGGCGAGCGCGTCGTCATACCCGTTGATCTCGGCATAAACCCCGGCCGCCTTGGCACCGTAGATGACCTCGCCGGTCGAAAAGATGCGCGGGGCGAGGATCAACCCGGCGCGCTGCATTTCGGACGAGACGAAGATTTCCGACGCGCGCGACGAGGGATTGTGGCTTGTCGTCGTGCCCATCGCGAGGTTGACGATCTCCGACCAATTCTGCTGCGGGACCAGTTCGTCGTCGCCGTGCGAGCCGTGCGCGTGGGCGTCGACGAAGCCGGGGACGATCGTCTTGCCGGTCGCATCGACGGTGACCGCGCCCGCAGGCACGGTGATCGCGCTCGCCGCACCGACCGCGGTGATGCGGTCGCCGTCGATGACGATCGCGCCATTCTCGATCACGCCGCCGCCCCTGTCGGCCATCGTCACGATCTTGGCGCCGGTGATGACGACGACGCCCTTATGCTTCGACGCCGCCTGTGTCATCGACAGCGATACGCCGTCGGTCGGCGGGATGAACTTGGGCGCCTTTTCGTCGACCGGCGCGTTCGTGAAGAAGCTCGCCAGATCGGCGCTGAACAAGGTCGCGCCGCGGCTCCAGTGGAGACGGCGGCCGCCGTCGGACCAGTGCATATATTCGGCGCCGCTGCCGCTGACGCGCGTAACGGGGAGCGCGCCGCTCTTGGTGCCGAGCGAGACATCCTGCCCGCCGGGCATCAGCGGGGTGACGTAAGCGTCGTAATTCTGCCGGAACGCCAGCGTGCGGCCGTCGGGCGAGATTTCATAGTCGCTGACCAGCTCGCCGTTGGCGTGGACGCGCTTGTCCTGACCGCTCATGTCGGTGCTGACGAGCTGGCTCTTGCCGTCACCCGCGGTGACCATGAAGACGCGGTCGCTGGTTGCGGCGAACTGCGGCTTGGCGCCGTCGCTGCTGATCCGCTCGGCGGCCCCGCCGCTCGCGGCGATGCGGTAGACGCCCGGATCCTCGCTCCAGCGCGCCGAGGTCAGCCCGCCGCTGCCGCGCCGTTCGAACACGATCGTCTTGCCGTCGGGCGAAAAGCGCGGTTCGGCATAATGGCCCGGGGTGGTGGTCAGCTTGCGCGAGGCGCCGCCGCCTGCGCCAACGACGTGGATTTCACCCATCCCGCCGTCGGTCCAGCGCACGAAGACGAGCGATTTGCCGTCGCGCGACCAGCTGGGCCACGCTTCCATCGCGTCGTCCTTCGCGCCGGTCAGCCGCCGTGCACCGCCGCCGGCCGCGGGCTTGACCCACAGCTTGCCAAGCGTCTCGAACACGACGCTACGCCCGTCGGGCGAGACCTCGGCCCAGCGCGGCATTTTGGTCACGAAACTGTCGGGCGCGACTTCGACCGCCGGGTGCGTCGCATCGACGATCGTCCGGTCGTCGTTGACGCTGAACGGGATGATGCGGGCGTCGCCGCCGGCACCACTGACGCGGCGCAGTTTGCCGCCGGACCAGAAGAGGATGTCGCGACTGTCGGGGGTCCATGCCATGTTCGGATAGACGCCGGTGACCGCCCAGGTTTCCTGCACATCCTGATCGAGCGCGTCATAGACCTTCTTCTCGGTGCCCGAGGCGAGATCCTTCACATAGAGCTTCGACTGCGTCCCCTCGCGGCGCACGAAGGCGAGGCGTTTGCCATCGGGCGAGGGCGTCGGACGCACCGCGCCGCCGGGCCCCGATGCCGCGGTGCTGACTTTGCCATCTTCGAGGCTATAGCGTTCGATATGGAAGAGGTCGGTGTTGCTGTCCTGCGCATATTCGAAGATCGCCCCGGGCGTGACGTTGCGCGTGTAGAAGACGCTCTTGCCGTCGGCCGCGAAGATCGGCTCGCCAAGTTCCTTCTGGTGACGCTCGTTGGGTTTCTTGACGAGCGGCACGCCCGCGCCGCCTGAGACATGGTATAGCCACACCTCACCAGTGCCGAGCGAGCGGCCCGTCGTGAAATGCTTCTTGGCGACGATGAACTGCCCGTCGGGGCTCCAGCTTGGCTGGTTGAGCAGGCGGAAATCTTCCTTCGAGATCTGCTTCTTGTCGCTGCCGTCGCGGTTCATCAGCCAGATATTGTCGCCGCCCGCGCGGTCGGAGACGAAGGCGATGCGCGTGCCGTCGGGCGAGAAACGCGGCTGATGCTCATAGGCGAGCCCTTCCGCGATGCGCGTCGGCGTGCCGCCCTCGATCGGCATGGTATAGATGTCGCCGAGCAGGTCGAAGGCGATCGTGCGGCCGTCGGGCGCGACATCGACATTCATCCAGCTGCCCTCGTCGACCGCGATCTGGACCTTGCGCGTCGCGAGGCCCGGCGGGGCGTTGACGTCCCACTTGTCGGGTTTCGCGTCGGCGGCGGGAGGAGAGGCCGGCGCGCTTTGCGCCCAGACCGAGGTTGAACAAGCCAAAGTCGCCGCGAGGGCGAAAGCGAAGCGCGCCATGAAATTATCCCCGTTTGAAATTATGCTATGACCATATGGTCCGGGCAGGAACATGCAAGTGACAGGTTTCGACGAAGAACTGGCAGCATCGACGAGCGACTGCTAGCCCGGTCGAAAGAACGGGATCGGGAGAGCAAAGCGTGCCGCTCAAGGGAATTAGGGTATTGGATTTCGGCCGCTATATTGCCGGCCCCTATTGCGCGGCGTTGCTCGCCGACTATGGCGCCGACGTCATCCGTATTGAGGCGCCGGGGGGCAATGACGATCGCTATTCGGTGCCGGTCGCCGACGACGGATCGGGCGCGATGTTCATGCAGATGAACCGCGCCAAACGCTGCCTGACGCTGAAGCCCGGAAGTCCGGAGGGGCGGGAGATCGTCCGCCGGTTGGTCGAAACCGCCGATGTGGTGATCGCGAACCTGCCGCACGATGCCCTCGTCAAGCTCGGGCTCGATTACGACAGCCTGGCCGCGATCAACCCGCGCATCATCCTGGCGACCGCGTCGGCATTCGGCAGTGAGGGGCCGCTGGCGAGCCGCGTCGGGTTCGACGCGGTGGGGCAGGCGATGTCGGGGACGGTGCATCTTACGGGCACGCCGGACCAGCCCTATCGCGCGCAGGTCAATTATGTCGATTTCGGAACCGCGCTGCACTGCGCGTTCGGCGTCATGCTCGCGCTGCGCGAGCGCGAGGCGACGGGCAAGGGGCAATGCGTCTCGGGCTCGCTGCTCGGCACCGCGCTCGCCATGTCGAACGCGCTGACGATCGACCATGCGCTGAACGGCATCGATCGCCAGCCGATCGGAAACCGCGCCTTTAGTTCGGGACCCACCGACATCTTCCGCACCCGCGACGGATGGATCATCACCCAGATTGTCGGCAATGGCATCTTCGCGCGCTGGGCCGAACTGGTCGGGCGGCCCGATCTGGTCGGCGATCCGCTGTATGCGAGCGACATTCTGCGCGGCGACAATGGCGAGGAACTGAGCGCGATCATGCAGCGCTGGTGCATCGAGCGGACGAGCGAAGAGGCGATCGCTGAACTGGCCGCCGGACGGGTGCCCGCGGCGCCGGTGCTGCGCGCGGGGGAAGCGCTCGCGCAGCCGCAGGTGAAGGCGATGGGGCTGGTCGAGCCGGTCGTCTATCCGGGCGCGGCTGGCGCGGTGCCGGTCATCCGCGCGCCGATCCGCCTTTCGGACAGTGATAAAGCCGATCCGCAGCGTGCGCCGCAGGTCGGCGAGCATAGCGACGCGATCCTCTCGGAACTCGGCTATGACGCCGAAGCCATTTTGGCTTTGCGCGCGGCAAAGATTATTTGAGCCGGGGAGGGTGGACAATCGGCGATCGCCGCTTAAGTTACCGGTCAGTATAAAAATCAGCCCAGGAGTTCTCCATGACCGATACCAGCGAATATGTGCCGCCGAAAATCTGGACCTGGGACAAGGAAAGCGGCGGGCGTTTCGCCAATATCAACCGGCCGATCGCGGGTCCCACGCACGACAAGGAGCTGCCCATCGGCAAGCATCCCTTGCAGCTCTATTCGCTCGGCACACCCAATGGCGTGAAGGTTACGGTGATGCTCGAGGAGCTGCTCGCGGCGGGACACAGCGGTGCCGAATATGACGCGTGGCTCATCAATATCGGCGAAGGCGACCAGTTTTCGAGCGGCTATGTCGCAGCTAATCCGAACAGCAAGATCCCCGTGCTCGTCGACCGCAGCGGTGCCGAGCCGATCCGCGTGTTCGAATCGGGCGCGATCCTGATCCATCTCGCCGAGAAATTCGGCGCCTTCCTGCCGACCGAAACCGCGAAGCGTGCCGAGGCGCTGTCGTGGCTGATGTGGCAGATGGGCAGCACGCCCTTCCTCGGCGGCGGCTTCGGCCATTTCTATGCCTATGCGCCGACGAAGCAGGAATATCCGATCAACCGCTATGCGATGGAGGTGAAGCGCCAGATGGACGTGCTCGACCGCCGCCTCGCGGAAAGCGAATATATCGCGGGGGCCGATTACACGATCGCCGACATGGCGATCTGGCCCTGGTATGGCGCGCTCGCCAAGGGGCTCGTCTATGACGCCGGCGAATTCCTGCAGGTCGATGACTATAAGAATGTCCAGCGCTGGACCGACCAGATCGCGGCGCGCCCGGCGGTCAAGCGCGGGCGGATGGTGAACCGCGTGACGGGCGATCCGGCGAGCCAGCTGCGCGAGCGGCACGACGCGTCCGACTTCGAATTGCGCACGCAGGACAAGTTGGAGGCCGCCGAATAATTCGCATTATTCGTTTGAAGGCGCCGCGCCGACATTAGCGGTTCTTCAACGATGGGCTGCGCGCCCCTAAATCAGCCCGGTTCCGGCGCCGCAAAATCCTGCAAAATACGCAAAAGCGGCGTCGGGCTCTCTCGACGCCGCTTTCATTTGCGGGCGGCCATTCTGCCGGCATGGCAGGTTCCATCCGACTTTCGCGGCGCGTCCGCAAAATTGCCCTGACAGGTCTTACCCTGGCGCGCGAGGAGCGTGGCGCCGCCATCGTCGAAATGGCGCTGGTGCTGCCGCTGCTCCTCGCGTTGCTGATGGGGATATTGGTCTATGGTCAGTATTTCATGCTCGCGCATAGCGTGCAGCAGGCGGCCAACGACGGCGCCCGCGCATCGATCATCGGGCTCGACGCGGCCGACCGCAGCGCGGTCGCATCGCGCGCCGTCGGCCGCAGCCTGCAGGCGGTCGACGGCACCCACAGCGTCGCGGTGTCCGAAACGATCGAGGCGATCACCGTCGCGGTGACCTTCACCGTGCCGCAGGACAACCTCCTGCGATCAAGCTTCGTCCCGTCGCCGGGCAACGTCATCCGTGCCCGCGCGACCTTCGAACTGCCGGTCGATTGAGCATGGCGATCCTGTCCCTCCTTCGCCGTCTTGTCCGCCATCGCGGCGCCAGCATCAGCATCACGACCGCGTTCGGCATGACGATGCTGATCGGGTCGGCGGCATTTGCGGTAGATCTCGGCTCGCTCTATCTCGACCGCCGCAAGTTACAGGGCATCGCCGATGCCGCGGCGATGGCGGCGGCGGGAAGGCCCGGCGAGGAGCGGGCGGCGGCGGAGCGGATCATCGCAGCGAACTGCGATTGCGGCATTCGTATCGCGGTGCTCGACCCCGGCACCTACACCGCCGATCCGTCGATCCTGGCCGAAGAGCGCTTTGCCGGCGGCGGTGCGTCGCCGAACGCCGTGCGGATCACGCTGACGCGCGATCGCCCGCTGTTCTTCGGCAGTTTCCTGACGGGCCGGCAGGACAGCATCATTCGTGCTACAGCGACCGGCGCACGGCGCGGTTATGCGGCCTTTTCGCTCGGGTCGCGCGTCGCGGCGGTGAACGGCGGCCTTCCCAATGCGCTGCTGTCAGGCCTGACGGGCAGCCAGGTCAATCTTTCGGTGATGGACTATAATGCGCTCGCGAGCACCGATATCGACCTGCTGGCTTTCTCCGACGCGCTGCGGACCGAACTCAACGCCGATGTGCTGACCTTTGGTCAGACGCTCGACACCCAGGCAACCTTGCCGCAAGTCGTGTCGGCGCTGGCGAGCGCGTCGGACGGGCAGGCGGCGACCGCGCTCGAACATATCGCGGATCGCGCGCTGCCGCGCGCCCTGCTGCCGTCGCGTGCGATCGACCTCGGCCCGCGGTCGTCGAGCATCCGGATCGATGCGGCGAACCCGGTCAAGGTCAACGCGCTCAGCCTGCTGCGCGCGATGCTGCTGCTCGGCAATGCGAACCGGCAGGTCGACCTGTCGCTGGCGGGCAGCCTGCCCGGTGGATCGGGGGTCAGTATCGCGCTGATGATCGGCGAGCCGCCGGTGGGCTCGCCGCTGATCGCAGTGACCGACACCAATGATGTCATCGTCCGCACCGCGCAGGTGCGGCTGAAAATCGACACGCGTGTCGCGACGCCGCTCGCCAGCGTTCATGTCCCCGTGCTTGCCGAACTGGGATCGGCGTCGGCGCGGATCACCGACATCGATTGCCGCCCGAACAGCGGCGCCGCAGTGTCGCTCGGCGTCGTGACCTCCCCGGCGATGGTGGCGATCGGAACGGTTCCCGATAGCGATTTTCAGGACATGAAGCGCCCGCTCGATCCGGGGCCGGCGCGCGTCGTCAAATTGCCGCTCGTCAGCGTCGATGCAGAGGCCGAACTCATCCTGTCGGACCTCAATGAAAAGCCGGTCGCATTTTCGCGCGCCGAGATCGACGATGGCAAGGTGAAGACCGTGTCGAGCAGCGGCCTTGTCGCGGGTGCCGCGAAATCGCTCTCGGACCGGATGGAGCTTGAGGTCAACGTCCTCGGGCTCGTCCTGAACCTGAAGGCGCTGACGACGGTGGTCGGCGAGACGGTGGCGCTTGCTGCGCCTTTACTCGACACCGTCTTGTCGGACCTTACCGGCCTGCTCGGGGTGCATGTCGGGCAGGCCGATACAAGGGTCAACGCGCTGCGCTGCGGCAAGGCGCGGCTGGTCTGATCGTTCGCGCAATGGCGCCGTTCCGGACACGACAGCCCGCCGTTTGATCCCTTCCCGACCGAAAGCAGGCGACCGCCGGGTTATAGGGGGCAGGGGATTGACCGGTTTTCAGGGGGATATGGTGGCAACGGCACAGGAACCACAGCGCGTATCGGCGGCCGATTTCATCCGGGGCTTTGCCAATTGGCGATTGCAGTCGGCGCGCAAGCCCGTCGTCGTGACGCATCACGGCAAGGACGCGCATGTGCTGATTTCGCTCGACGACTACCGCCGCCTCGACGGCGATGTGGCGAAGGAGGTCGCGGCGGCGTCCGACATCTTGCAGTCCTCGCTTGCTGGCCTCGTGGAATCGGTCCGCGACGGCGTGATCCTGATCGACCGGCAACGGCGTGTCGCCGCGCTCAACCCCGCAGCGTCGGATATGCTGGAGATTCCGGCGGCCGATCTGATCGGGGGGGAGCTGATGACAGTGGTGCCGGGCCTGAGGGACAGCCTGATCTTTCATCACATCAACCGCCTGCTCGACCATCGCGAGCGGTTTTCGGGCGATGTCCCCGGCATGCTCCGCCCGCGCCAATGGCTGCATATCGACCTCATTCCTTTGCCGGTCGGCGGTGCGATCGTCCTGCGCGATGTCAGCGACGCGATGGAGGGGTTCGCCGCCGGCGACACGCGGCAGGCGATGCTCGATGCCGTCGAGATCGATGGCGGCATCGGCCACGCCCGTATCTCGGTGCGCGAAACGGTCGAGGCGGCGAACGCCATGCTGACCGCCCTGCTCGGGGTAGATGCGGTTGCGATCCGGCGTGTCCGCTTTTCGGCGCTGCTCGCGGTCGGGCAGCGGTCGGCCTTTGTCGAAGCGCTCGAATCGGTCTTTCGGTCGGGTGCGCCCGCACGCATCGCATCGCAGATGGTGACGCGCGACGGTTCGGTCGTTGATGTGGCCCTGACGATAGCCGAGATCCGCGGACCCTATGCCAGCGACGGCGCGGTGGTGCTCGTCACGCCCCAACCCCGCTAAAACCAGCATCCGCGTCCGATAGCCGCGATGCCGAGGGCCTCTGCGCGTGCTGGACAAGCCGGGATGTTAAGCGCAATCATTGGGGGAAGGAAGGTTGCAAGCGACAACTTTCCGTTTACGTAAAGGTGAGCGCTCAATATAAGGGCCGCCATTGCCCAATGGGAGATTCGTGATGGACATGGAATTCAGCCCCGAGGATCTGGCTTTCCAACAGGAAGTTCGCCAGTTCATCGCCGAAAATTACCCCGCCGACCTGCGCGACAAGCAGGATGAAGGCGAAGAAATGTCCAAGGAGGATTTCCTCGCCTGGCATAAGATCCTGTATAAAAAGGGCTGGATCGCGCCCGCATGGCCGGTCGAATATGGCGGCACCGGCTGGACCCCGACGCAGCGCTTCATCTGGTCCGAGGAAACCGCGCGCGCCGACTGCATTCGCCTGATGCCGTTTGGCCTCGCGATGGTCGGCCCCGTCATCTACACCTTCGGCACCCCCGAGCAGAAAGCCCATTTCCTGCCGCGAATCCTGTCGGGCGAGGATTGGTGGTGTCAGGGCTATTCGGAACCGGGTTCGGGTTCCGACCTTGCGTCGCTCCGCACCACGGCCGTCGCCGATGGCGACGATTATATCGTCAACGGGCAGAAGACCTGGACGACGCTGGCGCAGCACGCCGACTGGGGCTTCTTCCTCGTCCGCACCGACAAGGAAGCAAAACAGCAGGAAGGCATCAGCTTCCTCCTCATCGACATGAAATCGCCCGGCATCACCGTACGCCCGATCATCACATTGGGCGGCGAGCATGAAGTCAACGAAGTATGGCTCGAAGATGTCCGCGTGCCGCAATCGCAGCGCGTTTATGATGAGAATAAGGGCTGGACCTGCGCCAAGTTCCTGCTTGCGCACGAGCGCACCGGCATCGCCGGTGTCGCGGCGTCGAAGCGCGGGATCGAGAAGGTGAAGGCGATCGCCCGCACCGAACTCGACGGCGACAAGCCGCTGCTCGCCAACGCCTTTTTCAAGCGCAAGGTCGCCGAGCTGGAAGTCGATCTGGCGGCGCTGGAATTCACCGAACTGCGCAGCCTTGCCGGCCCGAATGCCAATCGTGGTCCGGGACCGGAATCGAGCCTGCTCAAGATCAAGGGGTCGGAGATCCAGCAGCGGCTGACCGAACTGACGCTCGAAGCCGTCGGCCATTATGGCGCGCCCTATTTCCGCGGCTTTGGCGAAGGCGACAACGAGCATCCGATCGGGCCTGATTACGCGCACCGCGCCGCGCCGACCTATTTCAACATGCGCAAGACGACGATCTATGGCGGGTCGAACGAGATTCAGCGCAACATCATCGCGAAGATGGTTTTGGGTCTCTGACCCGAAACCACCCCGGACCTGGTCCGGGGTCTCTGGCGGCCTTTGGGGCCGTATGCGGCAAATGGGCCCCGGCTTTCGCCGGGGAACAACGAAAGAGACAAAAATGGATTTCACCTACACCGAAACGCAGGACATGATCCGCGACACGCTCGCCCGCTTCCTCGGCGACACTTATGATTTCGAAACGCGTCAGAAGTTCATCAATAGCGACACGGGGCGCGATCCAGCGATCTGGGCCGCGCTCGCGCAGGAACTCGGAATGCTTGGCGCGCCTTTCGCCGAAGAACATGGCGGCCTCGGCGGCGGCGCGCTCGAAAACGCGATCGTGATGGAGGAGCTCGGCAAGGTCATCGGGATCGAGCCTTATCTTCCGACCGTCGTCATCGCGGGTGGCGCGCTCAAGGCCGTTGGCGGGGCGCAGGCCGAGGCGATGATCCCCGAGATCATCGCGGGCAATGCGATCGTCGCCTTCGCCTATGCCGAGCCGCAGGGCCGCTATGACCTCGCGAACCTGCGTACGACCGCGAAGAAGGACGGTGCGGGCTATGTACTGAGCGGACATAAGTCGGTCGTTTATGCCGCGCCGTGGGCGACGCATTTGCTCGTCACCGCGCGGACGGGCGGCAACCCCCGCGACCGCGACGGCGTGTCGCTCTTCCTGATCGACGCGAACCTGCCGGGCATCGTCCGCCGCGACTATCCGACGGTCGATGGCAGCCGCGCATCCGAAATCTATTTCGAAAATGTCGCGATTCCGGGCGATGCTTTGCTCGGCGGCGAAGGCACCGGCCTGCCGCTGATCGAACAGATAGTCGACGAAGCGACGGTTGCGGTCTGCGCGGAGGCGACCGGCGTGATGCAGAAGCTGCACGAAGGCACGCTGGAATATACCCAGCAGCGCAAGCAGTTCGGCGTGCCGATCGCGAAATTCCAGGTGCTGCAGCACCGCATGGTCGACATGTTCATGGAAGTCGAACAGGCGCGCTCGATGACGATTATGGGGACGCTGAAGCTAGGCCTGCCCGCGAACGAGCGTATGGCGGCGGTTTCGGCCGCGAAGGCGAAGGTCGCGCGCGGTGCGAACTTTGTTGGGCAGAATGCGATCCAGACGCATGGTGGTATCGGCATCACGCAGGAACTGGCGATCGGCCATTATTTCAAGCGCGCGACGATGATCGAAGGCCAGTTCGGCAGCGCCGATCACCATATGGACCGTTACGAGCGGATCACGCTTAACGACTGACGGCTCCGCCGTCGGGGGCCGATTGAATTGGGAGGGCTGTCGGCGTCGCCTCAATAGGCGACGTCGACGGCGATCCGGAGCGTGCGCGGGCGGAGCGGCGTGAGGAAGCCCTCATTGCCCTCAAGGAACGGCGTTCCGAGCGAAAAGCGGTTGCCGCGTGAATCGAACAGATTGGTGAGCGTCAGCGACAGGCCGCGGCGTGCATTGCCGACGCGCATCGCAACACCCGTGTCGATATAGTCGCCCTGGCTTTCGCCGAGCACCGGCCCGATACCGAGCCGCGATGGGCCGATATAATTGGCCCAACCGTTCACGCGAAAATCCTCGTCACCGATCATGGTCGCATAGTTGACCGACCCGCGCACCGCATGGCTCGCGACATTGGGAATGCGTCCGAGGCGGCCCGGTGCGGCGTCGAACACCGGCAGGATCTGCGGCGCGAGATCGTCGACGCGGCTATGGTTGTAAACCGCGCCGAGTTCGAAGGTCAGCGCGGCAGTCGGCCGCATCGCGACCGCACCCGACAGGCTAGTGATGCGGCCGTCACCGATATTGGCGGTCGTGGGGAAGCCGCTATTGTCGATGAAATCGGCCTGGATGTTGCGCCAGCGGCTGTGCGAAATAGAAATGCTGGCGTCGAGCAGGCTCTGCCCCTTGTCGCCGAACCGCATGCCCGCTTCCCATGTGCGGACCTGGTCGTTGAGGAAGCGCCGCACGAAATTGCCGTCGACCGCGAGACCGCCGGGGCGGAAGCCCTCCTGATAGCGCGCATAAAGTCGGACGTTGTGGAGCGGCGTTGCGAGCAGCGAGAAGGACGGCAGCAGGTCGGTTTCGTTGCGCGAGGCGGTCGTCGCACGGTTTGTCTGCGCCAGCGCGAAGGACACACCTTCGGCCGCGCCGCCCAGTTTGGCGTGTGACAGACGGACGCCGCCCGATGCGGTCAGGTCGGGCATCACCTCGACCGTCGCTTCGGCATAGCCCGTGAATTCGGTGATCTTGTTGGTCACGCCGGGCAGCGTTGCGCGAAGCGGGCCATAGCCATATTCGCGGTCCTGCCGCGCGCGATTGTCGATGAAGCTCGCGCCGACGACCCAGCCGAGGCCATCGCGATAGGGCCGCGACAGGCGGTTTTCGCTGACGAACATGCGTGTCGCGTTATGCTGGTCGAGCACGCGCGGAACATCGTTCAGCGGAATAACCTGGATCGGCGCGAACAGGCGCTCGACATCGACGCTTCCAACCGAAGGAGGCGCGGAAACGCCGCCGCTGGACATATCGGTTCCTCGCCGCGCTTCGGGCAGGCTGGCGTCGAAGCGTTCGAACAGCCGGTGATCGATATAGGCATTGGACGACTGGAAATGCAGATCATCCCAATCCTTCATCACAACGACGGTGCCCATGCCGTAGCGCGCGGTTGCATTCTGCTCGACCATCGAATTGCGGGTGAGCGGTGCGCCATCCTTGTCGGCATATTGCGCATCGTCGGAGGTGATCGCCTGATAGACGCCGCCCAGGTCGATCGTCCAGTTGTCGCCCGCCTCGAATCGGAAGGTGCCGCGTCCGCCGCGCACATGGACGCGGTTGACGTCGTTCTGCCCGCGCAGCGGATTGTCGATATAGCCGCCGTCGGTCAGCATATAGCCGACGAGGCGCAGCGCGTGGCCGTTGTCGCTGACCGGGATATTGGCGATTGCAGCGATGTCCCCGCCGGGGTCGCCATGCTGGGTGATCGAGGCGCCGGCGATCGCCTGCACCGTCATTTCGCGCGGATCGGGGGCTTTCGGGATGACGCGGATGATCCCGCCGAGCGACCCGGCTCCATAAAGCGTGCCCTGCGGCCCTTCGAGGATTTCGACATTGTCGATGTCGTAGAGGCGCAGGTCCGGGTCGGGCGCATTATAGCTGAGCCGGATATCGCCGAGATACTGGCCGACGGTCGATTGCGTCGGGCCGGTGAAGCTTGAATCGGCGATACCGCGAATGAACAGCTTGTTACGCCCCGAACCCAGATGGGTCGAGGAGACGGTCGCGGTTCGCGACAGGATCGAATCCATCCCGCGCTCGCCGCCAAACGCCAAATCGCCGCCATCCAGTTTGGTGACGACGCCGGCGAAGTGCGAAAGGGGCAAGTCGGTCTTCGACGCGGTGACGATGATTTCGTCTTGCGCCGCCGCGACCGCATCTTGCGATGGCTCGCGTGCCCTTGGCTGCGGCGCGTGTCGCGGTGTCGGTGCCGCCCGCGCGACACGGACGGGGGCAGGGCGACGCTCGATGCGCCAGCTCGTCGCGCTGACCCGCACGGCGCGTGCGTCGGATCCCGCGAGCAGGCGCCGGATCGCTTCTTCGACGCTCATCCGCCCGCGCACCGATTTGACGCGGCCTTGCCACAGTTTCGCATCGCCAACACTGATACTGACGCCGGCCTGCCGGCTGATCACCGGCAGCGCGGTCGACAGGCTGCCCTTGGGCACGTCGAACGCGCGTTCCTCCGCCGCCTGTGCCTGCACGGGCAGGCACAGCGCTATCGTTGCTGCGGCAAGGGAAAGGCGCGGGGGCATGGTCAGCGGGTCAATATCCAGCCATCGCCCTGGCGCTGGGCCCTCGTTCCCGACAATGCGGCAAGATCGGCGATCGTGCGGTTCCTGTTTTTGTCGATGATCAACGCGCCGCGGAACGACAGGTCGCTTGCCTCGGGCGCGATGCTCACCTGCATCCCGGCAGTGCGCTTCAGGTCCTCGGCGACGACGGCGAGCGGGGTGCCGTTGTAGACGAGCAGGCCGCTGCGCCAGCCGCCGATGCTGGCCACGTCGACATCCCGGACGACCGGAGGCTGAGGATCGCCATCGCGTGCCTCGATGCCCTTGCCGGCGACGAGGCGGACCTTGTCGCGATCAGGGTTGTAGAGGACGATGCCTTCGGACACCGCGACCGACGTCTGGCGGTCGCGACGTACGACGTTGAAGGCGGTGCCGAGGTCGACGATCTTTGCGTCGCCGGTTTCGACAACGAACGGGTCGTTGTCGCGGTGCACGACGTGAAACATCGCCTCGCCCGATTCCAGCCGGGCGAAGCGCGGGCGATCCTTGTCGATTTCGATCACCGAAGCACCGTTGACCTCGATTTTCGACCCGTCGGCAAGGGCGATAGTGCGATGCTCGCCAGCCTTGGTTTCGATCCGGCCTTCGTTTCCGAACAAGCCGAGGCCCGACAGGCTGACCGCGCCGACCAGGGCCGCCGCGATCGCCCCGCCGAACCACGCACGCCGCGACGGGCGGCGCGGTGCGTCGGGTATGATCACCACCGACGGCTTGGGCGCTGCGGGCAGGGCTTCGAGATCCTGGTCGAGACTCGCGACCGCATCATAGATCGCATTATGCCCCGGATCCTCGGCAAGCCAGTCGGCAAAGCCGTCCCAGTCGTCGAAAGCGGGGTCGCGCTGGCGGATCAGCCAGTCGATCGCGCGCGCTTCGGCGTTTGTGGCGTCAGCTTGCATCGAACTGCCTCCGGATGACGGCGAGCGCCGCATAGACCTTGCGCAGATCGGCTTCGACGGTACTCAGGCTGATCCCCATTTCACTGGCTATATCGCGTTGGTTCTGGCCGTCGACGCGGAACCGGCGGAAGATGCGTGCCGGCCGCTCGCCGGTCGCGGTGATCGCCGTTTCAACGAGCGCGAGCTGTTCGCGCGAGATCAACGAGGTTTCGGTCGAGGGGCTTTGTGTCGCGGCGGCTTCGCCCCATGCCTTGTCGCGCAGGTCGCTCTGGCGCGCCGACCGATAGCGGTCGAGCATCAGATTGTTCGCGGCGCGCATGATATAGGGCAGGGGCTCGGCGATGGGACCAGTCTTGCGGTCGGTCAACCGCATCCACAAATCCTGGAACAGATCTTCGGCGCCGTCGCCCGCGCCGCGCACTTCCAGAAAGCGGACGATACGATCCCGGTTGGCGAGTAATACGCCTTCGATGCCCTGGGTGGCGTCGGTTCGATCACGCGACTCGTTCATGGATTGCTTGCTTTGGAACGCCATCTTCTGTCGGTAAGCGCCGCTTCGACCCGCGCCATACGTCCCCCTGATGACGCCGTCATATAGCGCCATTGCCGAGCCGCGCAACAGCGGCGGAAAATGTGAGGCGGTGGCGAGTGCAAGCATCGGTTCGTTCATTCGTTTCTGCCTAGGCAAGGGGGAAGCGTGGGTAGGGGTTACGCTTCCCCCTTGCGGGCGGGGCCGGCCGGGGGGCTAGAGGCCGACCCGCAGACTCGCACGGAAAGCCCAGCCGATATGGCTTTGCTGTTCTTCCGCGGATACTTCGCCGGCGACCTGGAAGGCCGAATTTCCGGCGATGCCACGGAAACGGCCGACCCAGCCGCTCGTGCGATCATCAGGGGTGAGGGTGAAGGGCGTGCCGTTCTTGAACGACGCCGTCGTCGCGCCCAGCGTGCCGCTGACGATCTGGCGGCGGCCGCCTTCGAGTTCGAAGCGCGTCCAGCCGTCATATTCGTCGGCGCCGCCGAAATCGAGGCCAATGGCAACGGTGCCCGACACGGCCAGTTCGTCGCTGTCGCGGCTCAGCACCTTGAGGTCGAGGGCGTCGCCGCCGCCGGTTTCCTGATAACCGTCTTCCTTCAGCTTGAAGTAATCGACCGCGACCATCGGGCGGATCGTCAGGCCGCCGGCGCGCGCGTCATAGGCGAGCGAGCCCGACGCCGACCACAAGGTGGCATCCCACTTGCCCTTCATCGTCTTTTCGATGTCCTCGGCGCCGGCTTCGGCGCGGAAGATGCGCGTGCCCTTCAGGCTGATCGGCGCGCCCGAAATGCGGGCGTTCGCCATGAAGCCGTCCGAACGCACGCGCCAGTGCAGCGCGCCTTCAAACTGGCTGGTGCTGACTTCATTTGCATTGCTGCCATTGCCGTCCTTGCCGTTGAGAAAGGCAATCGAGCCGCCAAAGTTGCCGAGGTCGGTCTTGATTTCGGCGCCGCCCGAAATGCCCCAGCCGCTGACGTCGTAGCTTGCGGTGTCACCGACGCTTTTCGACGTGCCCCAAACGGCCTGGTTGACCCAATAGCCCCATTTGCCTTCGTCCTGGAACGGCGCGTTGGGATCCTGGAGGTAGCGCGACAGCGCGCGCGAGCCCGAGGTGACGGTTTCGAAGACGCCGCCTTCATGCTCGGGGAGCATCTGGCCGAGCTGGCTCCGGAACTGGGCACCGTCGGTGATGCCGAGGAAGACGTCCTCGATCTTCTGATCGGCGATCACCGCGTCGAGCACCGCGTCGAACGCGCCGGCTTCGGAGCGGTTGAGCCCGAGTTCGGTCACCGACTTGCGCGAGACGTCGACGATCAGCTGGGTCGCGTTCGAGGTCAGCGTGCCCTTGTAGAGGAAGGGCAGCAGCGTCTGCGACGCGGTCAGATTGTTCGCACCGGTCAGCGACCCGGCAGTCAGCACGATATGCTGACCCTCGGCCTTTTCGATGCTCGACAGCTTGAGCGCGAGTTTCGATTCGGCGCCGAAGCTGGCGTTGCCGGTGACCTGAAGATTGGTCCCGGTGGTGCCGGTATCGAGCATCACGCCCAGCGTGCCCTTTTCGGTAATCGCGAGCGACGAAATCGTCGCGGCGCCGCCGACGTCGAAGGTGCCGCCGGCGACCGAAACCGCCAGACCCTGCGAATTGGCGAGCGTGCCCGAGAAAATCGAGGTGCCGCCGATCGTCAGTGTATCGGCGCCGCCGCCAAAGTCGGCCAGACCCGTGAACTTCGACGTTCCGGCCAGCGTCATCGCGTCGTTACCGGCGCCGAAGCGAGCGTTCCCGGCGTAGGTCGCGTCACCCGACAGCGCGAGCTTGTTGTTGCCGGCGCCGAAGAAGCTGTTCCCCTTCACCGAGCCATCGGCGATATCGAACACGTCGTTGCCGCCGCCGAAGCGGACGTCGCCGACGATGCTGGGGGCGGCGATGCCTGCCGCGACCGCGGTCTGCTTGACCGTCGCGCCGGTTGCGTTCGCCGACAGGTCGATCGCGATATTGCGATCGGACGAGGCGAGAGCGCCGGTGGCGCTGATCGTGCCGCTGTTTTCGACCGTGCTGACCTTGCCCGACAGGTCGACGATGCCGCGCGCCGTGCCGTTGTCGCCGCCGGTCTTGGCCGTGATCGAACCGCTGTTGCGGATCAGCGGAACATCGCCGCCGGCCTCGATCAGCACCGCGGTTGCGACCGCGCCTGCGGCGTTGCCGCCGGTCGTCGCTTCGATCTTGCCCGCGTTGCGGATTTCAGGGGTGATCGCACCGCTGCCGATGCGGATTGCGGTTGCCGCCGTGTCTTTCGACAATGCCGTCACGCTGCCCGTCGCGCCGATGCCAATGCCGCCCGCAATAGTGACCGCGCCGCCGAGGCCCCCGATCTGCATGCCGTTGCCGTCCTTGCCGGCGTAGAGGCCGTTACCGAGTACGGCGCCATCGATGATCAGACCGAGGCCGGTGCCCGTCCCGCCAACCGGGCCGATCGTGACCGCGCGGTCGGCCGATCCGATGCGGATCGCGGCGGCAGAACCGAAGGAGCGCACGACGGCGTTTCCTTCCTTGTCGTCTTCGATACCGTCCTTGTCCTCGTCCTTGTCGTCGGGCTTCGTGTCCTTAGGCGCGACGGCGAGGATGATGCCGCCGGTGACATTGCCTTCGATCGACAGCGCGTTGCCGCCGGTCAGCAGGTCATCGGCGTCGAGCTTCGAGGGGTCGGCAGGCGGCGTCGTGAAGCGGTAGCCGGTGGCGGTGAGGTTGCTCTGGACGACCAGTGCGCCGGTGATGTTGCCGGAAACCCGTGCGCCGATCGCATCGACGCCCTGTGCCGAAATCGTGCCGGCCAGGCGGACGTTGCCCGTCACATCCTGCAGGCCCACGCCGAGCGCGCGGTCGCCGATGACGCTGATGGTGCCGTCGTTGGTGAAATTTCCGGTCAGCGGCCCGCCGAGGCGGATGCCTGCCGAATTATTGCCCTCGATCGCGATCGCGCCCGAGTTGACGATATTACCGGTAAAGGCACCCGCCGTCGCGATGCCGACGCGGTTGCTGCCGATGGCGAACGCGCCGTCGATGTCGCCGTCATTGTCGATGTCGGTCGGCGCATAGGTTTCGCCGATGGTAATCTTGCCGCTCGCGCTGTTGGTGATCCCGCCCGAGGTTCCGGCGTTTGCGAGGATACCCGTGGCGCCGTCGACGTTGCTGAACTCGATCGTGCCTTCGTTGACGACCTTGTGGTTGCTGTCGATGGTGACGGCCGGGCCGGTGACCGTCGGCTTGATCGAGCCCGCTGCGACGATCTTGATGTCGTCGGCGGCGCCCGATTTGATCGTCGACGTGCGCACCGGCGCCGTGGTGGCGGTGCTGATCGTCGTTTCGGCATGGGCGGCGGTCGAAAGGAGGGTGGCCAGGCAGGTGGAGGCCAGCAAGGTTTTGCGCATCGGGTTCCTCTTGAGATCGGGGCCGGGATGTCTTCCCGGCGACAATCACAAGACGGAGCGGTGCCGGCGCAGCCTTGGAAAAAAATCAACGCGATCGCGCGCGGTCTGAGCGCGGCTAATTCCGTGCGGTTACTATCCACGCGGCGCCGTCAATCTGCACCGACGTTTCTCCGGGGCGTTTCGCGAACGCCGCGCGAACGGCTGCCGCCGATTTCGCGCGAATATCGTCGGACTGGTCGGCAAGCGCGCGCGCCAGCGGACCCACCTGGAACGCCATGTCGAGTGCATCGTCGATCGCATCTTCGCGCGTGACGCCGCGGCCATAGGAAATGCTCGTGTCGAAGGGCGTGATGTCGATCGCGGTAAAGCCCGCTGCCGAAAGAATATCCGCGATCTTCTGCCGATCGCCGAAGGCGAAAGGCCCGGGTGCATTTGGATCGGCAGGCGCCGGCTGCACGATGTCGCGGATCGCCGCCATCGGCAGCTGTACCCAGTCATTTTCCTGCGCCCCGCGCCAGCACACGAACGCGAGCCGCCCGCCGGGCTTCAAGGCGCCGCGCATGTGTGCGAAAGCGGCAACCGGATCATCGAAGAACATCACGCCGAAGCGCGAGAAGAGAAGGTCGAATTTTCCTGCGGGCAGCGGTGCCGTCGCGGCATCGGCGCATCGGAACTCTATGGGCGCGCCGGCGGGTGCGGCGCCGCGGGCGATCTCGACGAGCTGTTCCGATATGTCGACGCCGAGGACGTGGCCGTCGGTTCCGATCCGATCGGCAAGCGGAAAGGTCGAGGTGCCCGATCCGCAACCGATATCGAGAATCCGTTCGCCGGGCCGTGCATCGGCCGCCGCGATCGCGGCGTTGCCGAAGTCCTCGAGCATCACATCCAGTCGCGCCAGATTGGCCGCCCAGCGCGTTCCGCTGTCGCCGTTCCAGTCATGCGTGGGGGCGGTCTCGACATCGGACATGCGCTTGCTCCGTAGTTGCGAACTATTCGCAACTACGCCGGTCTCCGGCGGAGCGCAAGGGGCGGCGAATAGCTATGCCCTGTTGCATCGCCCCCGACCATGCGACATTCCACCGACAGGACCGGCCGCGTGGGACCGGCAAGGGAGAGTCATGAGCGAACAGATCGTCACGGTGGACATCGGCGGCACGCATGCGCGCTTTGCGATCGCCGAGATCGACGGCGGGCGTGTCCTGTCGCTTGGCGAGGCGACGACGCTCCATACAAAGGACCACGCAAGTTTCCAAACCGCCTGGCAGGATTTCGAACGTCAGCAGGGTGGAACTTTGCCGCGCGCGGTTGCGATAGCCATCGCGGGGCCGACGCGCGGCGAGATCATCCGCTTCACCAATAATCCGTGGATCATCCGCCCCGCGCTGATCGGTGAAAAGATGAATGTCGACCGCTATGTGCTCGTCAATGATTTCGAGGCAGTCGGCCATGCTGTAGCGCAGGCCGACGAAAGCTATTTCGAGCGGCTGACTGGTCCCGACGAACCGCTTCCCGCGACCGGTACGATCACCATCATCGGCCCCGGCACCGGCTTGGGCGTCGCTCATATCTGGCGCGACGGCACTAACTACCGGGTGCAGGCGACCGAGGGCGGGCATATCGACTTCGCTCCGCTCGACAGCATCGAGGATGCGGTCCTCGCGCGGCTGCGCAAACGGCACCGGCGCGTGTCGATTGAGCGGATCGTCTCGGGTCCCGGCATCGTCGACATTTACGAAACGCTCGCGGCGCTCGAAGGGCGCGCGATCCCGCGGCTCGACGACAAGGCGATCTGGACCAATGCGCTCAGCGGCGATGACAGCCTGGCCGCGGCGGCGGTCGATCGCTTCTGTCTGTCGCTCGGCAGCGTCGCTGGCGACCTCGCGCTGGCGCAGGGCGCGAGCGGTGTCGTCATCGCCGGCGGCCTCGGGCTGCGTATCCGTGACAGCCTGGTGCGTTCGGGCTTCCCCGAACGATTTATCGAAAAGGGGCGTTTCGAAGGCTTTATGTCCGCGCTTCCGGTAAAGCTCATCACCCATCCGCAGCCGGGGCTGTTTGGTGCGGCGGCGGCGTTCGCGCGCCAGTACGCCTGAATCCACAAATTCCGCTGGCATCGGGCCGCAAAAATCGGCAGCAATGATACTTCGATTTTTGAAGGATTCCATCGCTCGTGTCCGCCCGTCCCGTCCTCGGCATCATCGCCTGTAACCGGCAGGTCGGCTCCGAATATGCGCAGGCGGTGATGAACCGCTATGCGAAGGCCGCGATGCGCCATGCCGACTGTGCCGCGCTGCTCATTCCGTCGCTTCCCGACTATATGCGCGCCGACGAGATCGTCGGGCGGCTCGACGGCGTTTTGCTCACCGGCTCGCCATCGAACGTCGAGCCGGCACGTTATGGCGAGGAAGATGCAGGGGAGGGGCCTTTCGATCCCGATCGCGACCGCATGATGCGCGATCTGGTCGAGGCGGCGATTGCGGCGCAGAGGCCGTTGTTCGGCATCTGCCGCGGATTCCAGGACATCAATGTCGCGCTCGGCGGGACGCTGCGCCGCGATACCGCGACGAACGGCGAACTGCTGCGCCACCACACGCCTGACGGGACATTGTTCGATGCGATGTTCGATCATCGCCATCACGTCGACCTCGTCGAGGGCGGTATGCTGGCATCGGCCTATCGGGCGCAATCTCTCGATGTGAATTCGGTGCATTATCAGGGCATCGGACGGCTCGCCGACGGCTTGTCGGTCGAGGCGCGCGCGCCCGACGGACTGGTCGAGGCTTTCAGCGCGCGGCCGAACGGCGCACCCTTGCTCGCGGTGCAGTGGCACCCCGAATGGGCGGTCGACGGCAACGAAGAGAGCCAGACCTATTTCCGCCTGCTCGGACAGGCGCTGCGGGGCGGGCTATGAACCGGCGCGTCACCCGTTACGATCGCTATCTCGCGAGGCTCTGCTTCTCTCCCTGATCCAAACCGGAGCTCTCGTTTCGTTCGTGTCGAGCGAAGTCGAGACACTCATTGTCGCAGCGCAAGATCGAGGAGCATCTCGACTTCGCTTGATGCAAACGGTTTTTACGAATTCAGGAGTTTTTCCATGCCCCGCAATCACGATATCGCCGAACTGCGCCGCCTCGACGTCGCGCACCATTTGCCCGCACAGGCCGATTGGGCCGAGATCGAGAAACTCGGCGGCAGCCGCATCATCACCCATGCCGAGGGCTGCTATATCCACGATGGCGACGGCCACCGCATCCTCGACGGGATGGCGGGCCTGTGGTGCGTTAATGTTGGCTATGGGCGCGACGAACTGGTCGAGGCAGCCGCGGCGCAGATGCGCGAGCTGCCCTTTTATAACACCTTCTTCAAGACCGCGACGCCGCCGACGGTGATGCTCGCGGCGAAGATCGCCAGCCTGACGGGCAATCGCCTGCCGCACATCTTCTTCAACGCCTCGGGCAGCGAAGCGAACGACACCGTGTTCCGCATGGTCCGTCATTATTGGAAGCTGAAGGGCGAACCGAAGCGCACCGTCTTCATCAGCCGCTGGAATGCCTATCATGGTTCGACCGTCGCGGGCGTCTCGCTCGGCGGAATGAAGGCGATGCACGTACAGGGCGACCTGCCGATCCCCGGCGTCGAGCATGTTCGCCAGCCTTATGCCTATAATGAAGGGCAGGGGATGACCGAGGAAGAGTTTTGCGATGCGTGTGTAAAGGCGATCGAGGACAAGATCCTCGAGGTCGGGCCGGAGAATTGCGCTGCCTTCATCGGAGAGCCGGTGCAGGGCGCGGGCGGCGTGATCATCCCGCCGAAGGGCTATTGGCCCAAGGTCGAGGCCGTGGCGCGCAAATATGGCCTGCTGGTCGTCGCCGACGAGGTGATCTGCGGGTTCGGGCGCACCGGCAAGATGTGGGGGCATGAGACGATGGGCTTCACCCCCGACCTGATGCCGATGGCGAAGGGGCTTTCGTCGGGCTACCTGCCGATCTCGGCCACGGCGGTCGCGGCGCATGTCGTCGAGGTGCTGAAGACCGGCGGCGATTTCGTCCACGGCTTCACCTATTCGGGGCACCCGGTCGCGGCGGCGGTCGCGCTCAAGAATATCGAGATCATCGAACGCGAGGACCTGGTCGAGCGCACGGGCAGCATCACCGGCCCGCATCTTGCGAAAGCGCTCGCGACGTTGAACGATCATCCGTTGGTTGGCGAAGCGCGTTCGGTCGGCCTGCTCGGCGCGGTCGAGATCGTTGCCGACAAGGAAACGCGCGCCCGCTTTGGCGGGGCGGAGGGCACGGCGGGACCGATGGCGCGCGACGCGTGTATCGCAAACGGTCTGATGGTCCGCGGCATCCGCGACAGCCTGGTCATGTGCCCGCCGCTGATCATCACCACCGAACAGATCGACGAGATGGTTGCCATCATCCGCAAATCTCTCGATGAGGTGCTGCCGAAACTCCGCGCGCTCTAAACAGGAAAGACCAAGACCTTATGCCCTCCGGCCTTTTTGCCCTGCTCGACGATATTGCGACGATCGCCAAGGTCGCTGCCGCGAGCATCGACGATATCGGCGCCGCAGCGTCGAAGGCCGGGGTCAAAGCGGCGGGGGTGGTGGTCGACGATACCGCGGTGACCCCGCGTTATGTCACCGGCTTCACCCCAGACCGCGAGCTGCCGATAATCTGGCGGATCACCAAGGGATCGATTTTCAACAAGCTGGTGCTGATCCTGCCGGCGCTGCTGCTCTTGTCGACGTTCGTGCCGTGGGCGATCACCCCGCTGCTGATGATCGGCGGCGCCTATCTTTGCTTCGAAGGCGCCGAAAAGGTGCTGCACTCGCTGCAGAAGGACGAGACGAGCCTTGCTGAGGACGCCGAGATCGTTGCCGATCAGGACCATGAAGAGGCGATGGTGAAGGGCGCGGTGCGCACCGACTTCATCCTGTCGGCCGAGATCATGGTGATCGCATTGAACGAGGTGCTCGACGAGCATTTCGCGATGCGCGCCGCGACGCTTGCGGTGGTCGCGATCGCGATCACCGTTGCTGTCTATGGCGTCGTCGGGCTGATCGTGAAGATGGACGATATTGGCCTGCATATGGCGAAAGAAGGCAACAGTGCGCGCCGCGCGGTCGGGCGCGGGCTGGTTGCTTTTATGCCGAAGCTGCTCTCGGCACTCGCGCTGATAGGCACCGCGGCGATGCTGTGGGTTGGCGGGCAGATTTTCATTCATGGCCTCGACGAATATCATATCGGCAATATCGGCCATGGCCTCCACGATTTCGCGCATGCAGTTGCCGGCAGTTTGCCCGGCGCCGGCGTTTGGGAATGGCTTATCAATGCAGGCGGCGCGGGCGTATTCGGGCTGCTGCTTGGCGGCGTGATCGTTGGCGTGCTGCATCTGCTGCCGGGGAAGACAAAGGAAGCGGGCGCCCACTAAATTCGTCACCCCGGACTTGATCCGGGGGCCATGAATTCGAAGCTGCGGTGGATCCCGGATCAAGTCCGGGATGACGAAGAGAGAAAACCAGTCAGTTACCCCAAAAGCACCACCGGGCTATCCGCGCGCCAGTGCATGCTCACCTTGTCGCCCCAGGTGAAATCGTCCTGGTCGTGGCGCGACAGGTTCGGGCGCGATACGCGGAGGCACGCGCCCGATTCCAGCTCGATCTCGAACAGGGTGATGTCGCCGAGATAGCTCATCCCTTTGATCTTGCCGCGCGCGAAATTATAGCCGTCGGGCGCATCTTGCGCGGCCGCTTTGACAGCTTTCCCTTCGCCGGGGACGTGGAGATAGATTTTCTCGGGGCGTAGCGCGATCCACACATCGGCGCCGTGCGGGCCGGTGACGCCGTGGTTCAGATAGACTTTGCCGAGTCCGGGGCAATCGACCGCGGCCTTGTCGGGGTCGTCGAGCGTCAGCTTGCCCTCGAAGATATTCACCGACCCGACGAAATCGGCGACGAAGCGGTTGGCGGGATATTCGTAGAGGTCCGACGGGGTCGCGAGCTGCGCGACCTCGCCCTTGTTGATGACCCCGATACGGCACGCCATCGACAACGCCTCGTCCTGATCGTGCGTGACGGTGACGAAGGTGATGCCGACCTTTTCCTGCAGGTCCGAAAGCTCGAACTGCATCTGCGCGCGCAGCTTGGCGTCGAGCGCCGACAGTGGTTCGTCGAGCAGCAGCACCTTGGGGCGCATCACGAGACTGCGCGCGAGCGCGACGCGCTGGCGTTGGCCGCCCGACATCTGGTCGGGCATCCGCGTCTCGAACCCGCCGAGCTTGACCAGTTCGAGCGCCTCGGCAACGCGATCCCTGATCTCGCCGCCCTTCACCCCCGCAATCTTGAGGCCATAAGCGACATTGTCGGCGACGCTCATGTGCGGAAACACGGCGTAGCTCTGGAAGACCATGTTCACCGGACGCTTGTTCGGCGGGATGCCCGTCATATCCTGCCCGTCGATCAATATCTTGCCCTCGCTGGGCAGCTCGAACCCCGCGATCATCCGCAGCAGCGTCGTCTTGCCGCACCCTGACGGGCCAAGCAGTACGAAGAATTCACCCGCATTGATGTCGAGGGTGACATTGTCGACCGCGGTCACCTTGCCGAAGCGTTTCGAGACGTTCTGGATCTGGATGATCGGGCGTGCGGTTTCGGTCATGGTCAGTGGGTTTCCGCAATGGCTTTCACGCCCTGAAGCTTGAGCGCGACGAAGGTCAGGGCAACGGTGAGGATGATGAGCAGCGTCGAGGCGGCGTTCACCTCGGGCGTCACCGAGAAGCGGACCATCGAATAGACTTTCACCGGGAAGGTGATCGTGTCGGGGCCGCTGGTGAAATAGGTGATGACGAAATCGTCGAGGCTGAGCGTGAACGACAGCAAGGCGCCGGCCACGAGCGCGGGCTTGATATGCGGGATCAGCACGTCGCGGAACACCTGCCATTCGCTGGCACCCAGATCCTTCGCGGCTTCTTCCTGCTCGCGGTTGAAGGTTGCGAGGCGCGAGCGCACGACCATCGTCACAAAGGGGAAGCAGAAGGTGATGTGCGCGATGGTGATCGCACCGAGGTTGAACGGCCAGATCAGGTCGGTCGGCCAGTTCACCGCGGCGAAAAACATCAGGAAAGCGACGCCAAGGCAGATTTCGGGAACGATGATTGGCAGCGAGATCGTGCCGTCGACCGCGCTTTTGAGCGGGAAGCGGAAGCGCCACAGCATCACTGCGGCGACCGCGCCGAGCACGAGGCTGACGATCGTTGCGAGCGCCGCAATCGTCAGCGAATTGATCAGCGCTTCGACGAGCTGGTCGTTGCCGAGCGCCTTTTCATAATATTTGGTCGTGAAACCGCGCCACACGACGTTGCGCTTGCTGTCGTTGAAGCTGAAGATCATCAGCACGATTAGCGGTGCATAGAGGAAGATCATCACCGCGCCGACCCAGAGGCGCATCCACAGGGTGCGGCTATATTCGAGCGGTGCTACAGGCGTGCGGGCGAAGAGGGCCATCAGCGGACCTCGGGCACTTTTTTGCGCATCGACTGGATCGCGATCAGCGCGAACATTGCGTATATCAGCAAGAAGGAGAGCGCGGCGCCGAAGGGCCAGTCGTTCGCCTTCTTGAACTGGCGCTCGATGACGTTGGCGATCATCTGGCTCTCGGTCCCGCCCATCAGATCGGGCGTGAGATAGGCGCCGAGCGCGGGGATCAGCGTGATCATCACCCCGGCGACGATGCCCGGCGCGGCGAGCGGCACGACGATGCGCATGATCGTGCGGAAATGGCCCGCGCCAAGGTCGAGGCTCGCTTCGATCAGGCTGCGGTCGAGGCGGTCGAGCGCGGCGTAGAGCGGAAGGACCATGAAGGGCAGGTGGACGTAGACGAGCCCGAAGACGACCGCGAAATTGTTGAAGAGCAGCTGCACCGGCTCCCATGTCGGGAGCGGCTGGAGCCCGACCAGCGTTTTGATCCAGCTCGTTCCCTCCCACAAGGCGCCAAGCCCTTTGTTGGCGAAGCCCTGCGTGCCGAGAAGCATCATCAGCGCATAGGTACGGATGAGCAAATTGGTCCAGAAGGGCAGCATGATGCCGAGCAGCAGCCACGGCCGCCATTTCTCGCTGGCAAAGGTGATTGCCATCGCGACAGGAAAGCCGATGATCAGGCAGATCAGGGTGACGAGCGCCGCGACCGCGAAGCTCTTGCCGAAAATGGTCAGGTACAGCCACTCGGTCGCGCGCTTGTAATTGTCGAGCGTGCCCGAAATGTCGATTTCGGCCAGCCCCTTGTTTTCGCCGAAGCTGTAGAGCCAGACGATCGCCATGGGGACGAGGAAGAAGAGGATGATCCAGAACAGCGTCGGTAGCGATACCGCCGCAAAGACTCCCTTATTCGCTTTCCAGTCCTGTTCGGCCACCCCCCGATGCCCCCTTCAGACCGTCAGGCCGCCCGGACCCGCGTGAAGGCTTCCTCATACAGCGGCTGCAACTCGGGATTGAAGCGCGCATATTCGCATTTCGCGAGCGCTTCAGGAGGCGGGAAGATCACCGGGTTGTTCTTGTAGCTGTCAGGCATCAACGCCTTCGCTGCCGCGTTAGGCGTCGGGTAGAGGATCGTCTCGGTGATTTCCTTGTCGACGTTGGCGTCGAGGATATAGTTGATGAAGGCGTGCGCATTCTTCGGATGTGGCGCGCCCTTCGGGATGCACAGATTGTCCGAATTGAGCTGGCTGCCTTCCTTGGGCACGACGAAATCGATGTCGGCATCCTCGACCATCGCCTGCGCAATGTCGCCATTATATTCGAGCACGACGTCGACATCGCCCTTGAGCAACAGGTCCTGCCCGTCGTCCTCGTGGAACTTCTTCACATTGGGCTTTTGCTTGATCATCATCTTTTCGATCGTCGCGATGTCCGCCGGGGTCAGCGCGTTGACCGATTTGCCGAGATATTTGCCATAGAGACGGAACATGTCGCCGGCTTCCGACAGCCAGGCGATGCGCCCCGCATATTCGGGGCTGTCGAACAGGACCTTCCAGCTGTCGGGCTTTGCCGACACTTTCGATTTGCGATAGCCGATGCCGAGCGCGAGCCATGTGTAGGGCATCGAAAATTTGCGCTGCAGGTCATATTCGACGTTGATGTAGGCCGGGTCGATATTCTTCTTGTTCGGGATTTGCGCATGGTCGAGCGGCAGCAGCATGCCGGCCTTGTGCATCCGTTCGACAAAATCGTTCGACGGCACGATGACGTCGTAGCCGGGGTTGCCCGCCTTGAATTTCGCGAACAGCACGTCGTTGCTGTCGAACAGGTCCATCGTAACGTCGACGCCCGTCGCTTCCTTGAAATTATCGAGCGTATTCTCGCCGATATAGGTGTCCCAGTTGTAGAAGTTGAGCTTGGCTTCCTCGCCATTCGAGAGCTTCTTGCCGCCCTCCTTGCTGCACGCCGCCAGGCCGCCGAAGCTGATGCCGATTGCAGCGACCCCCATCGCTTGCAGAAGCGAGCGGCGCCCGCGGGTTTGCTTGATCAGTTCGAACGGATCCATGTCGCAGCCTCCCTGTATGTGACGTCAAGCTGACTCAATAAAGTCGGCTTGGAAAGAGCTTTTTTGCGCCGCACCAAGTTTCTTTGAAACTTTCATGCGTTGCGCAGATACCAATCGTAATCGAGCGTCGGGACGACGCCGAAATAGCGGTCCTGCTCGACGCGCTTCACGATGCTGAACATGTCGACGAAACGGGTGCCGAGATAGTCGCGCATCAGCGCCGAGTCGTGAAAACGGTCGACCGCGGCGAACCAGTTCGACGGCGGCTTGTCGTCGCCGCTGTTGTCGCGGTCATAACCGTTGCCGACGACCGCCGTGCCGGGATCGATCGTGTTCGCCATGCCGTGATGCATGCCCGCAAGGACCGCCGCGACTGCAAGATAGGGGTTCGCATCGGCGCCGCACGCGCGATGCTCGACATGGCGGCTCGGTGGTGGGCCGGCGGGGATGCGGAAGGATACGGTGCGGTTGTTGACGCCCCAGGTCGGGGCGACGGGGGCATAGCTGTTCGCCTTGAAGCGGCGATAGCTGTTCGCGTGCGGCGCGAAGAGCGCAAACGCGTCGCCGACGGTGCCGATCATGCCGCCGATGGCGTGACGCAGCGCCGGGGTGCCTTCGGGATCGTCGCTCGCAAAAATGTTGGTATCGCTGTCGTCGTTGACCGACACATGGATGTGCATCCCGCTGCCCGCCTGCTCGGCGAAGGGTTTGGCCATGAAGGTCGCCTCGAGGCCATGTTGCTGCGCGATCGCCTTGACGAGCCTTTTGTACATGATCGCATCGTCGCAGGCCCGCAGCGCATCGGGCTTGTGGCGCAATGTCAGTTCGAACTGGCCGGGCGCGAATTCGGAGATCGCGCTTTCGAGTGGCAGGCCTTGAACGTCGGTCGCGGCGTAGAGCGCATCGAAAAAGGGACGGAAATCGTCGAGTTCGCGCAGGCCATAGACCTCGACATTGCGCGGCGTGTCGCGGCTGTAGCCGGGGCGGGCGGGGCGGACCCTGCCATCGCGGGCGCGGCGCGGATCGACGAGATAGAATTCGAGCTCGACCGCGAGCACAGGAGTTAGTCCGTCGGCGGTAAAGCGGTCGATCACGCCGCCAAGCACATGGCGGGGATCGAGATCGTGCGGCGTGCCGTCGAGCTCGTAGAAATCGACGAGAAATTGCGCGGCGGCGTCGCCGCCCCATGGGGTGCGGACGAGCGTGCCGGGGATCGGCTTCATCGAGCGATCGGCGTCGCCATCCTCCCAGACGAGGCCGGTTTCGACCGTGTCCTGCCCGGTGATATCGACAACCGTGATCGAGCCGGGGAACATGCGCCCGCTCTCATACACGGCGAGCACCTCATGCTGACGCAGCCGCTTACCGCGCGGCACGCCGCCGAAGTCGGTGTAGATCATCTCGATCGAATCGACCTCGGGGTTCGCCTTGAAAAAAGCTTCCGCCTCTGCACGGTCCGCGATCACGCCCGATGACTTCGACATCGTCCCACTACTCCTTCAATGCACGCGCGCAGTCGGCGAATGCGCCGACCAGCCGGTCGATCTGGTCGTCCGCGGTAACCGGGCTCACCAACATCATATTATGGAACGGCGCCAGCAAAATCCCGCGCGTTGCGAGGAAGAGGTGGATCGCCGCTTCGAGTTCGGGACGCATCGCCGCCTTCGCCTCGCCGCCGTTGCGGGGCGGGGTGGGGCAGGTGAGGAATTCGACGCGCGCGCCGACCTGGGTGACGTGCCAGTCGAGATTGGCGGTGGCGATTTCCTGCTCCAGCCCGGCGACGAGCCGCGCCGCACCGCGCAGCATGTGGTCATAGGCGGCGGGCGTGATGACGTTGGACAGCATCGCATCCATCGCGGTGATGGCGAGCGCATTGGCGGACAGCGTGGTGCCGATGCCGCTATGCCCGGAGGGGCGCGAGGCGTTCAGTGCAGCCATGCGATCAGCGACAGCGGCCGAAAAGCCATAGACTGCACAAGGAACGCCGCCGCCGATCGACTTGCCGACGACGATCAGGTCGGGCGCGGGGCCGTGCATGACGCCATGGCCGCCATATCCCGACGAGATGGTGTGCGTTTCGTCGAAGATCAGCAAAGTGACGGTCTCGTCGCAAAGCCGGCGAAGCGTCGCCAGAAAGCCGGGTGCATCGCGCACCATGCCGACGTTGGTCATCACCGGCTCTGCGAGTACGCACGCGATGTCGCCGCCGCGGAGCGCCGTCGCCAGCGCTGCCTCGTCATTGAACTCGATCACCGTGGTGGTGTCGCATAAGTCGTGGACCTGTCCGACCAGGCTGGCACGCATCGCGGGCGCGCCGCCATTCAGGTCGACAAAGGCGTCGTCGACCGCGCCATGGTAGGCGCCGTTGAAGGTCAGTATTTTGGGGCGCCCGCTGATCCCTCGGCACCAGCGGATCACAGCGCGATTGGCTTCGCTGGCGGTCGTCGTGACCTGCCATAAAGGCAGGCCGAACATCGCCGCGAGGCGCTGTGACAGCGTCGCGCCGCGTTCGGTCGGGAGCATATAGCTCAGCCCTTCGGCCGCCTGCTTCGCCAGCGCTGCGGCGAGCGCGGGCGGCGAATGGCCGAACAGGCTGGCGGTGTCGCCGAGGCAGAAATCGTCGTAGCGCTGCCCGTCGATGCTGGTCAGCGTCGCGTCTTTCGCCGACGCGGCGACGATCGGCACGGGGCTCGGCCAGTCGCGCATCCAGTGGAAGGGCACTGACTGGAACCAACCCTTCGCGGCCGCGTGATGCGTAAAAGCGCGCGGACTGGCGGCGCGGAAACGCTCGGCCTCACGGCTCGCGACACGGGCGATGGCCGCATCGGATATCACCCGAGCTTGTCCTTCATCGCATAATAGAGCAGCCCGAGCGTTGCGAGCGGCTGGCGCAGCCATTTGCCGCCGGGGAAAGGTTTTGACGGCAGTTTTGCCAGCACATCGAAGCGTTCGGCGGTCCCGGCCATCGCCTCGGCGATCAATTCGCCGGCGAGCGTCGTGACCAGCGCGCCGTGCCCCGAAAAGCCGTGCGCGTAAAAGACATTCCCGCGCCGCCCGATATGCGGCAGCCGGTTCATCGTCACCGCCACCGCGCCGCCCCAGCCATAGTCGATCTGCGCATCGGCGATCTGTGGGAAGACCTGTGCCATGAAGGGCCGGACGAAGGCTGCAATATCGCGCGGTGGAGTCTGCGAATAGCGCTCGCCGCCGCCGAAGATCAGGCGTTTATCGGCCGACAGACGGAAATAGTTGAGCACGAAGCGGCTATCGGCGACGGCGGCGTCGCTCGGCAACAGTGCGTCGGCGTTCGCGAGCGGCGCGCTCGCGATGTTATAGTTCATAATCGGCACGGTGTAGCGGTCGAGGTCGGGCTCGACTTCGCCGATCCAGCTATCGGTGGCGTCGATGACAAAGCGCGCGGCGACATGGGCTTGGTCGGTCATCACGCCGAGGCCATCGGGCGTATCGGTGATCCTGTGGGCGCTCTGACCTTCCCAGATGCAGACGCCCTCTGCTTCGGCCGCCCGTGCAAGGCCGATCGCATAGTTCAGTGGATGGAAATGCCCGCCCTGCGGATCGTGGATGCCGCCGTGGTAAAGCGGGCTGGCGATATGCGCGCCCATGTCGTTCTTCTCGATGACGTGGCTCTGGTAGGCAAAGCGCGTCGCCAGAAACTCGGCCTCGCGCTTCATCGCGTCGAAATCCTTCGGCGTCCACGCGGCCTCGAGATGTCCGGCTTTCAGGTCGCAATCGATGCGATGTTTTTCGATGCGCGCTTTCACAGGATTCGCGCGCCAGCACAGGTCGAACAGCGCATCGGCGCGGTCGCGACCGAATTCGCCCTCAAGCTCGGACGCCGACCAGCGAAGGCCGGGGATCAATTGTCCGCCGTTGCGGCCCGACGCGCCGAAGCCGACATGTTCGCGTTCGATCAGGATTACCGAAAAGCCGCGCTCGGCGCAGGCTAGGGCAGCGGACAGCCCCGTGAAGCCGCCGCCGATGACTGCGACATCGAACGAAAGGTCCCCGCCCATTTCATATGCCGAACGCCACCGATGCGCGGTCGCGGCATAATAGCTGTTGGCGAGCGGGTCGGTCATGGCCAGGGTGCGGGTCAGACCCGCATCAACAGATGTTCGCGTTCCCAGCTCGACACGACCGACTGGTAGTTGAACAGCTCATAATCCTTCACCGCAAAGAAGATTTCGAAGAAGTCGTCGCCAAGCAGATTGCGAACCTTCTTGCACGAAGCGAAACGATCGAGCGCGGCTTCGAGTGTGCGCGGCAGGGTGCGGGCGCGGTTGTACGCGCTGCCGGTGATCGGCTTGGCCGGCACCATCCGATCGACCATCCCGATATAGCCGCAGATCAGCGAGGCGGCGATCGCGAGATAGGGGTTGCTGTCGGCGCCGGGCAGGCGGTTTTCGACGCGGCGGTTGTTCTTGTCCGAGATCGGCACGCGGAAGCCGCACGAGCGATTATCCTCGCCCCACTGGACGTTGATCGGCGCGGCGCTGTCGGGGCGCATGCGGCGGAAACTGTTCACATTGGGCGCCCATAGCGGCGAGATTTGCGGCATGTAGCGCACGAGCCCGGCGATATAGCTGCGGAACATTGCGCTATCGCGGCCGTTGGCGACCGAAAACAGGTTCTTGCCGGTCACCGCATCGACCACCGACTGGTGGATATGCATCGCGCTGCCCGGCTGCCCCGCCATCGGGTTTGCCATGAAGGTCGCGTAGACGTCGTGCTGCTTTGCGACATTGCGCACGACGCGTTTGAACAGGAAGACCTCGTCGGCGAGCCGCAGCGGGTCGCCATGTTCGAAATTGACCTCGAGCTGTGCGGCGCCCATTTCGTGGATCATCGTGTCGATATCGAGCCCCATCAGCTCGCAATCGTCATAGATATGATCGATGATATCCTCATATTCGTTCATCGCCTCCAGCCCATAGGGCTGGCTAGCGGTTTCGCTGCGCCCCGACTGGCCGACGGGCGGGGTCAGCGGGAAATCGGGGTCGGCATTTTGCGAGACGAGATAGAATTCGACTTCGGGCGCGATGATCGGTTTCCAGCCCTTTTCGGCGTAGAGGCCGAGCACCTTCTTCAGGATCGTGCGCGGGGCGATATCGACCTCGGTCCCGTCGCCGTTGAACGCGTCGGCGATCACGAAGGCGGTGGGCGAGGTGAAGCCGGGCGCGACGCAGATCGTGGTCGGGTCGGCGATCAATATCTTGTCGGGATCCTTGTCCCAGATATCGTCGATATCCTCGGGATAATGGCCGTCGATCGTACAGATGAAGACGCTGCCGGGGATGCGGAGCGACTTGTCCTTGACCGATGACAGAAACTTCTTGGCCGGCAGCACCTTGCCGCGCTGGACCCCGTTGATGTCGGGGACGATACATTCGACTTCGTCGATTTTATGGTCGCTGATCCATTGTTCCAGATTGACTGACATGCGCCCCCGATTGGGCCGAGGCTCGGCCCGTCTGTGGAAAGGGCAGCGTATCGCAAGGTTGGACGCAGCGCCAGAGGGGGCGGTTATCCGGCCATCTTCGGTATCATTTCATGCCGGATTCTTTGCTTGCGCGAAATCGGCGCCCCGTCATCTTCGTCATACTGGACTTGACCCTGCATCCGCCGCATCCTCGGCGCCGCGCGATAGTCGCATTTGAATATGCTGAAAGGAGATTGAGGCGATGCGGGGAGAAAACGACCATCTAGCGTCCTTCTGGATGCCGTTTACCGCCAATCGCGCGTATAAGGCGAACCCGCGCCAGCTCGTCTCCGCGAGCGGCATGCATTACCAAAGCGCCGACGGGCGGACCATCCTCGATGGGACGTCGGGCCTCTGGTGCAGCAATGCGGGGCATTGCCGGCCCGAGATCACCGAAGCCATCGCCAAAGCCGCGGCGACGCTCGATTTTGCGCCGACTTTCCAGCTGGGTCACCCGTTGCCGTTCGAACTGGCGCAGCGGCTTGCCGCGCTGATGCCCGACGGCCTCGATCGGATATTCTTTACCAACAGCGGCTCCGAGTCGGTTGATACCGCGCTAAAAATTGCGCTGAATATCCAGCGTGCCAAGGGGCAGGGAACACGGACGCGGCTGATCGGGCGCGAGCGCGGCTATCATGGCACGGGCTTTGGCGGGATCAGCGTCGGCGGCCTCGTCAACAACCGCCGCACCTTCGGTGGCGGGCTGCCCGGCGTCGACCATATTCGCCACACGCACGACATCGAACGCAACGCGTTCACGCGTGGTTTTCCGCAGCATGGCGCGGAACTGGCGGACGATCTCCAGCGACTGGTCGACCTGCACGGCGCGGACACGATCGCGGCGGTGATCGTCGAACCGATGGCGGGCTCGACCGGGGTGCTTGTGCCGCCGGTCGGCTATCTTCGGCGCCTGCGCGAAATCTGCGACAAGCATGGTATCATCCTGATCTTTGACGAGGTCATAACCGCGTTCGGCCGAGTGGGCGGCGCGACCGCGGCGGGGACCTGGGGTGTGACGCCCGACATCATAACCATGGCAAAGGGGCTGACCAACGCGGCGGTGCCGATGGGCGCGGTCGCGGTGAAACGCGACCTCCACGATGCGGTGATCGAAAGCGTGCCCGGTGGGATCGAGCTGTTCCACGGCTACACCTATTCGGGGCATCCGCTTGCGAGCGCCGCAGGGCTTGCGACGCTCGATCTTTATGCGCGCGATGGCCTGTTCGACCGCGCGACCGAACTCGGCAGCTATTGGGAGGACGCGGCGCACGGCCTGAAAGGCGCGCGCCATGTCATCGATATTCGCACGATCGGGCTGGTCGCCGGGATTGAACTCGAGCCGCGTGCAGGAGCGCCGACGGCGCGCGCGATGGAACTGTTCCACGCCTGCTTCGACAATGGTTTGCTTGTTCGCGCGACGGGCGACATCATTGCGCTATCGCCGCCGCTGATCGTCGAAAAGACGCAGATTGACGAGATGTTCGGGAAGATTGCCGAATTGCTGGGCCGCATCGACTGACGGGAATAGCCGTCAGTCGGCGGTGACGTTGGCTTCCGCCTTGGCGGCTGCCGCCGCGACTTGCCGAGCGCGTGTGGCTTCGGTCTGGATCAGCCGCTCGGCCATCGTGCGCCACGCCTGTTCGGCGCGCAGATTGCGGTCGCGGACTTGCGACAACGTGCTTTCCGCCGCGTCGGCCGCGCATTTGTCCGCCTGGATCAGGTAGAAATCGCTGGTGTTCGACATGGCGGAAATCCTTAGGGTTAGGGTGTTGAAGGTCGGTTCGAACCGGAGAGGTCAGTCGACCATTTGGGCGATCAGGCGGCGAAGTTCGCGCCGCGTCAGCGTCGGCGATCGCCGCACTGGCTTTTCGGCCCGCGCATCGATCGCGGAATAGGGCCGAAGAAGGGAGGGAAATGCATTCAAATTAAAGTTCATAATATCCTGTAATCATTGTTTTGTTCTGGTTGGGTATTCAGCGTCGATTTCCCTTTCGGGGGCCGCCTCCGGCCGGACCGGCGCCGCGATCGCGATAAACGATGCGGCCCTTGGTGAGGTCGTAAGGCGTCATTTCGACGCGTACGGCGTCGCCGACGACCGACCGGATGCGAAAACGTCGCATCCGGCCCGCCGTGTAAGCGATGATCCGATGATCATTTTCCAGAACGACGCCAAAGCGTCCGTCGGGAAGGATTTCATCGATCTGGCCGTCGAGGGTCAGTAGTTCCTCTTTGGCCAAAAGATCAGGCCGACTGGATGTTGACGGCGGCGGTTTTGCCGCGCTGGTCGGTTTCCAGGTCATAGGAAACGCGCTGATCCTTGTTCAGCGTCGTCATCCCGGCGCGTTCGAGGGCGGTGATGTGGACGAAATTGTCGCCCGAACCGTCTTCATTCGCGATGAAGCCATAACCTTTTTCGGTGTTGAAGAATTTTACGGTGCCGATCGGCATGGGGTCGTTCCTTTCACGGAATCGGATTTACCATCGGCCATATGCCGATGGCGCCAGGTAGCGTGAGGATGGAAGTGTCCGCCAATCAGGCAAAAAAATCCGTCGTAGGCGACGATAGCCCGCTGAAGATGGGGCTTGAGCTATGAAAAGTCAAGGATAGGCTTGGATTCGCGCGCCGTCATGCCTGCGCGAGCAGGGGAAAGGCCACCGAAACGCGGGTGCCTTTGCCGACTTCGCTGTCGATGTCGAGCTGTCCCTGATGACGCTCGCTGATGTGTTTGACGATCGCCAGGCCGAGACCCGTGCCGCCCACCGAACGGCTGCGCGCTTCGTCGACGCGATAGAAGCGTTCGGTCAGGCGCGGCAGATGATCGGGCGCGATGCCGTCGCCCTGATCGCTGACCGCAAGCCGCACGCGGCGACCCTCGCGCACCAGTTCGACCGTCACCGGCGTTCCTGCGTGGCCGTACTTCATCGCGTTCGAAATGATATTGTGTGCGAGCTGCCCCAGCTGCGCCTCGTCGCCGAGCACCGGTTGCGGGGTGTCGCCCAGCCGGGCGACAATGTCTTTGGTGCGCGGCTGTTCGCTATCGCGCAGCTGCGCGATCGTGGTCTGGACGATGACGGCCAGGTCGACCGGCGTTGTAGGACGGCGAAAACGGTCGGCCTCGACGCGCGAAATCGACAGAAGGTCGATAACGAGCTGTTGCATCCGCCGCGCCTCGCGATCGATGATCGACAGAAAGCGATTGCGCGTCGGCGCGTCGGCCTCGCCGTTCATTTCCTGGAGCGTTTCGACATAGCCGAGGATCGCGGCGAGCGGCGTGCGCAGTTCGTGGCTGGCGTTGGCCACGAAGTCGGATCGCATGCGGTCGGCGGCATCGATCGCCGACCGGTCCGACAGGAAGATGATATATTCGCTGCCCGACAGCGCGGCGATGCGCATCGTCCAGCGCTGGCCGGGGCGCGGAAAATCGATCAGATTGACCGTTTCGAGAGGGTCTTGCCCGTCGATCCGTGACAGCCAGTCGGTCGCCGCGGGATGGCGGATCGCGGTGCGGACGTCGGCGCCGACGATGTGCCGGCCCAGCAATCGGATCGCGGCGTCGTTGGCGATGGTGACGATATTGTCGGCGGTGCCGATCAAGGGCTCCTTTTCCTGATCGACCCAATGGGCAAAATCGGGATGGCGAAGCAACGAGACGGGCAGGGTGGCCGCGGGTTCGGGCCCGGGGCCCTTCGTGTCGGGCAAGGCGACGGGAAGCGCGCCGTAGACCGTCGCGGCGGCGAGGAAGCCCGCGAGGAGCATGATGGCGATCGACAGCGGGTCGCCGCCGGTCAGCGTGGCGAAAATCGCCGCGATGGCGACCAGCGTCAAAGCGATGACCAGGCTGGAAAGGCGATCGAACATCGCCATTGCGCCTCGCACGAAGCGGTTATGGTGCGCAAGGATGTTTACGGTAATTAACGTCCTGGCCGCGAATGTCCCAAAGCGGGAAGGGCAAGGCGGCGACCCGTCTTTTGCTTTTCCTTGGTGCTTCATTGGGTTATGCGCGCAACATGGAAAATAGCAACATTCCCGCCGAAAATCCCGTGGAGACGGACGAAGCCATCCCGTCGCGGCGCAGGATGCTCGCGCTCGGCGCCGTTGGCGTTTCCGCCGCGCTGACGATCCGTCCCGCCTTTGCGCAGACCGCGGTGTCGGTGATGAATTGCCAGATTCCCGTTCCCGGCCCGACGGGCGCCGGCAAATATATCGATACCACGGGCAAGCTAGTCCCGCCGGGCACCAAGGGCGCATTTCCGGGCTCGGTGCGCCCATTCACGGGCGAGGAAGTGAAGCGCGCGTTCCGTGGGCAGACGCTGCCCGGCACGACGTACAATCAGTCGCAGGCCTATCTCCAATATATCCGGCGCTTGCAGGCGGGACAGAGCGGCTTTACCTGTTTCGCATCGATCACGATGACGCGCTGATTTTCGCTCCTTTGAGGCGATGTCGGTTCAGCCGCATCGTCAGCCAAAGGAGTTCCCGTGAAACTAGCTTCGCTCAAACAGGGCCGCGACGGACGCTTGGTCGTCGTTTCGGACGACCTTGCCTGGTACGCCGACGCCGGCCAGATCGTCCCGACGATGCAGGCGGCGCTCGACAATTGGGCCTATGCCGCTCCCCGCCTCGCGGCACTGGCCGAGGATCTCAATCACGACGCGATCCCGAAGGATCGCTTTCACGAACATGATGCCGCGTCGCCGCTGCCGCGCGCCTATCAGTGGGCCGACGGCAGCGCTTATGTGAACCATGTCGCGCTGGTGCGGCAGGCGCGCGGCGCCGAAATGCCCGACAGTTTCTGGCACGATCCGCTGATGTACCAGGGCGGCAGCGACGCGTTTCTGGCTCCGCGCGACCCGATCCCCCTCGGCGATCCCGCCTGGGGCTGCGATATGGAGGCCGAAGTGGTCGTTGTGACGGGCGACGTGCCCAAGGGGATCGATGCCACCGCGGCGCGCGAGACGATCCTGCTCGTTGGGCTGACCAACGATGTGTCGCTGCGCGGCCTGATCCCGGCGGAACTCGCCAAGGGCTTTGGCTTTTTCCAGTCGAAGCCGTCGAGCGCGATGTCGCCGGTGTTCGTGACGCCCGATGCGCTGGGCGATCGCTGGAAGGACGGCAAGCTGCACGGCACATTGTCGGTCGACCTCAACGGCCAGCCGCTGGGGCGCGCCGACGCCGGGGTCGACATGACCTTCGATTTCGGCGCGCTGATCGCCCATGCGGCCAAGACGCGCGACCTGGGCGCGGGCACGATCATCGGGTCGGGCACGGTGTCGAACCGCGATGCCGATGGCGGGCCGGGCAAGCCGATCGCCGCCGGCGGTCTCGGCTATAGCTGCCTCGCCGAAGTCCGGACGGTCGAAACGATCCAGCAGGGCGAACCCAAGACGCCGTTCATGCAAAAGGGCGACACGGTTCGTATCTGGATGGACGACGACCGGCATCACAGCATCTTCGGTGCGATCGAACAGAGCGTGGGCTGATAACAAAAGAGGGCGGAATTGCTTCCGCCCTCTCCGGGTTTCGTGCCGCTGTTGCCGGCCTATTTGGCGCCCAGGCTGCCGCCGGACATCGCGTCGCTCAGCGAACAGGCCGCCGGGCCCAGGATGACGACGAACAGCACCGGCAAAATGAACAGGATTAGCGGCACCGTCATGATCGCGGGTAGGCGCGCGGCTTTTTCCTCGGCGCGCATCATGCGCTCGTTGCGGAATTCGGCCGACAGGACACGAAGCGCGCTGGCGAGCGGCGTGCCGTATTTCTCGGTCTGGATCATCGTCGTGACCACGCCCTTCACCGATTCCAGATTCACACGATAGGCGAAGTTTTCGAAAGCCTGGCGGCGTTCGGTCAGAAAGCCGAGCTCGATCGACGTCAGCGCGAATTCTTCGCCGAGTTCGGGATAAGCCCGGCCCAGTTCCTTCGAGACGCGCGAAAAGGCGGAGTCGACGGTCAAACCGGCTTCGGCGCAGATGACGAGAAGGTCGAGCGCGTCAGGCAGGCCCTTGCGGATTGCGTGGGTACGCTTTTGTCGCATATTGTCGACGAAAAGATCGGGCGCCTTATAGCCGAGTATCAAGGCGCCCATCGTATACATGGACCGTTTGAATGAGGTCATGTCGGGCCACATGTCGACCCAATAGATCAGGAAAAGGGCGAGGCCGCCGAACAGAATCGGCAGGGCCATGCGGCCGAAAATGACCGCCACGGCGAGGTCTTTTGACCGAATACCGGCCTGCGCCAGCTTTTGCTGAACCTCCTTGACCTGTCCTTCCTGCAGCACCTGAAGCCGGCCAAGGAAGGTCCGCATCTTGTCGGCGGTCTGGTTCTTGCGGACGAGCCGTGCGCGGCGTTTCGCGGTCGAGGCGGTGATGCCCGCCTTCAATTGCTCGCGGCGATCGTTCAGCGCCTTGACGCGCTTGGTCATCGGATTGCGGACGGTCAGCGCGTTGTAGATCGCGAACAGGACGGCAAAGACGCCGACCGCCGCGAGCATCGTACCGGCCCAAACTACGTCGATACCGAGGATTTTCGGCCCGGCTTGTGCGCCAGAGAAAGCCGAAGAAAAAAGGAGGCTGCTGTTCATTTCTATGCCCCCGTTAGATTTCGAAGTTGACCATTTTGGCCATGATGCCGGCGCCGATGCTCATCCAGACAAGCCCGCCCAATCCGGCAATGATGAGCCGCTCTTCGACAAAAAAGCCCGCCAGATAGCCGGGGTTCACCGTCCAGACGACGCCGAACACAAAGAAGGGCAGGGCGCCGACGATATAGGCGGAAGCTTTCGCTTCGGACGACATGGCCTTGATCTTCAGCTTCATCTGGGCGCGCTTGCGCAAAACGTCGGACAGATTGGCGAGTGTTTCCGCCAGGTTGCCGCCCGTTTCGCGCTGGATCTGGATCGTGATGCAGAAGAATTGGAATTCGGGGGTGCCGAGCATTTCGGCCGATTCCTGCAACGCGGCTTCCATCGTGTTGCCGATACGGATGCGTTCGACGACGCCCTTGAATTCCTCGCCGACGGGCCCGGGGAGTTCCTGGCTCACCACCTGGAAGGTTTCGGTGACCGGCAGGCCGGATTTCAGGCCGCGGACCAGCAGGTCGATGGCGTCGGGAAAGCGGGTGTTGAATGCCTTGACGCGCCTTTTGATCGTCATGCCGACGACAAGATACGGCAAGCCGAGCCCGAGGAGTAATCCAACCAACGCCGCCATCAGGAACGGCGCGCGCACGATCAGCATGCCGCCAGTCGCGACGACGAACACCATCATCGACGCGAACATATATTGTGTCAGCGTCCAGGTCTTGCCGGTCCGGCGGATGCGCTTTTCCAGCTCGTCCCGGCGCGGCAGCAACGCGGTCAGCGATGAATCGCCATTGCGGCCCGACTGGATCGTCTTGCGCATCTGCGCCGCCACCACCGCTTCGGTCGAGGCCGCATGGCGATCCTTGACCATCGCCAGCCGTCGCGTTTTCGCCTGGCCTGCCGACGGCCCGCCCAGCAGGATCACGAGGAGGGCAAAGGCCAGAAAGGCCCCGGCGATGATAAGGATGACTGGCAGATTCATGGTCAGCTGATGTCCGCTTCTATCGCTGGAGGTGGTGACGGCCCGTCAGGCGCGCCGTCACGCCGCCTGTTTGGCGCCCTTTTTCGTCAGGCCGAGCTTGCCGAGCAACGAGCCGCCCGATTTGCTCTTTGCGGCGACAATCTGCGCTTCCTCGGCTTCGACATCGGCGCCGTCGAGAATGATGCGCATCAGGTTGCTCCACACCTGCGCCGACTTGGTGCCTTTGCAGGTTTCGGCATAGGATTTGCCGAGCTTTGCCGATTGGGCGACCAGCTTCGGATCGAACGGGATGACGATGTCGATCGGTCGTTCGATCGACGATTCGAATTCCTTGCGCGACAGCTCGCCGATGGCGTTCTGAAACTTGTTCGCGACGAGTATGACGCGCGCGCCCGGGATGTTCTGCTTGAACCAGGACAGGAGGCGGATCGTGTCGCGCGCCGCGGCGAGCGTCACGTCGCTGACGAGCAGGATCGTACCCGCTTCCGACACGAGGTGCGGGAAAGGGATCAGCACCTGGCGCGGGATGTCGACGATCGTCATCTCGAAGGCGGAGCGCAGCTCTTCTTCCAGCTGGAAAAAGGCCGAACCATCGGTCATCACCGGCTGATGGATCGGCGCTTCGGCCGATAGCAGGCTGAGCTTGTCCGACGCCCGCACCATGGCGCGTTCGATGAACAGCCCGTCGATGCGGCTGGGATTATCGATGGCGTCGATCAGGCCGCGGCCCGGTTCGAGGTCGAGCGTCAGCGCGCCCGTGCCGAAATGAATGTCGAGATCGAGCAGTGCCGTCTGACGGCCCGCCTGTTCGCTGATCGCCCAGGCGAGCGAAGTCGCGACCAGCGACGCACCGACGCCGCCGCGTACACCGACAACGCCCATCATGTGATGCGGCTTGTCGTCGTGCATATCGGCATGCTTCGGCGCCGACAGCATGGCTTGCGCCATGGTGAGCGATTCGCGAACCTGGTCGAGCGACAGCGGCTTCAGCAGATAATCCTGGATGCCGCTGGACAGAAGGTCGCGGTACAGGCGAACGTCGTTCACCTGGCCCGCGGCGATCACGACCGTGCCCGGCTCGCAGACTTCGGCCAGCGCGTTGATGTCGTTGATCGGATCGCCCGATTCCGACATATCGACGAACAAGATGTTCGGGCTGGCGGAGACCGACAACGACTGCACCGCGTTGCGCAGGCCACCCTTATTACATTTTTCGATCGGCCAGCCCATGTCGTTGACCGCGGCGCGGATCAGATCCAGCGTATCGTCGTCGCAGACGAAGGCGTTGAAGGGATCACGCGCGCCTGCTGATTTGAAAGGAGCGTTCACTTGCCGCCTCCGCTGGTAGGTGCCTTGGTCAGTTCGCCTGCACCGGTTTGGGGTTTGGTACGATAGGTCTGGATCGCGCGCGTCGCCGCCGTCGGATCGCTGCCCGTGTTGCTGGCGCCCTTGATCAGGTCGTTCGGATCGGCGACCATCGACGCGAGATTGCTGTTGATCGCGCAGCCATAGTTCGACGATGTAGAGTTGGTCGGGTTGATCGACGATTTGCTGTCCCAATTGGGGCAGCCGGGCACGGATGCCGTCGCCCGCGTCACGACGACGCGCAGATGGTCCTGCGGCACCGCGCCGGTCGTTACCGGGACGTCCCTGCTGAGCAGCAGCCCGCGGCGTTCGACCATCGACCGGACGGTCGCCAGCGCTGAGCCGGCGCCATAGGCCGACGGATCTTCGATCGCGACGCGATCGCCATAACGAACCCCCATCGAATCGAGCCAGCCTTGCAAGCGGCCCTGTTCGCTGGGCGGCAGTTCGCCATTCGAAGCGGCAACATCGAATTGATAGATGGCGTTGCGCACGACAGGCTGGTGGACCGATTCGAGGCTGCGGTTGCTGACCGCCGCGCCAGTGCAGCCGGTGAGCGACGTGGCCAGAGCCAGGACCGTCCAAGTTGCGATTTTTTTCATCACTTTGCTCCTGAAATCCAGCGCGTCACTTGATGCTGAAGCCGGGCGACGCGTCGCCGGTGCCCCGCGGGCGATCGGCGTCGCCGATCGAGGTGTCGAGCCGCGGTTTCGGCCGGTCCCCACCCGTCACGCCGTTGCTCGTCTGGTTGAGCAGAATCCGCTGCAGGTCGTCGGAATCCTGGAAGGCGTCGGTGGGCAGTTTGATGTCGTTCGCCGACACCGGCTGGACCAGATAGGGGGTCACGACGATGACGAGTTCGGTTTCGCCGCGGCGGAAGCTGTCCGATTTGAACAGCATGCCGAGTAGCGGAACGTCGCCGAGGCCGGGCATCTTGTCGATCGCGCCGATCGAACGATTGTTCATCAACCCCGCGATCATGAAGCTTTCGCCCGAGCCGAGTTCGACCGTCGTTTCGGCGCGGCGAATCGTCAAGGCGGGAACCTGGAACCCCTGCAACACGATCGCGCCTTCGGTCGACAGTTCGGATACTTCGGGACGAACGCGCAGGCTGATCCGGCCATTCGACAGCACGGTCGGCGTGTAGGCGAGGCTGACGCCATATTTGCGATATTCGATCGTCGTACCGGCAAAATTGCCGGGGACCGGAACCGGGAACTCGCCGCCAGCAAGGAAGTCGGCGGTTTCGCCGGAAATGGCGGTCAAATTGGGCTGCGCCAGCGTCGCAACCAGACCCGAGCGCTCGCCGATGTCGAGCGAGGCGATCAGGTCGAGCCCGAACAGGCGGCCGGCACCGGCAAGGCTGCGCGTGCCGGAGGGCGTAAGGACTTCATAGGAGGTGCCGAGAAACGGCGAATTGATAGGCTGGCCCGTGACAGGGTCATATGGGCGCGGCGCCGGGCTCCCGGGAAACACGGCGGTCGGTGCAGGGATGCGAGTGATCGTGCCGGGATTCCGGCCACCAAAGACTCCGCCCAGAAAACCGCCGGTCGAGTCGAGGGTCTTCAAGTTGCCGCTGATTTCCTTGACCAGCGAGCGGTTTACTTCGGCGATGCGGACCTGCAGGTTGACCTGCAGCGGCGTGGCCGTGCGAAGGCGCGACAAGACCTTGGTCGGTTCGCCGACGAACGCCTGGACGAGCCGTTCGGCTTCGGCGGCATCGTCGGGCGACTGGACCGTCCCGGTGAGCAGCACGAAGCCGTTCATCGTGTTTGCCGAAATGCTGGCGTCGGGCATGGCGAGCGACAGCATCTGGTCGATCGTCTCTATATTGTTGCCAACGCGGGCGACGGTCGAGAAAACGACCCGGCCGCTGGCGTCGGTGGCATAGATGCTGGTTTCGCCGGGTTTCTTGCCAAAGATATAGAGCTGGCGGCCCGAACGCACCTGGACGTCGGCGACCTCGTCATTGGCGACAAAGACGTCGGACATCGAGGCCGGAAGGCTGACCAAGCGGCCGCGGCCCACCGACAGTTCGATGCTGCTGCTGGCATTCTGGACGGCCTGGGCGATAGCGGGCGCCGAAGGTGCCCCTGCCAGCGTGGCTGCCACCAGGCCGATGGCCAGGGTGCGGGCCAGAGCCGCCGCCTTGAATTTGGCTGTGCTGTTCATCTTACTTACCCCCAACCGGAACTTCGGTCATCTTGTCGCCGCGGGTCACGCGCACGACCGGACCGGTCGGAACGGACACGGCGCCCCCATTGGACGGCATGGAGCCGCCGCCATTCATCGCAGCCTGCGGCGCCCGCGAGGGGTTCACGCGGCCGCGCACCGGGATCCAGAAGCGCGACACGTCGCCGCCCGTGGTCACCGTCGAGCGGCTGGCAACGGGACGTGCGGCGGCTTCGGCCAGCATCCTTTTTTCCGCCACGGAGCCGCCCTTGGCCGGCACATTGATGTCGCCCGACGCGATCGCTGCATCGAGTTCGCCGGCGCTTTCGGCCAACGGACGCAGTGCGAGCGACAATTTGCCCATGTCCTGCGCGACGGCGATCTTCTCGGCGATTTCCGGCGTGGCTTCCAGCGTCACCGAGCCGAAGGTGCGAACCGGGGTCTTTCCGGTTTCATCCTCGGCATCATAACGCTGGTCGGTCGCCAATATGCGGACATTGCGAACGATCGTCTCGGCCGTGAATATCTGCTTGTCGGGAAAGCTGCTGCCTTCCTCGACCGAGATAGTCTGGGCCAGCACCACATCGACGCGGTCGCCAGGAAAGACGAAACCGGCGACGCCTTGCTCCTGAGACACCTTCACCGTGACGGCACGCATGCCCGGGCCAAGCGCCGCGGCGAGGAAGCCGCGATCGTCGGGATGGACCAGCGCGCCCTGCGTCAGCGGCTGACCCGCGGTGATCGGATAGCGCACGACGGTGCCAACCAACGTGTTCACGTCGGTCTTGTCCTTCATGAAATAGGCCTTTTCGACCAATTCCTTCGGCCAGGGCTGGAAGCGGAAGCTGTCCGGGCCAATAATCGTACCGACGGGCAGCTGCCGCGTCGCGACAAGGATCATCGGACCGGTAATGTCCGGCGCCGCGGCGGCGCGCGCTTGCGGAGTGGCAGCTCCGCGCATCATCTGGTTGACCCCGAACGCTGCGCTGATGGCAATGACCAACGCGCCGACGATCAGCATAATCTTTCGCGTATCCATGACGATTTGTCGCCCTCCTGCACCCACCAGAGACGGTCGTGCTTTTCCCTCAGGTCATCCGATAACCTGAAACTGGTTAAGATATTGTTGGTGAAGCGCCCAAAGGCCCGCAGCCGCGATGGCAACCCCATAGGGAACCTCAACCGGCTTGTCCGAAGGGCCCAATTTCATATGGATAAGCATCGCAGCCGACAGGATGCCGCCCCCGATCGCCATGACCATCAGGGTCGGCATGAACAGCGGAAGCGGGATCCACAGCATCACCGCGCCGATCATTTTGACATCGCCGCCGCCCATCGCGCCGATCGCGAACAGGCCGGCAAAAACGAGAAAGACCGCAAAGGCGGCGCCGAATTGCAACGGCACGTCGGGCCAGAGTGCGAGGCCGCCCGCGATCCAGAAGGGGATTGCGAGCAGCGCCATCGCGGCGTTGAGTTCGTTGGAAATGGTACGCGACCGGACGTCGCTGATTGCCGCGGCAATCATCAGCAGGCCGAGTATGGCCATCAGGCCGAGCGTGATTGTGCCGCTTTCCATCGGCTTTCTCCTACGCAACATGGCTTACCAAAGCGTAACCATGTCGCCGGGGACGCTGCGGCTTGCATTCCGCGGTCCAGCCGATATGCGGCGGGCATGACCGACGCGCCGCCTTCCGCCACCGATGTGCTGATTGTCGGCGCCGGGATCGCCGGTGCAAGCTTGGCGGCGGCACTGGCCCCCTGGCGCCGCGTCCTGCTGGTCGAGGCCGAAGATGCGCCCGGCTATCACGCGACGGGGCGGTCAGCCGCCTTTTGGCACGAAAGCTATGGCGGGGTGGGGGTGCAGCCCCTGACCCACGCATCGCTGGAGACGTTGAACAGCCCGCCTCCCGAATTCTCGGAGCATGGCTTCCTGTCGCCGCGCGGGGCATTGACGCTGGGCCAGCGCTCCGAAGCTGCGGCTGTCGATGCCTTCGCAGACGAATTTGCGGCGCAGGGCGTCGATGTCGAGCGCCTGTCGGGCGCGCCGGTCGCCCGCATGGTTCCGGGCCTTCGTCCGGAATGGAGTGAAGCCGCCTATGAAGCGGCGTGCCGCGACATCGATGTCGGCGGTCTGCATGCGGCCTATCTTCGCGCAGCGAAGCGCGCCGGCGCGACGCTGGTCACGCGCGCGCCGTTGCGGCGGGCGCGCCGCGTCGGCGACGGTTGGGATGTCGAGTTGGGCAGCGGGCGGGTCCGCGCCGCGCTGATCGTCAACGCCGCCGGGGCATGGGCGGACGAGGTCGCGGCCGTGTGCGGCGTCGCGCCGGTCGGCATCCAGCCCTATCGCCGCACGGTGATGCAGGTCCGGCTGGGCGTCCCGGTTCCCGCCGACCTTCCGCTCGTGATCCACGTCGGCGGCGAATTCTATTTCAAGGGTCAGAGCGAGGGGCGCGTCTGGCTGACACCCCATGACGAGACGCCGACCGCACCGCACGACGCGGCGCCCGAGGAACTCGACGTTGCGCTCGCGATCGACCGGATGCAGTCGGTGGTCGACTGGCCGGTCGTTGCGGTCGAGCGCAAATGGGCGGGGCTGCGCAGCTTTGCGCCCGATCGTATCCCGGTATTTGGCGCCGATCGGCACGAACGCGCCTTCATCTGGTGCGCGGGGCAGGGGGGCTTTGGCATCCAGACGTCGCCGGCGATCGCCGCCTTGCTTGCGGCCGAGCTTGGCGCCCCGCCGCCGGGGGGCGCCATCGGCCGCGTCGATCCGACGCCCTTCGCGCCATCGCGCTTCGCCTGAACCATCTGACCGCTTGCACAGAGAAACGACCGGATTAACATGGGCTTGGCTGTGCCACCCCCGGCATGGCCCGACCTGTGGAGGATGGCATGGCCCATTATTTCGAGATCAAGAAGAACAAGGCCGGCGAATTTGTCGCCTATTTCAAATATAATAGCGAGCCCATCTTCTGGACCGAGGGCTACAGCAGCAAGGCCTCCGCACAGAATGCCATCGACTCGATCCTGAAGAACGGCCCGGGCGCCGAAGTCCGCGAAGCTGAATAGTCTTACCGCGCGGGTGCCCTGTGCGCCCGCGCGACTTCGAGCGCGGCGTCGCTCGCGAGTTGGTCGGCGAGTTCATTGTCGCCGTGACCCGCGTGACCCTTGACCCAGATCCACTCGACCTTGTGCCGCGCATTCTCCTTGACGAGACGCTGCCACAGGTCGGCATTGGCGACCGGCTTTTTAGCCGCGGTTTTCCAGCCGTTCTTTTGCCAACCGAAAATCCATTTGGTGATGCCGTCGCGGACATAGACGCTATCGGTCGACAGCTCGACATTGCAACTGCGCTTGAGCGCGGCGAGCGCCTCGATCGCGGCCATCAATTCCATGCGGTTGTTCGTCGTGTCGGGCTCGCCCCCCGACAGCTTTTTCACGACGTCGCCCCAGCGCAGCACGGCGCCCCAGCCGCCCGGGCCGGGGTTGCCCTTGCACGCGCCGTCCGTGGCGACGATTACGGTCTTGCCGGTGTTTTCGCTCATCCGACGGCGAACAGGCTGGCGGCGTCGGGGGCGCTGTAGCGCTGCAGGCGGGCGAGGAAGGGCGACGGGTCCTTGCGCGTGACGAGCGCGTCGGCGGGTGTATGCACCCAGTCGTGCGCGCGCGTGAGGAGAAAGCGCAGCGATGCGCCGCGTGCGAGCAGCGGCAGTGCGGCAACCTCAGCGTCCGACAAGGTAATTTCGCGCGCATAGCCGCGCATCAGCGCCTCGGCGCGCGCGGGGTCGCAATGCGTCCCGTCGACGGAAAAAGCCCAGGATGCGTGCGTGATGACCAGGTCATAGGCCCGGAAGTCGCTCGCGGCGAAATAAAAGTCGATGAGACCGGTGACCCGGTTGCCGAGCATCAGGACATTGTCGGGAAACAGATCGGCGTGGATGACATGTGCGGGCAGGTCACTGGGCCAATGAGCATCCAAATAGGCTAGTTCCTGATCGACGATCGACTGAAGCCCCGGCAGCACCACGTCAAGGTCACCGGTCGCTTCGGCGACGCCGCGCCAATGCACGTGACCCATGCTGTTCGCACGCGAACCCGCATAATCTTCGAGCGCGCGGTGCATCGCGCCGAGCGCGGCGCCCGCCGCTTCGCACTGCGCCGGGGTCGGCTGCGTCAGCGAAATGCCGGGCAGGAACTGGATGACGCATGCCGCGCGGCCCGAGATCTGCTGGATCGCGATGCCGCTTCGATCGCGGATCATCGCGGGGACGGGGCAGTTCTGGCTGGCGAGGTGGTTCAGCAGGTCGACAAAGAAAGGCAGGTCACCCTCGCTCACCCGCTTTTCGTAAAGCGTCAGGATGAAGCGCCCGCCCGTCGTTTCGAGCAGGAAATTGCTGTTCTCGACGCCCTCGGCGATCCCCTTGCACGACACGACGGTGCCGATGTCGTATCGGGCGACGAGAGCGGCAAGGTCGTCGGGTTCGACGTGCGTGTAGACAGCCATTAGGCGGCTTCGAGCCCGCGCGGCAGTTTGAACACCATATTTTCCTCGGCGGTGACGACGACGTCCTCTGCAATGGGGCGGACTGCGGCGACGGCGTCGATCACTTCACGAACCAATGTCTCCGGCGCGCTCGCCCCTGCCGTGATGCCGAGCGTGCCAATGTCCTCCAGCCACGCCGGATCGACGTCGGTCCCGCGCTGGACGAGGTGCGCCGGGGTTCCCAGCCGTTCGGCAACCTCGACAAGGCGCAGGCTGTTCGAACTGTTGGGCGCACCGATCACGATCATGCGATCGCATTGCCCGGCGATCGCCTTCACCGCATCCTGGCGGTTCGACGTCGCGTAACAAATATCCTCGCCACGCGGGCCGCTGATCGTTGGAAAGCGGTGCTGGAGCGCCGCGATGATGTCGCGCGTATCGTCGACCGACAGCGTCGTCTGCGTAAGGAAGGACAGCATCTCGGGATCGTCTGGCGACAGGGCCGCGACGTCGTCAACCGATTCGACCAGCGTCATCGCGCCTTCGGGAAGCTGGCCCAGCGTCCCGATGACCTCTGGGTGGCCGGCGTGACCGATAAAGACGATGTGCCGCCCGGCGTCATAGATGCGTTCGGCCTGCCGGTGCACTTTCGACACCAGCGGGCAGGTGGCATCGATATAATCGAGCCCGCGCATTTCGGCTTTCGCCGGTACAGCTTTCGGCACGCCGTGCGCGCTGAACACGACGGGCACGCCATCGGGAACCTGGTCGAGCGATTCGACGAAGATCGCGCCCTTGGCCTTCAATGAGTCGACGACATAGCGGTTGTGGACGATTTCATGCCGGACATAGACGGGCGCGCCATATTTCTGCAGCGCCAGTTCGACGATGCGGATCGCGCGGTCGACCCCGGCGCAGAAACCGCGCGGTGCTGCGATCAAAACCTTGAGTTCTGCCGCTTCGCTGCCTTCAGCTTGCGTCATCGGATGGGGAGCGTTCATGATGCGCGCGCTCTAGCGCAGCAAGCCATACGGGGTAAAGCCGCTTCGTCCCCATTCTCATTGTTCTTCTCTTTGTTGCGCCGCGTTCATCGCACCGATAAGAAGCGGCGCGCATGAAGCGGGATCAACTGTCCCGACGCCTGTCAAAGCGCCTGTTTGGAAAGCCCGTTTATCATGATGCCCATTTCGTTTCCGTCCCGTAAGTTCCTGACCGTGCTGTGCGGCACGGCAGCCATGGCGACGGTGGCGGGCTGCGCGAAGGACAATGAAATCGACCTCGCCGGCGGCGTCGGCATCACCTCCACTCGCACCGCATGTCCCGCGGTCGCAGTGCCGTTGCACACCGGCGACGTCACGCTGTTCGACCCGGCGACCAGCCGCGATGCGCGCGCCGTCGATGTCGTCGCCGCGATCACCAATGTGACGCCGGTATGCAACGACGCCGCGGAAAAGGTTTACCAGCTCGCGAGCTTCGATGTGGTCGCGACGCGCCGCGACGCCGGACCCGCGCGCACCGTGACCTTGCCCTATTACGCCACCGTCCTGCAGGGCGGCACCGCGGTTGTCGCCAAGCGGCTTGGCAATGTCGCGGTGACCTTTGCCGAAGGACAGGTGCGCGGCACCGGTCGTGCGCAGGCTTCGGCCTATGTCGATCGTGCCGCTGCGACGCTGCCTGCCGATATCCAGGAACGCATCACCCGTAAGCGCAAGGCGGGCGATCAGGACGCTGCGATCGATCCGCTGAGCCTTCCCGAAGTGCGCGCCGCGGTGCAGCGCGCGAGCTTCGAACTGCTCGTCGGCTTCCAGCTGACGCAGGAACAGCTCGAATATAACGTCCGACGATAGAACCGCGGCGGCGCTTCGGCGCCGTTCGCATCTTCACGCCCCGCGCGCCGATCGGTGACGCGGGGCTTTTCGCGCCCGCCCAGCTGTTATAGGGCGCGCGCAAGACTTTCCTGATCGAAGATAGGCCAGCCCCGTGACCCTGTTCAGCCGCTTTTCCGACCATATCGGCGCCGCGCTCGATGCGCTTGCCGCCCGCGATGCCCTTCCCGCGGGTCTCGACCGCGGCGCGATCAGCGTCGAGCCGCCGCGCGATCCCGCGCATGGCGACGTCGCGACCAACGCCGCGATGGTGCTCGCGAAACCCGCGGGGATGAACCCGCGCGCGCTCGCCGACCTGCTCGTCGCCGAACTCGGCGCGCTCGATGAAGTGACCGAGGCGAGCGTCGCCGGCCCCGGCTTCATCAACCTGCGCCTCGCCGACGACAGCTGGCGCGACGAACTCGCGCTGATTTTCGGCGAGGGCGGCGATTATGGCCGCTCGGCGATGGGGCAGGGACGGCGCGTCAACGTCGAATATGTCTCGGCGAACCCGACGGGCCCAATGCACGTCGGCCATTGCCGCGGCGCGGTCGTCGGCGACGCGCTCGCCGCGCTGCTCGAATATGCGGGACACGAGGTGATCCGCGAATATTATGTCAACGACGCCGGCGCTCAGGTCGATGTGCTCGCGCGCTCGGTGCATATGCGGTATCGCGAAGCGCTCGGCGAGGATGTCGGCGCGATCCCCGAGGGGCTGTATCCGGGCGACTATCTGATGCCGATCGCGGGCAAGCTCGCGGCCGAATATGGCGACCGCTTCGTCGGCGCGCCCGAAAGCGCGTGGCTCGGCCTGTTCCGTGCCGAGGCGGTCAGCGCGATGATGGACATGATCCGCGCCGACCTCGCCAAGCTCGGCATCCATCATGATCTTTTCTCATCGGAGGCTGAACTTCAGGCCGAGGGCAAGCCCGCCGCCGCCGAACAATGGCTGCGCGACCATGATCTCGTCTACGACGGCCAGCTCGAGGCGCCGAAGGGCGAGACGCCCGAGGATTGGGAGCCGGTCGAGCTGCCGCTGTTCCGCTCGACGCAGTTCGGCGACGATCAGGATCGTCCGATCAAGAAGTCGGATGGCAGCTGGACCTATTTCGGTGCCGACCTCGCCTATCATTTCCAGAAAAGCCAGAATGCCGACGAACTGATCGACATCTGGGGCGCCGACCACGCGGGGACGGTCAAGCGGATCAAGGCCGCGGTCGCGGCGCTCACCGGCGGCAAGACGCGTTTCGACGTCAAACTGGTGCAGATGGTGCGGCTGCTCAAAAATGGCGAGCCGTTCAAGATGTCGAAGCGTGCTGGCAATTTCGTGACGCTCGCCGATGTCGTCGACGAGGTCGGCAAGGATGCGGTGCGCTTCACGATGCTGACGCGCAAGGCCGACGCGCAGATGGATTTTGACTTCGCCAAGGTCGTCGAGGCGTCGCGCGACAACCCCGTCTGGTATCTGCAATATGCCAATGCCCGCATTTCGCGGCTGCGCAAAAAGGCCGCCGATGCCGGGATTGCGCTGCCTGCGCCCGCTCCCGCGCGTCTCAACGCGCATGAACTGGGGCTCGTAAAACTGCTCGCCCAATTCCCGCGGATCGTCGAAGCTGCGGCTTCGGCGCGCGAACCGCACCGGATCGCCTTTTACCTCGCCGACGTCGCCGCGGCGTTCCACGCCTGGTACAATCTCGGCAACGATGACCCGGCTTCACGCATCGTTCTCGACAATGACCCCGAATTGACCGCGACGCGCCTTTATTTGGCCGACGGAATCGGGCAAGTCATCCGTAATGGGCTGTCCCTGATGGGGGTAGAGGCGATCGAGGAGATGAACTGATGGCCGGGGACAAGAATGCAGAGCAGGGGGATGCAGGTCTCGGTCTCGAAGACGAGGACCGTCTGCCCTGGCTCGAAGCCGCCGACGGATTCGAGGAGGATGGCGAGGTTTCGCCCGCGCGTCTGCTCGTGATGGTGCTTGGTGGGCTCTTGCTGATCGGGGTGGTCCTCGGCGGCCTGTGGTGGGTTCAGAACGGCGGCACGCGCAGCGACGGCGAACTGATCGCGGCGCAGCAGGGCGACTATAAGGTCGCGCCCAAGAATGACGGCGCCAAGGCGTTCGAGGGGGAAGGCGATGCCAGCTTCTCCGCCAGCGAAGGCGCCGAGCCCGCGGGCCGGGTCGACCCAACGCGCATGCCCGAAGAACCTGCGGTAACGCCCGCTGAACGCGAAGCGGCGGCAAAGAAGGTCGCAGCGGACAAGGCCGCTGCAACGAAAGCTGCTGCCACCGCCAAAGCGGCGCCGGCGGACAAGCCCAAGCCTGTTGCTGCTCCGGTGAAAACCGCCGACGCTCCCAAAGTCACGCCGGCATCGGGGTCGGCGATGATCCAGCTCGGCGCGTTCAGCAGCGACGCCGCGGCGGCGAAGGCATGGACGAACCTGTCGAAGCGCTTTGCCTATCTCGCCGAGCTCAACAAATCGGTTTCGCCCGCGAAAGTCGGCGACGGCACAGTTTATCGGCTACGCGTGTCGGCCGGAACGGCAGCCAACGCCGCGAATTTGTGCGGAAAATTGCGCGTTGCCGGTGAAAATTGCGTCGTCGTTCGCTGATTCGGCCCGCTTGGCCGCAGACTCCGTTGGTGCAATCGAGCCGCTATGGCATGGTAACAACTTGGTCATCGCCTGAGGGGGCGGTGATCGATGGAGTTTGATGCACGATGATACCGGCAATTTTCGGCCTGTCGGGCCTGACCCTCACCGACGACGAGCGCGCGTTCTTCCGCGATAGCGATCCCGCGGGCTATATCCTGTTCGGGCGCAATATCGAAAACCGCGAGCAGTTGCGGCGGCTGACCGATGAGCTGCGCGATCTCGACGGGCGCGCCAATCTGCCGATCCTGATCGATCAGGAGGGCGGGCGCGTGGCGCGCATGCGATCGCCCGAATGGCCGCTTTTCCCGAGCGGGGCGGCGTTCGATGCGCTGTACGACCGAGCCCCCGCCAGCGCGATCGAGGCGGCGCGGCTCAACGCGATGGCGCTTGCGGCCATGCTGTCCGAGGTTGGCATCACCGTCGACTGCCTGCCGCTGCTCGACGTGCGCCAGCCGGGCGCGAGCGATGTGATCGGCGACCGCGCGCTCGGCAGCGAGCCGATGCGCGTTGCCGCGCTCGGCCGCGCGATCCTCGGCGGATTGCAGGCCGGCGGCGTCGTCGGCATCGTCAAGCATATCCCGGGCCACGGCCGCGCGCTGCTCGATACGCATGAAGCCTTGCCGACGGTCACGGCGGGCGACCGCGATCTGCAGACCGATCTGGCGCCCTTTGCGGCGCTCCGCGATGCGGCGATGGCGATGACGTGCCACGTCATCTTCGAAGCGTGGGACCCCGATCGGCCCGCGACGCTGTCGCCGATCGTTATCGACAGCGTCATCCGCCAGCGGATCGGCTTTCACGGCCTGCTGATGACCGACGACCTCGACATGAAGGCATTGTCGGGCGACGTGCCTTCGCGCGCCGCCGATGCGATTGCTGCTGGCTGTGACATCGCGCTCAATTGCTGGGCGAAGATGGACGATATGGTTGGCATCGCCAACGCGCTCGACCCGATCAGCACCGTGTCGCGCGCGCGCCTAGAAGGCGCGATGGACCGGATTTCGGGTGACAGCGACGCACGCGCGTTCGCGACGCTCGTCGATCAGCGCGACGCGCTGCTGGCGACGGCCTGATCGCCGATGGAGGAGCTGCCGCTCGATTTCGAAATCGTACCGGCAGCGCCCGAGCGCGACGATGCCTTGCAGCTTTCGCTTGAAAGCTGGGAAGGCCCGCTCGACCTTTTGCTCACGCTCGCGCGTAGCCAGAAGGTCGATCTCAAGCAGATTTCGATCCTGGGGCTGGTCGAGCAATATCTGGCCTTCATCGCCGAGGCGCGCGAGCTGAAGCTCGAGGTCGCGGCTGATTACCTCGTGATGGCCGCGTGGCTCGCCTATCTCAAATCGGCGCTGCTGCTGCCCAAGGACCCGTTCGAGGATCCGTCGCCCGACGAACTCGCGCTGCGCCTGCAATTGCGGTTGCAACGGCTCGCCGCGATGCGCGAGGCCGCGGCGCGACTGCTCGCGCGCGACCGTGTGGGCCGCGACGTCTTCCTGCGGGCAAAGCCCGAGGGGCTGCGCGACATCAAGGTGCGGCGCTGGGACGCCAGCCTTTTCGATCTCCTGTCGGCCTATGGGCAGGTCAAGCTGCGCTCCGAGCCCGTCGTGCATATGGTGTCGCGGCGCCCGGTGATCACGCTCGACGCGGCGCTCCATCATCTCCAGCGGATGATTGGCGTAAAGCTCGACTGGGCCGAACTTTCCGACTTCCTGCCGCCCGATTATGACGGCCCGCTGCGCCGCTCGGCGATCGCGTCGAGCTTTGTCGCCGCGCTCGAACTGGCGCGGCAGGGCCGCGTCGACCTGAAACAAGAGGGCGCGTTCGAACCTCTCTATTTGAAAGCAGCCGGAGTATGATCGACGATCTCGAACGCGCGATAGAAGCGATGCTGTTCGCGAGCGACACGCCGCTCGACGCGCGGCAGGTTGCGGGGCGGCTGGGCGATGAAATGACGCCGGGCGAGATTCGTACGATCATCCAGACGATCGCGGCGCGCCATGCGGGAAGCGGGATCGAACTCGTCGAGCGCGGCGGGCATTGGCATTTCCAGACGCCTGCCGATCTGGCGCACCTGCTTCGCCGCGAACGCGACGATCCGCGCAAACTGTCGCGCGCGGCGGCCGAAGTGCTTGCCATCGTCGCCTATCATGAGCCCGTCAGCCGCGCCGAAATCGAGGCGATCCGCGGCGTTCAGACCTCTAAGGGCACGCTCGACGTGCTGATGGAGGCCGAATGGATCGCGCCCGCGGGGCGGCGCGAGGTGCCGGGGCGGCCGCTGATTTACAAGACGACCGACGCGTTCCTGCAACATTTCGGCCTCACGAGCCGCAAGGACCTGCCGGGAATCGAGGATTTGCGTGCGGCAGGACTGCTCGACCCGGTCGATCTCGCTTTCGAGGAAGCGATGGGCGAACTGGACCTAGTAAAAGACGGCGAGGAAGCTTAGATAGCGGCCTCAAGGAGAATTTGAGATGGGTAGCTTCAGCATCTGGCACTGGCTCGTGGTCGGGATTCTCGTCCTGCTGCTGTTCGGCAAGGGCCGTTTTTCGGACATGATGGGCGATGTCGCCAAGGGTATCAAAAGCTTCAAGAAGGGCATGTCGGAAGACGACGCGCCGACGACCCCCGCCCCCAAGCATATCGAGGGTCAGCGCGCGCCCGACGCCACCCCGATTTCGACCCCGACTGCCGAGCACGACAAGCTCTGATCGCCGTCAGCCTGCGGGGGAAGTTTTAGGTCATGTTTGACGTCGCGCCCACCGAGTTGCTGCTCGTCGTGGTGGTGGCCTTGGTGGTTATCGGCCCCAAGGACCTGCCCAAAGCGATGCGCTTTGTCGGCAAATGGATGGCGAAGGCGCGCGGCATGGCGCGCCATTTCCGCTCCGGGCTCGACACGATGATGCGCGAAGCCGAACTCGAAGAACTCGAAAAGCAGTGGCGCGAACAGAATGACGCGATCATGCGCGAATTCCCGCGCATCGACGATGTGAACGCATCGCCCGCGACACCTTCGGCGAAGGGTGCTGCGACTGAACCGGCGCCGACCGAACCCGTGACGGAAACCGACGCCGACGCAGCGGCAGCTGCCAATCCGCCCGAAACGCATGCGATACCGCCGAAGGACGGCCCGCTGCCGTGACCGAAGAGACGACGACGGAAGAGGATGGCGCCGGCGGCAAGATGCCGCTGCTCGATCATCTGATCGAACTGCGTTCGCGCCTGCTGAAATCGCTGATCGCGATCGGTCTCGCCTTCGGCATATGCCTTTATTACGCCAAGCCGATCTTCGGCATTCTCGTCCAGCCGCTCGTTCGTGCGGGGCAGGGGAAGCTGATCTATACGCAGCTGTTCGAGGCGTTTTTTGTCGAGATCAAGGTCGCGCTGTTCGCGGCGATGATGATCGCCTTTCCGGTGATCGCGAACCAACTGTGGAAGTTCGTCGCGCCCGGGCTGTTCAAGCAGGAGAAGCGCGCGCTGCTGCCCTTCCTGCTCGCGACCCCGATCCTGTTCGCGATCGGCGCCAGCTTCGCTTATTTCATCACCATCCCGATCGCGCTCAAATTCCTGCTCGGTTATCAGGGCAATGTCGGCGGGATCACGCAGGAAGCCTTGCCCTCGGTCGGCAATTATCTGAGCTTCACGATGCAGTTCATCATGGCGTTCGGTATCGCTTTCCTGCTGCCGATCCTGCTGATGCTGATCGAGCGGTCGGGGCTGGTGACGCGCGAGCAACTGGTTTCGGCGCGGCGCTATATGATCGTCGCGGCCTTTGCGATCGCCGCAGTGTTCACTCCGCCCGATATTTTGAGCCAGTTGTTGCTCGCGGTGCCGCTGGTGTTTCTGTACGAAATGTCGTTGCTGGCGATCTGGTTTACCCAGCGCCGACGCAAAACAGGCGCCGAAGAGGCGCCTGTCGAGCCTCTCGAAGAGGCTTAAGGTAAGTTAGTCTCAGTCCCGATCAGTTGATAGCCTCGCTGCCGGCTTGGCCGACAGATTCGATGTCGCGACCGGCACCCTTTACCGTGTTACAGCCAGCGACCAGAAAGCTTGCCATCAGGGCGAGAAGGATTGCGCGGTAACTCGTCATATTTCTACCTCTTAGGATGGAGTGCAAAATGGCCCGGCACGCTTTCGAGGGGGGGGAGGGAATGCGGGCCGGGCCAATGTTGCTGAGCAGCGCTGCGGGGGGGCGATGACCGCTGCTCAAATGGGAAACGACCAAAGCGGCGGATAAGTTCCGAAAAAAAATTGCAGTAATGAATTTTTTTTCGAGGCCTTTTGAATCGCTTGGATTTCAGTGACTTGCCGTCAAAGCGTGGTCAATCCGCTGAGTACCGCGAGGCCCAGGAACGCCAAAAACCCCATGGAATCGGTCGTCATCGTGACGAAAATCGAACTCGCGACGGCGGGATCCTGATCGAGCCGATCGAGCAGCAAGGGGATCGCGACCCCGGCCACGCCCGCCACAAATATGTTCACGACCATGGCCGCCGCGATGACGGCGCCGAGCTGCGGATTGCCGAACCACAAGGCGGTTGCGGTTCCCGCGATCAGCGCGATCGTGCCGCCGTTGAGCAGCGCGATTTTCATTTCGCGCCAGATCGCGCGCCAGCTGTTCGAATCGGTGAGTTGGTTCATCGCGAGCGCGCGCACAGTGACCGCCAGCGTCTGCGTGCCCGCATTTCCGCCGACACCCGCGACGATCGGCATCAATGCCGCCAGCGCGACCATATGCTCGATAGCGCCGCCGAAAAATCCGACGATCGAAGAGGCCAATAGCGCGGTGCCGAGATTAGCGATCAGCCAGCGAACGCGCGCGCTGTACGTCTCGCGGATCGGTTCGTTGATGTCGCCGTCGCCGGCGCCCGACAGGCGCAAAATGTCCTCGCCCGCCTCTTCCTGAATGATGTGGACGACGTCATCGACGGTGATCATGCCGACGAGCCGCCCGCCCTTGTCGATCACTGCGGCCGAGATCAGCGCATATTTCTGGAAACGCAGCGCGACCTCTTCCTGATCCATGTCGACCGGGATCAGCGTCTGTTCGCGTTTCATCACGTCGCTGATCGCAATGTCGCGCGGAGTGCGGAGGATCCAGCTCAGCTGGCATGTGCCGACCGGGCGGTGCCGCGGGTCGACGACGTAAATTTCCCAGAAGTCGCTGGTGAGGTCGGCATCTTCGCGCAGCCGGTCGATCACGTCGCCGACGGTCACATGTTCGGGCACCGCGACCAGATCGCGCTGCATCAGGCGCCCGGCGGATTCCTCGGGGAAGGAGAGGGCGTCCTCGATCGCGGCGCGATCTTCGGGCTCCATCGCCTGGAGAACGGCCTGCTGCTCGTCCTCCTCCATATCCTCGATGATCGCGACCGCGTCGTCGGTATCGAGCTCGGACGCGAGTTCGGCCACTTGCTCCGGCGCGAGAAGATCGATCAGTTCCTCACGGACATAATCGTTCATTTCCGCCAGCACGTCGGCGGACAGCATGTCGCCAAGCACCGCGGCGAGCATCGGGCGCTCGTCGGCGCGCGCGAGTTCGAACAGGTCGGCGATGTCGGCGGGGTGGAGGCGGCCGATGCGTTCGCGCGCGGCTTCGCCTTCGCCGGCTTCGGCCAGCTCGATCACGTCGCGCACGAATTCGGGCCTCAGCCGGTCGTCCTCGTCGAGTTCGGTGTCGGTTTCGCGTGCCGGTTGTTCACGGTCGCGATCGTCGGTGATGACAACATCTTCCGGCGGCAGGGATTCTTCGCGTTTGTCCATCGCGCGGTCCTCCCTGACAGTTGCGGCGTCCGAGCTTTCCCCTAGTGCTGCGGCCCGCGGATGGCAACGTCGCGAGTAGCTTTTCGCGATTTAATGCGTGGCTTTGGGCGCCGCCCCGGCTATGGGACCGCCAACATAACCGCAGGAGTTCTACCATGTCCGACACTCTCACCCTCTCGCTGTCGACCGGCGATGTTGTCATCCGCCTCCGTCCCGACCTTGCGCCGCAGCATGTTGAGCGCATCACCGGCCTCGCAAGTGAAGGCTTTTACGACGGCGTGGTGTTCCACCGCGTGATCCCGGGCTTCATGGCACAGGGCGGCGACCCCACGGGCACCGGCATGGGCGGCAGCCAGCTGCCCGACCTTCCGCAGGAATTCAGCAGCGAGCCGCATGTCCGCGGCGTTTGCTCGATGGCGCGCGCGCAGAACCCGAACAGCGCGAACAGCCAGTTCTTCATCTGCTTCGACGACGCGCGCTTCCTCGACAACCAGTACACCGTCTGGGGCGAAGTGATCGAAGGCATGGACAATGTCGACGCGCTGCCCAAGGGCGAGCCGCCGCGCGAGCCCGGCAAGATCGTCAAGGCGACCGTCAGCTGATCTACGAAAATCCCCGCTCCGGCGGGGATTTTTTTGCCTAGTCGCCGATAAAGCCGTTGAGCCGCTCGCAGGCGGAAACCCAGTCCTGCTTGAACTCCTGCACGACCTGCCCGGCGCCCATTGCCTCGTTCATCAGGCCGACGCCCTGGCCGACCCAATAGGTCGCGAGCGCTTTCGCGCCTTCGTGTCCGCCTTCGGACAATTTATCGACCTTGCGCAGCGCGGGTTCGCTGACCAGCGATTGCAGCGGCATCGGCAGCGGTTTGGGCGCGTCTTCGGCTTCCCATGCGTCGGTCCATGGCGAGCGAAGCTGGCGCGAGGGTTTGCCGGTGCGGCTTTTCGATCGCACCGTGTCGCGCGACGACGCGGCGAGCATCTTTTCCTTCACGACCGGATTGGTTTCGGCCTCGGCGGTGGTGAGCCACACCGAACCGGTCCAGGCGCCATGCGCGCCCATCGCCATCGCCGCCGCCATCTGGCGCCCGGTGACGATGCCGCCCGCGGCAAGGATCGGCGTGTTCGCGCCGATGGCTTCGACCGCCGCGGCGACTTCGGGCACCAGCACCATCGTCGCGACCTCGCCGCAATGGCCGCCGGCTTCGCCGCCCGCGACGACGAGGATATCGACCCCGGCGCGGACCTGGGTCAGCGCATGATCGCGCGTCCCGACGAGCGCCGCGACGGGCACGCCGTGGCGCTTGCCGAGTTCCAGCATCAACGGCGGAGGTACGCCGAGCGCGTTGGCGATCAGCGCGATCGGGTGACGGAACGCGACCTCGAGCAACCTGGCGGCGCCGTCCTCATGCATATTGTCGCCGAAACTCTGCCGTCCCGCCATCGCCTCTGACAGGCCCGCCGGATCAACACCATGTTTTTCGAGCAAACCGGCGGCAAAGTTCAAATGCGTCTCCGGCACTTTCGCGATGGCGGAGGAAGGCGCCTCACCCTTGCCAACGAAGCTGTTAGGGACGATCAAGTCGACGCCATAAGGCTTGCCGCCAATGTGCGCGTCGATCCATGCGAGCTCTTCCTCGAGCCGCTCGGGCGGCAGAGCGGCGGCGCCAAAGACGCCCATGCCCCCCGCCTTCGACACCGCGACGATGACGTCGCGGCAGTGCGAAAAGGCGAGCAACGGAAACTCGATGCCGAGCATTGCGCAGATCGGGGATTGCATGGGGAACCTCTCCAGTTTGTTTATTTGCACGCATGTCAGCGCCAGTTGACGTAAACGTCAAGTTGATTTGCTGGGCGGGCGGATTATCGCAGACCCATGACCCAATTTTCCCTGCCCGATTTCGACCTCGATGCCTTCGTCCGCGCCACATTGGCCGAGGATCTGGGGGCGGGGGGCGATATCACCTCGATGGCGACGATTCCCGCCGACGCGCGCTTTGGCGGCGTGATGGACAGCCGCGATGCGATCACCGTCGCCGGGCTGCCGATCGCCGAGCGATTCTTTCGCGCACTCGAACCCGGCATGGAGATCGAGATATTGGTCGAGGAGGGCGCGCAGGTTGCGTCCGGAAGCGACCTGATACGCCTGTCGGGGAATGCTCGTGCGATGCTGACGGCGGAACGGTCGGCGCTCAACACCGTCCAGCATCTGTCGGGCATCGCGACGATGACAAGGCAATATGTCGACGCGCTCGCGGGCACCGGCGCGACCCTGCTCGATACGCGCAAGACGATCCCGGGCCTGCGCGTGCTCGAGAAATATGCGACGCGGATGGGCGGCGCGACCAATCATCGCATGGGCTTGTGGGACGCGGCGATGATCAAGGACAATCATGTCGCAGTCGCTGGGTCGGTCGAGGAAGCCGTGCGCCGCGCGGTTGCCGCCGGGATCGAAAGCATCATCGTCGAGGTTGACCGCGTCGCGCAGGTCGAGCCCGCACTGAGCGCCGGGGCGACGCACCTGTTGCTCGACAATATGGGCCTCGACGAGCTTCGCGAATGCGTCTCCTTGGTCGGCGGCAAGGTGCCGACCGAGGCGTCGGGCGGGGTGCGGCTCGATACCATCCGCGATATCGGAGCGACGGGAGTGACCTATGTGTCGGTCGGGCGGCTGACCCAGTCGGCGCCGGCGGCGGACATCGGGCTCGATTTTGCGCTGGCTTAGCGCCGCCGCGCTGGCGTTGATGCCGGTCGCGGCGCAGGCGCAATCGCTAGCTTGCTCGCCGCCCGATCGCATTCCCGTTCCACGCCTTGAACAGCCGAAGCGCGGCGAACCGGCCCGCAGTCCGGCGGTCACCGGCTATCTGTTAGCCATGAGCTGGTCGCCCCAGCATTGCGCCGATGTGCGTAATCCGCGTGATGCGCGCGACCGCTTTCAATGTTCGGGCGAGAATGGACGTTTCGGCTGGGTGCTGCACGGGTTGTGGCCCGAAACCGATAGTCCGGGCTATCCGCAATGGTGCCGCCCGGCGAAAATCGTGCCGCAGCCGGTGCTGAAAAAGCATATGTGCATGACGCCGTCGGCACAGCTGCTCCAGCACGAATGGGCGAAGCACGGCACCTGCATGAGCCCGAACCCCGCGGCCTATTTTCGCTCGGCCCAAATGATTTTCCGGGCGGTGCGCTTTCCCGACATGAAGGCACTCGCCGCCAGGCCGCAAACCGCAGCCAGTGTTCGCCGTGCCTTTTCTGCAGTCAATCCGGGGGTGACCGCGCCGATGATCGCCGTGTCGGTCGACCGGCAGGGATGGCTGAACGAGGTGCGGCTGTGCCTGGGGCCGCGCATGACGCCCACTAGATGCAAGCCATTCCAGACCGGGGCGAAAGACGGCCGCCAGATCCGCGTTCGACCGATGCCCGCGCGTTAAGGCTAATCCGGCAAAGCGTGCCAGCGCGGGACGGCCCCGCGTTAACTCTCTTTTAACCTTATCGACTCGTTAACATGGTCCTAGCTTCGCCTGCATGGACTCGAGCGATCAAATCGACATTCGCGGCCGCGTTCGCGATCATGGCAAGCGGCAGCTGATCATCGCACGGCTCAGCGCGCCGGTGGACTGGCAGGGCGAGCTCCGCTCCGCGCTCGCAGCACATCGTGAGCCCGTCACGATCTTTTCGGCCAATGATTTCCGCCTGTTTCTTCAGAGCTTCGCGATCTTCTTCACCGCGACGATGATGTTTCTGATCTGAATTCGATCAATCGCAGGCGCGGTGGAGCTTCTGCGCGAGCCACGCCGACACCAGACACATCGCGGCGCTCATCAGCAACTGGTCGACGACGCCGACGCCGAATATGCTGAGCCCGAGCGCCAGCAGCGATCCGCCGACCATCGCGCCCGAATTGACGATATTGTTCGCGGCGACCGTGCGCGCGGTCTGGTCCTTGGGCACGGTGGTCGTCAGAAAGGCATAGAGCGGCACGACGAACATGCCGCCGCTGATTGCGATGCCGAGCAGACTGGCGAGAAGTGGGATGACTTCCTTGTGTCCGAGGAAACCGCCGATATCGTAGAGGAGTGGCCGGGCCCCGGCTATGGTCGATGCCCAAGAGGCTGCGTCCAGGAGTATCGTTTCAGGCGCTGCGCCCCAGTTGCGGCAGACCCAATAGAAGGCGACGACGAATACGCCCATGACGATGACGCTGGCGGGGCTGTAGCGCGCCGATACCTGCCCCTTCAGCAGCCGGTTCACCGCGACCGAGCCGATGGCGATACCGATCGAGAAGATCGCGAGGAAAAGGCTGGCGACGCTCTTGTCGGCGTGCAGGATATTCTTCACCAGCGGCGGGAACTGGATGAACAGCACCGCGCCGATCGTCCAGAAAAAGCTGATCGACAGAATTGCGAGATAGAGGCGCGGGATGTGCATCGTGCCGCGAACGAGCGTGATCGACGAGCGGATGATATGCCAGTCGATGCCGGTTTCTTCATGTTCGGGCGGGGCGGGCGGCACCTTTCGACCGGTCCAGTAGCCGATCGCGGCGACGAGGACGACGCCGAGCGCGGCCCATTCGACGTCGATGATCCCGGCGAGGATCGTGCCCGCGAGGATCGCGATATAGGTGCCGGCCTCGACGAGCCCCGTCCCCGCGAGGACCTCGTCGCTTTTCAGATGCTGCGGCAGGATCGCATATTTGATCGGGCCGAAGAAGGTCGAGTGAATGCCCATCGCGAACAGCGCGAGCATCATCAGCGGGATCGCGATCAGGTGAACCGCGAAACCCAGCCATGCGAGCACCAGCCCGGCGCCGCCGACGAGCATGATCAATATCTCGCAGAATTTGACGATGCGGATGATCCGCGCCTTGTCGCGCGTGTCGGCGAGCTGCCCGGCGAGCGCCGAGAGCAGGAAAAAGGGCAGGATGAACAGGCCGGTCGCGACCGCGCTGAACAATGTTTCGGACGCTTCATCGTTGAACACGCCGTAAACGACGAACAGCACCATCGCATTCTTGAACAGATTGTCGTTGAAGGCACCGAGGAGCTGCGTGACAAAAAGCGGAAGGAACCTGCGTTGTTTCAGCAGCGCAAAGGAACCGGTCATTGAAAATCCATTTTTACAGCCCGACATGTCAACACCGGCCACCGCCTCAGGCAATTCGGTTGTCGCCGGGGGGGCTTATCGGTTAGGGCATTCGGGGTCAAAGCCCATTTGAAGGACATGCCGACAGCGATCATGCTCAGCCTTCCCAACATCCTGACATTATCGCGTATCCTGGCGGTGCCGATCCTGTTGTTCCTGCTGTGGCCCGGGGTGGTCGAAGGGTCGCACCAGCCGAAGCCGATCGACTATGCGCTCGCCTTCGGCCTGTACTGCCTGATGGGCATTACCGATTATTTTGACGGTTATGTTGCACGCTCGCGCGGGATCGTGTCGCGGCTCGGGGCTTTTCTCGACCCGATCGCCGACAAGATCATGATCGCGGCGGTGATCCTGCTGCTGGTCTTCACCCGCGATATCGCCGGCTATCATGTCATCGCCGCGTTGATGATCCTACTGCGCGAGATCATCGTATCGGGCCTCCGCGAATTCCTCGCGACGTTGCAGGTATCGATGCCGGTGACGCAGCTAGCCAAATGGAAAACGACGTTCCAGCTCGTCGCGTTCGGCGCGCTGATCCTGGCGGGGGCGCTGCCGCAAATGGCGTGGATCAAGACCGTCGGGCTTGCCTCGCTGTGGGGCGCCGCGGTGCTGACGCTGATTACCGGCTGGGACTATCTGCGCGTTGGCCTGAAGCATATGGATTGAACATCGGATGTCGCTGGAAATCGCCTATTTCGCCTGGGTGCGCGAACGGATGGGAGTGGCCGACGAGACGGTCGATCCCCCGGCGAACGTCACGCATGTCGGCGCTTTGGTCGCATGGCTTGCGGCGCGCGATGCGCGCGGGCAAGTCGCTTTTGCCGAACCACAGCGCATCCGCGCAGCAATCGACGGCGTGATGATGGGCCTCGACGCGCCGCTCGCCGGCGCGCGCGAGGTCGCGCTGTTTCCGCCGGTGACGGGCGGATGATCCGCGTGGCGGTCCAGCCGGCGGCGATCGACATCGCCACCGAACTCGACCTGCACGATGCGGGCGGGCACGGCGCGAGCGCCAGCTTCATCGGGCGGGTGCGCGGTGACGGCGATCTGACCGAGCTGTTCCTCGACCACCACCCTGCGATGACCGCGGCGGGGCTGGCCGATCTTGCGCATGCCGCCGCCGATCGCTGGCAGCTTTCGGCGCTGACTTTGATCCACCGCGTCGGCGCGATGGCGCCGGGCGAGACGATCGTGTTCATCCTCGCCAGCAGCGCGCACCGCGCCGAGGCGCTGGCGGCGTGCGAGTTCCTGATCGACCGGCTGAAGACCGACGTCATGCTGTGGAAGCGCGAGACCTTCGCCGACGGGCGCATTCAGTGGGTCGAACCGCGCGAAGGCGATCAGGCGCGCGCGGAGAAATGGGGCGTCTAATCCGCCTGATGTTTGCGGAAAATATCGGCGAGCATCCGGAATTCCTCGGCACGCGGGCTGCCCTTGCGCCACACCAGCGCGATCGTACGCCAGTCATGCTCCGAATCGAGCGGGCGGGTGTCGATGTCGGTGTGGTCGAGGATGCCGGCCTCGATGGCCATTTGGGGAAGCATCGTGATGCCGAGCCCATTGTCGACCATCTGCACCAGAGTGTGCAGCGAGGTTCCCATCATCCGTGCACCGGCGCGCAGTTCGGGGCGGTTGCACGCGGCGAGGACATGGTCCTTCAGGCAATGGCCATCCTCGAGCATCAGCATCTGCGCGGGGTCGATCTGGTCGGCGCTGACCATCGCGGGCAGGTCCTCCGACTGGTCACCCGGAAAAGCGACGAACAATGCATCGTCGAACAGATTCTCGGCCTCGACGTCGCCGCACGCGTAGGGGAGCGCGAGCAGGACGCAATCGACGGTGCCGTGGTGCAGCGATTCGCACGCCTGCGCGCTCGGTTCCTCGCGGAGGAAAAGCTTGAGCGACGGGCGCTCCTTGCGGAGCCGCGGCAAGAGGCCGGGAAGGAGGAAGGGGGCGATCGTCGGGATGACGCTCATCCGCAGTTCGCCGACCAGCGGCGCGGCCGCGGCGGCGGCCATGTCGGCTAGCTCCTCGGCCTCGCGCAGCACGCGGTGCGCCTTTTCGACGATCGCGTTGCCGAGCCCGGTGAAGCGGACGACGCGGCGGGTGCGTTCGACGAGCGTCTGGCCGAGCAGCGTTTCGAGTTCGCGGATGCCGGCCGACAGCGTCGACTGGGTGACGTTGCAGGCGTCGGCGGCGCGGCCGAAATGGCCGTGCTCGTGGAGCGCGACGAGATATTGCATCTGTTTCAGCGAGGGGAGGTAATTGTGCATTGATCGGATGTAGCAATTATTGAGGCGATTTTGAACAAGTTTACCGATTAAAATTCGTGGCCATAATGGCGGCGTTTATTGTCGTTTTCCGCGTCGCCGTGATAGCTATTCCCGATCAACCGGCGCGGAGGGGCGGATGGCAGTTTCCCGTTTTCTGATTGGCGGCGTCGCAAGCGCGCTGTTGCTGACCGGCGGGCTCTTCATGTGGAAGGGCTATACGCAGATCGCCGAGGAAGAAGTGCTACCCGATCCGCCGCCCGCCTTGCCGGCGGTCCCGGTCGCGGCAGCGGGAGGACCCAAGCGCGGGCCCGCACCGCCGGCGCTGCCCGCCGCCAAGGAGGCGTCGCGCGAGGAAAGGCGTTTCAATCGCTTCGACCGCGACCGCAACGACCGGATCAGCCGCGTCGAGCTGATGTCGTCGCGCACTGCGGCCTTCCGCAAGCTCGACAAGGACGGCAATAATCTGCTGACCTTCGAGGAATGGGCGGCGGCGACGGGGCAGCGCTTCGCCGGGGCGGACGGCGACAAGTCGGGCGATCTGACGCGCGCGGAATTCTCGACAACCGCACCGAAGCAGGCGGCGAAGCCGAAATGCAGCTGCTAGGCAGCGACGCCTTCGGCCTGTTTGATCCACGCCGCGAGTGAAACACCGGCGCGCGCGGTATAGCCCAGCTTGCGGTCCTTCTTGCGGACATCCTCGGCGAGCGGTGGGAAGAGGCCGAAATTGACGTTCATCGGTTGATAGCTCGCGGCATCGGCGCCGCCGGTGATGTGGCCGAGCAGCGCGCCGAGCGCGGTTTCGGGCGGCGGGGGTGCGAGGTCGCGGCCCGCGAGCTCGGCGGCGGCAAAGCGCGCGGCGATCAACCCGATCGCGGCGCTTTCGACATAGCCTTCGCAGCCGGTGATCTGCCCCGCGAAGCGGATATGCGGCGCCGATTTGAGGCGGAGCTGCGCGTCTAGCAATTCGGGCGAGCGGATGAAGCTGTTACGGTGGAGGCCGCCGAGGCGCGCGAATTCGGCCTTTTCGAGCCCGGGGATTGTGCGGAACAGCTCAACCTGCGCGGCATGTTTGAGCTTGGTCTGGAAACCGACCATGTTCCAGAGCGTGCCGAGCGCATTGTCCTGACGCAGCTGAACGACCGCATAGGGCCATCGCCCGGTGCGCGGATTGTCGAGCCCGACGCCTTTCATCGGGCCGAAGCGCAGCGTTTCGGGACCGCGCTCGGCCATCACCTCGATCGGCATGCAGCCTTCAAAATAAGGCGTGTCCTTTTCCCAGTCCTTGAACTCGGTCTTGTCGCCGTCGACGAGTCCCTGGACGAAGGCGTGATACTGGTCCTTGTCCATCGGGCAGTTGATATAATCCTTGCCGTCGCCGATCGGCCCGACCTTGTCCCAGCGGCTCGCCATCCACGCGACGTCCATGTCGATGCTCTCGCGGTAGACGATGGGGGCGATCGCGTCGAAGAAGGCGAGGGCGTCCTTGCCCGTCGCGGTTCCGATGCTTGAGGCGAGACCGGCGGCGGTGAGCGGGCCCGTGGCGACGATCGTCAGGCCTTCCGACGGCAGCGTATCGACGCGTTCGCGGACAATAGTGACGTTCGGGTGATTTTCGAGCGCATGCGTCACTCCGCCCGAGAAGAGGTCGCGATCGACCGCAAGCGCCGATCCTGCGGGCACCTTGTGGACATCGGCCTCGCGCATGATGATCGAACCGAGCGTGCGCATTTCGCGGTGGAGCAGCCCGACGGCATTGCTGTCGCCATCGTCGCTGCGAAAGCTGTTCGAGCACACCATCTCGGCGAGCCCATCGCCCTGATGTGCCGGGGTCATGTCGCCACCCCCGCGCATCTCGGACAAACGCACCCGAAAGCCCGCCTCGGCGAGTTGCCATGCGGCTTCGGATCCGGCGAGGCCGCCGCCGATGATGTGAATGTCGTAGCTCATTTACGCGCTTTCCAATTAACCTTGGCCGTTGACTTGCACTTGATCCGCCGCGCACTAGGCCCGTTGGAGACAAGATGCAAAGGGGCGGACGATGAGCGGGGAACAGGGCTGGGATCGGGCGCGCTGGTTGTGGCTATTGGCACTGGCCGGCGGGATCAGCTTTTTCGTGGCGGTCTATCTGCGGCTCGACGGTCCCGCGATCTGGGCGTGGAAGACGAGCGGCGTCGGCCTGCTGGCGGTTTGGGCGGCGGCGAATGCACGCGAGAAGAACGGCTGGCTGATCGCGGCGGCCCTCGGTTTTGGCGCGCTCGGCGACTATCTGCTCGACGCGAAGGGGCTTGAGGTCGGTGCCGTGGCGTTCGTGGTAGGACATGTCATCGCGATCACCCTCTATCTGATGAACCGGCGGCCACAGATGACGCCGTCGCAACGCCTGCTGGGCTGGCTGACCATGCCCGCGACGCTGGCGATCGTCTGGGGCATGCTGAGCCCCGCGCCGGGCTGGTGGCATGCCGCGGTCTATTCGCTGTTCGTCGCCGCGATGGCGGCGGCGGCATGGACCAGCCGCTTTCCGCGCTATCGCACCGGGATCGGCGCGATGATGTTCCTCGCCAGCGACCTCTTCATCTTCGCGGGTGAGGGCGGCGTGCTGCCCAAGGACGTCACGATGTGGCTCGTCTGGCCGCTCTATTTCGTGGGGCAGGCGTTGATCGCATGGGGCGTGGTCAGCACGCTGGCGAAGGAAAAGCGCGGCTGATCAAGAGGGCGGCGCCGCCTCGCGGACGAGCAGCGCTTCGATGTCCGAGACCGGGCGGTCGGTCATGGCCTTGACATGCTCGCCGACAAGGCGGGCGCTCACCTCCTTGTGCCAGAGCGGGCGCAATTCGCCCATCGTGCGCGCGGGCGCGATCACGACCAGCGCGTCGAACTTGCCCGCGAGCGCCATCGCGTTGATCTTTTCGGCAAGGTCGCGCGCGAAGCGGTCTTCCTCCTGTTGGTGGAAATCTGGCTCGCCCATCGTGCCACCGGGAAGGCCGGTCCCCGCGGGGGCGGGCGACTGGCCCGAAGCGTCGGTCTTGATGTCGCTGTCCTTGCGGTCTTCGCGTTCCTGATGCGAGGTCGTGCGCAGGTCGATCTGCCGCGCGTCGCCTTCATTACGCAGGAACAGAGCCTTGCGGCCATCGGCGACGAGGACGAGGGTGTTGGGGGCGAGGGTCATGCTGTTGCTCCTTCTTCAAGGCAGCAACGCATGGGCTATCGCGGAAGTTTCGCTATCCGTCCCACGCCGCGATTGTCGTGCGGTGGAGCAAGCGATCGTAGCCGTCGTAGCCCCCGGTCGCGCGGTGAAGCACCGAGCGATTGTCCCACATGATCAGCATGTCGGGTTCCCATATGTGGCTGTAGCGAAATTCCTCGCGCCCCTGCCACTGGATCATTTCGTACAGAAGCGGCAGGCCTTCGCTATCATCGAGGCCGTCAAAGCCGATGATATAGCCCGCGCAGCCGAACAGCCCCAGGCGACCCGTCTCGGGGTGCGCGCGAACGAACGGGTGAAGCTGCGTGTCGAGCGCCTCTTCGCCTGATCGGATGTCCATGCTGCGATCTTTGTCGTTCGCGCCATACATGCCCGTGGGGGCGTAGCCGGCGCGCGCGCTGTGGATCGCCTGCAGCCCCTCGATGCGCCCGCGAAGGTCGGCGGGCATCGCGTCGAGCGCGGCGTGCTGGTTCGAAAATTCGGTGTTGCCGCCGACCGGCGGGATGGTGATGCCGAACAGGCAGGTGCCCGCGGGCGGCCTCGCCTGAAAACTCCAGTCGCTGTGCCAGTTTTCGGCGAAAAGCGGCGCCGTCTCGTCGGCCTTGCGCTTCACGGCGATGATATGCTCGTGGCCCGCGATTGGGCGGATGAACGGGTCGTCGCCGAAGCCGCCGAAATAGCCGGTAAAACGCTCCAGATCATCCTCGCTCATTTTCTGATCGGGAAAGGCCAGGACATGATGGTCGAGCCACGCCGAACGAATTTCGGCAATGGTTTCGTGCGTGAGCGGCTGCGTCAGGTCGACGCCGGTCACGCGCGCGCCGCACGCCTGACCGCTGGGGGTGATGGTTAGCGTCATGCCGCAATGCTGCGCCGATCGGGGCGCGGGGTCAATCGGGCGCGGCGATCAGGTGGGGATCGGTGTAGACGCCGCCGCATTTATCCATCATCCTGAGCCACTGGCAGCGCTTGCCCAAGGTGGAGAACCGCAGATGAAAACCCTGATGAAGATTGCGATGTCGTTTGGCCTTGGTCTGTCACTCGCGGTCGTTCCGGCGCAGGGTATCGCTGCCCTCCAGCAGGGCGCGAAGGCGCCCGACTTCACCCTGAACGCTGCGCAGGGCGGCAAACCCTTCGTCCTGTCATTGAAACAGACGCTGAAGAAGGGGCCCGTCGTGCTCTATTTCTTCCCTGCTGCCTTTACGCCCGGCTGTACGATGGAAGCGCATCTGTTTGCCGAATCGAGCGACGACTTCAACCGGCTGGGCGCCCGCGTCGTTGGCGTCACCGCCGGCAACATCGAACGCGTCGCCGAATTTTCCAAATCCGAATGCCGCGACAAATTTGCCGTCGCCGCCGATCCGGGTGCGAAGATCGCCGCGAAATATGATTCAACGATGCGGCGCCCCGACGGTACGACGCTTTCCAACCGGACATCCTATGTCATCGCGCCGAACGGAACGATCCTGCTGAGCTACACCGACAGCAAGCCGCAGGCGCATGTCGAAAAGACGATGGCGGCGGTTCGCGCGTGGAAGGCCCGGCAGCGCTGATTTGGGTTCGGGCGTCGATAGCGGTCAGCCGCTACTTTGGCGTGCCGCTGTAACCCGCGGCTTTCCGCAGTTCGTTTGCGTCCATCACATAGCCGTCACTAACGACCGTCACCACGCGGCGGAGCGCGCCGAGGTCGGTCGAGGGGTCGCCGTCGACTAAAACCAGGTCGGCTTCCTTGCCCACCGCGATCGAGCCCGTGCGCTTGTCGGCGCCGACGACGCGCGCGGGGACGATGGTGGCGCTCTGGATGGCTTCGGCGGGGCTGAAGCCGGCCTGCTTGTAGATTTCGAGTTCGCGGATCAGCTCGATCCCCCAGCCGTCGGTGCCGGCGACGATGGGCACGCCCGCCTTGTGCAGCTTGCCGACCAACTGGACCATTTTCGCATAGCTCTTGCGGTAATCGTCGCGCGTCAGCCCTTCGACCAGCGGATAGCCGCCGGCGGTGAACGTCGAGCGTTCAAGGACGGGGGAAATGATGCCCATATAGGGTGCGTAGGCGGGTTGGGGTTTTCCGCCGTCCTGCGTGAGCATGCCCTCGAAAATGACGATCGTCGGATCGACCAGCGTTTTCTTGGCCGCAAGGTCGGCCACGAAGCGCGACATCACGGGTCCGTCGAGATCGACATCCTTGAAATATCGCGCGGGCCCTTCGACGCGTTGCCGCGTGTTCGCCTTGTCGATCACTTCGCGGGGCATCGATTCCATCACCACGAAATTGAGGTGGGTGAGCTCGTCATAGCCCGCGGCGACGGCTTCGCTGGGCTTCATGGTCGCGGGGACATGCCCGTGGACATGCAGGCCAAGGCGGTGCGCTTCCGCCGCGGCGGGCGCGATCCACGCCGGATTCATCGAGGTGTAGAATTTGACGCCCCACAGGCCGGCGTCCTTGACGCGCCGCATGGCAGCGATGGCCTCTTCGGCGCTGCTGACCACCTCGGCGCCCTGCGCGGCCAGCGGATCCTTCTTGTCGATAATGACCGAGATGAAGGGCTCGCCCATCAGCAGGCTGCCGTCGGCGCGGCGTTTGGTCGCCTCGACCGCGCGGTCGAAGGTCGTCCCAGGGCTGCGGAAGCTGGTGATCCCGTTGGCCATGTTCGAGAGCACGTCCCAATCGTCGCCGATGTGGAGATGGCTGTCCCAGATTCCCGGCACCAGCGTCTTGCCGCGCCCGTCGATGATCTGCGATCCCGCCGGCGCCTTCAACGATCCGGCGGCGCCGATGGCGGCGATCTTGCCGTCCTGTGCGAGCACCGCGCGGGCGGGAAGGAACACGCCCTTGTCGGCGTCGAACAGCTGGACATTGTCGAACAGCACGGGCGCCTTCGCGGCGGGCGAAAGGAAGCGTTTGGCGATGCCCGAAACCGCTTCGGCGGTCGCCGCTTCCTGCGCGTTGCGTAGCTGCTTCAGCGCGCCCTCATATCCCGCCGGAATCACCGAGATATAGCTGATGTCGGCGAAATAGCGCTTGTTCTCGTCGAGCCAGATGGGGAGCGGCGAGGGCAGGATACCGCTGACGAAGGCGAGCTGGACCTTCTTGGGGCCGCCGGGTCCCTCGATCGTCTGCACCGGGCCGAAGGTCATGCGTCCCTTGCCGCTCGGCAGGAAATTCAGCCCGGCATCGCCCGCCGCCGCGAGCGCGTCGATCAGCGGGGCGTTCGCGATGCCGACGCCGCCGGCGGGGATATACCAGCCACCGGAGGGCGCCTCGCCCGAATCATTCGCCGTTTTCCAGTTCGCGCGGCCGTTCGCTACGCGAAACTCCTCGGCGGCGTCGCCCGAGGTGGTGACACCGCGGACGGTCAGCGCGTTGATCGCGCCGCCGGGCCCGAAGGTTGTCACCTGATCCATCTCGGTGATCCAGCCGCGCAATTCCTGTGACCAGCGATAGGCAGTGCGGCCGTCGGGGAGTTGCCAGCGCCACTGGCTGCCGTGCTGGCCCGCTTCGGACACGACGACATATTGCATCGCGTCGGCGGGCGGCTTCAGCAACTCTTCCTTGGGCACGGGTTTCGATTGCACGACGGGGGCGGCGGTTTCATGCGCATAAACCGGACCGGATGCGGCCGAGGCCAGCAGGGCGGCAATCAAAACGAGGCGCATCTTCTATCTCCCCCAAGCACGGACGGTGCAAAGCCCGACACTGGTAGGAGTTTTTCGGTGCGCGAAGCAAGATGCGACCAACGCCGACGAGCGTTCGATCAAAATACCACCGTCGCCCCCGCGAAGGCGGGGGCCGCTATCGGAATAGCGCAAGGCTGCCAGCGGCCCCCGCCTGCGCGGGGGCGACGGTGGCTAGTCGCGTTTCTGCAACCCCACCACCGCGTGGATCGGCAGCTCGGCATAGATATGCGGGAACAGTTCGCCGCCACGCGCCGGTTCCCAGCGGACCGCGTCGCCGAGGCAGATCAGGTCCACCTCGGCGATCATCAGGCAACTTTGGTCTGCGAAATATTTGGCGATCGTCGTTTCAAGCTGCTCGGCGGTCGACAGGTGGATATAGCCATCGGCGATATCCACCGGGGCGCCGCGGAACACGCGTTCGCGTTCGAAATCGGCCCATTGATGCTGGGTCAGCACCTTGAAGGCCGTCGCGGCGGTCATTCGGGTGCTGCCTCGGTCGGTGCTTCGGCCTCGGGTGCCGCGGCTTCGCCTTCGGCGCCTTCGGCTTCTTCCTCGTCGCTTTCCTCGATCAGCGCCGCCGAGACGACATGTTCGTCCTTCGCGACGTCGAACAGGCGTACGCCCGCCGATCCGCGGCCGATGACGCGCATCGAATCGAGGCCCATGCGGATCAGCTTCGCCTGGTCGGTCACCAGCATCAGCTGATGCACCTTGGTCGCGGGGAAGCTGGCGACGACAAGGCCGTTGCGCGCGATATTGTCGATATTGGTGATGCCCTGACCGCCGCGGCCCGTGCGCCGATATTCATAGGCGGAGGAGAGCTTGCCATAGCCGTTGGCGCAGATGGTCAGGATGAACTGTTCGCGCGCGGCCAGTTCGGCCATGCGCTCGCCATCGAGCGTCGGCTCGTTTTCATTATCCTTCCACGGTGCAGCGCGCAGATAGGCTTCGCGTTCGTCGCCGCTGGTGCCGACCCGGTGCAGGATCGAGAGCGAGATCACCTCGTCGCCCTCGGCAAGCCGCATGCCGCGCACGCCGGTCGAATTGCGGCTCTGGAATTCGCGGACGTCGTCGCCGGCAAAGCGGATCGCTTTGCCCTGGCGCGTCGCGAGCAGCACATCGTCGCTTTCGTCGAGCAAGGCGACGCCGATCAGGCGATCGTCTTCGTCCTCGCCCTCGAACTTCATCGCGATCTTGCCGTTCGAGGGCACATTGGTGAAAGCGTCCATGCTGTTACGACGCACGCTGCCCTTCGCGGTTGCGAACATGACGTGCAGCTTGCCCCATTCGGCCTCGTCCTCGGGAAGCGGCAGCACGGTCGAGATGGTTTCGCCCTGCGCGAGCGGCAGCAGGTTGATCATCGGGCGGCCGCGCGTCGCCGGCCCACCTTCGGGCAGGCGCCACACCTTCATGCGGTAGACCTTGCCCGCGGTCGAGAAGAAGAGCACCGGCGTGTGGGTCGAGGTGACGAACAGCTCGGTGACGACATCCTCGTCCTTCGTCGCCATGCCGGCGCGGCCCTTGCCGCCGCGGCGCTGGGCGCGGAAGGTGTCGAGCGGGGTGCGCTTGATATAGCCGTCGAGGGTGACGGTAACGACCATCTCCTCGCGCTCGATCAGATCCTCGTCGTCGATGCCGTCGGCGGCGGGCGCGAGCAGCGTGCGGCGCGGCGTAGCGAACTCTTCACGCACCGCGACAAGCTCTTCGCGCATCACGCCATAAAGTTTGACGCGGTCGGCGAGGATCGAAAGCAGCTCCTCAATCTCGGTCGCCAACTCACCGAGTTCCTTGCCGATTTCGTCGCGACCGAGCGCGGTCAGGCGATGGAGGCGCAGATCGAGGATGGCCTTTACCTGCACTTCGGAGAGGCGGTAGGTCGCGCTTTCCTCCATCTCGCCCTCGATCGCTTCGACGAGGCGGATGTAGGGGGCGATTTCGCCGATCGGCCATTCGCGCAAGAGCAGCGCTTCGCGGGCGGCGGCGGGCGAGTTCGAGCCGCGGATGATGCGGACGACTTCGTCGAGATTGCTGACCGCGACGACGAGGCCGAGCAAGATATGCGCGCGGTCGCGCGCCTTCGCGAGTTCGAACTTGCAGCGGCGGGTGATCACTTCCTCGCGGAAGGTGATGAAGGCCGAAAGAATGTCCTTCAGCCCCATCATTTCGGGGCGTCCGCCGCGGATCGCGAGCATGTTCGCGGGGAAGCTCGACTGCGCCGGGGTGTGGCGCCAGAGCTGGTTGAGCACGACCTCTGCCGTGGCGTCGCGCTTCAGCTCGATGACAACGCGCACGCCCTCGCGGTTCGATTCGTCGCGAATGTCGGCGACGCCCTCGATGCGCTTGTCGCGCGCCGCCTCGGCGATCTTCTCGACGAGGCCCGACTTGCCGACCTGGAAAGGAATCGACGTCAGAACAATCGATTGGCGGTCGTTCCGGCCTTCTTCGATGATGTGCGTCGCGCGCATCATGATCGAGCCGCGGCCCGTGGCATAAGCGTTGCGCGCGCCGCCCTGGCCGAGCATCATCGCGCCGGTCGGGAAGTCGGGACCGGGGACGATCGCCATCAGTTCTTCGAGCGTGACCGGTTCGCCGCCTTCGAGCTGGCGGTCGATCATCGCGAGCGTCGCGTCGATGATTTCGCCGAGGTTATGCGGCGGAATATTGGTCGCCATGCCGACCGCGATGCCGCCCGCGCCGTTGACCAGCAGGTTCGGGAAGCGCGCCGGGAGCACCGTCGGCTCGTCGCGGCTCGCGTCATAGTTGGGCTGGAAGTCGACGGTATCCTTGTCGAGATCGTTCAGCAGCACCATCGCGGTCTTGGCGAGGCGCGCTTCGGTGTATCGCATCGACGCCGGCGGATCGGGATCCATCGAGCCGAAATTGCCCTGACCGTCGATCAACGGCACGCGCAGCGACCAGTCCTGCGTCATGCGCGCGAGCGCGTCATAGATCGCGCTGTCGCCGTGCGGGTGGTAGTTACCCATCACGTCGCCGACGATCTTCGCCGATTTCTTGTACGGGCGGCCCGGAATGAAGCCGCCTTCCTGCGCCGCGTAAAGGATGCGGCGGTGCACCGGCTTCAGCCCGTCGCGCACATCGGGCAGCGCGCGGCTGACGATCACGCTCATCGCGTAATCGAGGTACGAAGTCTTCATTTCGTCGACGATGTTGATCGGCGAAACGCCATCCTCGGACGGCGGCGTAGGCGTATTTTCTTCGGTCAAGACCCGGCCTTTTTTCTGCTTTTCGGGAGATGATTTTTTCCTAGCCGATGGTGGGTGGAAAGGCCAGCGATTCGGTCATTTTTCCGCTAATTTTTTGCGCGCAGAAATGGCGCGTAAAGCGCGGGAAAATGGGGTGAAGGCGTGACGTCAGCGGGCGCCATTGCGGGGCTTGCCAATCGCTTCGTCGTCCCTAAAGCTGCGCGCCGATGACCGCTGTTCAATACCTCCGGCGCCGATGGCCCTGATTGCGCTGGTCGGCGCCAGCGAAACGCTGCCCGACGGGTCGCTCCGCGCGCTCGTCACCGTGGCGGGCGAGACGCTGATCGAGCGGCAGGCGGCGCGTCTTTCCGACGTCGGCGTGACGCATATCGCGATTGCGGTCGGCGCGGTCCCCGCCGAATTGCTAACGACGTGCGACCGCATCCGCCGCCGCGGGCTGAAGGTGACCGCGATACGCGCCGCAGCAGACCTGATGAGACTGGTCGAGCCCGACGACCGTATCATCCTGGTCGCCGACGGCCTTCGCGCGGGCGGGACGCATTATGCGGCGATCGCCCGGCCCGGATCTCCGGCGATCCTCGTGACCGGCGACACGCCGCTGACGCAGGGATTCGAGCGCATCGACGCGACCCGGCGCTGGGGCGGGCTCGCGTGCATTTCAGAACCGATGGTTGCCGAACTCGCCGCAATGCCCGGCGAATGGGACATGATGCTGACGCTGTTGCGCCTCGCGGTGCAATCGGGCGCGCGAAGGCTCTATTGCGAGCCTGCGCTGTTCGAACAGGGCGAGATCGCGATCGTCGCCGATCGCCCCACCGCGGCGCTGATCGAGCAGTCGAGCCTGCAACAGGTCGAATATGGCGGCATGGGGCTCGGCCGTTCGGCGATCATGATGCCGCTGATCCGGCTTGCCGGCCCCTTGCTCGTCAAATCGCCCGCCACCGCGCGCTATCTGCCCTATGTCACCGCGCTGCTGTGGGTGATCGTCGGGTTGCTGGCGGCGACGGGGCTTGCCGCCGCAGGCGCTTTGTTGGCGATCTTCGGGGGGCTTGGACTCGCGGCGATGCGTTTCCTGTCGGCGTTTCGCGCCGAAAGCGCGGCGCAGGACCGGACGCGCGAGGTGATCCGCACCTTTGCGTGGGTGCTACTCGCGATTTTTCCGTGGCTGCTGTCGCTTGCCGGGCCGGAGCACCGGATGCCGCCGTTCTCGGAGGCCGCGCTCGCGCCGTGTCTCGCCGCTACCATCCTGCTTGCACGTTGGCTTTATGAGGATTCGGGCGAGCGCCGCCGGTTCCACTGGCTGTTGCCCGACGCCGACCAGGCGTGGATCATGCTCGCCCCCGCGCTGTTGTTCGGGATCGCTCCATTGATGTTCGCTATCCTGCCGCTGCTCGCGCTGCTCCAGATCTTGCTCTGGCTGCGGCTCGCGCGGCGCCCGGAAGGGCGCTAGAACAATGGCCTTGAAGGTTTAAGGCCTATTAACGCCATGCTGTTATTGGCGGATGCGCATGAGTGAATCCGTCTCCTCTCCCGGCATCGACCCGCCGTCGCCGACGCTGTCGGCGCGCCTGCGCGAGCTGGCGGGCTATTTGGCGGCGCCGGCGGCGGGACGGCTGACCGAGGAGCAGCGCGCGCTGTCGCTGGGCGTTGCGCGCCGGCTGGTCGTCGATGTCGCGGCACGGCTCGATCCCCGTATCGATCCGGGCCTCCTGTGGAACGAGTGGCTGCGCGGCGGATTGCCATGCGCCGCGCGGCTCGCGGGCGTTTGTTTCGCGCGCGCCGAGGAGCATCGCTGGCGCGAGCAATCGGGGCAGCGAACCAGCCCGCCGCCGGTGCTGTCCGAACCCGAAACAACCCACGCCGATGTGCCAGCGGAGAGCGTGCCGCTGTCCGATATCGATCGCGCCTATCTGGCGCTGCAGATCGCCGACCGCCGCCGCTTCGACGCGCTGGGCAACCCTGCGCTGGCGATCGCCGATCTCGACGGCGAAACGTTCCGCGCGCTGCTGCTCGATATCGCCGCGTGGCGGCTGGCCGAGGTGAGCGGGGACAAGCGCCGCGCCGCCGATCTGGGCGACGCGGTGCGCGTCGCGATCGAGCGGCAGGCCAGCGAAACCGGCATGTCGCACGCGGGACAGGCCTATTATGAGATTTTGGGTGCGGCGTTGCCCGGCGCGGCCGCTGCCGCGATCGCACGTCACAATTGGCCGACGCTGGTCGCGCTCGCCGCGTCGGCGCACCGCCGCGCCTATGACGATATGGCGATCACGCTCCTGACCGCCGAAACCGCCGCGCTGCCATCGCTGCTCGCACCGCTGCGCCTCGATCACGCGGCGCTGGCGCCGCTCGAGGCTTCGCTGGTGATGCTGCCTGCGCGGGCGGTGGCCGATGTGAGCAACGATGAGTGAGCGCATCATCCGGGGCCGGGTTGACCGGTCGGGTGCGCTGGTCAGCGCCGATACGCCGTTGTTACGCCTGCAACAGCGTGCGGGCGCGGGGCTCGATAAGCCGCTCGCGCTGCCGCACCTCGCGCGCCTCGTCGCGCTGGCGCAGCGGCTGCATCGCGATATCAGCCGGCCGCTATATGCCGCCGACGATCATAGCGACATCCACGCGCTCGTCCGCATCACCCCCGATGCCGACGGAGCCAGCCTCGAGATCAGCGACTGGCGTACACGCCCGGTCATGCAGCCGCAGGTGCCTGTGATTGCCGACAGCGCCGCCGTACCGCAAAGCTGGACGTGGGAATGCGACCAGCAGCTGCGCCTGGTCGCACTGCACGCCGCGCCCGATGCGCCCGCCATTCCGGGCGGTTGGGAAGGCCGCTCGCTGTCGGAGCTGTTCGAACTCCAGCCCGACGAAGACGGGCGCTTTCCTGTCTTGCGCGCGCTGGCACGCCAGTCGCGCTTTGAAAGCCAGCGCGTGCAGGCGGCGGGTATCGCGATGGCTTTGTCGGGCGAAGCCTTGTTCGACGCCACGGGGCGTTTCACGGGTTTTCGTGGGCTTGCGGTCGTCGCCGAAGATCAGGCGCCCGCCGAGCCGAAGGACGGTGGAACGCTCGTCGATCCGGCATTCGGATCGCTCCCGCTGTCCGACCCGCAATTCGGCCGCCGCATCGATGGCGCGCTGCGCGGGCCGCTGAGCCGCATAATCGCGACGGCGGAGACGATTTCGGGGCAGTTCGACGGTCCGATCCGCGCCGATTATGCGCGCTATGCCGGCGATATTGCGCATGCCGGGCGGCATCTGCTCGGCCTCGTCGACGATCTGGCCGATCTTCAGAATATTGAGCGGCCCGGGTTCAAGGCGGCGCGCGACGAAATCGACCTGGGGGATCTCGCGCGCCGCGCGGTCGGCCTGCTCGGCATGAAGGCCGAGGAAAAAGGCATCCGCATCGACGCGCCGCGCACTGACGACCGGGCGCCGGCCACCGGCGAGTTCCGCCGCGTTTTGCAGGTCCTGCTCAACCTGCTCGGCAATGCGATCCGCTATTCGCCCGACAATTCGCAAATCTGGATCCGCGTCGACCGCGAAGGCGACCGCGCAATGGTCACGGTCGCCGACCAGGGACAGGGGATCGACGCCGAGCAGCAGGCCGTGGTGTTCGAGAAGTTCGAGCGGCTCGGCCGTACCGACAGCGGCGGTTCGGGTCTCGGCCTCTATATCGCCCGCCGCCTGGCGCGCGCGATGGACGGCGAACTGACCGTCGACAGCGCGCCGGGGCAGGGCGCGCGCTTCACGCTGAGCCTGCCCGCGCGCGACGCCTGAATCGAAACGGCGGCACAGTCGCCTGCGCCGCCGCTCGAAATTTCCGATTTTTGGGTGCTTAACGCTTGCCCACCGGGACGAACGGACGATGCGCCGCGCCAGTGTAGAGCTGGCGCGGACGGCCGATCTTCTGCGCGGGGTCCGAAATCATTTCGTTCCACTGCGCGACCCAGCCGACGGTGCGGGCGAGCGCGAAGAGTGCGGTGAACATGGTCGTCGGGAAACCGATCGCCGACAGGATCACGCCCGAATAGAAATCGACGTTCGGGAACAGCTTCTTCTCGATGAAATAGGGATCGTTCAGCGCCATTTCTTCGAGTTGCAGCGCGACTTCGAACACGGGGTCGTTGACCTTCAGCGCTTCGAACACTTCGCGCACCGTTTTCTGCATCACGGTCGCGCGCGGGTCGTAGTTTTTATAGACGCGGTGACCGAAGCCCATCAGGCGGAACGGATCGTCCTTGTCCTTTGCGCGGGCGATATATTCGGGGATGCGTTCGGGGCGGCCGATTTCGCGCAGCATGTTGAGCGCGGCCTCGTTCGCGCCGCCATGTGCGGGGCCCCACAGGCAGGCGATGCCCGCCGCGATGCACGCAAACGGATTGGCGCCCGACGAACCCGCGAGGCGGACGGTCGACGTCGACGCATTCTGTTCGTGATCGGCGTGGAGGATGAAGATGCGGTCGAGCGCGCGTTCGACGACCGGGTTCACCTCATAGGGTTCCGCGGGCACACCGAAGGTCATGCGCAGGAAATTGCCGGTATAGCTCAGCGAATTGTCGGGATAGACGAAGGGCTGGCCGACCGAATATTTATACGCCATCGCGGCGATCGTCGGCATTTTCGCGATCAGCCGGTGGCTGGCGATCATCCGCTGATGCGGATCGTGGATCTCGGTCGAGTCGTGATAGAAAGCGCTGAGCGCGCCGACCACGCCGCACATGACGGCCATAGGGTGCGCGTCGCGGCGGAAACCGCGGTAAAAGGTCGCGAGCTGTTCGTGCAACATCGTGTGACGCGTGATCGTGTTGTCGAAATCGGCGAGTTCCTGCGCGTTCGGCAGTTCACCGTTGAGCAGCAGGTAGCAGGTTTCCATGAAGCTCGAATGTTCGGCGAGGTCGCCGATCGCATAGCCGCGGTGCAGCAGCACGCCCTCGTCGCCGTCGATATAGGTGATCTGCGATTCGCAACTCGCGGTCGAGGTGAAACCGGGGTCGTAGGTGAACGCGCCGGTCTGGGCGTAGAATTTGCGGATATCGACGACGTCGGGGCCGACGGTGCCCGACAGGACAGGGCTGTCGACGGTCTTGTCGCCCAGCGTGATTTTCGCGGTGTCGGTCATATTTTATTCCCTGTACTGACGGCGGGGAGAGAGAGTGGCTACGCCCCTGCCGGATAATGTTGCGCTGCGTCAAGTCGGGCCAGACTGACATCTCGTCCGAGCAACAGCAGCACGTCGAAAATTCCCGGGGAAATGGTTCGGCCAGTTAGCGCAGCGCGTAGGGGTTGCGCGAGTTTTCCGAGCCCCAGTTCGGCGGCTTCGGCTTCGGCGCGCACGGCCGCATCCAGCTCTTCTATCGTCCAGTCGTTCAGCCCGCGCAGCCGCTCTGTCACCGCGGCAAGCAGGCCTTCTGGCGAGGCCCTTAGCACCTCGGCCGCCTTTTCGTCCACCGGCAACGGGTCGGGCTGGAACAGGAAAATCGCGCCATCGGCGATTTCGTCGAGGGTCTTGGCACGCGGTTTCAGCGACTCCATCGCGCGCATCAGCAGATCGCGGTCGGCGCCGTCCAGCGCGCGGCCGACCAGCTTTTCGACCCGCGGCGCGACCAGATCGGCGAGCCGGGCATCGTCGGCCTCGCGGAGATAATGGCCGTTGAGATTTTCCAGCTTTTTGAAATCGAAACGCGACGGCGAACGGCCGACCTGCGCGAGATCGAACCACTCGGTCGCCTGTGCGCGGCTGATGATTTCATTATCGCCATGTCCCCACCCCAGGCGGAGGAGATAATTGTTTACCGCTTCGGGCAGATAACCCATTTCATCGCGGTACGCATCGACGCCGAGCGCGCCATGGCGTTTCGACAGCTTCGCGCCGTCGGCGCCGTGAATGAGCGGAACATGCGCATAAACGGGCTCGCGCCAGTTCATCGACCGGATCAGCGCGAGCTGGCGGAAGGCGTTGTTCAGGTGATCGTCGCCGCGAATAACGTGCGTTACGCCCATATCATTATCGTCGACGACGACGCTGAGCATGTACGTCGGCGTGCCGTCGCTGCGCAGCAGGACGAAATCGTCGAGCTCGGCGTTCTGGACGGTGACGTCGCCCTGGACCTTGTCGGCGATCGTTGCCGCGCCATCCTGCGGCGCGCGCAGGCGGATGACATGCGGAACCGACGGGTCGCCGTCGTCGCGGTCGCGCCACGGGCTGCGGACGCGGAAGGGCAGGCGCTTTTCCTGCGCCTCGGCGCGCATCGCGGCAAGTTCGTCCTGCGTCAGGTAGCAGCGATAGGCCTCGCCTTTCGCGAGCAGTTCCGCCGCGACCTCGGCATGACGCGGCGCGCGCGCGAACTGGAACACTGTCTCGCCGTCCCAATCGAGGTCGAGCCATTGCATCCCGTCGAGAATCGCGTCGATCGCCGCGTCGGTCGAGCGCGCACGGTCGGTATCCTCGATGCGGAGCAGGAATTTCCCGCCATGATGCCGCGCGAACAGCCAGTTGAACAAGGCGGTGCGCGCGCCGCCGATGTGCAGGAAACCGGTCGGCGAGGGGGCAAAGCGCGTCACGACGTCGGCGCCGGTTGCCTCGCCGTTTGCCTTGGGGGTCGCTTCTGCCACTTTGGTTTGGTTTTCGGTTGCCACTATGGCCTCTTTCACTCAATTTGCCGCCCTTCTGGGCGGGGATCGGGGGTGCCCCTAGCATGGCGACAAGGCAGCTTCAAACGCCCATTGCCGCAGGCTGGACAAGTATCTGGCGCGGCGCGGGTGACGCGCTCGAAACGCGGCTGGAGGCGGAGCGCGAGCGGATCGGGCTGTGGTTGCCGGTCGCGCTCGGCGCCGGTGTCGCGGCCTGGTTCGCGCTGCCCGCAAAGGCACATTGGATCGGGTTGCTGCTCTTGCTCGCAGGCGGCTTGTGCGGCGGGCTGCTGATCGGCTGGCAAAGCCGCCTCGGACGGCTTGTTGTCGTAGGGTGCGGCGTGATGGCGGCGGGTGTGCTGCTCATCTGGACGCGTGCCGTCTGGGTCGCGGCGCCGGTGCTGGCCGGACCGGTCGTGACCGAATTCTCCGCGATCGTCGAGCGCGCCGAGCCGCTGCCCGCCAAGGGGCAAGTTCGCATTCTCGCTCTACCGCAAAACCGTGCCGACCTGCCGCCGCGTGTGCGATTGACCTTGCGCAGCGAGCAGGCCGCGACGCTTACCGATGGCGAAACGGTCGGGGTCAGGGCGCGCCTGATGCCGCCACCGACGGCGAGCCTGCCCGGGGGATATGATTTTGCGCAGCGTGCGTGGTTTGACCGGATCGGGGCCGTCGGGACGGTGCTGGGCGACGTTTCGCGGGCGCCGGGAGCCGGGGCGACAACGCCGCCGCTGCGGGCGCGGCTGAGCGCGCATATCCACGGACAGGTCGATGGGTCGGCGGGGGGCATCGCGGCGGCGCTGGTGACGGGCGATCGCGGCGCGATCAGCGAAGCGGACGAGGAGGCGATGCGCCGCAGCGGATTGGCGCACCTCCTGTCGATCAGCGGGTTGCATGTGACCGCCGTTGTCGGTTTCGCGATGCTGCTCACGATGCGGCTCCTTGCGCTGAGCCGACGGCTCGCGCTGGCGGGCTATGTCCTGCCGCTCGCCGCGGCCGCAGGGGCGCTCGCTGGCGGCGGGTACACGTTGCTCGCCGGGGCCGAGGTGCCGACACTGCGATCGTTCATCGCCGCGCTGCTCGTGCTTGTCGCTTTCCTGATGGGCCGCGAGGCACTGACGTTGCGGCTAGTCGCGGCGGGCGCGTTGATCGTATTGATCTGGCGACCCGAGTCGCTTGCCGGTCCGAGTTTCCAGCTGAGTTTTGCAGCGGTCACTGCGATCATTGCGCTGCATGAAAGTCGTCCGATGCGCGCCTTTCTTGCCCGGCGGGATGAGTCGGTGGCGATCCGTTTGGGACGCGGCGTGGTGGGATTGCTGCTCACTGGATTGGTCGTCGAGATCGCACTCGCGCCAATCGCGTTGTTCCATTTTCACAAGGCGGGGCTGTACGGCGCGCTCGCCAACGTGGTCGCGATACCGCTGACGACCTTTGTCATCATGCCCGCGGAGGCGCTCGCCTTGTTGTTCGACAGCGTCGGGCTCGGAGCGCCCTTCTGGTGGATTACCGAACAAGCGCTGCTCGCGCTGATCGGGCTGGCGCACGGCGTTGCCGATGCACCCGGCGCGGTCGCCATGATGCCGAGTTTTCCGCGCTGGGGCTTTGCCCTCGCGATATTCGGCGGGCTCTGGTTGCTGCTTTGGACGACGCCATGGCGCCGCGCGGGTGCGGTGCCGCTGGCGATCGGCATGGCGGCACTGCTTGTCCAGCCACGCCCCGACCTGCTTGTCACCGGCGACGGCCGCCATATCGCGGTCACCTTGCCCGACGGCAGCTATGCGCTGCTCCGCGACGGGGCGGGCGACTATGTGCGCGACAGCATGGCCGAGGCCGCCGGGGTCGACGCCCCGTTCGCCGCCTTGGCCGAACTCGATCATGTCGAATGCAATCGCGATTTCTGCCGCTGGAGCCAGGGTGAGGGACCCGCGCGGCGCATCATCCTCGCCTCGCGTGGCCGCGACCGGATCGAGGGACCCGAGATGGCAGCGGCCTGCGCCGCCGCCGACGTCGTGATCAGCGACCGCTGGCTACCGCACGAATGCGTGGGGCGCTGGATGACGATCGATCGGGACAGCCTGGCGACAAGCGGCGGGCTGGCGCTTTATCTGAGCGAAAAGCCAGAAGCCGTCGCCGCGCTAAAAGCGGGCGACGGACATCCGTGGCGTTTGCCGCAGCAGCTTAGTGGTAACGACGAAGCAATCCCGACAGGCGACCCTGCACGATGACACGTTCGGCGGGGTAGCGCTGCGGTTCATAGGCGGCATTCGCCGGGTCGAGGCGGATCATCTGGCCTTCGCGGCGGAAATATTTGAGCGTCGCGTCCTGCCCGTCGACGAGTGCGACGACGATGTCGCCCTCGCGCGCGGTGCTGGCTTTCTGGATCAGCGCATAATCGCCGTCGAAAATGCCCGCCTCGACCATCGAGTCGCCCGACACTTCGAGCGCATAATGTTCGCCCGAGCCGAGCAGCGCGGCGGGGACAGCGAGGTTGTTGTGATCCTCGAACGCCTCGATCGGCACACCGGCGGCGATCTTGCCGTGCAGCGGAACCTCGATGATGTCGTTGGCAGCGATCGGCTTGAGTGCCGGGGGTGCCTTGCGGAGCGGGACGACATTTTCACGTACCGCGGCAGCTTTCGCAGCCTCGGGCACTTTGAGCACCTCCAGCGCGCGTGCGCGGTTGGGCAGGCGGCGGAGAAAGCCCCTTTCTTCCAAGGCGCTTATCAGGCGATGTATGCCCGATTTCGACTTCAGGCCCAGCGCCTCCTTCATCTCCTCGAACGATGGCGAGATGCCGCTCGTGTCGAGACGTTCCTGGATGAAGTGGAGCAGCTCATGCTGCTTTGCGGTCAACATCGGTCGTTCTCCATGATGCCAATTCCGGACATAGGGAGAACGATAGTGGAACAAAGCGGAACTTGTCAAGCGATGACGATATAGTCCGCCAAGTCGCCCACCACGCGGGCGGGCGCGCCAATCTCGCGGATCAATAAGGCATTGGCCGATGCAAGCGGCAGCGTGAGCCCGCTTTCCTGCCCGAAGCGCGGGGTCAGCTGTCCCCCATCGAGTCGCGCGCGAAGATAGTCGCGGCGCGTCCCGCCCTCGGCCAGCACCGCGGCGAGCGGAGCCCGGTGCACCGCGGGAAAAGGATCGCGCGCGCCGGCGAGGTGGCGGACGAGCGGGAGGAGGAACAATGTCGCGGTGACATAGGCCGACGACGGATTGCCGGGCAGGCCAAGCAGGATCGCGTTGCCAAGCGTTCCGGCGATCAGCGGCTTGCCCGGGCGCATCGCGATTTTCCAGAAATCGAGCTGGCCGCCGGCGTCTTCGAGCGCGCCGCGGACATGGTCGTGATCGCCGACCGACGCGCCGCCGACGGTGACGACGACGTCGTGACGTCGCGCCAATTCCTTGAGAACCTTCGCAAGTGTCGCGCGATCGTCGCGGATATGGTGCGGCAGGATCGCCTCGGCGACCTCGCCGGCGAGCATCGCGGCGAGCATCGCGCCGTTGCTGTCGGGGATCTGGCCGGGGGCGAGCGGGTGCCCCGGCTGGACGAGCTCGTCGCCGGTGGTGAGGATCGCGACGCGCGGACGGCGGCCTACGGCAAGCTGGCCCGCACCGCTCATCGCCGCGGCGGCGATGGCGCCGGGCGTCAGGCGCGTGCCCGCGAGCAGCAGGCAATCGCCCGCGGCGAAATCGGCGGCGCGCGCGCGAATGTGGCGGCCTTGCAATTCGGGGCCATCGCCCGTGAGAGTCAGCCCGTCGCCTTCGCGCGCGACGTCCTCCTGAACGATCACCGTGTCGGCGCCGGCAGGAAGCATCGCGCCGGTGAAAATCCGCATCGCCTCGCCGGATTCCACGATGCGGTCGGGTGTGGTCCCGGCGGCGGCTTCGCCGATGACCGACCATGGCCCGGGCAGGTCGCCGAAACGGATCGCATAACCGTCCATCGCCGACAGGGGGGCGGCGGGCTGGTCGCGCAAAGCGACGACATCGTTTGAAAGATAGCGGCCAAGCGATTCGGAAAAAGCGATATTTTCGCTGGCGAGTGGCGCGCGCAGTGCGAGCAGCCGGGCTTGCGCTTCCTCAACGGGAAGCAGCCCGCTCATTCGGCGCGCCAGTCGCCCGAACGCCCACCGCTCTTTTCGAGCAGGCGGATGTCGCCGACTATCATCGCGCGGTCGAGCGCCTTCGCCATGTCGTAGAGCGTGAGCAGCGCGACCGAGGCCGCAGTGAGCGCTTCCATCTCGACCCCGGTTGGGCCGGTCGTCTGTGCGGTCGCGGTGACCGATATCCCGCTATCTTCCCACGCAAAATCGACACCAACCTTGGTCAGCGCGAGCGGATGGCAGAGCGGGATAAGGTCGGCGGTGCGCTTGGCAGCCATGATCCCGGCGATGCGTGCGGTCGATAGCACGTCACCCTTGGGCGCGTTGCCGCTGCGGATCGCTTCGAGCGCCGACGGCGACATGGTGATGCGGCCACCGGCGATCGCGCGGCGCTGCGTCGCGGGTTTGGCGCCGACATCGACCATCGACGCAGCCCCGCTTTCGTCGAGGTGCGTCGGCCGCGTCACGCCGCGGCGCCCGTCAGCAACTTGCGCGTTGCCGCCGCGACGTCGGGCTGGCGCATCAGGCTTTCGCCGACGAGGAACGCGCGGACGCCGCTTTCGGCCAATCTTTCACAGTCGGCATGGCTCGCGATGCCGCTTTCGCCGACGAGCAGGGTGCCCTGGGGGACCAGCTTTGCAAGGCGTTCGGTGACGCCGAGGTCGGTTTCGAAGGTGCGCAGGTCGCGATTATTCACGCCGATCAGGCGCGACTTGAGTTTGGTGAGCGCCCGGTCGAGTTCGACCTCATCATGCACCTCAACGAGCACGTCCATGCCGCGCTCGAACGCCGCGGCCTCGATCTCGCGCATCACGCCGTCTTCAAGCGCGGCGACGATGATCAGGATTGCGTCGGCGCCGATCGCGCGCGCTTCGGCGACCTGCCACGGGTCGACCATGAAGTCCTTGCGGAGCGCGGGCAGGGGGCAGGCGGCGCGAGCAGCGATCAGATAATCCTCATGTCCCTGAAAATAGGGCGCGTCGGTCAGGACCGACAGGCACGCGGCGCCGCCGGCAGCATAGGCGCGGGCGTGATTGGCGGGGTCAAAATCCTGTCTTATCAGCCCCTTGGATGGCGAAGCCTTCTTCACTTCGGCGATCAGGCCGAAATCGCCCGCGTCGATCTTTGCCTGCAAGGCGGCGGCGAAGCCGCGCACCGGACCTGCGTCGATCGCATCGAGGTCCGCCAAGGAGCGCGCGGCGCGGCGCTCGGCGACTTCGTCGGCCTTGGTGGCAAGGATTTGCGTCAGCTTGTTCATTTATAGGCGATCCAGCAATTGAGCAGTGCGTTGGCAAGGCCTTTGTCGATCGCCTCGGCGGCTTCCTCGACGCCTTCGAGCGGTGTGTCGACGACACCCGCGACGATGAGCGCTTCGGCGGCGTTATAAAGCACCGCGTCGCGATAGGCGCCCGGCTCGCCTTCGAGCAGGCGGCGCAGCGCCCTTGCGTTATATTCGGCGTCGCCACCGCGGATTTCTTCGAGCGAGCGCGTCGGAAGCCCCGCGTCGGCGGCCACGCTGCGCTGCATGCGGACGCCCTCGGGCAGGACCACCGCGACCTCGTTGCCGCCCGCAAGCGAAAGTTCGTCGAGCCCCTCGTCGCCCGAAATGACGCGCGAATGTTCGGTGCCGAGCCGGTGCAGCGCCTCGGCATAGACGGGAACATAGGCGGGGCGTGCGATGCCGACGAGCTGGCGCGTCACGCGCGCGGGATTGGCGAGCGGTCCCATCAGGTTGAAGATCGTCCGGCGTCCGATCGCCCTGCGGATCGGCATGATGCGCTTCATCGCCGGATGGCGCGTCCCGGCGAAGAGGAAGCAGATGCCGAGGTCGGCGAGCTGTTCCTCGGCCTGCCGGTCGGCGCGCTCCATGTCGAGACCGAGCGCCTCCAAAGTGTCGGCCGCTCCCGATTTCGAAGAAGCCGCCCGATTTCCGTGCTTTGCGACCGGAACCTCGCACGCCGCGACGACGATCGACACGGCGGTCGAGACGTTGAGTGTATGATGGCCGTCGCCGCCGGTGCCGCACACGTCGATCGCGCCGGTGGGGGCATCGATCGGGATCAGCCGGTCGCGCATCGCCTGCGCCGCGGCGGCGATTTCGACCATCGTTTCGCCGCGGTCCGAGAGCGCGGTCAGGAATTCGATGATATTCTCGTCGCTCGCGCCGCCGTCGAGCATCGTCGCGAAGGCATCGGCCGCCTCGTCATGATCGAGCAGCCCGGCAGGATCGGGAAACGGACCGAAGCGGCTCATGCGGCCTTCCGCTCGCCGACCGGCAACCCCGCGATTTTCAGGAAATTGGCGAGCATCGCATGACCATGTTCGGTCGCGATGCTTTCGGGGTGGAACTGAACGCCGTGGATCGGGAGGTCGACGTGGCGGAAGCCCATTACCGCGCCGTCGTCGCTCGTCGCGTTGATCACGAGGCTCGGGGGAATGTCGACGACCTCGAGGCTGTGATAGCGCGTCGCTTGAAAAGGCGAGGGCAGCCCGGCGTAGAGCCCGCTGTTGTCGTGACAGACGGGCGAGGTCTTGCCGTGCATCAGATGCCCGCGCTGGACGGTGCCGCCGAAATGCTGGCCGATCGCCTGATGACCGAGGCAGACGCCGAGCAGCGGGCGACGCGCTTCGGCACAGGCGGCGACGAGGTCGAGGCTGATTCCCGCTTCGTTCGGCGTGCAGGGGCCGGGCGAAATCAGGATCGCGTCGGCGCCGGTTGCGAGCGCGTCGGTTGAGGTCAGCGCATCGTTGCGCTCGACGCGCACGTCGACCCCCAGCTCGATCAGATAATGAACGAGGTTGAAGGTGAAGCTGTCATAATTGTCGATGACGAGGATCATGGAGGGCGCACTAACGATTTTGCGGGGGTTGGGGAAGGGATAGAAGCTTTTCGGGGCGCAACTCTTCCTTCGTTACTCCACCATCAGTTTCGCCAGATCATCCTTCCAGAATTTCGCCCAGGTATGCGTGCTGTGACCCTTGGTTTCGGCACTCGCGGGGATGAGGATGAACTTCGTCGTCTTCAGCCGCGCGGTCGCCTTTTCTGTGATGCCATAGGCGGGCGGGTTGATGAAATCGTCGGCCGAATTGATCCAGAGCACCGGCACCCTGATCTTTTCGAGGTTCGGCCAGGGATTGTAGGTTCGCGAACTGTCGAGCTGATAGATGGTGTCGTTCGCGTCGTTGCGGCCATAGGTGCGGGCGAAGGCTTCATCCTTGTATTTCTCGGCCGCATCGCGCGTCGGATATTGCGCCTGCAGCGCGTAGGGATTGGCGCCCGCGATCATGCCGAGCGAGGCCGCGGTGCGCAGGCCGGCTGCTGGCGGCTCGCTGTAATTGCCGTCCTTCCACAGCGGATCGGCCTTGATCGCGTCGATCGACAGCGTGCGCCACATGCGGTTCTGCCCCGCGATTTCCACGGGCAGGCACGCAAAGGGCGCGAGCTTTTCGGCGAAATCGGGCCAGGTTTCGCCCCAGACGAACGCGTGCATACAGCCCATCGAGGTGCCGAGGATGAGCCTCAGCTTTTTCACGCCAAGCTTTTCGGTGAGCATCCGGTGCTGGGCGCTGACCATGTCATCATAGTCGTAGCGCGGGAATTTCATCCGCATCCCGTCGCTGGGCTTCGACGAGCCGCCGTGACCGATATTGTCGGGCAGGATGACGTAATATTTCGTCGTATCGAGGAGCTGGCCGGGGCCGAAAAGCTCGTTCGCGAACTGCGGCTGGAAGAATTGCTTTCCGGTGCCGCCGGTGCCGTGAAGGATCATCACGGCGTTGGTAACATCGCCCTTCGCATCGCGCTGCGGCGTGCCGAGCGTCGTATAGTGAATCTTGAGCTCGGGCAGCTTTTCGCCATTGGCGAAAGCGAAGTCCTTGAGGATCGCATCGCCTTCGACTGCACCCTCGACGGTCTGGGCGTGAGCGGGGACAGCGCTGGCGAGCAGCAGGGCGAGCGGGGCGAGGAGTTTATGCATGGCCGAACGCTAGCGTCCGCTCGGCACCCGTCAAGCTATTGCCCGTACCCCGGAGTTCCGGCGAGCTTCACCGCCTCGCGCGCGGCGGCGAAGAGAGCGCCGGCCTTGGCCTCGCACTCGCGCTGTTCATAGGCGGGATCGCTGTCGGCGACGATGCCCGCGCCCGCCTGGACGTGCATTTCGCCGTCCTTTACGATCGCGGTCCTGAGGACGATGCAGCTGTCCATATTGCCGTCGGGCGCGAAATAACCGACGCCGCCCGCGTAAGGCCCGCGCGCATCGGCCTCGAGTTCGGCGATGATCTGGCACGCACGCACCTTGGGCGCGCCGCTGACGGTGCCCGCCGGGAAGCCCGCGAAGAGCGCGTCGATCGCGTCCTTGTCGGGCGCGATGCGGCCAATGACGTTCGAGACGATGTGCATGACGTGGCTGTAGAATTCGACGGTGTAGCTGTCGGTGACGGCGACCGATCCGCCGATCGCGGCGCGGCCGACGTCGTTGCGGCCGAGGTCGAGCAGCATCAGATGCTCGGCGCGCTCCTTGGGATCGGCGAGCAGGCTTTCGCGGTTCTCGGCGTCCTCGGCGCTGGTGCGACCACGCGGGCGGGTGCCGGCGATCGGGCGGATCGTGATTTCGCCGTCGCGGACCCGGACGAGGATCTCGGGCGACGAGCCGATCAGCGCAAAGCCGGGGAGGTCGAGGAAATAGAGGAAGGGCGACGGGTTGATGCGGCGGAGCGCGCGATAGAGGTCGAACGGCGGCAGGTCGAACGGCGTCGAGAAACGCTGCGACAGCACGACCTGAAAGATGTCTCCGGCCGCGATATAGTCTTTCGCGGTCGCCACCATTTTCGCGAAATGCGCGGGCGTCGTTGCGGGGTTCGCGGCGATGTCGGTCGGCAGCGCATCGGTCGACGCGCGGTCGGTATGCGCGCTGACGCTCGACAGCCGCGCGGCGATGGTGTCGAGCCTTTCCTGTGCCGCCTCGATCATCCGGTCGATGGCGCCCTCCGGATCGGGCCAGATCGGCGCGATCAGGAAGAGTTCGTCGGCGAGGCGATCGAACACCAGGATGACCGTCGGGCGCACGAACACCATGTCGGGCAGGCCGAGGCCCGCGCCCGGCGCACGCGGGATGCGCTCGACGAGACCGATCGTTTCATAGGCGAAGAAACCGACGAGCGTCGCGAGCGCCTTGGGCAGCCCCTCGGGCACGTCGAAGCGGCATTCGGCGACGAGGTCGCGCAGTGCCTGAAGTGCGGGGGTGGCGAGGGGCTGGAACGCCTCGCGGTCGGTGCGCCAGTCGCGGTTGATCCGCGCGGCGTCGCCCGTCACCTCGAACATCAGGTCGGGGTCGAGACCGAGCAGGCTGTAGCGCCCGCGCGTCTCACCGCTTTCGACCGATTCGAGCACCCAGTCGCCGCGCCCCGGCTCGATCAGCTTGAGCGCCGCCGAAACGGGCGTTTCGATGTCGGCGATCAGCCGCTGCCAGACGACTGCACCACGCCCGCCAGCGAGCGCTTCGAGCGCGGCAGCTCTTCCCTCGAGGCTCACCCTTATTCGGCGACCGGCGCGGTGCCGGTCAGTTCGGCGCGCAGCTGGTTGACGAGATCCTTGTTGATCGTCACGCCGACGCGGCGCTTGGCTTCGGCGGCGAGCTGCTCGATCAGTTCGTTGCCGAAGGCGGGGGCAAGCGGCTGCGCGATCGCGGCGACGCGTGCGGGTTCGATCGACTTCGGATCGGGGCGCTGAACGTCATTGAGCGCGATCACCATCCAGCCGCGGTTGCCAGGGATTTCGAGCGTCTTGACGCTGTTCTTCGCCATCGAGAAGAGCAGGGCGAGTTCGGGCGGGACGGGCTTGCCGCCCGCGCCGAGCTCGGCACGGCGGCCACCGATCGTCTGGACATTGCCGATGTTCGGCCCAGCGGCGGCGACGGCCTCGCTGAGAGGCTTGCCGCCTTCGACCGCCTTGACGATCGCGCGGGCCTTGCCGCGGGCGACCTTCTGCCCTTCGGCAAAGCGCCATTCGCTGAGCAAGTCGCCGCGGATCTGCGCGAAGGGCGGCGGCGCGGCGGCGGTGATCGATTTCACCGCATAGACGGCGAATTTCTCATTCTCGACGAGTGTCGCGATATGGCCTTCGCCTTCGCCGGCGGCCTGGAACGCCTGCGCGACGAGCGGTGCCAGCTCGGGCGCGGGGACGAAAGCAGGCTGGGCGGGGGCGCGACCGCTGGGCAGGATCGCGGGCGTTTCGACCAGCTGGAGTTTGCGGTCGGCGGCGACCTCCTCGACCGACGCGCCGCCGTTCACGGCATCCTGGATCGCGTTATAATAGTCGACGATCGCCTCGTTCGCCTTGTTCTTGGCCAGCTCGGTGCGAATCTCGGCGCTGGCGTCGGCGAGGCTGCGCGCAGGCTTCGCGGTCACATCCTCGACGCGTGCGACAGTCCAGCCAAGGCCGGTCTGCGTCGGGCCGATCAGGTCGCCGCGCCTGGCGGCGAAGGCGGCCTTGGCGGCCGCGGTGCTGCTCGTCGCGGCAAAGGCCGACTGGGTCAGGTCGCCGGTGGTCGAAGCCGACAGCCCCGCAGCCTGCGCCGCGGCAGCGAGCGGGGTGCCGCCACGAACCTTGGCGGCCAGCGCGGTCGCCGCCGCCTGATCGGGAACGATCACCTGCGCAAAACGGCGCGTCTCGCTCGCGGTATATTGCGCGGCATTGTCCTTGTAGACTTTGGCGATTTCGGCGTCAGTGACGGCGGGAACCGGCACCGCGGCGCGATCGAACAGCGCGTACTGGATCACGCGGCGCTCGGGGACGGTGAACTTGGCGCTATTCTGCGACAGGAAGGTCTTAAGCGCGGCGTCACCGGGGTCGGCGGTCGGTGCGAAGGGGCTTGCCGGAATGAAGGTCGCCTGTCCGCGGCGCTGTTCCATCAGCAGGGCGGCGTAGGGCTGCGCCATGCCCGGCGCGATCCGCGGCATCATGGCGATCGGTGCGGCGAGTTGTTCGATCAGGAGCTGCTGGCGCAGGTCGCGACGAAGCTGGGTTTCGGTGAGGCCGTTCTGGCGCAGGAAATTTTCGAACACCGTCTGGTCGAACTTGCCCGATACGCCGGCAAAGGCGGGCAGATCGGCGATGCGGCCGTCGATCAGCCGCTTGCTGACGCTGAACCCCATGCCGGTCGCGAACTGGTCGAAGGCGCTCCCCTCGACGAGTTGATCGAGCACCTGGTCGAGCCCGCCGCCTTCGACGAACGCGGCCATTGTCAGCCCTGGCTGGCGCTGGCGCGCCTGGTCATAAGCTTGCCGGGCCCGGTCGCGCAGTTCGCCGACGCCGATCTGTTCGCTGCCGACCTTGGCGACGTTGGCGCCGCCGAGCCCGCCAAAACTCGAATTGCCCGTCACATCGCCCAGCGCGAAGGCGAGGCCGACGAGAACGACGAAGCCGAGGGCAAGGAATTTGCCGATCGTCGAGGCAAACATGGCGCGGATAGCGGTAATCATGGAGCGGGCATTCTTTCCGGCAGGGCGCGGGTCACGCGCGATTGCGCGCTGCTTTAGGCGGGAGGCGGTGCCGCATCAAGGCCGGAAAGGGGCTTTTCGCCCACACGCGACGCAGCTTGCCTATCGCGCCTATGCGCCGCTAGGGCGGAGGCAAGGTTCGAATATTGGGAGACGCAGACAAATGACGCGGCGCAAATATGTGGTGGGCAACTGGAAGATGAACGGGCTTTCGGCGGCGATCGGCGAAGCGCAGGCGATCTTTGACGCGGCGGACACGCATGCCGCCGTCGATGTCGCGATTTGCCCGCCCTTCACGCTGATTGGCGCGCTGGTCGCCGCCGCGCCGGGCAAGGCGATCGGCGGACAGGATTGCCATTGCGCCGCGTCGGGAGCTTTCACTGGATCGGTCGCGGCGGCGATGCTGACCGACATCGGCGCTAGCGTCGTGATCGTCGGGCACAGCGAGCGCCGCGAAGGTTTCGCCGAGAGCGACGCCGATGTTCGCGCGAAGGCCGAAGCGGGCCTCGCCGCCGGCCTGTCGGTGATCCTGTGCGTCGGCGAACCGCGCGAGGTGCGCGAATCGGGCGGCGCGATCGACTATGTGCTCGCGCAGATCGCGGGATCGGTGCCGGAAAGCTTCGATCCGAAGCGGCTGGCCATCGCTTATGAGCCGATCTGGGCAATCGGGACCGGGCTGGTGCCGACGGTTGCCGATGTCGCGGCGATGCATGGCGCGATCCGTGGGGCACTGGCCGCGCGTTTCGGCGGCGCTGCAGAGGATATGCGCATATTGTACGGCGGGTCGGTCAATGGCGAAAATGCCGCCGAGCTGCTGGATGCCGGTGATGTCGACGGCGCGCTGGTTGGAGGGGCGAGCCTGACCGCGGCGAAGTTCGTGCCGATTATTGCTGCGGCTGCTACGCTGGGTTGATCACTAGCGTCGCCCCCGCGAAGGCGGGGGCCGTAGTCGGCCTTGCGCAACCCCGCCAGCGGCCCCCGCCTTCGCGGGGGCGACGTAGGGAGGCGAGGGCAACGGCATGATGGGTTGAAGCGAAGCCGCTTCGTCTCTATGTGCGCCGCGGGCGCGGTCCGTTTGAGGCCGCGCAAGTTCGGGAAAATATGATGTCCAGTCTCTTCACCTTCATCCTCGTCCTGCAGGCGCTCGTCGCCGCAGTGATGATCGGCGTCATCTTGATGCAGAAGTCGGAAGGTGGCGGTCTGGGCGTCGGTGGCAGCCCCGCGGGGCTGCTTTCGGCGCGCGGCGCAGCGGATTTCATGACCCGTGCGACAACGATCCTCGCGACGGCCTTCGTCGCGCTGTCGATCGTGCTCGCAGCGATGGCCTCGGTTGGCCGCAGCGGCTCGACGATCGACACCTCGCTGTCGAAAACCGCGCAGACGAGCGGCGCGGCTGCGGCCTCGTCACTGACTGCTCCGGCACAGCAGGCCCCCGCCAATGCGGCGCCCGCCGTGGCAAGCGACGACCCGCTCGCCGCAGCTGCCGCCGCGGCGGCAAGCCAGGAAGCCGCACCGGCACCGGCGCAGGCACCGCCCGCCAAGAAATAACCGGCGGCTTCGGCCTCCACCTTAAACCCGCCCGGCGGAAATTATTTCCGCCGGATGCGATTCGACGGCTTGCGCCGTCCCCCTCCCGTTGAGTAAGTCTTTCCTCCCATGGCGCGGTTCATTTTTATCACCGGCGGCGTGGTCTCCTCGCTTGGCAAAGGTTTGATGGCGGCTAGCCTCGCAGCCTTGTTGCAGGCGCGTGGCTATCGTGTCCGTATCCGGAAATTCGATCCCTATCTGAACGTCGATCCGGGCACGATGTCGCCCTATCAGCACGGCGAGGTCTATGTGACCGACGACGGCGCCGAAACCGACCTCGACCTCGGCCATTACGAACGCTTTACCGGCGTTGCCGCGCGGCAGAGCGACAATGTCACCTCGGGTCGCATCTATCAGGGCATCATCGCCAAGGAACGCCGCGGCGACTATCTGGGCGCGACAGTGCAGGTCGTTCCGCACGTCACCGACGCGATCAAGGAATTTGCGCGCGCCGACATCGACGACCTCGATTTCGTGCTGTGCGAGATCGGCGGCACCGTCGGCGATATCGAATCGCTGCCCTTCATCGAGGCGATCCGCCAGCTGAAGAATGAAGAGGGACGCGAAAACGCGATCTCGGTTCACGTCACGCTGGTGCCATACATTGCCGCCGCGGGCGAACTCAAAACCAAGCCGACGCAGCACAGCGTGCGCGAACTCGCCTCGCTGGGTGTTCAACCCGACATCCTGCTCTGCCGCTGCGAAAAGCCGCTGCCCGAGAGCGAACGCGCGAAAATTGCGCTCTTCTGTAACGTCCGCAAGGAAGCGGTGATCCCTGCGCTCGACGCCGACAGCATCTATTCGGTCCCGGTCCAATATCATGGCGAAGGGCTGGACAGTGAGGTTTTGCGTGCTTTCGGCATCCACGACGCGCCCGCGCCCGACCTGTCGCGCTGGTACGACATCATGGACCGCAAGCAGCATCCCGAGGGCGAGGTCACGATCGGCGTCGTCGGCAAATATGTGTCGCTGCCCGACGCCTATAAGTCGCTGAACGAAGCGCTGGTCCACGGCGGCATGGCGCACCGCGTCAAGGTCAACATCCGATGGCTCGACGCCGAAATGTTCGAGCGCGACGAGGATCTCGCCGCGAACCTCGAACCGATGCACGGCATTCTTGTCCCCGGCGGCTTCGGCGAGCGCGGGTCCGAGGGCAAGATTTCGAGTGTACGCTTCGCGCGCGAGCGCAATGTGCCCTTCTTCGGCATTTGCCTCGGCATGCAGATGGCGTGCATCGAGGGCGCGCGGAACACGAGCGGCATTGCCGATGCGTCGAGCACCGAATTCGGCCCGACCGACGAACCCGTCGTCGGCATGATCACCGAATGGATGAGCGACGAAGGCTTGCAGAAGCGCGGCGCCGACACCGACCTCGGCGGCACGATGCGCCTTGGCGCCTATGAGGCGAAGCTGTCGCCGAACAGCCATGTCGCGAGCGTCTATGGCGCGAATGACATCAGCGAGCGCCACCGCCATCGCTACGAGGTCAACAACGCCTATCGCGAGAGCCTGGAGAAGGGCGGTCTCGTCTTTTCGGGCATGTCGCCTGACGGCATGTTGCCGGAAATCGTTGAGCGCCCGGACCATCCGTGGTTTATCGGGGTGCAGTTCCACCCGGAACTCAAGTCGAAGCCGTTCGATCCGCATCCCTTGTTTGCGGGTTTCATCGAAGCGGCAGTAAAACAGAGCCGGCTGGTCTAGCGCCGGGCAAAAGGGGTGTAGGGGCATGGATCACGCGAGACTCGCCGAGTTGCAGGGCCCCGACAGCATCTTTTCCGGACTTTCGGTCGAAGACTGGGCCGAAATCGCCAGCCGCGCGGTGCAGGTCAATTTCGTCAAGGGCAAGGAATTGCTCGTCCAGGGCGACCCGGGCGACATGATGCTGATCCTGACCGAAGGCACCGCGCGTGTGTCGATGCTGACCTCGGGCGGCCGCGAAATCGTGCTCGCCTATGCCGAACCCGGCGCGATACTGGGCGAGATCGCGCTGCTCGACGGCGGCGAGCGCACCGCATCGGTGACCGCGACCAGCGCCGGCAGCGCGCTCCAGCTCGGGCGTAATGCGCTCAAGGATTTCGCCGCGAGCCATCCCGAATTCGCCTGGTCGTTGATGCAGCAGCTCGCGCGGCGGCTGCGCACCGCCGACCAGACGATCGAGAGCGACCGTGCTTACGCGTCGGGACCGCGGCTTGCGCGCTATCTGAAACGCCTGATTCGCAAGGATGTCGAGGCGTCGCAGCGTGTCGAACTCAGCCAGACCGAACTCGGCAATTTTGCCGGGATGAGCCGCGAGCATATCAACCGCCAGCTAAAGAGCTGGGAGGAATCGGGCGTGATTTCGCTCGAGCAGGGGCGCGTGCGCGTGCTCGATGCCGATATGCTTGAGGATATTAGCGAGAGCGAGGGGTAGGGCGGCCGCCGACCGAATTTAGTCGTCGCCCCCGCGAAGGCGGGGGCCGCAATCGGTTTACACAGCGATGCCGGATCAGGCCGACGGCGACCCCCGCCTTCGCGGGGGCGACGCTTCGCGTCGGAATCACAACGCCCGGGCCTCGCTTTGCGAAACCCGGGCGCCTGTGACGAACACTCGCCATCCCCCTTTGTTGCAGACCCGGCGAAAGGTCTGCACTCCCTGGAGCCGGGCCTTTGGGCCGCGTTGAACCAGAAGCAGCGTGGGTAGGTCCGCGGGGGGGCTTTGTCACTCTCTGACGGGCAGTTGGCCCTGCTTTTGCCGGGCGCTGTGACCTATCGGCAACACATTCAGCAAATCATTTGCCGTTTGACGCCATGCCGGCGGCCATTGCCAGCGGTGGCAGCGCTGCTTAAAGCGGCGCTATGCGTGTCATTCCTCATGCGCCGCAAAGGCACACCGCTCCATGATCCTGCGTCCTTACGAACGCACCATCTTCAAACGCTATATGCTTCCGCAGCGCGGCGAAGGGTTCATCTTCGTCGCTGCGGCATTCAGCTTCACGGCCGTCATGCTCGGCGTCGCGGCGCTGGTGATCGTGATGAGCGTGATGAACGGGGTGCGCAGCGACCTGTTCGACAAGATCGTCGGCCTCAACGGTCATGCGGTGGTGCAGGGCTTCGGCGGGCGGCTCGACGACTGGCAGGATGTGCTGAAAAAGGCGAAGGCGACGCCGGGTGTCGTTTCGGCGACGCCGCTGATCGAGCAGCCCTTGCTCGGGAGCTTTAGCGGGCGTGTCGAGGGCATATTGGTGCGCGGCATGACCGTGCCTGACATCCGCAAGAACGAGACGCTGAACGGCAAGGTGTTGCAGGGCAGCCTCGACACGCTGACCGCCGGATCGGGCAATATCGCAATCGGCAGCGAGCTGGCGCGCAATCTGGGTGCGACCGTCGGGACGAACCTGACGATCATTAATCCCCAAGGGCGCCCAACGCCGTTCGGCACCGTGCCGCGCGAAATCAGCTATCGCATCTCGGCGATTTTCGAGATCGGCGTCTATGACTTCGACAAGGCCTATGTCGTCATGCCGATGGAGGATGCGCAATTGCTCCTGCTGACCGGCGACCAGGTCGGGATGATCGAAGTGAAGACCAGCGATCCCGACAAGGTCGGCGAAATATTGCGGCCGCTCGCCGAAAAGGTCGCGGCGCAGGCGGTCGTGTCCGACTGGCGATCGATGAACGCGAGCCTGTTCGAGGCGCTGTCGATCGAGCGAGTGGCGATGTTCGTGATCCTGTCGCTGATCATCCTCGTCGCGTCGTTCAACATCATATCGTCGCTGATCATGCTCGTGCGCGCGAAGACGCGCGACATGGCGATATTGCGCACGATGGGCGCGCCGCGCGACGCGGTGATGCGTATCTTCATGGCGATAGGGCTTTCGATCGGTGTTGCGGGAACTATCGCCGGGATGATCGTCGGTTTCTCGCTGCTCTATTTCCGCCAGGGTGTGCTGCGCGGGGTCGAGTTCCTGACCGGCCAGCCCCTGTGGGATCCGTCGATCCGCTTCCTCACCGAACTGCCGTCGAAGCCCGATCCGTTCGAGATTACAGCGATCGTCATCATGGTGATCGTCTTCAGCTTCCTCGCGACGCTCTATCCGGCGTTCAAGGCGGCGAACACCGATCCGGTGCAGGTGCTGCGTTATGAGTGATAAGGTTCTGGAGCTTCACGCACTGAAGCGCAGCTTCACGCAGGGCGACGTCACCATCGACGTGCTGCGCGGGGTCGATGCGCATCTGAAGCGCGGAGAGATTGTCGCGCTGCTCGGGCCGTCGGGGTCGGGCAAGTCGACGATGCTGCAGGCCGTGGGCCTGCTCGAGGGCGGGTTCGACGGGACGATCAGCATCGATGGCCATGATGTCACGCGTTACGATCAGGGCGAGCGGACTAAGACTCGGCGCGAAAAAATCGGCTTCGTCTATCAATTCCATCATTTGCTCCCCGATTTCAATGCGATCGAGAATGTTGTTCTGCCGCAGCTGATCCGCGGCGCAGGGCAGGCCGAGGCCGAGGAACGTGCGGCGGACCTGCTCGGGCGGCTGGGGCTGGGCGAGCGGCTGCATCACAAGCCGAGCAAGCTGTCGGGCGGCGAGCAGCAGCGCGTCGCAGTGGCGCGCGCGCTGGCGAACCGGCCCTTGCTGGTGCTCGCCGACGAGCCGACGGGCAATCTCGACGAGGCGACCGCCGACCGGGTGTTCGACCAGTTCGTCAGCCTGGTGCGCGATCATGGCTCGGCGGCGCTGGTTGCGACGCACAATGAACGACTCGCGGCGCGGATGGACCGCGTGCTGCGCTTGCACGACGGGCGGATCGAGGCGTAGGTTCGCGTGACCAGATAGGGGACGGTATATGGCATTATACGATCTTTCGGCGAAGCTGCCCGGTGGCGGCACGCAATCGCTGGCGGACTATCGCGGCAAGGTGCTGCTGATCGTCAACACCGCGTCGAAATGCGGCTTCACCCCGCAATATGAGGGGCTGGAAGAGCTCTACCGCGATTACAAGGACCGCGGGCTCGAGATCCTCGCCTTCCCGTGCAACCAGTTTGGGGCGCAGGAGCCCGGCGATGCCGCGGAAATCGCGAATTTCTGCTCGCTGACCTATGATGTCAGCTTTCCTTTGATGGCCAAGATCGACGTCAATGGCGACGATGCCGATCCGATCTTCAAGCATCTGAAGAAGGAAAAGACCGGTCTGCTCGGCAGCGGGATCAAGTGGAATTTCACCAAATTCCTCGTCGATCGCGACGGCAAGACGGTGTCGCGCCACGCACCGACGACCAAGCCCGAGCAATTGCGCAAAGAGATCGAGGAACTGCTGGGTTAAGCCTTGGCAGAATCACCGCTGTCACTGTAGCGTCATCGGATGGCCTTCAGCCCCTTTGTCCCCCTGCGCGTCTTTTCCAGTTTCACCATGCTGGAGGGGGCGATCGAGCCCAAGTTGATCGCCAAGGCGGCCCGCGAACGCGGGTTTCCGGCGATTGCGGTCGCCGATCGCAACGGGCTCTACGGCGTCATGGCATTTGGCGAGGCGTGCAAGGCGGCGGGCGTGCAGCCGATCGTCGGCACGCTGCTGAGCGTCGCGCGCCCGGGGCAGCGGCTCGCCAACGGCGCGCCGATCATCGACTGGCTCGCGCTCTATGCGCAGGACAATGCAGGATATGACAATCTCTGCGCGCTTGTATCGGCGGCGCATCTCGCCCGCCCGGTCGAGCAGGAGCCGCATGTCCTGCTGTCCGATATCGCGGGCAAGACCGACGGGCTGATCTGCCTGACCGGCGGCGGCGAGGGTGCGCTCGCGCGGCTGCTCGCGGGCGAACAGAAGAGCGCCGCCGACGATTATGTCGAGCAATTGGAGGCGCTATTCGGCGGGCGGCTCTATATCGAACTGTCGCGGCGCGGCGATGCGACCGAAATCGCGGCCGAAGCGGCGCTGATCGATCTGGCCTATGCGCGCGCGCTGCCGATCGTCGCGACCAATCCCGCGAACTTCGTCGAACCGAATTTCCATCCCGCGCACGACGCGATGCTGTGCATCGCGCAGTCCGCCTATGTCGAGAGCGAGGACCGCCGCGTTTCGAGCCCCGAGGCCTGGTTGAAACCCGCCGAGGCGATGGAAGACGCCTTTTCGGACCTGCCCGAAGCCATTCATAACACGCTCGTCGTCGCGCAGCGCTGCGCGTTCATGGCGCCGAAGCGCGCGCCGATCCTGCCGAGCCTCGCCGGCGACCGCGAGGGCGAGGCGGCGCAGCTCAAGGCCGACGCGCATGCGGGGCTCGAAAAGCGGCTCGCGCATTATTCCGACCTGACCGACGAAGAGCGCGAAGCCTATGTCACGCGCCTCGATTTCGAAGTCGACGTCATCGTCCAGATGGGCTTCCCCGGCTACTTCCTGATCGTTGCCGACTTCATCAAATGGGCGAAAAATCACGACATCCCGGTGGGTCCGGGGCGTGGTTCGGGCGCGGGCAGCGTCGTTGCGTGGGCACTGACGATCACCGATCTCGATCCGCTCAAGCTCGGCCTGCTGTTCGAACGCTTCCTCAACCCAGAACGCGTGTCGATGCCCGACTTCGACATCGATTTCTGCGAAACGCGGCGCGGTGAAGTGATCCGCTATGTGCAGGAGAAATACGGGCGCGACACGGTGGCGCAGATCATCACCTTCGGTAAGCTGAAGGCGCGCGCGGTGCTCAAGGACACGGGGCGCGTGCTCCAGATGAGCTATGGCCAGGTCGACCGTCTCGCGAAGCTGGTGCCGAACCATCCGACCGATCCCTGGACGCTCGAACGCGCGCTGAACGGCGTTGCCGAGTTGATGACGGAATATAAGCAGGACGACGGGGTCCGCCGCCTGTTCGATATGGCGCGCCAGCTTGAGGGTTTACCGCGGCACAGCTCGACCCACGCCGCGGGCGTGGTGATCGGCGACCGCCCGCTCGACCAGCTCGTCCCGCTCTATCGCGACCCGCGTTCGGACATGCCGGTGACGCAGTTCGACATGAAATATGTCGAGAGCGCGGGGCTGGTGAAGTTCGACTTCCTTGGCCTCAAGACTTTGTCGGTGCTCAAGGAGGCTCGCCGCCTGCTCGCGCTGCGCGGGATCGACGTCGATCTCGACACGCTCGCGTGGGACGATGCCGCAGTTTACGAGCTGCTCCAGCGCGGCGAGACCGTCGGGGTGTTCCAGCTGGAATCCGAAGGCATGCGGCGCACGCTGTCGGCGGTGAAACCCACCAATTTCGGCGACATCATCGCGCTCGTCGCGCTCTATCGCCCGGGTCCGATGGACAATATCCCGCTGTTCGGTGCACGCAAAAACGGGCGCGAGGCGATCGCCTATCCGCACCCGCTACTCGAAGGCATCCTTGCCGAGACCTATGGCATTTTCGTCTATCAGGAACAGGTGATGCAGGCGGCGCAAATCCTGGCGGGCTACAGCCTCGGCGGCGCCGACTTGCTGCGCCGCGCGATGGGCAAGAAGGTCCAGGCCGAAATGGACGCGCAGCGCGAGACATTCGTGAAGGGCTGCGGCGAGCATAACCAGATCGCGCCCAAGGCGGCGAACGAGCTGTTCGACTTGATCGACAAATTCGCGGGCTATGGCTTCAATAAGAGCCACGCCGCCGCCTATGCATTGCTGTCGTACCAGACCGCATGGCTGAAGGCGCATTATCCGCACGAATTTTTCGCCGCCTCAATGTCGTTCGACAGCCATCAGACCGATAAATTGTCGATCTTCATCGACGATATGCGCCGGCTCGACGTCGGAATCGCGCCGCCGTCGGTCAACGACAGCGAGGCCGATTTCTCGGTCGGGCGCGGCGATGACGGATTGACGGTGCGCTATGCGCTTGGCGCGCTCAAGGGCGTGGGCGAAAAGGCGATGGAGGCGCTGGTCGCCGAGCGTGCCAAGGGCGATTTCGCCTCGCTCGACGATTTCGCGAGCCGCATCGATCCCAAGCTGCTCAACCGGCGCCAGATCGAGGCGCTGGCGGGTGCGGGGGCGTTCGACCCGATCGAGCCCGACCGTCCGCGCGCCTTTGCTGGCGCCGAGAGCCTGCTCGCCTGCGCGAACAGCTCGGCGCATGAACGTTCGACGGGGCAGGGCGGCCTGTTCGGCGGCGATATCGCGATCGCCCCGGCGTTGCAGCTGCCTGCCGCCGAGCCGTGGACGCTAGCCGAACGCATGACGCGCGAAAAGGACGCCTTCGGCTTCTATTTCTCGTCGCATCCGGTCGAACAATATGAGGCGATCATCGCGGCGCGTGGCGCGCGATCCTATGGCGACATCTGCGCCAATGTCGAAATGACGCCGGGCACGCGGATCCCGATGACGATGGCGGGCATGGTTGAAAGCGCGCGGCCGCGCGTATCGCAGCGCGGCAATCGTTTCCTCAACCTGACGCTTTCCGACCGCAGCGGGCAGTTCCAGTCGAGTTGTTTCGACGAGGGCGCGGGCAAGATACTCGAGGCGCTCGCGGCCGACGGCGGCTGCGCGATCCTGTCGGTCGAGCTCGACCTGCTCGAGGGCGAAGAAACGCCGCGCGTCACGGTGCGCGGCGCGCAGCCGCTGGCCGAAATGGCGGCGACAGCGGCGCTGGAGCTGACGTGCCGCGTCGCGCTTCCCGATGCGATTGCGGAGATGGCGCGCCTGCTCGAACGGCGCGACGATGCACGTGGGCGCGTGTTCGTGCTGACCGAGGACCCCGACACCGGCGACGAACTTCGTATCGACCTCGGCCGCGGGTTCGCGCTGGGGCCCGATGTCGTTTCGCGGTTCGAAATGGTGGCGGGAGTCAGCGACGTGGCGCTGTCGCTGTTCACGCCCAAGGATTTTCGGGCGCGTTAGCGATCCACGGTCGCCGAGGTCCTTCGGCAACCGTCCAACATGAAACAGGAGGTATGGAATGACCCGAACGATTGCCGGCGCATGTCTTTGCGGTGCTGTCAGTTTCGAGATTTCCGGTGAATTTCACGCCTTCTATCTTTGCCATTGTTCGCGATGCCGCAAGGGCAGCGGATCGGCGCACGGCGCGAACCTGTTCTCGGCAACGGCAAAGCTCAGCTGGTTGTCGGGGGAGGATAAGGTAAAATCCTTTCATCTTCCCGCAACCCGCCACCAAAGAGATTTTTGCTCCGAATGCGGGTCGGGGCTGCCGCGCGAAGTGATGCAGGGCGCGATGCTCGTTGTCCCGGCTGGAAGCATCGACAGCGCGATCGATATCCGGCCGACTGCCCATATCTGTTGTGACAGCCGCGCCGGATGGGACGCCGATCTGGAGACGGTTCCAAAGATCGGAGGGCTTCCCGGCTGATCGCGTAGCGGTTTTCGCGCCGGCCCATCCGTTGACGCTTGCGTAAACCGCGTTCCTCGCCTTATCCGTAAGGCAAGTAAGAGAGAGGAATGCCTGATGTCCGGAATGCAGAGCCAGCCGCTGCTGGTCACCAGCCTGATCGACCATGCCGCGCGCGAGCATGTCGATCGCGAAATCGTCTCGCGCTGGGCCGACGGCAGCCAGACCCGTACGACATGGGGCGAGGTCGGGCACGACGCGCGCCGCTTCGCCGCGGCGATGGTCAAGCTCGGGATGAACAAGGGCGACCGCATCGCGACGCTGGCGATGAACCACGGCCATCACCTCGTCAGCTGGTACGGCAGCGCGGGCATGGGCGGCGTGCTCCACACGGTGAACCCGCGGCTGTTCGACGAGCAGCTCATTTACATCATCAACCATGCCGACGACCGTGTGCTGCTGTTCGATGCGATGTTCCTGCCGATCGTCGAGCGGCTGCGCCCGCAATTGCCGACGGTCGAGCATTTCATCCTGTTCGACGCGCCGGCGCAGGGCAGCTATCTGTCGTACCGCGACTTGATCGACGCCGAGGATGGCAGCTTCGAATGGGCGCAGCTCGACGAACGCGACCCGGTCGGGCTTTGCTATACCAGCGGGACGACGGGCAATCCCAAGGGGGTGCTCTATGAGCATCGCTCGAACGTCATTCACGCGATCACCGAAATCCAGCCCGACGTGTTCGGCCTGTCGAATCGCAGCGTCATCCTGCCGATCGTGCCGATGTTCCATGCCAACAGCTGGGGCGTGCCCTTTGCCGCCGCGACTGTCGGGGCCAAGCTGGTATTCTCGGCGACCAACGATGCGCAGGTTCTCTGCGACCTGATGCATGACGAGGGTGTGACGCACAGCGCCGGCGTGCCGACCGTGTGGATCGCGATGTTCGCGCATATGGATGCGACCGGCATCGGTTACGGCAAGCTCGAGCGCGTAATCATCGGCGGCTCGGCGGCGCCGCGCGCGATGATCGAACGGTTCATGCGCGCGGGGATCGCGGTCGGTCATGCGTGGGGGATGACCGAAACCAGCCCGATCGGGACGATGGGCAAGCGGCCGTGGAACTGGGACGAGCTGAGCTTCGATGAACAGGTCGACGTCGTGTGCCGCCAGGGTTGCCCGCCGTTCGGGGTCGAGCTGCGCATCGTCGATGACGAGGATCATGTGCTGCCGCGCGACGGGGTGACGAGCGGGCGGCTGCAGTGCCGCGGACCGTGGATCATCCAGCGCTATTTCAAGGCCGATACCGATGCCGCCGATACCGAGGGCTGGTTCGACACCGGCGACGTCGCGGTGCTGCACCCCGACGGCGTCATGCAGATCACCGACCGTGCGAAGGATGTGATCAAGTCGGGCGGCGAGTGGATCAGCTCGATCGAGCTGGAAAACGCCGCGGTCGGCGCGCCGGGGGTGCAGGAAGCGGCGGCGGTCGGCGTCTATCACCCCAAATGGGACGAGCGGCCGATCCTGTTGATCGTCAAAAAGCCCGGGGTCGAGGCGGACGAGGCGGCGATCGTCGAGTATCTGAAGGACAAGGTCGCCAAATGGTGGCTGCCCGACGAAATCGTCTTTGTCGACGAATTGCCGCACACCGCGACAGGCAAGATTTTGAAGCGACAGATCCGCGACGATTACAAGGATTACAAGCTGAAGTCGCTGGTGGGGGCATGATCCAGCGCGCGACCTAAAAGGCGTCGCCCCTGCGAAGGCAGGGGCCGCTGTCGGCATGGCTCATCCGTTGATGTTTTTAAAAAGGTTAGCCCATTCGGGATTGACCTCCGAGATCAGCCGAAGCTTCCATCCGCGTTTCCACTTCTTCAGAGCTTTTTCGCGGACAATAGCTTCGTCGATCCGGTCGAATGGCTCGGCATAGACCAAGCGCGTCAGGTCCCATTTCTTGCAAAAGTCCGAGCCCGTCCCTGATCAATGCATAAGGATGCGGGCAGGGAGATCGGCCGTTACGCCGATATAGAGGATGCCCATCGGCCTATTGGTCATGATGTAGACATAGGCGCGTCCCATCAAAATCAGCTCCATGATCACAGCGGCCCCTGCCTTCGCAGGGGCGACGATTGTTTCTGCTAGAACAGCTCCATCTGCCCGTCGCGCTCGGGCGGGCGGAACAAGTCGCTTCGGATCGGCGGGAAGCTGCGGTCCATGCCATGTTCACGCGCGGCGCGTTTGACGCGGGTGCGGATTAGCTGTGCCCAGACGCCGTGGCCCTTCATACGCGTGAAGAAATCAGGGTCATTGTCGCGGCCGCCGCGAATGTCCTGCACCATATGCATCACCTTATCGGCGCGGTCGGGGTAGTGCGCCGCCAGCCAGGCACGGAACAAGGGCGCGACCTCGAACGGCAGGCGCATCAATATATAGGACACGCGGATCGCGCCGGCGTCCGCCGCGGCCGCCATGATCGCCTCGATTTCGTGGTCGGTGATCGCGGGGATGATCGGCGAGATGTTGACCTGCGTCGGCACGCCGGCGTCGATCAGTTTGCGGATCGCCGCTAGCCGGCGGCGCGGGTGCGGCGCGCGGGGTTCGAGCGTTCTCGCGATGGCGGGGACGAGCGTCGTTACCGACACCGCGACGCCCACCAGATTGTCGCGCGCCATGTCGGCGAGCAGGTCGATGTCGCGCAGGACGCGGTCGGATTTGGTGGTGATGATCAGCGGGTGACGCGTCTCGGCAAGGACTTCGATGACCGACCGCGTGATGCCCCATTCGCGCTCGATCGGCTGGTAGCCGTCGGTGTTGGTGCCGATCGCCAGCGGTGCTGCGGTATAGCCGCGCTTCGCGAGTTCGGCGCGCAGCAGCTTTGCGGCATCAGGTTTGGCGAAGAGCTTGCTTTCGAAATCGAGCCCGGGGGACAGGTCGTGAAAGGCGTGGGTCGGGCGCGCAAAGCAATAGATGCAGCCATGTTCGCAGCCGCGATAGGGGTTGATCGAGCGGTCGAAGCTAATGTCGGGCGACTTGTTGCGCGCTATAATCGTTTTCGGATGCTCGACCGTGACCGTCGTGCGCAGTGGCGGGGCGTCGCCGTCGATGTCCTCCGCTGCGTCGAGCCAGTCGCCGTCAAGGACGCGCTCGGCCGATCCGGTGCGTGTTGGGCGCAGATTGGTCGGCGCGCCGCGGCCCGCGATCGGGGGGAGGGGTTTCGACGATTCCACCGGTGGATCATAATCCTCCGGTTGGAACAAATAAAGAACAAATCGACTATTCGGTCAGTCGCGGCATCAGCTCGACGAAGTTGCAGGGCTTGTGGCGGCTGTCGAGCTGGGTCGACAATATGCCTTCCCACGCGTCGGTCACCGCGCCAGTCGAACCGGGGAGCGCAAAGATATAGGTGCCGCGCGCGACGACGGCGCAGGCGCGCGACTGGATCGTCGAGGTGCCGATGGTCTGATAGCTGAGCCAGCGGAACAGCTCGCCGAAGCCGGGAATGTCCTTGCCGTCGAGCCGGTGCAGCGCCTCGGGCGTCACATCGCGTCCCGTGAGGCCGGTGCCGCCGGTGGTGATCACGACATCGACCTCGGGGTCGTCGATCCAGTTATGGAGGCGCGAGACGATCAGGTCGGTCTCGTCCTTGACGATCGCGCGCGCGGCCAGAACATGGCCCGCGCCGGTCAGCAATAACTCAAGCTTGTCGCCCGACCGGTCATCGGCAGCGCTGCGGCTGTCCGAAATCGTCAGCAGCGCGATGCGGACGGGTTTGAAGGTCAGGCTCTCGTCAATCGGCATTGGCCAGACCGCCGGCATAGGTCAGGCGGGTGCGGTCCTTGCCGTCGGGGAAGCGCGGCCATTTGCCCTGTGCCAGCGCGGCGCGGCTGACCGACGGCTTGCCCTGCTGCGCCTCGTACATCCAGTAATTGCGCAGCACGATGCCGACATATCCGCGCGTCTCCCAATAGGGGATCGATTCCATGTAAAGCAGGGGATCGCCATTATCGCGGATTTCCGACTGCCAGCGCGCGACGGGCGCGGGCCCCGCGTTATAGGCGGCAATGACCTTGGGCAGCAGCCCTCCCGTGGAGGCGTCGCGGCTCAGATACTGCAGATAGCTTTGCCCCATATCCATGTTGACCGCGGGGCTGCGGAGGTCGCCCGTCCCGAGATCGCCGCGCCAGCGCGCAACGTCGCGCGCGGTGCCGGGGCGCACCTGCATCAGGCCAAGGGCGCCCGCCGGGCTGACAACGGCACGTTGGAAGCGCGATTCCTGCAGCGTGTGCGCGAAAACGAGCGCCGGATCGACTTTCCACCCGCCATTGGGTTCCCATTTGGGCTGCGGATAGCGCGTCTGCGCCGCGAGCTTGCGGCCCTGCGGCGTGTTGTGCGCGAGATAGAGCTGCGTTTCGGGCAAGCTGAGCGCCCCGGCCATCGCGAGCAGTTGCTCGTGCTGTCGGACGTCGCCGATCAGCGCCTGATGGCGGAGCAGCGTGCCGGCATATTTATCCTCGCCGATCTCGGCGAACGCCATCGCGGCGCGGACATTGGGCAGTCCTTCGAGTGCGCGCCAGGCGCTGCGGTCGGCACGGACATTCTCGCGCTGGCTCTTCGCCTCGACGCCCAGCGATTCGGCGGCGAGCAGGCCGTAGAAAGTTTCCTCGTTCGACGCGGCGGCGCGCAGGCGCTGTTGCACCGATGCGGGTTCGCCCGCGGCGATCGCGGCGCGCGCGGCCCAATAATAAGCGGCGGCGCGCAGTTCGCTGTCGGGCGCTTCCTTCGCGACGCGGTCGAAGGCGGTCAGCGCGGTGCGATAGTCGCGGGTCCGCCACGCGGCGAGGCCCTTGACCCAAGCGCCCTGTGTCGACCATGCGCCCTGACCGTCGCTGCATTCGCTCGCCAGACGCAGCGCGTTGGCGTCGTCATTCTCGATATAATAGGACCAGGCGACCTTCTGTCGCCATTCGTTGCGCGCCTCGGGGCTCAGCTGGTCGCCGACGGCGTTGAGCAACGCTTCGGCGCCCGCAGGATCGTCATTCTTGATCCGCTCCGGAATCGAGCGCGCGAGCGCGGCCGCCGCGGGGTCGCCGCTGATCGCGTCGGCACCAAGGCGGCGCGGGGCGCTGCCGGACCAGGCAAGCCGCGCCTGGAACGGCAGCGTCGGAAGATCGGTTGCACCGCGCCGCGTCGCCAGCCGGCCAAGCTGTTCGGCCTGCGGCAGGTAAGGCGATCGCGACAGGATCGGCATGATGTCGGAAATTTCGGCACGCGGGCTGTTCGCGGCGGTGAGCAGTTCGGCGCGCAGGAAATCGGAGAGCGGGCCGTTATCCGAGCCATCGAGCAGCGATTTGGCTTCGGCCCAGCGCTGGCCGCGGATCGCGGTGAGCACCTGCGTATAAAGCTGTTTCTGCTTCGAGGACAGGATGTCGGGTACCGTCTGAGGTGCGGACGCGAGGTCGCGATTGCCGGCATCGGCGGCGAACGCCGGTGCGGAGCTCAGGGAGATCGCCAGAACGGCGCATGAAATCAGGGTTTTGGTCATATTCTGCATCCGTCAACGTCCCCGGTTGAACAGTTTCAGGCTATCCCACGCCGCCGCCTTCTGCGCGGGCCTGGCTAGCAGCATCGTCGGATGCGCTACAGCCACGGCCTCCATCTTGCCGCCATCTTGGTTAATATTGAGTAACTTTCCGCGCGCATCGGGCAGCGGCAGGCCGGCGGCCATGCGGACGATGTCGCCGCCGATTAGCAGCAAACGCCCCGGTTTTGCCAGTTTCAGATGATGCCAGAGCAGCCGGTCGAGTTCGGCCGCCTCTTCGCCGTCGCAGCGTCCGCCGGCGGGACGCGTTACGGCAAGGCTGGCGACATAGCAGTCGCCACGCGCCTTGCCGATCGCCTGCAACATCGCGTCGAGCAATTTGCCCGCGGGGCCCGCGAACAGCGTGCCGTCGCGCTGATCGTCGATTTCGGGCCATGCGGTGAGCAGCATCAGCGGCGCGCCGACGTCACCGACCGGGAGCACGCGGCGCGCGTCCCATTGGCTGCCCGGCACTTCGTCGCTTGTCGCGAGCCAGCTTTGAAATTCGGTCCAGTCGTTCGGAAACACGACCGGCCCCTTGGGTTCGGCCGTCTCGGGCACCTCCTGCCGCTGGAGCGCAGCGGGAAGCGGAGGCAGTTCGGGCTCGGCGTTGACCACGCGTTTCGGCTTGGCCGCCGCAACGTCATTTGCCGGCGGCATGGCAAGCCAGCCCGCCGGTTCCTCACCGACAAGCATGTCGACGCCCGCCAGCGACCACCAGTCGCTATAGCTTTCCGCCATCAAGGCTGATTTTTGCCCACCCATGAATTTGTTTCAAACAGGCAGTTGACGGACGCGTCAATTGGCGGGCATCGCATTTCGTGACAGAATGAGCGCGGGACACGATGAATGATCCCGCGCGGGGACGGCAGAAAGGTATTTGCGGTGAGCGAACGGGAATCGATGCCCTATGACGTGGTCATCGTTGGCGCGGGGCCGGCGGGGCTTTCGGCGGCGATCCGCCTCAAACAACTGGCGAATGACGCGGGCAGCGAATTGTCGGTGTGCATCCTCGAAAAGGGGTCCGAGGTTGGCGCGCACATCCTCTCAGGCGCGGTGATCGATCCCAAATCGCTCGACGAGCTGCTTCCCGAATGGCGGACGCAGGGCTGTCCGCTTGCCGAAGTTCCCGTGAACGACAATCAGCATTGGGTGCTGACGAAGGCGAAAAAATTCTCGCTTCCCGAATTCATCTCGCCCGGCTTCATGCACAACAAGGGCACCTATACCGGCAGCCTCGGCAATCTTTGCCGCTGGCTCGCCGAACAGGCTGAAGGACTGGGCGTCGAAATCTTCCCTGGCTTCCCCGCCGCGGAAATTCTCTACAATGAGGATGGATCGGTCAAAGGCGTCGCGACCGGCGACATGGGCGTCGCGCGCGACGGCAGCCATAAGGGCGATTACGCCCCCGGCCTCGAGCTCCACGCGAAATACACTTTCTTCGCGGAAGGCGTGCGCGGTCACCTAACCAAGATGATCAAGCCGCAATTCGCGCTCGACGCCGATTGCGAGCCGCAGGTCTATGGCCTTGGCGTCAAGGAATTGTGGGACATCAAGCCCGAGAACCATGCCGAGGGCCGCGTGATCCACACGCAGGGCTGGCCGCTCGACGAAAACGCCAATGGCGGCGGTTTCCTCTATCATCAGGCGAACGGACAGGTCGCACTCGGTTTCGTGACCTGGCTCAACTATCGCAACCCGCACATCTCCCCGTTCCAGGAGATGCAGAAGTGGAAAACGCACCCCGAGATCGCCAAGATCCTGAAGGGCGGCAAGCGCGTCTCCTATGGCGCGCGCGCGATCAGCGACGGCGGGCTGCAGTCGGTGCCGAAGCTCGCTTTCCCGGGCGGCGCGCTGATCGGCGACACCGCCGGTTTCCTCAACGTTCCGCGCATCAAGGGCACACATACCGCGATGAAATCGGGGATGATGGCGGCCGAAGCGGCGTTCGCGGCGGTGACTGCGGGGCGCGGCAGCGACACGCTCGACGCCTATCAGGCCGCCTTTGACGACAGCTGGGTCAAGAAGGAACTCAGCGTCGTGCGCAACGTGTTGCCGCTCGTCGAAAAATATGGCGATCTGGCGGGAACGCTGCTGTCGGGCATCACGATGTGGCTCGAAACGCTGAAGATCAAAGTGCCCTTCACGATGAAGCATCATCCGGACAATGAGAGCCTGTACCGGGCCGACATCATGCCGAAACCCGATTATCCGAAACCCGACGGTGTGCTGACCTTTGACCGCCTGTCGTCGGTGTTTGTTTCGAACACGAACCATGAGGAGGACCAGCCGGTCCATTTGCAACTCAAGGACCCGTCGATTCCCGTTGCCTATAACCTGCCGCTCTATGACGAGCCCGCGCAGCGTTATTGCCCGGCGGGCGTTTACGAGATTGTCGGCGAGGCCGAGGGCGACCCGAAATTCGTGATCAACGCGCAGAATTGCGTCCATTGCAAGACATGCGATATCAAGGACCCGACCCAGAATATCAACTGGGTCACCCCCGAAGGCGGCGGAGGCCCCAATTACCCGAACATGTAAGCCCGCGCGCTTCTTTCTGATCGTCGCCGCGATTGCGGCGGCGGTTCCGGCGCATGCCGTCGACGACAATGGCGCCGCGCTCAACGCGCTCGTGCGGGCGCGGCTCGCGGAAGAGGGTGGTGAGCCCGCCGCGGCCTTGTCGGCGCTGACCGCGGTTTCGAGCGTCGCGCCCGACCTGCCGGGCCTCCGCGGAAGGATACTCGAACAGGCGATCGAGGCGGGCGATCTGGAGGCAGCACGCGCCGCGGCGCTGCGCCTATGGACGGCGGATGACCGCCGCTTCGATGCACAGCTCGTGCTGATGGTCGACGCGATGCGCCGGTCGGACTGGAAGGCCGCGCGCGATTATGCCGCGGGCCGGATCGACAAGGCGGGGGCCGACACGATCGGGCGGTTGATCCTGCCCACGGTGAACGCCTGGATCGATGTTGGTTCCCGCGAAAAGCTGCCCGAGCGGCATCTGCTTGCAGTGAACAGCCGCACGCGTCCCGAACCGGCGCTAACGCTGCAGGTCGCGCTCGTCCAGATCGCGACCAAACGGGTCGGTGAGGCGGCCACGCTGACCGACGGCATAACCTTGACCGACCGGACCAGCCAGCTCGTCGGGCTGCGCGTGGCGGCAACGCTCGACAAGGCGGGGCAACAGGATACGGCGCAGCGGCTGCGCGGGCGGATCGCGCTCGCGTCGGGACAGCGCGAGGATCCAATGCTGTTGCTGCCCGATCAGCCCGTCTCGACGCCGCAGGCGGGTGTAGCGCAATGGCTCGGCCTGCTCGCCGACGGGCTGGCCCGCACGCCGGGGGGCAGCGCCAAACTGCCACTGCTGTTCGCGCGCGCCGCCTATTGGCTCAACGCGGAGGATTTGGCGGTGCGGACGACGCTCGTCGAGGCGCTCGATCGCAATGGCCAGCGGGGCGATGCCATGGCGCTGCTCGAAACCGTGCGCGCGCCGCTCCCCCCGGTTCTCGCGATGCGCCGCGCCGAATTGATGGCCGATGCCGGCGACCTGCCCGGTGCGGCCAAGCTGGCCGAGGCCGCGGCGAAGGACAATGACGCGCGCAGCATGCTCGTCCGTCTCGCCGATATCGCGCGCCGATCGAGCGATCCGGCAGCGGCGGCACGCGCCTATGAGCGTCTCGAAGCTTCGCTGGGGAACGGTGCTGGCGACAATATGCTGCGTGGCACGTTGCTGATCGCCCGCGCCGAACTGTTGCTGCAGGCGGGGCAGTGGGATGCGGCGGCGGCGCTGATGGAACGGGCCGTCGCACTGCGGCCCGATGATGCTTCGATCCTCAATTTCGCTGGTTATTCGGCGCTGGAACGGCGCAAGGATGTGAAGCAGTCGCTCGCGCGGATCGAGGCTGCGTGGGCGCAGGAGCCGCAGAATGCGAGCATCGCCGACTCGCTCGGCTGGGCCTATTTCCTGACCGGTCGTACCGACGACGCGGTGAAGCTGCTTGAAAAGGCGCAGCTCGGCGAACCCGGAAATGCCGTGATCGTTGAGCATTTGGGCGACGCTTATTGGAAGGCGGGCCAGAAGTTTCAGGCGCGCTACAATTGGCGCGCTGCCGCGCTGCTCGCCGAAGCCGAAATGGCCACGCGGCTGGAGGCAAAGCTGCGCGACGGGCTGACCCCCGCAACCACCGCGCCGTGACCGCGTTTCGCGAGACGGGCTGGGCCAAGATCAACCTCGCGCTCCACGTCCGTGGGCGCCGGGCCGATGGCTATCATGCGATCGAGACCTTGTTCGCCTTCGTCGACGACGGCGACGCGATCGCCGCCGAGTTCGCCGATGCCGATGCGCTGACGATTGACGGTGAATTCGCCGAGGGGCTCAGCGCGGGCGGCGACAATCTGGTGATGAAGGTGCTGACGCTGCTGCGCGAACGCTATGGTGCGGAGCGGGTGCCGCCGCTGGCGGTGACGTTGACCAAGAAATTGCCGGTTGCGGCGGGGATCGGCGGCGGGTCGGCCGATGCGGCGGCGATGGCGCGGCTGATCCGGACGCATTTCCTGCCCGAGCTGGGCGATACGGCGCTGGCGCGGCTCGTCGGCCCGCTCGGCGCCGACATCGCCGCCTGTGTGGCGAGCACTACCTGTCTGGGTGTCGGTGTCGGCGAGGAACTGAGTGCCGTGCCCGAGTTGCGGCTTGGCGGAACGCCGGTGTTGCTGGTCAATCCGCGCCAACCGGTCGCGACGGGACCGGTTTTTGCGGCGTGGGACGGGATCGATCGCGGGCCGCTGTTTACCGGTGCCGATCTCCGCGCGCAGTTGTTCAGCGCGCGCAACGATCTGCAGCGCCCGGCGATCGCGCAGTGCCCGGCGATTGCCGACATATTGCTCGAGCTCGGCGGACTGCGCCCCTGGCTCGCGCGCATGTCGGGATCAGGCGCGACCTGCTTTGCTTTGTTCGACGCGGCGGCCGGACGCGACGCGGCGGCGGCGCAGCTGGCGGAGCTGCATCCGGACTGGTGGTCGATGACGGGGACATTGCGATGAGCGAAGCATGGCGTCAGATTGGGGAAGCGCGCGCAGGCGGCATCTTGCTGATCGCCGATCATGCCTCGGCCCATGTGCCGGACGACGTCGATCTCGGCATCGATCCCGCGCTGCTGGCCAATCATATTGCGATCGACATCGGCGTCGCCGAGGTTGCAGCGCTCCTCGTCGAGAGCGGCGCGGTCGATGCGGCGATCCTCGGCGGCGTGTCGCGCCTCGTCGTCGACTGCAACCGTGAGGAGGATGCGCCGGGCGTGCTTCCGATCGCGAGCGACGGGCATGCGGTGCCGGGCAATGCGCTGGGCGATGCGGCGCGTGAGGCGCGGCTGGCGCGCTTTTTCCGCCCCTATCATGCGCATATCGCCGCGGCGATCGCCGCGCAGCACCCGGCGATGATCCTGTCGCTGCACAGCTTCACCCCGTCGCTCGCGGCGCATCCCGATCAGGCGCGGCCGTGGCACGTCGGGGTGCTCTATAATGAGGACGACCGGCTGGCGGCGGCGGCAATTGCGGCCTTGGAAGCCGAAGGCATGATCGTTGGCGACCAGCAGCCCTATTCGGGCAAGCTGCTCAACGCGACGATGAACCGCCATGCCGAGGGCAATGGCATCCCCTATGTCGGGATCGAGATGCGGCAGGATCTGGTCGGCGATGCGGCGGGGCAGGCGCTGTTCGCCGGGCGGCTTTCTCGCATGTGCAGCAAAGTTGCATTGAATCTGGGCAAATAGGCGTGTAGAGGCGCGTCTCTTCGCTTATTTTTGAAATAAAATTATCAGGACTGTTTAAAATGCCTTCATATCGTTCGCGCACTACCACCCACGGCCGCAATATGGCGGGCGCGCGCGGCCTCTGGCGCGCGACGGGGATGAAGGACAGCGACTTCGGCAAACCCATCATCGCGGTGGTAAACAGCTTTACCCAGTTCGTCCCCGGGCACGTCCATCTGAAGGACTTGGGGCAGCTGGTCGCGCGTGAGATCGAGGCGTCCGGCGGGGTTGCCAAGGAATTCAACACGATCGCAGTCGATGACGGCATCGCGATGGGGCATGACGGCATGCTCTATTCGCTGCCCAGCCGCGACCTGATCGCCGACAGCGTCGAATATATGGTCAACGCGCATTGCGCCGATGCAATGGTATGCATTTCGAACTGCGACAAGATCACGCCGGGCATGCTGATGGCCGCGCTGCGGATCAACATCCCCGTGGTGTTCGTGTCGGGTGGTCCGATGGAAGCCGGCAAGGTGATCCTGAAGGGCAAGGAAGTCGCGCTCGACCTGGTCGACGCGATGGTCGCCGCCGCCGACGAGAAATATACCGACGAGGAAGTCACCGAGATCGAGCGCGCGGCGTGCCCGACATGCGGATCGTGCTCGGGCATGTTTACCGCCAACTCGATGAATTGCCTGACCGAAGCACTGGGGCTGTCGCTGCCCGGCAATGGATCGACGCTGGCGACGCATGCCGACCGCAAGGAATTGTTCCTGCGCGCCGGGCGGATTGTCGTCGAGATGTGCCGCCGTCATTATGAGCAGGACGACGACAGCGTCCTCCCGCGCAATATCGCGACATTCGAGGCGTTCGAGAATGCGATGAGCCTCGACATCGCGATGGGCGGGTCGACCAACACCGTACTCCACCTGCTCGCCGCGGCGTTCGAGGCGGGGGTCGATTTCACGATGGACGACATCGACCGGCTGTCGCGCCGCGTGCCGTGCCTGTCGAAGGTCGCGCCCGCCAAGTCGGACGTCCATATGGAGGATGTCCACCGCGCCGGCGGGATCATGGCGATCCTCGGCCAGCTCGAGCGTGCCGGGCTGCTCCATGCGCATCTGCCGACGGTACACAGCGCGACGCTCGGCGATGCGCTCAACAAATGGGACATTTCGCGCACCAACGATCCCGAAGTGCAGAAATTCTTCATGGCCGCGCCGGGCGGGGTGCCGACGCAGGTCGCCTTCAGCCAGGACCGGCGCTGGGATGATCTCGACCTCGACCGTGAGGCGGGCGTGATCCGCTCGGCAAGCCACGCCTTCAGCCAGGACGGCGGCCTCGCGGTGCTGTCGGGCAATATCGCGCTCGACGGCTGCATCGTGAAGACCGCGGGCGTCGACGAGAACATTCTGAAGTTCACAGGTCCAGCCAAGGTCTATGAAAGCCAGGACGCAGCGGTCGCGGGCATCCTCACCGGACAAGTGGAGGCGGGCGACGTTGTCGTCATCCGGTACGAAGGACCCAAGGGCGGGCCGGGGATGCAGGAAATGCTCTATCCGACGAGCTATCTCAAGTCGAAGGGGCTCGGCGCCGCGTGCGCGCTTGTCACCGACGGGCGCTTTTCGGGCGGCACGTCGGGGCTGTCGATCGGCCACGCCTCGCCCGAAGCCGCCGAGGGCGGAACGATCGGGCTGGTAGAAAATGGCGATCTGATCGAGATCGATATTCCGAAGCGCACGATCAACCTGATGGTCGCCGACGGCGTGCTCGCCGAACGCCGCGCGGCGATGGAAGCGAAGGGCGATGCCGCCTGGCAGCCCGCCAAGCCGCGCCCGCGCAAGGTTTCGGTAGCACTTCAGGCCTATGCCGCGATGACGACGAGTGCCGCACGCGGCGCGGTGCGCGACCTGTCGCAGTTGAAGGGCAAGGGATGAGAAAACTCGGGGGGGCATTGCTGGCGCTGGTTGCGCTCGCGGGCTGCAATCGTACGTCCGACAACAGCGACCTCGCCGAAGCCGAAGCGCGCGGATCGCGCGAAGCCGCCGAAAACGGCCGCATCGAATGTGCGCTCGAGGGCGCGAAGCTGTTCGACCGGACCTGCACCGTCGAGGAGATGAGCGGCGAGGGCGGGGCGGTTCTCGTCGTCGGGCGCAGCAATGTCGGTTACCGCCGCCTGCAGATTACGACCGATGGACGCGGCGTGGTGTCCGCCGACGGCGCAGAGCCCGCGAAAGTGAGCATCATCGGTGACAATGTCATCGAGGTCGCGATCGGCAACGATCGCTATCGCCTGCCCGCCAACACGAGCGGCGCGAAGTAGTCGCTTTCGCCCGATCGTGATAGGACAGGGTGCATGTCCGTTCCTGCCGATGCCCCGATCCTGACCGCCAAGGCGATGCGCGAGGCCGAGGCCGCGTGCGCGATTCAAGGCACGTCGCTCGCGGAACTGATGGACCTCGCGGGCGCCGCGGTCGCCGATACCGCGTGGCGTATGGCGGCGGGCGCACCGATCCTGATCCTGTGCGGCCCCGGCAACAATGGCGGCGACGGTTATGTCGCGGCACGGCTGCTCGCAGATCGGGGCGCGACGGTGCGCGTTGCCGCGCTGGCCGAGCCCACAACCGATCTGGCAAAGGCGGCGCGGGCAGGGTGGAGCGGGCCTGTCGAGCCGCTGAACGGCCGCCTTGCCCCCGCGCCTTTGATCGTCGACGCCCTGTTCGGCGTCGGGCTGTCACGGCCGATCCCGGATGGCCTGGCCATAATCCTCCGGCATTTTTCCGATCGGCGCATATTGGCGGTCGATCTGCCGAGCGGGATGGAGAGTGACGGCGCCCAGGACTGGATGCCGCCGCTCGCCGCCGATGTGACGCTGGCGCTGGGCGCGTTGAAACCCGCGCATGTCCTGCTGCCAACCGCACCGGCTTGCGGACGCGTCCTCCTCGCGCCCATCGGCATATCGGCGAGCAAGGCGATGCGCAGCTTGCCTCCGCCGCGGACGCCCCAGCCCGATGCCACGGCGCACAAGTTCACGCGCGGCATGGTGCTGGTCTCCGCTGGCCCCATGCGCGGCGCTGCCGGCCTGACCGCCGCGGCGGCGTTGCGCGCGGGCGCGGGCTATGTCGTGCTCGACGGCAGCGATCGGGCGCCCTTTTCGGCGATCATTGCCGAAAACGACGCAAAATTCGGCGAGCGGCTCGACGATCCGCGCATCGGCGCAGTCGTGATCGGGCCGGGGTTCCCGGCAGGCGACGAATTGCTTTTCAATGTCGAGGCGGCGCTCGATTCGGGCAGGCCGCTGGTGTTCGACGCCGCCGCCATCGACGCTGCGCTGCCGCGCCTGTCCGAAACGCCGCGCAACGCGATCCTGACCCCGCATGAGGGCGAATTCGAACGCGCTTTTCCGCAACTTTACGGCAGCAAGATCGACCGTGCCAAGGCCGCAGCCACGCGGACACGCGCCGTCATCGTCTACAAGGGAGCCGACACCATCATCGCGGCGCCCGACGGCCGGGTTGCCGCTGCGTGGCCGGGCAGCCCATGGCTCGCAACGGCAGGGACAGGCGATGTGCTTGCAGGTGCGTGCGGCGCGATGCTCGCGCGCGGGGCCGACGCCTTCGATGCCGCGGTCGCGGCGGTGGGCTGGCATATCGCGCAAGCCGCGCGTATAGGCCCCGGCCTTGTCGCCGACGATCTGGTAGGAAATGCCCCTGTATGACTGAAGCTGCGCTGATCGAGCGCATTGCCGCACGCGGCGATGGCGTGACGGGCGACGGCCGCCATGTGGCGGGCGGCGTGCCGGGCGACCGTGTCCGCGACGACGGCATCATCATTCCGGGTCCGAACCGTACCGACCCGCCGTGCCGCCATTTCGGCAAGTGCGGCGGCTGCCAGTTGCAGCATGTCGCCGAACCCGCGCTCGCCGACTTTGTGCGCGACCGCGTCGTCGGCGGGCTCGAGGGGCAGGAGGTGACAGGCATTCACGTGCTGCCCGCGGTGCTTTCGCCCGCGCAAAGCCGCCGCCGCGCCGTCCTGACCGCGCTTCGCACTGGCAAGCAGGTCGCGATCGGCTTCAACGCGGCGCAGAGCAACCACATCGTCGACATGCGGATGTGCCCGCTGTTGCTCCCCGAACTGTTCGCATTGATCGCGCCGGTGCGCGAATTGCTGGTGATGATCGCGCAGCCGCGGCGACCGGTGAAGGTGAAGCTGCAAATGCTCGATCAAGGCGTCGAGTTGATCCTCGAGGGAGTGAAGGCCGAGGGACTCGATGCCGCGATGGCGCTGCAGGATTTTGCCGGCGCGCATAAATTGGCGCGCTTCGCGATCGATCAGGGCGATGGCCTCGAAATCCTGTGGCAGCCCGAGCCGCCGACGATGCGTTTTGGCGACATCCTCGTCGAAGTGCCGTCCTTTGCCTTTCTGCAGCCGACGAGCGCGGGACAGGCCGCCCTGATCGAAGCAGTGACCAAGGCGATCGGTGACGCCGGCGCGGTCGCCGACCTGTTCGCCGGCGTCGGCACTTTTGCGCTGTCGGTGCAGGCGGGACGCAAAGTCTATGCCGCCGAAGGCGCGCGCGACGCGATCGCCGCGCTGGCGGGCGCGGCGAACCGCGCGCGCGCGCTCGTCGCGACCGAGCATCGCGATCTGTTCCGCCGCCCGCTCGTTCCCGCCGAACTCAATCGCTTCGGCGCGGTCATCCTCGACCCGCCGCGCGCGGGGGCGGAAGAGCAGGTGAAACAGCTCGCGGCATCGGCCGTGCCGGTGATCGCCTATGTCAGTTGCAACCCGGCGAGCTTCGCGCGCGATGCAAAGACGCTGATCGAAGGCGGCTACACGCTCGATTGGGTACAGCCCGTCGGCCAGTTCCGCTGGTCGACCCATGTGGAACTGGCCGCAAAGTTTTCGCGCTAGAGGATCAATGCAACACGAAACCGATGAAGGCGTGGACACACAGCGCCAGTAACGCGAGGCTCGCCAGCGCGAAGATGCCGAAACGCCACATCACGCGGTTGACCGTCGCCTGAATCAGGCTGTGGACGATGCGCAGCGCGACATAGGCCCACGCGATCTGCGCGTTGAGCCCGCCGCCCATGCCGCCGATCGCGAGCGCGAGCGCCACGGCATAAAAAACCGTCGGCTGCTCCATCAGATGGTTATAGTTGTGCGCCTTCCACTGCACTTCTTGCGGCAGCACATCGTCGAGCCCCTTGCCGGTGCCGCCGACCATCTTTGCGGCGTCGATCTTGGCGCGGCTCATCGCGGGGATGCGCGTCGCGTACATCCAGACCCACATGACCATCGACCAGAGCGCGAGCGCCGCGACCGGCCCCAATATTGCATTATTTTCCATCGTCTTTTCCCCCTCAACCCAAAGTGGCAATCACCGCCAGCAACGACAATGCGAGCAGGCAGAAGGTCGACAGCCCGAAGATCGCAAAGCGAACCGGCACGCGGTTCACGCGCGCCTGCCACAGGCTGTGGACGATCCGCAAAACGACATAGGCCCATGCAAGGCCGCGGGTCAGATCGGTGCTGCCACCCGAAAGGTGCAGGAAGATGATGACCGCATAGAAGAGCGTCGGCTGCTCCAACAGATGCGTGTAATTATGCGATTTCCAGTTCACCTGCGGCGGCAGGATATTCTCAAGGTCGGCCCCGCGGCCGCCCGGCGGCGCCGCTTTCAGATCGATGCCCGACTTGGCGAGCGCGGGAAATCGCGTCGCCGCGACCCAGCCGAGCATGATGAGTGTCCACAGCGCGAGGACCGCGCCGGGCGCGAGCAGGCTTTCAGGCATATATACTCCCCCCTTTGACGTTTGGCTGGGATGCTAGAGCGCGTCGCCGACAATGCAACGGCAGACGTTCACGCCTCGGCCGTCCCCAGTTCGCTGCGGATCGCCGCCCCGTCGCCATCGACGCGCGGCGCAAAACCGAGGTCGCGCGGCGGCATCGCGCCATATTTCACCGGCGGCTGCATTTCGTGGAAAGCGCCGACTTCGGGATGCGTACGGTGGCGGAAGAAACCCGTCGCGACGAAATGGGGATCCTCCCTGATGTCCTGAAGGTCGCGCGCGGCCATCGCCGGAATGTCGTTGGCGGCGAAGAGCGCCAGCCACTCGGCGCTGGTCTTCGCCGGGGTCTTGCGCGCGATTTCGCTGTAGATAATCGGCATATGCTGCCCCTGCGCTTTTGCCGCCGCATATTCGGGCGTTTCGAGCAGGTCGGCGCTTCCGAGCAGCGCCATCAGCCGTGCGGTCGATTCGGGTGTATAGGGGACGATCGCGAGATGCCCGTCGCGCGTCGGGAAGGGCTGACGCGTCGGGTCGAGCTGGCGCGGATAACCCGCGGGTCCGATCGGCGGGTCGAGCGCCGCGTCGCGGAGATGCTCGGTAAGCATGAACGAGGCGAAGCATTCGAACATCGGCACCTCGACCTCCTGTCCCTCGCCGGTGCGCAGCTTGTGAACGAGCGCCGCGAGGATTGCCTGCGCGCCGAACTGGCCCGCGATCTTATCGGCGATCAGCGAAGGAAAATAGCGCGGACTGGGATTGCCATCGACGCGCGGGAGAAGGCTCGTTGTTCCCGTCGCGGCCTGGATGACGTCGTCATAGGCTTGGAGGTCGGCATAGGGTCCGTCTTGCCCGAAGCCCGTGCCATGGACGTAAATGATATCGGGCTTGATGGCCTTGCAGCCGTCATAGTCGAAACCGAGGCGCGTGATCGCTCGCCCGCGGACATTGTGGAAGAAAACATCGGCGGTCGCGATTAGATCGCGTAGCGTCGCGGCATCCGCGGGCTTCTTGAGGTCGAGCGCGATCGATCGCTTTCCGCGGTTCACCGTCAGGTGGATCGACCCCATTGTCGGATCGGGAACCCCGCTGCCGAGGTAGCGCGAGATATCGCCCGTCCCCGGCGTTTCGACCTTTATCACCTCGGCGCCAAGGTCGGCGAGCATCTGCGTCGCATAGGGGCCGAAGATGACCGTGGTGAGGTCGATGATGCGGATCCCCGACAGCATAGGCATAGCTCCTCCTCTTCCGGCGCGCAGGATAGAATGATTGCAAAGTAAAACGGAAGAGGCTTCCGCGATTTTCCTTACGCCGTAGCGGGCGCTGTTTCGCTACTGCCATTTCCGGCAGCATAGGCGGCCGAAATCTTGCGATAGGATCGCGAGCCGAACGCCACCAGCGTCAGCACCACGCCAAGGACGCCGGCGATCGTGAAGACGAGCGCGATCCCGCGCTCGGGGCCGCGGCCGTACCAGTCGCCGATTGCCTCGGCGCCCGCACCGTCGGTCATTAGTGGCACGAAGATGAACTGGGTGAGCGGCGCGATAAGGAAAGCGGTGAGCGGCGAGGCGGCCTGCTCGACCGATTGGGCAAAGCCGAAGACGCGCCCCTGACGTTCGAAGGGCACGACCTTCTGCATCGCGGTCTGCTCCGCCGCTTCGGCATAGGGGCCGAGGAACATCCAGATAAAACAGCCGATGGCCAGCAGCGGGATCGACGACTGGATTGTAAAGACCGCGGCGACGATCCATTCGACGAGGCAGACGAACAGCAATGTGCGGATCGGGTTCTTGCCGAGCCCGGTCCGCGAAATCACTACGCCGCTGAGGATGAACGCACAGGACATGACCGCCCAGAGCAGACCCCATTCCTCGACCTTCATCAGCGACAGGCCATAGGCATCCATCAGCGCCATGAACACGCCGCCTAGGAGGTTGTTGAAACAGGAGAAGAGGATCAGCGCGAGGAGGCCCGGGATACCGAGCACGACGCGCAGCGTTCCAGCCAAGTCAATACGACGTGGCGCATCCTCGGCTTCGGCATCGCGCGGTTCGTCGACGCGAATGAAAAAGAGGTGGATGATCGTAATCAGCGAAAGGGCGACCGCAAATCCCAGTGTCGCGAGCATCCCGCCCCATGCGACGAGGAAGCCGCTGATCGCCGAGGTGGTTAGAAAACCGATGCCGCTGACCATGCCGACGAGCCCGTTCGCCTTGTCGCGCCGGTCCTCGGGCACCAGCAACGTCACCAGCGTCGGAAGCGCGATCATGCGGATGTTGCCGACGATCACGGCGAGCATCGAGACGAGAATGAAGATCCACAGAGAGACGCTCGCCACCTTGGCGCTGCGGATGTCCGGGTCGATCATATAGCCGGCGAGCGCGAGCGCGTAGAGGGTCAGCGATGCGATGCTCGACACCATCATCATGTTACGCTTGCCATGATGGTCAACAAGGCTGCCGAACCATATGCCCAGCATCGCGGTGAGCACGAGATAGATGCCCGCAATCATCCCCGTTGCGAACACCGACTGAGTTTCGAGGAAGGTCCAGAAGGTCAGCGCGAACCACACCGTGAAATTGGTGATGTTGGCGATCAGGTTATTGGCGAGAAGGTGATGGAAGGGCTGCATGGGCCGCGCAATCTAGCAGCGCATCGGGATCAGGCTATTCGAAAATTGGTCCAGCCCGTCAGCGGCCTAGATCGTTCCGACCACTGCCGCGAGCGCGCGCAGCCGCTCGTCGTTGCGGCGGTAGAATGTCCATTGCTTGATGCGTTTGGCGGTCACCAGATCGCTGCCCTGCAGGACGCGCATATGCTCGCTGAGCGTCGACGCATTGATGCCGAGCTTTTCCGCTATCAATTGTCCGCACACGCCATCTTCGACCAGATCGCCGTCCACCTGGGGTCGAAAATGTGCGCGCGGGTCTTTCAGCCAGGCAAGGATCTGGAGGCGGCGTTCATTTCCCAGCGCACGGAATAGGTCGGCATCGGTCATATTGTTAATTTGCCAATTAACGAACTGTATGTCAACGCGGGTGACCAATCGAACGGAGTCACGCCATGTCCCTGCTGCCCTTTTTCACTGTCGATGTGTTCACCCAAACCCGGTTCGGCGGAAATCCGCTGGCCGTGGTGATGGGCGGCGAAGACCTGTCCGACACGGTGATGCAGACCGTCGCGGCGGAGTTCAACCTGAGCGAGACGACCTTCGTCCTTCCTCCCGCCGATCCGCAGCACACGGCCCGCGTGCGCATCTTCAACCGCACCGAGGAAATGGCCTTCGCCGGCCACCCGATGGTCGGAACCGCGTTCGTCCTCGCCGCCGCCGACGCCGACCTTGCGACGGCGACGTTCGAGGTTCCTGCCGGGATCGTGGATGTCGAAGTCGAACGCGACGCGGGCGGGGCTCCCGTCGGCGCCACGGTCGCGGCACCCCAGCCGCTCAGCCTTGGCGAAACGGTGGCGCCCGAGGTTGTCGCGAGGATGCTGCGCCTGGCACCGGGCGATATTCTTACGATGGCGCATCTCCCGATCCTCGCGTCGGTCGGCAACCCCTATATCATCGCCGAACTGGACGAGGCGGCGCTGGCGCGATGCGACCCCGATCTGGCGGCCTTTCGCGATACGCTGGCGACGCACCCGCAATTCGGGACGCGGCTGTCGGTCCACGTCTACAGCAAGCAGGGCCGAACGCTGCGTGCACGCATGTTCGCTCCGCTTGCCGGAACGTGGGAAGACCCCGCAACCGGAAGTGCGAATGCGCCGCTCGCCGGCCTGCTCCTGTCGCTGGAACCCGCCACCGACGAAGCCCGGTTCGAAATCCACCAAGGCATCGAAATGGGCCGGCCCAGCCTGCTCGACGTCACCGCGCGCCGCACACCGGACGGCATCCGGGCGACGCTGCGCGGAGCTTGCGTTCCGGTGATGCGGGGCGATATCGACTGCGGGTGAGGCCGCATGCTGAAATGAATAAAGAAGGGGCTGGTCGCATCGCTGCGCCAGCCCCTTGCTTATCGATTGAAAGCGTTCTCGTTCAGAACAGCTTGGTCACCGTCGCGCTGCGGCGTTCCTGTTCGACTTCGCCCGTATAGAGGCTGACCATCGGTTCGTCGCTGACGACATGCGTCTCGTCGGCGCCGAAGCCGTTGAACTTGGTCCGCATCGCGCAGCCATAGGCGCCGAGCATACCGATCTCGATGAAATCGCCGGCCTTGATGTCGGCGGGCAGGAAGAAGGGTCCTGCCATATGGTCGAGATCGTCGCACGTCGGGCCATAGAAGCTGAACGGCACCATCTCGGTGTCGCTTTCGCCATCGCGTTGCAGCGACACCGGGAAGCGCCAGCCGACATGCGCGGCGTCGAACAGCGCACCGTAAGCGCCGTCGTTGATGTACAGCTCGTCGCCGCGGCGCTTTTCGACGCGCACGATCAGCGAGCTATACTCAGCCGACAGCGCGCGGCCCGGCTCGCACCACAGTTCAGCGGAATAGCTGATCGGCAGGCTTTCGAAACTACGGTGGATCGTCTCGAAATAGGCGTCGAGCGGCGGGGGTTCCATGCCCGGATAGGACGAGGGGAAGCCGCCACCGACATCGATGATGTCGACGGTAACCGACGCCGCGACGATCGCCGCGCGGACGCGTTCCATCGCCTGCGCATAGGCATGCGGGGTCATTGCCTGGCTGCCGACGTGGAAACAGATGCCGAGCGCATCGGCCGCCTGGCGCGTTGCCATCAACAGTTCGACGACTTCGTCGGCCTCGGCGCCGAACTTGGCGGCAAGGCTGAGCTTCGAATGATCGGACGAGACGCGCAGGCGCACGAGCAGGTTCAGATCCTGCGCGCCCTCGGTCGCACGGACGATCTTTTCGAGTTCGTCGAGCGTGTCGAGCGAGAAGGTGCGCACGCCATGCTTCCAATAGGCTTCGGAAATCGCTTCCTCGGCCTTCACCGGATGCATGAAGCAGAGCGTCGCTTCGGGAAGCGTGCGCGCGACGAGCCGGACCTCGGCGATCGAGGCGACGTCATAATGCGTGACACCCGAATCCCACAGCACGCGCAGCAGGTCCGGCGACGGATTCGCCTTGACCGCATACATGGTCGTGCCGGGAAATCGCTCGATGAAGAAACGCGCTGCACGCCGCGCGGCGTGCGGGCGGACAAGCGTAACAGGTTCGATCGGCGAAAGTGCCTGAATCAGCCCGTGGGCGCTATGATGCTGGTGCAACTCAAGGGACCCCCAAAAATAACGTTAAACATCCAAGGCTGCCTTGCGGTTATTGGAAGTCCCCCTGGGGCAGCGGAGGGCGATATATGCAGGGGGGTCCCCCCTGTAAAGACCCTATCGCGCAATTTTGTAATAAGGCGGCAACACAGGGGCCAAACCGGGGCCGATCTACGCCAAACCGCGCAAATGCAAGACAAGGCCCGACCGCGGCGCTAGGGATGGAACATTGCCAAATCCGAAAAGGACCTCCCCACTATGGTGTCTCGCGCCGACGTAAATCACAATTTTTCCGACGCGGAACTCAAGGAACTGGCGGCATTCGGCACAATCGAGTCGCATCGTGCGGGCGATCTGCTGGTCGAGGAAGGGGCGATGGCGCCCGATTGCATCGTCACGCTGTCGGGCCACACCGACATTTTCGCTTCGACCGACGAAGGCCGCAAGCGCGTCGGCTGGATGGAACGTGGGCAGTTCGCGGGCGACCTGTCGGTGCTGACCGGACAGCGGCATTTGTCGCGCGTCGAAATGGGCGCAGATGGGGAGATTCTCCGCATCGCGCACCCCGATTTCCAGCGGCTGATTGCGGGCAATTCGCACTATTCGGACATTTTCGTTCGCATACTGTCGGCGCGGCGCGAGTTCAGCAAGCATCGCGGCTTTGCGGTGACGATCATCATCGGCGCGGCCATGGACCGCAGCGTTTATGCGATGCGCGACCTGCTGATGAAGCATGGCGTCGCGCATCGCTGGTTCGACCCGGCGGATGGACCTGTCCCCGCGCACCTGATGGCCGAGCGCGGATTGAGCCATGATCAATTGCCGGTCGCCATCCTCGGCGCCGCCGACGTGCTGGTCCAGCCGACGCCCGAACAGCTTGCGGCGGGACTCGGGCTCGACCTGCTCCCCGACGGCGCGACCGCTGATGTGCTCGTGGTCGGCAGCGGCCCCGGCGGGCTTGCCGCAGCCGTCTATGCGGCATCCGAAGGGTTGACGGTGATCGCGCTCGATTCGCTCGCGCCCGGGGGGCAGGCGGGGACCTCGTCGAAGATCGAGAATTACCTGGGTTTCCCGACCGGCATTTCGGGGAACGAGCTGGCGCGCCGCGCGACGGTGCAGGCGCAGAAATTCGGCGCGCGGCTGGTCTCGCCGGTGCGCGCGGCGTCGATCAACCGCGACGGCGATGCCTATTGCCTGCACCTCGCCGACGGACGCAAACTGCGCAGCCGCGCGGTCGTCGTCGCGAGCGGCGCGAAATATCAGAGCCTGCCGATCGACGGCATCGAGGCTTATGAAGGCCGCGGCATCTATTATGGCGCGACGCCGATGGAGGCGCAGCTGTGCAGCGACGCCGAGGTGACGATTGTCGGATCGGGCAATTCGGCGGGGCAGGGTGCGATCTATCTCGCCAGCGTCGCGAAGAAGGTCCATGTCATTTTCCGCCGTGGCAGCCTGCGCGAGACGATGTCCGAATATCTGGTCAAGCGCCTCGAAGAACATCCGAATATCGAAATCATCCCGTCGACCGATATCGTCGCGCTGCACGGTGAGGACCGGCTCGCCGGCCTGACCTATCGCTGCCGCGAGACCGGCGCCGAGGATCATTGCGATTGCGGCTTCCTGTTCCTTTTCCTCGGCGCGAGCCCGAACACGACGTGGCTGCCCAAGGAAATGGTGTGCGACGAGCGCGGCTTCGTGAAGACGGGCACCGACATCGCGCCGCTCGAACTCGTCAAGGCGGGTTGGTCGCTCGACCGTATGCCGAGCCGGTTCGAGACGAGCTGGCCGCGCATTTACGCGATCGGCGACGTGCGCAAGGGATCGGTCAAGCGCGTGGCGTCATCGGTCGGCGAAGGGTCGGTCGTGGTCAGCGACATCCACCAAGCGCTGGCGGAGATCGGTGCGATCATATCCTGAGGCTCCGGGGCGTCAGGCTTTGGGTTGCTGCTGCGTGGCGCAATGAATGCCGCCGCCCGATTCGCCGATCGCATCGATCTCGATCATCTCGATCGTCCGCCCCGGATAGAGCGTTTGTAGCATTTCGCGCGCATGGCCGTCAGCAACCTTGTCGCCGAACTGCGCCGCGATGACGGCGCCGTTGCAGACATAATAGTTGACATAGCTGGCAACAAAGTCGGGTTCCGCCGACCGGATGTCCACCGGATCGGGCAGGCGGATGATGTCGAGTTTTTGCCCGCGCGCGTCGGTTGACCGCTGCAGGATTTCCAGCGTCTCGTGCCCCGATACCGACCATGGGTCATCGGGGTCGATTTCGTCGGCGAGCTGGATCAGCAGCTTGCCCGGCCCGACGAACCGCGCCAGCGCGTCGATATGATAGTCGGTGATGTCCTTGCCCGCGATGCCGGGCGCCCAGATCATCTTCTTGCCGCCGAGCGCCTGCAGCAGCTTTTCGCCGACCTCGGTCTGGCTCAGCCGGTTGCGGTTGGGATTTACCCAGCAGCTCGCATGCGCAAGCAGCGTTCCCGCGCCATCATGTTCGACGCCGCCCTGCTCCCCGACAAGGCCCGTTTCGATCAGCGGCATTCCGAGCCGCTCGGCCACGCGGCCTGCAATCAGGGCGTCATTGGCATGCGGCTGTTTGTTGCCCCAGCCATTGAACCGGATATGCGCGACGGCAAGCTTGCCGGACGCGTCGCGAACAAAGGTCGGACCCGAATCGCGGCACCACAGATCGTCGGTCGGGATGTCCCAAAGCTCGACCTCGCCGGCCAGCAGCGCGCGTGCGCTCGCCGCATCGGCGTTCGCCACCAGCATCGCGACGGGTTCATGGCGTGCGATCGTGTTGGCGATCCGCGCAATGGCACGCTGTACGCGCCTTAACGACGCGCGGTCATAAATATCCAGATTGACCGGCCATTGCATCAGCGTCCGCTCGTGCAGTTCCGATTCCAGTGGCATTTCGTAACGGGCGCCAGCCTGGACCATATTATCGCTCACCTCGCCGCAGGCCCATATCGCGGGCGCCAGTGCCACGCCCGCACCGGCGCGCAGAAAATGCCGTCGATCCAAAGACCCACTCCTGCCGTCGCGCGGCTCGTCGCTAGCCAAGCCGCGTCTTGAAATCTTCGTAACCGAATTCGCGGATCAGCTTGAGCTTATCGCTCTCGCTGTCCCAAAGCCAGATCGACGGTAGCGGGACGCCGTTGAAGGTGTTTGTCTTCACCATCGAATAATGCGCCTGGTCGAGGAAGGCGAAGCGCTGGCCGATGCGTGCGCCGCCGGGCAGGCGATAGTCGCCGATCACATCGCCCGCGAGGCACGAGGGGCCGCCGAGGCGCGTCGGCATGCCTTCGTTGCCTTCGCCCAGCATCGCGGGGCGATAGGGCGCCTCGATCACGTCGGGCATGTGACAGGTCGCCGAAATGTCGGTGATGCCGATCGCCATGCCATTGTCGAACAGATCGAGTATTTCGCCGATCAGGATACCGGCGTCGAGCGCGATCGCCTCGCCCGGCTCGATCATCACGTCGCAGTCGGTCGAGGCGCGAACCTGCTTCAGAAAGGCGATGAGGTCATCGACCTGATAATCGGCGCGCGTCACATGGTGGCCGCCGCCGAAATTGATCCATTTGAGCTGGTTGAAAAAGGGACGCAGCATCGGCTGCACCGCTTCCCATGTCCGCTGGAGCGGCGGGAAATCCTGTTCGCACAGGCTGTGCATATGGATGCCGTCGATGCCCTCCATATGTTCGGGGAGCAACTGGGTGACCGGGAAGCCGAGACGGCTGCACGGCGCTGCGGGGTCGTATTTCGCGACTTCGCCCTCGCTGTGCATCGGATTGATGCGCAGGCCAATGTCGAAGCGCTCGCCCTTGGCGCGAAGCTCGTCGAGCAGCGGACGGAAACGCGCGATCTGGCCCGGCGAGTTGAAGATGAGGTGGTCGGACAGCTCCGCGATCTCGGGCAGGTCGGCTTCCTTGTATCCGGCGCAATAGGTCGCGACCTCGCCGCCATATTCGCCGCGGCCCAGCCGGGCTTCGTAAAGGCCCGAGGCGCAGACGCCGTCGAGATATTCGGCGACCACTGGCCCCAGCGACCACATCGAAAAGGCCTTGAGCGCCGCGAGCACGCGCGCGCCGGAGGCATCGCCGATATGGCGGAGCACCGACAAATTTGCGCGCACTTTCGCCGCATCGACGACGAAGGCGGGGGAGGGCACGCTGGTCAGGTCGAAGCGGGCAAAGGCTCCAGGGTCGCCGGCACGGGTTTCCATGTCGCTGTAAAATCCTGTCAGACCGCAATCGGTCCCTTGAAGATGAAGAACGCCCCCGCCGCAATCAGACCAAAGCCGACGAGATGGTTCAAGGTCAGCTTCTCACCGAGCCAGAAGACCGCGAACCCGGCGAATATGACCAGTGTGATCACTTCCTGCAAGGTCTTGAGTTCGGCGGCAGTATAAACGCCGTAGCCGATGCGGTTCGCGGGCACGACGAGGCAATATTCGAAAAAGGCGATGCCCCACGCGATCAGCACCGCAAGCCAGATCGGCCGCGACACCGCGCCGAGCTGCCCGTACCAGGCAAAGGTCATGAAGATGTTCGAGACGAACAGCAGCCCGATCGGCGCGAGATAGGCGGTCATTTCGGATATTTCGCGAGCGGCAGCACGTCGCGGAGCAGCGCGGCGAAGAAATGCCCCGGCTCCTCGACCATCGGCATATGCGCCGAATGTTCGAGCCAGACGAGCTTCTTCGAGGGGGCCTTGACCTGTCCGAACCACTGGGCCGCCACCGGCGAAGGGACCGTATAGTCGTGCCGTCCGAGCAGGAAGATGAGCGGCACCTTCATCTGCTTGACGTTGTTGAAACTGACGTCGGCGAGGCGCGGCCAGAGCGTCGTGACCGAAAATTCGCTGCCCTTGCCCCACGCCTTGCGGTCGGCCTCGCTATATTCTGGGGAGAGGCGCGGGGTCTGGAAATAGAGATTGAGGTCGGGCTTGTTGTACATCAACGAGCCATAGGGAATCGCATATTTGCGCCAGCCGTCGGCATTGGCGATGGTGAACTCGCCTTGCGGATAGGGCGCTAGAGCATCGATCGCGGCGACGGCTTCCGCGTTGCCCGCGGCCTGCGCCTTGGCGCGCGTCCACGCCATGCCGGCCTTTTCGCCGTCGCGAAAATCGATGCCCTGGCCGACGCCGACATAGGCGTAGAGCAGGTCGGGGCGTTTCACCGCGACCGACAGGCCGACGATCGAGCCCCAACTGTGCCCCATCAGCACAACCTTGCGCTTGCCGTATCGCTTTTGCAGCAGCCCGATGAGTTCGATGGCGTCGTCGCGGTAGCGCTCGACGGTCATCGTCGGCGCGAGGGTCGCGGGGTCGTTCAGCGGGTAGCTGCGCCCCGCGCCGCGCTGATCATATTGGACGACGGTGAAGACATCCTCCCACGGGCGCTGGAACGCCCAGGCGAAGGGCATTTCGACCGCGCCGGGGCCGCCGTGGACGAAGATCAGGATAGGATTGTCGCGGTCCGAGCCGCGTACATTCACAACCTGTCGCGCGCCGCCCAGCGTGGCCTCGAACGTCTCCTGCACCCCGTTGGGTGTCACGATCTTGCCGATGTCGGCGACGATCGCACGCGCGGGGGCGTAGGCGTCGTCGGTTTGAGCGAGCGCGGGAGTGGAGAAAGCGGCGATCAACGCGAAAGCCGCAGTTCGCAATTTCATATTGGCTATCCTTCGTCATCCCCGCGAAAGCGGGGACCCAGTTCTGCCGTGGCTACTGGGTTCCCGCTTTCGCGGGAATGACGAAAAATGTAAAATCGATCAGAAATCGAGCGGGCCGTCGAGTTCCTTCACCTGCCACGGCAGGCCATGCTTGTTCAGCATGTCCATGAAGGGATCGGGATCCATCTGCTCCATGTTGAACACACCGTCGCCGCTCCACGTGCCGGTGACCATCATCGCGGCGCCGATCATCGCGGGGACGCCGGTGGTGTAGCTCACCGCCTGGTTGCCCGTCTCGGCATAGGCGTCCTCATGGTCGCAGATATTGTAGAGATAGAGCGTCTTTTCCTTGCCATCCTTGCCAAGGCCGGTCGCGATGACGCCGATGTTGGTCTTGCCCTTGGTCGTCTCGCCGAGGCTCGATGGCTCGGGGAGCACGGCTTTCAGGAACTGCAACGGAACGATCTCGCGGCCTTCGTAGATGACCGGGTCGATCCGCGTCATGCCGACATTCTGGAGCACGGTAAGGTGCGTGATGTACGCCTCGCCAAAGGTCATCCAGAAACGGATGCGCTTGATTTCGGGCAGGTGGGTTTTCAGGCTTTCGATCTCCTCATGGTACATGAGGTACATCGTCTTCTCGCCCACCGCTTCGAAGTCGAACTTCTGTTTCACCGACATCGGCGGGGTTTCGACCCAGTCGCCATTTTCCCAGTGACGCGCGACCGCGGTGACTTCGCGGATGTTGATCTCGGGATTGAAGTTGGTCGCGAAATGCTGGCCATGATCGCCGCCGTTGCAGTCGAGAATGTCGAGCGTGTCGATGCGGTCGAAATGATGTTTTTTGAGCCAGGTGGTGAAGACGCTCGTCACCCCGGGGTCGAAACCCGAGCCGAGCAGCGCCATCAGCCCCGCGTCCTTGAAGCGGTCCTGATACGCCCACTGCCAGTGATATTCGAACTTCGCCTCGTCGCGCGGCTCGTAGTTGGCGGTGTCCATGTAATGCGCGCCGGTCGACAGGCACGCCTCCATGATCGTGAGGTCCTGATAGGGCAAAGCGAGGTTCACGACATGCGTCGCGCCGATCGAACGGATCAGCGCCGCGGTCGCGTCGATATGGTCGGCGTCGACCTCGGCGGTCTTGATCGTGACGCCGGTACGTTCCTTGACCGATTCGGCGATCGCGTCGCATTTGAACTTGCGGCGGCTTGCCAGCGTGATGTCGGGAAAAATGTCGGGGTTCATCGCCATCTTGTGCACCGCGACCGAACCGACGCCGCCTGCGCCGATCACCAGAACCTTGCTCATCGAAAAACCTCCTGCGCCTACCTATGTGGCTTGTCTTGTATGGCCGGCCCTATAGGACGAAGCCATGACACAGCAAAGCCCCGATCCCTTGCTCGATCCCAACCGCGCCCCCACGCTCGCCGGTGTCGAACGCGCCGCGGCGAAAGTCGCTGCATTGCTGCCGCAAACACCGCTGCTGCCGCTCGAAATCGACGGCAAGACGATCTGGTGCAAGGCCGAATGCCTGCAACCGGTGGGCGCGTTCAAGATCCGCGGCGCCTGGCACCGATTGTCCGACCTGACGCCCGAACAGGCGGCGGCGGGTGTCGTCGGCGTGTCGAGCGGCAATCACGCGCAGGGCGTCGCCTGGGCGGCGAAGCGGCTCGGGATCAGGGCGACGATCGTGATGCCGAGCAATGCGCCGGCGATGAAGCTCGCCGCGACGCGCCAGCTCGGCGCCGAGGTCGTGCTTTATGACCGCGTCACCGAATCGCGCGATGCGGTCGCGGCGACACTGCTCGAACAGCGCGGCGGAACGCTCGTCCATGCCTATGGCGACCCGTGGATCATCGAGGGGCAGGGCAGCGCCGGAACCGAAGCGAAGGCGCAGATGGCCGCGCGCGGGATTGGCGGTCCCGACAAGGTCGTTGCCTGCTGCGGCGGCGGTGGTCTGTCGGCGGGACTCGCGCTTGCGCTGCCCGACGCGGAAATCATCGCGGTCGAACCCGAGGGCTGGGACGATGTGACGCGGAGCCTTGCCGCGGGCGAAATATTGTCGGTCGAGGATATGGCTTATCCCACCGAGTGCGACGCGCTCCAGACCCCCGAAACCTGGCCGATCAACTTCGCGGTGCTGCAGGCGCGCGGAGTGCGCGGTGTCGTCGTGACGCGCAGCGAAGTGCGCCATGCGATGCGCGCGGTGTTCGAGAAACTGCACCTCGTCGTCGAGCCCGGCGGCGCGGCGGCACTCGCGGCGGTGCTCGCAGGCAAGGTGCCGCTGACCGACGCGACGCTCGTCACGCTGTCGGGCGGCAATGTCGATCCGTTGAAGTTCGCGGAAATCATTACCGAATAGGTTGGCGGAAACTTATTCGCCGGCAAGCGTTTGGACGGGGAAGGAGAAGCATGATGCAGAAGAGTGCGATTTTGGCGAGCGCCGCGGCGCTGGTGCTGTTGGCCGGCTGTGAAAAGGCCGAGGCGCCCGCGCCTGCGCCGACCGATGCGACGACGACCGAGGTTCCGGTCGAAACCGCGCCGCCCGAAGGCGCCGAGGCGACCGATCCCGCGACCGCGCCGCATCGCTTCGCGAGCTGGGCGGGAAAATGGACCGGGGTCGAAGGCATGTACGCCACGATCACGACTGCCGCGCCGGGCAAGTACAAGCTGGAGATGCAGTCGGACCTCGACACCAAGGGGACCTATGACGGCGAGGACAGCGAGCATGGCATCAAGTTCAAGCGCGGCACCGAGGAACTGAGCCTGCGCCGCGGCAACGGTGACGAAACCGGCCTCAAAAATCTCTTCGGCAAGAAGGAATGCTTGATCGTCAAGACCGGCGAGGGTTATTGCCGCGATTGATCTCGATCCGGCGGCGTATCTTTTTGATGCTGTCGCCGGATTGTCATCGAACCGGCACGGAAATCGCATGAAAGCCTGCCATGCGCGGCCCTGGATCAACATTGTCCGGGGAACCTATTCGCATGGCCAGCCAACCCAATCGCAAGATCGCCGCCGCCGTCGTTCGTGAGGATGGCGAGCAGAAACAACGCCTGCTCGACCGCGCTTTTGCGCTGGCGTTCAAGGGCCTCGTCTATGCCCAGATATGGGAAGACCCGGTCGTCGACATGGAGGCGCTGGCGATCGAGCCGGGCAATCGGATCGCGACGATCGCGAGCGGGGGCTGCAACGTCTTTTCCTATCTGACCGCCGACCCGGCGGAGATCGTCGCGGTCGATCTCAACACCGCGCATGTTGCCCTCAACAATCTGAAACGCGTGGCGATCCAGCGGCTGCCCGATCATGGCAGCCTTCGCCGCTTTTTCGCCGACGCCGACAGCAGCGGAAATATCGCCGACTATCGCGCCTTCGTCCGCCCGCATCTCGACGAGGTGAGCCGGCGCTATTGGGAGGGTCGCGACCTCGCCGGGCGCCGCCGGATCAACGGCTTTGCGCACGGGCTTTACAAGCGCGGACTGCTCGGCAGCTTTATCGGGCTTGCCCATCTGGTCGCACGGATGCACCGCGTCGATCCGCGCCAGGTCCTCGAAGCGAAGACGATCGCGGAACAGCGCGCGATTTTCGAAACGAAATTCGCTCCTTTCTTCGACCGCAAGTTCATCCGCTGGGTCACCGACCAGCGCTCGTCGCTGTTCGGGCTGGGCATTCCGCCGGCACAATATGACGCGCTGGCAGACGGGAAGCCGATGGCCGATGTTCTCCGTGCACGCCTCGAAAAACTGACCTGCGATTTCCCGTTCGAGGACAATTATTTCGCCTGGCAGGCCTTTGGCCGCGGCTATGGTAAGCACGCGGCCGCGTCGTTGCCGCCCTATCTGCAGGCCGTCCATTATGCGGCCGTCAAGACGCGTGCCGAGCGGGTCACGATGCTCCACGCGAACATGACCGACATGCTGGCCGCCGCCGACGCCGCGAGCTTCGACCGCTATATCTTCCTCGACGCACAGGACTGGATGAGCGACGCGCAACTGACCGCGCTGTGGAGTGAGGTCACCCGCACCGCGCGCGCCGGCGCGCGCGCGCTCTTCCGTACCGCCGCCGAACCGACCCTGCTTCCCGGGCGGCTCCCCGACGACCTGCTGCGGCGGTGGGATTATCGCGCTGCGGAATCGCTCGATTACACACGGCGCGACCGCTCGGCCATTTATGGCGGAGTCCATCTCTATATCCTGAAAGGCTGATGCCATGACCGGGGGGGAGGGGCACGCCGCACGCATGGACGGCGTCTATCGCGGCCAACGTCATATCTATGACCTGACACGCAAATATTATCTGCTGGGGCGCGACCGGCTGATCGACGAGCTGACGCCGCCGGTCGGCGGGCATGTGCTCGAAATCGGCTGTGGCACCGGGCGCAACCTGATCGCGGCGGCGCGCTGCTGGCCCGGCGCGAAATTCCATGGCATCGATATCTCGGAAGAGATGCTGAAGACCGCGCGCGCCGCGATCGCGCATGCGGGGTTGGCGCGAAGAGTGAGCGTCGCGCAGGCCGACGCGACGGGTTTCGACCCGAACGCGCTGTTCCGCACCGCCAGTTTCGACCGCATCTTTCAAAGCTATACGCTGTCGATGATCCCCGACTGGCAAGGCGCGATCCGTGAAGCGATACGCCACCTGTCGACCTATGGATCCCTGCACATCGTCGATTTCGGGCAGCAGGAGGATATGCCCGACTGGTTCCGCGGCGCGCTGTTCGCCTGGCTCGCGCGCTTTCATGTTGAACCGCGCGCGCTGTTGGTCGAAGCCGCGCGCGAGGCCGCGAACGATGCCGGCGCGCGGCTCGCAGTGACGCGGCTCTATCGCGGCTATGCCTGGGCCCTGCGGCTTGAGAAACGGCCGCGCTAGTCTTGCCAAGCGGCGCAACAGCTGCTCCTCTGGCGCTGGGAGGCGCGATGACCGATATGATCTTGCCGGCAGGGCCCGCCGAACTGGCGTCGGTTGCCGAAACACTGGCTCAGGCGTTTCAGACCGACCCCGCGCTATCGTGGATTTTGCCCGACCCCGATCATCGCGCCCGCGCGCTCCATAGCCTGTTTCGGACCCTCGTTCCTGCCGATGCCCGTGCCGGGGTGGCGCTGCGCTCGCCGGGCGACGAGGCGGCAGCGCTCTGGCGGGCACCGGGACAGGCGCATAGCGGCGCCTTCGAATTCCTGCGCACCGTCATCCCGCTCGTCGCAACCTTCGGCACCGCATTGCCGCGGGGGTTGAAGGTGCAGGGCGGCATCGATGCGCACCGCCCCAAGGGGCGCTTCTGGTATCTCCATTATGTCGGCGTCCGCCCCGGGCATCAGGGCAAAGGCCATGGTGGGCGGATTATCCGCGCGCAGACCGCTGTTGCGGATGCCGAAGGTCTGCCCTGTTGGCTGGAGACCGCGACGCCCGAAAATGTACCTCTCTACGAGCGGCTGGGCTTCATCACGCAAGTGGAGTGGGACGTCCCCGGCGGCCCGCATTTCTGGGGCATGATGCGCCCGTCATCCTAATCGGTCAGGGCGCCGGGCGCGTGGCGTTGAAGGAAAAGGCTATGTCCACCCCGGCGGCGATCGCGTCGGTTGCGGCCCATTCGCCCTGACCGACACCGAAGACGGTGCGGTCGATGCGCGCGGTTCCGGCAACGCGCGCACGGTCGCCGTCGATGCGCAGCGTGAAGCGTAGCGTCGCGGGCTTGCTGGCGCCGCGCAGATCGAGCGTGCCGCGCGCCTCATATTTCTCCCCGCCGAGGTGGCGGATGTCGCGCGCGCTAAAGACCGCGCTCGGGTGCGCGCCGACATCGAAGAAATCGCTGCTCTTCAGCGAATCGTCGCGCTGCCCGTCGCCGGTGTCGGCCGAAGCGAGATCGACCGTGACGCGAATGGTCGATTTGGCGAGCTCGTCGGGGCTGAAGCGGATCGCGGCGCGCCAGCGATCGAAACGGCCATCGACTGCCTCGCCGTTCCAGCGCGCCGTAAAGCCCAGCCGTCCGCCCGACGCGACCGTCCAGTCGGCGAGCGGCTGGGTGGCTTCTTCGAGCTCTTCCTCGGCCGTCTCGGTCGCAGTTGTTTCGTCATCCTTCGCCACGGGAGCGATGGCCGGCTTCGTCGGCGTGGCGACCGGCGGCGGCGCTTTTTCGGCGGCGGGCCGCGCCCGTTCGGGATAGATCGTCTGGCCGGCGACAAAGGCGGCGCCGACAAGCGCCAGCGCGCCGATGGCGACCCCCGCCGCCTTGCCGCGCGCAAAGGGGATCATCCGCTGGAGTTCGGGCTTGCCGAGCAGCCACTGGTGACGCAGCGCCCCCGTGATATGGAGCGCGAACAGCCCGATCGCGAGCCACGCCATCGCGCCGTGGATCGATTCCGCGGGCTCGTGCCAGCTCCGGCCAACGGGCAGGTGCGGCCAGGGGATGAGGCCGTAAAGCAAAGTCGGCACCTGAACCCGCGCCGTCGAAACGACGAGCCATCCCGTGAGGGGGCCGAGGATCATCACGAGGTAGAAAAGCCAGTGCACCGTACTGGCGAGCGCGCGCGTCCATGCCGGGCCTTCGGACGCGGGCGGACGGGCTGTGAACAGGCGAGCCGCTAGACGGGCGAAGCTGAGCAGCAGGATCGTGATGCCGATCGATTTGTGCAGCTGGTATCGCGCGAACAATTCGGGGCTGTTGTTCCCCTCGAGCGCCCAGCCGAGCGCGATCTGGAATGCCAGCAGCAGCGCGATGAGCCAGTGAAGCGTGATGGCGGTATAGCTATAACGCTGTGTTGACATGATAATCTTTCGTGACCGGGGGAGTCGGATTCGGACCGCACCCTATCGCGTCATGCAGATCTTGTCGAAGGGTGCGCTAATCCTCGAAACCCACAAACCGCACCGCGTCATCGACGCTCTTGCGGTTCGACACCACCGCATTGGCCGGGAAATCTGCATCGGGCCAGCCCATCGCGACGCAGATCATAATGACCTGATCGTCGGGGATGCACGCATGCTCGCGCACGACGGGGCTTTGCATGATCCCCTGGCTGTTGATGACGCAGCCGAGCCCGCGCGACCAGGCGGCGTTGACGAGTGCGTTGGTGACGGCGCCGCAGTCGAAGGGCGCGATATCGCTGCCGAGCAGCACACGGTCATAGGTGACGACGACGCTGACGGGCGCGTCGAACTGGCGAAAACCGCGCAGCACCCAGTCCTGCCGCGCATCCTTGTCTTCGCGCGCGATACCCATCGCGCCGAAAAGCTGCTTGGCGATCTCGATCTGTCGGCCGCGGTGATCGTCGGCGATGCCGTCGAAGCGGCGGAATTCGCGGCTGTCGGGCTTGCCCGCGAGGATGCCGTCGGTGTTGCCCCGGCGGATCGCGGCGAGCGGATCGCCGGTGACGACCGAGAAATTCCAGCACTGGTTGTTGAACGACGAGGGCGCACGCATCGCGACTTCGAGGATTTCGGCGATCAGCGCTTTCGAAACGGACTTATCGAGGAAGCCGCGGATCGAGCGGCGTCCGACGACGACGTCATCGAAACCGGGTGCGGTCTTCACGCCGCCTTCTGAAGCTGCAGTTCGAGCCGATCCCAGATCTCGACGAGGGCGCTCGTCAGTTCGCGCATCATCGCCTCGTCATGCGCCGGGCCCGGGGTGAAGCGCAGGCGTTCGGTGCCGCGCGGCACGGTCGGGAAATTGATCGGCTGCACATAGACGCCATATTCGGCGAGCAATATGTCGCTGATCTTCTTCGCGCGCACGGGGTCGCCGACCATCAGCGGGACGATGTGCGTCGTCGAATCCATGACCGGCAGGCCGGCGTCGCGGAAGCACTGCTTGAGGTAAGCCGCGGCTTCCTGCTGCGCGTCGCGTTCGACGCTCGACGATTTGAGGTGGCGTACGCTCGCGAGCACGCCCGCGACGAGCACCGGCGACAGGCTGGTCGTGAAGATGAAGCCCGGCGCATAGCTGCGGATCACGTCGATGATATTCTTGTCGGCGGCGATATAGCCGCCCATCACGCCGAACGCCTTGCCCAGCGTGCCCTCAATGATGGTGACGCGATCGGCCGCTTCATCGCGGTCCGAAATGCCGCCGCCGCGCGGGCCGTACATGCCGACCGCATGGACTTCGTCGCAATAGGTCAGCGCGTTATATTTTTCGGCGAGGTCGCAGATCGCGTGGAGCGGAGCAACGTCGCCGTCCATCGAATAGACGCTTTCGAACGCGATCAGCTTCGCGGCCTCGGGGTCGTCGGCGGCGAGCAGTTCTTCGAGGTGCGCAAGGTCGTTGTGGCGCCACACGCGCTTTTCGCAGCCCGAGTTGCGGATGCCCGCGATCATCGAGGCGTGATTGAGTTCGTCCGAATAGATGATGCAGTTCGGCAAGAGCTTGCCGAGCGTGCCAAGCGTCGCCTCGTTCGAGATATAGCCCGAGGTGAAGAGCAGCGCGCCGTCCTTGCCGTGCAGGTCGGCGAGCTCATGCTCGAGATCGATATGATAATGGGTGTTGCCGCCGATGTTGCGCGTACCGCCCGAACCCGCGCCGACGTCGTGCAGCGCGCCTTCCATCGCTTCGATGACCTTGGGATGCTGGCCCATCGCAAGATAATCGTTCGAGCACCAGACGGTGATCGGCTTCGGCCCGTTGTGGCCGGCAAAGCAGCGTGCGTTCGGAAAAGCACCGCGATTGCGCAATATGTCGATGAAGACGCGGTAGCGTCCTTCTTCATGCAGCCGGTCGATGGCCCGAGCGAAAATATCGTTATAGTTCACGTTTCAGCCCCGCAGTCAGGTGCTAGTGCAGCTCTGGAGCCGCTCCCTCCGGCGGCTGTTAACAGGCGGGCCAATAACGCCGAATCTGGCTGAAATCCAGTGCGAACGATTCGCAACTCATGGGACAAATTGTCCCATCAGATCGTCTCGATCGACCCGATGCCATAGGGGGCCAGCGCCGTGAGCGGCGGGGGCGGGCGGTCGTCGCTGCGCGTGAAGACCGCGATGCCTGGGGCCGCCGCGGCGGGCCAGGGCTGGCCTTCGGTCAGATAGGCGATGCGCCGCGCGATGCCCGCGGCGCCGTCGATAAGGGTCACCCCCGGCCCCGCCGCAGCCTGCAATTCGTCCTGCAACAACGGAAAATGCGTGCAGGCGAGGACGATCACGTCGATCCGGTCGCCGCCGGGCTGCTCGCGCAGCCCCGCAATCGCGCGTGCGATCACGTCGGGATCGACCGCCTCGCCGCGCAGCTTCGCCTCGGCCCCGGTAACCAGACCCGGGCTGCCATGGCGCAGTACGGTCTTGCCGGCGGCGAACATTGCACTGAGATCATCGACATAGGGCTGGCGTACCGTCGCCTCGGTACCGAGCACACCGATGACGCCGCTTTTGGTCAGCTCGGCCGCTGGCTTGATCGCGGGCACGGTGCCGACGATCGGCAGGTCGAGCGCGGCGCGAACGTGGGCCAATGCGATCGTCGAGGCGGTGTTGCACGCAATGACCGCTAGCCGCGGCTGATAGCGTTCGACGAGGCGGCCGAGCAACGCGGGGACCCGCGCGGCGAGTTCCTCGTTGCTCTTCTTGCCATAGGGCAGTCCGGCATAATCGGCGGCGTAGACAAAGGGCGCGGTCGGCAGCAGCGCGCGGGTGGGGCCGAGAACGGTGAGGCCGCCGAGGCCGCTGTCGAAGAAGAGAATGGGGGCGTCGGGCGCGGGAGCGTTCATGGGCTTTCGCCTAGCAGCGACGCGGGGGGCACTCAATGGGGCGGCGAGTTCGTCCAATTCGGTTGCCACTCTTGCCGAATCCATTGATTGATTTCGGTAACGGCGCCACATTGATCCAAAGCGAGCGGGGAGCGTCATGACTTTATATTTGCTGATTGCCGCGGGGTATCTGCTGGGATCGATCCCGTTCGGCGTGATCCTGACGCGCCTGTTCGGTGCGGGCGACCTGCGCCAGATCGGGTCGGGCAATATCGGCGCGACCAATGTGCTGCGCACCGGGCGCAAGGGGCTGGCAGCGGCGACGCTGATCCTTGACGGGGCAAAGGGCGCGGTGGCGGTGCTGCTCGCGCGTCATTTCGTCCCCGAACTCGGCGACCATGCCGCGATGATCGCGGGCGCTGCGGCGATGATCGGGCATTGCTACCCGGTGTGGCTGAAGTTCCGCGGCGGGAAGGGCGTTGCGACACTGCTGGGCCTTGCGCTCGCGCTCGCCTGGCCGATCGGGCTGGTGTTCGCCGTCGTGTGGCTCGGCACCGTCTTGTTGCTGCGTATCTCGTCGCTTGGCGGGATGCTCGGCGCGGTGTCGGCACCGCTCGCCGCGCTCGCCTTCGGCCTTCAGGTCTATGCCATCGGCCTTGCCGGCCTCGCGGTCATCGTGCTGTGGCGCCACCGCGAAAATATCGCACGGCTGCGTGCCGGGACTGAGCCGAGGGTCGGCGGAAAGAAGGGCGCGCCTGAAGGAGCCGGCGGAGCGTGACGCACGCCGAGCGGCTGGCGCGGCTGCGGCTGATCCGCACGCCGCATGTCGGCCCGGTCAGCTGGCATCAGCTGATGCTGCGCTTCGGATCGGGCGAAGCCGCGCTCGATGCGCTGCCCGACCTCGTCCTGCGCGGCGGGGCGGGGAAGGCGCGCATCGCACCCGCCGAGGTCGCCGAGCGCGAGATCGAGCGCGTGGCCCAACTGGGCGCGCGCCATATCTTCAGCGACGAGGATGATTATTCGCCGATGCTGCGCGAGGTCGAGGGCGCGCCGCCCGTCGTCGTCGTGCGCGGCGATACCGCGATGCTACGGCGCCCGTGCGTTGCGATCGTCGGCGCGCGCAATGCCTCGGCGATCGCATGCCGCTTCGCGCGCCAGCTCGCGGCCGATCTGGCGGCACGCGACGTGACGGTGGTCAGCGGGCTGGCGCGCGGGGTCGATACCGCGGCGCATATCGGCGCGCTCGGCGGATCGACGGTGGGCGTCATCGCGAGCGGGATCGACATCGCCTTTCCGCCCGAAAACGCCGCGCTGCAAGAAAAGATCGCGAGCGACCAGTTGCTGATCGCCGAGCAACCGCCGGGAACCGAGCCGCTCGCGCGCCACTTCCCATCGCGCAACCGCATCATCGCCGGCGTCGCGCACGGCACGGTTGTGATCGAGGCGGCGCCCCGGTCGGGGTCGCTGATCACCGCGCGCCGCGCTGGCGATTATGGCCGGGAAGTGATGGCGGTTCCGGGCTCGCCGCTCGACCCGCGCGCGCAGGGCTGCAACCTGCTGATCCGCGAGGGGGCGACGCTGATCCAGACGGTCGACGATGTGCTCGAAGCGGTCGGACCGATCGACGCGCGAATGGTCCGCGAACCAGTGCAACGCTACGCCGCCGCTCTCGCGCCGGTGGATGCGGGCGAGGGCGAACGCCGGTCGCTGATCGATCTGCTCGGCCCAACGCCAGTCGCGGTCGATGAATTGGTGCGACAATCCGGGCAGGACGCCTCGACGGTCCAGCTCGTCCTGCTCGAACTCGAGCTTGCGGGGCGCGTCGAGCGCCATGCGGGGGCGAAAATTTCGCTCGTGTGATCGGCGGACAGGAAATCATCCGCAGCGGCGCCAAGCAGGACGCGAGCAGAGCCTCCTGCCCGCCGACTTCGAATGGCAGAGCGGTTGACGAAAAATCCCGCTTGACGGAATCAAGCGATCCCCGCCACCCTCGCGCATAATCGGGCGAAGGGGGAACTTCGGTAAATGCAATATGATGCGCGTTTGCTCGTCCCCACTTTGCGGCGGGCATGGGATATGGCGGTCGCCATGCCGGGCACCGTTTCGGTCGCGTGGCTGGCAACCGCGGTTGCGGGGATTGCGTCGGATGTTGCCATGGAGCGGATGGGCGGCAACGGCAGCGGAATTCTGATTGCCTATGGCATTGCCATCACCTTCGTTCAGGTCTGGATCACGCGCGAAGCCTTTGCGCAGGCAGGGATTGTGCCCGCCATGTCGGTCGCCAATTCACTGAGCGTCTATTTGCAGGGCCTGTTGGTCGGGCTCGGCGTGTTGCTGGGGCTCGTCCTGCTGATATTGCCCGGGCTCTATGTCTTTGCGCGCTGGTATCTCGCCAGCGCGTTGCTCGTGCGCGACGAGGGCGGCCGGCGCGCGGCGATGCAGCGAAGCTGGGATATGCTTGCGGTGCATTGGCCCGCGGCGCTTGGCGTCGGGTTGATCCTGTTCGCGCTATCGGTGGCGCCGTTGGCGGCCGAGCTCGCGGCGCCGGCCCTGGCGGCCGAATATGGGTTTGGGTGGCTGGTGGCGACGAATCTGGCCGCGGCGATCGGTATTGTGGGGAGCTATCTGGCCGCGGTGTGTCTGCTCTTGAATATCGAACAGCCCGCTTCGACGTTACAGGAAATTTTCGGTTGACGCGGCGCCCGTCGGCGCCACCCTCACGCGTACGTACGTAAGGGACAGCTAGGACTAAAGGTTTTTCATGCAATTGGTAATTGTGGAATCGCCCGCAAAGGCGAAGACGATCGAGAAATATCTGGGACGCGATTTCAAAGTGCTGGCGTCCTATGGCCATGTCCGCGATCTGCCGCCCAAGGACGGCTCGGTCGATCCCGACGACGGCTTTGCGATGCAGTGGCAGCTGTATCCCGACAAGACGAAGCGGATGAAGGAAATCCAGGACGCGGCGAAGGCCGCCGATCGATTGATCCTCGCGACCGACCCTGATCGCGAGGGCGAGGCGATCAGCTGGCACGTGCAGGAATTGCTGCGCAGCAAGAAGGCGCTGCCCGCCGAGGTCGACCGCGTCACCTTCAACGCGATCACCAAGGATGCGGTGCTGACCGCGATGGCGCAGCCGCGCGCGCTCGACGACGATCTGATCGACGCCTATCGCGCTCGCCGCGCGCTCGACTATCTCGTCGGCTTCACCCTGTCGCCGGTGCTCTGGCGCAAGCTGCCCGGCGCCAAATCGGCGGGCCGCGTGCAGTCGGTGACGCTCCGCATGATCGTCGAACGCGAGCGCGAAATCGAAGCCTTTGTTGCGCAGCAATATTGGTCGATCACGGGCCTGTTCGAAATGTCGGGCACGCCGTTCAAGGCGCGCCTTGCGCAGTGGCGCGGCGACAAGGTCGAGCGGCTGTCGATCACCAGCGAGGCCAATGCGCGCGCCGCCGAGGCCGATGTGAAGGCGGGGCATTTCACGGTCGATGCGGTCGAAACCAAGCCGCTGACGCGCAATCCGCCACCGCCCTTCACGACGTCGACCTTGCAACAGGAAGCCGCGCGCAAGCTGGGCTTTTCGGCCAGCCACACGATGCGGGTCGCGCAGGGACTCTACGAGGACGGCGCGATCACCTACATGCGAACCGACGGCGTTCAGATGGATGGCGCCGCGATCAGCGCGGCGCGCGCGGCCATCGCGAACCGCTATGACGGCGGCTACGTCCCCGACAAGCCGCGCCTCTATCAGACCAAGGCCAAAAATGCCCAGGAGGCCCACGAAGCGATCCGTCCGACCGACTTTTCAAAGGACAAGGCGGGCAGCGGCGATCACGCACGGCTTTACGAACTGATCTGGAAGCGCGCGATGGCGAGCCAGATGGCCTCGGCGCGGCTCGAGCGGACCAGCATCGACCTGGCCGACGGCACCGGAAAAACGATGATGCGCGCCACCGGACAGGTCATCAAATTTCCGGGCTTTCTTGCGCTGTATGACGAAGGCCGCGACGACAGCAACGACGATGACGACGCGCGCCTGCTGCCCGCGATGAGCAAGGGTGATGCGCCCGCGAAGACGGGGGTCGAGGTCGAAAGCCACGAAACCCAGCCGCCGCCGCGCTATTCCGAAGCCAGCATGGTCAAGAAGATGGAAGAGCTGGGGATTGGGCGCCCATCGACATGGGCGGCGATCCTGCAGGTTCTGAAGGATCGCGCATATGTGACGGTCGAAAAGAATCGCTTCATTCCGGAAGAAAGCGGGCGGTTGCTGACGGCGTTCCTCGAACGTTTTTTTGCGCGCTATGTCGAATATGACTACACTGCGGGGCTCGAGGAAGAACTCGACGACGTGTCGGGCGGGCGCGCGCAGTGGCAGGCGGTGCTCGACCGTTTCTGGCGCGACTTCAAGCCGCGCACGGGCGAGGTGATGGAGCAGAAGCCGTCGGAGATCACCGCAGCGCTAGACGAATTCCTCGGCCCTTATCTCTTCCCCGACAAGGGCGACGGCAGCGACCCGCGCATCTGTCCCAATTGCGGCACCGGCAAGCTGGCGCTGCGTGGCGGCAAGTTCGGACCGTTCATCGCGTGCAGCAATTATCCCGACTGCAAGTTCACGCGCAAATTCGCGCAGCCCGGCGGCAATGGCGAGGCCGACACCGGTCCCGAGGCGATGGGCACCGATCCCGAATCCGGGCTGGAAGTGACCAAGCGTAGCGGACGCTTCGGTCCCTATATCCAGCTCGGCGACGGCAAGGAGGCGAAGCGTTCGTCGATCCCCAAGGATATCCCGGGCGAGGATTTCGATCTCGACTATGCGATCAGGCTCTTGAACCTGCCGCGCGAGGTCGGGGTGCACCCCGAAAGCGGCAAGCCGATCATGGCGGGTCTCGGGCGCTACGGCCCGTACCTTCTCCACGACGGCAAATATGCGAAGCTGACCGGCACCGCCGAAATCTTCGACATCGGCATGAACGCCGCGGTCGTGCGCATCGCCGAAGCGGCAGCCAGCGGCGGGCGCGGACGCACCAAGGCCGAACCGCTCAACACCTTCGGCCCGCACCCGACGAGCGGCGGCGAGATGAAGCTGATGGAAGGACGCTTCGGGCCTTATGTGACCGACGGCACGACCAATGCGACGCTGCCCAAGAGCGCCGATCCGGCGACCTTGACGCTCGAAGAGGCGATCGCGCTGATCGACGCGCGCGCCGCTAAGGGCCCGGCGAAGGGCAAGAAAAAGGCCGCGCCGAAGAAGGCCGCCGCGAAGAAAGCCCCAGCCAAGAAGGCGCCTGCAAAGAAGGCTCCGGCAAAGAAGGCGGCCGAGTAGCAACGGGTTGAAGCGTCGTCCCAGCGAAAGCTGGGACCGCTGGCGGCGAGGCGCGCCGTTGACGATCCCAGCTTTCGCTGGGATGACGACAGCAATCGGCCATGTTAGGGTGGCGCATCGGGGAGAACATCGATGCGCCACTTCTACGCCGTGATATTGTTCGTGATGTCGGCGCTTTCCTTGCCCGCTGCGGCACAACAATCCCGATATCTCATCTCCGCCCAGCCGATGACCGACGCGCCGCCGGGCATACAGGCGTGGCGCGTGCAATATTGGACCACCAACGGCAATGGCCAACGCTTCGCCGTCACCGGCATTGTCGCTGCGCCGATGGAGGCGATCCCGCCGCGCCAGCGCCGCGTGATCGCCTGGACCCACGGCGCGTGGGGCGTCGCCGAGAAATGCGCGCCGTCGCTCAGCCCGGACTTCTTCGCCTATAGCGCGGGATTGGACGCGGTTCGCAGCGGCTATGTCGTCGTCGCGCCCGACTATATCGGCCTTGCCAGCCCGACGATGCATCCTTTTCTTGTCGGGCCCGACACCGCCAACGCGGTGCTCGACGCCGTGCGCGCGACACGCGAGATTCCCGGCGCGGCGGCGGGCAGCAGCTTTGCCGTCTGGGGAGAATCGCAGGGCGGCCATGCCGCGCTGTGGACCGCGGCCGCTGCGCGCTCCTATGCTCCCGACCTGACGCTGGTCGCCACGGCCGCAGCCGCGCCGCCCACCGACCTCGCCGCCAATCTGCGCGAGGGGAGCGACAAGAATGCCCGCGCCTTATTGCTGTCCTTCGCACTGCACAGTTGGTCGACGCTCTATGGCTTCTCGATGGACGGCATCACCAACCGCACGAACCAGGGCATCATCACCCGGCTGGCGCAGAATAATTGCGTCGCCTTCAACAAGAAGCCCAAGCTCGGGACGATCCTCGGCATCCTCACCATCGCCCGCGCGACGAAGAACAAGGATATCGCAAGGATCGAGCCCTTCGGCTCCTTCGCAAGCACCAACAGCGTCGATGCGGCGCGCGTTCCCGGGCCGCTGCTGATTGCGCAGAGCCGCAACGACACGATCGTCGCCCCCGCGGTCACGCGCAAGTTCGCCAAATCGGTCTGCCGGCGCGGAACGCCGCTGCGCTGGATCGATATGACGGGCGATCACGGGGCAAGCGCGCGCGAAAGTTCACAGGAAACGATCGGCTGGATCACCTCGCGCTTCGACGGAAACCCGCCGCCGAATGATTGCCGCAGTCTCTAGCCGCCCTCTTTCCTGCCGCGATGCGAGCATGTTAGGACGGCGTGATGGAGGGTGAAGCCGTGCGCCTTGTGATTGCTGCATTATTTGTCGCTTCAACAGCCGCCGCGCTGCCCGCCGCGGCGCAGCAGGTCGGGACATTGTCGTCAGCCGAACCGCTTGCCGAGGCGCCGCCGGGCACGCAGGCGTGGCGGGTGCGCTACTGGACCAGCAACCAGGACGGGTTGCGGCAGGAGGTGACCGGCATGGTCATCGCCCCGCGCGAGGCCACACCGGCGCAGCCGCGCCGCGTCATTGCCTGGGCGCACGGCACGACGGGCGTCGCCCAAAAATGCGCGCCGTCGGCGACCCCCGCCAGCTACGCCGCCGCTCCGGCGATCGACCAGATGATCGCGCGGGGCTATGTCGTCGTCGCGCCCGATTATCCGGGGTTGGGGTCGCCGATGCCGCACTCCTATCTTGTCGGCCGCGACACCGCCTATTCGGTGCTCGACGCGGTACGCGCGGCGCGGATGATCCCCGGTGCCGGAGCCGGCACGCGCTTTGCGGTCTGGGGCGAATCGCAGGGCGGACATGCAGCGTTATGGACCGCGGCGGTTACCCGGTCCTACGCGCCCGACTTGACACTGGTCGGCACGGCCGCGGCGGCTCCGCCGACCGATTTGGGCGCGAACATGCGCGAGGCGAGCGACGCCAATGCGCGCGCCTTCCTGTTGTCGTTGACATTGTACAGCTGGTCGCAGCGGTTCGGCTATTCGCTGAACGACTTCGACAAAGGCAATCAGGGCGTCATCCGGCGGCTGGCCGAGAATAATTGCCTCGAACTCGGCAAGAAACCCAAGCTCGGAACCCTCCTCGGCATCCTGTCAGTCAAGCGGACGATCAAGAAAAAGGATTTTACGCGGATCGAACCGTTCGCCGCGACGATGCTTGCCAACAGCGTCGATCCGGCGAGCGTTCCCGGACCGATCCTGATCGCGCAGGGAAGTAAGGACACGCTCGTCGCGCCCGCGGTCACGCGCAAATTCGCAAAAGCGGTGTGCAAGCACAGGACGCCGGTGCGCTGGATCGAGATTCCGGGCGGCAGCCACGTCGACGGCGCGCGCGGCGATCGCGCGGGCGAGACGCTGGCGTGGATCGAGGCGCGGTTCGATGGCGGCGCGGCGCCGGATGACTGCCGGCGGATCTGACCAGGGGTCAATCGACCCAGTCGAGCCCCATGTCGCGATAGACGCCGCGGTCCTCGTCCCAGTTCGCCTTGACCTTGACGTGCAGGAACAGGTGGACCTTGCGCCCCAGCAGCTCGGTCAGTTCGGCGCGCGACTTGCTGCCGATTTCCTTGATCCGCTCGCCCTTGTGGCCGAGGATGATCGCGCGCTGGTTGTCGCGCGCGACCAGGATCTGCTGGTGGATTTCGGCGCTGCCGTCGGGACGCGTCGTGAATTTCTCGGTCTCGACGGTCGACTGGTACGGTAGTTCCTCGTGGAGTTGGCGATAGAGCTGCTCGCGCGTGATTTCGGCCGCGAGCATGCGTTCGGGGGCGTCGCTGACCTCGTCCTCGGGGAAATGCCAGTGGCCCTCGGGCATCAGCGCCGCGAGAGTCGCCTTGAGTTCGGGCACGCCGTCGCCGGTGCTCGCCGAGATGAAGAATGTTTCGTCGAATTTGACGCGCTCGTTGAGCTGCGTCGCGATCGTCAGCAATTTGTCCTTCTTAGTCAGGTCGACCTTGTTGAGGACGAGGAACTTCTTCTCGGGCCGACCCTCGATCCCCTGGAGCACGCGCTCGGCGCGCTCGCCGAGCTTCGCCGCGGCGTCGATCATCACGAGGATCGCCTCGGCCTGGTCAAGGCTATTCCACGCCGCCGCAACCATCGCGCGGTCGAGCCGGCGGGTGGGGGCGAAGATGCCCGGCGTGTCGATCAGCACGATCTGCGTCTCGCCGTCCATCGCGACGCCCATCAGGCGGGTGCGCGTCGTCTGCGCCTTCGGGCTGACGATCGCGACCTTCTGGCCGACGAGCGCGTTGACGATCGTCGATTTGCCCGCGTTGGGCGCGCCGACGACGGCGACAAATCCGCAACGGTGGGTCATTCGTTTAATCCTTCGAGTTCGGCGAGCAACGCGGCCGCTGCCGCCTTTTCAGCTGCCTGTTTTGATGCGCCTTCGGCTTCGGCGCGCGCGAGCTTGCCGATGCTGACCGCGATACGGAAGCGCGGCGCATGGTCGGGGCCTTCGCGCGCGATGATTTCATATTCGGGCGGGCGGCGTTTGCGCGCCAGCGCCCATTCCTGCAGCGCCGCCTTCGGGTGTTTCGGCGCCGCCTGCTGCCCGTCGATCATCTCGCCCCAATGCGCCAGGATGAAGCGGCGCGCGGCGTCGGCGCCCTGATCGAGATACAGCGCGCCGATCAGCGCCTCGATCGCATCGGCGGCGATATTGTCGCTATAACGCCCGCCATCGTTGCGCGCCTGCGCGCCGAAACGGACGAGGTCGGTGAGCTTCAGCCGCTGTGCGATCGCGGCACAGGTCGCGCCCGATGCGAGCACGTGCAGCCGCGACGACATCTCGCCCTCGCTCGCCGAGGGAAAGCGCGTGTAGAGTTCGGACGCGATGACGAGCCCGAGCACGCGGTCGCCGAGGAATTCGAGCCGCTGGTAATCGGCGCGCCCGGTGCTGCCGTGCGTCAGCGCCAGATCGTAGAGCGCCGGGTCGTCCGGGGTGCAGCCGATGATCTCGGCGAGCGCCCCGGTGTTAAGCGGATCGTTCAAAAACCTTCCCCGACGCGGCCCCAGCGCGCTGCGGTGAACCAGCTGATCGGGTTGATCCAGCTCGCAGATCCGTCGGTCGAGAACATGCCGACGAGCGCGTGGCCGACCAGATTTTCCTCGGGCACCAGCCCGATGCCCTGATTTTCCATCGCGGGGAAACGGCTGTCGGCGCTGCGGTCGCGGTTGTCGCCCATCAGGAACAGATGGCCGGCGGGCACCACGACGAGCGGGGTGTTGTCCTCGGGGATGGTCGTGATGTCGAGGATGTTATAGCTTTTGCCGCTCGGCAGCGTCTCGCGGAACTGCTTGTAGCGGCACTGGCGCTGGCCGTCGGCGGCGATCTCTTCGAACTCGGGCGAATAGCAGGGCAGGGTGCCCGTCATGCGCGAGGCTTCGACCATGTTCGGCGTCACCGGAATGACGAAATCGGCGATGGCTTCGCGCTTCAGCGGCTTGCCGTTCAGCCAGACGATGCCCTCTTTCACCTGTACGCTGTCGCCGGGCACGCCGATCACGCGCTTGATATAATCATTGTCGGCAACCGGCGGCGCCTTGAACACGACGACGTCGCCGCGCTCGGGCGTGCGCGCAAAAATCCGGCCCGGGATCAGCGGTGCGCTGAACGGCAGGCTATATTTCGAATAGCCATAGGCCATCTTGTTCACGAGCAGATAGTCGCCGATGAGCAGCCGCGGCTGCATCGATTCCGACGGGATGTTGAACGGCGACAGGAAAAAGCTGCGGAAAATCAGTACGGCGATCGCGAGCAGCGCGAGGAAACGGACGGTATCGACCGCCTCTTCCTTGGCGGACACCGGTGCCGGGGTCGGGGACGACGGCGCGGGCCCGGTCGGGGGCGTCACATCGGCGGTAAAGCTGGCATTGGTCATGCCGCGCATTGGCGATGAATAGGTTGCCACGTCAAGCAAATATCGGTGGACGACACTGGCGCGCAGCCGGTCGCGGGCCTATGAGAACGCCGATCATTTGCATCCGTTCGCATCGAGCGAAGTCGAGATGCCCATCGGGCAGCGCATGCCTTCGGGGTGTCTCGACTTCGCTCGACACAAGCGGGAATAGAGGAAATCCGATGACAACAGCCGATCATTCATGGGAAGCTCTCGCCGACTGGCAGCCGAGGAAACTCACCGAGCTTGTCGCCGCCGATCCCGAAGCGCGGCTGCAAGTGCTGGTGCGCAGCGTCGCCGACATCCGCTTCGATTTCGCCAAGACGCATCTTGACGGCGCGGCGGTCGCGATCCTGTCGGGGCTTGCCGAGGTGCAGGATTTCGACGGGCGCCGCAAGACGCTCTTCTCGGGCGGCATCGCCAACCCGACCGAAGACCGCGCTGCGGAGCATAGCGCCGAACGCGGCGACGGCGCGCCGGAGTCGGTCCATGCCGCGCAGGCGCTGCACCAGCGGATGCGGATGATGATCGACGCGATCGAAGCCGGCGCGTTCGGCGAGATCCGGCACCTGCTCCACATCGGGATCGGCGGATCGGCGCTCGGTCCCGACCTGCTCATCGATGCGCTCGGCCGCCACAGCGACCGCTATGACGTCGCCGTCGTGTCGAACGTCGATGGCGCGGCGCTCGACGAAGCCTTTGCCCGGTTCAGCCCCGAACATACTTTGGTCGCGGTCGCCTCGAAGACCTTCACCACCACCGAAACGCTGCTCAACGCCAATTCGGCGCTGCTCTGGCTCGAAGAAGCCGGCGTCGCCGATCCTGTCGGCCGCTTTATCGCGCTGACCGCGAAGCCCGAACGCGCGATCGAGTGGGGGATCGACGAAACGCGCATCCTGCCGTTCAACGAAAGCGTCGGCGGACGCTATTCGCTCTGGTCGTCGATCGGCTTTCCCGCCGCGCTCGCGCTCGGCTGGGACGCCTTCGCCGACTTGCTCGAGGGTGCGGCCGAGATGGACCGCCATTTCCGCCTCGCCGACGGTGCTGACAATATCTGCCTGCTCGCCGCCTTCGCCGACCAGATTTATGCGAACCGGCTCGGCTGCCAGACGCGCGCGGTCTTTGCCTATGACGAGCGGCTGCGGCTGCTTCCCGACTATCTGCAACAGCTCGAAATGGAATCGAACGGCAAGTCGGTGACCCTGGACGGCCAGCCGGTCGGCCGCGACAGCGCGCCGATTACCTGGGGCGGCGTCGGCACCGATGCCCAGCATGCCGTGTTCCAGCTGCTGCATCAGGGCACGCAACTGACCCCGGTCGAGTTTGTCGTTGCGCGCGAGCCCGACCATCTGCTCGACGATGCGCATCACGAAACGCTGGTCGCGAACTGCATCGCGCAGGGCGCGGCGCTGATGACCGGGCGCGCCAGCGCGGACGGCGCGCGCAATTATCCCGGCGATCGTCCGTCGACGACGATCCTGCTCGACCAGGTCACGCCGCGCAGCCTCGGCGCGCTGATCGCCTTTTACGAGCATCGCGTCTTCGCCAATGCCGTGTTGCTCGGCATCAACCCGTTCGACCAGTTCGGGGTCGAGCTGGGCAAGGAAATGGCGAAGGGGCTTGCCGAGGGCACTGTCGAATTCGACGCAGCGACGCAGGCGCTGATGAAGGCCGCGCTCGGCGAATAGCCCGCCGCTCCATCACTGTGACCGCAAAATTCGATTGGCATCGCGGGCCTACGTAACCACATAGGCCGCCGACGCGAATTGCACGCGACCATAAGATCAGGGGTTTTGAATGAGCGAGTTTGATTTCGACCTGTTTGTCATCGGCGCCGGGTCGGGCGGGGTTCGCGCCTCGCGCATCGCCGCTTCGCACGGCGCGCGCGTCGCGCTGGCCGAGGAATATCGCGTCGGCGGCACCTGCGTCATCCGCGGCTGCGTGCCCAAGAAGCTGCTCGTTTACGGCGCGCATTTCGCCGAGGATTTGAAGGACGCGCGTAAATTCGGCTGGGACGTCCCCGACTGCAAGTTCGACTGGAACCGCCTCCGCGACAATGTGCTCGCCGAGGTCGACCGGCTCGAGGGTCTCTATGGCCAGACGCTCGACAATCACAAGGTCACGCTGTTCAAGACGCGCGCGACCGTCATCGGTCCGCAGAAGGTACGGCTCGCCGACGGGCAGGAAATCAGCGCCGAACGCATCCTGATCGCGACCGGCGGTTGGCCGCACGTCCCCGAATTTCCGGGCAGCGAGCATGCGATCACCTCGAACGAGGTCTTCCACCTCGAAAATCTGCCGAAGCGCGTCGTGATCGCGGGCGGCGGCTATATCGCCAATGAATTCGCGGGCATCTTCAACGAATTCGGCAGCAAGGTGACGATCGTCAACCGCGGCGACACGATCCTGCGCGGTTATGACGAGCAGATCCGCGACCGGCTGCTCCAGATTTCGATGACCAAGGGCATCGAGTTCAAGTTCAACGCGCCCTTCCAGTCGATCGAGAAGAATGACGACGGCTCGCTGACGGTCCATCTCGAAGGCTGCGATCCGATTCAGGCCGACGCGGTGCTCGTCGCGGCGGGGCGCGTGCCGAACACCAAGGGGCTCGGCCTCGAAGACATCGGCGTCGAACTCGACAAGGACGGCGCGATCAAGGTCGACGAAACGAACCAGTCGTCGGTGCCGAGCATCTATGCCGTCGGCGATGTCACCAACCGCATCCAGCTTACGCCTGTGGCGATCCGCGAGGGGCAGGCGTTCGCGGACTCGGTGTTCGGCGGTAAGCCGACGATCGTCGATTATGCCAATGTCCCGAGCGCGGTGTTCAGCCATCCGCCGATCGGCGCGGTCGGGATGACCGAGGCCGAGGCGCGTAACAAGCTCGGCTCGATCCGCGTCTACACCAGCGATTTCCGCGCGATGAAGAATGTTCTGGCGGGCCGCAACGAGCGCGCGCTGTACAAGATGATCGTCAACGCTGCGACCGACCAGGTCGTCGGGTTGCACATGATCGGCCCCGATGCGCCGGAGATCCTGCAGGCGGCGGCAATCGCCGTGAAAGCAGGCCTGACCAAGGCTGATTTCGACGCGACGGTCGCGCTGCACCCGAGCATGGCCGAGGAACTCGTGCTGCTGAAATAATCCTGTTACCCTCCTTGCTCAACGAGCGAGGAGGGTCGCATGACAGGAACGGCATTGGTCACCGGGGGCAGCGGCTATATCGCGGGCTTCCTGATCCGGCAGCTGATCGAGAATGGCTGGACCGTCCATACGACCGTCCGCAGCCTGAAACGCGAAGCCGAGGTGCGCGGTTGGCTAAACGTCGACAACGCGAGGCTGCGCTTCTTCGCCGCCGATCTCGAAAACGACGCTGGCTGGGCGGATGCGATGGCGGGATGCAGCCATGTCGCACATGTCGCGTCGCCTTTTCCGCTCGACGTGCCGAAACATGCCGACGAGCTGGTCGTTCCGGCGCGCGAGGGCGCGCTCCGCGCGTTGCGCTTCGCCAAGGCGGCAGGCGTTAGGCGGTTCGTTCTGACCTCGTCGATGGCGGCGATCGCTTATGGCCATGGCAAGGGCCGCGACATCTATAACGAAGCCGACTGGACCAATCTCGATAACCCCGAGGTCATGCCCTATCCGCGCTCGAAGACCGTCGCCGAGCTTGCGGCGCGCGACTGGGCGAGGGCCGAGGGCGGCGGCATGGAATTCGCCTCGGTCAACCCCGCCGCGGTGTTCGGGCCGTTGCTGTCGGACGATCTCTCGACCTCAATCGAACTGGTGAAACAATTGCTCGAGGGCAAGGTGCCGATGTGCCCCGACATCGGTTTCGGCATCATCGACGTCCGCGATGTCGCCGACCTTCACTATCGCGCGCTGACCGCGCCCGCGATCCACGACGAACGCTATGTCTGTTCGGGACCGTTCCTGAAGATGATCGATGTCGCCAACCTGCTGCGTGCGAACCTTGGCGAGCAAGCGCGGAAAGTGCCGAAGCGGAAGATGCCCGACTGGCTGCTCAAGCTGCTCGCGCTCGTCCGGCCCGAGCTGAAACAGCTCGTCGCCGAACTCGGCAATGTTCGCGGCGGAGACAGCAGCCATGCGATAAAGTCATTGGGCTGGAAGATGCGCACCCCCGAGGAGTCGATCCTCGCGACGGCGCATAGCCTGATCGAGCGCGGGATCGTAAAGGTTTAGTCCCCCTCCCATTTATGGGAGGGGAGAAGATCACCCAATCCGGTACGGCACAACATCCCTGCGATCCGGGTCCACCAATATCGGGCGGTCGCTCGGCGGAAACGCACGCTGATCGCAATCGTCACGCGGACAGATGCGGCACGACAGGCCGATCCGCGTCGCCGCCTGCGGCGCGGCAACATCGACGCCGTCGGCATAGACGAAATCGCCGGCATATTGCGCCTCGCAGCCGAGCGCGACGGCGTAGCGGCGGGGCGAGCGCGCATAGCTGCCCGATGGCTTCACCAGCCCCTTCGCCATCGACACATAACGCAGGCCGTCAGGCGTCTCAGCGAGCTGGAACAGGATGCGGTCGGGGATCGCCGCCGCCTCATGCACGATCCACAGCGGGCAGGCGCCACCGAAGCGTGCGAACTGCAGCCGCGTCGCCGAATGCCGCTTGGTGATATTGCCCGCCATGTCGACGCGGCAGAAGAACATCGGAATGCCGCGCGCGCCGGGGCGCTGGAGTGTCGAGAGGCGGTGGCACGCCTGTTCAAAGCTCACGCCATATTGCATCCGCAGCCGGTCGATATCGTGCCGCACCGCGCGCGCGCTGGCACGGAAGGGAGCATAGGGCATCAGCACCGCGCCCGCGGCATAGTTGGCGAGGCCGACATGGAGCAACTGCCGCGCCGCCGCCGTACGCAGCGGCGACGCTTCGACGACCGCCGCGATTTCGTTCGCCAGCGCGAGCGCGGCGAGCTGGTGCGCGAGCTGGAAGCGCCGGCTTTCGGCGGGCAGCGACGGATCGATCACCAGATGGCGCATCGTCGCATCGAAATCGCGCAGCGCCTGCGCTTGCTGATAGACGATCGAAATGCCGAGCGCATCGCGTAGCCGCCGCTCGATCGTTTCGACGGACGGAGAGGGGTCGCGCCCGCGCAACTGGCCCGCCAGCGCCTCCGCCGCGCGATCGATGCTGTCGACATAATTGCCCGCGTCGTGAAACCAGTCGCGCACCTCTTCCCACGGCAGGCGGCTGCCCTCTGCGGTGCCGCCGGTCAGTGCCTCGTCGATGATCTGCAGCCGCTGCCCGGCGCGGCGATAGGCCGCATGGAGCGCGACGAACTGCTCGGCGAGTTGTGGCTGTTGCAGCGCGGCGCGTTCGAGCTGTTCGGGTGCAAGCGGCGAGGCCGCGAAAAGCGGATCCGCCGCGGCTTCGCGAAGCGCCCCTGCACGGCGGTCGCCGGCATCCGCCGCGACTTCTTCCCATTCCAGCGGAAACAGCTTTTGCAGCCTGTCGAGCAGAGCGGGCGTGAGCGGGCGATCATCATGCTCGATCTGGCTGAGGTAGGAAATGGATATGCCGAGCCCGCCCGCGAAATCGGCCTGCTTGGCTCCCCGCGCGATGCGGAGTTCGCGGAGCTTTGCTCCAGCAAAAATGCGCTGTCTTGCCATCGAAATGGGCTCCATTGCGATGGGTGTCGAGCCGCCGCGGGAGTTTAGGGAGGGGTATTGCGACGTCTCGACACCCTTAAAACGTTTGAGCGGACAATATACGGCTATTTGCAAAGTAACAATTTACAACTTTGCAAATTCACATTTGCGCGGACGGTGCAATCGGAGCAGACGACGCCTTCCAATTCCGATGGAGAAGCCAGTGTCCGCCAATATCGCCGAAATGGAACGCCGCCGCGCCGCCGCAGCCTTGGGAGGCGGGCAGAAGCGCATCGATGCGCAGCACGCCAAGGGCAAGCTGACCGCGCGCGAACGGCTCGACGTGCTGCTCGACGAGGGCTCGTTCGAAGAGCTCGACACTTATGTCGAGCATAATTGCATCGATTTCGGCATGCAGGACCAGGTCGTTCCCGGCGACGGCGTCGTCACCGGTTCAGGCACGATCAACGGCCGCCTCGTCTATGTCTTCAGTCAGGACTTCACTGTCTTCGGCGGCTCGCTTTCCGAGCGGCATGCCGAAAAGATCATGAAGGTCATGGACAATGCGATGAAGGTCGGCGCGCCCGTTATCGGCCTCAATGACAGCGGCGGCGCGCGCATCCAGGAGGGTGTGGCATCGCTCGGCGGCTATGCTGAGGTGTTCCAGCGCAACGTGCTCGCATCGGGCGTCGTGCCGCAGATCAGCCTGATCATGGGTCCGTGCGCGGGCGGCGCGGTCTACAGCCCCGCGATGACCGATTTCATCTTCATGGTGAAGGACAGCTCGTACATGTTCGTCACCGGTCCCGATGTCGTGAAGACCGTGACCAACGAGGTTGTGACGCAGGAAGAACTCGGCGGCGCGATCACGCACACGACGAAGAGCTCGGTCGCCGATCTGGCGTTCGAGAACGATATCGAGGCGCTGCTCGCGGCGCGCGATTTCTTCGATTATCTCCCTGAGAACAACCGCAGCGGCGTTCCGGTGCGCCCGACGAGCGACCCTTATGATCGCACCGATATGAGCCTCGACACGCTGATCCCGCCCAATGCGAACCAGCCCTACGACATGCACGAGCTGATCCGCAAAACCGTCGACGAAGGCGATTTCTTCGAAGTGCAGCCGGCGCATGCCGCGAACATCATCTGCGGCTTCGGGCGTATCGAGGGGCGCACGATCGGCATCGTCGCGAACCAGCCGCTCGTGCTCGCGGGCGTGCTCGACATCAACTCGTCGAAGAAGGCGGCGCGCTTCGTCCGCTTCTGCGACGCCTTCGAGATTCCGATCATCACCTTCGTCGACGTCCCGGGCTTCCTGCCCGGCACCGCGCAGGAATATAATGGCATCATCAAGCATGGCGCGAAATTGCTCTTCGCCTATGCCGAGGCGACGGTGCCCAAGATTACCGTCATCACGCGCAAGGCCTATGGCGGTGCGTACGACGTGATGGCGTCGAAGCATCTGCGCGGCGATCTGAACTATGCTTGGCCGACCGCCGAGATCGCGGTGATGGGCGCGAAGGGCGCGGTGGAGATCATCTTCCGCAGCGACATCGGCGACCCCGAAAAGATCGTACAGCGCACAAAGGAATATGAGGACCGCTTCGCCAACCCGTTCGTCGCCGCGTCGCGCGGCTATATCGACGAGGTCATCCATCCGCACAACACGCGCAAACGGATCGCACTGGGGCTACGCAAGCTCCGAAACAAGAGCCTCGAAAATCCGTGGAAGAAGCACGACAATATTCCGTTGTAAGGATCTATTAGCATGGCGACATATCAAGCGTTGATCGAATGGGAGGCGTCGCCTTCGGACGATGTTGCGGGCGGCAAATACAGCCGCGGCCATCGCTGGACATTCGATGAGGGCGTCACCGTTCCGGCGTCGTCGTCGAAACATGTCGTGCCGCTGCCCTGGTCGATCGAAGCAGCGGTGGATCCTGAGGAGGCCCTCGTGGCCTCTGCGTCGAGCTGCCACATGCTGACCTTTCTGTACATCGCGACAAAGGCCGGATTTCCGGTTCGATCCTATCGCGATGCGGCGGTCGGAACGATGGCCAAGGGCGAGGACGGCCGGGTCCAGATTACGCGGGTCGATCTTTTCCCCGAAATCGAGTGGGAAGGATCGGCTCCCGATGCGCAAACATTGAACCGCCTGCACCACGACGCCCACGACCAGTGCTTTATCGCCAACAGCGTCAAATTTCCTATCGAGGTGATGTCATGAAACTGGGCCGCCTGAACCACATCGGCGTTGCGACGCCGTCGATTGCCGACAGCATCATTTTCTATCGCGACGTGATGGGCGCGACGCAGATCCATGAGCCATTCGACCTGCCCGAGCAGGGGGTAAAGGTCTGCTTCGTCGACACGCCGACCGATACGGGACTGAACGGCACACAAATCGAGCTGATCGAGCCATTGCCGGGCAATGCATCGATCGCGGCTTTCCTGCAAAAGAACCCCGCAGGGGGGCAGCATCATCTGTGTTACGAAGTGCCCGACATCCACGCCGCCAAGGCCGAGTTTGAAGCGCTGGGCAAGCGCGTGCTCGGCGAGCCGCGGATCGGGGCGCACGGGACATTGATCTTCTTTATCCACCCCAAGGATATGGGCGGCGTGCTGACCGAGATAATGGAGACGCCGAAGGGCGCGCATTGAGTTTACTCCTCCCCCTTGCGGGGGAGGAAAGTGGAGGTTGGGGACTTGTCCCCTACCGGAACTTGGAGTGGGGTTGGTTGGCGAGCCTGCGGTTCGCGACCCCTCTCCCAGCTACGACTAGGCGGCGAAGCCGCCAAGTCTTCACATCCCTCTCCCGCAAGGGGAGAGGGGAGTAGGGATTGCAGAATGACCGACAAGCCGACCATCGACCAATGGGCCGCCGCCGCCGACAAGGAAGTGAAGGGCAAGGACCTCACCTGGGCGACGCCCGAGGGTATCGACGTCAAGCCGCTTTACACGGCCGAGGACGTCCAGACCGACCCCGGCCTGCCCGGTTTCGCGCCCTTCACGCGCGGCGTGCGCGCGTCGATGTATGCCGGACGGCCGTGGACGATCCGGCAATATGCGGGCTTTTCGACCGCCGAGGAATCGAACGCCTTCTATCGCCGCAACCTCGCCGCGGGACAGAAGGGCTTGTCGGTCGCCTTCGACCTCGCCACGCACCGCGGCTATGACAGCGACCATCCGCGCGTCGTCGGCGACGTCGGCAAGGCGGGCGTCGCGATCGACAGCGTCGAGGATATGAAGATCCTGTTCGACGGCATCCCGCTCGACCAGATGTCGGTCTCGATGACGATGAACGGCGCGGTGATCCCGATCCTCGCCTTTTTCATCGTCGCGGGCGAGGAGCAGGGCGTCGACCGCAAGCTGCTCGACGGAACCATCCAGAACGACATCCTCAAGGAGTTCATGGTCCGCAACACCTATATCTACCCGCCCGAACCCTCGATGCGGATCATCAGCGACATCTTCGGCTACACGTCGCGCGAGATGCCGAAGTTCAACAGCATTTCCATCTCCGGCTATCATATGCAGGAAGCCGGCGCGACGCAGGTGCAGGAGCTGGCCTTCACGATTGCGGATGGCGCCGAGTATGTGCGCTACGGCGTCGCCAGCGGCCTCGATATCGACAAGTTTGCGGGGCGCCTGTCCTTCTTCTTCGCGATCGGCATGAACTTCTTCATGGAAATCGCGAAGCTGCGCGCCGCGCGTGTGCTGTGGCACCGCGTGATGACCAACCTCGGCGCGAAGGACGAACGGTCGAAGATGCTGCGCACGCATTGCCAGACGTCCGGGGTCAGCCTCACCGAGCAAGACCCCTACAATAACGTGATGCGCACGACGATCGAGGCGATGGCGGCGATGCTCGGCGGCACCCAATCGCTCCACACCAACGCGCTCGACGAGGCGATCGCGCTGCCGACCGACTTCTCGGCCCGCATCGCGCGCAACACGCAGATCGTCATCCAGGAAGAGACCGGGATGACCAAGGTCGTCGATCCGCTCGGCGGCTCCTATTATGTCGAGGCGCTGACGCAGGAGCTGGTCGACAAGGCGTGGGAGATCATCGAGCGCGTCGAGAAGGAAGGCGGCATGGCAAAGGCCGTCGCCGCGGGCTGGCCGAAGGCGATGATCGAGACCGCCGCCGCGGCGCGGCAGGCGCGCGTCGACCGCGGCGACGATGTGATCGTCGGGGTGAATAAATATCGCCTGAAGGACGAGGATCTGCTCGAAACGCTCGAGGTCGATAACGCCAAGGTGCGCGAAGGCCAGATCGCGCGGATCAACCGCATCAAGGCAAGCCGTGACGAAGCCGCGTGCGCCGCCGCTCTCAAAGCGCTGCGCGACGGCGCCGCGCAGCCATCGAGCATCGAGAACAACCTGCTCGCACTCGCGGTCGAAGCCGCCCGCGCCCGCGCGACGCTCGGCGAGATTTCGTCGGCGATGGAGGAAAGCTTCGACCGCTATGGCACCCAGCCCACCCCGGTGAAGGGCGTTTACGCCGCGCCCTATGAGGGCGACAGCCGCTGGCAGCAGGTGCTCGACGGGGTGAAGGCGGTCGAGCGCCGCATGGGGCGCAAACCGAAGCTCCTCGTCGCCAAGATGGGGCAGGACGGGCATGATCGCGGCGCCAACGTCATCGCCTCGGCCTTCGGCGACATGGGCTTCGACGTCGTGTCTGGGCCGCTGTTCCAGACCCCCGACGAAACCGTCGTGCTCGCACTCGAAAGCGGCGTCGACGTCGTCGGCGCATCGAGCCTCGCCGCGGGACACAAGACGCTGATCCCCGAACTGATCGGCAAATTGAAGGAAGCGGGGCGCGGCGACATCAAGGTGATCGCGGGCGGCGTCATCCCGCCGCAGGATTATCAATATCTGCGCGACGCCGGTGTGCAGGGCATCTATGGGCCCGGCAGCAATGTGGTCGAATGCGCCGCCGACGTGCTGCGCCTGCTCGGCCACAATATGCCGCCGCTGGAGGATGCTGCTTGAACCCTTCGCTTCGCCTGATGACCGCCGGACTTGGCGCCGTCGCGGCCGTTGCTGCGCATGCCGAGCCCGCGAGCCGTCCGAGCGAATTCCGCAAGGATGTCGCCGTTGAGTGGATCTACAAGCAGCAGATCGACGACGTTTATTTCACCAACTGGTACGGCCGCCTCGAAAAGACCGACGGCCCCTGGCGCGACATCTATTTCGAGACGAGCGACAAATATGTGAACAAGGGGCTGGTTCGGCTCAACTGCGACGATCCCGAAGCCGATATCGCCTTCACGCTCTACGGCGTCGGCGAATATGGGGATGCCGAAACCGGGCGGCAGGTGACGATCAGCTATGGCGACCGCCGGCCATGGGCGGACGGCAATTATCAGGACATGTTCGGCGAAACGCCGACGATCGAATTTTACGGCGCCGCGCTCGAGCGCTTCTGCAAATAACATCAAAGGGCCGACAATCCATGAACCTCTCCCAACCTGCCATGCAAGACGATCAACCGCGCACCGACTGGACGCGCGAGGAGATCGCCGAGCTGTTCGACCTGCCGTTCGACGAGTTGATGTGGGAGGCGCAGGGCGTCCATCGACGCCACCATGCGCACGGGCAAGTCCAGCTTTGCACATTGCTCAGCATCAAGACCGGCGGCTGCGTCGAGGATTGCGGCTATTGCTCGCAGTCCAAGAGCGCCGACAGCGGGTTGAAGGCCACGAAACTGATGGACGTCCGCGCGGTGCTGCAATCGGCGGCACAGGCGAAGGATTCGGGCTCGAAGCGTTTCTGCATGGGGGCCGCCTGGCGCAACCCCAAGGAGCGCGACATGCCCGCGATCGTCGAGATGATCGAGGGTGTGCGCCAGATGGGCATGGAAACCTGCATGACGCTGGGCATGCTGACCAGGGATCAGGCGCAGACGCTCGCGGTCGCGGGGCTCGACTATTACAACCACAATATCGACACGAGCCCCGAGAATTACGAGAATATCATCTCGACCCGCACCTTCCAGGACCGGCTCGATACGCTCGATGAAGTCCGCAACGCCGGAATCAACGTCTGCTCGGGCGGCATCGTCGGGCTGGGTGAGAACCGGCAGGACCGCGTCGGCTTCATCCATGCGCTCGCAACGCTCGAACGCCATCCCGAAAGCGTGCCCGTCAACGCGCTGGTGCCGGTGAAGGGCACCGTGCTCGGCGACATGCTCGCCGACACCCCGCTCGCAAAGATCGACGATATCGAATTCGTGCGCACGATCGCGGTTGCGCGCATCACCATGCCGAAATCGATGGTCCGCCTGTCGGCGGGCCGCGAAAGCATGTCGGAGGCGACGCAGGCGCTCTGCTTCATGGCGGGCGCGAACAGCATCTTCACCGGCGACAAGCTGCTCACCACCGGCAACCGCGGCGACAATGCCGATGCGGCGCTGTTCGCGAAGCTGGGACTGCGCCCGATGGAGAGCGAAGAGCCGATGCGTGCGCAGATGGAAGCCGCGGAATGATCCTCTCCACCCTCTTGGCGTTGGCGGGAGCTGCGCAGACACAAAAGCCGAATTGCGACACTTGGCTGTCTCAGAATGAAATGAATGGTTGCACACGTTTGGAGTTCGAGCGTGCCGACGCAGAAATGAACGCGCAATGGAAGAAAGCTGTCGCCAAGTCAAAGGCGTGGGACCGTGAACCTGAGCACACTCCTGACGGACGGCCTGGATATTTCGAGACGCTGTTGGCTGCTCAGCGTGCATGGCTAGTCTATCGCGACCAGCACTGCATGCGTGAAGGTTATATTATGCGAGGCGGGTCGGCGGAACCATATGTCTACAACACATGTCGATCCCGATTGACGAAAGCGCGCACGGCAGAACTGAAGGTTTTGGCCGAGGGCAAGATTAACTGAGGCGACTTTTGGAGGGCCATAACGTCCTTGCGCACCGCGCCCCAAAATCTGATTTTTGCGTCGGCAGGTTATCCTGACAAGATAGTGATTACGAAGGATCGAGAATGTTCAAGAAAATCCTGATCGCCAACCGTGGTGAAATCGCCTGCCGCGTCATCAAGACCGCGCGCCGCATGGGGATCGCGACCGTCGCCGTCTATTCGGACGCCGACGCGCGCGCGCCTTTCGTGCAGATGGCGGATGAAGCCGTGCATATCGGGCCGTCGCCCGCGTCCGAATCCTATCTGATCGCCGACAAGATCATCGCCGCGTGTAAGGCGACGGGCGCCGAGGCGGTGCATCCGGGCTATGGCTTTCTGTCCGAACGCACGAGCTTTGCCGAGGCGCTGGCGAAGGAAAATATTGCCTTCATCGGCCCGCCGGTGAACGCGATCGCCGCGATGGGCGACAAGATCGAGTCGAAGAAGCTCGCGAAGGAAGCGGGGGTGAACGTCGTTCCGGGCTTCGTGGGCGAGATCGACGATACCGAGCATGCCGTGCGCATCTCGAACGAGATCGGCTATCCGGTGATGATGAAGGCGTCGGCTGGCGGCGGCGGCAAGGGCATGCGCCTTGCCTATGACGAAAAGGACGTCCGCGAAGGCTTCGAGGCGACCAAGCGCGAGGGCCTCAACAGCTTCGGCGACGACCGCGTCTTCATCGAGAAATTCATCCTCAATCCGCGCCATATCGAGATCCAGATCCTCGGCGACCAGCACGGCAATGTCCTCTACCTCAACGAGCGCGAGTGCAGCATCCAGCGCCGCCACCAGAAGGTGGTCGAAGAGGCGCCGTCGCCCTTCGTGACCGAGAAGATGCGGAAAGCGATGGGCGAGCAGTGCGTCGCGCTGTCGAAGGCGGTCGGCTATTACAGCGCGGGCACGGTCGAACTCATCGTCTCGGGCGCCGACCCGACGGGCGAGAGCTTCTACTTCCTCGAAATGAACACGCGCCTCCAGGTCGAGCATCCGGTGACCGAAGCGATCACCGGCATCGACCTGGTCGAGCAGATGATCCGCGTCGCCGCGGGCGAAAAGCTGGCGATGACGCAGGACGACATCAAGATCGACGGCTGGGCGATCGAGAACCGCGTCTATGCCGAAGACCCGTATCGCGGCTTCCTGCCCTCGACCGGGCGGCTCGTGCGCTATCGCACCCCCGTTCCGGCGTGGGAAGGCGACGAGCGCGGCGTCGACGGCGTGCGCGTCGATGCGGGGGTCGAGGAGGGCGGCGAGGTGTCGATCTTCTACGACCCGATGATCGCCAAGCTGGTGACCTGGGGCGCGACGCGCGACAAAGCCGCCGATTTGCAGATCGCCGCGCTCGACCGGTTCGAGCTCGAAGGGCTCGGCCACAATATCGATTTCGTCTCGGCGATCATGCAGCACCCGCGCTTCCGTTCGGGCGAGCTGACGACGGGCTTCATCGCCGAGGAATATCCCGAGGGCTTCCACGGCGCCCCGACCGATGCGACGATCACGCGCGCGCTTGCGGCAATCGCGGGCTTCATGGCGAGCGCCGAAGCCGACCGTGCGCGCCGCACCGACGGCCAGCTCGGCGACCGTCTCGAGCCGCCGGCCAAATGGCAGGTGTCGATCGACGGCGCGCCGCATAAGGTCAAGATCGGCGAGAAGCATATCAAGGTCGAGGGCGACCGGATCGATATTGCGCTCGAATATACTCCGGGCGACCGCCTCGTCGTTGCCGAAATCGACGAAACCGAACTCGCGGTAAAGGTCGCGAAGACCCGTACCGGCTGGCGCATGACGACGCGCGGGCACATCCATGACGTGAGGGTGCTGCCGCGGCACATTGCGCCACTGGCTTCGCACATGATCGAGAAGATTCCGCCCGATCTGTCGAAATTCCTCATCTGCCCGATGCCCGGCCTGCTCGTCACGCTGCACGTTGGCGAAGGCGACAAGGTCGAGGCGGGCCAGCCGCTCGCGACGGTCGAGGCGATGAAGATGGAAAACATCCTCCGCGCCGAAAAGTCGGGCACGGTGAAGTCCGTCAACGCCGCGCAAGGCGACAGCCTGGCGGTCGACGCGGTGATTTTGGAGATGGAATAGCCACTTTCGTCATTCCCGCGAAGGCGGGAATCCAGCTAGAGCACGGAAGAAGCTGGATTCCCGCTTTCGCGGGAATGACGGAGGTTGGGAATGCACGCAACTCATGACGCCGAAGCCATTGCGGCATCGGAAATCACCTTCGACGACTTCCTCCGCGTCGACATCCGCATCGGCACGATCGTCGAGGCCGGGCCCTTTCCCGAGGCACGCAAGCCCGCGTTCAAGCTGAAGATCGATTTCGGACCCGCGATCGGGGTGAAGAAAAGCAGCGCGCAGATCGTCGATCGCTATGCGCTCGAAGATCTTGCGGGGCGGCAGGTCGCCGCCGTCGTCAACTTCCCGCCGCGCCAGATCGGCAAATATATGTCCGAGGTGCTGACGCTCGGCTTTGCCGATGAGGAAGGCGCGGTGATCCTGTTCGCGCCCGACCGCCCCGTTCCGAATGGGTCGCGCCTCTTCTGATCATCTCCCCTGTTGCTCAGCCCCATTTCGCCGCTAGGCTGGCGAAAAGGAACAGGGGAGAGGGACGATGAACCCACTGAAAGCCGCCTTCTTTGCGGCTGCTTGCGCGATGCTGCTGCCCGTATCGGCGGCGGCCGAGGCCGAACCGCGACGCGAATATGACGTCCAGCTCTCACGCAACGTCGTTTACGGCCGCGCCCCGATAGACGTCTCAACGGATCGGCCGCGCGAGCGCGACCTGCTGCTCGACGTCTATCGCCCCGTCGCCGACGGCAAGCCGCTCGCGAACCGCCCCGCGGTGATCATGGCGTTCGGCGGCGCCTTCCATCGCGGCGACAAGGGCGAGGAGCGCTTTACCGAGGATGGCGCGCAGGACAGTTCGATGGCCGATTATTGCCGCCGATTTGCGCGCGACGGCTATGCCTGTTTTTCGATCGATTATCGGCTGACGCAGGAGGACCCGGGCCTCGCGAAACCCGTCGACGAAAAGAAGCTCGTCCCGAAGTCGGTGAACCTGTCACCCGCCGCCACCGCGCGCATCGAAATCGTGCGCCAGCGGATGGGCTTGCCGCCGCTCGACGACGCGACCCGCGACCAATATTGGCGGGGCATCCTCGCCGCGGCCGAGGATATGGCCATGGCGACCGGGTTTGTCCGGGGTCACGCAGGCAAGTTCGGCGTGGATGCCGATCGCATCGCGCTTGGCGGTTTTTCGGCAGGCGCGATCACCGCGCTCAATACCGCTTATGGCATCGGCGCTCCGGTCAAGGCGGTGTTTGCGCTGTCGGGCGCGGTTGGTGGCTACAACCCCTCCCAAACGGTCCAGCCCGGCATGCCGCCGGCGCTTTTCTTCGTCGGCCAGAACGACCTGGAGGGCATCCAGGCGGGAACGCGGTTCGTCGTCAAGGCGCTGACCGACAAGGGCATCGCCGCCGAGACCGCGTGGGTCCCGGGCTTCGGCCACTTCTACCCGATGGGCGCGGTCAGTCTGGGCAGCGACGTCAGCCGCACCCCGGTCGAAACGCGCATCCTCGCGTTTCTGGAGGCCAAGCTGGGCCAAAAGCCACGCGAATAGCCAACCGGCAAACGACCGGCTAGGCTGTGCGCGGGAAGCGGGGGAGAAAAGCGATGACATTACCGGTAACTGCATTCGTGGCCGCCATTTGCGCGCTGTTGCTGCTCGCGACCGCGATCGACACGGTGCGCCAGCGCCTGCGCTTGAAGGCCGCGTTCGGCGATCACGGCGATGCGAAGCTGATCAGCGCCAGTCGCAGTCACGGCAATCTGGCGGAATATGCGCCGATCACGATCATCCTGCTCGGCCTGCTCGAAACGGCGCGCGCCAATCATATGGTGCTGATGATCATCGGCGCGATTTTCCTTATCGGCCGCGTCGCGCATGTGATCGGGCTCTATACGCCTTCCGAGCCGGGGAAAGCGCCGCTGGGACGCCAGGTCGGTGTCGCCGCGACCTTTGGCACATTGCTCATACTCGGCCTCTGGACGTTGTGGATGCTCGCGACGCAGAACCTCTAATCGACCAGCGCCACCGCGCGGATCCATCCCGCGCTGGCGCGCTCGATCTTGACCGGGAAGCAGCTGAACGTGAACCCCGTCGCGGGGATCGCGGCGAGGTTGGTCAGCTTCTCGATCTGGTAATAGGGGCGGATGCGTCCTGCCTTATGGCCTTCCCAGATGATCGACGGGTCGCGCGTTTCAGCCCAGCGCCGCGCGGTGTGGCTGAACGGCGCGTCCCAGCTCCACGCGTCGGTGCCGACGACCTGTACGCCGCGTTCCGTCAGGTAGAGCGTCGCCTCGGCGCCCATGCCGCAACCCTGATCGGTGAAATTGTCGGTGCCGTAGATGGCCCCCGACTGGACCAGCACGATGTCGAGCGGTTGCAGGTCGTGCCCGATCCGCGCAAGTTCGGCCTCGACCTCGGCGCCGCTGACGACATGACCATGCGGGCGATCCGAAAAGTCGAGCTTCACCCCGGGGCGTAAGAAGAGGTCGAGCGGCGCTTCGTCGATCGACGGGGCAGGGGCCGCGCCGCTGTCGGTCGTCGAATGATAATGCCAGGGCGCGTCCATATGCGTGCCGTTGTGCGTGCTCAGCGACAGCATCTCGACCGCCCAGCCTTCACCGTCGGGCAAATCCTCCTTGGTCAGCCCGGGGAAGAACATCGCGATCTGCTCCCACGTGTTTTCGTGGGTCATATAGGTGATGTTGGGGCGCATCACCGGCGGGTCGGACACGACGTCGTTGGTGATCGGGATCGAAAGATCGATGAACTGCATGCGCTGCATCCTGCCACCGGATTGACGCTACGCCAAGAAGGCTTGCACGGCGGCGCTTGCCCGGTAGAGAAGGGCGAAAGCCCCATGCAATATGCAATGGGGCGGGGGAGAGTTTATGACCGAAAGTGCCGCCGCCGGACCCGGCGCCGTTTACGAACCGACCGCGAAAGACATCCGCATGGTCATCGCCGCATCGTCGGCGGGCACGGTGTTCGAATGGTATGATTTCTTCATCTACGGCACGCTCGCGGCGATCATCGGCAAGGCCTTTTTCCCCAGCGACAATGCGACGCTCGAAACGCTGCTCGTCTGGGCGGGCTTTGCGGTGGGCTTCGGTTTCCGGCCCTTGGGCGCGGTGCTGTTCGGCTTTCTCGGCGACCGTCTCGGGCGAAAATATACCTTCCTCGTCACGGTCACCTTGATGGGCATCGCGACCGCAGGCGTTGGCATGATCCCGTCGGCCGCCACCATCGGCATCGCCGCCCCGATCATCGTCATCCTGCTCCGCGTGCTCCAAGGGCTCGCGCTCGGCGGCGAATATGGCGGTGCGGCGGTCTATGTCGCCGAACATTCGCCGCCCGGCAAGCGCGGCTATTATACCAGCTTCATCCAGGCGAGCGTCGTCGGCGGGTTCGTGCTCAGCCTGATCGTCGTGCTCGGCTGCAAGGCGTTGATGCCCGACGCCATCTGGGAAAGCTGGGGCTGGCGCGTGCCCTTCCTCCTCTCGATGATCCTGCTCGCCATTTCGCTCTGGATGCGCCTCAAACTGTCCGAAAGCCCGGTGTTTCAGGCGATGAAGGCGGAAGGCGAGCTAGCGAAAAATCCGCTCAAGGAAAGCTTCACCTATCCCGGCAACCCGCGCCGCATCTTCATCGCGCTGTTCGGTATCGCCGCGGGCCTGACGGTCATCTGGTACACCGCGATGTTCTCGGGCCTGTCGTTCCTCAAAGGGCCGATGAAGGTCGAAGATACCGCTGCCGAAATCATCGTCGGATGTGCCGCCGCGGTCGGAATGGGCTTCTTCATCTGGGCGGGGCGCCTCTCGGACCGTATCGGGCGCAAGAAGCCGATCGTATGGGGCTACGCCGCGACGCTCGTGCTGCTGTTCCCGCTCTTCTGGTGGATGGGCAGCGTCGCCAACCCCGCGCTGTCCGCCGCCGCCGAACGCGCACCGGTGACCGTCACCGGGTCGCAGTGCAGCTTCGACCCGTTCGCGCAAAAGCAGGAGACAGCATGCGGCCGCACGCTGGGCGAGCTGACGAAGCTCGGCGTCCCCTACACGATCACCCAGACCGATAGCGGCTTCGACAGCGTCAAGATCCGCATCGGCGACCGCGAGGTCGCGAGCGAGGATCCCGCGCTGCTGCAGCCCGCGCTCGAAGCAATGGGTTATGATTTCGCCAAGCAAATCCCGAGTGCGTTCAGCATCGCGATCATCTTCCTCGCCTTGCTCGGCCTCAGCGCGCTGTCGGGCTTCACCTATGGCCCCGTCGCGGCGCTGCTTTCCGAAATGTTCCCGCCGCACGTGCGCTATTCGTCGCTGTCGATCCCCTACCATCTCGGAACCGGCTATTTCGGCGGTTTCCTGCCACTGATCGCGAGCTTCATCATCGCCAAGACCGGCAATGCCTATTCGGGACTCTGGTACACATGGGGCGTGGTGCTCGTCGCTTTCCTCGTGACGGCCTTCATGCTGAGGGACCCGGTCGAGGGGCAGTGGGACAAGCCGGCGGCCCGCTGATCACCCCATTGGCGCAGCCGACGAAGCTGTATAGGGGCGAGGGATGATCGAAGTCCCGTCGCCGCTCCGCCTCCGTCTCGACAGCCGTGCGCTCATCGCCAACTGGCGCTGGCTGGCCGCCCAGAGCGGCGGTGCGGCGTGCGGCGCCGCGATCAAGGCCGATGGCTACAGCCTTGGCGCGCGCAGCGTCATGCGGCACCTCGCCGCCGCCGGCTGCCGCGACTTTTTCGTCGCGACCTGGGTCGAGGCGGCGGCATTGATGCCCTTGCCCGAAGGCGTATCGCTGTCGGTTCTGCACGGCGTCGGAGCGAGCGACATGGTCGCCGCGCGCACCCTCCCGTTACGCCCCGTGCTGAACAGCGTCGAACAGGTCGCGCGCTGGCGCGAAGCGGGCGAAGGGCGCCCGTGCGACGTGATGATCGATACCGGGATGAACCGCCTCGGCCTGCGCGTCGACGAAGCCTTGGGCGGCGCGCTCGACGGGCTTTGCATCGAAACCCTGCTCAGCCATCTGGCGTCGGCCGATGAGGATAGTGATCAGAATGCCGCGCAACTCGCGGCCTTTCGGGCTGTTCGCGAAGCGGTTCCCGCCCGGCGCTACAGCCTCGCGAACAGCGCCGGCATTTGCCTGGGCCGGGATTTTGCCTTCGACCTGACGCGCCCCGGCATTGCCCTCTATGGCGGCACGCCGCGCGACGAGGCGGCGGGGCATGTCCGCCAGGTCGTCTATCCCGAAACGCGCGTGTTGCAGATGCGGGAGGTCGCCGCGGGCGAGAGCGTCGGTTATGGCGCAACCTGGACGGCCTCACGCGATTCCCGGATCGCCGTCGCGAACCTCGGCTACGCCGACGGGTTCCTGCGCTGCCATGCGGGCGCGGATGCGGGCGCAAGCTGGCAGGGGCATGCGCTGCCGTTGATCGGACGCGTGTCGATGGACCTGATTGCGTTCGATGCCAGCAACGCCGGTGCGATCGACGAGGGCGACTGGCTGGCGCTCGACTATGATTTGCCGCGGACCGCTGTGCGGAGCGGATTGTCGCAATATGAATTGCTGACCGGGCTGGGTGCGCGGTTCGAGCGCATCTGGATTTAGCCCCGCGCGCTCCCGCTCGGCGCCGGCTGGTGCCAAATCTCCGGAAACGTCCTGAAACTGGCCGATTGGTGCACCGCGCCGTGCGCCGTGCGCCGGTCGCCGCCTTGATCGGGCAAAGAAAAGGGGGACGAGAGCAAGCTCTCGTCCCCCCAATTCATAAGGCGGGTTCTGCGATCAGAAGCGAGCGCGGGCACCTGCATAGAAGCTGCGGCCACGGAAGCCGTAGATCGAACTACCCGCGCCCGTTGCGGTCGAACCGTACGGCGGCATCTTGTCGAGGACGTTGTCGACACCAGCATAGAAGTTGACGTTCGGACCGCCCGACGACTTGTTGACGTCCCATTCGAAACGCAGGTCGTGGTAGAAGACGCGCGGATATTTATCGACATCGGCATAGTCGATGTTCGCCGGCGGAAGGCCATTCAGTTCGTTCAGGTCCTCATAGGTGTTGAGGTACATCGGCCCGATATAACGCATCCGGTATCCGAAGGTGAACGGACCGACGCCGAGGTCGACATCCCAGCGGAACTCGTCCTTCGGATCACCCAGTTCACCGAGAAGACGGTTTTCGAAGTCCGGGTTGACCGAGTCCTGATAGTTGCTGATCTTCAGATTGTGCGTGTAGATCAGGTTCGTGTTCAGGCTGACATCGTCGGTCAGGGCCGTGCGATAGGCCAGGTTGACGTCGATGCCCTGGCGTTCGCGGCTGGCAAAGTTCAGCGGCGCCGCGATCAGCGAGTTGGTGACGATACGACCCGGCTGATCGCCATTGACCGGAGCATTGGTCAGGTTGCGGCTGAACTGACGGCAGAACACGTTGTCGAGCGTCGCCGAGTCATAGCAGCTGTTGAGGATCTGCTGCGCGGTCAGCGACGTGATGATGCCGTTCACCTTGATGTCGTAATAGTCGACCGACAGGTTCAGACCCGGGATGAAGCGCGGCTGGATGACCACGCCATAGGTGTAGGAATCCGAGGTTTCCGCGACCAGGTTCGGGTTGCTGCCGCTGACGATGCCGAGCGACTGAGTGACGTCGGTGAGCAGGCCGAGCTGCGCGCCCAGAGCGGCCGCGCAATTGGTCGCACGGATGCCCGAACCACGAGCAGTCGGGTTGCAGGGATCGACGATCTGCTGGAAGTTCGGGACCAGCGGGAATGCCGTTTCCGAAACGTTCGGGGCGCGAACCGCGCGGCTGTAGTTGGCGCGGAAGCGGACATCCTCGATCGGTGCATAGTCGATGCCGGCGTTGTACGAATAGACCGTGCCGACATTGCCCTGATACTTCGCGACACGACCCGCGCCGCTGAGCGTCAGTTCATAGGCGAAAGGCACTTCCTTCAGCAGCGGAAGCTGGATTTCGCCATAGGCTTCCTTCACCTCGAACGGCTTCGGACGGAACGACGGGATCGAAACGCCATTGGTGTAGCCACCGGTGACGAACGGATCCTGCTCGTAGAACGCCCGCTCGTTGCGGTATTCGGCGCCGATCGCGAAACGGACCGGACCGCCCGGCAGGTTGAAGAACCCGCTGGTGTCACCCGCGACAAAGCCCGACGCAATGAACTGCGACAGCCCCGACGACGCGGTGAAGGTGCGGCTGAAATAGTCGATCGCTCCGCTGTTATCGAGGCCGCCAAACGGATTGTAAGGCACACAAGCCGCGATATCGGCGGCAAGGCGGTTCTGGTTGACGACCGGGTCGCCGAAGCTTCCGTTCTGGAACCGGACGGCCGAAGCGGGGTCGAACTGCGAACGGCACTGGATCGCGCCGGTGACGGGGTTACGGCCCGCATCCAGCGAGAGCATGAACCGCTGGCGGTCGATGAAGCCCGTGGTGGTCACGTCTTCACGGAACTTGCCGTAGTTCATCGACAGTTCGTAGTTCCAGTCGTCGTTGAACGTGCCGCGGAGGCCGCCAACAACGCGCCAGGTATCGCGCTGGAACCTTTCGTCGCGAATGCCGACGTCGAGCAGCGAACGCGCGAGGACGAAGCGGTACGAACCATCGGCGATCGCTGCGCGATCTGCTGCGCTGAGGTTGCCGCCGGCGGGGCAGGTGACCAGAAGGTCGGTCCGGCAGCCCGAAGCCGAGATCAGATTGGCCAGGGTCGTGCGGTCCGCGGGATTCAGGAACGGGTTATCGAGGCGCGTGCGCTCGCGATAATCGAACTGCTGCAGCGTGCCCTGGATGCCGGCCGGACCAGCGTTGTTGCCGAGCGCGTTGACGCGGTTCCACTTGGCTTCGAGGAACAGTTCCGACTGCTCATTGACCTCGAAACGCGCCAGCATGTTGAAGTTATAGCGCTCGGTGAACGGCAGCACCGAAAGCAGCTTGCCTTCGCGGCCCGTCTGGCCGTTGCCACCGGCGATGCCGCCGAGAATGCCCGCACCGTAACGCGACCCCGTCTGCGGGACCAGGCGGCCTTCGTTGGTGAAGATATAGGTGCAATTGTACGGCGTGCCGAGGCTGTTCGGGCCGCCGTTGTTGGCCAGCGTACCGTTGCCGCAAGCGCCGCCCTCAAAGGCGGGAGTTGCCGTGTTGTTGCTTTGCTGGTTGATCGGGATCAAGCCGTTGAAGTGGATCGTCGAGCTGCGGATGTCGCGGATGAACGTGCGATCCGGGAAGTTGTCGCCGCCATTGACGATACCGGCGCCGGCGTCGCCGTCGATCACACCGAAGGCATCCTGGCGCTGGAACGCCGGGATGTCCGATGCGAACACGCGGTCCTGGCGCGAATATTCGCCATGCAACGTCACGTTGCCGCGGCCTTCGGCGAAATTCTTGCCGTACATGGCCGAAAAATACTGGTTGCCGCCGAAGCCTTCTTCGGAAATGCCGCCCTGGGCGCGGAGCTGAAGGCCGTCATAGTCGCGGCGCAGAATGAAGTTGACGACGCCCGCGATCGCGTCCGAACCGTAAATCGCCGAGTTGCCGCCCGTGACGATGTCGACGCGTTCGATCAGGTCGTTCGGGATCGTGTTGACGTCAGGCGAAACGGCATTGTTCAAAATGTCGGCGGGAACGTGGCGGCGACCGTTGACCAGGACCAGCGTGCGCTGGGTGCCGAGGCCGCGAAGATCGAGCAGGTTAAGACCCGCGATACCGATGCCGAGGCCCGGGTTCTGCTGGGCGAACGTGCTGCGCAGCTGGGGCAGGTCGTTCAGGGTATCGCCGATGTTGGTCTGACCCTGCTGGAAAAAGCTTTCGCCGGTGATCGAGGTGATCGGCACGGTCGATTCGAGGTTCGGACGGCGGATGCGCGAGCCGGTGACGACGATCGTCCCTTCCGAAGCTGCTTCGGCGCTTTCGTCCGCAGCGGCGGCTTCTTGTGCCATCGCGGGCATAGCGCTGAACAAAGCAAGAGTCAGGGCAGAGCCCCGAACCAGCAGGCTGGTCTTTTTCATGATGTACTTCCCCGGTTGCCGTTCAAAAAATTGGAGAGAACGGATTGCGCGTTAGAAAGACGCAAATTTTCGGCGGCACAAGCCTTTGATGTAAATTTTCTGACAGTGGAGAGACTCCGATGCGGCGCTGTGCCATTTTTGCAACACAGCGCGCGAGGGCGAGCGCCCGACGTTTGAAATCAAAGTGCTAGTTCGAGAAACGAATGAGCCAAAACGGCGACTTGAAGCAAAAAAAATACCAGAGATTTGATTACGGTTGAAACGAAATTGCGTAGAGGCCGGTGGGAGGTCACGAGATCGGTTAGCAAGGCAAAAAAATTCCAACTGACGAATTTGTAGCGCATGGTCCGGAACAAGAATCGGCTCTTTCACGCGAAAGACCACGAATCCGCGCATGTTGCGATGCATCATTATTTGATGCTAATGCGGGGGCTTCGAATGTCCGGGCGGCGCGGTCGCCATTGCACCGGAATATAGGGAGCGCAGGTCAAGATGGCGAAGTCCAGGGCGGGGGCGACGGAAGATGACGTCGTCACGATCAAGAAATACGCCAACCGGCGGCTCTATGATACCGAGCGCAGCTGCTACATCACGCTTGAAGATTTGGGCACGATGGTCCGCGACGGTCGCGATTTCCGGGTCGTCGATGCCAAGAGCGGCGACGACATCACGCACAATGTCCTGACGCAAATCATCATGGACGAGGAAACGCGCGGCGAAACGCTGCTGCCGGTCAACTTCCTGCGCCACCTGATCGGCATGTACGGCGACAAGATGCAGTCGATGGTGCCGCAATATCTCGAAGCCTCGATGACCGCGTTTCGCAAGAACCAGCAGGACGTCCGCTCGGCGCTCGAAGGCGCCTTGGGATCGAACCCGCTCGCCGAACTGACGCGCCGTAATATGGAGATGTTCCAGCAGGCCGCGGGGGCGTTCATCCCAGGCGCCGGCAGCAGCAAGACTAAGGATGCCGAGATTGCTGCGCTCAAGGCCGAAGTCGCCGAACTCAAGGCGGCACTCGCCAAAAAGAATTAATCGGGCCGCCACGGCGCCCCAGCTACGGAAAATACGAAATATCATGGTCAAACATGCGCTCAGCGTAACCCGGCAGGCCGACTTCGCGGCCTGGTATCAGGATGTCATTGCCGAAGCCGATCTCGCCGAGGAATCGGGTGTGCGCGGCTGCATGGTCATCAAGCCGTGGGGCTATGGTATCTGGGAACGCATCCAGACGGTGATGGACGCGGCGATCAAGGAGGCCGGGGTCCAGAACTGCTATTTCCCGCTGTTCATTCCGTTGAGCTTCTTTGAGAAGGAAGCCGACCATGTCGATGGTTTTGCGAAGGAAATGGCGGTCGTCACGCATCACCGCCTGATCCAGGACGGCAAAGGAAAGCTGATCCCCGATCCCGAGGCGAAGCTCGAGGAACCGCTGATCGTCCGACCGACCTCGGAAACGGTGATCGGCGCCGCGATGAGCCGCTGGGTGCAGAGCTGGCGCGACCTGCCGCTGAAGGTCAACCAGTGGGCGAACGTCGTGCGCTGGGAAATGCGCACGCGCATGTTCCTGCGCACCAGCGAATTCCTGTGGCAGGAAGGCCATACCGCGCACGCCGACAAGGCCGATGCGATGGCCGAGACGCTGCGCGCGCTCGAAATGTACCGCAGCTTTGCCGAGGATGTGCTCGCGATGCCGGTGATCGCGGGCGAAAAGCCCGAAAATGAGCGCTTCCCGGGTGCGGTTGCGACCTATTCGATCGAGGCGATGATGCAGGACGGCAAGGCGCTGCAGGCCGGCACCTCGCATTATCTCGGCACCGGCTTCGCCGAGGCCGCCAACATCCGTTACCAGGACAAGGACGGCGGCCACAGCCTCTGTCACACGACGAGCTGGGGCACATCGACGCGCATGATCGGCGGCGTCATCATGACGCACGGCGACGACGACGGCCTCCGCTGTCCGCCGCGCATCGCACCGCACCAGATCGTGATCGTGCCGATGCTCCGCGACAATGAAGAGGACGCCGCGATCCTCGACTATTGCCGCGACCTCGAAAGCCAGCTGAAGGCGCTCGACGCCTTCCGCGAACCGGTGCGCGTGCTGCTCGATGCAAGTGCGAACAAGGCGCAGACCAAGCGCTGGGGCTGGGTCAAGAAGGGCGCGCCGATCATCATCGAGATCGGCCCGCGCGACGTCGCCGGCGGCAATGTCGCGGTGATCCGCCGCGACCGACTGTACAAGGACGACGGCAAGCTCAATTCGGCATTCGTCGCCAAGGGCGACTTCGTGGCCGAGACGGTGGCGACGCTCGAAGATATCCAGTCGAGCCTCCATGCCGAGGCAAAGGACCGGCTGCATGCGAATATTCGCCGCGACGTCACCGACCTCAAGGCACATTTCGCCGGCGACGACAAATTCGTCGGTTGGGCCGAGGTGCAATGGTCGCGGCCGAGCGGCGCGGCGCTCGACGACATCGTTGCCCAGCTCAAGGCGCTCAAGCTGACGATGCGCAACACCCCGCTCGATGCCGCACCGGCGGACGGCGCCTGCTTCTTCACGGGCGAGCCCGCGGTCGAACGTGTGCTGATCGGGCGGACCTACTAAGCCCGGTCGCCCTTGCACGAGGGGCGCCGCGCCTTTAGCCTTCGCGCCGAGGGGCTCGAAGGAGACTGTCGATGCGCTTTTCCCTGTTGATCGCGGCGGCGACGCAGGCCTTCGCCGCGCCTCCCGCCGCGGCCCACCATGGCTGGTCATCCTATGACGAGACCAAACCGGTCACCCTGACCGCGTCTTTCACCGAATTGTCGTGGGGAAACCCGCATGGCAGCGCGAAGATGCGCTGGCAGGGCAAGGTCTGGGACGTCATATTGGCGCCGGTCGGCCGCATGGAAGCGCGCGGGCTGACGCGCGCGGAGATCGAACCCCGCAAACGCGTTCGCCTGACCGGCTATCTCCGGCGCGACGGCACCGCCGAAATGCGGGTCGAACGCGTGATGGTCGGCAAGAAAACGGTCGAGCTGCGCTGAGCGAGGCCGCATGGAGCCCATCCTGACCGCCGCCGCGGCGTGGCTCGACATGGCTGGCATCGGGCCGTGGTCGCGCGGATCGGCGCTGGTATATCCCGTTGCCAATACGCTGCATCTTTTGGGCCTCGTCATGCTGGTCGGCGGAATCGGCGTCGTCGACCTGCGGGTCATGGGGTTATGGCAGAGGCTGCCGGTGGCGGAACTGTCGCGCGCCCTGACGCCGGTTGCCGTCGCCGGACTGATCCTGATGGTGGCCAGCGGCGTGATCCTGTTCGCCGCCGACGGCGCTGCGCTGGCGCGGTCGGCTATTTTCGAACGGAAGCTGATCATCGTCACCGCCGCGCTGGCGAACGCGGCCGCCTTCCGACGGGTCTGGAGCACGGATATGACGCGCTGGACCGATGGAGCGCCTCGCACAGCCCGGGTGATGGCGGGGGTATCGCTGCTCCTGTGGCTCGCGGCGGGCGCGTCGGGCCGCTGGATCGCCTACAGCTGACAAAGGGCGGACCTACTGAGCGATCGCGCGGCACGGCCTCGAAAACGGTTCGGCGCCTGTCATAAATCTGGTAGGATGCGGCGGCAAGGATCGGGCGATGAACGCGGCCTGCGTCGGGCGCGTCCTATCAGGCGTTTGACAGGGGAAAAGGTCATGAAAAGACAGATTGCCGGATCGACGATCATCGCAGCGATGCTGTTTGGCAGCATCGCGCCCGCCGCGGCCAAGCCGCCCTCGGACATATCCGACCTGCCCGGTTCGCGCGCCGCCGGCGCCGAAAGCGCGATGGAATCGCGTGGCTATGAAATGACGAAGACCAGCGGCGGCGCGCAATATTGGTGGAACAGCGGGACGAAGACTTGCGTCAGCGTCGTCGTCTCCAACGGACGCTACGCCAATGTCGACAAGACCGATTCCAGCAACTGCGGCCATGGTGGAGGTGGCAATGCGGCCGCAGCCGTCGGCGCGATTGCCGCGGTCGGCCTGATCGCAGCGCTCGCCAGCCACAAGAAAAAGCATGGCGATCATGGTGACAGCGACCATGATGGCGATTATGGCCGCGGCTACAATGACGGCCTCTATGGCGGTCAATATGACCGCGACGACAGCGAAGCCTATCACGACGGCTTCATGGCGGGCGAGACCGAGGCCGCCAATCGCCGTCATGCCAACCGCTCCTATGCGCGCGGCGGCCCCGATGCGGCACGGACCGCGTGCGAACGCCGCGCCGATCAGTATCAGAACGCTCCCTGGGGCAGCAGCGTCGCGGTCAGCCAGCGCACCACGGGCGGCGGCAACTATGAGTTCACAATGGCGACCGGCCATTATCGCTCGACCTGCAAAGCAAGCCCTTCGGGGCAGGTGATCGACATTTCGCCCTATTGATCCGCGCCTAGGGGGCGAGGGGGGGGTGACGGGCCGCCCGTTACCCCCTATCCGCAGACAATGGCCCGCAAACAACATCACGGACTGCCTAGTGCTGAACAGATCCTTCGCTTCATCGAAGAAAGCAAGGACGCGGTCGGCAAGCGCGAGATCGCGAAGCATTTCGCGCTCCACGGCAACGACAAGATCGCGCTGAAGGCGCTGCTCAAGGACATGACCGACGAGGGGCTCGTCGATCTCGCCCCCGGACGCGCATTCCACAAGCATGGTGGCCTGCCGCGCGTGACCGTGCTGCGCGTCGCCGCGATCGAAGGCAGCAATGTCTGGGCGGTGCCCGAACGCTGGGAAGCCGCCACGCCGGCACCGCGCCTCCGCGTGATCGAACAGGGTCGCAAGGGCGCGCTCGGCGTCGGCGACCGCATCCTCGCGCGCACCGAGGAACGCGGCAGCGGCCATGTCGCGCATCCGATGAAACGCTTGGCAGCGAGCGCCGAGATGGTGATCGGCGTGCTCGTCGAAGATGTGGGCCCCGGCGGCAAGCCGATGGTCTGGCTGCGCCCCGCCGACAAGCGCGCGCGCTACGACTTCGCGGTCGCCGACAAGGGCGATGCCAATGTCGGCGATCTCGTCCGCGCCGAACTGACCGGACGCGGCGCGGCGATCAAGGCGAAGGTCGTCGAGCGCCTTGGCGATCCCTTCGCACCGCGCGCCCTCAGCATGATCGCGATCGCGCGGCACGAAATCCCGCATGTCTTCGACGGCGAAACGCTCGCCGAGGCCGAGAAGGCGGCGAAGCTTCCGCTCACTCCCGAGGGCCGCGAGGATTTGCGCGACCTGCCGATCGTCGCGATCGACCCGATCGACGCGCGCGACCATGACGATGCCGTCTGGGCGATCCCCGACGACGACACGTCCAACAAAGGCGGTTTTCGCGCGATCGTCGCGATCGCCGACGTGAGCTATTATGTCCGCCCCGATGGCGCGCTCGACCGCGAGGCGCGGCGGCGCGGCAACAGCGTCTATTTCCCCGACCAGGTCGTGCCGATGCTGCCCGAAACCCTCTCGGCGGGCGTCTGCTCGCTGAAGGCGGGACAGGACCGCGCGGCGTTGGCGTGCCATCTCGTCATCGACAAGCATGGCAAGGTGACGTCATGGCGCTTCACGCGCGCGCTCGTCCGACTGCGTGCGAACATCGCCTATGAACATGCGCAGGCGGCCTATGACGCCGATGCACTGCGCGACGAATGGGATGCCGATGTGCTCCCGACGCTCAAAAATTTGTGGGCCTGCTGGACGCTGCTCGCCAAGGCGCGCGCGGCGCGCGCGCCGCTCGATCTCGACCTGCCCGAGCGCCAGGTCATTCTCGACGAGGCGGGCGGCATCGCCGAAATCCGTGTCCGCGACCGGCTCGATTCGATGCGGCTGATCGAGGATTATATGATCGCGGCGAACGTCGCCGCCGCGAAGGCGCTCGAGGCGAAAAAATCGCCCGTGATGTACCGCATCCACGAACCGCCGAGCCGCGAAAAGCTCGTCAGTCTCAAGGACTATCTCGAAACCTTCGAGCAGAGCTTCGCGCTCGGGCAGGTGATTACCCCCGCGGTCTTCAACCGCCTGATCGACGGCTTTTCCGAAGACGACCGGCTGCCCGAGATCATGCAGGCAATCCTGCGCAGCCAGACGCAGGCCTATTATGGCCCCGCCAACGCCGGCCATTTCGGCCTCGCGCTCGGCAGCTACGCGCATTTCACCTCGCCGATCCGCCGCTACGCCGACCTGATCGTCCACCGCGCCCTCGTCGACAGCTACAAACTCGAACTGCCCGGCAAGCCCAAGAATCTGCCCGCGCGCACCGGCCTCGGCGAAGCCGACGCCAAGGGCCTGTCGCGCATCGGCGAGACGATCAGCGCGCTCGAACGCCGCGCGATGGAGGCCGAGCGCGAAACCGTCGACCGCTATGTCGCGGCCTATCTATCGACCAAGAAGGGCGAGATCGTGCAGGCGCGCATCACCGGGGTGCAGCCCTTCGGCTTCTTCGCGACCGTCGACGGGCTCGGCGGCGACGGGCTGGTGCCGGTCTCGACCCTCGGTAGCGAGCGTTTCTTCTACGACGAAGCCGCGCGCAGCCTCGACAGCGAACATGGCCGCGTCAGTTTCACGACGGGCCAGCGACTCGACCTGAGGCTGATGGACGCCAACCCGATCAGCGGCGCCTTGCGTTTCGAACTTCCCGATGCGCCCGAAGGTGGCTTCCGCAATCGCCCATCGCGCCGCGACGGGGTGAAGGGGAAGGATAAGGCCGGCAAGCATATGGTCGGCAAGCGCGGCCGGCCCGCGAATATCAAGCACAAGGGCAAGCGGCGCTAACTCCACCCCTTCGTCATTCCCGCGAAAGCGGGAACCCAGCAGCAACGTCAGACTGGGTTCCCGCTTTCGCGGGAATGACGAAAACAGGTTATCGTGCGGCCAGCGCCTGCAACAATGCCGCGCTCTCCGCATCCGCCGGGAAAAACGCCTCGATCGCCAGCTCGGATAGCGTGATATCCACCGGCGTCCCGAAGATCGTCACTGTCGACACAAAGCGAATTTGACCCATCGGCGTGTCGAGGATCAGCGGCACCGCAATGCCGTTCGCCGCGCTGCGATGATGCTCCTCCGCCTCGGCGGTATAGCCCGCAAGTTCCTCGCGCAGCGCGATCAGCCCGGCATCGGCGCTCGCATCGATCTGGTGATCGAGCCGTTCGAGAATATGCGCGCGCCATTCGCCCTGATTGACGATATGCGGCGCGAGCCCCTCGGGGTGAAGCGCAATGCGGAGCACATTGACGGGCGGCTCGAACAGGTGTGGCGCGGCAAGTCCGGCGAGGATTTGGACGGCGCCGTTCGCCGCGATCATGTTCCAGTGCCGGTCGACCGCGAGCGCGGGGTAAGGTTCGTGCCCCTTCAGCACATGTTCGACGATCGCGCGCATCCCCGCCATTTCGGCGCTGTCGAGCGGCCGTTCCTGATAATCGGGGGCATAGCCCGCCGCGAGCAGCATCGCATTGCGCGCGCGGTGCGGCACGTCGAGGCAGTCGGCGATCCGCTGCAACATTTGCGCGCTCGGCTTCGACCGCCCCGTCTCGATAAAGCTCAGGTGGCGCGTCGAAATCTCGGTATCGAGCGCAAGGTCCATCTGGCTCATCCGGCGGCGCGTGCGCCATTCGCGCAATTGTTCGCCCAGCGTCGCGACTTGCATGATCGTCTCCTTCGTCCGGAGAGCTATACCTCCGCCTTCCTGTTTTCCATTACCTCCGGCGTAATCGACGCCATTCACTTTCGAGTCCAGTTTGGGCGGACCCAAAAGGAGAACCCAAATGTCGATCCTCAACCTGAAGAACATCCTCGTCGCCGACGCCGTCACCTGCACGGGCGTTTTCGCCATCGGCCTCTTCGCCGCCGCGCCGGTCGGCGCGCTGCTCGGGCTGCCCGAAAATGTCGTCGCGATCGGCGGCTGGATCTGCCTCGCCGCTGCGCTGCTGATGATCGTCGCCGCGCGGCAGGCGGTGCCGAATCCGGCCCTCGTCAAGCTCATCGCGCTCGGCAATGTCGGCTGGGTCGCGGCGAGCTTCGCGGTGGTTGCGACCTTTGCCGCGCAGATGACCGGCCTCGGCATCGCAGTCGTCGTAGCGCAAGCCTTCGCCGTGCTCGGCTTTGCCATCCTCGAATGGAAAGACGCGGGCGCGCCGCGCAGCCTTGTCGCCTAACTCAACGCATCGAGCCGGGCGATATCGATCCCGCCGGGCACCAGCATCACCGGACACGGAAGCGTTCCCGCATCCTGTCCGGTGAAATGCGCGACCAAGGGCCCGGGCGCGCCCGACGCCGCCGTTGCCAGCACCAGCGCCGCGATCTCATCGCTCGCGCCGATCACTTCGCGCACCACCTCGGCGGGCTTTCCCGACTTCACCATGATCTGCGGCGTGACGCCCGCTTCCTGCACCACAGCATCGGCCGCCGCGGCCACCAGTTCCTCGGCATGTTCGCGCGCTTCGGCCTCGATCGTCGCCTGGACGCCGCCGAATGCGACGAAATCCTGCGGCGGAATGATCGCCAGCACCATCACGCCGCCGCCCGTTCGCGCCGCGCGCCGCGCGGCAAAGCGCAGCGCCAGCGTCGCCTCCGGGCTGTTGTCGATCACCACCAGATATGTCCGCATCGCCCCGACCCCTCGTGTTTTTGCTTGGGGCGAAGAGTGCGTCACATTCGTATGAAACGCAAGTTGGCCCGCTAGACCTTGACCGATGCAGGGCTTATGGCGAGGAAGAATCCGTAGCGGCAGGCCCACGCCTGCAAGACTGACAGGGACAAGCCTGAATATGCCAATCGAACTCAAAATGCCCGCTCTCTCGCCGACGATGGAGGAGGGCACCCTTGCCAAATGGCTGGTCAAGGAAGGCGACACGGTCAAATCGGGCGACCTGCTCGCCGAGATCGAGACCGACAAGGCCACGATGGAGTTCGAGGCGATCGACGAAGGCGTCGTCAGCCAGATTCTCGTCGCCGAAGGCACCGACAATGTGAAGGTCGGCACCGTCATCGCGGTGATTGCGGGCGAGGGCGAGGATGCCGGGAGCGCGAAGGCTGCTCCTGCGCCGGCGCCTACTACCGCAGCTGAACCGAAGGCCGAAGCACCGGCGCCCGCCAAAGACGTCGCCCCAGCGCAAGCTGGGGCCGCTCCCGTGAGAGCGCCGACGCCAGCGGTCCCAGCTTCCGCTGGGACGACGAAAGATGGCGACCGCATCAAGGCAAGCCCGCTTGCAAAGCGCCTAGCCGCCGAGCGCGGAATCGACCTGTCGACCGTCACCGGCACCGGCCCCGGCGGCCGCATCGTCAAGGACGACCTCGACGGCGCATCGACCGGCGCGCCCGCAGCACCCGCTGGGGCGCCGAGCGCGGCTGCTCCTGCCGCTGCTGCTCCGGCAGCAGCAGCCGCACCGGCCACCGCCGGCGCCATCCCCGATTTCGGCATCCCGCACGAGGACGAAAAGCTGTCGGGCATGCGCAAGACGATCGCGCGCCGCTTGACCGAGTCGATGCAGCAATCGCCGCACATCTACCTCACCGTCGACATCCGCCTCGACGCGCTGCTCAAGCTCCGCAGCGAACTCAACGCCAGCCTCGAAAGCCGCGGCGTCAAGCTCAGCGTCAACGACATGCTGATCAAGGCGCTCGCGGTCGCGCTCGAACGCGTGCCCGCATGCAACGTGTCGTTCGGCGGCGACGTGATGCGCAAATACAGCCGCGCCGACATCTCGGTCGCGGTCAGCATCCCCGGCGGCCTGATCACCCCGATCATCGTCGACGCCGGCGGCAAGTCGATGTCGAAAATCTCGAGCGAAATGTCCGAGCTCGCGGCGAAGGCGAAGGAAGGCAAGCTCCAGCCCAGCGAATATCAGGGCGGCACCGCCTCGATCTCGAACATGGGCATGATGGGGATCAAGCAGTTCACCGCGGTGATCAACCCGCCGCAGGCGATGATCATGGCGATCGGCGCGGGCGAGAAGCGCCCGTACATCGTCGACGACGCGCTTGCCATTGCCACCGTCATGTCGGCGACCGGCAGCTTCGACCACCGCGCGATCGACGGCGCCGACGGCGCGCTGTTGATGAAGACCTTCAAGGAACTGGTGGAGAACCCGCTGGGGCTGGTGGCGTAATGAACCCCTCTCCCTTCAAGGGAGAGGGAGGGGCCCGCGCGCGTCAGCGCGTGGGAGGGTGAGGGTGTGACGACGGGCTATTCGCGCCAGACGCTTGAACGCGCCAAAGCCTTGCGCCGCAGCCTGACCGAACAAGAGAAGAAGCTATGGGGTGCCTTGCGCGATCGTCGCCTGGGTGGCTTCAAGTTTCGCAAGCAGCAACCGATTGGTCCGTTTATTGCAGATTTTGTCTGCCAGGATCGGCGTCTGATTGTCGAAGTGGATGGATCGCAGCATGCTGAATCGCAAACGGATGCGGGCCGCGACGCCTTTCTGAACGACAAGGGCTATCGCGTGCTCCGCGTCTGGAACAACGACGTGACCGGAAATTTGTCTGGAGTTCTGGCAGCGATCCTTGCCGCGCTCTCGGACCCTCACCCTCCCATTGCTGCGCAATGGGCCCCTCCCTCTCCCTTGAAGGGAGAGGGGATTGAAAATGGAGCGAATCTTGGCTGACACCAACTACGACCTCATTGTCCTCGGCTCCGGCCCCGGCGGCTATGTCGCAGCAATCCGCGCGGCGCAGCTCGGGCTCAAGACCGCGATTGTCGAGCGCGAGAATCTTGGTGGCATCTGCCTCAACTGGGGCTGTATCCCGACCAAGGCGTTGCTGCGCTCGGCCGAAATCTATCATTATATGCAGCATGCGGGCGACTATGGCCTGATCGCGCAGCAGATCAGCGCCGACATCGACGCGGTCGTGAAGCGCAGCCGCGGCGTTGCGAAGCAGCTCAGCCAAGGCGTCGCCTTCCTGATGAAGAAGCACAAGATCACCGTCCATATGGGCGAGGGCAAGCTGACCGCGCCGGGCAAGATGGAAGTGAAGGGCGAGAAGGGCACCGAAACCCTGACCGCAAAGAATATCATCGTCGCGACGGGCGCCCGCGCGCGCGACCTGCCCTTCGCACCTGCGGACGGCAAGCGCATCTGGACCTATCGCCACGCGCTCGTCCCGCCCGAAATGCCCAAGAAGCTGCTCGTTATCGGATCGGGCGCGATCGGGATCGAGTTCGCGAGCTTCTATAGCGATATGGGCGTCGACGTGACCGTCGTTGAAATGCTCGACCGCCTCGTCCCTGTCGAGGATGCCGATGTGTCGGCCTTCCTCGAAAAAGCGCTCAAGAAGCAGGGCATGACGATCTTCACCGGCGCCGGGGTCGAGGAGCTCAAGGCGACCGCGACCGGGGTCACCGCAAAGATCAAGACCAAGGACGGCAAGACCGAAAGCGCCGAATTCAGCCACGCGATCGTCGCGATCGGCATCGTCCCGAACACCGAGAATATCGGCCTCGAAGCCTTGGGCGTGAAGACGACCAAGGGCCATATCGACACCGACGCGATGTGCCGCACCAATGTTCCCGGCATCTGGGCGATCGGCGACGTCACTGCGCCGCCGTGGCTCGCGCACAAGGCGATGCACGAATCGATCATCGCGGTCGAGGCGATTGCAGGCAACCATCCGCACGCGATGGACCCGCGCAACATCCCCGGCTGCACCTATTGCCGCCCGCAGATCGCCAGCGTCGGGCTGACCGAAGCCAAGGCCAAGGAACTCGGCTACGAGGTCAAGGCCGGAACCTTCCCCTTCATCGGCAACGGCAAGGCGATCGCGCTCGGCGAGGCAGAAGGCTTCACCAAGACCGTGTTCGACGCCAAGACCGGCGAACTGCTCGGCGCGCACATGATCGGCGCCGAAGTCACCGAGCTCATTCAGGGCTATACGATCGGCAAGACCGCCGAACTGGTCGAGGATGATTTCATCGGCACCGTCTTCCCGCATCCGACGCTCAGCGAGACGATGCACGAGGGCGTGCTGGCGGCGTTCGGACGGCCGCTGCATATTTGACGATCTGATCCTCCCTGTCGCGAAGCGATGGGGAGGGGGACCGCTCGCCGCAGGCGAGTGGTGTAGGGGCCCCTCCGTCGGCCCCTGCGGGACCGCCACCTCCCCATGGCTGCGCCACAGGGAGGATCTTTTTGGTTCGACGTTCAAGCTTTCCTACCATCGCGGCCGCACTCCTCGCCGCCGCCATCCTGCTCGGCTTCGCGGTCGGCGCGGGATGGACGCAGGGCATCGACTGGCAAATCTCGCACACGCTCGCGATCCGCGTCGATGAACGCGATCCCGCCTTCATCGCCTTCATGCAAGGCGCGAGCTGGATCGGCGGCGGCACCCCGCGCTGGATCATCGTCATCCTGCTGTGCGGGCTGGTCTGGCACTGGTGTGGCCCGCGCTGCGCCGTCGCGCTCGGCGGCGCGTCGCTGCTCTCCAACCTCGCCTCCAGCCTCATGAAACTCGGCTTCGGCCGCGCGCGCCCCGACCTGATCGATCACCTCGACCATCAGACGAGCTATTCCTACCCCAGCGGTCACGCGACGAGCGCCGCTGCCGTCTACCTATTGCTCGCCTGGCTCGCCCCGCCCCGCTGGCGCCCATACGCCTGGACGCTCGCGGCGGCGATGATCATCCTCAACGGCTTCTCGCGCATCATGCTCGGCGTCCACTGGGCGAGCGACATCGTCGGCGGCACGATGCTCGGCACCGCCTTCGCGCTGCTCGGCGTCTGGTGGGTCGCAAGGCACCGGGCGACCGCCTGACGCATTTTCCGCTGTCCTATTTCGCACCGCTTTGCCATCACGATATCCGGGCACCAACAACAGGCGGGTAAAACATGCAATCGCGAATGAAGTTCGGCAGTTTTCTGCGGGGAATCGCTTTGGGCTCGACGGCGCTTTTCGTCGCCTCGATCACTCCCGCAAAGGCGCAGGACGCGGCCGGACAGACGGTGATCACCGCCGCGCGCTACGTCGACGTTCTGACCGGCAAAACGGTCGAGTTTCCTGCGATCTTCGTCGGCGCCGACGGCCGCATCACGAATATCGCCGATGCGCGCACCGTGCGCTGGGGATCGAACGTCAAACATATCGACCTCGGCGACAAGACGCTCGTCCCCGGTCTCATCGACATGCACGTCCACCTCGACGGTCCCGCCGACATCGGCGGCTATCGCGGGCTTGAATTCACCGACAGTTTCTGGGGCATGACCGCGGTCAAAAATGCCAACGACATGCTCGGCGCGGGCTTCACCACCGTGCGCAATGTCGGGTCGGACAACCGTAACGATATCGGGCTCAAGCAGGCGATCGACGCGGGCTATGCGACGGGTCCGCGTATCGTCCCCGCGGGCTATGCGCTCGGCGCGACCGGCGGGCATTGCGACAGCACCTTCCTGCCGCCCAGCCTTGAGAAGAAGGACGGCAAGGAAGAGGGGATCGGCGATACGCCCGAGGAACTGCGCTTTCAGGTCCGCCGCCAGCGCAAATATGGCGCCGAGGTGATCAAGGTCTGCGCGACCGGCGGCGTCTTTTCGCGCAATACAGAGCCGGGCCAGTTGCAGGTCTCCGAAAGGGAACTCGCCGCGATCGCTGACGAGGCGCATCAGTGGGGCCTGCGCGTCGCGGCGCACGCGCACGGCGCCGACGGTATCCGCGCCGCTATCGCCGCCGGGATCGACACGATCGAGCATGTCAGCCTCGTCGATGACGAAGGCATCCGCATGGCGCTCGCGCGCAAGCAGCCGGTGTGGTTCTCGATGGACATCTACAACACCGACTATACGCAGGCCGAAGGCGCGAAGAACGGCGTGCTCGAGGATAATCTGCGCAAAGACCGCGAAGTCGCGCAGATCCAGCGCGACAATTTCCGCAAGGCCGTGAAGGCCGGGGTGCGCATGGTGTTCGGCTCGGACGCGGGCGTGATGCCGCACGGTGACGTCGGCAAGCAGTTCCGCGTCATGGTCGAATATGGCATGACCCCGCTGCAGGCGATCCAGGCCGCAACGAAGAACGCCGCCGAAGCGCTCGGCCGCGAGAAAGACGTCGGCGCGATCGCGGTAGGGCGCTACGCCGATATCGTCGCGGTCGACGGCAATCCGCTGACCGATGTGCGCCAGCTTGAAAGCGTCGACGCGGTGGTGAAGGGCGGAGTGCTCGTCCGGGGCAAATAGCCCCTACAGCACCAGCCGGTCGGTCAGCGCTTCGCGCATGTCGGGGGTGAAGTTCAGCACCGTCTCGGCATAGGTCGGGATATCGCCATGGTCGCGCCGCACCGTGGCGAGCGCGGCGTCGAGATAGGCGGGGTTGACCGACATCAAAGCGCGGATCGCATCGTCGTGGATTTCGGCGCCGTAACGCGAGCGGATATGCGCCGCGCCCTGTGCAATGCGTTCCTCGATCTTGCCCGCGGTGTTGGTGAGGAGATAATCCTGCATCAAATCGTCCTCGTGGACCCCGAGCAGCCGGTGGACAATCGCGACGGCAAAGCCCGTGCGGTCCTTGCCCGCCACGCAGTGGACAAGGCTCGGCGCGTCATATTCGGCGAGCGCGCCGAGATAGAGCCGCAGCGTCGCGACGAGCGCGGGACGATAGGGCATGCCGGCATAGGTATCGATCATCCGCTCGCGCGCCGTCTCGACGTCGATCGTCCCGCCCGCCGCCTGCAGATGCGGCGCGAGCCCGGCGGTGATCCCGCCCGCGAACAGCACGCGCGCCGAAAAATTGTCGGAGCGCCGGCACGGATGCAGCTCGCGCTCGTCGTCACCGCGCAGGTCGATCACCGTCTCCAGCCCCAGCGTATCGAGTGCGTCCAGATCGTCGTCGGTCGCCGCCTCGTGGTGCGCCGAGCGCCAGAGCGTCCCGTCACGCAGCCGCCCGCCGCCCTCGACCGCGTAACCGCCATAGTCCCGGAAATTGTGGACGCCGGCCAGTGGCAGGACACGCTCGGCAATCATCATCATTCTCCCGTAAACACCGGCGGACGCTTTTCGACGAATGCATTGATCGCCTCGCGGTTATCCGCGGTTTCATGGACGATCGCCTGATAGGCTGCGCTGAGTTCCAAAATATCGCTCATCCGGCTGTGCTGCGCCTCGCGCAGCAAACGCTTGGTCAGACGCAGCGCGCGCGGCGGGTTGCATACGATCCGCTCGGCAATGGCGATTGCACGGTCGAGCAGTTCCGCATCGGGCACGACGTCCGTGACCAGACCATATTCCTTTGCCTGCACCGCGTCAAAGCGGTCCCCGGTCAGGAACAGTTCGGCGGCGCGCGGATAGCCGAGTATCTTCTGGAGCAACCACGCCCCGCCGTCGCCCGGAACGATGCCGACCTTGATAAAACTGCACGCGAATTTCGCGCTCTCGGCAGCAATGCGGATATCGCAGGTGCAGGCGAGATCGGCGCCGAGGCCGATTGCATGGCCGTTCACCGCGGCGATCATCGGCACCTCGCAGTCCATCAGCGCACGGATCACCGCTTGCACGCCCTTGCGATAGTTCGCGCGGGTGGAATCGGGCTGGTCGAGCACGCCGATGCCTTGGCGGTCCTGCATACCCTTGAGGTTACCGCCCGCGCTGAACGCCTTGCCGCTGCCGGTCAGGATGATCGCGCTAACGCTGCGGTCGTCGCCGAGGGTACGGAGCGTATCGATGATGTCCTGACAATCTTCGTGGGTGCCGATCGCATTCATGCTCTCGGGCTTGATCATCGTCAGGATCGCGATCTTGCCTCGCCGCTCGACACTCAGAAATTCGCCCATCTTCAATTATCCTTTGCTGACTAACCAAAGCTATTGCATGGCTGGTGCGACATGCAAGGCTTTGCGCTCTATCCTTTCGATCCGCCCGGCGACATTGCCGCACTGCGCGCCGATTTGCGGGCATGGCTTGCGGCGAACCAGCCGCAGGACGACGTGGTTTCTCGGGCGAACTGCTGGGCAAGTTTCGATCCCGATTTCAGCCGCGCATTGGGTGCGGCGGGGTACATCGGCATGACATTGCCGGCCCGATATGGCGGCGGCGACCGGCATCCGCTGGAACGCTATGTCGTGATCGAGGAACTGCTCGCAGCTGGCGCCCCGGTCGGCGCGCACTGGATCGCCGACCGTCAAACCGGACCGCTTATTCTCCGTTACGGTAGCGAAGAACAGCGCCAGCGTTACCTGCCCGGAATTGCGGCGGGCGAGCTTTACGCCTGCATCGGCCTGTCCGAACCCGGCGCCGGCTCCGATCTCGCCGCTGTCCGCACGAGCGCGCGCGAAACGGCAGAGGGCTGGCGGGTCAATGGCCAGAAGATATGGACCACCGGCGCGCATTTCTCGCACATCATGCTGACGCTGGTTCGGACCGAGGAAGACAGCGAACGCAACGCCGGACTCAGCCAGTTGCTGATCGACCTCGATACCGCCGGCATCACGATCCGGCCGATCATCGATATGGCGGGCAACCATGACTTCAACGAAGTCTTTTTCGACGATGTGCTCGTGCCGCACGGCGCGCTCGTCGGCGAACGGGGGCAGGGATGGAAGCAGGTCACCGCCGAACTCGGGCTCGAGCGCTCGGGTCCCGAACGCTATCTGTCGAGCCACGCGCTGCTCGTCGCGCTGATCGACGCAGCGGGTCCCGATCCCCACCCGGCGCTCGCGACTTTGATCGGCGAACTCACCGCCGAGATGTGGACGCTGCGCCAACTCTCGATGTCGACCGCGGCGAAGCTGGCCGCCGGCGAGGATCCGATGGTCGAAGCGTCGGTGGTCAAGGAACTCGGCAATGCCTTCGAACAAGACATGCCGCGCCGCGTGCAGGCGATCGTGACAAGCGGTTGGGACGATCAAGATGATCTCGCAAAGCTTCTTCGCGCCCTCCTCATCGCATCGCCCAGCTTCTCGCTGCGCGGCGGAACGCGCGAGGTGATCCGCGGGATCATCGCACGCGGGTTGGGCCTGAGATGAGCGCGGCACGCGACATACTCTGCGATACGGCGCGCGCGGTCTTCGGCGAAGCCGTGACAGCGGGGATCGCTCCGGTCGAGGAAGCGGGCTTTGGCCTGCTGCTTGTTCCCGAAGAGGATGGCGGGTTCGGCGGCGATTGGGGTGACGCGAATGCGGTGCTGCAAATCGCCGGTGTGGTCGTGCCGGATCTCCCGGTCGCCGAGCTGATCGCCGACGAAGCACTCCAGCCTGCGGCAACGGTGAGCCTGATGGCGGGCGCGATGGGGCAAGCGCTTTCGCTCTCAATCGACCATGTGAACATGCGGCAGCAATTCGGCCGGCCACTCGGCAAGTTCCAGGCGGTGCAGCAATCGCTTGCGGTAATGGCGTGCGAGGTGCGCGCCGTCGAAGCCGCCGTGGCGGCGCTGGCGACACGCCTCGATGCGGTGAGCCTCGATCCGTCAGCCGCCGATTTCGAAATCGCGGCAGCGAAGCTCCGTGCCAATCGCGCCGTCGGCGTCGTCACCGCGATTGCGCATCAGGTGCATGGCGCGATCGGCTTTACCGAGGAATACGACCTCCACCGGGTGACCGTCCCGCTGATGCGCTGGCGCGGCGCGCACGGAAACGATGCCTTTTGGGCGGCGCGGCTGGGCCGTCAGGTTGCCGGCTTTGGCGGGCGCGGCCTCTGGGAAGCGATGACCGCGCGCGGCGCCTAGGCGTTAGCGTAGCGCGCCACCTTCGCGGAGGGCGGTGATCTTTTCGGCATCATAACCCAGCCTCGCCAACACCGCGTCACCATCGGCGCCGACCGCCGGCGCCGGGCGCGGCGTGTCGTTGACCGTCGCCGAATAGCGCGGGGCGGGGGCGGGCTGGACCGCGCCGCCGACGGTCAGGAAAGTTTCGCGCTCGACATTATGCGGATGTTGCGGCGCTTCGCACAGCGACAGGATCGGCGCGAAGCAGACGTCGGTCATTTCCATGATCGCGCACCATTCGTCGCGCGTCTTCGTCTTGAACAACGCGGTCAGCTTTTCCTTGAGCGCCCCCCATTTCGACGGGTCGAGTTGCGCATCGAAATCGGCGTCATCGACCAGCCCGGTCTTCTCACGCAGCAGCGCATAGAATTGCGGCTCGATCGACCCAATCGAGATGAACTTGCCGTCGGCGCAGGCATAGCTGTCGTAAAAATGCGCCGCGCCGTCGAGCATGTTGACCCCGGCTTCGTCCTTGAGCCGGCCTGCGGCGTGGAAGCCCCACGTCATACCCGCGAGCAGCGCCGAGCCGTCGGTCATCGCGCAATCGATCACCTGACCTTCGCCGGTCTTGGCGGCGTGGACGAGCGCGCTCGACATGCCGAACGCGAGCATCATCCCGCCGCCGCCGAAATCGCCGACATAGTTGACCGGCGGGACGGGCTTTTCGCCCGCACGGCCGATGCCGTGGAGCACCCCCGACAGCGAGATATAATTGATGTCGTGCCCCGCCGCCTGCGCATAGGGTCCAAACTGGCCCCAGCCGGTCATGCGCCCGTAAACGAGCTTTGGATTATCGGCGAGCAGCACGTCGGGCCCAAGTCCGAGCCGCTCCATCACGCCCGGCCGATAGCCCTCGATGATCCCGTCGGCACTTTTGCAAAGCTCGCGAGCGATCTGCACGGCCACGGGATTTTTCATGTTGAGCGCAATCGACGTGCGGTTGCGGCTCAGCGGATCGCGCGGGTCCATGAAGCCGCCGGGGCGATCGATACGGATCACTTCGGCGCCATGGTCGGCGAGCATCATGCCGCAAAAGGGGCCGGGACCGATGCCGGCAAATTCGATGATCCTGATACCCTTCAGCGGCCCGGCCATGATGCTCTCCTGTTCCTCAGATACGTTCGATAATGATCGCGGGCGCCATGCCGCCGGCCGCGCACATGGTGACGAGGCCATAGCGGCCGCCCGAGCGTTCGAGTTCGTCGAGCGCGGTGCCGATCAGGATCGAACCCGTCGCACCAATCGGATGGCCGAGCGCCATAGCGCCGCCGTTGATGTTCACCTTCTCGCGGTCGAGATCGAGGTCGCGGATGAACTTTTCGGCGACGACCGAGAAAGCTTCGTTGATTTCCCAGACGTCGATGTCTTCCTTCGTGAGGCCGGCCTTTTCGAGCACCTTCTTCGCCGCCGGAACGGGGGCATTGAGCATCAATGTCGGATCGTCGCCGATATTGGCGTAAGCGACGACGCGGGCACGCGGCTTCAGACCATGCTTGTCGGCATAATCCTTCGACGTCAGCAGCAGCGCCGCCGCACCGTCGACGACGCCCGACGAGTTGCCCGCATGGTGAAAATGCTGGATTTCAACGTCGGGGTAGCGACGATTGACCTGCTTGCGGAAGGTGAAGCCGCCGCCAAGGTCGAAATCGGCAAGGCCGGTAAAGGCGGGCTTCAGCGACGCGAGGCCTTCGGCGGTAGTTTCGGGCCGCGGGAATTCCTCATGGTCCAGCGCGACGCTGCCGTCGGGATTGAAAACCGGCACGACCGACTTGGCAAAGCGGCCTTCCTTGATTGCGCGGTCAGCGCGCTGCTGGCTGACCAGCGCCAGTGCGTCGAGCGCCTCGCGGCTGATCCCTTCGATCGTCGCGATGGCATCGCCGCACACGCCCTGATGCGATTGCGGATGCAATTCGTCGAGCGCTTCGTGGCCCGATCCCATCAGCCGCGGCGGCAGACCGGCGTTCGCCTGTTCGGCGGCAAAAGCGGTCGTATAGCTCATCATCTCGGTACCGCCGGCGATGACGCAATCTTCCATGCCGCTCATCACACTGGCAGCCGCAAAATTGACCGAGCTGATCCCGCCGCCGCAGAAACGGTCGAGCGTCGTACCGCTTGCCTTGGTATCATAGCCGGCCGAAAGCGCCGCCATGCGGCCCAAATCGCCGCCCTGCTTGCCGTTCTGGCTCGAGGTCGACCAGACGATGTCGTCGACCGTCGCGGTGTCGAGATTGTTGCGATCGCGGATCGCGCCGAGCACGGTCGCGGCGAGATGTTGGGGGTGAAGGTGCGACAACGCGCCCTTGCCGGGCTTGCCGACTCCGCGGGGGGTGCGAACGGCGTCGATGATATAGGCTTCGGCCATGAAAATATTCCTTTCGGTCGGGGAGTTAGCGGGGAGCCATGCGAATCGCGCCGTCGAGGCGGACCGCCTGGCCGTTGAAATAGGTGTTGCGGACCATTTCCATTGCGAGGCTCGCATATTCCTCGGCCTTGCCGAGGCGCTTGGGGAAGGGAACCGAGGCTTCGAGGCTCTCTTTCACCTTTGGATTCATATTGCCGAGCAGCGGGGTTCCGAACACGCCGGGCATGATCGAATTGACCCGGATGCCGAGGTCCATAAGGTCGCGCGCCATAGGCAGGACGAGGCCGTTGACCCCCGCCTTGGCAGATCCATAGATGACCTGCCCGATCTGCGCGTCCTGCGCCGCGACCGACGCGGTGAAGATGATCGCGCCGCGCTCGCCGTCGTCCATTTCGGGAAGGTTCGCCATGCCTTCGGCGGCGATCGATCCGATGCGATAGCTGGCGGTCAGGATGCCCGCGACACCAAAGGCATAATCCTCGGTCGAGGTGCGGCGAAACTTGCCCGTATCCTTGTCATAGGCGAGCGTCTTGCCGCGGCGCGAGGTCATCGCGCAATGGACGCAGACGCGTTCCTGACCGTGCGCCGCGCGCGCCTTGGCATAGCCGTCCAGTACCGATTGCTCGTCGGTGATGTCGACACGCACGAACAGCCCGCCGATCGACGCCGCGACTTCCTCACCGAGCGCGTCGTTGATGTCGAAAATAGCGACCTTCACACCCGAAGCGGCAAGCGCTTCGGCGGTCGCACGGCCGAGACCCGATGCGCCGCCCGTGACGACCGCTGATATACTGCAATCGATTTTCATGCGCGCGCCTCCTCAGGCCGGAATCTGGTTAAACGGGATGCCCTTGTCGGGGCGATGGTCCTGCGGCAGGCCAAGAACTTTTTCGGCGATCGTGTTGAGCAGCGTCTCATCCGACCCGCCGGCGATGCGGCCGGTAGGCGCGTTGATCCAGCTCGACGCCCAATCCTCCTTTTGCGAGGCATGTTCGTCGAAAAGGAACCCGTCGCTGCCCTGAAGGTCTATCGCGAGCTCGGACAGCTTCTGGCGCGAGCGCACCGCGACCAGCTTGTTGAGCGAGCCTTCGGGCCCCGGCACCATGCCCGCCTGCATCATCAGCCGGGCGCGCACGTTGATCGAATCGAGGCCCGAGCGCATCGCATGGTTGCGCGCGATCTGCTGCCGGATGCGGCCATCCTCGATCGCCGGGCGACCATTGAGCTGCACCGATTTCGCCAGATCGACGAATAGGTCGAGATGCGGGCCGAAACCCGCGCTGTCGGTCGCGACATAGCGCTCGATCATCAGCGTCGCGATGGCGACCGCGAAACCGCCGCCGACGGGCGACATACGATGGTCGTCGCTGATCTTCACATCGTCGAAGAAGACCTCGTTGACGTGGCTGTCCCCGCCCGCGAGCTTGATCGGGCGCACCGTCACCCCCGGCGCCTTCATATCGACCCAGAAGTAAGTGAGCCCCTTGTGTTTCGGCACATTGGGATCGGTGCGCACGACGATGACGCCATAGTCGCTGTAATGCGCCCAGCTCGTCCACACCTTCTGCCCGTTGATCTTCCACCCGTTGCCGTCGGGCTCGGCCTTGGTGCGCAGGCCCGCAAGGTCCGATCCGCCCGAGGGTTCGGAAAAAAGCTGGCACCAGATTTCCTCGCCCTGCAGCGCCTTCAGCACGCGCTCCTTGACGAACTCCTTGTCGCTGCCGAACTGCATCAGCACCGGCACCGGCATGCCGAGCGAGATGCCGAAATAGAAGCTCGGGAAGCCGTGCTTCATTTCCTCGGCGTCGAAGGTCACCTTTTCGAGATGCCCGAGGCCCTGGCCGCCATATTCGGTCGGCCAGTTGATCCCGGCATAGCCCGCGTCGAATTTCGCTTTCTGGTAACGACGGCCGAGGGCGAGATCGTCGGCTTCGGACAGGCCCTTGCGCGCGTCGCGGCCAAAGGTCGGCGCCATCGAGGCGAGCCACGCCGCGGCCTTCGTGCGATAGGCTTCGAGATCGCTCATGCTGCTTCTCCCGCCAGCTGACCGACAAGGACATCTTCCCAGAACAGGGTGCTTCCCTGCTCGATCGCAAGGCTGCGCGCCCGCCGCATATGAAGATGCAGGCCGATTTCCCACGTCACACCGATGCCGCCGTGAATCTGGATGCAATCGCGCGCCGCGGTATCATAGGCTTCGGTCGCCGACAGGCGCGCCGCCGCGGCGGCGGTAATGAAATCAGCGGCGCCTTCGCGTGCCGCGGCGTGGATGCAGTTCGCACGCGCCAGTTCGACGAGTCCGTAAAGCTCGGCGATGCGGTGTTTCACCGATTGAAAAGCGCCGATCGGCTGGCCGAACGCCTTGCGCGTCAGCGCATAGTCGCGCGCAATTTCCATGAGCGCTTCGGCGCCGCCGGTCTGTTCGTGCGCGGTGACGACGGATTGCAGCGCCAGGATGTGGAGCGCGGCATCGCGCACCGCATCGCCGACGACAAGCGTTTCGGCAGGCGCACCGACAAAGCCAAGGTCGGCAATCAGGCGGCTGTTATCGAAGCTGGCGACGGCCGAGCGCTGTGCGTCGGATAGATCGACGAGCGCGAGCATCGGCGCGTCCGGGCCGCTCGCAAGTATGATCGCGACATCGGCAGCGAGCCCGCCCGACACACCGCTCGCCGTCCCGTCGAGCCGGTCGCCGGCGAAAATCGCGTCGGGTCGGCCGGGCAGCGCGTCAGGACCAGCCGCAAAAGCGATAGCGCCGATGATTTCGCCGCTCGCCAGCCCCGGCAGCCAGCGCATCTTTTGCGCATCCGATCCGAAGAGTTCGATCGCTTTCGCCGCACCGAAACTCGATGTCAGGAACGGCGCTCCGCTGATGCTGCGCCCCGCCTGATGCGCAATCAGGCCGAGTTCGATCAAGCCAAGCCCCAGGCCTCCATCGGCTTCGGGAAGCGCGAGCGCGGTCCAGCCCTGCTCCTTTGCCGTGTCCCAGAAGGGGCGATGATATTCACCGACACGTTCAAGGAGCGGCAGTAGTGCATCTTTGCTGACCCGCGCTTCCAGAACGCGCCGCGACTCGGTCGCGATCGCCTGCTGGCCTTCGTCGTAGAGGATCGTCATGCGCGCACCCGTCCTTCTCCCTTATCTTGTCCGGCCAGTGAACCGGACGTTGACGTAAACGTCAAGCGTTTTGACGTTACGCTTTTTCCGGCACAACTGGCGGGTGTGTCAGGCGAGCCCGGCCTTCCAGTCGCGGCGGATCTTCTTGGCGAGGCTCCATTTGTGGACCTCGGTCGGGCCGTCGTAGATGCGGAACGCGCGAACCTCGCGGAACACTTGCTCAACGATCGTCCGGTCGGTGACCCCGGTGCCGCCCATCACCTGGACGCAGCGGTCGGCGATGCGCATCAGCGCCTCCGACACCGCGACCTTCGCCATCGAGCTTTCGACGGTGCCGAGCGATCCGGTGTCGAGCACGCCCGCGCACCAGTCGATCATCAGTTCGGCCTGTTTCAGGTCGATCATATTCTCGGCGAGCATGAAGCCCACCCCCTCATGCTCGATCAGCGGCTTGCCGAACGCTTCGCGGCGGTTGGCGTAGTCGGTCGCGATCTCGTGCGCGCGGATGCACGCGCCCAGCCAGCGCATGCAGTGCGACAGGCGGGCAGGGGAGAGACGGACCTGCGCATAGCGAAAGCCTTCGCCGGCCTCGCCCAGCATCTGGTCGGCGGGGACGCGCAAATTGTCGATCGTCAGCGTCGCATGGCCGCCCGGCATCGAGCTGTCGATCGTATTGGGGACATGATCGATACGGATTGCGGGGTCGGGCAGGTCGACGAGGAACATGCACGCTCCCTGTTCGGACTTTGCCATCACGATCCCGACGCGCGCGCCCTGCGCGCCGGTGATGAAGGTCTTGCGACCGTTGATGACCCAATGATTGCCGTCGGGATGGCACGTCGTCTTCATCATCGACGGATCGGAGCCGGCGCCGCCGTCTTCGGCGGGTTCGGTCATGAAGAAGGCCGAACGGACGCGCCCCTCGACCATCGGCTTCAGGAAACGCTCCTTGAGTTCTGCGCTGCCTTCCTTGCCGAGCAGGTACATATTGCCCTCGTCGGGCGCCATCGTGTTGCAGGCGAGCGGGCCGAGCGGTGACAGGCCGCTCTTGATAAGCACCACCGCGGTCTCGCGCTGGTTGAGATGACTGCCGTCGTCGAAGATGTGCGGCGTGAGCACGCCCGCGGCGCGTGCATGTTCGCGCATCTCCATCACCAGTTCGTCGGTCGGAGCGTCATGATGGTCGCGGCGCGGATCGCTCTCATAGGGAACTACAATTTCGCGCACGAAGGCTTCGACCTTTGCGGCCATGGCCAGCGCCCGATCCGATATGCCTTCACCCGCCGTCATTCCGATTCCCTTCGTTACCTAACTTTCTTGCCAGTCAACCCGACGTTGACGTAAGCGTCAAGTTATTTCATGGACGATCGCGAAGATGCCGTAAGGGCAGTATCGCGCAGGAGAGATCGAAATGGCTTTCAAGACACGCATTACCGAAATGCTGGGCATCGAGCATCCGATCGTCCAGGGCGGGATGCAGAGCGTCGGCTATGCCGGACTGGCGAGCGCAGTGTCGAACGCCGGCGGCCTTGGGATCATCACGGCACTGACGCAGCCGAGCCCCGAAGCGCTGCGCGAGGAAATCGAAAAGTGCCGGTCGATGACCGACAAGCCGTTCGGCGTGAACATGACCGTGTTCCCGACGATGAACGCCCCCGATTACAAAGCCTATGCGCAGGCGATCATCGACGGCGGGATCAAGATCGTCGAGACCGCGGGAACGCAGGCGGTGCGCGAAATCTGGGAAATGCTGAAGCCGCACGGCGTCACGATCCTCCACAAATGCACCGCGGTGCGTCACGCGCTGTCGGCCGAACGCGCGGGCTGCGACATCATTTCGATCGACGGCTTCGAATGCGCAGGCCACCCCGGCGAGGACGATATTCCGGGCCTGATCCTGATCCCCGCCGCCGCCGACAAGGTGAAGATTCCGATGCTCGCGTCGGGCGGCTTCGGCGATGGCCGCGGCCTCGTCGCGGCGCTGTCGCTCGGCGCCGAGGGCATCAACATGGGCACGCGCTTCTGCGCCACGGTCGAGGCGCCGATCCACGACAATGTGAAGCAGGCTTATGTCGACAATGACGAACGCGGCAGCTTCCTGATCTTTCGCAGCCTCAAGAACACAGCGCGCGTCGGCAAGAGCGACGTGAGCGAAGAGGTGGTGCGCCGCCTCGCCGTGCCCGATGCCACCTTTGCCGACGTCGCCGAACTGGTGAACGGCAAGGCTGGCCGCGAACTGCTTGAGACCGGAGATCTGACGAAAGGCGTGTTCTGGGCCGGCATGGTGCAGGGGTTGATCCACGACATTCCCACGTGCCAGCAACTGATCGACCGGATCATCGCCGAGGCCGATGCGATCGTCGACCAGCGGCTCGCGTCGATGCGCGCGTAAACAAGCCCGCCACGCTAGCGCGTCGCGTCCGCATTCGATATGATCCGATTCTTCGCAACTTGATCACATCGAAAGCCGCCGGCGCCCGCGCCCGCTGGCGCGGCAAGGGGGATTTTTGAGCCTCATCGAATATAAGGGCTTCGGCGGCGTCCCTCTGTCGGCCGACATGCTGGGCGACGAAAACGATCCCGCCGTGCTGCTCATTCCCGACGTCGGACAGGGCCGCGCCGCGTGGCGCGGCGTCGCCGATGCGCTGGTGCTTTCGGGGCGCCGCATCGTCAATCTAGACCTGCGCGAAGCCGGCGAAGCGGACGGACTGGCGCCGCATATCGAGGATCTGCGCGCGGTGCTCGCGCAAATGGGTTCGCGCCCCGTCGTCGTGACCGCCGGGCGCGGCGGATGGATCGCGACGCGCGCACTGGCGCTCGATGGCGCCCTGCTTGCCGCCGGGTTGGTGCTGGTCGACATGCCGGTCGACGAAGACGCGATCGCGAACGATGTGCCCGCGCGGCTCGCGGTCCCGGCGCTCGTCGTCCACGGCGGCTTTTCACCCGCGCAGTGCAGCGCGGTCAGCGACACGTTCAACGCCGCGCTACCCATCGGCGAGAGCGTCGACATCAACGAATGCGATCTGGAACTCGCGTCCGACCGCAAGGAAGCGCTGCTCGGCCAGCTGCTCGAATTCCTTGAACGGCGCCAGCCGCGCGAGGCGATGGAGTTCAAGGCCGGATCGGACCCGCGCACGCTGCGCGACGCGATGGGCTGCTTCGCCACGGGCATCACGATCGTCACTGCGCTCGACAACGCGGGAACGCCGGTCGGCCTCACCGCGAACAGCTTCACCTCGGTCTCACTCGATCCGCCGCTGCTACTGGTGTGTATTGCCAACACCGCGGGAACCGCGCCAGCGCTGCGCGAAGCCGCGCATTTCGGCGTGAACGTGCTGCAGATCGGCCAGCAACCGACGTCGAACCGCTTCGCCGCGAAAGGCGAGGACCGCTTCGCCAATCAGCCGTGGGCGCCGGGCCAGACGGGCGTGCCGCTGCTCGGCAGTTCGCTGGTCTCGTTCGAATGCCAGCACGAATCGCTGCACGAGGCGGGCGATCATTTCATCCTGGTTGGCCGGGTCGTGCGCGCGCAGTTCGAACCGCACCGCGATCCTTTGCTCTATTTCCGCGGAAAATACCGGCGACTGCATTTCGCCTGACTGGCGGACAGGGTGGGATTCGAACCCACGGTGAGCTTGCACCCACGGCGGTTTTCAAGACCGCTGCCTTAAACCACTCGGCCACCTGTCCGCACGGCGTCGCCATAGCGCGTGATCCCCTTGCGGCAAGCGAAACCTTGCCCGTTCGGCCCGCCCCGCGAATGACTCGCTTTGTCTCGCGGGAACCTAGTCAAGCCGCTCGCATCTGTGCGACACACGTCTTATGGTGGGGACATGATGCACGCTATAGGTCTCAGAATCGGACGCCTTTTCAAATTTGTCACGGCGTTTCTGTCGGCATGGATGCTCACCGCGTCGGCGCCGCTCCATGCACAGAGTAGCGAGTCGGGATTCGACACCTATGTCCAGTCGCTTTGGCCGAAGGCGCAGGCGCGCGGCGTGTCGCGCACGACCTTCGACCGGGTGACCGCAGGGCTGACCTATAATCCGCGCGTAGTCGCGCTCGATCGTGACAACCTTGGCAGCCCGCCGAGTCCCAACACACCGATCCCGTCGTTCGCGCCTTACAAAGCAAAACATGTCGACGCGGCGCGCATCGGCGGCGGCCGCCGCGTCCATGACCGGCTGCTCCCCCTCCTGTCGCGGATCGAGCAGCGCACGGGCGTTCCGACCAGCATCATGATCGCGATTTACGGCCATGAAACCGCCTATGGCCAGGTCACCGGCAATTTCGACCTACCCGAAGCGCTCGCGACGCTCGCCTATGAAGGGCGCCGCCGCAGCCTGTTCGAACCCGAACTGATCGCGACGATGGTGATGGTCGAACGCGGCGTGCCGCGTAGCGCGCTCAAGGGCAGCTGGGCCGGGGCGTTCGGCTATCCGCAATTCCTGCCGTCGGTCTATCTGCAGGTTGCAGAAGATGGCGACGGCGACGGCGTCGCGCGCATCTGGTCGAGCGAGGCCGATGCGATCGAATCGATCGGCTCCTACCTTCGCCGCGCCGGGTGGCGGGCAGGGCAGCCTTGGGGTGTCGCGGTCACCGTTCCCGCGGGCTTCAATCGCAGCGCTGTGGCCAATCGCCTGAGCCCGACACGCTGCCCGCGCGTTTTCGATCGCCACAGCCGCTGGCGCTCGATGGCCGAATGGCGCGCCGACGGCATCGCGCCGCTTGGCGGGCGCTGGCCCGACGGCAATGTGCAGGCGACGCTTCTCGAACCCGATGGCCCCGGGCGAACGGCTTATTTGCTGACCGGTAACTATCGTGCGATATTGGACTATAATTGTTCCAACTTTTACGCACTGTCTGTGGGGTTGCTGGCGGATGAAATCGATCGTTAGGGGCGGGGGCCTGATGGCCGGAGCGATGCTGATGCTCGCCGGTTGTGGTAGTGTGGATGGCAAGCGCCAGGGTGGGCCGACGGCAAGCCCGACGCCTGCATCTTCGGTCGCGGGCGTGGCCGATGTGCCGGTCAAGGTCGGCGATCCCTATTCGGTCGGCGGCATCACCTATACGCCCGCCGATATCCCCGACTATGACGATGTCGGCTATGCCAGCTGGTATGGCGAGGAACTCGCCGGGCAACCCACCGCGAATGGCGAGACTTTCGACCCCGCGGGCATTTCGGCGGCGCATAAGACGCTGCCGCTGCCGAGCTATGTCGAGGTCACCGCGCTCGATACCGGGCGGACGATCCTCGTTCGCGTCAACGACCGCGGCCCGATGGTCGGCGACCGCCTGATCGACCTGTCGCGCGGCGCCGCCGAACAATTGGGCCTGACCGACGGCGTCGCCGCGGTCCGCGTCCGCCGCACCAATCCGCCCGCGGCCGAACGCGCGCAGCTTCGTTCGGGCAAGCCCGTTCCGGAACGGATTGCAACACCCGAATCGCTGCTGGCGATCCTGCGCAGCAAGGCCAAGGCGCTGCCGGTGCCCAAGACCGCGGTCGCTGCGGCAACGCCGGTCGCCGCTCAGCCCGCCGCGCCGATAGCATCGGGCAAGGCCAAGCCCGGTGACGACCGCTTCGTCGTCGAAGGACCGGGGACCACGAAACCTGTACCCAAGCCCGCACCGGCAGCAACGGCGATCAAACCCGCGGCGCCAGTAGCGGGGAAATACGCCATTCAGGTCGGAGCGTTCAGCAGCGAACCCCGTGCCAATGCGGCCGCCAAATCGGTCGGCGGCCATGTCACCAAGGCAGGCACTCTGTGGCGCGTGCGCGTCGGCCCCTTCGCAAGCGACGCCGAAGCGCGAGGCGCCCTCGGCAAAGTCAAAGCCAAAGGCTTCCGCGACGCGGTGGTCCAGCGCGACCGCTGACGAGCCTGCGCGTGGGGAGGCAAGGCATCATCGTGAAGGGCGGGGCGGCGGGTCTGACCGCGCTCGCACTGACGCTGGCTTTTCCGGCGGCATCGGCAGGCGACGCCCGCCCCAAAAGCGCGCCGGCCAAAAATACTCCCGCGAGCCGCCCGCTCTATGTCACGCAAGCGCCGATCGTCTTGCTCAAGGATCTCGATTCGGGCGCGATCCTCTTTTCGCGCGGCGCCGACAAGCGCTTTGCCCCGGCGTCGATGGCGAAGGTGATGACCGCCTATGTCGTGCTCGACCTGATCAAAAAGGGCGATCTCGCGCGCGACAAGCAATTCACCGTCGGCGAGGCGACGTGGAAGAAGTGGAACGGCAGCAGTGGCGGATCGACGATGTTCCTGCGCCCGAACGAAAAAGTCTCGGTCGACGAACTGCTCAAGGGACTGATCACCGTCTCGGGCAATGATGCGGCAGCGGTTCTCGCGGTCGGCATCGACGGCAGCGAGGACGCATTCGTCAAAAGAATGAACGTCGTAGCGGCTAAAATTGGGATGACATCGAGTCGCTTTGGAACGCCGAGCGGCTGGCCCGACGGCGGCGTCACCAAAGTCAGCGCCGCCGATCTCATCACGCTTGCCGACCGGCTGATCCGCGACCATCCGGATGGCTATAGTCGCTATTTCTCGCTGCCGAAGCTCCAGCACGGCAAGTCGCCCGAAGGCAAACCGATCATCCAGCCCAACCGCAACCCCATTCTCGGGCGTTTCGAAGGGGCCGATGGCCTGAAAACCGGCCACACCGCCGAAGCCGGCTATTGCTTCCTCGGTTCGGCGAAGCGGAATGGCCGCCGCCTGATCATGGTGGTCGCCGGCATGAGCAGCGAAAAAGCGCGGCGCGACGAGGCCGAGCGGCTGATGAAATGGGGCTTCGAAGAATGGGAGGGAAGGGAACTCGTCCCCGCGGGCGCCAGCCTCGGCCGGATCGACGTCCGAAAGGGCGCCATTCCAACGGTCGCCACCCAAGCCGGTATCGCGGTACGGATGACGGTTCCCAAGGACTATGAGGGCGGCTATCGCGCGGTGATGCGTACACGAGCCCCCATCGCCGCGCCGCTCACGCGCGGGACGCCGGTCGCCGACCTCGTCGTCACGCCCGACGGCCTGCCATCGCAGACCACGCCGCTGATCGCCGCCGCCGATGTGGCCGAGGGTGGCTGGTGGGCGCGTGCCCGAACGGGATTCTACCGGCTGACCGGACTGTGATCGGGCGATTCATCACGCTGGAAGGCGGCGAGGGGGTCGGTAAATCCACCCAGATACGCGCACTCGCGGCCGCGATCGAGGCGCGCGGTATCGAAACCGTCGCGACCCGCGAACCCGGTGGCAGTGCGGGCGCGGAGGCGATCCGCGCACTGCTGATGGAGGGAAGCGACGACCGCTGGGATGCGCGTAGCGAGGCCCTGCTCTTCGCCGCTGCGCGCGCCGATCATGTCGCGCGGACGATCCGTCCCACACTCGAACGCGGCGCGTGGGTGCTCTGCGACCGTTTCGTCGATTCGAGCCGTGCCTATCAGGGCGGCGGCGGCGGCATCACCGACGCCGACCTCCTGACGCTGCACGGTTTCGGTTCGATGGGCTTGCTGCCCGACCGCACTTTCCTGCTCACCGTCAGCGCTGACGAAGCGACACGGCGGTTGACCGAACGTGGCGGAAGCGACCGCATGGGCAACAAGCCCGCCGACTATCAGACCCGGCTCGCGGCGCGCTTTGTCGAGATGGCGAAGGCCGAACCCGCGCGGTGGCGGATCGTCGATGCCGACGCGGCGGCATCGGATGTCACCGCGAGAATCCTCGCCGAACTCGCCGAATGGCTATGATGATCGGCCATCTGTGCGCCGAAAAGGCCTTTCTCGAGGCGTGGCAGGGCGGCCGCCTCCATCACGCATGGCTCCTTGCCGGACCGCTGGGAATGGGGAAGGGCCTATTTGCCGAACGCGTCGCGCGCTTTCTCGTGACCCATGGCCGCGGCGGCGACGGTCAGGCGATGAGTCTCGACGATCCAGGCGACGGTGCGGCAGCGCGCCTTGTTGACGCCGGAAACCATCCCGAGATTCTTCGCCTCGCGCGCCAGCCGAAAGACAAGACCAAGGAGCTCGCCCGCAACATCACGATCGAGCAGGTCCGGCAGATGATCCGCCGCCTGCACCTATCGCTATCGCTCGGCGAGTGGCGCGTGATCATTGTCGATGCGGTGGACGATCTGGAGACCGATGGCGCCAACGCGCTGCTCAAGACGCTCGAAGAGCCGCCGGCAAAAACGCTGTTCCTGCTCGTCAGCCATTCACCGGGGCGCTTGCTCCCGACAATCAGGTCACGGTGCAGAACGTTGCGTTTTCAACCGGTTGACCGTGACGTCATGACACCGTGGCTGCACGAGTTACGCCCCATGCTGGAGATGGCCGAGGTGCGCGCGATCGTCGCCGCATCGGGCGGCGTACCGGGCAAGGCGCTCGCACTGATCGACAGCGATGTCGCGGTGATGGAAAAGAAGCTTCTCGCCATTGCGACGAGTGGGGATCCGGAAAACCGGCTGCGCGAGGCGCTCGCACGCGAGGTCGGCGGGACAAGCAATCGCGCCCGGCTCGAACTGGTCATCGACATTGTTCCGGGGCTGCTCGCGCGTCTGGCGCGCGAACGGCCGGTGGCCGAGATCGCACCGATCCTCGCGCAGTGGGATCGCGTCCAGCGCACCGTTCGCGACGCGATCCGCGGGTCGTACGACGGCGCGATGGTCGGCTTCGAAATCGGCAATTGCCTAGCCGAATTGGCGCCGAGGACCAGATAATCGTCGCCCCTGCGAAGGCAGGGGCCGCGGGCAACCTTGCACTTGGCCGATGGCGGCCCCTGCCTTCGCAGGGGCGACGGATACTTCCCCTTCTGCGCCACACCCGCTAAGGCGCGCGCATGTCCGAAAATAGAGCCCCCTTCTACATCACCACCGCGATCAGCTACCCCAATGGTCGTCCGCATATCGGCCACGCTTACGAAGCGATCGCGACCGACGTCATGGCGCGTTTCCAGCGCGCGCGCGGCCGCGACGTCCGGCTGATCACCGGCACCGACGAACATGGGCTGAAAATGTTCCAGACCGCGCGCGATCAGGGCCGGGCCACAATCGATCTCGCCGATGAAATGTCGGGATATTTCCGTGAGATGTATGCCAGGCTGAATATCAGCTATGATAATTTCATGCGCACGTCGGATGCCGCGCACCACGCGGCGTCGCAGGCGATCTGGAAGGCGATGGAAGCCAATGGCGACCTTTACCTCGACCGCTACGAAGGCTGGTATTCGGTCCGCGACGAGGCTTTTTACGACGAAAGTGAACTGACCGACGGGGAAGGGGGCGTTCGCCTCTCGCCGCAGGGCACGCCGGTCGAATGGACCGTCGAGGAAAGCTGGTTCTTTAAGCTATCGGGGTATCAGGACAAGCTGCTCGCGCTCTACAACGACCAGCCCGATTTCATCCGCCCCGAAACTCGTCGTAACGAAGTGCTTCGTTTTATCGAGGGCGGGCTCAAGGATCTTAGCGTTTCGCGCACCAGCTTCGACTGGGGTGTGCCGGTTCCGGGCTCGCCGGGGCATGTGATGTATGTGTGGGTCGACGCCCTCACCACCTATCTCTCGGGCCTCGGCTATCCCGACCCGGACAGCGATTTCGGCAAATATTGGCCGGCGAACATTCACATGATCGGCAAGGATATTGTGCGTTTTCATGCAGTTTACTGGCCGGCCTTCCTGATGAGTGCAGGTCTGCCGCTGCCGCGCCAGGTGTTCGGCCACGGCTTCCTGCTCAACCGCGGGGAAAAGATGTCGAAGTCGCTCGGCAATGTCGTCGACCCAATGGCGCTCGCCGATCAGTTCGGCGTCGATCCACTACGCTATTATCTCCTTCGCGAAGTCAGCTTTGGCCAGGACGGCACCTATTCGGCCGAGGCGATCGTGCGCACCGCGAACGCCGATCTTGCAAACAGCTTCGGCAATCTCGCCCAACGCAGCTTGTCGATGATTTTCAAGAATTTGGAAGGCAAGCTTTCAGCCGACTATGCGCCCGCGCAAGACGATATCGATCTGCTCGCCGACCTCGCCGACATGGCGGCCGTGCGGCTGCCGCGCGAGTTTGAACAGCTCGCCTTCTCGATCGGCATCGAAGACTGGATCCGGGCGGTCTTCGCTTGCAATCAATATGTCGACACGCAAGCACCTTGGGCACTGCGCAAGACCGATCCTGAGCGCATGCGTGCGGTGTTGATGACCTTGTTCCAAGCCGTGCGCACGCTGGCGATCGCGATCCGGCCCGTCGTCCCGGCGGCGGCGGACAAATTGCTCGACCAGATGGGCATCGCCGCCGACGCGCGTGATTTTGCCGCGCTGGATGACAAGGACTGGCTGACGAAACTCGCCGCAAGCGGTTTTACCGTCGGTCAGCCCGTGCCGATCTTCCCGCGTCTCGAACTGCCCGCCGAGGAGAATGCGGGGGAAGGGGAGGCGTAATGCTCGTCGATTCGCACTGTCACCTCAATTACAAGGGCCTCGCCGAGCAGCAGAGCGAAGTGCTGGAACGCGCGCGCGCGAAGGGCGTCACCGCGATGCTCAACATTGCAACGCGCGAGAGCGAATGGGACGACGTGCTCGCCGCGGCCGAAGCGAACAAGGATGTGTGGGCGAGCGTCGGCATCCATCCGCACGACGCCGATCATCACCCCGACGTCGATACGTCAAAGCTCGTCCAACGTGCGGCGCACCCGCGCGTGATCGGGATCGGCGAAACCGGGCTCGACTATTATTACGACAAGAGCGACCGCACGCGGCAGCAGGACAGCTTTCGCCGCCATATCCACGCGTCGCAGCAAACCGGCCTGCCGATCATCGTCCATACGCGCGATGCCGAAGCCGACACGCTGGCGCTGCTCGGCGAAGAGATGGGCAGGGCAATATTCCCCGGTGTGATCCACTGCTTCACCGCCAGCGACGGTTTTGCCCATAAGGCGCTCGATCTTGGGCTCTTCATCTCGATTTCCGGGATAGTGACCTTCAAGAACGCCGCCGATCTCCAAGGCACAGCCAAATGGCTGCCGCAGGACCGGCTGCTGATCGAGACCGATTCCCCCTTCCTTGCCCCCGTCCCGCATCGCGGCAAAACTGGCGAACCCGCTTTCGTTGCCGATACGCTCGCTTTCCTTGCCAAGCTGCGCGGCGAGGACGAAGACGCGCTCGCCGCCGCGACAAGCGCCAATTTTTACGCGCTTTTCAACAAGGCGTGGCCATGATGTTCCACGCGTTATGAGGTTGAGAATTCTCGGCTGCGGAACATCTTCGGGGGTTCCGCGGATCGGCAACGACTGGGGGCAGTGCGACCCCGACAATCCCCGCAACCTGCGCAGCCGGGCGTCGATCATGGTGTCGCTCGGCGGCTTTCGCATCCTTGTCGACACCAGCCCTGATATGCGGTTGCAGCTGCTCGATGCCGGCGTCGGTGAAATCGATGCCGTCATCTGGACCCACGAGCATGCCGACCATACGCACGGCCTCGACGATCTGCGCCAGGTCATGCACCTGCGCCGGTCCGCCGTTCCCGTCTATGCGCGCGACCATGTGCTCGATATCCTCAAATGGCGCTTCACCTATGCCTTCGCGGGCAATGCCGGCTATCCGGCGTCGGTCGACCCGATCGATCTCCACGATCATCAGTCGATCGGGCCCATTGAAGTGTCGGCAATCGAAATGCCGCACGGGCCGATCAAGGCCAGCGGGCTGATCTTCAGCGATGGTGCGCACAAGATCGCCTATGCGACTGATTTTTCGAAATTTACTGACGACATGGTCGACTTCTTCCAAGGCGTCGACCTGTTCGTCATCGACGCGCTGCGCCGCTATCCGCATCCGACGCATCCGCATCTGGCGATGACGCTCGAAGGTCTTGCCAAGGTCGGCAATCCGCGCGCGATCATCACGCATATGGACAACACGATGGATTATGACGACCTTGCGGCCGAATTGCCGCCGGGTGTCGAACCCGGATATGACGGGCTGGAGGTGCAACTATGAGTGGCGACACAACCGTTCAAATCCTGTGGTTCGCCGGCGCGTTCACATTGGTCCTGAGTTCGTTGCTGGCACGACGCTTGCCAATGGCGGACTGGCTCAAAATGACGCTGGCGTGGGTGGCGATCTTTGGACTCGTATTCCTCGTCATCCGCACGTGGCAGATGATGACATAGCGAGGGCCTTGCCTCTCGTGGACCTCAGAACATTTAACATAATATATATTATCGGATAACCATATGGCCGAGACGGCAGCCCCATCCCCCATCGATCGTCTACTCGCCATCATGCGCAAGCTGCGCGATCCCGATGGCGGTTGCGAATGGGATCTGGCGCAGGATTTCTCGACCATCGCGCCGTACACGATCGAAGAAGCCTATGAGGTCGCCGACGCCATCACCGGCGGCGATCCTGCCGAGATTTGCGACGAGCTGGGCGACCTGCTGCTCCAAGTCGTCTTTCACAGCCAGATCGCGACCGATGATGGTCTGTTCGGTTTCGACGATGTCGCCAACGCGATCAGCGACAAGATGGAACGCCGCCATCCGCATATATTCGGCGGCGGCAAGGCCGACGATGTCCGCCAGCAATGGGAGCAGATCAAGGCGGCCGAGCGCACCGCCGATGGTCCCGCAAGCGCGCTTGCCGGCGTCGCGCTGTCATTGCCCGCATTGCTCCGCGCGCAAAAGCTGCAAGGCCGCGCAGCACGCGTTGGTTTCGATTGGCCCGACATCGATGGCCCGCGTGACAAGATTGCCGAAGAACTCGCCGAGGTCGCCGCCGCAACCACCGATGCCGAACGCCACGAAGAGGTCGGCGACTTGCTGCTCGCGGTAGTCAATTATGCACGCCACCTTGGCGTCGACGCCGAAGGCGCCTTGCGCGATGCCAACGCCAAATTCGCGCGGCGTTTTGCCGCCATGGAAGATCGCGCGGGTGGGAGCCTGTCGGGCCTGCCGCTCGACGCGCAGGAAAACCACTGGCTGGCGGTTAAGGCGTCGGAGCGTCCGTAGCCGGCCAGAGCCGTTCGAACCGCGCGCTGTCGGCGGGATCGAGCCGCACCGTCAGCACATGACCTTCCGCCTCGGGCTCGTCGGCCAGCACTTCGCCGCGGGCATGAAGCCACGCCGCCGCTTCGCCCTGGCTGTAAGACAGATAGATACGCTGCACCTTATGCAACGCGGTCAATTGTGACGCCATAAGGGTACGCGCGGCTTCGACGCCCTCGCCCGTTACGGCCGATATCACGGCGACGTCGGGGCGCCGCGCTGCCATTTCTTCAATGTCTGCCCGGCGGTCGCTATCCGCGGTGTCGATCTTGTTCCAGATTTCAATCTGCTGGATCACCGGCTGCGCATCGCCCTCCCCGCCTTCCTGCGGCCCGTTGACGCCAAGCGAATTCAAAATGGCGCGCACGTCGTCATATTGCGCTTCGCTGTCGGGATGAACGATGTCGCGGACATGGACGATCAGGTCGGCGGTGGTGACTTCCTCCAACGTCGCGCGGAACGCCGCGACCAATTCGGTCGGCAGGTCGGAGACAAAACCCACCGTGTCCGACAGGATCGCCTTGTCGATGCCGGGCAGCCGGATTTCGCGCATCGTCGGGTCGAGCGTCGCGAAAAGCATATCTTCCGCCATGACGTCACTTCCCGTCAACCGATTGAAGAACGTCGATTTTCCAGCGTTGGTATAGCCAACGAGCGCGACCACGGGCCACGGCGCGCGCTGCCGCTTCGATCGCTGCAGCTGACGCGTGCGCCGTGCATCCTCGAGGCTGCGCCGGATACGCGCCATGCGGTTGCGGATCATCCGCCGGTCGGCCTCGATCTGCGTTTCGCCCGGGCCACCGAGAAAGCCGAAGCCGCCGCGCTGACGCTCAAGGTGGGTCCAGCTGCGCACCAGCCGCCCCGCCTGATAATCGAGATGCGCGAGCTCGACCTGCAGCCGCCCCTCAGCGGTCGCGGCGCGCTCGCCGAAGATTTCGAGGATCAGCCCGGTGCGATCGATCACCTTCGTCCCGAACGCGGTCTCGAGATTGCGCTGCTGGATCGGGCTGAGCGCGGCATCGACGACGACCAACTGCACGCCCTTTGCCGCGATATCGGGCGTGATTGCATCGATCTGCCCGACACCGAGCAAAGTCGCGGCGCGCGTCTGCCGCAGCCGAAGCGTGTGTACCGCGACAACGTCGAGCCCGATCGCAAGCGCGAGTCCCCGCGCCTCCTCGGCGCGCGCGTCGAGGTCGCGCGCGAGGCGCTGGCTATGCCATTCGGGCACGACAATAAGCGCGGCAGCGCCGCGCGTTACCTCGTCTTCATTGTCGATTATCGGGTCGATCAGGCGTTGTCCGCTTCTGCGTCCGGCTCGCTGTCGGTCAGGTTGATCGGGCCGTTCGGCTGAACGGTCGAGATGGCGTGCTTGTAGACGAGCTGCACCTGGCGCTCGCGCTCGAGCAGCATGCAGAACAGATCGAATGCGACGATATCGCCCTGCAGCATCACGCCATTGACGAGGAACATCGTCACCGACTCATCCGACTTGCGCACGGCATTCAGGAACACGTCCTGCAACGCCTTGCCCTTGCTCGCCGGCGCATCGCGCAGATTGTCGCCGAGCAGCGACAGGTCGAAATCGTGCGACGGCATCACCGTCGAGATCGCGTGCTTGTAAACCAGCTGCGACTGCCCATCACGGCGGAGCAGCAGCGAGAAGTTGTCGAACCAGGTGATGATACCCTGCAGCTTGACGCCCTTGACCAGGAACATGGTCACCGGGGTCTTGCTTTTGCGGAGGGCGTTGAGGAAAATATCCTGGAGATTCTGGTTTTTATCGGACACATTTGCCTCCTGTTTTTGGCGGTAAAACCGCGGGTATGGTGCCGGTGTTCCGGCTATTGAGACCTTATTTCGCACGCAATATGCGGCAAAGGACGCGCAAGGTCTAGCGCAAAGCCGCTATCCCTCGCCGTCCGAACTCTCGGTAAGCCCCAAAAGTTTCAGTTTGCGGTGCAGCGCCGAGCGCTCCATGCCGATGAAGGTCGCGGTGCGCGAAATATTACCCGAAAAACGGTTGATCTGGATGCGCAGATATTCGCGCTCGAAATTCTCGCGCGCTTCCTTCAGCGGAATCGCGGTGATCGATTCCGAATGGGGCAAGATGTCGGTTCCGCCGCGCACCAGTTCGGACGGCAGCATATCGGCGTCGATCCGCGCGAGGCGGTCGCTCGGCGCCAAGATCATCACGCGTTCGATCACATTGCGCAGTTCGCGAACATTGCCCGGCCACTCATGCGCCTGGAGCGCCGCCATCGCCTCCGAACTGATTTCGGGCGGCGCGACACGGCGGTCGGCGGCATAACGACGGATATAATGATCGCAGAGGCTGGCGATATCGTCGCGCCGCTCACGCAGCGGCGGGATGTGCACGGGCACGACGTTCAGGCGGTAATACAGGTCTTCGCGAAAACGGCTTTCGGCAATTTCGGTCACCAGGTCGCGCGCCGACCCCGAAATGATCCGCACGTCGACGCGGATCATCGTGCGACCGCCGACGCGGGTAAAGCTCTGGTCGGTCAGGACGCGCAAGATCTTGCCCTGCGTCGTCAGCGGCATGTCGGCGACCTCGTCGAGGAACAAAGTGCCGCCATGCGCCTGCTCGAGCAGGCCGACGCGGATCGAACCATCCTCGGCTTCGGACCCGAACAATTCGGTCTCGACCGTCTCGGGATCCATTCTTGCCGAGGAAATGACGCGAAATGGCGCGTTCTGCCTGCCGCTCCATCCGTGCAGCACGCGAGCGGCGACCTCCTTGCCGACGCCGGGCGCCCCCGTAATCAGCACCCGGCTTCCCGTCCCCGCCACGCGCTTCAGCGTCGCGCGGACATTGTTGATCGCGGCGCTGGTGCCGGTCAGCTCGTCCGACGGGCCCGCCTTCTCGCGCAATTGCTCATATTCGAACTTCAGCCGCTCGCTCTCGGTCGCGCGCGCGACGAGGTGAAGCAGTCGCGACGCTTCGAACGGCTTTTCGATGAAATCGAACGCGCCGCGGCGGATCGCTGCGACCGCGGTGTCGAGGCCGCCATGGCCCGAAATGACGATGATCGGCAGCGTGGGATCGAAAGCCTTGATCGCCTCGACCAGCCCCAGCCCATCGAGCCGCGACCCTTGCAGCCAGACGTCGATCAGCGCCAGCGACGGCCGCCGCTGGCGGATCGCTTCCAGCGCGGAGTCGCTGTCCGACGCGGTGCGCGCCTCATAACCTTCGTCTTCCATGACGCCGGCGACGAGGTCGCAAATGTCGCGTTCGTCGTCGACGATCAGAATATCAAGCGCCATGATCTTCTCTGTCCTGCCGGTTCCGGATGCGTCCGGGAACCGATTCACTATGCCCCATGCCTTGTTCCCCGCCCTTGCCGGCCAACGGCCTCAACCGGTCGGGATGGAGCGTCAGGGTAACGCACGTCCCCTGCCCCGCCGGATTGTCCGAAAACTCCAGTTCACCATAATGTTGCTCGACGATCTTCTTGACGATTGCGAGCCCGAGGCCCGTCCCGCCCTGGCGCGTCGTCATATAGGGCTCGGCAATGGCGTCGCGCGCCTCGGGCAGCCCGATGCCGTCGTCGGAGACGCGAATGATGATCTCGCCATCCGCGCCCGAAAAAAGTTCGGCCGCAACATGTCCAGTGACAACCGATTCTGAATTTTTGTATTTTTCTTCAATTGCTTCGACAGCATTTTTAACAATATTCGTCATAGCTTGCGACAACAGACGGCGGTCGCAGACAAGCGGCTCGATCTCGGCGGGCGTCTTGACCGCGAACGCGATGTCAGGCTTTGCGACTTCGAACAGGAACACCGTCTGGCGCAGGATATCGCGGACGTCCTCGACCCCGAAGGTCGGTTTCGGCATCCGGGCAAAGCTGGAAAATTCGTCGACCATGCGCCGCATGTCGTGCACCTGCCGGATCACCGTGTCGGTGAGCTTGCGGAAGGTGGCACTATCGCCCTCGACCTTGTCGCCAAACCGCCGCTGGAGCCGTTCGGCTGCGAGCTGGATCGGCGTGAGCGGGTTCTTGATCTCGTGCGCGATGCGCCGCGCCACGTCGGACCAGGCGGCGCGGCGCTGATCGAGCAATTGCTGCGTGATGTCCTCGAAACTCAGCACAAAGCCGTCGCCCTGCGCCACAGCTTTCGCCGCCAGCGTCGCGGGCTCGGCATCCTTGCGCGAAAGCTGGACGATCGCCTCGCGCTCGTCGCTGATCAGCAGGCGCGCCAGTTCGGGCGCGACGTCGTCGAGCGGCTGCCCCGTCAGGCATTCGGCCGACTGGCAAATCAAGCGCTCGGCGGCGGCGTTGGCGAGCAGGATGCGGTGATCGGCATCGACCGAAACCACCGCCGACGAGACGCCGCTGAGCACCGCCTCGATGAAGCTGCGCCGGGCTTCGAGTTGCTCGTTCACGCTGACGAGCGCGCCGGTCTGGCCTTGCAACTGCTCGGTCATCCGATTGAAGGCACGCGTCAGCACCGCGATTTCGTCGTCGCGTGCCGGCGGGGTAACCCGGACCGAAAGATCGCCGCCCGCCGCGGTCCGCGTCGCACCTATCAATGTGCCGAGCGGGCGGACGATACGGTCCGCAACCACGATCGCCGCAATGACGGCAAGCGCGAGAAGCAGCAACGAGCCAAGATAGAGCGCGCCGTTGAATTGCAGCTGGAGCTGCTGCGAGCGTTCGAACAGATTGTTATAGTCGGCCAGAACCGCGCTCGCGCGCGCCGACTGCTGGAAGCCCGGGACGTTGGTGTCGCGTGAGGCATAGACATAAGCGCGATCGGTGCCGGGCAGCCGTGCCGCGGCTTCGATTCGGGTGGGCTGGCGAACAACGACGACATCCTCGCCCGCGTCGAGGCGGCCGACCATCGCCGAACCAAGACGGGCTTCGGCCGCCCTGTCGTCGGGGTTGATCGCCGTCGCGGTGCGCGCGACGCCGTCCCTGCCGATTTCGATAATCGCCGATTCATTGAGGCTGCGCACCACGACCTGCTGCAGATAGTAATTGCTGAAGGCCGGGCTATCGATCGGAACCAGGCTCAATTGCTTGCCGAGGTCGGTTGCCATCGCATAAGTGTTCGCGCCGACCTGCCGCTGGTTTTCCTGATAATAGCCCTCGGCAAGGTTGGCGGCATTTTCGAACATGCCGCGCGACCGGTCAGAGAACCAGAAGTCGACGCCGAACTGGAACAGCAGCGAGGCGAAGATCACGACGAGCAACGTCGGCGCCGCGGCAATCAGCGAAAAGAGCGCGACGAGGCGAACGTGAAGGCGGCCGTTGCCGCCCGCCATCGATCGCACGGCGCGCGCGCGCGCAACGCGGCTGCCGATAAGCACGATCAAAGCCATCGCCGGCACGAGATTGACGACCATGATCGCCGCGACGAGCGCGGGCGTCAACAACCGCTCGCTCTGCGCATCGCCCGTCACGAAGATATAGGTCGCGATGGCGACGCTGATTATGATGGCGAGCGTATAATACTCCGGTGCGGCAAAGCGCCAGAAGCCCGAGCGCACTTCCTGGCCGTCCGAATCCATATCGAGAGCCAGAGGGGGGGATTGCGCCATTGTTGCTACGCTACGACAATCCTGTTGCATAGAAAACACACAATCTACGCGAGTGTCGCCCAATTGCCCCGATTCTGGGTTTGTCTTTGCCAATCAAGGCTGAGCGGGATCGATATCGAGCTGCCCGAGGCGCTTGCGCAGCGTGTTACGGTTGATGCCAAGGCGGCGCGCCGCCTCCAGTTGGTTACCGCGAACGTCGCGCAACACGCGGCGAAAAAGCGCCGCCTCGACGATCGCTTCAAGCTGTTCGTGAATATCGCCTTCGCGCGCCGTATCCGCCATTTGCTCGCGGGCCCAATCATCGACCGCGCGGGCGATCAAGGCCGCGGGCTCGACCGCGCCACCACCCTCGCCGCTTTCGTGCAGCACCGTCTCGACATCGCGCACGGTCACGACGACATCGCGCGACAGGACAGCGAGCCGCTGGACGACGTTGCCGAGTTCGCGAACGTTGCCCGGCCAGTCGTAACGTTCGAGCCACTGCATCGCGGCGGGCGCGAACTGTCGATCGGGCAGCCCCGAACCGCGCCCGGCCTCGACAAAGTGGCGGACGAGCGCTGCGATGTCGCTGCGCCGGTCGCGGAGCGGTGGCAAGGTCACGGGAATGACGTTGAGACGGTAGAAGAGATCCTCGCGAAACCGGCCGTCGGCGACAAGCGTGCGCATGTCGCGGTGCGTCGCGGCGATGACGCGCACGTCGGCCCGCAACGCCTGGTTGCCGCCGACGGTCGAATATTCGTTGCTTTGCAGGACGCGTAGCAGGCGCGTCTGCGCCTCGAGCGGCATGTCGCCGATCTCGTCGAGGAAGAGCGTGCCGCCCGCAGCTTGTTCGAACCGCCCGGCATTGCGGCTGTGCGCGCCGGTGAAGGCGCCCTTTTCGTGGCCGAACAGTTCGGCTTCGATCAATTCGCGCGGGATGGCGGCCATATTGATCGCAACGAAAGGCCCGCTCCGGCGCAGGCCCGTCGCGTGGATTGCGCGCGCCACGACCTCCTTGCCCGTCCCGGATTCGCCGAGGATCAGCACCGCAAGATCGTTCGAGGCGAGCCGCGCGATCGTGCGATAGACCGCCTGCATCGCCGGGGCGCGGCCGACGAGGCCATGGCTGTCCGCCGGTGCCGCAGCGTCCTTTGCCGCGGGTTCCGCCTTTCGCTGCAACGCGGCGCGGACGCTCGCGGTCAGTTCGTCGAGATCGAATGGCTTGGGCAGATAATCGTAACTGCCGATTCCGGTCGCGCGCACCGCGGTGTCGAGCGTGTTCTGCGCCGACAGGACGATCACCGGCGTAAGGGCGTCGACCCGCAGCGAATCGATGCCGTCACCGTCGGGCAGGACGACATCGGTGATAACGAGGTCAGGCCGGTTGTCGGCGAGCCAGGCATTACGTTCTGCGATGCTGGCGACCGACGCGAACTGGCCGCATTCGCCGACAAGCGTTTCGCGAATGATCATCGCGATCGCCGGATCGTCTTCGACCAGCAGGATCGTCTTGCCCTTGCTCATGCGGCTCGTCCCATTTGCGCGACGGGCAGGTGGACGCGGAAGCGGGTCCAGTCGCCATCGCGGATATGCTGGACGGTGCCGCCCATGTCGCGCGCGAGCTTGGCAACGAGCGCGAGGCCGAGCCCCCGCCCCTCGCGCTTCGTCGTCACGAACGGATCGAACAGGTCGCCGCGAATATCGGCTGGAACGCCCGGGCCATTGTCGCTGACGCTGACCTCGATCGGCAGCGCAATGCGACCGCGTCCGTCGCCGTTGTCGATAGACAGGCCGTGACGATAGGCGGTCGTCAGTCGCACGACGCCATCGTCGCGCCCGCCCAATGCCTCGCAGCCATTAGTGAGCAGGTTGAGCAATATCTGCACCATGGCGTCGTGGTTCCCATGGACCAGCGGCAATGACGGATCGAAATCCTCGGCAAAACGGATTCCCGGAAACTGGCGCGCGCGAGCGGTTTCCATCGCCTGATGGATCGGCTGATAGAGGTTGATCGGGCCGCACGCGATCGGTTGCCCGCGCGAGAAATGCTCCATCTGGTCGATCAGTGTCGCGATCCGGTCGACCTCGGCACAGATCAGCGTCGTGAAGCGCTCGCCTCCAGCGTCGGTCTTGCGCGCAAGGAGCTGCGCGGCGCCCTTGATGCCCGCGAGCGGGTTCTTGATCTCGTGCGCCAGCATCGAAGCCGCCGCGCCCGCCGCGCGGCCCGAACGCCCGATCGCGCCGCCCATCAACTCGGCGTCGCTCTGCGACGGCACGAGCGCGAGGATACGGTGGCCGCTCTGGCCATAGGGCACCATCTGCATATCGACGAAGAAGGACCGGCGACCGGCCGCCGAAATCTCGGTGCGATGCGCGAAGAGCGCCGACGTCGAGGCGTCGCTCATCCGCTGGCGATAGCTGCGATCCATCTCGATGACGTCATAGATGACACGGCCAACCATCGCCGACCGGCTGACGTTGCAGAGCTGCTCGGCGGCAGCATTGACGAACAGCACCACCCCGCCGCCGTCGATCAGCAGCGTCGGAACCGGGTGCGACTGGATCAGTTCGTCATGGTCGAAATTCGGGATGCTCGACGTGAGCGCGGTCACGCCGCCGCCTTGCTCAGGAACGGCGTATAGAAACGCTCGAGCGCGTCGAGAACGTCGCGACTGTTCGGGATCTGATTGACCTTATTGCGGAATTCGGCCGAACCATGCAGGCTCTTGACGTACCAGCCGAGATGCTTGCGCGCCATATTGACCCCGGTCACTTCGCCATAATGGTCGATCATCGCGCGATAATGCGATGTAATGACGTCATATTGTTCGTCGATGCCGGGATCGGGGCGCTCACCCTCGCCGCGCAGCGCCGCCATCACCTGGCCGAGCAGCCAGGGCCGGCCATAGGCGCCGCGGCCGATCATCACCCCGTCGGCGCCGCTCTGGTCGAGCGCGGTGCGCGCGTCGGCGGCCGAGCAGATGTCTCCATTGACGATGACCGGGATCGACACCGCGTCCTTGACCGAGCGCACGAAACCCCAGTCCGCCTCGCCGCGATACATCTGGTTGCGGGTGCGCCCATGGACGGTGACGAGCTTTGCGCCGAGGTCTTCGGCGATATGCGCGAGCTCGGGCGCGTTCAGGCTGTCGTGGCACCAGCCCATGCGCATCTTGACCGTCACCGGAACCGATACCGCCTTCACGCAGCTATCGATCAGTGCGGCGGCGAGCTTCAGGTCGCGCATCAGCGCCGAGCCCGCATCGCCGTTGGTGACCTTGCGCACCGGACAGCCCATGTTGATGTCGATGATCGACGCACCGCGATCTTCGTTGAGCTTGGCCGCTTCGCCCATTTCATAAGGCGTACAACCGACGAGCTGCATCGACACCGGCTCTTCGACCGGATCCCACGCCGCCTTCTGGATCGACTGGCGCGTCTCGCGGATCGCGGCCTGGCTGGCGATCATCTCAGTGACGTTGAGCCCCGAGCCATAATAGCGGACAAGCTTGCGGAACGGCAGGTCGGTGACGCCCGTCATCGGCGCGAGGATCACGGGATCCGTGATGGTGATGTTGCCGATCTGGATGGGCCGCAGCGGCGCCATGGCGGGGAGCTTTCGTTTGCATTGCCTAAAAAATAAGCAGCGCCCCTACACGTTAAGCGGCTTTCCCGCAAGCCGCCGCTACGCTAACGGCGCGCGAGATGACCGAGTCCGCCCCTTCCCTCTTGCCGCCTATTGCGGTCGTGCTGCTCGCCGGCGGCCAAGGGACGCGCGCCGGCTTCGAGCTGCCGAAACAGCTAGCGATGCTTGGGCCCAAGCCGGTGCTGCGCTGGAGCCTCAACGCTTTTGCCGCGCATCCCGCGATCAGCGGCGGCGTATTGGTGGCCAACGATGACGTCACGGCAGCAATCGCCAGCCTGCCGCAGGGATGGATTTCTGCCGATCCGGGCGCCGAAAGACAGCAATCGGTCGCGAATGCGATCGCGATGCTAGCCGATTGGGGCGATGATGCGTTCGTGCTCGTCCATGATGCCGCGCGACCCGGCGTGACCGCCGAGGTGATCGATCGCCTGCTCGCGGCGATGTACGATGCCGAAGCGGCGATCCCGACGCTTCCGGTTCCCGACACGCTGGTCGAACAAGCCGCCCATCTTGCCGGTGATGTTGTCGACCGCAGCGCGCTGGCGCGCGTCCAGACGCCGCAAGCGTTCCATCTTGGCACATTGCGCCGCGCGCATGCCGAAGCCGTCGAGGCGGCCGCGACCGACGACGCGCAACTCGTCCGGCGGCTCGGCGTGCCGGTCGCTACGGTGCCCGGCGACGCCCGCCTCCATAAACTGACATATGCCGAGGATATGGCGATCCTGAACGGCTTGCTGGGGATCGATCGAATGACGCGCACCGCCGTCGGTATGGGATATGACGTCCACCGCCTTGTGGCGGGCAAGCCGCTGTGGATCGGGGGAATAGAAATCGCCCATAGTCATGGACTTGAAGGCCATAGTGATGCCGACGTCGCGCTTCACGCGCTGACCGACGCGATCCTCGGCGCGCTGGGCGACGGCGATATCGGCGACCATTTTCCGCCGAGCGACCCGCAGTGGCGCGGCGCGGCTTCGCACCGCTTCCTTGGCTTTGCAGCCGAGCGGGTGGCGGCGCGCGGCGGGCGCATCGATCATGTCGACCTGACGATCATCGCCGAAGCGCCAAAGATCGGCCCGCACCGCGCCGCGATGCGAGCACGGATTGCCGAAATCCTTGCGATTCCGCTCGAGCGGGTTAGTGTCAAAGCGACCACGACAGAGCGGCTGGGCTTCACCGGTCGCCGCGAGGGGATCGCGGCCCAGGCCGTCGCGACCCTGCAACTTCCGGAGAATTGAACCCGTGCTGTCCGATGCTGAAACGCGCCTTGCCGCGCGCGACGACCTTGCCACAACCGTCCTTGCGAACAACCGCGCCGCGGGGCGGAAAGTCGCCGTGGCCGAAAGCTGCACCGGCGGCATGGTATCGGTCGCGCTGACCGATATTGCGGGGAGCTCGGACGTGTTCAGCGCGGGCTTCGTCACCTATTCGGGCCATGCCAAGCAGAGCCAGCTCGACGTCAGCAGCGAGATCCTGGAAACCTTTGGCGAAGTCTCGCTCGCGACCGCGTGGGCGATGGCGGCGGGCGCGCTGGAGAACAGCGACGCCGATGTCGCGGTCGCGATCACGGGGATCGCGGGGCCCGGCGGCGGGTCGGAGAAGAAGCCCGTCGGCCTGATCGTGTTCGCGCGCGCGCTCCGCGGGCAGGATCCTGACGACTATTTTACTCAGCGGGTGCAATTCGAATCGACCGACCGCGCGGCGATCCGCCATGCGGCCACGCTGTTCGCGCTCGATCTGCTTCAGCCCGAAAAGGACGAACTGCGGCCTTCGGAGGACATCGCCCTCCCCGCCCCGTAAAGATCGTCCGCGCGGGTTTCGAACGCCGCGATCATCTTGCGCAGCGCCTTGTCGAACATCTGCCCGGCGAGCGCCTCGAACATCCGGCTGCGGAATGAGAAATCGACGAGGAAATCGACGCGGCATCCCCCACCTTCGGCTGGCTGGAAATGCCATTCGTTGTTCAGATGCTTCATCGGGCCGTCGATGTAGCTCACGCAGACCTCGCTGGGCCGCTGCTTGTGCACGCGGCACGAGAAGCTTTCGCGCAGTCCCTTGAAACCGACGATCATGTCGGCGACCGCTTCATGCTCGCTGTCGCTGCGGAGACGCAGCGCGATCACCCACGGCAGGAACTCGGGATAGCGCGCAATATCGGTGACGAGCGCGAACATCTGCTCGTCGCTGTACGGCAGGACGCGGGTTTCGTGGTGTCTTGGCAAAGACCGATCAGCCGGCCTTGACGCGCGCCAGCTGCGCTTCGCGGGCGGCGCGCATGCGTTCGAAATCGTCGCCGGCGTGATAGCTCGAACGTGTCAGCGGCGACGAAGCGACCTGCAGGAACCCCTTGGCGCGCGCGATCTGCGCATAGGCGTCGAACGCCTGCGGCGTCACGAAGTCGATCACCTTTGCATGCTTCGGCGTCGGCTGGAGATATTGACCCATCGTCATGAAATCGATGTCGGCGCTGCGCATGTCGTCCATGACCTGATGCACCTCCATCCGCTCTTCGCCGAGCCCGAGCATCACGCCCGACTTGGTGAAGATCGACGGATCGCGGCGCTTGACGCTTTCGAGCAGGCGGAGCGACGCATAATAGCGCGCGCCCGGACGGATCGTCGGATAGAGCCGCGGGACGGTTTCGAGATTATGGTTATAGACGTCGGGCCGCGCATCGACGATCGCCGCGACCGCGCTTTCGGGCTTGTTGCGAAAGTCAGGCGTCAGGATTTCGATCGTAGTCTGCGGCGTCTCGCGGCGCAGTGCGTTGATGACCTTCACAAACTGGCTCGCGCCGCCGTCGGGTAGATCGTCGCGGTCGACCGAGGTAATGACGATATGGCTGAGCCCCATCTTCGCCGCGGCGATCGCGGTATGCTCGGGCTCGAGCAGGTCGACGGGGCGCGGCATCCCGGTCTTGACGTTGCAGAAGGCGCAGGCGCGGGTGCAGGTGTCGCCGAGAATCATCACCGTCGCGTGCTTTTTCGTCCAGCATTCGCCGATGTTCGGGCACGCGGCTTCTTCGCACACCGTGTTGAGGTTGAGCTCGCGCATCAACTTGCGCGTTTCGGCGTAGCCCGGGCTGGTCGGGGCTTTGACGCGGATCCAGTCGGGCTTGCGCTGGCGCTGACTGGGCGTGGTGGCGGGCGATGCGGGAGCGTTCATTTCGCCCACATAGTCGCGCACGCGCCTCTTCTCAACCTCTCTACCTATGCTAAGGGCGACGCATGACTCACTTTGCAGATATGATCGATGGCTACCGTCGTTTCCGTAACGGCGGTTGGCAGCAACAGCGCGAACGCTGGAACGAACTTGCCGAGGGCCAATCGCCCAAGGTGATGGTGATCGCCTGTTCGGACAGCCGATCCGAACCGTCGCAGATTTTCGACACCAATCCGGGCGAAATCTTCGTCGTTCGCAATGTCGCGGCGCTGGTGCCGCCGTTCGAAACGACACCTGGACGTCACGGCGTCTCCGCCGCGCTCGAATTCGCGGTCCAGTTTCTGAAGGTCGAGGAAATCGTCGTGATGGGTCACGGCATGTGCGGCGGCTGCCACGCCGCACTGCACCGCTCGATGGAGGGCGCCGAGCCAGGCCGCGGCGGCTTCATCGCCGACTGGATCGCGATGCTCGACGAGGCGAGCGAAGAGATTCGCGCGCAATATCCCGATTTTGATAATCGCGATGCGGGCCGCGCCATGGAGATGGAAGCTGTGCGCGTGAGCATAGCGAATCTCAGGACTTTCCCCTGTATCCAGGAAAAGGAAAATCGCGGCACGCTGAAGCTGCGCGGCGCCTTTTTCGCGATCAGCGACGGCATGCTGCACGTGATGGACGAAACGTCGGGAGAATTTTCTCCCGCCTGACGCGCGCGCGACGAAGCGACGCAGGGCTGCGGGCAACCGTGAAACCCCGCTGCAACAATGGCGTTAATGACACGTTCTCCCAAAAAGGAGAACTTGATGGCCCTTCGCCAAACCCTGTCGGCTGCGCCGGCGCTTGCTTCGCGTAGACATGCCTTTCCCGGCGAAGATGAAGCCTATACCAAAGCCCGAAAATCGCTGCTCGCCGAAGAAATCGACCTGCGCCGCAAGATGACGCGGCTGGCCGAACAGCGGCGCGCGCTGCCGCCTGGGCCGCTGATGAAGGATTACCGGTTCAAGGATGCAAATGACGCAGAACTCGGGCTGGCCGAGCTGTTCGGCGAGCATGACACGCTGGTCGCCTATTTCTGGATGTACGGTCCCGAACGCGAACGCCCCTGCCCGATGTGCACCAACTGGCTCGGCGCGGTGAACGGCAATGGCAACGACATCAAGCAACGCGTCGCGCTCAAGATCATAGGGCGCAGCCCGGTCGAGCGACAAAAGGCGTTCGCGCAGGAGCGCGGCTGGCAGGCGCTCGATTTCGTGCAGACGATCGGCGACGATTACGCGCGGGATTTTCGTCTGCTCAACGCCGATGGCAGCGAGAACCCGGCGCTCGCAGTGTTCAAGCGCAACGGCAGCGGCATCCGCCTGTTCTGGAAAAGCGAAATGACTGCAGCGATGGCCGACCCCGGGCAGGACCCGCGCGACGCACCCGACATTGCGAGCCTGTGGTCGATCCTCGACCTGACGCCCGGCGGGCGCGGGACCGACTGGTATCCGTCGCTGGAATATTGAGCTAAAGGGCGCAGGGCTGCCCCTTTTCGTCGTTCGCGCGAAAGCGGGAACCAAGTTGCATCGGTTGCTCGCTGGGTCCCCCCTTTCGCGGGAATGACGAAGAAAGCCGTGCTTTAGGGAATCGCGTAGGTCACATTCGCCTGCCCGACAGGCTTATCGGCGTCGTCGGTCCAGATGCGCACATCCATCACCGCGAGCCGCTTTCCGAGGCGCAGCATATACGCGTCGGCGAACAGCGGGCCCGGCCGGCACGGGCGGAGGAACTGGTAATTGAGTGCGCTCGTCACAGCCATCGCGACGGGACCGATATGCGCGAGGACGAGCGCATAGGCCGCCATATCGGCGAACCCCATCTGCGTCGGGCCGGATATCAGCCCGCCGGGACGGAGCGCATTTTCATTGGGATCAAGCCGCGCCTGGATATGTCCGGGCGCGGCCGAGACGACATGGCCACGCGAGCCCGGCGCCGAATGGGGGAAGGCTTCGGCCATGAAGGCGTTGAGCGCATCCGCATCCAAACGGATCGCGCCCGACGATATCGGCGACTGCCCGTCTCCCGTCATCAGGATCAGCGCGTCAGTTTCTTGTACGACGTCGCGTGCGGGCGCGTCGCATCGTCGCCGAGGCGGCGGATCTTGTCCTCTTCATAGGATTCGAAATTGCCTTCGAACCATTCGACATGGCTGTCGCCCTCGAACGCGAGGATGTGCGTCGCGAGGCGATCGAGGAAGAAGCGATCGTGGCTGATGACCACGGCGCAGCCAGCGAAATTCTCGAGCGCCTCTTCGAGCGCCGCGAGGGTTTCGGTGTCGAGATCGTTGGTCGGTTCGTCGAGCAGCAGCACGTTGCCGCCCTGTTTCAGCATCTTGGCCATATGGACACGATTGCGCTCACCGCCCGAAAGCTGGCCGACCTTTTTCTGCTGGTCGACGCCCTTGAAGTTGAAGGCGCCGACGTAAGCGCGCGTCTGCATCTCGTGCTTGCCGATGTTCATCATTTCGGAGCCGCCCGAGATTTCTTCCCAGACATTCTTGTTGGGATCGAGCGCGTCGCGGCTCTGGTCGACATAGCCGAGGCGCACGGTGTCGCCGATCGCGACGCTGCCACTGTCGGGGGTTTCCTGCCCCGTGATCAGCTTGAACAAAGTCGACTTACCCGCGCCGTTCGGGCCAATGACGCCAACGATGCCGCCGGGCGGCAAAGTGAAGGACAGATCTTCGAAGAGCAGCTTGTCGCCATAGGCTTTCGAGATGCCTTCGACCTCTATGACCTTGCCGCCGAGGCGTTCGGGGACCTGGATGACGATCTGCGCCTTGCCGGGGATGCGTTTTTCCTGCGCCTCGACGAGCTGATCGAAGCTCTTGATACGCGCCTTCGACTTGGCCTGACGGGCTTTCGGCGACTGCCGGATCCACTCGAGTTCGTCCTTGATCGCTTTCTGGCGACCGGCATCCTCGCGCGATTCCTGCTCGAGGCGCTTGCCCTTCTTTTCCAGATAGGTCGAATAATTGCCTTCGTAGACGAAATAGCGACCGCGATCGAGTTCGAGGATCCAGTTCACGACATTGTCGAGGAAGTAGCGGTCGTGGGTGACGAGGATGACGTTCCCCGGATAGTCGACGAGATGCTTTTCGAGCCACGCGACGCTTTCGGCGTCCAAATGGTTGGTCGGTTCGTCGAGCAGCAGGATCGAGGGCTTTTCGAGCAGCAGGCGCGTCAGCGCGATGCGGCGGCGTTCACCGCCCGACAGATTCTCGACGCTCCAGTCGCCCGGCGGGCAGCGGAGCGCTTCCATCGCGATTTCGAGCTGGTTGTCGAGCGTCCAGCCGTCGACCGCGTCGATCTTTTCCTGGAGCGTACCCATTTCCTCCATGAGCGCGTCGAAATCGGCGTCGGCGGGCGGATCGGCCATCAGCGTGCTGATCTCGTTGAAACGGTCCATCATGTCGGCGACGCCGCGGACGCCGTCCATGACATTTTCCTTGACGGTCTTGGTCGGGTCGAGCTCGGGCTCCTGCGCCAGATAGCCGACGGTGATATTTTCGCCCGGCCAGGCTTCGCCGGTGAATTCGGTATCCATGCCCGCCATGATCTTCATCAGGGTCGATTTGCCAGTGCCGTTCGGGCCGACGATGCCGATCTTGGCATCGGGATAGAATTGCAGGCTGAGGTTGTTGAGCGTCGGCTTTTGCGCGCCGGGATAGGTCTTGGTCAGACCCTTCATCACGAAACTATATTGGGCGGCCATGGATATGCTCCGGTATGGGCTGGGCCGCGGGCGCGGCCGGGGAGAGTTTGAGTTGCGCGCCGGTTAGCGAATGGGCGCGCGGTTGGCAATCGGCGCTTGCGCGCGCCGGGCGCGCCGTTACGAAAGCGGCATGAAAATCCCCCATAGCTCCACCCGCTTAGCCGGGATCGCCGCCCTCCTCCTCTCCTCCGCCGTTTCCGCCCAACCGGCTCAGAGCGCCGCTGAACTGGCGCAGCAAGGCGACGATCCCGCATGGGCGATCACCCGCGACCTGACAACCGACGTCGGTCCGCGTATGGCCGGGACCGACGCCGAAGCCGTCGCGCGCCGCTGGGCCGTGCGGCGATTGCAGGCAATGGGCTTTGCCAATGTCCGCGAGGAAGCGTTCGACATGCCCGTGTGGGTACGCGGCCGCGAAGAGGCCTGGTTGACCAGCAGCCTCGTGCCGCAGAAGCTCGCGATCACCGCGCTCGGGAACAGCGCCTCGACAGGCCCCAAGGGGATCGAAGGCGAAATCGCCTATTTCGAGAGTTTCGACGCGCTGGCCGCGGCGCCCGACGCGGCGGTGACGGGCAAGATCGTCTTCATCGACCATGATATGAAGCCGACGCAGGATGGAAGCGGCTATGGCTATTATGGGCGCGGCCGGTTCACCGGGCCCGATGTCGCAGCGAAGAAGGGCGCGATCGCGATCGTGATCCGCTCGATCGGCACCGACAACCACCGGAACCCGCACACCGGCGTCACCAATTTCGAGGCGGGGGTGAAGCCGATCCCGGCGGGCGCGATCTCGAACCCCGACGCCGACCAGTTGGTACGGCAGTGGCGGCGGCCGCAGCCGGTGCGCACCAGCACAACCCCACTACTCAAGATGAAACTCATCCTGACCCCGCAGGACCTGAGCACCCGCAAGTCGGGCAATGTTATTGCTGAAGTGCCGGGCAGCGACCCCAGTGCGAGTCCGATCATCATCGCCTGCCACCTCGACAGCTGGGACCTCGGCACAGGAGCGATCGACGACGCCGCGGGCTGCGGGATCATCACCGCCGCCGCCAAGCATGTCATGGCGGTCGGCCAGCCGCGCCGCACGATCCGCATCTTGTGGGCTGGCGCCGAAGAGGTCGGCGTATTCGGCGGCAAGGCTTATTTCGACGCGCACGGCAAAGAGAAGCACGCCGTCGCGCTCGAATCCGATTTCGGCGCCGACCGCGTGTGGCGGGTCGACTTCAAGCTGCCCGACAGCGCCAAGGCGCTTTCGGACCGGATTGCCGCCGCAGTGATGCCGTTCGGCGTCGTCCGCGGCAAGCAGCCGGCGAACGGCGGGGCCGATATTGGCGCGCTCGTGCAGGCCGGGGTTCCGGCGATCGATCTGGCTCAGGATGGCACGCGTTATTTCGACCTCCACCACACGCCGGACGACACGCTCGACAAGATCGACCCCGTACAATTGCGGCAAAATGTGACAGTTTGGGCCGCGACTCTGGCGATTCTGGCGAACAGCTCGAACGACGAGCTTCCCTAGTGTGACGGAGAAATGACAGAATCCCGCCGCCCCCGACCATCTCAATTATTTTTGTTGACGATTCATGCGGAACGGCTAAATCCCGCGGCTCGCGGTACGGGAAGTTTTCCCGGACGCGTTAAGGCATTTTAGGGAGCCCACACATCATGAAGAAGTTTGCTGCTATCGCCGTTGCTGCCAGCATGTTCGCCCTCGCCGCTTGCGGTGAAAAGGCTGCTGAAGAAGCCACCACCGAAGCTCCGGCCGCTGAAGCGGTTGCTGAAGAAGGCGCCGACGCCGCTGCTGCTGGCGCTGAAGCCGCTGCCGCTGGTGCCGACGCTGCTGCTGCTGGTGCAGAAGCTGCTGCCGCTCCGGCTGACGCTGCTGCTGCCACTGCTGCTCCGGCTGACGCCGCTGCTGCTCCGGCCGCTGCTGCTCCGGCTGAAGAAAAGAAGTAAGTCGCAGCCCTTCGGGGCGTTGACTGAAACGAAAAAGGACGGTCTTCCTTCGGGAAGGCCGTCTTTTTTTGTGCCCGCACGGAGGACATGAAACCTGACAGGGGGATGGAGCATCATCGCATCATCCCGACCTTCACAAGGATAGCAGCAAGGATAGCGCCGATGCCGATTGCCAACCCGCCCTTTTCGCTGAAGGGGCTCGATCATATCGTCTTGCGGGTCACGAACCTCGACCGCATGCGCGCCTTTTACCAAGAGGTCCTCGGCTGCAGCGACGAGCGCGAACAGGCGGAAATCGGATTGTTCCAGCTGCGCGCCGGCCATTCGCTGATCGACCTTGTGACGATCGACGGCCCGCTCGGCGCCGCCGGCGGCGCCGCGCCGGCGGTCGAGGGACGCAATGTCGACCATTTCGCGCTCGCCATCGCCCCGTTCGACGAAGCCGCGATCCGCGCGCACCTCGATCGCCACGGCGTCATAATCGAGCAATCGGGCCCCCGATACGGTGCAGAGGGCGAAGGCCCGTCGATCTATCTCCGCGATCCCGAGGGGAATCTGATCGAACTCAAGGGTCCCGCGACAAGCAGCGTATAGACTTGCGGCCCGGCGCTGTCTAAGGCGCGGGGCAGTAGTCGGGGAGTAGCGCAGCCCGGTAGCGCGCCTGCTTTGGGAGCAGGATGTCGCAGGTTCGAATCCTGTCTCCCCGACCACTATCCTCCCACACCGTCCACGATCGCTGCCAACCGCGCACGACGCGCCTTTACAGGCTGGACAGCGGCCTTCGCCCTCCATAGCCTGATCGCCGGGGGGAACGGGCATGGCTTTTTTGACTGCGTTGATGTTGGGAATGGCGCCTGCGCCGCCTGCTGAGTGGGTCACCAAAATATATAATGGATGGCGGGTCAGCGCTGTCCAGCCCTCTTCCTGCGCTGCCATCAAGCAATTTGAGGGGGACGTCATCATCTACGTCGAATTCGACGAGCGGCGCGACGAAGTGACCTTCGGCGTCGGGGATCCCAGCTTCAAATCTTTGAAAGACGGCGAAATCTATAGCCTCACGACCGATCTGAAGCTCAAGGACGACCAAACCGCCCATTTCGGACAGGTCAATTTCCGGGGGCGCGTCGAGGGCGATAGGGCGGCAATCGTCGCCGCATTTGACGGGAAAGAGTTTCTCGGCTTCCTCGAACAGGCGGCGCGCGTGAAGATCAAGCGCGGCGGCATCAACGTCGCCGACGTCGACGTCTCCTATGGCCAGGGATGGCAAATCTCCGCGTTAAGAGATTGCGCAGCGCTGATGGCGAAGAAAAATCCGAGCGACCCGTTCGCCGACTGATTGCCGCCCGCGACCTATCCCGCGGACGTCGCGATCAACCGCGCATAAAAATCGATCATCCGCTTGAAGCTGTCGATCATCATATGCTCGTTGGTGCCATGGATCATCGCGGTTTCCTTGAGCGTGAAGTGCATCGGCATGAAGCGGTACACATCCTCGGAAATCGGCTCCATGCTGCGGCTGTCGGTCGCGCCGACGACCAGGAATGGGGCGACGATGGCATCGGGCGCATCGGCGCGCGCCGCCGCGACGACATATTTCCAGCCCTGCGAGCTGGTCGACGACACGCGCGATGGCTCGTTGGGCGGCTTGACCCAGCTGAGTTCGACCGGCGCATCGCCGACCGCCGCCTTCGCGCGCGCCATTACGTCGGCCGAGCTGTTCCACGGTGCGATGCGATAGTTGATCAGCGCACTCGCAGATTGCGGCAGCACATTCTCCTTCGGGCTCCCCTGCAGCATCGTCGGCGCGATTGTCGTGTGAAAGGCAGCCGCCGACGAGGGCGATGCCGAAAGCTGTTTCTTCAGGACCGAACCGAGCAGCCACTGGTTCGCGACCGCCAGCTTCGTCGTCCCGCCCTTGTGCGCGGCGAGCGCCTCGACCATCGCCGCGCCCGGACCGCGCATCTCGATCGGGAACGGGCTTTCGGTGATCGCCAGCACGGCGCGCGCCAGCGTCGTCACGCCGGTTTCGGCGGGCGGCATCGAGCTGTGCCCGCCGGGCGCGTTGGCGGTGACCTTCAGCGTCGCATAACCCTTTTCGGCGACCCCGATCAGGATGGCGGGGCCGTCGATCACTGGCGTGTCGCGCAGCACGACACTGCCCTCGTCGAGCGTGTAGAGCGCGTGCACGCCCTCGGCCTTCAGCTTGGCGGCGGCCGCGACGGCGCCCGATCCGCCGGCCTCCTCGTCGTGCCCCGATACGAGGTAGATACCGCGCCTGGGCTGGAACCCTTGCGCTGCCAGCGCCTCGATCGCTTCGAACAGGCCGATCAGCGAACCCTTGTCGTCGACCGTGCCGCGGCCCCACACCGCCTTTTCGGCGATCGTCCCGGCAAAGGGCGGATATTTCCAGTCGCCTTCGGTGCCCTCGGTGACCGGGACGACATCCTGATGCGCCATGACGATGATCGGCGCGAGCGACGCGTCGCTGCCCGGCCAGTGATAGACGAGCGTCCGGTTCGGCAGAATCGTGCGCGTCATGACGCGGTGCGTCGCCGGATAGGTCGCGGCGAGCCAGCTATGCAGCCGGTCCCATTCGGCAACGTTATTCTCGGCCGGGTCCTGATGCGAAATCGTCTTGATCTGCGCCGCGGCGCTCAGATGGCCGACGGCGGCATCGAGATCATAGGCCGGCACGGCGGCGAGCCGGATGGCGCTGCCGTCGGCGATGTCCTTGGGCGCGAAGGTCGCGGTCCGTACCGCCACCGTCCCCGCAACCACCGCAACGATCGCAAGACCGCCGAGCAAAATCGTCCGCCGCTTCCCCATGTCCCTCTCCTTCTGCCGGCGCAATGGAGAGGTATCGGTTTCGATTTGCAAGGAAAATGGTGAGGAAACTTGAGGGAAATGGTGGGCCCGGCAGGACTCGAACCCGCAACCTAGCCGTTATGAGCGGCCAGCTCTAACCGTTGAGCTACAGGCCCCCTTTTGAAACCCGGTGGGGGTGTGCGGGCGATAGCGGAGGCCGCGCCGCATTGGCAAGCGCCAACGATCAGGATGCGGGCTTTGTCAGCGCCTTCCGTTCGGCCATCGCCAATATTTCCGCGGCGGTCGTCGCCTCCACGCCGCGACGCGCGAGGTGATCAAGCACGATGTCCCACCAGCGATAGAAGCGGTCGAGGTCCGCAATGCTGCGAACATAGGGCGTGTTACCCGGCTGCAGCGAGGGCGAATGGAACGAGAAGTTGAGCACCGGCAGGCGCGCCGCGATCGCGATGTCGATCGCCGTGCACGCGCGTTCGGCGGGAATCCCCTCGGGCGTCAACGCGATCCGCTCGACGAGCCCCAGACGGGCAAGCGCGGCGCCGGCGTGCGTGCCGTTCCGCGCAAGGCGGTGATAGACGCTGCGCCCCGCTCCCCCAAGCAAGCCGCCAAAGACGGTGGTGACCGGCATCTCGAGCACCGCACCCTGCCCGGTACGCACCCACCACGGATGCAGCGGCGCGTCGCGATAGTCGGGGCCGTGCCCGGCGCGATAATCGAACCCGCTGCGTACCGACGTGTCGCAGCGGAAGCCGAGTTCGGCGAGCATCGCGGCGCTATCGGACCCCAGGCCATATCGCCCGGCGCGATAAACGGCCGGCGCGATCCCGAAGCGGTCGCGGATCGCGTCGCGCAGTGCCGTCATTTTCGCGCGCTGCAACGCAGCAGGCAGGTTTCCGGTGTAGCTGTTGCGCTCGCTCACCTCCTCGTCGTGCGGCGGGGTTACCCAGGGATGGAGCTGCGCACCGATTTCGCAGCGGCCACCATCCCGCGCCGTCCCCAGGATTTCGACCGCGCGATCGTCGGCGACGATCGGCCAGTCGACCAGATAGATAGGCCGAACGGCGGCACGCTCGAAATAGCTTTGGCATTCGGCGAGCGCGGGAACCGATGCGAGGCGGTAACCGGTACGCGCGAAGGGCGCAGCCCAGTCGAAATCCTCTTCGGTATCGATCGTGACCCAGAATCGGGGACGCTCGTCGGCGTCCAGTTCGATCAGGTCCGATGCGGCCGGATACGCAAAGAAATTGCCCGCAGGCTGCACCATGCTCCCCTTTGCCCGAAGGCTGGCCGACAGACCTATTCGCCTTGCTGGGCTTCCAGCTCGACTTCGGCCTTTGAGTTGGCGGAGGGCAGGTGCAAGGTCAAGGCGTTATGCCCGATATCGAGGCGTCCGCCGCTGCCGCGCGCGAGGCTGTCGACGAGGCGGAGCGAGAAACCGAGGCTGAGCACCGCGGCGCCGGGCGCTTCGCCTTCGGGGCTGAAGCCCGGGTCGAGCAACTCTGCTGCCGTGGCGAAGCGGATCGCCGCTGGGCGGACGATGCGTAGCTGGAGCATGTCGTCGTGTCGCGACTCGGTCACCAATTGTCCGACCAATATTGCCCCCGGTTCGGACACATCGACCAGCGCGGTCAGCAGGCGGCCGACCATCCGCCGGACATCGGCGTCGCTGGCAAGCCCGCGGAACGGTCCCCCGACCCGCGATATGCTGAGATCGACGCGCTGGTCGGCGAGCAGCGCCGCAAGTTCGCATTCGACCTGCGTCACCACCGCGCCGATGTCGACAACCTCTGCCGACGGGGCGCCGGTGCCCGCCGAGCCGCTTCGTGCCGCGGTCTCCAGATCGTCGATGATTGATTGCACCGACGCCGCATCGGCCACGATCGTTTCGGCCATCCCGCGATAGCCGTGGCTGACCGGCCCGAACATTTGTCCCGAGATAATCTGCGCGAAACCCGAAATGGCATTCAGCGGGCTGCGAAGCTCGTGGATGAGCTGACGGATCGAATCGCCCGAATCCTCCGCCGCCGGCCGCCCATAGGGCATTTCATTGCGGTGCGGGCGGCGCGCGCTCGCGCGGTAGCCGCGGAACTGCCCCGTCGCGGGGTCGAACCAGGGCAGCGCCGAAAAACGCCACTCGCCTGCCTCCGCCGGCGCCCCCTCCAGCAGCATGCGCGCATTGATGATCTCGGCACGCTGGCGAAAGGCGCCCGCGGCAACGCCGTCGGTGCCCGGCTCGCCGCCATAGGCCGCCTCGGCGATCGACAGGCCGATCACCGCGCCGCGCGTTACGCCCTCGACCCAGTGGACCACGCCGTCGGGGCCGGTTTCGAACAGGAATGCCGCGCGCGGCGCCCGCGATTGCGCCGGCTGGGTGCGCGTGGACTGATATTTGTCGATCCGGCGAACGAGTTCGCTGATCTGGCTCGGATGAGTTTCGGCCGCAGGTGCGGGCGCCGCTTCCGTTGCCGGAGCAGACTCGTCCTGCACTACGGCTTCGGGCTGCGGCAAGGCGACCGACGCGCTGCCAAGGCTGGCGAGCGCGCGATAAACACCGTGCGGCAAGTCGGAGCGTCCCGCCAGCACCGACCGTGCCATCGCGCTGGTCGCCGGCAGCAGGGCCAGCCAATCGGCTTCGGCGAGCCGCGCATCGCGAAGCATGATCGCCGACACCGCCGGAACATCATTGGCGTAAAGCGCGACGAGCGGCGCAAAACGGCCATGGCGCGCGACGGCGCGCGCGCAGTCGCGGCGTACGGATTCGGGGACGCGCGGCCTGAGCACAGCGAGCGCGTGCAGGCTGCGGCGAATATCGTCATCGGACAGTTGATTGCCGCGCTGAGCCAGAATATCGGTAAGTTGTCGCCAGGCAGTGATGCTCGCACGGCGATCCGCAGGCGCTTGACGCAAGATGGTCGCAATCATCGAGTCAGCAGTCACGCGAAATCAGCCCCACAGCCTTGGTCGTTGGTTAGCATATGCTTACCGGCTAGCGTGAATCATCCGGTCATGAAAGTGCCTTAACCGTCCGCGTCGCATTGTGGGACAATTGCAATCGCCTGAAATATTATTATGGTCACCGCAGTTTTGGAAAGCGGATGTTTCAACGATGGCTAGTCAGAAATTCGATCAGATTGATTTGCAGATACTGGGCGAGCTGCAAAAAAACGGGCGGATGACGAATGTCGAACTGGCACAAATGGTGGGGCTGACGGCGCCGCCATGTCTCCGCCGCGTGCGCGCGCTCGAAGAATCGGGGGTCATCCGATCCTATCACGCCGACCTCGACGCATCGAAGCTCGGCTATGGAATTACCGTTTTTGCGATGGTCAGCCTGCGCAGCCAGGCCGAGTCCGACCTGAAGGCGTTCGAGGATTATGTCGGCGGGCTCGCCGAGGTGCGCGAATGCTATATGCTGAACGGCGAGATCGACTTTTTGCTGAAGGTCGTCGCGCGCGACCTGCAGAGCTTCCAGTCGTTCCTGACCGCGCACCTGACGTCGGCGCCCAACGTCACCAGCGTCAAAACATCGCTGACGATTCGCACCGCGAAACAGCTGGCGGGAATTCCCGTCGAACCCTGAGATTGCCGGTCGGCCATAAGAAAAGGGCGCCGTCCTGTCTGGACGGCGCCCTTTTCCTTTGTGCGAAGCGCGCGATCAGTTCGTCGCGGGAGCCGCCGGGGTAGCCGCCGCGGCGGGAGCCGCCGCGGGTGCATCCAGCTTGACCACCCAAAGATCGGCCAACCGCTTGCGGGAGCCGGTCACCTGGCCGAAGCTGGCCTTGGCGGCCGCCTTGTCGCCCGACAGCGCCTGGGCAACGCCGAGGCGATACGTCCACATGTCCTTGTCCGCCGCGCCCTTTGCCGCCGCCTGATAGAGCGGAATCGCATCGGCATAATGGCCATAGCCGACCAGCGCGTCGGCCGTGGCACCCGCCGTCTTGGGATTGGTCAGCGTCGAAGGCTGTTTGGAATAGGCCACGATGGTCGATGCCTCATTGCCGGCGCGCACCTTCTGGTCATCGCGCCGGGCCGCCAGCTTCGTGTCGGTGCCCGGGAAAACCTTCTTCTGTTCGCCTTCCTGGATAACGGCGACGGCTTCGCCCGGCAGACCGTCGCTGGCAGCAAGCGCGCTATACTCGTCATATTCGAGGCGTTCGGTCATCGCGCCCGCCGCGCGCATCAGGCGCATGACGTCGAGCGTAACGGATTCCTGTTCCTTCGGCGTCCCGGCAGCCGGCCCGGCCTGCAACACCGAAAACAAGGTCTGACGCCAGACCTGCGGCAGACTATAGTCGCGCAGGCGCAAGGTCATCAGGCCGAGCATCTCGTCGTTGCGCTTTGCGGCCTGCAGAGCCCTGATCGGCCGGACATAAAGCTCGTCCGACGGACGCTGCCCAGCAGCACGGCTTGCCTCGATCGCGGCCTTGGCGGTCGCGATGCCCTGATCGACCTGACCCGAGTTGAGATAGCTGTCCATCAACAGCACGGGCACGTTGGCTTCGGTCGACCCCGCGGCGCGCGCGGCTTCGAGCCGCTTGATCGCCTTCGGATAATCCTTCGCCGCATAAGCGAAATTGCCCGAGAAGAAGCTGTAGACCGCGAGATTTTCCGGCGGGGTCAGGCCCGAATCGAGCATCGCATCGAGCGCCTGTCCCTGAACCGCCTGGTCCTTGTTCAGGATGCCGAGCTGAAGCTGGTAGAAACCGAGGAGATATTTATCGTCGGGCGCGGTGGCGGTCCCCTGCCCTTCGGTCAGCGCCGCCTGCAACGCCGCGGCGTCCTTTGCGGTGGTCGCGTCGGTCATTTTCTTGAGCGCCGGGCCGAACCCCTTGCTCGCCGACAGGCCCTTGCCCTTCGCCGCTTCTTCCTTCTTCGGCTTTTCTTTCTTCTGCGCGGCAGCCGGGGTCGCAGTCGCCATCAGCGCGCAGCCCAGCACAGCGGCCATCGCCGTTGCGGGCATCGAGCGGAAACGGTTGAACATCGAAATCTCTCCTTTAACTCGGCCGCCTTCGCCCCAGCGCCTTTGGCGCATACAGGTTCGGCCGCGCGTCGTTAACGCGGCTAAACCCGTCGCGTTGCCAAGGCAAGACAGGCGGTATCGATATTTCAATGGAGAAAAGCGGCTGAACCGAAATTGAACCCGGTCTGCCGGTCGAGGCTGTACCTCGTCCGCCCGGGATTCAGGCGACTGCGTCGATTGCCGAGTTGATCTGACGCAGCACGGCGGGGTCGCCCGGCGCGCCTTCGATCGCCGCTTCGGCGAGTTGGATCAGCGGGATGATGCCAAAGGTCGCCGCGAGCCCTTTCAGGCGGATTGCCGCCATTTCCCAGTTCGCATCGCAGCGCGATCGGCGCATCAGATCGGACAGGTCGCGAGCGCTGCCCGCAAAGGCGGTGCGCAGATCCATCGCCATCGCCGGATCGTCGCCGAACGCCGCGCTGAGATATCGGTCAAGGGGGCCGCTGTCGAAAGACATTCCACAGGATTGGCAGCTTGTAGTTAAGTTTCCGTTTCATGGCGCCCATTTGATGCTAAGATGGCAGGATGACGGGGGAAAAGAAAATCGTTGGATTGTGGCGGAATTCCGCCACAAACCCGGAAGCGGACAGCGCGGAGCCGGCAGAAGTGGCGGCGCCCGAAGCCGCATCTGCGCCCGATACCGAGGCGCCCACCGAACGGAATTGGCTCGACATGTCCTCGCTCGATGACGCCGGGGATATCGATGAAGCGCCACGCGCTGCACCGGCCTGGCGCGAACGCGGTGCACCGGCACTGCTTATCCTTCTGGCGATCGGTTGGACGGGGTTCGCGCTTTCCGTCGCAACGGGCGGCTTTACGCGCAGCCCAGCCCTCTCCGCCTGGCCGTCACTCGTCGCGACGATCGCGATGCCGTTGACGCTGCTGGCGGTGCTGTGGATGGCCTTGCTGCGATCGGGCCGGTCTGAACAGGCGCGTTTCGCCCGGGTCGCGGCGGCGCTTCGCGAAGAGAATATGGCGCTGAACCAGTCGATGCATTCACTCGGCCTGCATCTGGCCGACGCGCAGAAGCAGCTCGGCGAGCAGGCGAAGATCGTCCAGCAGCTTGGCCTCGACACTGTATTGCGGCTGGGTGAAAGCAGTGACAAGCTCGCCAGCAACGCCTCGGTCATCGCCAATGCGCACGACCAGCTCGCGCGCTCGGGCGATGTCGCGCTGCAGCGGATGGACGGGTTGCTCGCGGGCCTGCCGCGGATCGACGACGTCGCGCAGCGGCTCGCGGTCAATTTCCGCGAAGCCGGACTCGTCGCGCACCAGCAGGGCGCCAACCTCGAAGCCCGTCTCGCGGCGCTCGGCGAGGAAGCGGCGAAGGCGGCGCAGACCGGAACCGAAACGACCGCGACCATGCTCGAGGCAATCGTCGCGCTGCAGGAACAGACGAAGGAAACCGAATCGGATCTGCTCGCCGCGTCGGCCCGGGTCGCTGACGTGCAAGGTGCGGCGCTCACGCAAATGACGAATGTGGCCGCCTCGGCACGCGCTGAAATGGCCTCGACCGTCACGGCGATGACGGGCCAGATGGATCAAAGCTGGCGGCAGTTCCGCGAAGGCGTCGACGACGCTGGCGCGCTCATGGATGCGAAGCTCGGCCTCGCCCGCGATGCCGGAAATGCGATGGGCGCGCAGCTCGCGGCGCACGCCGACGCGAGCGACCTCCTCGCCTCACGCATCACCGCCCATGTCGCCGAAGTCGGCAAGCAGCTCGAAATCCTCGATGTCAGCGTCAGCGCCAGCACCGGGGTCATCGGCCGTTCGATCGACGACACCAAGACGCAACTCGCCGCATTCATGCAGGAAGTGCAGAGCGGCAACGCCTCCGCGCACCAGCTGATCACCCACGCCGAATCGCTACTCCTCGCACTCGATGCCGTGACGCGCGAACTCGACGAAACGCTGCCGCATGCGCTCGACCGCATCACCTCGCACGGCAAGACCACGCAGACGGCGCTGTCGCAGCTCCGCCCGATCCTCGACGCGTCGGAACTCGTCGCGCAATCGACGGCGTCGCACGTCAACGCCGTGCAGGCGACGCTCAAAGCGAACGAGGAACAGATGGCGGGTCATGCGACCAGCCAGCAGGCGCTTGTCGATCGCATCAACGGCTCGCTCGCCGACGCCGAGACGGCGCTCGCCAAGCTGCGCGAGGGCGCCGACGAATTCGCCGAACAGGGCGGCGCGCGCATGATCGCGACGCTCGGCGAGGTTCGCGCCACCGCCGATTCGGCGGCCGACGAAGCGCGACTGACGCTCGAAAAGCTGGTGACGAGCGCCCGCGAGACGATGCGGGCGACCGCGACCGATGCGATCGATGCCGCCTTCAAGAACGAGATCATGGCGCAATTGAGCGCGATCGAGGATGCCTCGGCACGCGCGGTTGCCGCCGCCAACGGCGCCGCCGACCGGTTGATGCGCCAGCTGATCACGATCATGGACACCAGCGCGAGCGTCGAACAGCGCGTGAGCGAGGCCGAACAGGCGATCGCCGCGTCGGACCGCGATTCGCTCGCAAAACAGGTCGGCTTGCTGACCGAGTCGCTGAAATCGACCGCGATCGATGTCACCAAGATCCTCTCAAGCGAAGTCAGCGACATCGCATGGGACGCGTACCTCAAGGGCGACCGCGGCGTGTTCGCGCGGCGCGCGGTCAAGCTGATCGACAACAGCGAAGCCAAGGAAATCCTTCGCATCTATCAGGCCGACGATGGCTTCCACGCCGCGGTGAACCAGTTCATTCATGATTTCGAAGCAATGCTGCGCGTGCTCATCGGCGCGCGCGACGGGTCGGCGATCAGCGTTACCCTGCTCTCGTCGGATATCGGCAAGCTGTATGTTGCGCTGGCGCAGGCGATCGACCGTCTGCGGGGCTAGGCCGCGTTTGGAGTAACGGATCGGTGTGGCGGCTTTCGACCGATTGCGGAGATTCGCCAGTCAGGCCGTTTGTCGCAGCGCTAACGTTCAGGGGACTTAGTGGGTCGAGCCTTCGACGGACGGCTTTCGCGCAACAGCTCCGATTGCGTCATATTTTCTCGCGTCCGGTGCGAAGGCTGAATTGGCGAGAATCGCTAGCGACCGTGCGAATGTGTGGGGCTTAACATTGTTGCGAATGCCGCGTTCCTGAAGCTGTTCCGCTATGCGCGATTCCCAGTCGCGCCAGCCCGGCAGATGATGGCGGGTAAAGCCGTGAAAGCGCCAGTCCTGCACTTCCATGCCAGCTTTCTCAAGTGCGGCTTCCAGCCCGGCCGCCGTAAAAAAGAAGAGATGGCGCGGACTGTCAAAGTTCTCGCTACAGATCGTCATAGTTTCAAAGTGGACGCAACCGCAATTGGGGACCTCGACGTATAGACGTCCGCCGGGTGCGATGAGGTCACTAGCATTGCTAAGCGCCTTGTTCGGATCGGTACAGTGCTCCAGCGCATGCGTCATCACAACAAGGTCAAACGTTTTTCCTGAAAGCTCAAGTGGAAGGTTTTCGGCAGTGCCTTCCAATACCTGAACTCCCCTCGCCGCCGCCTGCTCGCGTGCTTTCGGGTCGGGATCGACGCCAAGCACAATACAGCCCGCCCTGTGGAATTCAGCCAGCAGCGCGCCATCGCCACACCCCAGGTCCAATACGGTTTGTCCACGCACGGAATCCCAGGCAGCGCCAAATGGCTTCGCGCTGTCCCGCATCCACGCCAGCTTGGTAAGGATACGGTCAAGAACAGTGGGTGTCCGGTCCTTTATATGGCTCTCACCTTGGGTGTAATAGGCTGGAAGCTCATACAACTCGGCGATTGCGCCGACCGGAGGCAGCGGATGCATGCTTCCTGTACCGCATTTCGCGCAACGCAGGAACTCGCTGTAGGGCGTCGGCGCATTTTTCTTCGCATCAATGGGCATCGAAACCCACTGCCGCATCTCGCCATCACAAAAGCTGCAAATCATTGCGCGCGCACCTGCCCCTAGGAGAAAGGAATTTTGCGCGGGGCCCGGTGGGAGTCAATTGGTGATACTTCCACCCATAATCACCGGAAGCGGCCTCGGCCGTCATTGCGATTTTGACCTATTGGAAGACGCGCCGATGCCAATGTCTTCCGGTCGCGGGTACGCGCGTCCGCTTCCTACCCCAAAGCCGCCGATGTCGGGTCCGCAATCGAGCCCGCGCTACTCAGGCCCGCCCGCTCAGCACATCAGGATCGGCCCAGCCATTCACATATGCGAGGTAATAGAGCACGAAGGCGACCGTCGCGGCGATCGTCATCTGGAGCAGGATGCGCCCAGGGCGGAAAGTCGCCGGTGCGCCCGGCTCCTGCCCGCGCACCAGCGGCGTGGCGTCATCGCTTGCCCGCCGGCCATGAAAGGGCAGCACGAAGAAAGCGCTGAACGCCCAGAAGAGCAAGTAGATGGCGAGTGCCGAGGTCCATTTCATCGTCGTGGGTCCGTTCAGATGGTGACGAGCATCACGTCGACAACGGGCTTTTTACCCGTCCAGTCGGTCGCAACGCGGCGCACGCCCAGACGAATCGCCTCGCGAAGCTTTTCCTCGTCGCGTGCGGGGCCGGTCGCGGCCTGTTCGGCAGCTTCGCGCATCTCGTCGATAAAGGCTTCGCGCTCGTCCTCGACCGGCACACCGCGATAGCTGATCGCGCTTTCGACAAAGCGCTTGTCGGAGAAGATCGCGGCGACGGTGATATGCCCGTTGAGCGAGAGTTTGCGCCGTTCGTTGATCGTCTCACCGTCGGCGGGTAGGATGACGTCGCCGTCGAGGATCAGCCGCCCCGCGCGCACGCGCTCGACGATCTTCGCGGTGCCGGGCGCCAGCTTCACCAGGTCGCCATTTTCCTGCACGAGCGCGTCGGGAACGCCCTTTTCGAGCGCGAAGCGCGCCTGTTCGTGCATATGGCGGATCTCGCCGTGCACCGGCAGGACGAGCTTGGGGCGCAACCAGCCGTACAGCGCGGCAAGCTCGGGCTGCCCCGGATGGCCGCTGACATGAATATGCGCCTGTTTCTCGGTGACGGTGAGAATGTCCTTCGCCGCGAGCTGATTCATAATCCGCCCGATAGCGACCTCATTGCCCGGGATCTGCTTCGATGAGAAAACGACGGTGTCGCCCGCTTCGAGCTTGATCTGGTGGATGTCGGCCGCCATGCGCGCGAGCGCCGCGCGCGGTTCGCCCTGGCCTCCGGTGGCGATCACCATCACCTTGTCGCGCGGCAGCCGCATCGCTTCGTCGAAATCGACCGTCGGCGGGAAGTCCTTGAGGTAACCGACCGAGCGCGCGACGCCGAGGATGCGGTCGAGCGAGCGGCCCGCGACGCACAAGGTGCGTCCAGTTGCTTTGGCGACCGCCCCCAGCGTCGCAAGCCGCGCCGCGTTCGATGCGAAGGTGGTGACGACCACCCTGCCCTTCGCCGCGCCGACCGCCTGCTCCAGCCCTTCACGCAGGCCGCCTTCGCTGCCCGATGCCTCGGCGTTGAAGGCATTGGTCGAATCGCAGACGAGGACGTCGATGCCCTCGTCGCCAACCGCGGTCAGTGCGGCGGCGGTGGCAGGAACCCCAAGGATCGGTTCCTCGTCGAGTTTCCAGTCGCCGGTGTGGAAGACGCGGCCATAAGGCGTGTCAATTACGACGGCGCTCATTTCGAGGATCGAGTGCGCGAGCGGGATCAGCCGGATGCCGAACGGCCCGAGCTGGAAATTGTCGTCGATATCTACGGCCTTGAGCGTGACCGCCTTCTCCAGCCCCTCTTCGGCGAGCTTGTGCGCGATCAACCCCGCCGTGAAGCGGTTGGCATAGAGCGGCACCCCAAGGTCGGCGGCGAGATAGGGCAGCGCCCCGATATGATCCTCGTGCCCGTGCGTCAGCACGATGCCGAGCAGATCCTTCTTGCGATCCTCGATGAATTCGAGGTCGGGCATGACGATATCGATGCCCGGATAATCGTGGCTGCCGAAGGTCACGCCGAGGTCGAGCATGATCCATTTGCCGTCGCAGCCATAGAGATTGGCGTTCATGCCGATCTCGCCCGATCCGCCCAATGCGAGAAAAAGAAGCTCCTTGCCCGGAGTCGTCATATTGTTGGCTTCCGTTGATGATAGAGGTGCATCAGCCCGTTCAGCGTCAGGTCGGGCTCGATACGATCGAACAGGTGCGCCTGTTCCTGAAAAAGTGTTGCGAGGCCGCCCGTCGCGATGACGGTGAGCGGCTTGCCGATTTCGGCCTTCATGCGCGCGATCAGCCCTTCCATCATCGAGACATAGCCCCAATAGACGCCGATCAGCATCTGGCTTTCGGTAGTGCGCCCGATAACGCTGCTCGTTGCCGGGGCTTCAATCGCGATGCGCGGCAGTTTCGCCGCCGCCGCGACGAGCGCCTCGAGCGAGAGATTGACGCCCGGCGCGATGATCCCGCCCAGATAGGCGCCGTCGGGGCCGATATGGTCGAGCGTCGTCGCGGTGCCGAAGCTGATGACGAGCTTGTCCTTGCCGGGCTCGACCGCCTGCGCCGAGATCGCGTTGACCGCGCGGTCGGCACCGACCGACTGCGGCTCGTCGACCTTGAGCGCGATCCCCCAAGTCACGGGCTCGCGGCCCGCGACGAGCGCGTCGACGCCGAAATATTTATGCGCGAGCAGCTGGAGATTATGGAGCGCGCGCGGCACGACGGTCGAGATGACGACCGCCTCGACACTGGCGCGATCGTGCCCCTCGATCCGCATCAGCTGATCGAGCCACACCATATATTCGTCGGCGGTGCGCCGGTCGTCGGTCGCGATGCGCCAGCGCGCCAGCAGCTCGGGGCCGCGAAACAGCGCGAATTTGGCGTTGGTGTTGCCGACATCGATCGCGAGCAGCATCTCAATTCCCCTCGACCGGGCGCCGCAGTTCGACGTCTCCCGCGTGAATCAACATGGTCTCGCCGCCGTCGCGGCGCAAGCGCAGCGCGCCGTCTTCGGCAAGGCCGTCGAAGAAACCGTCGATCCCCTGCTCCGACACGCGAAGCGGCGTGCCGACGGGATGCGCCTGCGGGATCCACGCGCGGACGATGCTTGCGACACCTTCCTGCCGCCAGGTCCACAGCGCATCGATCATCGCGATGCCCAACGCCCCAGCAAAATGGTCGCGGTCGATGGTGACACCCTTATCCGCCAGCGTCGCGGTTGGACGGTCGGGCAGTTCAGGCGCGGCGACGAGGTTGACGCCGATGCCGATCACCACCGAATTGCCCGTGCGCTCCATCAATATGCCGGCGCATTTCGCGCCGTCGATCAGCAGGTCGTTCGGCCATTTAAGCTGCGCGGCGACACCCGGTGCGAGCGCGGCAACGGTCTTGGCGAGCGCAACCCCGGCGACGAGCGCCAGCGTCGCGGCCGAGGGATCACCGATCGTCAGGTGGACGACGGTCGAGCCCATAAAATTGCCCTGCCCGTCGTTCCAGCCGCGCCCGAGGCGGCCACGTCCGGCGGTCTGTCGATCGGCGACCAGCCAATGGCCTTCACCGACATGTTCGCCGCCGGCCAGCCGCGCCAGCAGGTCGGCGTTGGTCGAACCTGTCTGCGCGATCCGCTCTATAGGCGGTATCAGAACAGCACCGCAGCGGCGCTGGCCGAAAGGACCGCCAGCACGGGAATGAAGAGATAGCCGATGACCGAGAGCCACAGGGCGCTCGCGGTGATCACCGCATCCTCGACGATCGCACCGCCGCCCGCGGGGAATTCGGTGGCCGACTTGTCGTCGAAGTACATCGTCTTGATGATCGCGATATAATAGAATGCGCCGATCACCGAGGCGACGATACCCGCGACCGCCAGCGGCACGAGGTTCGCGTTCACCGCGGCCTCGAACACCAGATACTTCGGCCAGAAGCCGAAGAGCGGCGGGATGCCGGCGAGGCTGAACAGGAACACCGCCATCGCCGCGGCAAGACCGGGGCGGCGCTGCGACAGGCCGGCGAGCGCCGGAATGCTCTCGACCTGGTTGCCGTCGGCATCGCGCAGCTGGAGCACGACGAGGAAGGCGCCGAGCGTGGTCAGCATATAGACGAGCAGATAGGTCAGCACGCCCTCGACCCCCTGCTGCGTTCCGGCGGCAAGGCCGACGAGCATGAAGCCGACATTGTTGATCGACGAATAGGCAAGCAGGCGCTTGATATTCTTTTGCCCGATCGCGCCGACCGCGCCGAGGATGATCGAGGCGAGCGACAGGAAGATGATGATCTGCTGCCACGCGCCGACCGCGGGGCCCATCGCGTCGATCACGACGCGCGTCATCAGCGCCATCGCCGCGACTTTCGGTGCGGTGGCGAAGAAGGTCGTCACCGGGGTCGGTGCGCCCTCATAGACGTCGGGGGTCCACATGTGGAACGGCACGGCGCTGATCTTGAAGCCAAGGCCCGCGAGCACGAACACAATGCCGAAGATGAGGCCGATGTTGAGCTCGCCGCCGAGCACCTTCGCGATCCCGGCGAAATCGGTCGTGCCGGTAAAGCCGTAGAGCAGCGAAATGCCATAGAGCAGCATGCCCGACGCGAGCGCGCCAAGGACGAAATATTTAAGGCCGGCTTCGGTCGACCGCTCGTCGGTGCGCATAAAGCTGGCGAGCACATAGGCAGCAAGGCTGTTGAGCTCGAGCCCGACGTACAGCGTCATCAGGTCGCGCGACGAGGCCATGATGCCCATGCCAAGCGCCGCGAACAGGATGAGCGTCGGATATTCGGCGCGCATCCCGCCGTTGAAGAAGCGCGGCGCGATGACGATGCAGACGAAGCTCGCGGCATAGATCAAGAGCTTGGCGAAACCGCCGAAGCTGTCGACCGACAGCGTGCCCGAGAAGACGGTCGTTTCGACGCCGAACAGCGCGACGACGGCGGCCGCGGCGGCGGCGAGCGTCAGCAGCGAACTCAGCTGATAGAGGCCAACGTTACGGTCACCAAGGAAGGTGCCGAGCATCAGCGTGATAAGCCCGCCGATCGTCAGGATCAGTTCGGGCCAGATGAGCATCAGGTCGGCGGTCATTGGACGCCTCCTGCATGGCTCGATCCGTGGGCCGTTTCACCATGTGCTGCGGCAGGCTTCGGCTTGCCGGCGGCAAGATGCGCGTCGCCCGCGGGCTTCGCCGGCGCGAGGCGCGCAACGACGGTGGTCACGTCGCCGCGCATCGGCGCGAGGAAGCTTTCGGGATAGACGCCCATCCACAGCGCCACGGCCGCCAGCGGCACCATGATCGTCCATTCGCGTGCGGTCAGGTCGGGCATCGCCTTCACATCGTCCTTGGTGAGTTCGCCGAACACGACGCGGCGGTAGAGATAGAGCATATATGCGGCACCAAGGATGATCCCGGTGGTGCACACAAAGGCGACCCAGCTCGACGCTTCATAGATGCCGGCGAGGCTCAGGAATTCGCCGACGAAGCCGCTGGTGCCGGGCAGGCCGATCGACGCCATGGTGAACAGCATGAAGAACAGCGCATAGGCCGGCATGTTCACCGCGAGGCCGCCGTAACGGTCGATCTCGCGCGTGTGGAGCCGGTCATAGATCACGCCGACGCAGAAGAAGAGCGCGGCCGAGACGACACCATGGCTGAGCATGATGATCAGCGCGCCTTCGATGCCCTGCTGGTTGAACGCGAAGAGGCCCGCGGTGACGATCGCCATGTGCGCGACCGACGAGTAGGCGATCAGCTTCTTCATGTCGCTCTGCGCCAGCGCGACGAGGCTGGTGTAGACCACCGCGATCATCGACAGGCCAAAGACGATCCACATGAGCTGCGCCGACGCATCGGGGAACATCGGCATCATAAAGCGGATGAAGCCATAGGCGCCGAGCTTCAGCAGCACGCCCGCCAGGATCATCGAACCCGCGGTCGGCGCCTGCACGTGCGCGTCGGGAAGCCAGGTGTGGACGGGCCACATCGGCATCTTGACCGCAAGGCTGGCGAAGAAGGCGAGCCACAGCCACGTCTGCATCTGAACCGGGAAATCATAGTTCAGCAGCGTCGGGATGTCGGTCGTCCCTGCTTCGGCGATCATCGCGATCATCGCGATCAGCATCAGCACCGACCCGAGCAGCGTGTAGAGGAAGAATTTGAACGCCGCATATTTGCGGTTCGCGCCGCCCCAGATGCCGATGATGAAATACATCGGGATCAGACCGGCTTCGAAGAAAATGTAAAAGAGCAGCAGGTCCTGCGCCATGAAGACGCCGATCATCACGACTTCCATGATCAGGAACATCGACATGTAAAGCCCGACGCGTTGCTTGATCGCGTCCCAGCTCGCGAGGATGCAAAGCGGCATCAGGAAGACGCTGAGCATGATCAGCATCAGCGCCATGCCGTCGATGCCGAGCGCATATTGGAAGCGCCCGAACAGGTCGGCGCGCTCGGTGAACTGCCACTGGGCGCCGCCGATGTCGAAATTGGCCCACAGGATGCAGCCGAGGACAAAAGTCGCGAGCGTCGCGCCGAGCGCGACCCAGCGTGCCGTCTTGTCGCCGGTGAACAGGCAAAGGATGGCGGCGACCGCAGGGACCGCCAGCATCAGCGAAAGGATCGGGAAGCCGCTCACAGGAAATTCACCATGGCCCAGCTGGCGAGGCCGACAAGACCGAGCAGCATCACAAACGCATATCCATAAACATAACCCGATTGCAGCCGGACCGCGAGACGGGTCCCCCCAGCGACGAGCGCCGCGGCGCCATCGGGACCGAAGCGGTCGATGGTGCCTTCATCCCCGCGCTTCCAGAAGAAGCGGCCGATCGCGAAGGCGGGCTTCACGAAGAGGATGTTGTAGAGCTCGTCGAAATACCATTTGTTGTACAGGAACTGGTGGAGCAGCCTGAACTGCGCCACGAAGCGCGCCGGCAGGCTGGTGTTGCGGATATAGCTGTTCCACGCGAGGAACAGGCCGATCGCCATCACCGTGAACGGCGTCCATTTCACCCACAGCGGCACTTCGTGCGCGGCGTGCATCAGATGCTCGTCGAACGCGAGGCTACCCTTCCAGAACGCCATGCCCTCTTCGGGATAGATGAACTGGTGGTGGAACGCGATGCCCGCGAACACCGCGCCGATCGAGAGCACGACCAGCGGGATCAGCATCGAAAGCGGGCTTTCGTGCGGGTGATAGCCCGCGGTGCCGTCGCCGTGCGTTTCATGGTGAACCGCGTGTGCATGATCGTCGGCCGAATGTTCTTCGGAGGGATCTTCATGCTCGCCATGAACCGCGTGCTGGATATGCTCGCTCTGTTCCCAGCGCGCCTTGCCATAGAAGGTCAGGAAGACGAGGCGCCACGAATAGAAGCTGGTGAGGAAGGCCACGAAAATGCCGACCCAGAAGGCCACGACCCCGCCGCCGCCGCTCGCAAAAGCAGCCTCGAGGATGCCGTCCTTCGAATAGAAGCCGGCAAAGCCCACAACCCCCGCGATACCGACGCCGGTGATCGCCAGCGTGCCGAGCATCATCGCCCAATAGGTGATCGGGATCTGTTTCCGGAGCGCGCCATAATAGCGCATGTCCTGCTCATGGTGCATCGCATGGATGACCGAACCGGCCCCGAGGAACAGCAGCGCCTTGAAGAAAGCGTGCGTGAACAGGTGGAACATCGCGGCGCCATAGGCGCCCGCGCCCGCAGCGAAGAACATGTAGCCGAGCTGCGAACAGGTCGAATAGGCGATGACGCGCTTGATGTCCCACTGCGTCGTCGCGACGGTCGCGGCGAAGAAGCAGGTCGCGGCGCCGACGAACATCACGACGCCTTGCGCGACATCCGAGGTTTCGAACATCGGCGACAGGCGGCACACCATGAAGACGCCCGCGGTGACCATCGTCGCGGCGTGGATCAGCGCCGACACCGGGGTCGGGCCTTCCATTGCGTCGGGAAGCCAGGTGTGGAGGCCAAGCTGCGCCGACTTGCCCATCGCGCCGATGAACAGCAGCAGGCAGAGGATCGTCATCGTATCGAGACGCATGCCCATGAAGCTAATGGTGCTTCCCGCCATGCCCGGCGCTGCCGCCAGGATCTCGGGGATCGAGACGGTGCCGAAGACGAGGAAGGTGCCGAAGATACCGAGCATGAAGCCCAGGTCGCCGACGCGGTTGACGACGAACGCCTTGATCGCCGCGGCATTGGCGCTCGGCTTCTTGTACCAGAAACCGATGAGCAGGTACGACGCAAGGCCGACGCCTTCCCAGCCGAAGAACATTTGGACGAGGTTGTTCGCGGTCACGAGCATCAGCATCGCGAAGGTGAAGAGCGAGAGATAGGCGAAGAAGCGCGGCTGGTCCGGGTCTTCCTCCATATAGCCCCAGCTGTAGAGGTGGACGAGCGCCGACACCGTCGTGATCACGACGAGCATCACCGCGGTCAGCGCGTCGACGCGCAGTTCCCAGTTGAACTGGAGCGCACCCGACGAAACCCAGTGCAGCACGGGTACGACGCTCGCTTCGCCGCTGCCCGTCACGAAGGACAGGAAGATCGGCCAGCTCAGGGCGCAGCTGATGAACAGCGCGCCCGTGGTCAGGATTTTCGACGGCACATTGCCGATCACGCGCTGGCCGAGGCCTGCGACAAGCGCCGCCAGCAGCGGCAGGAAAACGATCGCCTGGATCATGCGAAAACTCCGTCGTCCCGGCGGACGCTGGGACCGCTCGCGGTTTTACGTTGCGTTGCCGGGAGGGCGATCCCAGCTTTCGCTGGGATGACGAGGATGGTGTTGATCACCGGTTTACCCCTTCATCCGGTTGGCATCGTCGACGGCAATCGTGCCGCGGCCGCGGAAGTAAATAACGAGAATGGCGAGACCGATCGCGGCTTCACCCGCCGCGACGGTCAGCACGAACATCGAGAAGACTTGCCCGACGAGGTCGCCGAGCGCCGCGCTGAACGCGACGAGGTTGATGTTCACCGCCAGCAGGATGAGCTCGATCGCCATCAGGATGACGATGATATTCTTGCGGTTGATGAAGATGCCGAGCACGCCGAGCGTGAAGAGCACCGCCGAAACGGCGAGATAATGGCCGACCGAAATCACAGTTCCATCCCCTGCCCGACGCCCGGATCGACAAGGCGCGTCGCATCCTGCGGACGGCGGCGATTTTGCGCCGAGATATTCTGGGTACGTACGCCGCCGCGCTTGCGGTGCGTCAGCACGATCGCGCCGATCATCGCGACGAGCAGGACGATACCCGCCGCCTCGAACAGGAAGATGTAGCGCGTATAGAGCAGTTCGCCGATCTGCTGGATATTGCTCTTGTCACTGACGACCGGTGCAGCGCGCGCCGCAAGGTCGACCCCGCCCGCGCTCCATGCGCCAACGGCGAACACCAGCTCAGCCGCCAGAATGATCGCGACGAGCGCGCCGAGCGGCAGATAGCGCACGAAACCGGCGCGCAACTCGGCAAAATCGATGTCGAGCATCATCACGACGAAGAGGAACAGCACCGCGACCGCGCCGACATAGACGATGACGAGCAGCATCGCGATGAATTCGGCGCCTGCGAGCAGCATCAGCCCCGCTGCGTTGAAGAAAGCGAGGATCAGCCACATGACGCTGTGGACCGGGTTGCGGGCGAAAATCACCATAGCGGCCGACGCAATGACGATCGTCGCGAACAGGTAAAAGGCGATAAGCTGGATCATGTGCGCGCGCCCTTACCGCCAGGGCGCGTCGGCGGCAAGATTCGCCGCGATCGCGCGTTCCCATTTGTCGCCATTGGCGAGCAGCTTGGCCTTGTCATAAAGCAGTTCTTCGCGCGTTTCGGTCGCGAATTCGAAGTTCGGCCCCTCGACCACGGCATCGACCGGGCATGCTTCCTGACAGAAGCCGCAATAGATGCACTTGGTCATGTCGATGTCGTAACGCGTCGTGCGGCGCGAGCCGTCGTCGCGCGGCTCCGCCTCGATCGTGATCGCCTGCGCCGGGCACACCGCTTCGCACAGCTTGCACGCGATGCAGCGTTCTTCGCCGTTCGGATAACGGCGCAGCGCATGCTCGCCGCGGAAGCGCGGGCTCAGCGGATTCTTCTCGAACGGATAGTTGATCGTCGCCTTCGGCTTGAAGAAATATTTCAGCGTGAGGGCGTGCGCCTTCACAAACTCCCACAAAGTGAAGCTTTTGATGAGGTGGGCAATGGTACTCATGAATACCTCGTCAGCATCAGATAGCCGGAGATCAGGAAGATCCAGAGAAGCGAGATCGGCAGGAAGACCTTCCAGCCCAGCCGCATCAGCTGGTCATAGCGATAGCGCGGGACGGTCGCCTTGACCCAGCTGAAGACGAAGAAGAAGAACAGGATCTTCGCGAACAGCCAGATGACGCCGGGAACGGCATAGAGCGGCGCCCAGTCGATCGGGGGCAGCCAGCCGCCCCAGAAGAGCACCGCGTTGAGCGTGCACATCAACAGGACGTTGGCATATTCGCCGAGCCAGAAGAGCGCGAAGCTCATCGACGAATATTCGGTCTGATACCCCGCGACGAGCTCGCTTTCCGCTTCGGTCAAATCGAACGGCGCGCGCGCGGTTTCGGCGAGCGACGAGATCAGGAACATCACCGCGAGCGGGAAAAGCAGCAGGTTGAAACCGAAGGCGTTGACGATGCCGAGCCCGTGACCCTGCTGCGCTTTCACGATCTCGTTCATGTTGAAGCTGTCGGCGAAGAGCACGACGCCGATCAGGATGAAGCCGATAGAGACTTCATAGGAGATCATCTGGGCCGAGGCGCGCATCGCCGAGAAGAAGGGATATTTCGAGTTCGACGCCCAGCCCGACAGGATCACACCGTACACGCCGAGCGACGAGATCGCGAGGATGTAGAGCAGTCCGACGTTGATGTCGGCGAGCACCGCGCCCGAATTGAACGGGATCACCGCCCAGGCGAGCAGCGCCACCGTGAAGGTGATGATCGGCGCGATCAGGAACAGCCCGCGGTTGGCGCCCGACGGGACGATCGTTTCCTGCAGGAACACTTTCAAACCGTCGGCGAACGACTGCAGCAGGCCGAAGGGGCCAACGACGTTCGGACCGCGGCGCAGCGCGATCGCCGCCCAGATCTTACGGTCGGCATAGATGATCATCGCAACCGCGAGCATCAGCGGCAGCGCGATGAGCAGGATGCCGCAAATCGTCGCGACGCCCCACGCCCAATTCGGGTCCATGCCCCAGGAGATAAAGGTCTCGGTCATTTGCCGGCCCCGTCCTGGTTGCGCCAGCCGTTATGCGGGCCGGGCTTTTCCGACTTGCGCGGATTGAACCCGCGCCACACCGAATAGCCCATCCCGACCAGCAATATGCTGGCGATCGCATGTACCGGGGTCATTCCGCGGCCTCCGCAAAGTCTGCGCCATGGATCAGCTCTTCCGAGCAGCGCTGCATCGTCGGCGACGCGCGGCAGATGGCGTTGGTGAGGTAGAAATCCTTGATCGGCGACGGGATCGCGCGCGCCTCGGGCTTCGCGGGCAGCTTCGGCACCGCCCAGCCATAGTCGGCGAGACCCTCGACGCCGAGCGCGGGCACTGCGGCGATCATCGCCGCGCGGCATTGCGCGAAGCTGTCGAAACCGAGCGATACGCCGAGCGCGTCGGCAAGCGCACGGAAAATGCTCCAGTCCTCGCGCGCGTCGCCGGGGGCGAACACGGCCTTCTCGCTGCGCTGGACGCGCCCCTCGGTGTTGACCGTCGTGAAATCCTTTTCGGTCCATGCCGCTGCCGGCAGGATGACGTCGGCGGCATGCGCGCCCTTGTCGCCATGATGGCCGACATAGACCTTGAACGTATCGGGCAGCGCCGCGAAATCGACCTCGTCGGCGCCGAGGAAGAAAGCGAGCTTCGGCTTCGCCGCGATGACATCCTTGATCCCGCCGGGCAGGCCGTAGCCGAGCATCAGCGAACCCATGCGCGCAGCCGAGAAATGCACGACATTATAGCCGTTCCAGCCGTCCTTGACCGCGTTCACCGACTTGGCGAGCGCGAGGCCCGCGCCGTGAACGCCGGGCACCGACAGCGCGCCGCCGCCGAAGATCAGCATCGGCCGCTCGGCACCCTTGAGCGCGTCGAGCACCGCTGCGGGCAGCTTCGAAACGAGCGAAGCGTCGTCGCCGAGCCACTCCGCCTTATACGTCAGGTCGGTTTCGGGGCCGATCGCGAAGACCTTCGCGCCCTTCTTCCACACCGCCTTGCGGATGCGCGTGTTGATCAGCGGCGCTTCCCAGCGAAGGTTCGTGCCGACGAGCAGGACCACGTCGGCATTTTCGGCCTCGGCGATACCGGTGTTGAAATTGACCGCCGACAGGCTGGTGACATCATAGTCGAGCCCGGTCTGGCGCCCTTCGAGCAGGGTACCGCCGAGCGCGTTCACCAGCGACTTCGCGGCGAACATCGTTTCGCAATCGGCTAGGTCGCCCGCGATCGCCGCAACCGACGAACCGGCGTTGACCGCGGCGATGGCCGCAAAGGCTTCGGCCCAGCTGGCGGGCTGAAGCGCGCCGTTCACGCGAACATAGGGCTGGTCGAGGCGGCGGCGGGTCAGGCCGTCGACATGGTGGCGCGTCTTGTCGCTCGCCCATTCCTCGTTCACATCGTCGTTGACGCGCGGCAGTACGCGCAGGACCTGACGGCCGCGCGCGTCGATACGCACATTGGTGCCGACCGCGTCCATCATGTCGATGCCGAGCGTCTTGCTGAGTTCCCAAGGCCGCGCTTCGAACGCATAGGGCTTGCTGGTCAGCGCGCCGACGGGGCAGAGATCGACGATATTGCCCGACAATTCGCTGCCTACGGCGCGTTCGAGGTACGACGTGATCTGCATATTCTCGCCGCGATAGATCGCGCCGACATCTTCGACGCCCGCGACTTCCTCCGCAAAGCGGACGCAGCGCGTGCACTGGATGCAGCGGGTCATCACCGTCTTGACGATGGGGCCCATATATTTTTCGGTAACCGCACGTTTGTTCTCGTCATAGCGCGTCGCGCCGCGGCCATAGGCGACCGACTGGTCCTGCAGGTCGCATTCGCCGCCCTGATCGCAGATCGGACAGTCGAGCGGGTGGTTGATGAGCAGGAACTCCATCACCCCTTCGCGCGCCTTCTTCACCATCGGGCTGTCGGTCTTGATCACCTGCCCTTCGGCGGTCGGCAGCGCGCACGACGCCTGCGGCTTCGGCGGGCCCGGTGCGACCTCGACAAGGCACATGCGGCAATTGCCGGCGATCGACAGGCGTTCGTGGTAGCAAAAGCGCGGAATTTCCTTCCCCGCCAGCTCGCATGCCTGCAGAACGGTCGCGCCCTGCGGGACGTCGATTTCTACGCCATCTACGGTGACTTTAGGCACCCGACACCTCACTCATTCGATACAACGCATCAGCGATGTGATTGCGCACGTCGCGGACGTCGACGCTATATTTCGCACCTTCCGGCATACAACCGGACAAGGCAGTGGCCATGGCACGCATGGCGACAGTTTCCTCAGGCGAACCGACGGCCGTGCCGAGGAGCGCTAACGATCCGGCTGGATCGGCCGCTGCGATACAGCCCGAAAAACTGGCGACAAAAGCTCGGCCACGAGCGACGGGGACGCGGACCGCGGGAACGGGGCCCAAGGCGTCGAGTCTCGCCCTGCGGCCTTGGTCGGCGTGGATTGCGTTCTCCGCCAAAGCGCCACGAAGCTCGCCGCTTCTACCGCTGAGGTACGGCGCGTGGCTGCAGGCGCCAAACTGCGCAACCGAGCGGAGCGCTGTGCGCTCAGCCGAAGTATCGACCGCCGTACCGAGCGCCGCACGCGCCTTGTCGGGGGCCTGCCGCCAGATGCAAGCGGCGAAATCGTTTATCACCTTCTGCTTCGGCACAAGCTGCTGCGCCGCCGCCGAGCGTGTCTCATCCTGCCGGTCCATTTTTTCCCGGAGCTTACGATGCTCGTCCCAACGACCCATGCTGGACGGTGGCGTTATTGCCTGAGATTGGGGCGATGGTGAACCTTGCGCCAGAGAAGGCACCGGCCCACCAAGCAAGACCGCCATGAGCAGCATTTGCTTCATTCCACTCACTCCGCTGCCTCCAGCGCGCCGCCATTCTCGCGGATACGGCGCTCGATTTCGGGGCGAAAATGCTTGATCAAGCCCTGGATCGGCCACGCCGCGGCATCGCCGAGCGCGCAGATCGTGTGGCCCTCGACCTGCTTGGTCACGTCGAACAAGGTGTCGATCTCGCTGATGTCGGCGTCGCCAGTGCGCAGGCGTTCCATCACGCGCCACATCCAGCCGGTGCCCTCGCGGCACGGCGTACACTGGCCGCAGCTTTCATGCTTGTAGAAATAGCTGATGCGGCTGATCGCCTGAACGACATCGGTCGACTTGTCCATCACGATCGCGGCCGCGGTGCCGAGGCCCGATCCGACGGCCTTCAGCCCGTCGAAGTCCATCGGCGCGTCCATGATTTCGGCCGCGGGGACGAGCGGAACCGACGAGCCGCCGGGGATCACCGCGAGCAGATTGTCCCAGCCGCCGCGAATGCCGCCGCAATGCTTGTCGATCAGTTCGCGGAAGGTGATGCCCATCTCTTCCTCGACGACGCACGGGCGCTCGACATGGCCCGAGATCTGGAAGAGCTTGGTGCCCTTGTTGTTCTCGCGCCCGAAGGAAGAGAACCAGGGCGCGCCGCGGCGGAGGATCGTCGGGACGACCGCGATGCTCTCGACATTGTTCACCGTCGTCGGGCAGCCATAGAGGCCGGCACCCGCCGGGAACGGCGGCTTCAGGCGCGGCTGCCCCTTTTTGCCCTCGAGGCTTTCGATCATCGCGGTTTCTTCGCCGCAGATGTACGCGCCGGCGCCGCGGTGGACGAAGACGTCGAAATCATAGCCCGACTTGGCGGCATTCTTGCCGAGCAGGCCGGCGTCATACGCCTCCTGCACCGCGGCGAAGAGCGTCTCGGCCTCGCGGATGAACTCGCCGCGAATGTAGATGTATGCCGCACGCGCGCGCATCGCGAAGCCCGCGATCAGCGCGCCCTCGATCAGCTTGTGCGGATCGTGGCGGATGATCTCGCGGTCCTTGCACGAACCGGGTTCGGATTCGTCGGCGTTGATGACGAGGAAACTCGGGCGGTCGGCGCGCGGCTCCTTCGGCATGAACGACCATTTGAGTCCCGTCGGGAAGCCCGCGCCGCCGCGGCCGCGCAGGCCCGACGCCTTGATCTCTTCGATGATCGCGTCCTGGCCGCGCTTCATCAGATCCTTGGTATTGTCCCAATCACCGCGCGCCTGCGCACTTTTGAGGTTCCACGGCTGGAAGCCGTAGAGATTGGTGAAGATGCGATCCTTGTCGGCAAGCATGGCGTCTACTCACCCTTCCCTTTGCCGGCCTGCCGTGCGGCAAAGACAGCGATAAATATGACGGCAACCCCCATGAAGGCGGCGCCCAGCGCGATCCAGACCGCCATTACCAATCCTTCCGATAATCGTGGTTGGCCTTGACCATTTCCTTCAGCGTCGTCGGGCCGCCGTCGGGCTCGCTCGTGTGACGGTTCGCAAGCTGCGTTCCCGCCTTCGGCTGTTCGCCCGCAGCGAGCGCATCGAGGATACGGACGGTGCTGTCGTAATCGAGGTCTTCGTAATTATCGTCGTTGATCTGGACCATCGGCGCGTTGGTGCAGGTGCCCATGCACTCGACCTCGGTCAGCGTGAACAGGCCGTCGGGCGTGGTCTTGCCCTTCACCATGCCGCGATTCTTGCACGCGGCCATGACATCGTCCGACCCGCGCAGCAGGCACGGCGTCGTGCCGCAGACCTGCACATGATAGCGGCCGACAGGGACGAGATTGTACATGGTGTAGAAGGTCGCGACCTCATAGGCGCGGATGAAGGGCATATCGAGCTCAGCCGCCACATATTCGATCACCGGCACGGGCAGCCAGCCCTGCGTCTGCGTCTCGGCGCCGACCTGGCGCTGCGCGAGGTCGAGCAAAGGCATCACCGCCGAACGCTGGCGCCCCGCGGGATAACGCGCGATGACCTGCTTCGCCTTCTCGGCATTTTCGGCCGTCCACGCAAAGGCGCCCCAGCGCGCGCGGACTTCGGCTTCGTCGGGGATTTGGGGTGCGTCAGCCATTAATTTGCCCGCTCCGAGGTAACAACAATTTGGGTTTCGCCCAGCGTGACCCGCTTGATGCGCCCAGCCTTCATTTCGAACTGCGCAAAGTAGCCATCGCTTCGACACTGCTGCGAGGCATCCACCGGTTCAGACCATCCGGTCACCAGCGTGCCGCCGTAGACGCCCATGTACGCCAGTTTGCACGATTTCAAGCGACCAAGAATCTCCGGCTTCCATATCGCTGCGCCATCAGACCAAGGAAGCCTGGAAAGCGATTCCAGCCCGTCCGGGGCTCGAACGGCAGAATCGAAAGCCTGCATGATCTGCGCTTCACTTTGCGTCATTTCTCGCTCGGCCGCCCAAGTCGGCGAGCAGGTCAACAACGACGTGGAGAGAACCGCGGCTTGCAATCCTCCCCTCACCGGTCGCACTCCCCGAACACGACGTCGATCGCGCCGATGATCGCGGTCGTATCCGCGAGCATGTGGCCTTTCGACATCATGTCCATCGCCTGCAGGTGGCTGAACGCCGTCGGGCGGATCTTGCAGCGGTATGGCTTGTTGGTGCCGTCGCTGACCAGATAGACGCCGAATTCGCCCTTGGGGCTTTCGGTCGCGACATAGACTTCGCCCGCGGGGACGTGGAAACCCTCGGTGTAGAGTTTGAAGTGATGGATCAGCGATTCCATCGACTGCTTCATCTCGCCGCGCTTCGGCGGCACGACCTTGCGGTCGAGGCTGGCGATCGGGCCGGTGGGCATGTCGCGCAAGCACTGGAGGATGATGCGCGCCGACTGATAGACTTCCTGCACGCGGACCATGAAACGGTCGTAACAGTCGCCGCGCGTACCGACGGGAATGTCGAATTCCATCGCGGCATAGGCGTCATAAGGCTGCGACTTGCGCAAATCCCATGCGATGCCGCTGCCGCGGATCATCGGGCCCGAAAAGCCCCACGCCAGCGCGTCTTCCTTGCTCACCGTCGCGATGTCGACGTTGCGCTGCTTGAAGATGCGGTTGTCGATGACGAGGCTCATCGCGTCGCCGAACAGTTTCGGCAGGCGTTTTTCACACCATTCGCCGATGTCGTAGAGCAGCCGTTCGGGGACATCCTGATGAACGCCGCCCGGACGGAAATAGGCCGAGTGCATGCGCGCGCCCGAGGCGCGCTCGAAGAAGTTGAGGCAATCCTCGCGCAGTTCGAACACCCACAGGTTCGGGGTCATCGCGCCGACGTCCATGACGTGCGACCCGATGTTGAGCATGTGATTGCAGATGCGCGTCAGCTCGGCGAACAGCGTGCGCAGATATTGCGCGCGCGCCGGCACTTCGAGGTCGAGCAGCTTCTCGATCGCGAGGACATAGCTGTGCTCCATGCCGAGCGGCGAGCAATAGTCGAGCCGGTCGAAATAGGGCAAAGCCTGCAGATAGGTCTTATACTCGATCAGCTTTTCGGTGCCGCGGTGGAGCAACCCGACGTGCGGGTCGACGCGTTCGATAATCTCGCCGTCGAGTTCCAGCACCAGGCGCAAAACGCCGTGCGCCGCCGGATGCTGCGGGCCGAAGTTGATCGTGTAGTTGGTGACGGCCTGATCGCCCACCGTATTGGCGGTGTCGACCGGATAGCCTTCGAACAGGTCGCCACCATAATGATGGACGTTCGGAGAATCGGTCATGCGTCGCCTCCCGTTTTAGGCTTGCGAGGCGCGCGCGGTTTCGGCGGGGCCTTTTCGGCCTTCGCGGTCGCTGGCGTTTTTGCGGCCTTGGTCGAAGGCTTCGCGCTCGCGCCATCGCGGCTCGTCTTTGCGGCCTTGATGTTGACCTTCGCCCCTGCCCCGGTCTGCTCGGGCTTTTCGGTCGTCTTCGGGGTCGGCGGCGGCGGGGCCTTCGCCGTGTCATCGGCCTTCTTGACCTCGGCCGCGGTCATCGGCGTCGGCGCGCCCTTGCCCGGCGCTTCGCCGGTGCCGCCGGCCTTTTCATCGCCCGGCAGCACATAGTCGGCGCCTTCCCATGGGCTGAGGAAGTCGAAATTGCGGAAATCCTGCGCGAGCTTCACCGGCTCGTACACGACGCGCTTGTCTTCTTCGGAATAGCGCAGCTCGGTATAGCCGGTCAGCGGGAAGTCCTTACGCTGCGGATGCCCCTGGAACCCATAGTCGGTCAGGATGCGGCGGAGGTCGGGATTGCCTGCGAACAACACGCCATACATGTCGAACACTTCGCGCTCGAGCCAGCCAGCAACCGGCCAGACAGGCACGATGCTCGGCACCGGCGCCGCTTCGTCGGTGCAGACACGAACGCGCAGGCGATGATTCTTGGTCACGCTGAGCAGGTGATAGACGACCTCGAACCGCTCGGCGCGGTCGGGATAGTCGACCCCGGCGATTTCCATCAGCTGCTGATATTCCATCTTGTCGCGCAGCGCGATCATCACGCCGGCGATCGCTTCGCGATCGACGGTAATGCTGTCTTCATCGGCGGCATGGACGTGCACGAGCAGGTCCTTGCCGAGCAGCGCCTTCAGCTCCGCGTCGATATGGGCGCGGCGGGCGACGAGGGGTGCGGCATGGGTCATCAGCGTTCGATCGTCCCGGTGCGGCGAATCTTCCGCTGGAGCTGCATCACGCCATAGAGCAACGCCTCGGCCGTCGGCGGGCAGCCGGGAACATAAATGTCCACGGGCACGATGCGGTCGCAGCCGCGCACCACCGAATAGCTGTAGTGATAATAGCCGCCGCCATTGGCGCAGCTGCCCATCGAGATGACATATTTCGGGTTCGACATCTGGTCGTACACGCGGCGCAGCGCCGGGGCCATCTTGTTGCACAGCGTGCCCGCGACGATCATCACGTCCGACTGGCGCGGGGAGGCGCGCGGCGCGGCGCCGAAACGCTCCATGTCATAGCGCGGCATGTTGACATGGATCATCTCGACCGCGCAGCATGCGAGACCAAAGGTCATCCACCAAAGCGAGCCGGTGCGCGCCCAGTTGAACAGATCCTCGGTCGAGGTGACGAGAAAGCCCTTGTCGCCGACTTCGCTGTTGAGGTCGTCGAAGAACGCCATGTCGGGGTTCGTCCCCGGGGCAACCGGCATCTGGCCGGGCGGCAGGATGATCGAGCTGCTCATTCCCAGTCCAACGCCCCTTTCTTCCATGCATAGACAAGGCCGAGCGTCAGTTCGGCGAGGAAAATCATCATCGTGGCCCAGCCGGCCCAGCCGATTTCTTCAAGGCTGACGGCCCAGGGAAAGAGGAAGGCGGCTTCGAGGTCGAAGATGATGAAAAGAATGGCGACGAGGTAGAAACGCACGTCGAACTGGCTGCGCGCGTCTTCAAAAGCGGGGAAACCGCATTCATATTCGGTCAGCTTCGCCGGATCGGGCTTGTGCGCCCCGGTCAGCCGCGCGACGCCCATCGGCAGGAAGACGAAGGCGGACGACAGGCCGACGGCGACGACCAGAAAGATCAGGATCGGCAAATATTGCGTCAGATCGACCATGGGAGCTCGCAGTTCTGTTGTTCATATTTTGGGGTGCCTGGCACCCGTTTATCGGGGGCGCTTTAGGCCACGAAGCCGCGTGTCGCAAGCGCTGCGGGCAGGAATTTCGTATCGCGTGTGACCAAAAGCACAAAGGCCGCTGGTGACAGCCCCTATCGCTGTGATACCCAACGCGAAAAGGGTCGGAGTACCGCGCTTTCAGGGCGCAACTTGGATAAAGGGAGCTTCCATGGGACCAACTACCACACGCGCCGCACTCGCCTTGAGCGTTGCCGCACTTTTTGCGGCGACTCCGGCCCAGGCCGAGCTGATCAACGCGTCGAATCCCGCAACGATCAAGGCGATCCTCGAGTCGCAGGGCTGGCCCGCGACGCTGATCAGCAAGCCCGGCGACGACCCCTATCTCGAAAGCAATCGCAACGGCCTGAAATTCCTCGTTCTCTTCATGAACTGCGAAGAGAGCAAGAAGTGCAAGACACTGCAATATTATATGGGATTCAGCGACGCGAAGGGCGTCTCGCTCGACAAGCTCAACAAGTGGAACAAGGACAAGCGCTTCGCCCGCGCCTATAAGGATGACGAGGGCGATCCGGTGCTCGAAATGGACGTCGACCTCGATTTCGCGGGCATCCCGCGCGAGAATGTCGGCGAGACGTTCAACACCTGGGCGTCGCTGATGGACAGCTTTCGCGAGTATGTTTTCGAGAAGTGATGTTGCGGCCCTCCCCTTCGCGGGGAGGGCGCAAGATTATCAGGCGTTGCGAAGCGCGCCCGCGACGAGCTTTTGCAGCTTCGAATGCACCGCAGCGCTGCCCGCGATGAACTCGCTGCGCTCGATCGCACGGTCGCCGCCGCGGAAATCGCTCACGAAGCCGCCGGCTTCGCGCACGAGCAGCATGCCCGCGGCAACGTCCCAGACCTTGAGGTCGCTTTCCCAGAAGCCGTCGTAACGGCCCGCAGCGACCCACGCGAGGTCGAGGCTGGCGGCGCCAAAGCGGCGGATGCCGGCGACTTCGGGCGCGACGGCGCCGAAAATGCGGCTCCACTGCGCCATATTGCCGTGACCCATGTACGGGATGCCGGTCGAGATCAGGCACTCGTTGAGGTGACGGCGCGATGCGACGCGCAAACGGCGATCATGGAGCCACGCGCCGCGGCCGCGCTCGGCCCAATAGCTTTCATCGGTGACGGGCTGATAAACGAGCGCCGCGGTGACGTCGCCCCAGCCGCCGCCCGGCTTCGGTTCCTGCACCGCGATCGAGATCGCGAAATGCGGGATCGCGTGGAGGAAGTTCGATGTGCCGTCGAGCGGATCGATGATGAAGCGCGGCTTGCCGGGCTCGCCTTCGATGATTCCGCCTTCTTCGAGCACAAAGCCCCAGCCCGGACGATCGCGGCCGAGTTCGTCATACAGCGTACGCTCGGCCGCCTGATCGGCTTTCGACACGAAGTCGGCGGGGCCCTTTTGCGAGACCTGCAGATGCTCGATCTCGCCAAAGTCGCGGCGCAGCTTCGTGCCGGCCTTGCGCGCGGCGCGTTCCATGACGGTGATGATGCCCGATACGGCCACTATACGGATCCCTTACGTTCTACGACCAAAATGCGGGCCTCGCCCACCGGATGCGCGACATGTTCGTCGCCGACATCGGCTACAAACATGTCGCCGGCGGCGAGGCGCACAACATGCTCCTCGCCCGCCTCTCGATAATGCATGTCGACCGTCCCGGCGATGACGCAAAACAGTTCGGCGCCGTCGTTGACATGCCATTTATAAGGCTGGTCCGTCCAATGCAGGCGGACACTGGCGCCTTCGACCTCGACGAGATCGCGCGCCCCCCACGCGCGGTCGGCCCGAAAGCTCCGCGCGTCGGTGACGATCTTAGCCATCAGTCGGCGCGGCGGACATATTCGCGGTCGTACACATGCACGACGATCTTGGTGCCGCTGGTGATGTGCGGCGGCACCATCACGCGCACGCCATTGTCGAGGATCGCGGGCTTGTACGATGACGAGGCCGTCTGGCCCTTCACCACCGCATCGGCCTCGACGATCGTCGCTTCGATCGTTTCGGGGAGTTCGACCGAGATCGGGCGCTCTTCCCAAAGTTCGAGCACGACGTCCATGCCGTCCTGCAGGAATTCATGCGCCTCGCCGACGACATCCTTCGAAATGTTGATCTGCTCGAACGTGTCCTTGTCCATGAAGACGAGGTCGTCGCCCTCGGCATAGAGGAACTGGAAATCCTTGGTGTCGAGGCGGACCTTTTCGACCGTGTCGGCGCTGCGGAAACGGTTGTTGAGCTTGCGGCCGTCGATCAGGTTCTTGGCTTCGACCTGCATATAGGCGCCGCCCTTGCCCGGCTGGGTGTGCTGAATCTTGGTGACCTTCCAGATCCCCTTTTCAAATTCGATAATATTGCCGGGACGGATTTCAACGCCGGTGATTTTCATCGCGCACACTCACTAGACAAGGATGGAAAGAGCAAAGCGGCGCCCGCCGGGCACAGCTATCAGGTGCGCGCCTTTAGCCGCGCGCGCGCCGAAGGGCAAGCCGCGTGTCAGGACGTCGCGACGACCATCGCGCGCGTGCGCCGATAGCTGAGCCAGACAAGGCCGACGAACAAGATCAGGCCAACCCATGGAGCGAAGGGCGCATAGCCCTCGCCGACGACCGCGAGGGGCGCATCGCTGCCGCTGCCCGCGACGATCCCCGCATAGAGCACGCCGAACAGGCTTTCGCCGACGATCATCCCCGTCGCGGTCAGCACGCCCATGCGGTGCGCGAAGCTCGCGTTCGGGCGCTTCGCCGCCCAGCGGTCATAGAACCAGCCGCCGACCGCGCCGATCACCACGGGCAGGATCACCGCCATCGGCAGGTAGATGCCGATGCCGATCGCGAGCGGCGGCAGGCGCAGCTTGCCCGCGCGGCCGAGCAGCGCATCGACGATGATGAAACCGACACCCGCGAGCGCGCCATAGCCCAGCATCGTCCAGTTAAGGTTGCCGCCGAGGACGCCCTGCGCCAGCGACGAGATCAGCCCCGCCTGCGGCGCCGCAAGCGCATTCGGCCCTGCCCCCGGTGCGCCGACGAAGCCCAGCGTCTCGTTGAGCGCGTTGAGCACCGGCGGGACGACGAGCGAGCCGAAGATCACGCCGATGATCAGCGCGACCTGCTGTTTCCACGGCGTCGCACCGACGAGCTGGCCGGTCTTGAGATCCTGGAGATTGTCGTTCGAGATCGTCGCGATGCCGAAGACGAGCCCGGTGACGATCAATGCATAGGCGACCATCGCATTCACTTCGGCCTCGCCCCCGCCGCGGCCGAGCAGGCCGAGAAGGAGCAGCGACGATGCGATGATCGCAAGGATGCCGATCCCCGACACCGGCGAGTTCGACGCGCCGATCAGGCCCGCCATATAACCGGTAACCGAGGCGATCATCAGTCCGACGATGATGATGAACAGGATCGCGCCCGCGATCAGCGCGAAGGAGGCCCCCGCGAGCGGCCCGCCCGCAAGTTCGGACCAGAGCAACCAGCCGATCGGCAGCATCAGCGCAAGCGAGCCGCCGAACACCCAGTTGATCGACATATCCTGTTCTTCGATGGCGAGCGCCGTCCCGCCCTGCCGCGCGCGGCTCGCCGCCATCGCCGAGCGAATACCCCCAAGCACAGGCCCCGCGATCTTGACCAGCGTCCAGATCGCCGCGACCGCGATCACGCCCGCGCCGAAAAAGCGCACGTCGGCGCGGAACACGGTGTTTGCCAGCGTCTCGGGATCGCCCGCGCCGCCCTGCGTGAGGATCGGCAGCAGCACCCACCAGCCGGTGACCAGCCCGACGAGTTGCGCCATGCCGACCGACAGACCGACGAGATGGCCGACACCGAACAGCGCAAAGGCAAGCCCGCCCGCGACGCCGGTTGCGCCGCTGCCGACAGCGAACCAGCGCGCGACCTCGGCGCCCGCAAGCTTCATCTGGGTGAGCAGCGTGAAACCCGCGGCGACAAGGCTGTTCCACATCAACGCCGAAAGCCCGGCGAGATTCTCCTCGGCGCCCTCGGCGCTCGCGGCGCCAACTTGCAGCACTTCGGCGGCGGCGCGCCCTTCTGGATAGGGCAGGTCCGAATCAACAACGAGCGCGCGGCGCAGCGGCACCGAGAAAAGCACGCCCAAGATGCCGCCGAGCATCGTGATCGCGGTGGTTTCGAGCAGCGGGAAGCCCTGCCAATAACCGACCATGACGAGCCCCGGCAGCACGAAGATGATCGCAGCCAGCGTTCCCGCGGCGCTTGCGATCGTCTGGACGATATTATTCTCAAGAATCGTCGATCCGGCCATATAGCGCAGCAGCGCCATCGAGATCACCGCCGCGGGGATCGACGTCGCGAAGGTCAGCCCGACTTTCAGCCCCAGATACACGTTCGCCGCCGTGAACGCCAAAGTCAGCAGGCCGCCGAGCAGGATCGCGCGGATCGTGAGTTCGCGCCCGCGCGAGGTCGGCGTGGTCATTTCGGTCATCAAAATTCTCCCCGTCCGCTGTCTTGCGGGGCACCGCACGCAGCGCAAGCAAAAAGCCACGAACTGAAGTCAGTTGGACCGAAACGCCAAAAGCGACGGACCGATATTCTTTTGACGCATCGATCCAATATGACGCGCCCCGTCCCTGCCATATCGGCGGCCATGATGAGTATCGATCTTTCGGGCCTTACCCCGCCGCCCCCACGCGGCATCGCAGCAACTTCGTCGCGCGGGGCTCCTTGCGCCGGCCTTTTTGGCTGGCGCAAGGACGCGGCGCCGTCGCCCGCGCCCAAGGACAGTCCGAAGACTCCGGGGCGCGATTACCCGGCGGGCTGATCTTCGAGGAGCGCGCCGAACGCACGCACCGCCGCTCCCGGGCCTTCGGGATACGCCCAGACACCACCCGATACTGCGAGGAAATCCGCGCCCGCGTCGATCAGCACCGGCGCATTGTCGACGGTGATCCCGCCGATCGCGACGCACGGCAGTTCGAACATGCCCTGCCACCATTCGAGAATCTCGGGCTCCGCATGATGCTCGACCGCCTTGGTCGTCGTCGGGAAAAACGCGCCGAAGGCGACGTAATCGGCCCCCGCCTCGCCCGCTTCCATCGCCATATGGCGGCTCGCATGGCAGGTCACGCCGATCTGCGCCTGCGGACCGAGGAACTGGCGCGCCTCGCGCGGGTCGCCGTCATCTTGCCCCAGATGCACGCCATCGGCGCCAAGGCGCTTCGCGAGCGCAACATCGTCATTGACGATAAACGCCACGTCGTGCGCCGCGCAGATCGCCTGCAACGGTTCGGCGAGCCGCGCCGCCTCGTGCTGGTCGATGTCCTTGACGCGAAACTGGAACGCGGCGACGGGTCCTGCGCCCAGCGCTTCGGTTAAATGGTCAGGAAAATCGCCGCCGACGTCGAGCGGCGAAATGAGGTAAAGTTGGCAGGTTGGTGCTTTCATGGCGCGTTCATAGCGGCGAGGTAACAGACGAGCAAATGCAGAACTTCCACCGCCTCGCGATCCTCGCCCTCCCCGCCGCGCTTGCTCTTTCGGCCTGCGCCACGACGCGCGGCGCGCCGCTGCTCGATGGGAGCGACGTGGCGCTTGGTCAGAAGGCCTATGTTGACGGCCCGATCGTCCAGCCCGTCGAGGTGCTGGAGGACAGTCGCTGCCCGATGAACGCACTCTGCGTCTGGGCCGGCCGCGTGCGGGTGAAGATGGTCTGGATCCGCGGCAACGGCGAAAAGCAGCCGTTCGTAGCCACGCTGGGCGAACCGACCCATATTGCCGACGGTCAGTTCACGCTCGAATCTGTCCGCCCCGAAAAGCGCACCGACAGGGCGATCAAACCGGGCGACTATCGCTTCTCGCTCCGCTTCGCGGGCGGCCTCTAAAGCACTCGCGCCAGCACGAACCCGTCCCATTTTTTCGCGCCGACGGTCTGGATCGCGGTCGCATCGAGGCGGGGGTCGGCGGCGAGCATGTCAAACAGCGCGCGGGTGCCGATGATCCGCTCGTCGTCGCTGTCCGCCTCCAGCACCCCGCCTTCGCGGACGACATTGTCGACGATGATCATGGTGCCCGGGCGCCCGAGCCGGATCGCTTCGGCGACATAGAGCGCGTTGCTCTGCTTGTCGGCATCGATGAAGACAAAATCGAACGGCGCTTCGCCGGTCATCGCCGCAAGGCTCTCCGCCGCCGGGCCGACGCGGATATCGACCTTGTCCGACACCCCGGCGCGTTCCAGATTCTGACGAGCGACCTTCGCGTGATGGCCTTCGAGTTCCAGCGTCACCAACTCGCCGCCATCGGGCAGCGCGCGGGCGAGCCAGATCGTCGAGTAACCGCCGAGGGTTCCGATTTCGAGGATGCGCTTCGCGCCCGCCATCTGCGCGAGCAGGAAGAGCATCTTGCCCTGCGCCGCCGACACTTCGATCGGCGGCAGGCCTTGTTCAGCATTGTTGGCGAGGGTGGTGGCAAGCGCGTCATCGGCGCCGAGCAGCTTTTCCGCGACATAATCGTCGACAGCCTTCCATTGCGCCTCGGTCATGCCTCTTCTCCCGGATCGATCTCGCGCAGCGGATTGCCGCCATCGATGAATAACCGCCCGCCAGGTTTCAGCGCCGCGCGCAGCCGGGCAAGCGCCTTGACGCCCGCCGCAGGATGGCGTCCGTCGAGCGCGCCCACGCGAACGGCAAAGGCCATGTCGAAACGCCGCTCGCCCGGCGGCAGCTCGAAATCCTCGATGGCTATGGCGCGATAGACCAGTCGGCCGCCCGCCATCTCGGTTGCCGAAAGCGATACGGCTTGCGCGATCGCTGTCGGCGACCGGTCGATTGCGAGGATATGGCCGTCGCCGATCCGGGCGGCGACGGCGCGGGCCGCGGCACCGGGGCCGCAGCCGATCTCGATCACGCGAAGCCCCGGCGCAAGCGGCAAGGCATCGACGATTTCCTGCAGCCGGGGCGAAAGCGCCGCGGCCACCGCCGGTCAGGCCACCGAGGCCGCGTGAATTTCCGTGATCGCGCCGCCGAGCGACGCGTTAAACTCGTCGTCGCTCATCTGGTGACGCAGATCCTCGAGCAGCGCGCGGCTGAAGCTCGCGATGATGCCCGGATTCTTTGCCAGCTCGACGCACGCCTCGGGGCGAGCAAAGCCGCCCGACAGCGCGACGACGCGCAGCACCTTCGGATGATCGACGAGCGGCTGGAACAGGCCGGCTTCGGTCGGCAGCGACAGTTTCAGCATCACCGGCGCGCCGGTCCACGCGTCGAGCGCCGCGAGCGTTTCCTTGAGCAGCAGACGGTCGGCGGCATCGCGTTCGACGCTCTTGATGTTCACTTCGGGCTCGATGATCGGAACGAGGCCATGCGCCGCGATGCGCGCGGCTTCGGCGAACTGCTGTTCGACGATCGCCTTGATGCCCGCCGGATTGGCGAGGTTGACGACGCTGCGCATCTTGGTGCCGAAAACGCCCTTGGCAACCGCACGTTCGCAGAGCGCATCGAGACCCGGGTTGGCCTTCATCAGCTGGACGCCATCGGCTTCGTCCTCGAGCCCCTTGTCGACCTTCAGGAACGGCACCACGCCGCGCTCCCAGAGCAGCGCCGGAACCGGCTTGCCGGCGGCGTCGCCGTCCATCGTACGCTCGAACAGGATCGCGCCGATCACCTTTTCGCCGTTGAAGCAGGGCGCGGTGACGATGCGGCTGCGCATGTCGTGGATCAGGCCGAACATTTCCTCGTCGTTCGAGAAGGCGTCGGCTTCGATGCCATAGCCCTTCAATGCCTTGGGCGTCGAACCGCCGCTCTGGTCGAGTGCGGCGATAAAGCCCTGCCCCGACTTGATCTGGTCGAGCATGGCGGCATTGGCGGTGGTCATAGGATCTCCGGTTGTTTGCATACGTATGTGGCGCTGCGCATAGCGACCCCTTGGGCGCGATGCAATGCGACGGGGAAGTCTATGCCTTCAGCGCGTCGACGCCTGGCAACGGCTTGCCTTCCATCCATTCGAGGAAGGCGCCGCCGGCGGTCGAAACAAAGGTGAAATCCTTGGCCACGCCCGCATGGTTGAGCGCGGCGACGGTATCCCCGCCGCCCGCGACCGAAATCAGCGAGCCTTCGCGGGTCAGCGCGGCAGCGGTCTTGGCGAGCGCGACGGTCGCGGTGTCGAACGGCGGCGTCTCGAACGCGCCGAGCGGGCCGTTCCAGACGAGCGTGCGGCAATTCTTGAGCACATCGGCGAGCGCTTCGACCGCTGCGGGACCGACGTCGAGGATCATCTCGTCGGCGGCGACTTCGTGGACATTGACCGTGCGCGTCGGCGGGTTCGGGGCGAACTCCTTCGACACCACGACGTCATAGGGCAGATGGATCGTGCAGCCCGCGGCATCGGCCGCGTCGAAGATCGCGTTGGCGGTATCGACGAGGTCGTGTTCGCACAGCGATTTGCCGACATCGACCCCGCGCGCGGCGAGGAAAGTGTTCGCCATGCCGCCGCCGATGATCAGATGGTCGACCTTGCTGACGAGGTTACGCAGCACGTCGATCTTGGACGACACCTTGGCGCCGCCGACGACCGCGGCGACCGGATGCTCGGGATTGCCGAGCGCGGCGTCGAGCGCTTTGAGTTCGGCCTCCATCGCGCGCCCCGCATAAGCGGGCAGGCGGCGCGCGATACCTTCGGTCGAGCCATGCGCGCGGTGCGCCGCCGAAAAGGCGTCGTTGACGTAAATATCGCCAATCTCGGCGAGCGCATCGGCAAAAGCCGGGTCGTTCTTTTCCTCGCCCGGGTAGAAGCGGGTATTTTCGAGCACCGCGACGTCGCCCGCGGCGAGCACCGCAATCCCCGCCTTCGCGCCCTCGCCCACGGCTTCGGGGATGAACATCACCGAATGGCCGAGGACGTCTTCGACGCCGCCCATCACGAGGCTGAGCGACTGGGTGGGGTTCTTCGCGCCCTTCGGCCGCCCGAAGTGCGCGAGGAGCAGGACGATCGCGCCCTTCTCCGACAATTCGCGGATCGTCGGCATCGCCGCCTGGATACGGGTCGCGTCGCTGACCGCGCCTTCGAACAACGGGACGTTGAGGTCGACGCGCACGAGCACGCGCTTGCCGGTGACGTCACCGATATCGTCGAGGGTCTTGAAAGCGGTCATCGACGTTTTCCCTTTATCAGAGCAGCTTGGCGATCACACCAGCGGTGTCGACCATGCGGTTCGAGAAACCCCATTCATTGTCGTACCAGCTGACGACGCGAACAAGCTTGCCTTCGAGCACCGCGGTTTCGAGGCTGTCGACCGTCGAGCTCGCCGGACAATGGTTGTAATCGATCGAAACCAGCGGCTCGTCCGAAAACGCCAGCACGCCCTTCATCGCGCCTTCCGACGCGTCCTTCAGAATCTTGTTCACTTCGTCGACGCTGGTGTCGCGCTTCGGCGTGAAGGTCAGGTCGACAAGGCTGACATTCGGGGTCGGAACGCGGATCGCCGAACCGTCGAGCTTGCCCTTGAGTTCGGGAAGCACTTCGCCGACCGCGCGGGCGGCGCCCGTCGTCGTCGGGATGATCGACATGCCGGCGGCGCGCGCACGGCGCATGTCGCTGTGGATCTGGTCGAGGATCTTCTGGTCGTTGGTGTAAGCGTGGACCGTCGTCATCAGGCCGCGTTCGATGCCGATGCTGTCGTTGAGCACCTTCGCGACCGGCGCGAGGCAGTTGGTCGTGCAACTCGCGTTCGACACGACGACATGCTCGCCGGTCAGCTTGTCATGGTTGACGCCGTAAACGACGGTCAGGTCGACGCCCTTCGCGGGGGCCGAAATCAGGACGCGCTTGGCGCCGGCAGTCAGATGCTTCGACGCGCTGTCACGGTCGGCAAAGAAACCGGTGCATTCAAGCGCGATATCGACGCCCAGCTCGGCGTGCGGCAGGTTGGCGGGATCGCGTTCGGCGGTCACGCGGATGCGCTTGCCGTTAACGACCATGGCGTCACCGTCGGCGGAGACTTCGCCCGGGAATGCGCCGTGGACGCTGTCGCGCTTGAACAGCAGCGCGTTCGCCTTGGCGTCGGCAAGGTCGTTGATCGCAACGAGTTCCAGCCCGCAGTCGGGACGTTCGAGGATGGCGCGCGCCACGAGGCGACCGATGCGTCCGAAACCGTTGATTGCGACTTTCACTGCCATGTCGAAATAACCTTTCTGCGTGTGGGAGAACCGGCTTTCTTAGTTGCCGAGCCGTGCCAGGATCTGGGGGGTGATAGCATCGGCGGTCAGGCCGAAATGCTTGAATAGGTCTTCAATCGGCGCCGAAGCACCAAAGCTGTCGATGCCGAAGCGCAGACCGTGACGGCCGGTGTAGCGTTCCCAGCCGAAAGTCGTGCCCGCCTCGATCGACACAATCAGAGCGTCGTCGGGCAGGATATCGGCCTGATACGCCGCGGTCTGTTCGTCGAACAACTCGGTCGAGACCATCGAGACGACGTCGGCGCCATGGCCGGCGGCTTCGAGCTTGTCGGCGACTTCGATCGCGAGCGACACTTCGGACCCGGTTGCGACGAGCACGACCTTGCGCGCCGCAGCGGCACCCCGAAGGCGGTAACCGCCTTTGAGGCAAAGATTTTCGGTGACGTCATGCCGCAGCGGCGGGAGGTTCTGACGCGTCAGCGCGAGCAACGACGGCCGGCTTTCCTGCGCCAGCGCCAGCGCCCAGCATTCAGCGGTTTCGACCGCATCGGCGGGGCGAAGGACGAGCAGGTTCGGCATCGCGCGGAGCGACTGGAGATGCTCGATCGGCTGGTGCGTCGGACCGTCTTCGCCGAGCCCGATGCTGTCGTGCGTCATCACATAGACGACGCGCTGCTGCTGGAGCGCCGACAGGCGGATCGCGGCGCGGCAATAATCGGCGAAGACGAGAAAGGTGCCGCCGTACGGGACGACGCCGCCGTGCAGCGCCATGCCGTTCATCGCGGCCGCCATGCCGAATTCGCGGATGCCATAATAGATATAGCGGCCCGAATAATCGTCTTTGGTCAGCGGCTTGGTCGACGATGTTTTGGTGTTGTTCGAACCGGTGAGGTCGGCGCTGCCGCCGACGAGCGCCGCAATATCGGCGGTCAGCGCGCCGAGCGTGTTCTCCGACGCCTTGCGCGTCGCGACCTTCGGCGGCTCGGCGACGAGACCATCGAGATAGGCTTTGAAGGCATCGCCCGGTACGATCTTGCCCTTCAGGCGGTCTTCAAATTCGCTTTTCTTTTCGTTATTTACGAGGCGATCATTCCATTCAGCATGAAGCGCCTTACCCTTCTCGCCGAACGCCGCCCACGCCGAAGCGATGTCGGCCGGAATGTCGAACGGTTCGGCGGTCCAGCCGAGTTCGTTGCGCGCCGCGGCGATCTCGTCGGCGCCGAGCGGGGCACCGTGCGTCGCCGAGGTGCCCTGCTTGTTGGGGGCGCCGAAACCGATGATCGTGCGGCACGCGATCAGCGACGGGCGCGGATCGGCGATGGCCGCATCGATTGCGCGGCGGATGTCGGCGGGGTCGTGGCCGTCGCAGCTTTCGACATGCCAGCCGGTCGCCGCATAGCGCGCCGGAATGTCCTCGCTGGTCGACAGGTCGGTCGATCCGTCGATGGTGATCTTGTTGTCGTCCCACAATACGGTCAGGCGGCCGAGGCCGAGATGGCCGGCGAGCCCGATCGCTTCGTGGTTGATGCCTTCCATCAGGCAGCCGTCGCCCGCGATCACCCAGGTGCGGTGGTCGACAAGGTCATCACCATAGATGGCATTGAGATGCCGCTCGGCGATCGCCATGCCGACCGAGGTCGCGAGCCCCTGACCCAGCGGCCCGGTCGTCGTTTCGACGCCTTCGAGCTCGAAATTCTCGGGGTGGCCTGCGCACGGGCTGTGGAGCTGGCGAAAATTGCGGATGTCGCCGATCGTCGGCCGCGCATAGCCGGCGAGATGCAGCGTCGCATAAGCGAGCATCGAGCCGTGCCCCGCCGACAGAACGAATCGGTCGCGATCGGCCCATTTGGGATCGGTCGGATCGAACTTCAGATAATCCGAATAAAGGACGGTGGCGACGTCGGCCATGCCCATCGGCATCCCCGGATGGCCGCTGTTTGCGGCCTGTACGGCATCCATCGCAAGCGCGCGGATTGCGTTGGCGAGCTGGCGTTCGGGCAGTGTCATTGGTCCCCCGGGGAATGGCTGGGTTGGCGCCGGACCCAAAAAGACTCTGGGGGCCGGACTGGATGCGGACAGCCCTTTGCGGCGGCGGGGGCAGGAGTCAACCGCCCGTAACGGAAAATCGGCGCATTTTCGACCGACAGGGCAATTGCACCCCCTCCCCGCCGCTGCTAACCCTTCGTCATGGAACTCGATCTCGACGAATCCAGCCTGGCCATCGGCCGTATCGAACGCGCGCTCAGTCGCATCGAAAAGTCGCTCGCCGACCGCGCGAACCGGCCCGAATCGACCGCTGCCGCCGTACCCGCCGACCAATCGGCGCTGAAGGCCGAGGTTGCCGCGGTCATCGGCGAACTCGACCGGCTGATCGCGGAGGCCGACCGTGGCTGACGTCAAACTCACGATCGCGGGACGCCCCTACGACCTCCATTGCGAGGACGGGCAGGAATCGCAGCTGGTCGAGCTCGCCGCCGTCGTCGACGAAAAGGCGCGCGCGATGCCGGGCGGGACCGAGGTTCGCCAGCTCCTTTTCGCGGCGCTGATGCTGGCCGACGATGCACAGGATGCGAAGGGCAAGATCGAAAAGTCCGAACCGCAGTCCGATTCGCTCCGCGCCGCGGTCGCGCTCGCCGAAAGCCGCGAAGCGGCTGCGCGTGAGGAACTGCGCGCGGCGGTTGCGCGCGAGCAGGCGGCGTTCAAGGAGCTGGAAGCGGCGCGGCAGAATGCGCCGACAGCTGCACCCACGGCAAATCCGTCGAACAACCGCGCCTTGCTCCAAATCGCCGACCGGATCGAGGCGCTCGCTGCGAAAGTCGAGCAACTCCCCTAAGCGCGCGCGCCGCGCGCTCAAGCCAAACCTCTTGAGCAAGCGGACCCGCGCCCCTACATAGGGGATGGCGGGTACTGCCCGGCACGAGCTTTTGCGAAAATCCCTGAGGCGATACATCATCCTAGGGGGCTGTCCCTGCCCGGACCCTGGTCCGACGTACATGGTCCCCACCTGACGTTACTGGCGTCAGAGGACTTTCCAGCAAACGACCTCGGCGGTCCCGCCAACCACCCACTCAAAGTCCCAGAGGAGGCGATGACCGACTTGTCCGCCAATCTGGTCCAGCAAAAACAGAAATTGCGCGAAAAGCTGCGCTTTCGGCGCAAGCATTTCGCGGCGAATCTCGACGGGATGGCGCAGTTAGCGGCATTTCGCGCGCTGCCCGCGCCGCTTTCCGAGCTTCTCGCCGATCATGCCGTCGTTGGCGCCTATGCCGCGTGGGGCGACGAGCCCGATATCATGCCGATGTTCGCCGGCCTTGCTAAAGCGGGCGCGCTCGCCCTGCCCCATCATAGCGGACGGATCGCCGAAATGGACTTTCGCCATTGGCGGCCCGGCGAAGCGCTGGTGAAGGGCCCTTGGGGCACGCGGCAGCCCGCGGACAACGCACCTTTGGCAACCCCCAACCTCATCTTCTGCCCGCTCGTTGGATTCGATCGCCAGGGCGGCAGGATCGGTCAGGGTGGCGGGCATTATGACCGCTATTTCGCCGCGCACTCCGATGTGCTGCGGATCGGAATCGGCTGGTCGGTGCAGGAAATCGATGCGACCCCCCGCGAATCAACCGACATCGCGCTCGACGCGATCCTGACCGAACAAGAATTCATCCTTTGTGGAGACCGTTTGTGAGCCAAATACCACCCGGGCCCCAGCCGAGCTGGCGCAAGCCCGCCGGCATGTTCCTGATCCTCGCGCTGATCGCCGGGTGGACGGCGATCGTCGTCAGCTTGTCACCCTGGGTCGGTACCTGGCCGGTGCTGGTGCAGGCGGTCTTCTACCTCGTTGCAGGGATCGTCTGGATCCTGCCGCTGAAGCCGCTGCTGCGCTGGATGGAATTGGGGAAATGGCGCGGCTGAAGCGCCGCGCCATTTTTCCCGATTTCCAGTGATGGAATGGTCCCAAGACGCGGTGGCCATTCCGTCCGAAAATGGAAGGAATGGCGCGAGTGACGGGGCTCGAACCCGCGACCTCCGGCGTGACAGGCCGGCACTCTAACCAACTGAGCTACACCCGCGTGTGCTTGGGAGCCGCGCAAATATGGCGCTCGCCCCGACCTGTCAACCGTCGCTTTCATCATGCGTGCGATTTAATCGATCGCGCACATCGTCGGTCGTCGTCAAAGTGCCATGTTCGAACAGGAAACCCGCCAAATCGGGCGTCCCCGTCGATGCGAGCACCGTCTGCAGGATCAGCAGCAACGGCACCGCCAGCAACGCACCCGGCGTGCCCCACACCCATCCCCAGAAGCTGAGCGACACGAGAATCAGCAGCGGGTTGATCGTCAGCCGCTTGCCGAGCACCAGCGGGGTGATCAGATTCGCCTCGACCAGATGGACGCCGATGAAGATCAGTGCTGGCAGAAGCGCGAGCCCGACCGCATCGAAGGTCATCAAGCCGCCGAGCCCAAGCAGCACCGCCGCGACGATCGGCCCCAGATAGGGCACGAAATTGCAGATGCTGACGATCCCGCCCCACATGAAGGGCGACGGCATGCCGAGCGCCCAGAGCAGCAGCGAGACGGTCAGGCCGAGAATCGCGTTGATCATCGTGATCGTCGCCAGATAGTCGGCGGTCGCGTCCACGACATTCTGGATCACCCGCGCGGTCTGCATCGCGCCATCGAAGCTGCCGCGCCGGCGAATCGTGCCTTTGCGCAGCCGCGTCCAGCCCGACAGAAAGAAGAAGATCACGAGCACGGCAAAGAAGAGCTGGATCGCGGCCGAGGGCGCCGACGAGATGAAATAGTCGACGACCGACGTCGGCGCCGTCGCCGCCACCGCCTGCGCCGTCGCCTCGGTCCCACTGGCGACCGACATCAGCGTGCGATCGACGAAGCGTTGCAGCGTCGAATAGAAATCGATCAGCGGTGCCAGATTGCTCTGAATGCGCGGGATAGATTCAGGAATGCGCGCAAACCAGCTGGTGGCGGGTACGACGATGATCGCGAGCGCTGCGTTGATAATAGCCAAAAAAACAGCAAGCGCGAAGAAAGCCGCGAGCGCCGACGGCAGACCACGCCGTTCGAGCCATTCGAGCAACGGGACAAGCGCGATCGCAATGACGATCGCGGCGGTCAGTGGCAGGAAGAATTCGGCGCCCGCCTGCAACGCGAAAGGCAGCCCGAGACAGAAGCTGGCGCCAAAAAGGAGCGCGAGCGCGGCGAGGAGCCGGTCGCGGCGGAAATCGTCGATCTCGATCTGGTGCAGCGGATTGATGCGCGGCGGACGCCCATCCTTGCTGCCCCGGTCCTCCGCCACCCCTGCTCTCCTCATTATTTGCCTCACCTTACGCGCGCTTGGCGTGTCGCGCCAGTCGCCCCATTTTGCGACGAACCAGCCCCCTTCCCTGTCCCCATTTGGAGCAAAACGCGTCTTTCTACCTGCTTTTTAACCAGAAATTACCCTTTATCGGCGACTGAGGGCTCCAAGGACCAACCTATTCGGAGTCAAAGTGATGATGATAGCGCCTGTGGGGGGCGCGAAGCATCGGCTTCTTCCCTCTTGTTCAATCATTGCCATGCTGGCCGCGCTCGCGCTGCCGGTGCAGGCGGAGGCGGCCGGCACACGCGCCGGCTCGACCATCAGCAATACCGCGAGCGCGAGCTTCGATACGGGGGGCGGCACGACGACGATCGATTCGAACCGCGTCGATCTGCTCGTCGACGAACTGCTCGACGTCACGGTCGATTCGAGCAATCCCGCCGACGTTCCGACGACGCCGGGCGCGACGGGTCAGCTGCTGACCTTCTCGGTCACCAACAACGGCAACGGTGTCGAAGCGTTCGGACTGACAACGATCGCGAACGCCGGCGGCGACAATTACGACCCCGCGGTCACGCAAATCTATCTCGATAACGGCGACGGCCTTTTCGACGCCAGCACCGACACGCTCTATACGCCAGGCGCGAACGATCCGTCGCTGAACCCCGACCAGAGCATCACGGTCTTCGTTCTCGCAACGACGCCGGGAACGGTTGTCGACGGCAATCGCGGCATCGTCAGCCTCGTCGCGGCAGCGAAGACGGGCACCGGCGATCCCGGTGACAGCTTTGCTGGCCAGGGCGAAGGCGGCGGCGACGCTGTCGTCGGATCGACTGGCGCCGATGGCACGGATTCGGGCACGTATGTCGTCTCAGCGGCCACCGTAACGCTCGTCAAATCGGCAGTCGTGACCAATTCGCTCGGCACGGCCGATCCGGTCCCTGGCGCGATCATCACCTATACGATCGTCGCGACCGTCGCGGGCAGCGGTTCGGTCAGCGGCCTCGCGATCACCGACAATATCCCCGCGGACACCAGCTATGTCCCCAGCTCGATCACGCTCGGCGGCAGCGGGCTGTCCGACGCGGCCGACGCCGATGCGGGCGATTACAACGGCACGCGGATCAACGTTGCGCTCGGCACCGTCGCCGGCGGCCAGACCCGCACCGTCACCTTCCGTACCACGATCGATTGATGGAGATGCGTATGCGCACCGTCCTTTTCCTTTTGCTGGCGATGCTCGCGCCGGGCCAGGCGCTCGCCGCGAACCAGGTCGCGCTCGACAATGCCGTGTTCGTCGAACGCGTATCGACCGACGCGCAGGGCAAGCAGAAAATCCTGCTCGAAGAGCCGAAGGTCGTCGTTCCGGGCGACCGGCTCGTCTTCGTGCTCAACTATCGCAACGCCGGCGCACAGCCCGCCGACAAGTTCGTGATCACCAACCCGATGCCATCGGCGGTCCGCTTTGCGGATGCCGGCGACACGCGGCCGTTCGTCTCGGTCGACGGCGGCAAGCAGTGGGGACTGCTTGCCGACCTTTCGGTTGCGATGACCGACGGCTCGCGCCGCGCGGCGCAGCCCGCCGATGTCACGCATGTCCGCTGGGCTTTCCAGAAGCCGATCCCGGTCGGTGGCACGGGCAAGCTCATGTTTCGGGGAGTTGTCAAATAGCGAAGGAATAAAACCGCTTAACGGTTGCCAGCGGTGGGGAAACGGCAACCAACATAAAGCCCAGGAGCTCAGCTATGACCAGCAAGCTGACTTATACGGGTGCCATCGGTCTGGCGGCGCTTTCGAGCGTCGCCGCCACGCCGGCCTTTGCCGCCGGAACGACCGCGGGCACCACGATCACCAATACCGCCACCGTCGATTTTCAGGTCGGGGGCGTCAGCCAGACTCAGCAGAGCGCGTCGAACAATTTCACTGTCGACCGCAAGATCAACCTTCTCGTCGAAGAAGTCGGCACGGTCACGACCAATGTCGTGCCGGGCCAGACGAATGCCGTCACGACGTTCCAGCTAACCAACAGCTCGAACGAGGTGCTCGACTTCGCGCTTGTCGCGTCGCAGATCGTGGGCGGCACCGCCTCGCACGGCGGCACCGACACGTTCAACGCCAATAACGTCCGGATTTACCGCGACAATACGTCGACGGGTACGATCGGCAGCTGGGATGTCGGCGATGCGCTCGTCACCGCCTATGTCGACGAGATCGTCACCGACACGGCGATTCGCCTGTTCGTCGTCTCCGACATTCCGGCGGGACTCACGAACAATGCGGTCGCCGGGGTGACGTTGCGAGCGACCGCGCGCGAGGGCGGGCTTGCCGGCACGCAGGGTGCGGCGATCACCGAAACGACCGGCGCAAACACCGCGGGCAAGGATACGGTCTTTGCCGACATCGCCGGGGTAACGGGCGACGCGGCGCGCGACGCATCGCATAGCGACAACGACGACTATACCGTGGTCACCGCGACGCTGGGCGTCACCAAGACCAGCCGCGTCATTTCGGATCCGTTCAACAACACGACGAATCCGAAGCTGATCCCGGGTGCGGTCGTCGAATATTGCATCGCGGTCGCCAACACCGGCAGCGCCGACGCGACGTCGGTCCTCATCAACGATCCGGTCCCCGGCCAGTTGACGTTCAGCGCAGGCACGATTCTGCTGAACGGCACTGTCACATCGGGGACCTGCAACGCCGATGGCGCTGCCGGCGGCAGCTATGCCGCGCCGAACGTTTCGGGGACCATCGCGACTGTTGCCGCGGGCGCCACACGCACGCTCGTCTTCCGCGCAACGGTCAACTGATCGGGTAACGGACGGGGCAGCGGAGGCACTGGCGAAGCCGGACTCCGCTGCCCCCTTCGGGGCTTATGGCACTCGGCACAAAATACTTCGGCCTTGTGACCGCGCTGGTCGCGGCAGCACTGCTGCCCGCGATCCCGGCAGCGCGTGCGCAAGTCATTACCAACACCGCTTCGGCGCAGTGGACGCATGACGGGCAGCCCGGACAGGCGCTGTCGAACCGCGTCGACGTGACGGTCACGGCGCGCCCGCCCGAGCGGCCGACGATCACCACCTATCGTCTGACGAGCGGCGGCGGCACCAAATCGGTGCCGCTGGCCCCGACCCAGTGCAGCCGTGCGGGCGCGCGCAGTGCAGCGGCGCGCAGCGCGAGCAGCACCATCCCGCTTGGCGGGGTCTATGAAGGCATCTCGACCGCCCCGGCATCGCTGCAAAGCACCGACAATTTCCGCGCCGGCGAAGTGCTCGTGGTCGGGGTCACGCTCGCATCGGCCAATGCCGATCCGCAGCAGCGCGACACTCTGCCCGTTACCCTCGAGCTCGAGAATGGCGACCGCGAAGCGATTGTCCTGACCGAAACCGCCAATAACAGCGGTGAGTTTGTCGGCATCATCAACACCATCGGCGTTCCGCCTGCCGTGGTAGCCGGCGATTGCCGCCTGTCGGTCAACCCCGGCGCGCCGCTGGCGCTGCGCGTCACCGACCAGGCGAACGCCAATCTCATCGCACTGGCGACGATCAACTTCCTCGTCGACCCGTTCGGCATCGTTTTCGACAGCGGCGACGGCGCCCCCGTCGCGGGAAGCCGTGTGACGCTCGTCGACGCCGCGACCGGCCAGCCCGCTCAGGTGTTCGGCGAGGATGGCGTCTCGGCCTATCCGTCGAGCATGGTCACCGGCCAGAGTGTCACCGATGCGGGCGGCACGACGTATAATTTCCCGCCGGGTGACTATCGTTTTCCCTTTGTCGCGCCGGGCACCTACCGCCTGATCGTCGCGCCGCCAGCGCCTTACACCGCGCCGTCGCGGTCGAGCGCCGCCGACCTCGCCGGCCTGCGGCGTCCCGACGACGGCCAGCCGTTCACGATCACCGGTGCGAGCTATGGCAATATCTTCACGCTAAACAGTCCGGCGCCGGTGCGCGTCGACATTCCGGTCGATCAGCCCGGGTTGCCGTTGGTCCTGCGCAAGACAACTTCGACGCAGGTCGCGGTGCCCGGCGACGCGATCCAGTATCGCATCGAGGTTGCGAACCGTGACACGCGGCGCACCACCGGCGCGGTGACGGTGCGCGACATCCTCCCGGCGGGGATGCGCCTGCGCGCCGATACCGTTCGCGTCGATGGCGTCCGCGTCGCAGCGGATGTCGCCGCCAACGGCCGCGAGTTCGCGGTCCCCCTGCCCGGCATCGCGGCATCGCGCTCGGTGTTGCTCACCTATCTGGCCGAAGTCATCGTGTCGGCGCAGCCGGGCAATGCGCTCAACCGCGCCACCGCAATCGACAACCGCGGATCGACGAGCAACATCGCCGAAGCGACGATATCGATCAAACGCGACCAGCTCGGCGACCGGATGACGATCATCGGCCGCATCACCGACGGCGGCTGCCGTGTCGATCCGGGCAAGGCGGGCGGGATCATGGGTGTGCGCGTGATGCTTCAGGACGGCAGCTATGCCGTCACCGACGCGGACGGCCGCTATCATTTCGAGGGTGTACGGCCCGGCGTGCATGTCGTGCAGATCGACCCGTCGACCTTGCCGCTCGATCGCGAGGCGATCGACTGCGCGCGTTCGACACAGAGCGCCGGCAGCGCAATCTCGCGCTTTGTCGAGGGCCGGGGTGGTGCCCTGAAGCGTGCCGACTTCCGCGCCATTGCGAGCGCGCCGCGCGCTGCGCCTAATCATGTCGCTGTCGAAGCGCCCAAGGTGCTGAGCGACCCCGAAGCCGCCGGCGCCGGTCGCGATTGGCTCGCGGGTCAGGCACCAGGCATCGGCTGGCTTTTCCCCGAGATCGATCATAACCCGCGCGCCAAGGCGATCCGCGCTGCTGTGAAGCACGCCCCCGGCCAGACGGTGTCGCTCCGCGTCAACGGCAAGCCCGCCGACGCGCTGACGTTCGAAGGCGTGAGCAAGTCGGCCGACGGCAGCGTCGCGGTCAGCCTGTGGCGCGGGCTTGAAATCCGCGAAGGCGAAAACCGCCTCGTCGCCGAGGTGAAGGGCGCGAACGGGGTCACGATCGAAACGCTCGAACGCCAAGTCCATTATTCGATCACCCCGATGCGCGCGTCGCTGATCCGCGAGAAGTCGGTGCTGGTCGCCGACGGTGTAACACGCCCTGTGATCGCGGTGCGCCTGACCGATCGCGACGGCAAGCCGATCCGCGCTGGCCTGACGGGCGATTTCAACGTCCCCGCGCCCTATTATCCCGCGGTCGAAGCCGATGCCCAGCAGGCACGCCAGCTCGCCGGCCTTGAGCGCGCACAACCGGTGTGGAAGATCGATGGCGACGACGGCATCGCCACTATAGAACTCGAACCGACCACGGCGTCGGGAACGCTTGCGATGGAGTTCACCTTCCGCGACGACAAGGTGACCCGCAGGCAGACGATCGAAACCTGGCTCGATCCGGGCGATCGCCCGTGGACCGTCGTCGGCTTTGCCGCGGGTACGCTCGGTTACAATACGCTCGATGACCGGATGGAGCCGGTTGCTGAGACGCTCGACGATCTCAACGCCGATGCTCGTCTCGCGCTGTACGCAAAAGGCCGCGTCCGCGGAAAGTGGCTGATGACGCTGGCGTATGACAGCGACAAGGACAAGGGTGACGCCCGGTTCGGCGGCGTGATCGACCCACGCGCCTATTACACCATCTACGCCGACCGTAACGAGACGCGCTACGACGCCGCCTCGGTGCGCAAGCTCTACCTGCGCCTCGAGCGCCCGCAATTCTATGCGATGTTCGGCGATATCGAGACGGGGATTTCGGAACCCGAACTCGCCCGCTACCAGCGCGCGCTCAATGGCGGCAAGGCCGAGTATCGCGGGCGCAATATCGCCGCGACAGCGTTCGTCGCCGACACGCCCTATCGCTTCCGCCGCGACGAGATACAGGGCAACGGCCTGACGGGGCCGTACCAGCTCGGCGCCAAGGACATATTGCCGAACAGCGAGCGGATCGTCATCGAAACGCGCGACCGGCTGCACAGCGAACGCATTGTCGAGACGATCAGCCTGACGCGCCATGTCGATTATGACATCGACTATCTGTCGGGCACGCTTCGCTTTCGCGAACCCGTGCTTAGCCGTTCGTCGGACCTCGACCCGCAATTCATCGTCGCCGAATATGAAGTCGATGGCGTCGGCCAGCGCGTGCTCAACGCCGGTGGCCGCGTCAGCTATCAGTCGAATGACGAAAAGCTGCGCGTCGGTGCGACCTTCATCCACGACGAAGATGGCAACGCCAAGACCAACCTCGGCGGTGTGGACGCGCGTTATCGCCCGACGATCGAAACAGAAGTCCGCGCCGAACTCGCGGTCAGCGATGCCAAGGCAACCAATGGCAGCGCCGCCGCCAATGGCACCGCAAAGGCGTGGCTGATCGAGGCCGAGCATCACAGCAGCAACGCCGACTTCCTCGCTTACGTCCGTGAGCGCGAGACCGGTTTCGGCACCGGGCAGCTCAACAGCGGCGAAAATGGCACGCGCAAATTCGGCTTCGACGCGCGCGTAAAAGCCAGCCGAACGTTGTCGGTCTCCGGCAGCGCATGGCAGGAGGATTATCTCGAAACGCGCGCGCGTCGTCGCGCCGCCCGCGCGCTCGTCGAATATGACAATGGCACCAGCGTCGCGCGCGCCGGGTTGACGCACGCCGACGACCGTTTGGCCGACGGCACGCGCAATCGGTCGAACATCGTCCAGCTCGGCGCGACGCAGCGATTGATGGGCAAACGCCTCGAACTCGACGCACAGACCGAATTTGCCCTCGGCGGCAAGGACGCCAGCATCGATTTCCCGACGCGTCACCGCCTCGGCGCACGCTTCGCGATCAACCGCGAGGTCAACCTCGTCGGCAGCTACGAGATCGCCGACGGCGACACGATCAAGGCGCGCACCGCGCGGCTAGGCTTCGATCTGACGCCCTGGTCGGGTGCACGCCTGCTCGCGACCGCGAACCAGCAGGAGATCGGTGAATATGGTCCGCGCAGCTTTGCCGCCTATGGCCTGTCGCAATCGCTCAAGCTCGGTGAACACTGGTCGGTCGATGTCTCGGTCGATGGCAATCGCACCATCGGCGGCATCAGCGCACGCGACGTGCTCAATATCGACCATCCGGTCGCGTCGGGCGGCTTCCTTGGCGGCAATGGCACGCTGACCGAAGATTTCCTCGCGATCAGCACCGGCGCGACCTATCGCGCCGACCGCTGGACGCTCACGGGCCGCGCCGAATATCGCGATGGCGAGATCGCCAATCGCTATGGCCTGACGCTCGGCGGCCTGCGCCAACTCGGCGAAGGCCGCGCGCTCGGCGCGCTCTTCACTTACGCCAAGGCGAGCGGCAGCGGCGCGACGCCAACGACCGAAGTGATCAACTTCGAAATGAGCTGGGCGCATCGCCCCGCCGATTCGCGGATTTCGTGGCTCAACAAGAGCGAGTTCCGTTCGGACAAGGTTCGGGGCGCCGTCGCGGGTCAGGCTGGACCGATCGGTGGTCCGTCGCTGACGATCGACGGCGACGCGACGAGCCGCCGCCTGCTCAACAGCCTGTCGGTCAACTGGACCCCGCTCGGCGAGCGCGGTGAGGACGGCATGTGGTACGAGCGCGCCGAGATCGGCGTCTTCTGGGGCACGCGCTATAATTTCGACCGTTTTGGCGAGGACGATGTCAAAGGCTGGTCAAACCTGATCGGCGCGGACTTCCGCTTCAACCTTGGCGAACATGTCGACGTTGGCGCGTCGGGCACCGTGCGTGTGGGGACCGACGCCGATACCGTCAGCTGGGCGGGCGGCCCGACGGTGACGCTGGCGCCGATGAAGAATGCGAACATCACCTTCGGCTATAATTTCGCAGGCTTCCACGACCGCGATTTCGAGGGCACGCGTTTCTCGCGCTCGGGCGCCTATGTGACCTTCAAGCTGAAGTTCGATCAGACGAGTTTTGCGGGGCTGGGGCTGTAACCCTGCCGCGCACCTAGCGAAGCAATCCGGGGCGAACGTCCACGGCCCCGGATTGCTTCGTTACCTTAGTCGGCGAACAGCAAAACCGGCGTCTCGATCAGCTTCTTGAGCGCCTGCACATAGCTCGCCGCATCCCAACCATCGACGACGCGGTGGTCGCAGCTGATCGACAGGTTCATCAGCTTCGCGCGGCGAATCTCGTCGCCGTCGAAGACGGGGCGTTCGACGATCTTGTTCGGGCCGATGATCGCGACCTCAGGCCGGTTGATCACCGGCGTCGTCGCGATCCCGCCGAGCGGGCCCAAGGAGGTGACGGTCAGCGTTCCGCCGGTCAGTTCCTCGACCTTCGCCTTGCCCGTGCGCGCGGCTTCGGCGAGGCGGGTGATCTCGCTCGCGAGCTGCCACACATTCTTGTCCTGCGCGTCGCGGATGACGGGGACCATCAGCCCCGCGTCGGTCTGCGTCGCCATGCCCAGATGCACCGCGCCGTAACGCGTCACAACGCCGCCCTCGTCATCGTAGCGCGCGTTGATCATCGGGAATTGCGGGATCGTGCGGCAGATCGCGACGATCAGGAAGGGCAGCATCGTCAGCTTCGGACGGCCGCCGCGATTGGCGTTGAGATCGGCGCGCATCTCTTCGAGCGCGGTGACGTCCATTTCCTCGACATAGGTGAAGTGGGGGATCGCGCGCTTCGATGCCGCCATATTCTCGGCGATCTTGCGGCGCATGCCGATGACCTTGATCGGCTCGTCAGCGCGGGCGCGGCTGGCGCCGGGGGCGTGATAGCCCTGCCCGCCGCTATAGCGCAGGAACGCGTCGAGATCGGCGTGACGGATGCGGTCGCCTTCGGCCTGAACCTGGCCAAGATCGACGCCGAGGTCCTTGGCGCGGGCGCGGACAGCGGGCGACGCGAGCACAGCCCGACCGTGATCTGCAGCGGCGACCGGCGCGGGTGTCGGAGCCGGCGCGGGCGCGGGCGCGGGCGCGGGCGCTGCGACGGGCGCAGGTGCAGCAATCTCGGCAACCGAAACCTCTTCGGCACCCGGCGTTTCCGCCACGATTTCCTGTTCAACCGGCGTATCCGCCGGCGGCGCGTCCACCGAACCTTCGTCGTCGGTCTCGATCACCGCGAGCGTCGAGCCGATCGGGATCAGGTCGCCGACCTCGCCCGCCAATTCGACGACAATCCCCGAAACAGGCGATTCCATTTCGACGGTCGCCTTGTCGGTCATCATGTCGGCCAGCTGCGCGTCTTCCTCGACGCGTTCGCCGATCTTGACGTGCCAGGCGACGATTTCGGCCTCGGCAATGCCTTCGCCGATGTCGGGCAGACGGAATGAATAACGGGCCATGGCGTCAGTCCTTCAAAATCTTGGTCAGCGCGGTCGCGATGCGCACCGGGCCGGGGAAATAGGCCCATTCGAGGCTATGCGGATAAGGCGTGTCGAAGCCGGTGACGCGTTCGACCGGCGCCTCGAGATGATAGAAGCAGCGTTCCTGCACGAGCGCGGCGAGTTCGGCGCCGAAGCCCGAGGTGCGCGTCGCTTCGTGGATGATCAGGCAGCGACCGGTCTTCTTCACCGAAGTTTCGATCGCGTCGATATCGAGCGGCAGCAAGGTGCGCAGATCGATGATTTCGGCGTCGATGCCCATTTCCTCGACGATCGTCTTGGTCACATGCACCATCGTGCCATAGACGAGGATGGTGAGCGCCTCGCCAGCGCGGACCGTCGCGGCCTTGCCGAGTTCGATACGGTAATGACCTTCGGGCACCGCGCTTGCGTCATGCTTCGACCAGGGCTCGACCGGGCGGTCGTAATAGCCGCTGAACGGGCCGTTATAGATGCGCTTGGGTTCGAGGAAGACGACGGGGTCGTTGTCCTCGATCGCCGCGATCAGCAGGCCCTTGGCGTCGTAGGGGTTCGACGGGATCACCGTCTTCACGCCGCAGATGTGGGTCATGATGCTTTCGGGCGACTGGCTGTGCGTCTGCCCGCCGAAAATGCCGCCACCGAACGGGGTGCGCACCGTCATCGGGCAGATGAAGTCGTTCGCCGAACGATAGCGCAGACGCGCGGCTTCGCTGACAAGCTGGTCGAGCCCCGGGTAGATATAGTCGGCGAACTGGATTTCGGGGACCGGGCGGAGGCCATAAGCGCCCATGCCGACCGCGACGCCGATGATGCCGCATTCGTTGATCGGCGTGTCGAACACGCGGGTCTTGCCATGTTTCTTCTGCAGGCCCGCGGTCGCGCGGAAGACGCCGCCGAAAAAGCCGACGTCCTCGCCCATCACGACCATGTTCGGGTCGCGTTCGAGCATGACGTCCATGGCGCTGTTGATCGCCTCGATCATGTTCATGGTTTTGGTTTCAGCCATTATTCGGGCTTCCAATTGGGGCCGAACTTGGCCTCTTGCTCGGCGAGCATCTGTGCGCATTGTTCCTTGAGGTGCCAGGGCATCTCTTCGAACACGTCCTCGAACATCGTCTCGAACGGCTGGTGCATCCCGTGGCCGAGGATGCCGAGCTTTTCGGACTGTTTCTGGGTCGTCTTGACCAGATCGTCGAGTTCCTTCGCCTGCGCCTCGTGGCGTTCGGCATCCCATTCGCCGAGCGTTTCGAGATGCTGGCGCAGCCGCGCGATCGGATCACCGAGCGGCCAGGCGGTCGCCTCGTCGGCGGCGCGATAGGCGCTCGGATCGTCCGAGGTGCTGTGGCCTTCGCTGCGATAGGTGAAATGCTCGATCAAAGTCGGACCATTGTTCGTCCGCGCGCGATCGGCCGCCCACTGCGTCGCGGCATAGACCGCGAGCGGATCGTTGCCGTCGATGCGCAGCCCCGCGATGCCATAACCCACCGCGCGCGCCGCAAAGGTCGTGCGCTCGCTGCCGGCAAAGCCCGAGAAGCTCGAGATCGCCCACTGATTGTTCACAACGTTGAAGATCACCGGCGCATTATAGACGGTCGCAAAGGTCAGCGCCGAGTGGAAGTCGCCCTCGGCCGACGAGCCTTCGCCGCACCACACGGTCGCGATCCGGCTGTCGCCCTTCGACGCCGAGGCCATCGCCCAGCCCACCGCCTGCGGATATTGCGTCGCGAGATTGCCCGACACGCTGAAGAACCCATGTTCGGGCGCCGAATACATGATCGGCAGCTGGCGCCCCATCAGGTGATCGCCGCGGTTCGAATAGATCTGGTTCATCATCTGGATCAGCGGATAGTCGCGCGCGATCAGAATGCCCTGCTGGCGATAGCTGGGGAAGCACATGTCCTCGCGGCCAATCGCCATCGTCGAGGCGACCGAGGTCGCTTCTTCGCCGGTGCACTTCATATAGAAGCTGGTCTTGCCCTGCCGCTGCGCGCGGAACATGCGGTCGTCGAAGGCGCGGGTGAGCATCATGTAGCGCAGCATCGTGCGCAGCCGCTCGGGCGACAGCTTGGGATCCCACTGCCCCTTTGCCTGCCCGTCGAAATCGAGCACGCGGACGAGGCCATAGCTCAGCTCGCGCATCGCATCGGGCTTGGTCGCTTCGCTCGGGCGCGGGGTCGCTTCGACCGCGGGAACTTCGATATCGCCAAAGTCCGGGGTATCGCCGGGGCGATAGCGCGGTTCGGGGATATGAAGCGACAGCGGCGGCAAATTGCTCGCCGGGCGCTGAGGCGTCTCAGGCATATCTTCTTCCCTTTGAGGCGCGAATCGGCGCCTAGTTATATTTCAACTTGACGACATATTATTACAGTCGCCATACGAATGCAACGGCGGCTGTCAGACCGCGACAGGCGCGGAAATATGCGCTTGCGGCGCATAATCCTCGACTGCGAAATCCTCGAAACGATAGTCGAAAATGCTAGAAGGCCGGCGAAGGATGCGCAGCTTCGGCGCGCCATCCGGAACGCGCGACAGCTGCTGTTCGACCAGCTCGGCGTGGTTCAGGTAGAGATGCACGTCGCCGCCGGTCCAGACGAGTTCATGGGCATGAAGGCCCGCTTGCTCGGCGACCATCCGCGTGAGCAGCGCCGCCTCGAAGACATTGAAGGCAAAGCCCAGGCCAAGATCGCACGAGCGCTGGAACAGCAGGCACGACAAGCCGCCATCGCTGCGGACATGAAACTGGTAGGTCATGTGGCACGGTGGCAGCGCCATGCGATCGAGGTCGGTGACGTTCCAGCCGGTGAAGATGTGTCGCCGCGACCCAGGATTGGTCTTCAGCGAATCGATCAGCGCCGCAATCTGATTGTGACCTTGCTCCGCGCGCCGGAAGAGCCCCTCGCCCGCCGGTTCGTAGCGCGGCCAATTGACCCATTGATGGCCGTAGACGGGACCCAGATCGCCCCACTTTGCTGCGAAATCCTCATCCGCGATGATTCGCGCCTCGAATTCCTCGGGGCTGATCGCCTCGCCGGTCGCGCGGCGATATTTGTCGAGCGGCCAGTCGGTCCAGATCTTCACGCCCTGCGAAACGAGCGAGCGGATGTTGGTATCGCCGGTCAGGAACCACAGCAGTTCACGCAGTCCCGTCTTCCAATAGACGCGCTTGGTGGTGAGCAACGGAATCGCATCGTCCTTCAGCGAGAATCGCATCGTCTCGCCGAACAGCGAGCGCGTGCCCACGCCGGTGCGGTCGACCCGCTCGTCGCCTTCGATCCAGATGCGCCGCATCAGGTCCAGATATTGCAATTCATAATGGATGGAATCAGGCAAGACTCGGCTCCCGGTTTTGTCCCTCGGTGCTAGGCTTCGTGCCGCGAGGGGACAAGGGAGCAACATGGGGCGCAACGGGACTGGCGTCACAAAGCCTCCGTTGCGGGGCAGTCGGGCGTTGGGAATCGCGCAGCCTGAGCGCATGGGAACGACGATGACCCTGTTCGAACCCCTCGGCAAAGCGCCGGACCCGTCGGCGCTGGCTGGCTTTGTGCCGTGCCCGCTTGAGGATGATGTCGCGCGCCTGTTGCTGCGCCCGATGTTCGATGACGAGCGCGAAACCCTGCTCCTCGCCGCATTCGACGCCTTCGAACGCCTTGTTCGGCTCGAACGCGTCGACGGGGATAGCTCGGGCCGCTGCGCCATCCCGCCACGCGCTTGGCGCACGCTTTTGGACGGCGGCGTTGCGACGGTCGTCATGGCGCACAACCATCCGTCCGGCACGCACTGGCCGAGCGATTCCGACATCGGCGCGACGCACGATGCCGCGCTTTTCCTGCGGACCATGGGCATCGATCTGGTCGATCATCTGATTTTCGTTGCGGGCGGTCATTTCAGTTTTCGAACTGCCGAAATGCTCTAGTTCGGGCAATCATCTTCAATGTGCCGATTGGCGCTTGAAGTTCACAGATTGCGCGTCTAGAGGACCGCCCTGCCTTCGCGGCGACCCCGGTCGGCGCGCAGATCGGTCGGGGAGTAGCTCAGCCTGGTAGAGCACTGTCTTCGGGAGGCAGGGGCCGGAGGTTCGAATCCTCTCTCCCCGACCAATTTCTTGCATATTGCAGATTCTGCACCGTCTCTTCTTGTAAGTCGGCGCACAACATCCTAACTTAACTCTACGCCGCCATGGTTTTCCCCCTTTCCATCGCGGCGAGTGTCCCGTCATCACTGACGCGGACGCGTCCTCCCTGGACCCTGGCCACCTCGTACTTCGGTACGAGGTGGTTTTTTATTCAGCGGCTTGCGCGAATATTTCGGCGTCGGGCCGGCCATATCCCGCCTCAGCGACAAGGTTCGAAAACCAGCCCGCCAGCCGCGCAATACCGGCCGTGTCGGGCAAACGCTCCGCCGTCAGATAGAGGCTGCGGTCGATTTCGATCTGCACCGCGTGGACGGCGTCCGCCGGCCGGCCGTGCGTCCGGATGATATGGCCGCCGGCATAGGGCTGGTTGCGCGCGACGGGCTCGTTCAGTCGCTCGGCCGATGCCACCGCCAGATCGATCAGCCAGTCGCCCGCGGTTTCGCCAAAACGATCGCCGACGATGATTCGCGCGCCATGCCCCGGCTGCCCAGCCGGAATCGGCGGCATCGAATGGAGATCTATCAGGATCGCATGGCCATATTCATCGCGCGCCGCGGTGAGCGCGTCGGCGAGGGCCGCGTGGTACGGCCGATGGAAGGATTCGAGACGCCACTCGAGCGCAGCGCCGTCGATCGGCCGCTTCCATAGCGGACCGCAATCGGCGAGTCGCGTCGGCACCACCCCAAGCCCCGCGCGTTCCTTGCGCCCCGGCGCCGAAAATTGCGCCCGCAGCGGCATGGCAACCTCGCCCGGCGCCATCTGCCCCTCGCCGCGATTGAGATCGGCGACCGCGCGCGCCCACAGCGCCTGGACAACCGTCGCGCCCGCCTCGGCGGCGCCAGCCGCGATCAGGTCGCACCAGCTGTCCTCGAGTCGTTCAAGGTGCGGCCGGTCGACCCGCGCGGCGCTCAATATCTCGGGCGGATAGATGCGCCCTGCGTGCGGCACCGACACAACGACGGGGCCGCTCGCCGCGGGCCGGTTGACAGCGATGGCGGCGGGCGGGATGGTGTGGGTCGGCATAAGCGATGGGTGGCAAAAAAAGCGGGACGAATCCAGCGCCGCACGTCAATTTGTTAAATCTCTGACGCTATGCAGGGCGTGACAGAGGGGGTAGCCGACCGGAACCGGCTGCGCCGAAGGACCAGGGAACAGATTTTAACATGATTCGCATTTTGCTGGCCGAAGATGACGACGTGATGCGCGAGTATCTCGCACGCGCGCTGACCAGCGCCGGCTATCACGTCACCGCGGTCGATCGCGGCACCGCCGCCGTCCCCTATATCGATTCGGGAACCTTCGATCTTTTGCTGTCGGACATCGTGATGCCCGAGATGGACGGGATCGAACTCGCCCAGCACACCGCGAAGGCCGCGCCGCAGACGCAGGTCATGTTCATCACCGGCTTTGCCGCGGTCTCGCTGCGCGCCGAGGAAAATGTGCCGCAGGCAAAGCTGCTGTCGAAACCCTTCCACCTCAAGGATCTGGTGCGCGAGGTCGACAATATGTTCGGCCGCAGCGACCGCTCCAGCCAACAATAACGACGCCGCCGCACGCGAAGGGCTTGCCAAGTCGCGCGGAGGCATTTAGGGGGCGCGTCACCCCAAGGGATGGGCGTGTAGCTCAGTGGTAGAGCACTGTGTTGACATCGCAGGGGTCGCAAGTTCAATCCTTGCCACGCCCACCATTAAAAACGCCGCCACCCCACCGGGTTGGCGGCGTTTTTGCTTTCAGGCCATGCCGCGCGCGAGATCTCCGCGTGACGCGTCGCCGATCTGGCTTCCTCCGTCGCAATCGAGGATCGTGCCGGTGATATATCCCGCAGCGGGCGAGCAGAGGAACACCGCCGATTCGGCGACTTCCTCAATCTCGCCCCAGCGCTTCATCGCGATGCGGTCGAAATGCGACTGGCGCGTCGCGGCGTCGGGCGCCAAGCGCGCCATGCCCTCGGTCCCCGCAATCGGCCCCGGCGAGATGCCGTTCACCCGCACCTCTGGACCCCATTCGAGCGCGAGCACGCGAATCAACTGATTGATCCCCGCCTTGGCGGCGCAGGCGTGGGCCTGCAACGCCGAGGCATTAACCGCCTGTCCCGCGGTGATCGCGATCAACGACGCGCCGGGCCGGTTGAGCAGATCGTGGCAGCCGCGAAAAACGTTGAAGGTGCCGTTGAGGTCGATATCGACGACGGTGCGAAACGCGTTCGCCGACATGCCGAGCGCCGGGGCGAGGAAATTGCCTGCCGCGCCCGAAATGACGATGTCCATCGGTCCGAGTTTTTCCACCACCGTCTCCATCACCCCACGAATCGCCGCATAGTCGCGCACGTCGCCCGACAGACCGATGGCGTCATGGCCAATTTCGGCGGCGGCGCGCTGCGCCTTGTCAGGGTCGCGCCCGGCCACCGCAACCTTGGCGCCCAGTTCAGCGAAGCGCTTGGCGATGCCCAAGTTGATGCCGCTCGTCCCGCCGGCGACAAACGCCGTCTTACCGGCCAGCAGATTATCGCGGAATGTCGTCATGCCTCTCTCCCTTGCTCGACACTGAAAGCGATCCGGGGTTGACGGATCGAAACCAGTCGCCTTTTGAAACTGGAACAGACAGCAAGGATGATCCGATGGCAAGTGCCGGCCCGACCTCGAACAGCTTCATCTCGCAGCGCCTGAAGCTGCATTATGTCGACTGGGGCAATCGCGGCGCGCCGCCGCTGCTGCTTGTCCATGGCGGGCGCGACCATTGCCGCAACTGGGACTGGGTCGCGGAGAAGCTGCGCGATCGCTATCACATCATTGCACCCGATCTGCGCGGTCATGGCGACAGTGCATGGTCGCCCGACGGCAATTACGCCATGGACACTTTCGTCTATGACCTCGCGCAGTTGATCCACCAGCTCGACCTCGGCCCGCTCTCGATCGTCGCGCATTCGATGGGGGGCAATATCGCGCTGCGCTATACCGGCCTCTATCCCGAAAATGTCCGCAAGCTCGTCGCAATCGAGGGGCTCGGCCCCTCGCCTAAGGTGATCGCCGAACGCGCGAAGACGGGTTACGCCGAACGTTTCCGCAAATGGATCGACGACAAGCGCCAGGCGGCGGGGCGCACCCCGCGCCGCTATGCGACGCTCGAGGACGCGCTCGCGCGGATGATGGGCGAGAACAGCTATCTGACCGAGGCGCAGGCGCGCCACCTGACCATCCACGGCATCAGCCGCAACGAGGATGGGACGTGGAGCTGGAAGTTCGACAATTATCTCAACGTCTGGCCCGCGTTCGACATGCCGCAGGATGACATTGCCGCGCTGTGGGGCGCGATCACCTGCCCCACCCTCTTGCTGTACGGCGCGAACAGCTGGGCTTCGAATCCCGAAAAGGATGGCCGCCTCCGGCATTTTAACACCGCCAAGGTGATCGAATTCGAAAATGCGGGCCACTGGCTGCATCACGACCAGTTCGACCGGTTCATATCCACGCTAGACGAATTCCTCTAAACGGGTTGCCGGTTGCGCGCGGCGGCGCGCGATGAGAGGCGGCGCGATGGCCTATACGGGGCAGGTTTCGGGACGACAGAAACTGATATCGGGCGGCGGCGCGCTGCTTGCCGTCGGTGCGGTCGGGCTTGGCCTCGCGAGCGGCCTCGATCTCGATGTCGTCCGCAAGGCCAGTGACGCGATTGCGGCGATCGCGCTGCCCGCGCCGCCGCCACCGCGCGAGGAGGCCCAGCCAGCGAAGGCGTCCACCGAAAAGGTCAGCGGCAAGGCGTCGGCTGCGAACAAGCATGCCAAGGCCGCCGCGGTCGCCGCACCGCCGCCCAAACTACCCCCCATCGCGCCGCCGATTGCCGCCGCGTCGCGCCCTGGCGCCGGGAACGACGCGTCGGCGGGCGCGACGCCGAATCCCGGCCCCGGATCGGGCGCAGGCGGGCGCGGCGACGGGACGGGCGCGGGCGGTGCGGGCAGCGGAACCGGCGGCGGGACCAAGGCCGTCTGGCGCAGCGGTACGATCCGCGACCGCGACTATCCGCGCGAAGCCAGCCGCTCGAAAGCGGGCGGCGATGTCGAGGTGCGCTTCACCATCGAGGCCAGCGGCCGCGTCCGCGGATGCCGCGTGACGCGGCCCAGCGGCGACGCCTCGCTCGACCGGACGACGTGCGAGCTGATCGAGGAGCGTTTCCGCTTCAAGCCCGCGACCAATGCCGCCGGCGAACCCGTCGCGAGCCAATATGGCTGGCGGCAGAGCTGGTGGCTCGAACGTCGACACTAAACATTCTCCTAAATTGATATAAATTGCGACAATGTCGCGAATGATTCGCATTAGAGTTGACTTTGCAATCGACTCTCAATAGCGGCGCCCCGAACCAATCACAAAATAGGGGTTTACCGTGAAGCCATCGACATCCGCCTCGTTCCTCGCGCTCTCCTGCGTCGGCAGCCTTGTCAGCGCTTCGGCCATTGCAGCCGAAACCGGCGAGGCACAGGACGCGCCCGGCGGCCGCGGCGAGATCGTCGTCAACGGGGCGCTGGCCAATGAGGTGGAATCGCCCAAGTCGACCGCTCCGCTCGTCGACACGCCCCAGACCGTCACGGTCGTGTCGCAGGAGCAAATCCGCCAGCAGAACCTGCTGACGCTACGCGATGCGCTCACGACGATTCCCGGTATCACTTTCGGCGCGGGTGAAGGCGGCGGCGGTTATGGCGACTCGATCAACCTGCGCGGCTATTCGGCAAACAACGACCTGACGGTCGACGGTGTGCGCGACAGCGCGCAGTACAGCCGCACCGACCCCTTCAACCTGCAGCAGATCGAAGTCTATAACGGCGCGAACTCGGTCTTTAACGGATCGGGCAGCGTCGGCGGCACGATCAACCTCGTCAGCAAGATCCCGTTCGCGCGCAACGCGACGACGGTTCAGGCCGCGGTCGGCACCGACAATTATTATCGCGCCGCGGTCGACAGCAACTGGCGCGTCAGCGACCTGATCGCGGTTCGCCTGAACGCGATGTATCATGAAAATGATATCGCGGGCCGCGACGTCGAATCCAACCAGCGCTGGGGCGTCGCGCCGTCGATCACACTCGGCATCGACAGCGATACCAGCCTGACGCTCGCCTATCTCCACCAGAAGGACGACAATACGCCGATCTATGGCGTTCCCTATTTCCTCAGCACGCTCAACAACGGCCCGCTGCCCGGCGTCGACGACAGCGACTATTTCGGGATCAGGAATCTCGACAAGCAGGAAACAACGGTCGATCGCCTGACCGCTACCTTCCGCCACGCGTTCAGTGACAATGTATCGATTCGCAACCTGACCCGCTGGCAACGCGTCGGCCAGTACAGCCAAACGAGCGCCCCGCAGGGCATCTTCTGCCTTGCGAACAATCGCCAGCCGATCGGTTCGACCCCGGACGCGACCACGGGCAACGCCTGCACGGCCTCGCTGACCAACGTCGTCGATTCGAACGGCGTCTTCCGCACGAGCGCCAACCCGCTCAGCATCACGGTGGCGCCGGGCTTCTATCAGCCGAACGGACCGCGCGGACTGGTCCGCGATCAGGTCAACAGCCTGATCCACAACCAGACCGACCTGACCGTCACCAGCGGCGCAAAGGGCGGCGCACACAACACGCTCGTCGTCGGCGTGTCGGCCGCCTGGGAAGATTACAGCATCACAACCGCCAGCCTCGCGCGCAATTCGCTGGGTCAGGCCGTCGTCCTGCCGCAGATCAACCTTGCGAACCCCGACACTGTCTATACCGGCCCGATCAATTTCACCGTGACCGGGCGTTCGCAGGGCAAGAGCCGCAACCTTGCTGTCTATGCGTTCGACACGCTCGAGCTCGGTTCGATGTTCGAGATCAACGCCGGCGTCCGCTATGAAAAGAACCGCGCCGAATTCCGCAACATTCCGCTTGGCGTTTACCCGCCCGGCACCACGCCGCTGACAGCGCTGCAATTGCTCCCGCAGACCAGCGACGAGGATCTTTTCTCGTACCGCGTCGGCGCGGTGTTCCATCCGGTCGAGAATGTCAGCCTCTACGCCGCCTATGGCAACGCCAAGACGCCGTCGTCGGCGACGGTGCGCCTTGGCTGCGGCGCGATCCCGGCGAACGGCGCCGCCGATCCGTGCGCCGTCGCCCCCGAAAAGGCGCGCAGCTACGAAATCGGTGCCAAGGCCGATCTTTTCGACAAGAAGCTGCTGCTTACCGCCGCGCTGTTCCGCAACGAGCGCACCAATTTCCGCATCCCGTCGAACGACCCCTCGCTGCCCAACTCGCTGCAAGTGCTTGACGGCAAGTCGCGCGTCGACGGCGTCGCACTAGGCATCACCGGCAATGTCACGCCCGAATGGGCTGTCTTCGCCAACTACACCTATCTCGACAGCGAAGTGCGGCAGAGCGTCTCGGACTTCTGTCTCGCCAAGCCGGGCCCCGTTGCGCCCGCCCCGCCGGCGACGGCGATCACCAACCCCTGCGCCAACAGCGTGCAGACGCCCGACCCGCAGCGCGGCGACCGGTTGATCCAGACCCCGAAGCATTCGGGCAGCCTGTTCACGACCTATGCCTTCCCGTTCGGGCTGCAGATCGGTTACGGCCTGACCTATCAGGGCAAGTTCGCGACCAATCAGCGTAACCTGCTGCAGCGGACCCAGTTCATGGTCGACGATTACCTGATCCACCGTGCCTTCGTGTCGTACGACTTCAAGAACGGCCTGGTGGCACAGCTCAACGTCAGTAACTTCACGAACGAGGATTATTACATCGGCGTGCGCAACAACGTCGGCGGGGTCACCACGGCAGCGAACGGCACCGTGTCCGGCGGCGCGGTATCGGGCGGCTGGGCAACCCCCGGCGAATCGCGCTCGGCGGTGTTCAGCCTCTTCTACAACTTCTGATCCCGGTGGGGCGGGCGCGGCGATTGCCGTTCCCGTCCCTTTCAGACTAGAAGCGGCGCATGATCCGCATCATTCCCGATGTTCTCGACGCCGATGGTGTCGCAAAGCTCCGCTCGATACTCGACGCCGCCGACTGGGTCGACGGCAACGAGACATCGGGTCCGCAAGCCGCGCTTGCCAAGCGCAACCAGCAGCTCCCCGAATTCGGCGAGGCTGCCGGAGAAGCGGGGCGCCTTGTGCTGGATGCGCTGGGCCGCAACCCGCTGTTCATCGCCGCGGCGCTGCCGCTCAAAATCTATCCGCCCTATTTCAACCGCTATGCCGGCGGCGAGAATTTCGGCGATCATATCGACAATGCCATTCGCATCCGCCGCGGCAGCGATTTCCGGATGCGCAGCGACCTGTCGGCGACACTCTTCCTTGCCGATCCCGGCAGCTATGAGGGCGGCGGACTGGTCGTCGAAGGCTTTGCGGAGGCCCCGGGGATCAAATTGCCCGCCGGGCATCTGATCCTCTACCCCTCGACCACCGTCCACCGCGTCGAGCCGGTGACCACAGGCGCGCGCGTCGCGAGCTTCATGTGGATTCAGTCGATGGTGCGCGATCAGGGACAGCGCAACCTGTTGTTCGATCTCGATATGGGGGTACAGGGTGCCGCGGCGGCACTGGGCCAGAGCGACGCGACAGTTGTCCGCCTGACCGGCGTGTATCACAATCTTCTGCGACGCTGGGCCGACAGCTAATCCAGCATAGCGCGCCAGGCGCGCGACAGATGTTCGCGGTCGCCCGCAACGATGCAGGCCGCGAGGTCCTGCTCATCGGCGAGCGCGACCGCGGCCTCAGGTCCCAGAACCGTCAGTGCGGTCGCCCAGCCGTCGGCGCTGATGCAGTCGCGATGGAGCACCGTGACTGACGACACGCCGTTGACGATCGGGCGTCCGGTCGCCGGATCGAAGCTGTGCGAATAATGCTGGCCGCCCGCGCTGAAGCCGCGGCGATAATTGCCCGAGGTCGCCACCGACAGGTCGTGCAGCGCGATGCGCCAGGGCGGAATGGACGAGGTCGGCGGCATCTCGACATCGACCCACCAGGGCTGTCCGTCGGGCCGTATCCCCTCGCCGCGCAGCTCGCCGCCGACTTCGAGCAGGAAATGCCGTACGCCGATGTCGAGCAGCCACGCGGCGGCGAGGTCGACGCCATAGCCTTTGGCGATGCCCGACAGGTCGAGCGCGGCCGCCTCGCCGCGCCGGATGCGCCGCACCCCCGGGTCGAAATCGATCGTGCGGTGCGAAGCGCAATTGCCAGCCTCCGGCGCCTTCCCGGTGCGTCCGGCGCTGCCGAAACCCCAGGCTTCGGTGATGCGGCCGAGGCCGGGGTCGAAAGCTCCGCCGCTAGCGCGCGCGATATCGAGCGCGATCTCCACGACATGGGCGAATTCGGCCGGAATTTCGCGCCATGTTCCGGGCATCGCGCGGTTGAAGCGCGAGAGGTCGGATTCGGGCTTCCACTGGCTCATCTGTTCGACGACGAGGTCGAGTGCGGCCTGAACGCCGTGCTGCGTCGCTGCGGGCGGCGAGACCGCCTGCAGCGACCAGCCTGTCCCCATCGTTTCGCCGGCGAAGCGTTCGATGGCCGCCCCTGCCCCGCGCCCGGCGAAAGCCGCGGGCGTCAGTGCGCGGGGGATGAGGATGCGGTCGGTCAGGGCGCGAGCACTTCCAGCGTCGTGACATAGCTCGCGCGGCGCTGCGGCGTCGCGGGTTCGGGTGCGCCTTCCTCGCGCTCGGTCTGCGGGGTTGTGACATTCAGCCAATAGAGGCCGGGTTCGGTCCAGTTGACCGCAACCTTGCCGTCGGCGCCAGTCTTGAGGTCCATCTGGCCGAGCTGGTCGCGATAGCGGATGCCGCCGGGGATCACCGTGACGGGCAGGCCCGCGGCGGGCTTGCCGTCGAGCAGGAACTGGAAGGTCGCCGCCTCGCCCGCGAGCAGGTCATTGGGGTGCGTCACCGGAACCAGCTCGATGCCCTTGCCCGTCGGCTTGAACAAAGTCGTCGTCGGTTCGCCCACGGTCACGAAAATCTCGTTGCGGTTGTTCGATTCGGCGGTCTTCACATTGGTCGCACCCGCGGGGATGCGCTCGGCGAGGTTCGTCGTCGTGGTGCCGCGCGGCAGCCGCTCGGTCTTGCCGTTCAGGTCATAGCTGCCCATCACGCCGTCCGAGACCGACGCGATGCGCCAGGTGCCCTTTTTGGTCAGATGGACGTCGAAGGTGCTGCGATAGCGCCCCGTTGCCTTATTCTCGATCGCCGCTTCTGTGCCGTCGGGCGCCCACGCCTTCAGCGCGTCGAGGCGCATCGGCTGATGCTCGAAATAGAAGAGATCGTTCGACACCGCGGCATCGACGGTGACCCACACATCATCGCCCGACAAGACGGTTGACGATGGCAGCATCCACTGGCGGTGCGCGGAGGCCGGAACGGCGACCAGTGCCGCCAGCGCGGCGGTCGCGGCGAAACCCCAAATTCGCTTCTTCATTTCCCTGTCCTTTCAGGCTTTAGCGGAAGGCGACCGAGACGGCCCCCAGTTCAGTCGTTCCGGCGGCGCGCCCGCCCGCCCCGGCCTTTGCGGGCCAGGTGAAGGGAATGCGCAGAAGTTCGCGGCCGCCGACCTCGCGCGCCGCCTCGATCACCAGCGTGTACTGGCCGGGCGCGGCGGCGCCGAGCTGCGTGCGCGAGAAGGAGACCTTGTGCGCACCGGGGGCACGCGTCGCGCCGGTGATGCCGTTCGCGGGGAAGGTCATCGAGCGGCCCGCGGCGCGCCACCACTGGCGCACATCGCGCAGCCATTTAGTGCCCTCGTTCGCCTTCATGTCATAATCGTACCAGACCGCGACGGTCTTCGCCGACGCACCGGCCTTCTCGACCCAGATCGCGACATAGGGCTTGTGATATTCGGCGACCTTCAGCCGCGGAATGTTGATCGTCACCTCCATCGTGCCCGGGTCGGCGGCGAAGGCGGGCGCGCCGAGCACGGCGCCGAGGCCGATCGTGCCGCCGAGGATGCGCGCTGGGGTGAAAAGCTGCATGATGGGTCTCCCTAATGAATGAAGATGACGGCGATGGCGGCCGGGATCGCGAGCCCCATGCCGACGAGCGGCCAGGTGCTCTTGCGCTTCGCCGAATGCAGCCAGAGCAGAACCAACCCGGTGATCGCAAAGATGAGGCAGGCGAAGGCGAAGATGTCGATGAACAGGCTCCACTCGCCGCCCGAATTGCGGCCTTTGTGGAGGTCGTTGAGGTAGGAGATCCAGCCGCGGCTGGTGACCTCGCTCGACGCCGCGCCGGTCGCGAGGTCGATTGCAACCCACGCGTCGCCGCCGGGGCGCGGCGCGGGCAGATAGACTTCATCGGCCGACCATTCGGCCTCGCTCGCAGCCTTTACCGGAAAGCTCTTCTCGACCCACTCGACCACGACGGGCGGCAACGGCGCCTTTTCCGCGTCGGGGACCGCCGCCTTCAGTCGCGCAAGCAAGGCCGGCGGCATCTGCGCCGATTTTTGAATGACGACCGGCGACCCTTCGATGTCGGCAGCGTGATTAAGCGTGAACCCGGTGACCGCGAACAGCAGCAGGCCGATCAGGCTGACAGCCGAGCTCATCCAGTGCCACATGTGCAGCTGCTTCAGCCAAAAGGCTTTCCGGCTCTTCTTGGTCGCCGGTCGCGGGGTTGTGGGTGCATGCATCTGGAAAATTCTACCGAAAGGATGCACGGCCATTATCGAGAACGATTCGCATTTACAATAATTATTCGGACTTTTCGGCCGGATGCGAAAGACGGATTTCGATCGGGAACGCAGCGGCCGTGCCGCCCGCGAGACGCCGGCGGCCCGAGTTGTCGGATGGGGATGTTAAGTGGCGGAGACGGAGGGATTCGAACCCTCGGTACCGGATTTACCAGTACGACGGTTTAGCAAACCGTTGGTTTCAGCCACTCACCCACGTCTCCGCATGGCCTGTCGCGCTAACGACAGTCTGGCCTAGGCGGGTCGCTATAGCCATGCACTTCGCACCCCGCAACGGCAAAGATTGCGCAATTTTGGTGTCGAAGCAGACATTTCGTCGCCCGGATGATTCGGTCCGGCGTAAATTCGACTCAAGTCATCGCCGGTTCATTGCTCGAGCGCGAAAGCGAGTCATGATTAACGCAGAATATGGCGCACGTGCGCCGCTCGATCTTTGGGGGTCCAATATGCGCAAAACGTTCACCAGCCTTGCCTTGGCAGCAATGGCATCGCTCGGCCTCGCGCTGACGCCGCTTCCGGCAGCCGCGCAGATGCGCGAAGTCGATCCCAACAGCACGGCGATCGATTCCGATCTCAACAATCCTGCACCGCCGCCGGTATCGAGCGATTCGACGGCCGGCACGTCGTACGACAGCGATCTTGCCACGGGCGACCAGCAGACCAGCGAGACACCGCCCGTGGACGGCACCGCGGCCAGCGCCGACGTCTCGGCGACCACGGTCGCGGCGGCGCCCGGGTCGACCTATAAGAAGGACGATCTGATCGGCGCTGCCGAAGGGGTGTTCGGCAAAGGCGCGCAAGGGCTTGCGGGGCTGATCGAGGACATATTGAAGAAGCAGGGCGAGCCCAACGCCTATATCGTCGGGCGCGAGGCCGGCGGCGCGCTGGTGCTCGGCGTGCGCTACGGCTCGGGGACGCTGCATCACAAGATCGAGGGCGAACTTCCCGCTTACTGGACCGGCCCGTCGATCGGGTTCGACGCGGGCGCCAATGCCGGCAATACCTTTGTCCTCGTCTATAATTTGTTCGACAGCGAGGACCTCTACAAGCGCTTTCCCGCGGGCGAAGGCGCCGCCTATCTGGTCGGCGGCTTCAACGCGAGTTATATGCGCCGCGGCGACGTCGTCCTGATCCCGATCCGTGTCGGCGTCGGCGCGCGGCTTGGCGTGAACGCCGGCTATATGAAGTTCCGCAAGAAACAGAACTGGGTGCCCTTCTAAACCTCGGCATTGCCACGGGGGCGATAGGCCCGCGCTCTCGGGCGCGGGCTTTTTCTTTGCCTCGAATCTAGGCCGCCGTTACCGAACCTTAACCTTATGAGCGCACGATTCACCTTATGAGACGATCGGATTCCCCCGCACCGATCGAGCCCCCTTCGCGCTTGCACATTTTCCCAAGCCCGGCGGCTCTTCCACTCCCCGTGTATCGCGATTTCGTCGCCATGCTGTTCAGCATGTGGATTCCGATATTCGGTCTCGGAATCGTTTTTGTCGGAATATGCCTCCTGGTCGGCCGGGAACTCGACAACCCCTTGCTCCTCGCCCTTGCCGGGCTGGGCGCGATCACCACCTTTGTTCGTCTGGCCACCATCCGTGCATGGTTCCGCGCGGGGCCCGTCGGCGATTTCGTTGCCCTAAAGCGCTGGGAACGCCGCTATGCTATCGGCAATTATGCGTCTGCGATCCTTCTCGCGCTGCTCAACGTCATCGCGATATCGTCGCATTATCCGCTGCTGCACCTCATCACGGTTAGCCTAGTCTTCAGCTTTGGCGCGGGCATCGTTTCGCGGACCTCGGTTCGGCCAAAAATCTGCGTCACCAGCCTTTTGATCGCGACGCTTCCCACGATCGTGGCCCTCGCGCTTCACGCTTTCGACGCGCATCCCATTTCGCTGCACGGCGAGCTGTTCCTGATCGAGGCATTCATCGTCGCGATGATCACCGCGCTCAGCCTCCAGACAGTGGCCCATCTCTATCGATCGGCGGTCGAGCATCACACCGCGCGGCACGACATGGCGAAGCTGGCCCGAACCGACGCCCTCACCGGCCTTTCGAACCGCCTGCTGCTGCGCGAGCAGTTCCAGTTTCACACCGCGACGGCGCTGCGCGCGAAAAGCCAGGTCGCGCTCCATTTCCTCGACCTCGACGGTTTCAAGGCGATCAACGATCGCTACGGCCATCCCGCCGGCGATGTGCTGCTCGAACAGGTCGCGCGCCGCCTGGAAGGGATGGTGCGCAGCGAAGACGTCGTGTCGCGCCTCGGCGGCGATGAATTCATCGTGCTGCAGGTCGGCCTGAGCGACGACACCGAAGCCGAACTGCTCGCACGCCGGATCATCCGCGAGATCAGCAAGCCCTATCTGGTGGACGATGTTCCGATGTCGATATCGGTCAGCGTGGGCATCGCAACGGCACCCAAGCTCGGGGTCGAGCTGGAGCGGCTTCTGGCATGCGCCGATGCGGCGCTCTACCGCGCCAAGGCGGGCGGGAAAGCCCGTGCGCTCTTCTGTGTCGAAGCCGATGCGGCGATGGCCGATATGGCGGCCTGAACTTCCTAGGGTCCTGACCCTAATCGCCTTCAAAGGCCGATCAACGTCTCGCAGGTTAGACCGACAGCCTCGAGCCGCTGCGAGCCGCCGAGATCGGGCAGGTCGATCACGAACAGCGCGGCGGCGACCTCGGCGCCGACGTTCCGCATCAACGCTGCGGTGGCGAGGATCGTTCCGCCCGTTGCGAGCAGGTCGTCAACAAGCACGACGCGGTGACCGGGCAGGACCGCGCCTTCGTGAAGCTCGAGGCGATCGACGCCATATTCGAGTTCATAGTCGACGCCGATCGTCACGCCGGGAAGCTTGCCCGCCTTGCGCACGGGAACGACGCCGAGGCCCATCGCGGTCGCCATCGCGGCGCCGAACAGAAAGCCGCGCGCCTCGACCGCGACGATGAAGTCGGGACGGTGGACGGAGGCGAGCGCGCTCAAGCGGCGCACGCTTTCGGCAAAACCGGCGGCGTCGCCGATCAGCGTGGTGATATCGCGGAACTGGATGCCCGGCTTTGGAAAGTCCGGGATGGTGCGGACGAGCGACGCGAGGTCGAGGTCCGGCTGAGGCGGGAGGGCGATCATGGAACGGGTCGCCCTCCCTAGGTCCTCAATGCTTCTTGTCGGCCCAGATGTTCCGGTACGACAGATAAGTCAGCACGGTAAAGATCAGCAGGAAGAAGAAGACTGCATAACCCACCTGGATGCGCTTGATCAGCTTCGGCTCGGCGGTCCAGACGAGGAATGCCGTGACGTCCGCAGCCATGTTCTTCACATCGTTCGGCGAACCGTCGGCAAAGGTCACCTGTCCCTTGGCCAGCGGCGGCGCCATCGCGAGGTTAAGGTTCGCGAAATAGGGGTTGTAGTGCAGCCCCGTGCCCGGCTTCAGCTCGGCAGGCAGGTTCGCCGGCGGGTTCTGATAACCGGTCAGCAGCGAATAGACATAGTCCTTGCCGCCTTCGCGCGCCTTAGTGATCAGCGAAAGGTCGGGCGGCAGCGCGTTGTTGTTCGCGGCGCGGGCAGCCGTTTCGTTCGCATAGGGCGACGGGAAATAATCCGACGGCAGGCCATCGCGGGTCGCCGGTTCACCCGTATCGGGGTTGATCGACGGAACCTGGAAGCCCTTGGCGAAGGTCTTGATCTGCCCCTCGGTGTAGCCAAGGTCCGCGATGTTGCGGAAGGCGACGAGGTTCAGGCTGTGGCAGGCCGAGCAGACTTCCTTATACACCTGCATGCCGCGCTGCAGCTGCGCCTTGTCCCAATGCGGCAGGACGATGCCGTCGCTGGCCAGCTTCAGATGCCGGGGGTGTTTGTGAAACTCGTGCGCGACATTGGCTTCATTGCTGAGCGGCGTCGTGAAGATCGCGAGCACCAGCGCGGTAATGAAACCGAGACCGACGAGAAAACCGAGCGGACGAACCATAGCTGTATCAGCTCCTATTAAAGTCCGGCGCTCAGGCCGTTGCCGAAGCCGACGAGGTGTCGGTGGCGTGTTTGGCGAGGACCGCTTCGGTGATCGAATTCGGCATCGGAAGCGGGCGTTCGATCCGCGACACGATCGGCAGGATCACCAGGAAGTGGGCGAAGTAATAGATCGCGCCCAGCTGGCTGAGGATCACATAGGGCTGCTCGGCGGGCTGCATGCCGCAGAAACCGAGGAGCAGCACGTCGGCGACGAGGATCCAGAAGAAGATGCGGTACAGCGGACGATAGTTCGACGACTTGATCGGCGAGCTGTCGAGCCAGGGCAGGAAGAACAGCAGCGCGATCGAAGCGAACATCGCGATGACGCCCCACAGCTTCGCGTCGATCCACAGGAAGTTGAAGGTGAAGGCCTTCAGGATCGCGTAGAAGGGCAGGAAGTACCATTCGGGAACGATATGCGCCGGGGTCGAAAGCGAGTTCGCCGGGATATAGTTGTCGGCGTGGCCGAGCGTGTTCGGGCTGAAGAAAGTCAGCGCGACGAAGATCAGCAGGAAGACGCCGACGCCGAAGCCGTCCTTCGCGGTGTAATAAGGGTGGAACGGGACGGTGTCCTGTTCGTCCTTCACCTCGATACCCGTCGGATTCGACGAGCCCGGGATGTGCAGCGCCCAGATGTGCAGGATGATGACACCCAGGATCACGAACGGCAGCAGATAGTGCAGCGAGAAGAAGCGGTTGAGCGTGGCATTGTCGGGAACAAAGCCGCCGAGCAGCCATTCGCGCACCGGTTCGCCGACGATCGGGATCGCCGAGAAGAAGCCGGTGATCACCTGCGCGCCCCAGAAGCTCATCTGCCCCCACGGCAGCACATAACCCATGAAGGCGGTCGCCATCATAAGGAGGAAGATCACGACGCCGAGCAGCCACACCATTTCGCGCGGCGCCTTGTACGAACCGTAATAAAGGCCTCGGAAGATGTGCAAATAGACCACGATGAAGAACATGCTCGCGCCGTTCATATGCGCATAGCGGATGAACCAGCCGGCATTCACGTCGCGCATGATATGCTCGACCGAGTTGAACGCGACGCTCGCGTTCGCAGCATAGTGCATCGCCAGAACGATACCGGTGATGATCTGAATCATCAGCGCGGCGCCGGCGAGGACGCCGAAGTTCCAGAAATAGTTGAGGTTGCGCGGGACCGGATAGCCGGGGCCCGTCGCATTATAGACGAGGCGCGGAATCGGCAGCTTCTCGTCCATCCACTTCATCAGCGGATGCGTCGGCTCATAGGGTTTGGCCCAGGGAAAGCTCATCTTATTTCTCTCCTCAGCCGATCGTCACGACGGTGTCGCTGGTGAATTCATAGGGCGGCACGACCAGGTTGGTAGGCGCGGGCCCTTTACGGATGCGTGCTGCGGTGTCGTAGTGCGAACCGTGGCACGGGCAGAAATAACCGCCAAAATCGCCGCGGTTCTCACCCTCGGCAGCGCCGAGCGGAACGCAGCCCAAATGGGTGCAAACGCCGAGCGTGATCAGCCAGTTTTCCTTGCCGGGCTTGGTGCGCTCGTCAATCGTCTGCGGATCGCGAAGATCGCCGAGCGGAACGGCCTTGGCTTCGGCGATTTCCTTGGCAACGAGGTTGCGCACGAACACCGGCTGCTTGCGCCAGCTGGTCTTGATCGCCTGACCGGGCTGGATCGCCGAAATGTCGATTTCGGTCGACGACAGCGCGAGCACGTCGGCCGACGGGTTCATCTGGTTGAGCAGCGGCAGCACCACGGCGACCGAACCGACACCAGCGAAACTCACCGCCGCAATATTGATGAAATCCCGGCGGCGTACGCCATCCTCGATACCGGCGTTGAGTTCAGATTCACTGGCCATTCGACTGCCCTTGCATGGGTGAACTAACAAAAGTTCTCGAAGTTATGGCCGCCCTGTTGCACGCGCACGAAAGCGCACAACCCGGCGGCCCCTCCGGGAATTGCGGGCCTGATAGCCGCACTGTCCGGGCTTGCCAACAGGCAATTTCCGCTTCTTTTCTTGTACCAAGACGACGAGCAGAGAGCGCTCGATTCCGAACGGCGCGCCCGCTATGAGCGGCGCATGCAAATCGCCCTGTTTCAGCCGGATATTGCGGGCAATGTCGGCACCACGCTGCGCACCGCCGCCTGCTTCGGCGTGCCTGCGCATATCATCGAACCGTGCGGCTTTCCCTTCTCCGACGGCGCACTCAAGCGCGCCGGGATGGATTATGCCACACGCGCAAATGTGCGGCGCCACGCCGACTGGAGCGGCTTTCAGCAATGGAGTTCTGAGGTCGGAGCGCGGCTCGTGCTGCTGACGACGGCGGGCGCCACCCCCCTGCCCGCCTTCGGTTTCGAACCCGGCGACGTCCTGTTGCTCGGCGCCGAATCCTCGGGCGTGCCGCCTTATGTTCATGATGCGGCCACGGCACGGGTCGCAATTCCGATGCGCGAGGGCTTTCGATCCTTGAATGTCGCGGTCGCGGCTGGCATCGCGCTCGCCGAAGCGCTCAGGCAAACGAAAGGCTTTCCGGCATGATCTCGCTCGACCCGCAACAACAGACGGCACGTAACTGGTTCGAATCGCTCCGCGACCGAATCTGCGCCGAATTCGAGAAGATCGAGGTCGAGGCGGGCAGCGACGCGCGCTTTGCCTATACACCGTGGGATCGCGAGGCCGAGGGCCTGGCGCCGGGCGAAGGCGGCGGCGGCGTGCGCGGCGTGATGACGGGCAAGGTCTTCGAAAAGGTCGGGGTCAATGTCTCGACCGTCGCGGGCGAATTCGCCCCCGACTTTGCCGGATCGATCCATGGCGCGAGCGAAGACCCGAGCTTTTTTGCGACGGGAATCAGCCTCGTCGCGCATATGGCGAACCCGCACGTCCCCGCGGTGCATATGAACACGCGTTTCCTGGCGACGACCAAGCGCTGGTTCGGCGGCGGCGCCGACCTCAATCCGCCGATTCCCTATCAAGAGGACACCGACGCCTTCCACGCGCGGCTGCGCGCCGCCTGCGCGCCCTTTGGCCCCGACGTTTACGAACGTTACGCCAAATGGGCCGAGGATTATTTCTATATCCCGCATCGCGGCGTCCATCGCGGCGTCGGCGGGATTTTCTACGACCATCTCGAATGCGGCGACGACGCCGAGTTCGACCGCAATTTCCAGCTGACGCAGGCGGTCGGCGAAGCGTTCCTCGACATCTTCCCGCAGATCGTGCGGCGCCGGATGGGCCTGCCCTTCACCGAGGCCGAGCGCGAGGAACAGCTGATCTGGCGCGGGCGCTACGCCGAATTCAATCTCGTCTATGACCGCGGGACGCTGTTCGGGCTCAAGACCGGCGGCAATATCGACGCGATCCTGATGAGCCTGCCGCCGCTCGCCAAATGGAACTGACATAGAAAAGGGCGCCCCGTTGCCGGAGGCGCCCTTTCTATTTTCCGTTGGCGTCGATCAGGCAAAAACATCCCCCGATGCGCGCGGTGCGAGGGCGCGATAAACGCCGACCGGCATCGAGAAGGTAATCATGATGACCGGCAGGTAGACGACCGCGGCCATGACGATCATCGTCAAAATCGCGCCCACCGCCGAACCGCCCATGATTGCGCCCAGGACGCCGCCGAAGATCATGCCCGCGATCATTGCATAGATGAATATGCCGATCGTGAAGAGCAGATAGAAGCCAACAATCGTCCACTGCGACGGCCCCGTGAGCCGCCACGATTCACCGAGGCCCGTGACCGGATTACGCGTCAGCTGATTGGCCATGACAGGACCGGCAACCAGGAAACGCCCCTGCACCCACAGCAGGAAAACGATCATTGCGACGTAGAGGATGATTATCAGGAAGATCGCGCCGCCGCCAATCGCGCCCGCTCCACCCGATTCCAGCATCTCCGGGGAAAAAGCTCCCATGCCGCCGAGTGCCGCGCCGAAAATCAGCGTCAGGACGAACATGATGATGAAGATAACGATATAGGCGGCGATCATCACCACCAACATGCCAAAGGCCAGCGCCGGCCCTGCCTGGAACGCCCAGGCGAAATTCGGCGCTTCTCCGGGGTGCATGCCGCCCCGCCAGATGAGCATCGAAACGCCGTAAAAAATCACCGCCGCGATCAGCGCGAAAAGAGCAATCTTGCCAAAAGCGCCCATCACGAGCGCCGGGTCGTTGGGCGCCAGCGCCATTGCCGAGAAAGTCGATCCTAGGAGCAGATAACCGAGCAGACCGACGACGAGCAGCGCCCCGCCCATCCAGATCAGCATCTGCATCCAATTCGCCTTAAGAAACGCGAAGGTTTCCGAGAAGGCTGCTCCGATACTCATTTTCGTCATGTCACTTCCCCCTGTTTTTAAACCAGACTCTCACTCCATCCAAGACGGGCAAAAGCCTGACCGGCTTCGCCCATTTGCGACACATCATTGTTATTGGCGGTGGCCCGCATCACTGAAACACGTCGGACGAGGTCCGCAGCGCGAGCTGGCGATAGGCAGCCGCCGAAACGGCAATCGACGCCAGGCTGCCGACGGCGCTGAATACTGCCTCGACGAAGCCGCCCAGCATCCGCCCGAACCCCGGTTCGCTGCCCGCGATGACCGAGACGACGCCCCCGATGATCAACGCCGCGATCACGATCACCAGCGCAACGAGAAACAGGAAAAAGAAGATCGCCCAGCCGTTATCCCGCGTCAGGTCCCAGCTCGTCCGGATCGCCTCGAAGGGGTTGTAGAGGCTGCGGTCGGCCACCGCCGGCGCGACCAGCGCGAGACGGCCAACCAGATAGAGGCCGGGGACGAGCAACAGGAGAAAACCGAAACCGATCGCGATCCCGCACAATATCTGGATCGCGATCATCGTCGGGAAGAGCATGAGCGCAAAGGTCAGCGCCTCGCCGACGCTGGTCCCGGTCCGCGACAGCCACAGCCGCAGGATTCCCGCCGTGCCGATGAGCGCTGAGAGCGCGATCGCCAGTTGCCCCGGGATCATCTGGCGAAAACTTTCGCGAAACGTTTCCATGACCTGATTGAAATCGGCGCCCGCCGCGGGCTCGATCGGCACCGGGCCGAACCATGCGACCGCGAGCGCGGGCAGGAACAGGAAAACGCCGGCGATCGTGCCGACCAACGCCGTGTGTGATTTCAAAAGTTGCAGCGTGTCGTCCCACGCGGCGCCCATGTCGAATTTTACCATTGATACCCCGTCATTTTTTCGATTTCCCTGTTGCGGCGAAGGTGACGATCTTCGGCGCTCCTGTCCAGCCCCGTCGGCAACGGGTGCAGAGGGTCTTGCGCGAGACGTCGCGGCGGGCCAGATAGCCCGCGCGATGCCCCCCCTTTCCCCACCCGAGTGGACCATCAGTCCCGGCCTGACCGATTATGATGCGGCGCTCGCCGATATGGAGGCGCGCGCCGCCGCGATCCACGCCGGCGAGGCGGGCGAACGGATTTGGCTGATCGAGCATCCGCCGCTTTATACCGCCGGGACGAGCGCCGATCCCGCCGAGCTGCTCAATCCGCAATTTCCGGTTTATGATGCCGGGCGTGGCGGCCGCTATACCTATCATGGCCCCGGCCAGCGCGTCGGCTATGTCCAGCTCGACCTGACGAAACGCGGGCGCGACGTGCGCGCCTATGTCTCCGCGCTCGAAGGCTGGGTGATCGACGCGCTCGCGTTGCTCGGCGTCGAAGCGCGCCGCGCCGAGGGCCGCATCGGCATCTGGACCGACGACCGGGACGGCCGCGAGGCCAAGGTCGGGGCGATCGGGGTGCGCGTGAAGCGCTGGGTGACGATGCACGGCTTTTCGCTCAACGTCGCGCCCGACCTGACGCATTTCGGCGGCATCGTGCCGTGCGGCATCGCCGAATTTCCGGTGACAAGCCTCGCGGCGCTGGGGCGGACCGCATCGTTCGCCGACGTCGACGCGGCGCTTGTTCAGACGCTTCCCGCCTTTCTCGACAAGCTTTCACCGAAAGACTAGGAACGCCGCATGACCCGCACCCTTCTCGCATCGCTCTCCCTGCTCGCGCTCGCTGCCTGTGGTGGCGGCGACACCGCCGGCAAGTCGACGACCAAGCTCGACGCGGTCGAGGTCCAGCCGGGATCGGTGAGCGATTCGATGATCATCCTCGACGATGCGGTGAGCGATGGCACGGCGGTCGACAACAGCATCCCCGACGACGGCACGAAAAAGGATGCGACGAAGAGCGATGCGGCAGACACGGTGGATGAGCCTGCCGAAGAAAGCGCCGAGGCCGATAATCCCGATGCGGTCGACATGCCGGTCGCGAAAAAGGCGATCACCGCCGACCCCGCCGCGAAAAAGGGCGAATAGGCCCTAGCGCAATCCAAGATTCTTGTGCGTCTGCAGCGACAGGCGCCAGCGCGGATCGTCCATCACCAGATCGATGCACGCCTGCACATTGGCGGCGGCGTGCGGATCGTCGAGCGGCTGGACGAGCAGATGCGTGAAATCGAGCGCCGCGAGCCGCGCAACATCGCTGCCCGGTTGCGGCCAGACGAGCTTCAACTCGTCGCCGCTCGTCTGCACCAGTTCGCTCCCCGCCTTCGGGCTGACGCAGATCCAGTCGATGCTGCGCGGGATCGGGAAAGTGCCGTTGCTTTCGATCGCGATCGTGAAGCCGCGTTCGTGCAGCGCGTCGATCAGCGCGCCGTCGACCTGCAACATCGGCTCGCCGCCGGTGAGCACGACATAGCGGTCGTCACCGCCCTGCCCCCAGCTGTCTGCAATGACATCGGCGAGTGCAGCCGCCGTTTTATATTTTCCGCCCAAGGTCCCGTCGGTGCCGACGAAATCGGTGTCGCAGAACTGGCAGACCGCCTTGGCACGATCCTTCTCGCGCCCCGTCCACAAATTGCAGCCGGCAAAGCGGCAGAAAACGGAACGGCGCCCCGCCTGTGCGCCCTCCCCTTGCAAAGTGAGGAAAATCTCTTTGACGGCGTAGGTCATCGGCTCAGGCGTAGCGCGTCGGGTCGGCGAGCCCCGCGTCGGCGAAGCCCTTGGACCGCAAGCGGCAACTGTCGCACGAGCCGCAATGCAGCCCCTCGGGCGTCGGGTCGTAGCACGACCAGCTCATCCCCGCGTCCATGCCCAGCCGCGCCGCTTCGGCGGCGATATCGGCCTTGGTCATATGCTGGAGCGGCGCGTGGATATGGAAATCGACGCCCTTGTCGCCGTCGCGCGTCGCGAGCGCGGCGAGCTTTTCGAACCCCTGGATGAATTCGGGGCGGCAGTCGGGATAGCCCGAATAGTCGAGCGCATTGACGCCGATGACGATGTCCTGCGCCTGCCGCGCTTCGGCGAGGCCGAGCGTCAGCGACAGAAAGATGAGGTTGCGCGCGGGGACATAGGTGATCGGGACATCGTCGCTAACACCATCCTTCGGCACGTCGATATCGGCGGTGAGCGCCGAGCCGCCGAACCGGCGAAGGTCGAGCGGCAGCACGATATGTTCGGCCGCGCCGACATAGTTCGCGATGCGCGTCGCCGATTCCAGTTCGACGCGGTGGCGCTGGTTATAATCGATCGTGAGCGCGACGATCCGCGCGCCAGCCTCGCGCGCGAGTCCTGCACAGACCATTGAGTCGAGGCCGCCCGACAAGAGGACGATCACCGTTTTTCCGGAAACTTGCTGCATCGGCGCCAGATAGGCCCGCGCCGCGGGGGGTGCAAGTGCTGCGGCGCACCAAAAGAAATGGGCCGCGAGGCGATTGCCGCACGGCCCAGTTCGGCATGACAGCCGTTAGGGAGAAGGGCATATGAAGAAGCCCTGCACCTCGTTTAACGCCGCATGGTTAATATTTCGTTCGATCAGCACCCGCCGGTGCGGCGCGCCTCGATCGCCTGCGAAAACGGCCTGCCCTCGGCGATGCCCTGCGTATCGATCTGGACGAGCCGGTTCGTTTCGCTGCGGATGCTCGTGCGGCCATGCCCCGCACCGGGGCAGGTATAATGGACGGTCACCGAATTCGGCGTGTCTTCGATGACATAGCGCGAACAGGTCGAGCGTGGATGCTGGATCTGGATCATCCGCCGCGCGTCGCCGACGCAAATCGTCTGCAACACGTCTTCCTTGCCGCGTTCGCGAAGCTGCCAGCTGCCTTTTTCGAGGCGGTCGAGCATCGCCAGCGAGGGTGCCTGCGCCGGTACTGCGCTCGCCGCGGCGCAGCCGAGCGCGATGAGAGACATTCGCAATGTGGGAGAGAAGATCGCCATTCCACCTATCCATTGGCCGCCCGCGAGCGAGCGAATATGCGACCCTGTTTCCGTTCAGTTAGCAAGCCGGGGATGCGTTTTCAACCACTTGGCGCTGGATGACCTCGCCTCGTCGCCGAGGTTTGTGGAAATTCCGTCGCTATTCCGCGCGATTGTGCGCCGAGATTTCATCGAGCGGGATCGGAAAGAAGCGCGAACAAAAGGCGCAGTCGACGACAATCCGGCCATTTTCATCCGCCATGTCGGCACGCTCGACCTCCGGAAACTGCGCGAGTACCCCGGCGAAATAGCCGGTGCTGCATCGGCACCCGCGCGACACCCCGATGCCCGGCTCGACGCGCACCTCATCCTCGTGGAACAGCCGCCACGCGAGCGTCTCGAGCGACGTGGCGGGGTCGGTGAGCTCCTCGTCCTTCAGCGTCGCCGCGATCGTCTTGGCATGCTCCCATTCGGCATTGTCGTGGCGCACGTGCAACCGGTCGCGGCCGACTTCGCCCTCGGGCAGATGCTGCAAGAGCAGCCCGCCGGCGAGGCAGCCCGCCTCGGGATCATGGCGCGCGGCGAGCTTGATCAGGCTCGGGATTTGCTCGGACTGCTCGAAATAATGCTCGGCCGCCTCACCGATCGACGCGCCTTCGAGCGGGACGATGCCCTGATAGCGCTCGGCGGTCGTCGCCTGGTCAAAGGTGATCGCAAGAAAGCCTTCGCCGAACAGCGCGAACAAGGTCGGGTCAGAGCCGACCTCGGCGAGCCGCTCGGCATCGAATTTGAGATAACCGCGCAGTTCGCCGCCGCGATAGTCGCAGACGAGCAGCTCGATCGGCCCGCCGCCGGTCTGCGCCTGCAGCGTCATCTGGCCATTCTCGTCCTTCAGCGTCGAACCGAGCAGCACGGTCAGCACCAGCGCTTCGGCGAGCAGCTTTTCGGCCACGGGCGGATAATTATGCGCCCCCATGATCGTCTGGAGCGTCGGCCCGAGCCGCACCAGCCGCCCGCGCACATGGCGCTCGGCGATCGTGAACAGCAGGGGCTGGTCGAACCAGGTTTCGATGATGTCACTCACGTCTTCGAACTCACAATTTTCCGAGCGCCCACAGCAGGATCGACTTCTGCGCATGGACGCGATTTTCGGCTTCGTCCCAGACGCGCGACTGCGGGCCGTCGATCACCGCATCGACAATCTCGTCGCCGCGATGCGCGGGAAGGCAGTGGAGGAAGATCGCGTCGTCCTTCGCGCCCGTCATCAGCCGTTCGTCGACCTGATAGGGCGCCATCGCGGCGATCTTGTTGTGCGCATGATCCTGCCCCATCGACACCCAGGTGTCGGTGACGACCAGATCGGCGCCGGCAACCGCCTCGCGCGCGTCGCGCACGATGTCGATACGCGAGCCCTTGGCGCGCGCGGCTTCGACAAAGTCCGGATCGGGATCATAGCCCTGCGGAACGCCGGCGCGGACGTGGAAACTGAACAGTCCCGCCGCCTCGATCAGCGACGAGAGGACATTGTTGCCGTCGCCAAGCCATGCGAGTTCGAGCCCCGGCAACGCCTTGCCGCTTTCGACGACCGTCAGCAAGTCGGCGACGATCTGGCACGGATGCGACAGGTCGGTCAGGCCGTTGATCACCGGCACGCTCGCATATTCGGCAAGCTCTTCGACTTTCGCATGATCGTCGGTGCGGATCATAATCGCGTCGGCGTAGCGCGACAGTACGCGCGCGGTGTCGGCGATCGTCTCGCCGCGCCCAAGCTGAGTCACGCCCGCGTCCATGATCATCGGCGCGCCGCCAAGCTGGCGGATCGCGATGTCGAACGAGGCGCGCGTGCGCGTCGAATTCTTCTCGAACACCATCGCGAGCACATGGTCCGCGAGCGGCGCATCGGCGTCGACCTTGCCCTTTGGCCAGCCACCGCGCGCCGCCTTGCGATCGATCGCGTCGGCGAGCATCGCGGCGACCGCGTCCCCGCCCGCATCGGACAGGTTCAGGAAGTGCCGCATCAGCTTTGGGGCGGCGTGTAGCTCGCCGCGCCCGCTGACAGTTTCTCGATGAATTCGGCAATATGGCTGTCGTCGATGTTGAGCGGCGGCAGCACGCGGACGACATTCTCGCCCGCTGCGACGGTCAGCAGCCCATGATTGTCGCGCAGATGCGCGACGAACGCGCGGCTGTCCGAATTGAGTTTGAGCCCGAGCATCAGGCCGACGCCGCGCACGCTGTCGAACAGCTGGTCGTGGTTCGGAATGAGCTGTTCGAGTGCGCCGCGCAGGCGTTCGCCGGTTGCCTTGACCTGGTCGAGGAAGCCCTCTTCGAGCACGACGTCGAGCACGGCCTGGCCCGCGGCGCAAGCGAGCGGGTTGCCGCCATAGGTCGAACCGTGGGTGCCGATGACCATGCCGCGCGCGGCTTTCTCGGTCGCGAGACACGCGCCCATCGGGAAGCCCCCGCCGATGCCCTTGGCGGTCGCCATGATATCGGGGGTGACGGCGAAATGTTCATAAGCGTAAAGGTGGCCCGTGCGCGCGACGCCGCACTGGACTTCGTCGAACACGAGCATCAGGTCGCGCTTGTCGCAAATGTCGCGCAGCGCCTGCAGGAAGGGCTGCGACGCGGGGCGGATGCCGCCCTCGCCCTGGATCGGCTCGACGAGGAAGCCCGCGGTGTTGTCGTCGACAAGGTCGAGCGCGGCGTTGATGTCGTCGAACGGCGCATAGGCAAAGCCCGGCAGCAGCGGGTCGAAACCCTTGCGCAGCTTTTCCTGATTGGTCGCCGAGATCGTCCCGAGCGTACGGCCGTGGAACGCGTTGTTGAAGGTGATCAGCGTATGCTTTTCGGCGTTCCCCGCGCTCGAATGATAGGCCCGCGCAGTCTTGATCGAACATTCGACCGCTTCGGCACCCGAGTTGGTCAGGAAGACCGTGTCGGCGAAGGTGTTCTCGACGAGGCGCGCGGCATAGGCTTCGCCCTGCGGGCTGCCGTACAGGTTCGACACATGCATGAGCGTCGCGGCCTGCTCCTGGATCGCCTTCGTCAGATGCGGGTGGCCGTGACCGAGCAGGTTGACCGCGATACCGCTCGCGAAGTCGAGATAACGCTCGCCTCGCTCGCCGATCAGATACGCGCCCTCGCCGCGAACCGGACGTACACCGCAGCGGGGGTATACGGGCATCAGCGGCGTGATCGTCATGGCAGGCACCTTTCAGTCAAAAGTAAAAAGGCGACCCTCCTTGCGGGCCGCCCTTGGTCGGGCCGCTCCTATACCGCCGCAGTCCGAGGCGCGTCAACACAGCGCCGCGTGCGCGGCTAGAGCGTTTTTGCCGCCTCCATCGTCAGCGCGAGCGAATGTTTGCGCGCATCATGGTCGTACATCGACGACGCGATGATCACCTCGTCGACGCCGGTTCGCTCGACGAAAGCTTTCAGCCCCGCCGCGATATCGTCGGCGGTGCCGACCGCCGAACATTGGAGCACATGGTCGAGGATCGCGCGCGCATTCGGCGGCAGGCTGTCCTTATAGCCTGCAAGCGGCGGCTGCATCTTGCCCGGATTGCCGGTGCGCAGCGCAACGAACGCCTGCTGCTGCGACGAGGCGAGCAGTTCGGCTTCCTCGCGCGTTTCGGCGGCGAAGGCATTGAACGCCGCGGCCGCATAAGGTTCGGCGAGCTGCGCCGACGGCTTGAACTGGCGGCGATAGATGTCGAGCGCCTCGTCGAGCGCGTCTGGTGCGAAATGGCTGGCGAAGGCATAAGGAAGCCCGAGCATCGCCGCGAGCTGCGCGCCGAAGGTACTGGAGCCGAGGATCCACAGCGGGATATGCGTGCCCGCACCCGGAACCGCGGTGATACCGAGTTGCTCGTCGCCGGCGAGGAAGGCTTGCAATTCCAGAACATCCTGCGGAAACTGGCGCTCATCGCTGGCGAGCGTACGGCGCAAGGCGCGCGCGACGCGTTGATCCGATCCCGGCGCGCGCCCCAAGCCCAGATCGATACGGCCGGGGAACAGGGCTTCGAGCGTCCCGAACTGCTCGGCGATCACCATCGGGGCATGATTGGGCAGCATGATGCCAGCCGATCCGATGCGAATGCTGCTGGTGGCCTGCCCGATATGCGCGAGCACGACCGAGGTCGCGGCACTCGCGATCCCCGCCATGCCATGATGCTCGGCGACCCAATAGCGTCCGTACCCGAGTGCCTCGGCGTGGCGGGCGAGATCGGCGGCGTTTGCGAGCGATTGGGTGATCGTGCCGGCGTCGGTCACGGGCACGAGGTCGAGGAAAGAGAGTTTCGTCATGAAACCGATATGCGGTCGCGGGGACCGCGGTTCAAGCGCACCGCTTCGCGGGCAGGACGAAGAAAAACTATGCGCGCTCGTCCTTTGGCGAGTCCATCAACACATACGTCGTGATCGAATGGACCTGTGGCAGCACGCCGAGCACCTCGGTGTGGAAATGTTTGTACGCCGCCAGATCCTCGGTCTCGACGCGTAGCAGATATTCGATCGTGCCGGTGATGTTGTGGCATTCGCGGACTTCGGGCGCGCCCGCCATCGCCGCCTCGAAATCGACCTGCGACTTTTTTGTGTGCGACGACAGGCCGACCGTCACATAGGCAAGGAAGGTCAATCCAAGCTTCGCCGGGTCGATCACCGCGCGATAGCCCTTGATCACGCCGCTGCGTTCGAGTTCCTGCACACGACGAAGGCACGCCGACGGCGAAAGCCCGACGCGCTCGGCCAGCTCGATGTTCGAGATTCGCCCGTCGAGCGACAGCTCACGCAATATCTTGCGGCCAATGGTATCAATCTTGATCATAGATTGCATAATCTAGCTCGCGGCGGGCCGTCTTTGCAATCCATCGCGCATCAAAACGCATTATGTTGCACGCATGAACCAGACCACTCTCCTCGCGCTCTCCGCCTTCGCGCTCGTTTCGTCGATCACGCCGGGACCGAACAATATGATGCTGATGGCGTCGGGCGCCAATTTTGGGCTGCGCCGCACCGTGCCGCACGCGCTGGGGGTCGGTATCGGCTTCACCTTGATGATCGTGCTTGTCGGGGTCGGGCTGATGGGCCTGTTCGACCTGTTCCCGATACTCAACACGATGCTGAAGGTGGTGAGCGTCGCCTATCTGCTCTGGCTCGCATGGAAGATCGCCAACGCCGCCGCACCCGACACGGAAAGCGGGGCGCGCGGCAAGCCGATGACTTTCGTGCAGGCGATGCTGTTCCAGTGGGTGAACCCCAAGGCCTGGTCGATGGCGCTGACCGCGATCGCGCTTTATGCGCCCGACCGCAATTTCGGCGCGGTGCTGCTCGTTGCGGTCGTGTTCGGGATCATCAACCTGCCCTCGACCAGCCTGTGGGCGGTGATGGGCCAGGTGATGCGCAGCTGGCTGTCGAGCCCGGCGCGGCTCAAGGCGTTCAACTGGACGATGGCGACGTTGCTCGTCGGATCGCTCGCGCTCCTGATCTGATCCGATTGCAAGGTTGCATCGCGCAACCTATGCACGGTGCTCCCCTCTTCTGACCGGAGAACAAGAGCATGCAGAGTCGTCGCCTCGGCAAGAGCGCCATTCATGTGTCCGACATCTGCATGGGGACGATGACCTTTGGCAGCCAGGCCGACGAGGCGACCGCGTTCCGCGTCCTCGACCGCTGCTTCGACGCGGGGATCAATTTCTACGACACCGCCGAAGGCTATCCGGTCCCGCCCGATGTCAAATGGGTCGGGCGGACCGAGGAGATCGTCGGGCGCTGGATGAAGACCAAGCCGCGCGACGCGATCATCCTCGCGACGAAGGTGTCGGGACCCAGCCATGTCTGGTTCCAGTCGCCGTGCCGCAGCGGCATGACCGCGCTCGACCGCAAGAATATCATGCAGGCGATCGACGACAGCCTGACGCGCCTCCAGACCGACTATATCGATCTCTACCAGACGCACTGGCCCGACCATGACGCGCCGTATGACGATATGATGGACGCGCTCGACGAGTTGGTCCGCGCCGGCAAGGTGCGCATTCTCGGCTGCTCGAACGAGACGAGCTGGGGGCTGATGAAATCGCTCGCGGCGTCTGATCGGCTCGGCGGCGCGCGTTACCACACGATCCAGAATAATTTCAGCCTCAACAACCGCCGCTTCGAGGATGAGCTGGCGCAGGTGTGCCGGCAGGAAGGGGTGAGCCTTATACCTTACTCGCCCTTGGCGGGCGGCGTTCTCTCGGGCAAATATCAGGGCGGCGCGACCCCCGAAGGCGCGCGTTTCTCGCGCTACCTGCAGATGGAGGGCCGGCAGGCTGCGATGGGCCGCCGCTTCGTCAACGACAAGAGCCTCGCCTCGACCGAACGCTATCTGAAGATCGCCAAGGACGCCGGGCTGCATCCGGTGACGATGGCGACCGCCTGGTCGAAGCAGCATGATTTCGTCGCCTCGACGATCGTCGGGGTCAGCGCTTATGATCAGGTCGATCCGATCCTCGATGCGATGGAACTGGTGCTCGGCGACGATGTGATCAAGGCGCTGTACAAGGTCAGCAAGGACATCCTCTACCCGATGGGCTGAACGGACGGCCATTCGAGGATCAGCGCCTCGCCGACCGGCAGCGCGCGCCATGCCTTGGAAAGCCGCTCGAAGGCTTCGAACACGTGGGGCCGCGCGGCGTCGATCCGCGCGCGCTCGTCGGGACTGAGGCCCGCACGCATCCGCTCGGCCCCGCCGAGCGCTGCACGCTGCGCCGGGCTGTCGGGGCGCTGGCTGCTCCGCCAGCCGATGTCGAACAGGAAAGCGGCGATTTCGGATAGTTCGCCTTCGCGCCCCTGGCTCTTGATCAGCTTCGCCCCCTTGACGACCTGCTTGCGCGCCGCGCGCTGGCGTTCCTTTGCCGACAAAGCCGCGCCCGCCTCGACATGGAAGGAGCCAGCGTCGCCACCCGCCGCGATTTGGCCGAACACCCCGGTCTTGAGCCCCAGCGCCGCCTCGACGACGAAATGCACCATGTCATGCGGCAGGTCGGGATCGAAGCCCGGCGCCGGGTTCATCACCAGCACCGGCGCATCGGCACGCTCGATCCGCATGCCATAGCGGCGCTCGCCCGACCGGATGAAATGGACTTTCATGGCTCCGCCCTATAGGTTCGCGGCGATCTGTTCCAAAAGGATTTGCGATGTTCCCTGCTCGCCGCGCGTTTTTCGCCCTCGCCGCTTTTTCCGCCGTGATCGGCACCGCGCACGCCGCGAACCCGACGATGTTTCGCGACGCTGGCTGTGGCTGCTGCCTCAAATGGCTTGAGCAGGTGAAGGCGTCGTTCGGGCAGAAGGCAGTCGTGGTGAATTCGCCCGACATGAATGCGGTGAAGGACAAGCAGGGCGTGCCCCAGGCGCTGCGCAGCTGTCATACCGTGCTCGTCGGCGGCTATGTGATCGAAGGCCATGTGCCCGCGAAGGAAATCAGCCGCCTGCTCCGTGAGAAGCCGAAGGGCGTGAAGGGCCTCGCGGTCGCCGGGATGCCGACGGGATCGCCGGGGATGGAGCATGGCAACCACCGCGAAGCCTATAAGGTCATGACCTTCGGCCCCGGCGGCCAGCGCGTCTATGCGAGCTATGCCGCGAGCGGCGGCGCGCACGCGCATTGATCGGGCGGCGGCTCGATGCTGTTCCGCGCCGCCATTCTCGACCGCATCAGGACCGGCGAGGTGACGCTCGCCTTTCGGCGGTGGCGGCGCCCGACCGTCAAAGCGGGCGGACGGCTGCGCACCGCGATCGGCGAGCTGGCGATCGAAAGCGTGAGCCCCTGTACGCCTTCCGCGATTGCCGAAGCCGATGCGCGCGCGGCCGGTTTCGGGTCGCGCGCCGAATTGTTCGCCGAACTCGACGCGCGGCAGGCAGGCGATATCTATCGCATCGCCCTCCGCTTCGATCGGCCTGATCCGCGCATCGCGCTTCGCGAAGCCGGCGATCTTTCGGCGGATGAGGTGGCGTCGCTCGCGCAGCGGCTCGATCGCCTCGACCAAAGTGCCGGCCCTTGGACGCGGGCCGTCCTCCACCATATCGCCGCGCACGAAGGACAAGCGGCGGCCGACATCGCAAAGTCGCTCGGCGTCGAGAAGATGTGGCTCAAACAGAATATCCGCAAGCTCAAGGAGCTCGGCCTGACCGAAAGCCTGGAGACCGGGTACCGGCTGTCGCCGCGCGGCAAGGCCCTGCTAAAGGCCCTGCCCCGTTAGCGGCGTCAGGCGAGTTCGGCCTTGAATAGCGCCAGCATCCGCGCCCACGCCTTTTCGGCCGCGGCTTCGTTGTAGGCGCGGCCGTCGGGCGGGCACCAGCCGTGCATCGCGCCTTCGTAAACCTCGACCTCATGCCACTGCTTGCGGGGTTCGAGAACCGCCTTGAGCAGCATCTTTTCGTTCGGGGTTTCCTTGTCGTCATTGTCGGCGATCGCGAACAGATAGCCAGCGTTGGTTTTAGGGATGAGCAGGTGCGGGCTGTCAGGCTTGTCGGTGCCGACGCCGCCGCCATGGAAGCTCCCCGCCGCGCCGACGCGATCGGGCTTTAGCGCCGCAGTATAGATCGTCATCGCCCCGCCCATGCAATAGCCGGTCGTGCCGATCCTGCGCTTGGTATCGACTTCCTTTTGCGCGTCGAGGAAGTCGAGATGCGCCTTGGCGTCGGTCTCGACGATCGGGCGCGTCAGCAGCTTCAGGTAACCGAACAGTTTTTCGCGGATCGCCGGATCGTTGAAATCGCTCGTCGCAGTCACGACGGGCGACTTCTGCCAGCGGTAGAAGGGATTGACGCAGAGCACGGCATAGCCCTCGCCCGCCAGCCGGTCGGCCATCTGGCGAAAGGCGGGGCGAAGCCCGCGAATATCGGGCCAGATGAGCACAGCGGGATGCTTGCCGCTCGCGGGCGCGACGAAATAGGCGTCACAGGTGCCGTCGGCGGTCTTGATCTCGACATCGCGGCCCTTCACTGGCTTGCCCGCGATCGCGCGCGCGGGCAGCGCCGCGATCAGCGCACCGGCGCCCGCGAGCGCGGCAAAACTACGCCGCCCGACGGGCAATCCCGCACGGTCGAGATCGGCTTCGGTGTTTTCGGTGCACATATCTCTCTCCTCGAAGGGTGTTTTGGAAAGTCCCGGAAAACTGCGTAACTTCACTCGCAATTGCATATTTCATCCCGTGATCGGGATCGAACCGGGCGCGAAGCTAATCCAGCGATCCAAAGTAGGACAGCGATTTTTGAGCGGGTTAATCGCCCTATCCTTCGTCATTCCCGCGAAAGCGGGAACCCAGCGAACCGCCGCTACTGGGTTCCCGCTTTCGCGGGAATGACGAAAGGAGAGATAGCGGTAGCAACCTCGTCGAACGTCAGCGCCACATGATGCACGCCAACCTCTTGCAGCATCGCGCCATGTCCCGCTCGGTCGACGATATGCCCCGCGCCGCAAAAGCCGACGACGGTCATCCCCGCCGTAATCGCCGCCTGCGCGCCGGTCGGCGAATCCTCGATCGCAAGGCACTGCGCCGGGTTGACCCCAAGCCCTTTCGCGGCAGCGAGATAGATATCGGGGTGTGGCTTGCCGCGATCCCAGCCGTCGGCGCTGTAGACATGTTCGCCGAAATGATGGCCGAGCCCGAACAGCCCGAGCGCCCAGCCGATATATTCGGCGCGGCTCGACGAGGCGATGGCGCGCGGGAGCGGACCGAGCGCGTCGAGGAAGGCGGCGACGCCGGGAACGGCATCGAAGCCCTCCATATAGCGCGCCCGTGCCCGCGCGCGGTGCGTCTCGCGGAAATCGGCGGGCAGCGCGCGGCCATAGCGCGCGACGATCCGCCGTTCGGTCTCCTGCCAATTATGGCCATAATAGTCGCGCAGGCACTCGTCATAGGTCGCGGGCATGCCGGCGGCGGTCAGGCTCTCGGCGAGCGACAGGTTGGCGCGCACCTCGCTGTCAGCGACGACGCCGTCGAAATCGAAGATGATCGCGGCGGGAGGGGTCGATCTGATATTCTTCATACTTCCCGCCTAGAGCATCGGGGATCAGGAGACACCCCAATGAAATTCATTTCGCTCAAGTCGCGCGGCGGCAATTACCTTGTCGTCGCCGAAAATGTCGCCTGGCTTCGTGACTATGAAAATGGCCAGACCCAGGTCGGCATGGTCGGCGGCGCGCCGTTGTTGATCGTCGGCAAGATCGACGAAATCGCGGCGTCGATTCTTGAGCAGGCGAATGCGGCGGAGTGATGGGCGGGCGCCCTACTCCACGGTAACCGATTTCGCCAGATTGCGCGGCTGATCGACGTCGGTCCCCTTCGCGACCGCAACATGATACGCTAGCAACTGCACCGGCACCGCATAGACGAGCGGTGCGATGAGCGGGTGGACCTTGGGCATCTCGATCGTCGCCATGCAGCCGTCGCCGGCTTCGGCGAGACCCTCGGCGTCCGAAATCAACACAACCTTGCCGCCGCGCGCCATGACTTCCTGCATGTTGCTGACGGTCTTTTCGAACAGCGGCCCGCTCGGCGCGAGGACGATCACCGGGACCGCCTCGTCGATCAGTGCGATCGGGCCATGCTTCATCTCGCCCGATGCATAGCCCTCGGCGTGGATGTACGAGATTTCCTTGAGCTTGAGCGCGCCTTCGAGCGCGAGCGGATAGTCGGGGCCGCGGCCGAGATAGAGCACGTCGCGTGCGGGGGCGACGAGATGCGCCATCTTCGAGATTTCCTCGTCGTGGGCGAGTGCAGCGTTGAGCGCGGCGGGTGCCTCGATCAGATGCCTGACGATCTCGCGCTCTTCATCGGCGCTGAGCTTGCCCTTCTTGAGCGCGAGGTGCGCGGCGAGCGCGGCGAGCACCGCGAGCTGGCAGGTGAACGCCTTGGTCGAGGCGACGCCGATTTCGGGGCCGGCGTGGGTCGGCAAGAGCAGGTCGGCTTCGCGCGCCATGCTGCTCGTCGGCACGTTGACGACGACCGCGATCGTCTGTCCGTTCGCCTTGCAATGGCGAAGCGCCGCGAGCGTGTCGGCGGTCTCGCCCGACTGCGAGATGAAGAGTGCGAGCCCGCCGGGCTGGAGCACCGGGTCGCGGTAGCGGAACTCCGACGCGACATCGATGTCGACGGGGACACGCGCGAAGGTTTCGAACCAATATTTGGCGACCATCCCGGCGTAGAAGCTGGTGCCGCACGCGACGATCGTGATGCGATCGATCTTGGACAAGTCGAAATCCATCTGCGGCAGCGCGACGGTCTGTTCGAGCGGGCGGATGTAGGAGGAGAGCGTCTGCGCGACCACCGTCGGCTGCTCGAAAATTTCCTTCTGCATGAAGTGGCGGTAATTGCCCTTCTCGATTGTCGCGGCGGTGACGCCCGAGGTCGTGATTTCGCGCGTTACCGGGTTGTTTTCGGCGTCGAAGATTTGCGCGCCGTCGCGGGTGATGACGACCCAGTCGCCCTCGTCGAGATAGGCGATCTTCTGCGTCAGCGGCGCGAGCGCGAGCGCATCCGAGCCGAGATATGTTTCACCCTCGCCATAGCCGACGACAAGCGGCGAGCCGAGGCGTGCGCCGATGAGCAGATCGGGATGCTGGCGGAAGGCGATGGCGAGCGCGAAGGCGCCGCGGAGCTGCGGGAGGACCGCTTTCACCGCATCCTGCGGCGACTTGCCCGCTTCGACCTGTTCGCTGACGAGATGCGCGACGACTTCGGTGTCGGTTTCGCTTTCGAACTTGCGACCGCGCGCCTGCAAGGCTTCGCGCAGCGGCTTGAAATTCTCGATGATCCCGTTGTGGACGAGCGCGACTTCGCCCGTCGCGTGCGGGTGCGCGTTGCTCGTCGTCGGCGCGCCGTGCGTCGCCCAGCGGGTGTGCGCGATGCCGACGGTGCCCGGCGCGGGATTGCCCGCGAGTTCCTTGACCAGATTGCCGAGCTTGCCCTCGGCGCGGCGGCGGATCAGCTGGCTGCCCTCGACCGTGCACACCCCCGCTGAGTCATAGCCGCGATATTCCATGCGCTTCAGCCCGTCGACGAGACGGTCCGCGACCTGGGCCGTGCCGATGATTCCGATAATTCCGCACATGTTTTCTTACCTTCGTTCAAAGCGTGTAAGGCACGCGAATCCCCGGCATGGCCGCCGGAAAATCCTTTACATTCCGCGTCACGAGAACGCGACCGCGGGTGAGCGCGGTGGCAAGTATGATCGCATCCGGTGATTTCAATCCCGGTCTTTCACGGCGGAGCGCCGCTGCGCGATCGGCAATTTCCTCGTCGAGTTCGTCGATCCCGAAACCCGACAAAAGAGCCTGCGCACGCCTGAGCCCCTCACCCTCGCCTTTGGACATGATTTCGAGCCAGACGATCCGGCTGATCCAGACACGACCTCGCCCTGCAGCGCGCTCGATTTCCGTTCGCGCCTGCGGAAATCCCCGCAGCAAGTCGATCAGAATATTGGTGTCAAAGGCAAAGCCGCTCACTTTTTCTGGCGCTTTTTCTTCGGCTTATCAAGCTTGCCACCCTGCTCTGCAAGCCAAGCTTTGTGCGCCTCATGCTCCCGATCGTCGTTGGCATCGAACAGGTCGGGAAACTCGGCGCGCGTCGCCTCATAATCCGCATCCCAAGGCCGCGTTGACGCCGCGCGTTCGCGCCGCTGCCAATCAACCGCGTCGCCGATATCGTCGCGTGATTGCCACGCACCGAAGCCCTTTTCTATCCAATCGTGAGGCGCGTGCGGCCGATAGGCGGTGACGGCGTCACGGAGCACCGCCGCCCGCGACTTGCCTTGCTCGACCGCGAGTTGGTCGAGCCAGCGGATATCCTCGTCGGGCAAATCTGCAAGAATGCGAGTCATGATATACTGATATCATATCACGATATCAAATCAAGCCAGCAACTGCTTTCGATAGACGAGGAAGCCGGATTTTTCCGCGATGCGATCATAGAGCATCATCGCCGTCTCGTTCGTTTCATGCGTCAGCCAATAGACGCGCGGCAGCGAACGCTCCTTTGCGGCGTCATAGACCGCCTCGATCAGCGCGCGGCCGACGCCCTTTCCGCGCGCTTCGGCGGTGGTGAACAGGTCCTGCAGGTAGAGCGACGGCAGCAACGAGGTGGTGCTGCGATGCAGGAGATAATGGGTGAGGCCCAGAAGCGCGCCGTCCTGTTCGGCGACGAGCGCGAACATAGGCTCATACGGATCGAAGAAGCGCTCCCAGGTCGCGGCCGTGATCTCCGGCGCGAGCGCGGTATCGCCGGTCCGGCCGTAGAATGCGTTGTAGCCGTCCCATAAAGGCAGCCAGCGATCATAGTCGGCGCGCGCCGCCGGACGGACGATCAGGCCGCTCATGTCCGCCCGAAATTCCGGTCGACGAAGATCATCGCGAACTGCACCGGGTCGGGCGCCTCGCCATTGCCCGCGGCGAAGCGCGCCTTGCCGTCGGTCCAGATTTTCAGGATCTGTGCCTGCAGTTCGGGGCCGAACTTCATCTGCTGCTCGACGATCTGCTCCCAGCTTCCCTTGACACCAAAGCTCTGCTCGAGCTGCGGCACCATCGCCTTGCAATAAGTCTCGGTCGCCGCGTCGAGATGGCCGATCGCCTTCAGCACCCAAGCATCGACAAATCGCAGGAAGGGCTTGTCGGTATAGCGGTCGCTCATTGCGTCTTCTCCATCATCCATTCGTCGCGGAGCAGGCCGTAGATCAGCGAATCGCGCACGCCGATATGCGTTTCCCACTCGCTGCGCAGCCGTCCCTCGCGCTGGAAACCCAGGCGTTCGAGCAGCCCGATCGAGCCGGGGTTTTCGGGGTCCGTGTCGGCAAAGATACGGCGCAGCCCCATCTCGCCGAAGCCATGGTCGATCACCCGCATCACCGCCTCGCGCGCGATGCCGCCGCCCCAGCGGTCGCGGCGCAGGATATAGCCGATCTCTTTCACGTCGGGCTTGCCGTCGATCAGGATCACCCAGCCAAGCGCCGCGTCATCGCCCGCGGTGATCGCCCAGCACAGATACCCCTGCCCTTCGGCGGCATTGCCTTTGACATAGGCCTCGGTCTCGGCGGGCGATGCGTGCGGCCCGCTCGACCACCAGGTCATCACCTCGGGATCGGACAGCACCGGGAACAGCGCGGCGGCGTCATCTTCGCGCAACTGGCGCAGCACAAGGCGCGCGGTCGTCAGCGTCGGTGCGGGCATCGGCTATTTCTTCTCCGCCGCCTTTTTCTTGCGCATCGCGTCGTGAAAGCGGTCGGCCCAGCCGGGCTTGACCAGCTGCTCGGCGCGAACGAGGCGGAGTTCGCCGTCGGCGACGTCGAGCGTCACCGCGCTGCCCGCGGCGACGATCGCGTCGCGGCCGATCTTGACCGGCGCGATCAGCGCGCTGTTCGATCCGATAAAGGCATTTTCGCCGATCTCGGTGCGATATTTGAAATAGCCGTCATAGTTGCAGGTGATCGTGCCCGCGCCGATGTTGGCGCCGGCCCCCACGGTGACGTCGCCCAAATAAGTCAGGTGGTTCGCCTTCGCGCCCTTGCCTAGCACCGCCTTCTTCGTCTCGACGAAGTTGCCGATCTTTGCTTTCTCGCCAAGAACCGTCCCGGGACGCAGCCGCGCGAACGGACCAACCTCGCAGCCCGCGCCGACGACGGCGCCCTCGACATGGCAATTCGCACGGATCTTCACATTATCCCCGATCTTCGCGCCCGGGCCGAAGAAGACATTGGGCTCGATCGTCACGTCGCGGCCGATCTCGGTGTCCCACGCGAACCAGACGGTGTCGGGCGCAATCAGGCTGGCGCCGTCGGCCATCGCTTGCACGCGCCGCCGCGCCTGCCATTCGCCTTCCAGTCCCGCGAGCTCGCCGCGGCTGTTGATACCCGCGACATCATAGGGGTCGGTGACGACCACCGCGCAATGGCGCCCGTCGGCGTTCGCAATATTGACGATGTCGACGAGATAATATTCCTTCGCGGCATTGTCGTCGGTGACGCGCGAAAGCAGCGCGAAGAGGTCGGCCGACTTCGCCGCCATCAGCCCCGAATTGCAGAGGCGCACCGCACGCTCGGCGTCGGTCGCATCCTTATGCTCGACCATCTTGGTGACATAGTCGCCTTCGGTGATGACGCGGCCATATTGCTGCGCATCGGCGGGCTCGAACGCGAGCACGACGACGGCGGGCGCATCGGGGGCGCCCAGCCGGTCGATCATCGCCTGCATCGTCGCGGCGGGGACGAAGGGCACGTCGCCATAGAGGATCAGTACATCGCCGTCGAAGCCGGCAAGCGCGGCTTCGGCCTGCTGCACGGCGTGGCCGGTGCCGAGCTGCGGATCCTGCACCGCCAGATCGGCGCTGCCCGCCAGCGCGGCTTCGAGCTGGTCGGCCTTGTCGCCGACGATCACGACCTTCTTCGCGGGGCTGAGTTCGTCGACGCTCGCCATCAGGTGCAGCAGCATCGGGCGCCCCGCGATCGGGTGCAGCACCTTGTGCAGGTCGGACTTCATGCGGGTGCCCTTGCCGGCGGCAAGGACGATAGCGGCGATTGCATTGCTCATGCGCGTTGCCATGCCAGCAAATCATTGCGGTTTCCAGAGCATCGCGCCATGCGCGGCGGATGAACGGATTTCCTTTTGCGATCGTCGGCTTTGACCTCGACGGCACGCTCCTCGACACGCTCGGCGACCTCGCGGCCGCGGTCAATCATACGTTGGGGCTGATGGACCGCGCCCCGCTGGCCGGGGCGGCCGTGCGGCCGATGATTGGGCGCGGGGCAAAGCATATGCTCGAGGAAGGGCTGCGCGCGTCGGGCGGCATGCCCGATGGCGCGGTCGATCGGCTCTATCCCGAGCTGCTGCGCTTCTACGAAGCGCATATCGCGGTCCAGAGCCGCCCCTTCCCCGGCGTGGTCGCTGCGCTCGACCGGCTGGGCGCGCTGGGCGTGCGCACCGCGGTCGTCACCAACAAGGCCGAGCATCTGGCGCGCGTCCTGCTTGGCGAACTCGGCCTCGCCGATCGCATGGCGACGATCATCGGCGGCGACACGCTGGGTGTCCGCAAGCCGTCGCCCGAACCGATCCAAGCGATGGTCGAGCGATGCGGCGGCGGGCGCGCGGTCTTCGTCGGCGACAGCATCTATGATGTGATGGCGGCGAAGAATGCGGGTGTGCCGAGCATCGCGGTCAGCTTCGGCTTTCTCGACCGGCCCGCCGGTGAGCTTGGCGCCGATCATGTGATCGATCATTTCGACGAATTGGTGCCGCTGCTCGAAACTTTGTGATCCCCGGCAAAAGCCGGGGTCCATTTCAACGGTAGCCGCTGGACCCCGGGCTTTCGCCGGGGGAACAATATCGAGCTTAGCGTTTCCGCCACTTCGTCCAGAGATGCTTCGCGAGCATCGCGGGCGGCATGCGCAGCCAGTGCGAGCGGATGTAGAATGCCTGTTCAAGCAGCGGGTCGGTCACACGGCCCCAGTCGTCGCGCGCGAAGAGGCGGCGGCGGAACCACGCGTCGGTCGGCTCCTGCCGATCCCACCCGCTCGGCAGCATTGCCCCATAAAGATCGCGCGACAGCCGCGCAGTGCGGTGAACGGCACCCTGCAGCCCATGCAGCGCGGCCCGCCCGTCGAGCTGCCCCCAATAGCCCGGATCGGCGGCGGCGAAATCGCGCGTCATCGTGTGGAAATCCCACAGATTGCGTAAGCCCCCCTGCAAATCGCCGTCGGCGAGCATATGCGCGGCGCAGTGGCACGCCATGTCGGCGGGGTTCAGCACCGCGAAACCCGCGCCGCTCGTCACCGCATCGCCGACCAGCGCCAGCGCGTCGGGTGTGATCCGGTGCGTGCGCGGCAGGATGGTGTGGTGGACGTCGATCATCCGGTCGCGCGCCTTGTGGATCATCGGCGGCAGCTCGTGCATATGCTGGCGGTAATAGGCGTCGTCATAGGGGTCGGACTTCACCCACTCCCACCCCGCCTTGAGCAGCAGGTTTTCGGTGCGGCGGATGTCGGGCGCGAGGACCAATATATCGAGGTCGCCGATCTGGCGTCCCGCGGCGCACGCCATGCCCGCGGCGGCATAGGCCGCGCCCTTCAGCAGCACGAATTCGATTCCCGCGGGCGCGAGCGCGCGCCGCGCCATCTCGGCCTCCCACAAGGCCTGCGTCTGCGCGACTTTGGCGGCGGCGCGCTGGTCGGCGAAGAGCGCGGCGACGGTTGGCGACAGATCGGCATCGGCGAGCCGGTGCGCGAGCGTCGCGAGCATCGCTTCGCTGCGCGCGACTCCGATCACGCCGTCCCAGTCGCGCGGGGTCAGCGCGGCGGGGGCGCGGCGGCCAGCGAGCAGGTCGACGAAGCTTCGCACCGCGCTCACCGCGCCGCCTCCGCCCAGAGCTGCTCGACCAGCGCGATGCCCGCGGCGCTGTCGGGATAGGAGATACCGAACGCCGGGGTTTCGCGAACGAGCCGCGTCAGCGCCGCAAAACCCGCCTCGCCGAGCGCGACATAGTTGGTCGACGCCTCGGTCAGCCGGACAAACGCCTCGCCCTCGCCCATCGGCTCGACCGCCACCTCGCCGCCGAAGCGCGGGAAGACCAGCAGCGCGGGGCGCGCGGGTTGGTGCATCGCCGCGATCGCATCGGCACGCGGGATCAGGTGGCGGATATCGCCCTTCGGCGTTGCGGCGAGCAGCGGGCCGAGCCGCGCCGGATCGACGCGCGCTGCGACTTCGGCGATCGCTTCATTCTTCAGGCTGACCGCGCGCGGGAAAGCGAAGGCGTCGCCGCCGGCGGGGTCGATCAGCGTGAACTCGTCGCCCATCAGCCGCCAATCGCGCTCGCCCAGCAGCGCGGCGAGCGTCGATTTGCCCGACCCTGATTCGCCCGACATGATCAGCGCGCGGCCGTCCTTCGCGACCGCGCTCGCATGCAGCAGCATGTGCCGCCGCCAGCCGAGCGCGACCTGCAAATTCATCCCCATCTCGGCGGCGAGCAGCCCCATCGACAGCGGCAGCGGCAGCGCGTCAGGCACGACGAAATCGCCGCCGATATGCACTGACGGCCGCAGCCAGCGCCGCCACGGTCGCGCCGCGAACAGGCGCACCGTCGCCTCGGCGGGGCGCGCATCGTCCTGCGGATAGCCGGCGTACAGCCGCGCAAGCGCCGCGACCGGCTCGGCCCAGTCGCTGCCAATCCGGAACTGCACCGGGCCGACGGCAATGCGCAGCCTATGCCTCACGCGCGCTCCACCAGCCCCATTGCAGCGAGCTCGCCGAGCCGCTCGGCAAGGATCGGCTGCACATCATCGTCGCCGTAGAGATCGAACGCGGCGGCGAGGCGCGTGGCGAGATCGGCGGCATTGCAGGCATCGGCGCCCATCGCGCCCAATATCTCGGGCATCGGCGATACGACGAGATGCGTTTGCATCGACCGTCGGTCGAAAATCGCGGTCAGTTCGCCCAACGGCTCGACGCGCAATGCATCGGCCGGTGCGGCGCGATAGGTGCGATCAGCCATAATCTTCGGCGGCGGCGGTCAGTTTCGCAAGGATGGCCATCAGCGTCGCGCGTTCGCTGGCGCTGATGTTCGATTCGAGCTGCGCCTCGCTGGCCAGCGCCGCTGGGACGATCGCGTCATAGAGCGAGCGCCCTGTTTCGGTGAGTTCGAGATGGTGCGAACGCCCGTCGGCCTCGTGCGCCTGGCGCGCGATCAGCTGGCGATCGGCAAGCGCCTTGGCGGCGCGGTTCACCGTCACCTTGTCCATGCGCGTCGCCTCGACCAGCTCGCGCTGCGTCTTCGGCTGCCCCTCACCGAGCACGGCCATCAACCGCCATTCGGGGATCTTCAGCCCAAAGCGATTCTCATATTCGGCGGCGATCCGGCTCGACAGGGCGTTGGAGGCGATGGACAGGCGGTAGGGCAGGAAATTATCGAGATTCAGCTTCTTCGCGGCCATGAATTGGTAACCCCCACACGCTCAAAAATCCCGGCGCGCCCATCCTATCGCCTGTTTCTACCCTGTGAAGGGCGGAATGACGCAAAAGTCAGAAAGAAAGACGGGCGCCGACCCACAAGGTCCGCGGTGTAGCACGCTCGACGATGCCCGACGACGAGATCGCGGCGGGCACCAGTTCATCGAAGAGATTCTCGCCGCGCGCCTCGATGCTGACCGCGTCCGAAAAACGCCACGACAGCCCGGCGTCGAGCGTCAGCGCGTCGTCGAGCGCGAGCAGCCCGAGGTCGTCCTCATTCTGCTTGCCGACATAACGCAGCGTCGCAAAACCGCCGAATGGGCCACTCGCGTTGCTGCGCAGCGAGACGCTGCCACCGTGCTTCGCGATCTGCGCCGGGCGGCGGCCGTCGAGCGCCAGCGCCGCGCCCGAGGCGTCGACCTTGGCGTCGGTGAAGGCATAGGTCGCGCGCAAGGTCGCGGGGCCGATCCACTGCTCGGCGCTGACTTCGACGCCCTTGCTGTCGATCGCATCGAGATTCTGCCGCTGATTGAGGTTCGGCGCGAGCGTGACATTGGCGATGGCGTTCGTCAGATGGTTGGCAAACAGCGTCGCCGACAGCTTGGTATCGCCATTGTCCCAATCGGCGCCAACCTCGCCGCCCCACAGGCGTTCGGGTTCCAGCGCGGCATTCGCGGTCGTCACTTCGGCGCCGACACGGAACGGGCGATAGAGTTCGTTGAGCGTCGGCAGGCGCCAGCCGCGATAGGCGGCGGCGCGCAGCGAAAACGCGTCCGACGTCCAGCGTGCGCCGACGCGACCGCTGCCTTCCCAGCCCTGCCGCGCGGCGAAGCGCAGGTCGGTGATGACGGGGCCGGCGATATTGCGTTCGAGACGATAGCCCTCGCCCAGCCACCAGCGATCGACGCGGCCGCTGAGTGTCCAGAGGAGGCCATCGCTGCGATCACCCGACGTCCATTCGGCGAAGGCTCCGAGCGTATCGCTGCTGCCACCGGCGATCCGGTGGCGACCGGGGACCGTCCCGGCAAAGAAGAAGTCTTCTTCGGTGCGACCCGTGGTGCGCCGCCAGTCGACACCGACACGAAGCGGATTCGATCCATCGAAGGCCGGGCGCAATTCGAACCGCGCGCCAAGGCCGGTCGCGGGCACGCGCTGAAAAAGCGCCGGCGCGACACTGTTCCGTCCCGCCGCGACGCTGGCGAAGCCGCTCTCGAAATCACGGAGCTGGATATAGCCGAGCGCGAGCCATTGCGTTTCGCCATAGCTGTCGTGAACGATGCGCACGCTCGCATCGACGCCATCGACCTTACTGCCGGAAAAATCGGTCCCGCGGTCGCGCCGGTCGGCGAAGCCCCGCACGCTGGCCTCGATTCGGCTGCCCCGGCCGGCATCGAAGCGCAGGCGAAGACCAAGACCGCCTTGTTCATAAGGCGCCGCGCGATCGACCGCGCCGCGCTGCCCCGTGGAGACCGGAACGAAGCCATCGCCGCGGCTGTAGCGACCATCGATAGCAACCCGCCCGCCGTCTCCCAACGCGGTGCCGGCCGAGGCGGACGCGTCCCAGCTGTTGCGACTTCCATAAGCGAGGCTTGCCGAAGCGCCGTTGGTCATATCCGAATGCAGCGCGACCGTTCCGGCGAGCGCCCCCGCGCCATCGACGCCGCTGCCCCCGCCGCGGGTAATAAAAATGCCGCCAAGGTTGATCGCGTCATACGCTGTCCACGCGACCCATCCACCGAAAGGGTCGGCCTGCGGGACCCCGTCGAGGGTCACCAGCGCACGGCTCGACGCATTGCCGCCAAGACCGCGCAGCGTGATGCCCTGGCTCGTGGGATGCGCTGAACGCCCGTCGGAGCGGCGGAACTGGACGAGGCCCGCCTCGTCACGCAGGCGGTTTTCGACGCGCGTGCCAAGGTCGGGATCGACATCGGTCAGGAACTGGCTGCCTTGAACAGCGTCGCCGTCCGAACGGCGGAGTACGCCGCTGCCATTCACGACGATCACGGCCTTCGGCAGCGGCACGAAATGAACGCAGCAAAACGGGTCCTCGACCTCCTCTTCCGCTTCAGTCTGCGCCATCGCCGCCGCCGGCATCGCCAGCGCCGCGACCCCCGTCAGAAGGCGGATCACGCGGGCTTCACCGCGTCGGGGTGGGCGCGCTGGAACGCTTCCAGCTCCATGCACGCGGCGTCGATCTCAGCGAGGCGCGGGAACGCATCGAGCGGCACCTCGAAGCGCCGCGCATTGTACATCTGCGGCACAAGGCAGCAGTCGGCGATCCCGGGCGTATCGCCGCCGAGATAACGCCCGTCGCCCGCCATCGCCTCGAGCGCCTCGAACCCTTGGCTGATCCAGGTCGCGATCCAGCGGTCTTTGGTCTGCTCGTTGAGCCCGAGGTCGCGTTTCAGATATTTGAGCACGCGCAAATTGTTGAGCGGGTGGATGTCGCTCGCGACCACCTGCGCGCGCGCCAGCGCGACCGCGCGCGGCATCGCTTCCTCGGGGATCAGCCGCGGCTCGGGATAGGCGCGGTCGAGCCAGTCGATGATCGCTATGCTCTGGATGATCGGTTCGCCGTCGACGACGAGCATCGGGACAAAGCCCTGCGCATTCTGTTCGAGATAGGCGTCGCTGCGCTGCTCGCCCGCGATCAGGCTGATCTCGACACGCTCATAATCGAGGCCTTTCAGGTTCAGCGCGATGCGAACGCGAAAGCTGGCCGAGGAGCGGAAATAATCGTGGAGGACGAGCTGGGGCGCTTGATGGGTCATGGCGCCGTCTAATGCGATGCTTTCGGCATCTCCGCAATCCATTGCCGCAGCAGCGCGGCGCCTTCCCTGTGCACCGTCGATCGCCCGACCTCGGGCATCGCGATGCCGGGGTCGGTGCTTTCGAGGCGGTAGATCAGGAAGCTGTGCGCGGGATCGCCGGGCGCGATGGCGAAGTCCATTCCCCCGCTGCCGCGCCCCGCAGCGGTCGGGCGCTTGCCGATGCCATAGTTGACGCCCGCCGGATCGTCGGCCCAGCGCAGGAACAGCCCGCTGTTCGACGCGCTGCCGGCGGGATTGTGGCAATGCGCGCAATTGACGTCGAGATAGGCACGCGCACGGGTCGCGACGCTACCGCTTTTGGGATCGTCCCACACCGGCATCGTCGGTTTGAGCGCGGCGGGGTTCTCGAAATAGACGCTGCGCAGCTTGTCGGACGCGGCGGGGTCGAGGATGAAATTGCGCGCCTTGGGCCCGATCGGCACAATCTCGCCGCCGAGGCTGTGGCATTCCTTGCACTGGTTCTTGTTCGGCACCGCGTAGCGGATGCTGTGCGTCTCGCCATCGGGGCTCTTGAAGGTCACCGGCACGCGGCGACCGCCCAATGCCAGCGTCGCATCCTTGCCGTCGGTGTCCCAGATATAGGGCAGCGCGGTCCAGCCCGATGCGCGGCGGATCAGCAGGCGCGTTTCGATCGGGCGGCCGTCGTTGACGTCGCTCCAGCCGAAGCTTTTGACGAGCACGGTTCCGACCGGAAATTCGATGACTCCGTCGGCCGCAATCTTCGCCTTCTTCCCCGTCGGGATCGAGATGAAGCGGTGCTTGTCGGTATAATCGCTGAACAGCGGCGCGCGCAGTGTGTAGCCGATGCCGGTCGAGGGTGTTTTCGGATCGTTGCCGCGGAACAGCCCGAATGCCGACAGTTTCGGCGGCATCGCATCGCTTTCGACCACCGCCTGATCGACCGCGGGCGGCGGCGATGCCGCCCCGCCGCTCGCGCACAGCAGCGCCGCTCCAAACGCGGCGAAAACGCGTCTCACTTGACCTTCGCCTCCATCGCATCGGGCAGCTTGATCACGGGCAGCGCCGCGGGCGGCGTGCCCTTCGACAGGTCGGCGGGCGACGGCTTCGCCTCGCTCTGCGGCGTCTTCACGTCGGGCAGGTTCAGCGACAGCACGCCGACCTTGTCGAGCACGACCGCATCGCCCGCACCATCCCACAGCACCGGCGGAATGCTGCCGCCCATCGCCGCCGCGATCATGTCGCCGCCCGCGAATTTCGGCGCATAACCCGCCTTGCCATGCTGGTTGCCGCGCACGACGATCGCGCGGGGCAACGGCTGATATTTCGGATCCTTATGCTCGTAGCGATAGCCGACTATCATCACGTTGGCGGTGCCGTTATCGGCAAAGACATTGTCGAAAATCTCGACATTGCGGTTCGCCATGATCAGCACGCCGGTCCCGGTCGGGACGCTCGCGACGATATTGCCCTTGGGCGCAAAGTTCGGCGTGCTGTTGTCGTTCACGATATTTTCGAAGACGCGGACATTGTGGCCGCCCTGCATCGGCAGGCTGGGCAGGTCGAACACGAGGATGCCGCCGGTATTCTTCGTCGCGATATTGTCGTGGACGTCGGCGTCGTAGCTGTTCTCGATCTCGATCCCCGCGACATTCTCGGTCGCGATCGAATCGCGGACGACGATATTCTTCGACTGGCCGACGTAGATGCCCGCGTCCGACGCGCCGCGCACATAGACGCTGTCGATCAACACGTCGGTGCTTTCGACGGGATAGATGCCGTAGGCGCCGTTGGTTTCCTTCGGCCCCGCGGTCCATTCGACGCGCAGCTTGTGATAGACGATGCGGTCGGCGCCCTTCGATTTGATGCCGTCGCCCTTGGTGTTAAGCACCGCGAATTCGGTCAGGAAGACATCGTCGGAGGTGACGAGCAGCCCTTCGCCCGCGCCCTGCTGCCCCGCAAAGTCGAGGATCGATCCGCCCTCGCCCGCCCCGGCGCCGCGCAGCGTCACACCCGCGACGTCGAGCGACAGGCCGTCGGTCAGCTTCCACACGCCCGCGCCGAGCTGCACCACGTCGCCCGGCTGCGCGAGAATCAGCGCTTCTTGCAGCTTTTCGTTGGCGTCGGGCGTTGTTGCATTGACGCTGATCACTTTCGCCGCCGCCGGACTGGCGGCAAAGGCCGCCACGATGCAGAGCGTCGCCGCGTGGCGCAGGCCATGGAATCGCATATGTCTCTCCCCTTATTTTCGGGGAGCATGGTGCAAGACTTGACGGATGCCAAGCGATGTTGCTGACATATGTGTAGCTAACCGGGGAGAGGTCGCTTTGATTCACAGATTAGGTTTGGCGCTTGTCGCCTTGATTGCCGTGCCGTCGATGGCGGCGGCGCCCGCACCGATTGCCGGGCGTTGGAAAACGGACGATGGCAAGGCGGTCGTCGTCATGGCCGCATGCGGCAACAAGATGTGCGGGCGTGTCGAGCGCCTGCTGATCAAACAGCCCGCGGGTGGCCAGCTCGACGAGCGCAATCCCGACAAGGCGAAGCGCGGCCGCAAGGTCACCGGACTACAGATTTATTGGGATCTCGTGCCGCATGGCGACGGCTGGAAAGGCGAAGGCTATAGCCCCGAGGACGGCCGATATTATAGGGCGCACCTGCGCGTGAACGGCGGCAAGATGACGATGAAGGGCTGCGTCAGCCTGTTCTGCCGCACGGTGACATGGACGAAGATGGGCTAGTTTTGATCCTCCCTGTGCCGAAGGCATGGGGAGGTGGCAGCGCGACGCGCTGACGGAGGGGCTATTAGCGCAACGTCGCGGCCCCTCCACTCCGCCCTACGGGCGCGGTCCCCTCCCCATCGCTTTGCGACAGGGAGGATTTTTCAACCTTCGCCCAAAATCCAGTTGACGCCCTCGGCGACGTGTATCCGCGTGGTGTCATAGATCGGCAGCAGATTGGCGTCGGTGTCGACGAGCATCACCAGTTCGGTGCACGCCAGCACGATCGCCTGGACATCCTGCTTCGCGATGTCGGTGATGAAGGTCTTCATCGTGCGGCGCGAACTTTCGTTCGCCTTGCCGAGCATCAGCTCTTCGTAAATGATGCGGTCGATCTCTTCCACGCGGCTCGTGTCATAGGGCGCGAGCGTCAACCCGTGGCGCACCAGCCGCTGACGGAACCAGGGTTCGGTCGTCACATTGCGCGTGCCGATCACCGCCGCCGACTTGACCCCGTCGGCCTGCATCTTCTGGCCGGTTTCGTCGACGATGTGGAGCAGCGGGATCGAGATCGCCGCGGCCACATCTTCCGCCACCTTGTGCATCGAATTGGCGGCGATCATCAGCGCGGTCGCCCCGGCCGCCTCAAGCCGCTGCGCCGAGGCGATCAGCACCTCTTTCGCATGCGTCCACCCTTCGGGGGTCGTGATGCGCGAGAGCTCGCAATAGTTGAGGCTCTCCATCAGGATCGGCGCCGAACAGGCTGTGCCGAGGCGCTTTTGCACCCCCTTATTGAGATGGCGGTAATAAAGCTCGGTCGATGCCCAGCTCATCCCCCCGATCAGGCCTATTTTGCGCATATTGCCCCTTTTGAAAACACGTCGCCCCCGCAAAGGCGGGGGCCGCTGGCAGCTTTGCGCCACCTCGATAGCGGCCCCTGCCTTCGCAGGGGCGACGTTTTTTGTCTAGTGCCCGCTGCCGCTGAGCGCCTTGACGATGTCGTCGGCCATCTTCTTGGCATCGCCGAGCAGCATCATCGTCTGGTCCATATAGAAGACGTCGTTGTCGACGCCGGCATAGCCGACCCCGCCCATCGAACGCTTCACGAACAGCACGGTCTTCGCCTTTTCGACGTCGAGCACCGGCATGCCATAGATCGGCGAGGTCTTGTCGGTCTTCGCCGCCGGGTTGGTGACGTCGTTCGCGCCGATGACGAAAGCGACGTCGCACTGCGCGAACTCGCCGTTGATGTCCTCGAGCTCGAACACCTCGTCATAAGGCACATTCGCCTCGGCGAGCAGCACGTTCATATGGCCGGGCATACGCCCCGCGACCGGGTGGATCGCATATTTGACGTTGACGCCTTCCTTCTTCAGCTGGTCGCCCATTTCGCGCAGCGCGTGCTGTGCCTGTGCGACCGCCATGCCGTAACCGGGCACGATGATGACATTCTCGGCCTGGCTCATCAGGAACGCCGCATCCTCGGCGCTGCCCGGTTTCCATGGGCGCTGTTCCTTCGAACCGCCGGCGCTCGCCGCGGCATCGTCGCCGCCGAAACCGCCCGCGATCACGCTGATGAAGCTGCGGTTCATCGCGCGGCACATGATGTACGACAGGATCGCACCCGACGAGCCGACGAGCGCGCCGGTGATGATCATCGCGGTGTTGCCGAGCGTGAAGCCCATCGCCGCTGCGGCCCAGCCCGAATAGCTGTTGAGCATCGACACGACGACCGGCATGTCGGCGCCGCCGATCGGAATGATCAGCAGGAAGCCGATCGCGAAGCTGAGCCCCGTGACGGTCCAGAACACCCAGGGCGACTGGTCGAAGGTGAAGTAAGCGACAAGCCCGATGATCGCCGCGAGCGTGCCCAGGTTGATGACGTGGCGCCCCGGCAGCATGATCGGCGCGCCCGACATATTGCCGTTGAGTTTCAGGAAGGCGATGACCGAACCCGAGAAGGTGATCGCACCGATCGCGATGCCGAGGCCCATTTCGATGCGGCTGACGGTGAAAATCTCGCCCGACGCATCGGCAATGCCGAACGCCTGCGGGTTGAGATAGGCGGCGGCCGCCACCGCGACCGCGGCGAGACCGACGAGGCTGTGGAAGGCCGCGACAAGCTGCGGCATCGCGGTCATCGCGATCCGCCGCGCCATCACGATGCCGATGACGGCACCTATTCCGATCGCGACGAGGATTTCGACCAGCCCGACCGTATCGAGGAAGCCGTCGGCGGTGGCCGGCGCATGAGTGAGCAGCGTGGTCACGACGGCGATCAGCATGCCCGCCATGCCGAAGCGGTTGCCGCTTTGCGCCGTCGCCGGGCTCGACAGCCCGCGCAGCGCGAGGATGAACAGGATGCCCGAAACGAGATAGGCGACCGCCGCCCAGGGATTCACGGCGCCGTGGCCGCCGGCAGCGGCGGAAAGGATCGACTGGATATCCATCTCAGCGCTCCTTCTTCTTGTACATCGCCAGCATGCGTGCGGTGACGGCAAAGCCGCCGAAGATGTTGATGCTCGCCATCACGACCGCGGCGAGGCCGAGCCATTTGGACGAGGCCGACCCCGCGGCGGCGCTGGCAATCAGCGCGCCGACGATGATCACCGACGAAATGGCGTTGGTGACGCTCATCAGCGGCGTATGCAGCGCCGGGGTCACCGACCAGACGACGAAATAGCCGACAAAGCACGCCAGTACGAAAATTGAAAAAATCGCGATAAAATCCACGGGCTCGCTCCCCTGCTGATTCCGTTTCGCGCACCTCTTGCCGCGCGCCGCCGAATGTGTCGACTCCAAAGCTCCCAAAAAGAAACGCCCGCATTCCTCAGCGTGAGAAATGCGGGCGCTTTGCGACATAAAATATCGCTTTGCCGGGCAAGCCGGCGATGTTTTTTACATTTTCGGGACGAGCACCGCGTCGATGACATGGACGACACCGTTCGCCTGGCCGACATCGGCCTGCGTCACCGTCGCCTTGTTGCCGCTGGCGCTGGTCAACAATATGACATCGCCGCTCTTGGTTGCGGTCAGATCCTGCCCGTCGGCGGTCTTGAGCACGGCCTTGCCTCCGCCTTCGGCGATCTTCGCGCTAAGGTCCGCCGCGGTCAGCTTACCCGGAACGACATGATATTTGAGCACGCTCGCGAACACATCCTTCTGCGCCGGGCGCATCCAGCCGTCGCGCGTCACCGGCGGCACCTGCACAAAGGCGGCGTCGTTCGGCGCAAAGACCGTGAACGGCCCCACATCCGACAGCATCTGCACAAGACCAGCCTGCGTCACCGCCGCGGCCAGCGACTTGTGGTCGGGCGAGGCCGCAAGATTCGCGGCGATCGAACTGCTCGCGATCATCGCCGACGGGCTGGCAGCGGGCGTCGCGGGCACCGCCGTTTCTCCGCCCGCGACGGTCGTCGTCTCGGTCGGCGTTTCCTTCTTGTCGCCGCAGCCCGCCAGTGCGAGCGCGGCCGCTGCGGCCGTCAAGATCAGATGGGTTTTCATATCCTTATCCTTTCAAAAACCGGACGCAGCGGCGCGAATCATCAGCCGAGGCTGGGCATCAACACGCCGTTGATGACGTGGATATTACCGTTCGACTGTTCGACGTCGGGCTGCGTGATGAAGCCGCTGCTGCCCTGCGTGCCGTCGACCTTGATGTTGCCCTGCACCTCGGTGAAGGTCAGTGTTTCGCCCTCGACAGTCGCGAGCGTCGCCTTGCCGCCGCCGGCCTTGATCTTTGCGTAAAGATCCTCGGCGGTCACGCGGCCCGGAACGACGTGATAGGTCAGCACCTTCGCGAGCGATTCGGTGTTGTTCGGGTTCATCAGCCAATCGGTCATCGGCTGCGGCACCGCGGCAAAGGCCTGGTCGGTCGGCGCGAAGATCGTGAACGGCTGGCCGGCGAGCTTGTCCGACACGCCGGCGGCGGTCAGCGCGGTGGCCAGCGTCTTGTGGTCGGGCTTGGCGGCGATTTCGAGCGCGATGCCGGTGGGCTGCGCGGGTGCGGTAGGGGCCGCTGCTTCAGCCGGAACGGCGGCGTCGGCGGCCACTTCAGCGGCTTCGGCCGGTGCGGCGGTTTCCTGCGCGTAAGCCGGCGACAGGGTGGCAAGCACAAGGAGGGGAGTGGCGAAAAGCTTCGCAGACGACATCAATCATTCTCCAGTTGGTTGAAACTCAGGGTTGGGGAACCCTGAACGCATAGTAGCCAAAGGAGGTTTCATGAAAAGGCCGAAAACGGCCATTTTTTCCGATTGGGTCAGCGACCGACGATCAACTGCGCCATAAGCTGCTGGATTTTCTGCGGATCGCTCTTGCGCGAAATCTTGACCTCGAGCGGCGTCGCGGCCCCCGAAACCCACACTTTCATGTCGGCGTCGAGATCGAAGGTGCCCGCCGTTTCGAACGAGAAACGCGTGACCGAACGCCAGGGAATGCTCTGGAAATCCTTCTTCGATCCCGTCAGCCCCTGAACGTCGACGAAGATAAAGCGCAGGTTCGTCAGCAGCACGGTATCGCGGATCGTCCGGAACGCCGCGAGCACGCGCTCGCCCTCGATCAGCCACGCCTGAAACTCGGCCTGCGCGCCGGCGATGTCGATATCCCCGGCGCTGAACAGGCCCATTGCTTAGCCCAGCAGCCGCTCGTTCACGACCTTGCCGCCCTGCGTCAGGCGTACGGCATTGCCGATCTCCTCGTCGAGCACGGGCTTGCCGGCTTCCTTGTCCCAGAAGGCCGAGAGGAAGTTGAACAGGTTGCGGCTGAACAGCGCGCTGGTGTCGGCGGGCATCAGCGCCGCGATATTCTTTGCGCCGATCACGGTGACGCCGTGGATCTTCTTCGCCTCGCCCGAGACCGATCCTTCGACATTGCCGCCGCTTTCGGCCGCCATGTCGACGATCACGCTGCCGCTGCGCATCGTCGCGAGCTGCGCGTCCGAGATCAGCCGCGGCGCGGGGCGCCCCGGGATCAGCGCGGTGGTGATCACGATGTCCTGCTTGGCGATGTGCGACGACACGAGCTCGGCCTGCGCCGCCTTATATTCGTCGGACATTTCGGTGGCATAGCCGCCGGCGCCCTCGCCCTCGATCCCCGCCACCGTTTCGACGAAGATCGGCTTGGCGCCGAGCGACATGATCTGTTCCTTGGTCGCGGCGCGCACGTCGGTCGCACTGACCTGTGCGCCGAGGCGGCGCGCGGTCGCGATTGCCTGCAGCCCGGCGACGCCGACGCCCATGACGAACGCCTTCGCGGCGCTGACGGTGCCCGCGGCGGTCATCATCATCGGGAAAGCGCGGCCATAGGCGTTCGCCGCGATCAGCACCGCCTTGTAGCCCGCGAGGTTCGCCTGGCTCGACAAGATGTCCATCGACTGCGCGCGCGTGATGCGCGGCATGAATTCCATCGCCAGCGCTTCGAGCCCCAGCTTCGCATAGGCATCGACGCGTTCGCGCTCGCCAAAGGGATTGAGCCCCGCGGCAAGCCAGGCGCCGTCGGCAAAGCCCGAAAGCCCCTTGGGATCGGGGCCCTGGATCGCGAGGATGATGTTCGCGCCCTTCAGCGTGTCGGCGCGGCTGCCGACCTTTGCGCCCGCGGCGCTATAATCGGCATCGGCGATCGAGGCTTGCTCGCCTGCTCCCGATTCGACGGCAACTTCGGCGCCCAGGCCAATGAATTTCTTCACGGTTTCCGGGGTCGCGGCGACGCGGGTCTCGCCTTCGGCGAGCTCCTTCAGGACAGCAATGCGCATACCGGTCAGGTCAGGAGGCGATAAGAAGAACGACGCCGACGGTCACGACCGCGGTAATGATCGAGCCGATCTTGAACAGGCTGATGAAACCCGCGTAGGTTTCTTCGGCTGCCTTCATTTCCTGCTGTGCCATCGCTTTTCCCCTTAAACGGTCATTTGCTGTGCGCGAACGCACAGCGCCGCGCCCAGAATCGGTTATCGCGCCGGTCTTAGCCACGCGTCCGGCGATGCTCAAGTGCGGGTTTGGAACTACGATGATCCTATGGCAAAAGGTGATTGGCCTTAATCGCCCTTTTACCCCTATCGGATACTTATGCAGCCCTCAGCAGAACAAACCCATAGCAATGTCGGTTCAGGGGGCAGATTCGATACGATGACTAGCACGCGCGACACGCGAATGGTGATGATCGTCGACAGCGAGCCTGCCCAGCAGCGCTTTCTGGCAGCGCTGGTGTCGCGTGGCGGCTGGCGCAGCGTCATCGCCGCGGACACCGATACCGCCCTTGCCAAACTCGGCACCCAGGAAGGCATGGCGCTCGACGCCGTGCTCGTCGACCAGGGCGCGCCGGGCATGGATATTTCCGAATTCGTCGGCGAACTCCGCCGCTGGCGTCCCGCCTTGCCGCTCGTCGTCATCACGATGCGCAACGGGGTCGAGGTCGCTGTGGGCGCGATGCGCGCCGGCGCGAGTGACTTCGTCCAGAAACCGATCGCGCCCGATCGGCTGCTCGAAGCGCTCGACCGCGTCGTGTCGACGAGCGGCCCGCAAGGCGAACTGCGCCCCCTCACCGAAAAGCTGCGCGCGCCATTGGCGTTCGAGGAAATCATCGGGTCGAGCCCCAATTTCCGCAGCGCGCTCGCGATCGCCGCCAAGGCCGCACGCGCCCGCGTCCCGGTGATGATCAACGGCAAGCCCGGCACCGGCAAGGAAGTCTTTGCCCGCGCGATCCACAGCGCGAGCCCCCGCGCGCGTGGCCAGCTTGTCATGGTCGATTGTTCGGCGGTGTCGCCAGGCCTGATCGGATCGGGGCTGTTCGGCCACGAACGCGGCGCCTTTGCGGGCGCATTCGACCGCCAGGTCGGCCGCCTCGTCCAGGCCGACGGCGGCAGCATCATCATCGACCATGTCGAATGCATCCCGCTCGAAACGCAGGCAAAGCTCGTCGAATTCCTGAACAGCGGCGAAGTGCAGATGATTGGCGGATCGATCCGTCAGAGCGTCGATGTGCGGATCATCGCGACCAGCACCAGCCCGCTCGACAAGCTGATCGAGGCCGGCCACTTCCGCGAGGACCTGTTCTACGCGTTGTCGAGCGCGCAATTCACCCTGCCCTCGCTTTCGGAGCGCCGCGGCGACGTCGGGCCGCTCGCACGCCATTTGCTGGCGCGCATCGGCGGCCTGCCGGGCATGGGCTCAATCGGGGTAACCGACGACGCGCTGCGCCTGCTCGCCGCTTACGCCTGGCCGGGCAATGTCCGCCAGCTGCAGGATGTGCTGTTCCGCGCCGCGGTGAACAGCACCACCGACGTCCTCACCAGCGCCGATTTCCGCGCGATCGAGGCGACGCTCGGCGGCGGCAGCCCCAGCGGCGAAGGCGAGATCGCGATCAACGGCGAGGCGATCGGCGTCACGCTCTACCTGCCCGACGGCAACCTGCGCCCGCTCGAGGAAATCGAGGCCGACGTCATCCGCCTCGCGATCGGCCATTATCGCGGCCGCATGAGCGAAGTCGCCCGCCGCCTCGGCATCGGACGCTCGACGCTCTACCGCAAATTGAGCGATCTCGGGATCGACACCGCAGCCTGATCAGGCGGTGAGCGCCGCATCGCGCAGCCCGCGCCAGACACGCAGCGCCTGCCGGTTTTCGGCAATATCGTGGACGCGCAGCAATTGCGCGCCCTGCGTCGCCGCCTGATAATGCAGCCCCACCGTGCCGCCGAGCCGCTGGTCGGCGGGCGCCTCGTTGTCGAGCGCGCCGATCATCCGCTTGCGGCTCGCGCCGAACAGGATCGGGCAGCCCAAGGTGTGGAATAGCGCAAGCCCGTTGATGAGCGCCAGATTGTCCCCGACCCCCTTGCCGAAACCGAGCCCCGGATCGACAATGATCTTCGCCGGGTCGACCCCGGCGGCGACGCACGCCGCGACGCGCTCGGCGAGCATGTCGTAGACGTCGAACAGGATATGCGCGTAATCGCCGCCCTCGTGCGGGTCGCTCTTCGCAGAGGGCGCGTGCATCAGCACGACCGGGCAACCCGCGTGCACGACGACTTCCATCGCGCGGTCGTCATAGCGCAGCGCCGAAATATCGTTGACGATCCGGGCGCCGGCGGCGAGCGCGGCCTCCATCACGGCGGCCTTGCGCGTATCGATCGACACGGCGACACCGCCCCGCGCGAGCGCTGACACCGCGCCTTCGATACGCTTGATCTCGTCGCCTTCCCAGACCAGCGGCGCGCCGGGGCGCGTCGATTCGCCGCCGACATCGATGATCGCCGCCCCCGCGGCGCCCATCGCGAAGCCGGCTTCGGCCGCGGCAACGGCATCGACATGCTTGCCGCCGTCCGAAAAACTGTCGGGCGTGACGTTCAAAATGCCCATGAGCTGCGGCTCGTTCAGCCGGATTTTCCGCTCGCCAAGTTGCAACACACCGCGCGGCCGCGCGACGCCCGCGCGCTGCGCATTTGCCGTCTGCGCCAATGCGTCGGGCATGGCCGCAATCCAGCCATCCCATTCGGGAACCGGAACGATCGCCGATTTGACGGTCAGACCGTCGCGCAGGCTGACATGCCAGGCGGCGAACCAGACCATAGAGTCGGCAATCCGCAGGCAATCGTCGTCGAATTCATGCGGGCGGTCGACGAAGCAGGTCGGGCGGCAATAGATTTGCGCATCCGCCGACGCGGCGCCGAAGTCGGGCTTGGTCAGCGGCTGAAACATCAGGCTTCGTTCGCCAGCAACCAGTCCTGCCGCACCGCATCGATCACGCGGAGTTCCTTGCCATTGTCGACATGCCAGAAGGTCCAGCCGTTGCAGCTCGGCGCGCCCTGCAGCCCCGCGCCGACCTTGTGGATCGACCCTGCGGGCTGGCCGTCGCAATCGAGGCTGCCGTCGACGCGCACCTTCGCTTTCCAGCGGCGCTTGGTATCGGTGAGCACCGTTCCCGGCGCGATCATACCGCATTCGACGAGCGTGCCGAACGCGACGCGCGTCGCGGCCTTCGGCGCCATCATCGTCTTCACCGCGCTTTCGTCGAGCGGCAGCGCCAGCTCGATACGTTCCAACGCGGCCTCGATATAATCATCCTCGCGCTCGATGCCGATGAAATGGCGGCCGAGGCGTTTCGCGACCGCGCCCGTCGTGCCGGTGCCAAAAAAGGGATCGAGGATCACGTCGCCGGGGTTCGAGCAGGCGAGCAGGATGCGATAGAGCAAGGCTTCGGGCTTCTGCGTCGGGTGGACTTTCGTTCCGCCCTTTTTGAGCCGCTCCTGCCCGCCGCAGATCGGGATCAGCCAGTCCGAACGCATCTGGAGCTCGTCGTTCAGCGTCTTCATCGCGCGATAATTGAAGGTGTAGCGCGACTTTTCGCCCATCGACGCCCAGATCAAAGTCTCATGCGCGTTGGTGAAGCGCGTGCCCTTGAAATTGGGCATCGGGTTCGCCTTGCGCCACACGATGTCGTTGAGAATCCAATAGCCATTGTCCTGGAGCGCGGTGCCGACGCGGAAGATATTGTGATAGCTTCCGATCACCCAGATGCTGCCGTTCGGCTTCAGGATGCGCTTTGCCTCCTTGAGCCAGGCCTGGGTGAAGCGGTCGTAGGTCGCGAGACTGTCGAACTTGTCCCAGTCGTCGTCGACCGCGTCGACCTGGCTGCCGTCGGGGCGCAGCAGGTCGCCGCCAAGCTGGAGATTATATGGCGGGTCGGCGAAGATCATGTCGACCGACGCGGCGGGCAAGCTGCGCATCATCTCGACGCAATCGCCCTGCAAAATGCTGTCGAGCGGCAGGTCCGCGGGGTCGACTTTCGGCGTCCGCTTCTTCGTCGCCGGCGCCTTGACCCGTTCCATCACACCCATGCTTCACCCCGTTCCTTGCTCGTAAGAAGGCCCTGATGAGTCCAGCGGAGTCCGCCGTCAAGCGCAGGAGTCTAAGGATTCCGCCTCTCTAACTGGTTAACGCGATGAGAACGAAACGAGTCTGACACACCATATGGAGTCGGCCGCGACTCGGAGACTCAACCACTGGTGGTGTGGCGATGAAGACTCACCCCCGAAAAAAATTTTGCGTTGCGAGGTCAAAGCCCCGGATCGACCCCGGTCAGGTCGATCGAACGCTGCCACAGTTCGCGCGCGAGCTTTGGGTCGCGCGCATCGCGCGTCGCGCGCGCCGGCCCCGAGCGGCCCGACACCTCGCCCAGCCCCTGCGGCCCCAGATAGTCGCCGCCCTGAACCCGCGCGCCCGTCGCCGCCTGCAAGGTCGGCCACGCGCCCTGTGCCGCGCTGTTGAAAAAGGGCGCGGCGAGCGGCGTCATCGTGCGCAGCGGCAGCGGCAAGTGCCGCGTCAGTTCGGTGAGCGCGACCCCCGGGTGGCATCCGATCGCCTGCGTCGCGCGCCCGGCAGCGCTCAGCCGCCGGTCGAGTTCGAACATGTGGAGCAGGTTCGCGAGCTTGCTCATCTGATAGCGCGCCCAATTATGATAGCTGCGCGACGCCGACAGGTCGCTGTAATCCATCGCGCCGTTCCGGTGCGCGATGCTGCCCGTGATGACGATACGGTCGTCGACATGGGGGTGGAGCAGCCCGGTCAAGGCGAAGGTGCCGAGGTGGTTGACCCCGAATTGCAGTTCGAAACCCTGCTTGGTCAGCGTCCGGGGCGGGATCATCACCCCCGCATTGTTGATGAGGACATCGATCCGCGGTCCCGCGAGCACCGCCTTCGCCGCATCGCGGATCTGGTCGAGGTCGGCGAGATCGAGCGGCTGGAACGACAGCTCGGCCTTTGGCACATCGACCCAGATGCGGTTCATCGCCACCTCGGCCTTGTCCTCGTCGCGACACGCGAGGATGACATGCGCGCCGCGCGCCGCCAGGATTTTAGCGGTTTCAAACCCGATTCCGGCATTGGCACCGGTGACAAGGAAGGTGCGGCCGGTCTGGACCGACACATCGTCGGCCGTAAATCCCCTGCTCATCCTCTTCCCCCTTTTGGCGTTTGGGCTTCAGACCAGCTGCATTTGTGCGACCGGGGCAAAACTGGTCCGATGATGCGGCGTCGGGCCATGCTGGCGCAGCGCCGCGAGATGCTGCGCCGTACCATAGCCCATGTTGGTTTCCCAGCCAAAGCCGGGGAAATCGCGCGCCGCGGCGACCATGAAGCGGTCGCGATGCTCCTTCGCGATGATGCTCGCCGCCGAAATGCAAGGATGCAGCGCATCGCCGCCGATGATCGCGGTCGCGGTGTAACGCCAGCGCGGCAGCCGGTTGCCGTCGACGAGTATCTCGGCGGGCTCGAACCCCAGCGCCTCGACCGCGCGCGTCATCGCTAGGAAGGTCGCCTGCAGGATGTTGATGCGGTCGATCTCCGCGACGCTCGCCTCGCCGACGCCCCAGCGGCAGCGCGCCTTGATCTGCGCTTCGAGTTCGGCGCGGCGTTTGGCGGTGAGTTTCTTGCTGTCGTCCAGCCCGGCGATGCCGCCCTCGCAGAGCAGCACGGCCGCCGCGACGACGGGCCCGGCGAGCGGCCCGCGACCGGCTTCGTCGACGCCGACGATCATATGCGCCACGGCGGATAGCGCCGATATTCGGCCGCCTGATACAGGCACAGGCGATTGCCCGCAGGGTCGGCCAGCCGCGCCTCGCGCCAGCCCCATTCCTCGTCCTTCGGCATCTGTTCGAAGCGCACGCCGCGCCGAGCGAGGTAGGCCACCCACGCATCGAGCGCGCCGCTTTCGAGATAGGCGATCGCCCCGCCCGCCGCGCCGTCTCCAACATGGATCGACAGCGTCACGCCGTTCGCGGCTTCGAAGCGGGCATAGCCATTATCCGGGCTATCGACGATCTGCTTCAGGCCCATCTGCTTGTAGAAAGCCACCGACACCGCATAATCGTTCGCGGGCAGCGTGATCTGGTTGAGCGCCGGGCCGGTGAACAGCCCGTCGTTGCGCACATATTGCTGCCCCATCGGGCCATGCCCCTGCCCCAGCCCCGGCGCATCGTGCAACGACAGCCGCACGAAATCGCGCGCGCGCGCGATCGCGGGTTCGAGCGGCATGCCCTGCGCCAGCCCCGTCGCGATCGCGCTCGCGAGCGTGCAGCCGGTGCCGTGGCTGTGCGGGGTGTCGATGCGCGGCGCTTCCCAGCGCGCAACCTCGCCCTCGCCGGTTTCGAGCAAACGGTCGATCACCGTCTCGCCCTCGGCGTGTCCGCCCTTGACGAGCAAAGAACAGCCGTGCGCGAGCACCGCCTCCTCGCCCCCCAAGGCTTCCAGCTCGGGCAGGTTCGGCGTCGCAACCATCGCGCGATCGAGCAGCGCGCGAAACGCGTCGATCGTCGCCGTGTCGGCGAGCACCGATCCGCTCGTCGCGATCATCACCGGATCGAACACGAGCGCCGCCTGTGCGAGATCGGGCCGCGACAATCGCTCCGCGACCGCCGCGGCGGTTTCGGCGCTGCCGATCATACCGATCTTGACCGCATCGACGCCGATGTCCGACGCGACGCTGTCGATCTGTTGCAAGACCATCGCGGTCGGGACCGGATGGACGCCCTGCACGCCCAGCGTATTCTGCGCGGTGATCGCGGTGATCGCGGTCATCGCATGGCCGCCGAGCATCGTGACCGCCTTGATGTCGGCCTGGATACCCGCACCGCCACCGCTATCCGAACCGGCGATAATCAGGACGCGCGCGGTCACCCCTTATGCTTTCGCTCCGTCGAAGCGGGGAATTTGGCCAGCGCCGCGCCCTCGCGCAGCGGGCGGTCGAGCAGGTCGCCGCCGCAATTGGGGCAAATCTCGTCGAGCTTGTCGGCGCAGTTCGCGCAGAAGGTGCATTCAAACGAGCAGATGAAGGCGCCGTGAAGGTTGGCGGGCAGATCGCGTCCGCATTTTTCGCAATCGGGTCGCATTTCAAGCATGGTAGGTCTCTTTCGGTTCTAGAAAATCAAATGGTTATGCTGTCGCCGCGCGCACGGCGTCGCAGATCATGTCGACGACCTGCTCGACCTGCCCGGCGTCATCGCCCTCGGCCATCACGCGGATCAGCGGTTCGGTGCCCGACGGGCGGATGACGAGGCGGCCGCGCCCGTTGAGCGTCGCTTCGCCCTCGGCGATCGCCGCGATGACCTGCTTGTCTTCGAGCGGTTTGCCGCCGGCGAAGCGGACATTCTTCAAAAGCTGCGGCACGGGGTCGAACTGGTGCAGCAATTCGCTCGCGGGCTTGCCCGACGCGATCAGCTCGGCGAGCACCTGCAACCCCGCGAGCGTGCCGTCGCCGGTTGTCGCATGGTCCGACAGGATCATATGCCCCGACTGTTCGCCGCCGACGTTGAAGCCGCCTTCGCGCATCCGTTCGAGGACATGGCGGTCGCCGACCTTGGTACGCTCGAGCCGCAGCCCCTCGCCTTCGAGGAAGCGTTCGAGGCCCAGGTTCGACATCACCGTCGCAACGACGCCGCCGCCTTTCAGCCGCCCCTGCCGTGCCCAGCTCGCGCCGATCAGCCCCATGATCTGGTCGCCATCGACGATCCGGCCCTGTTCATCGACGACGATCAGCCGGTCAGCGTCGCCGTCGAGCGCGATGCCGATGTCGGCGCCGCTCGCGACCACCGTTTCCTGCAACAGCGCGGGCGCGGTCGATCCGCATTTGTCATTGATGTTGGTGCCGTTGGGATCGACGCCGATCGCCACCACGTCGGCGCCGAGTTCCCAGAATACCGTCGGCGCGCTGTTATACGCCGCGCCATTGGCGCAATCGAGCACGATGCGCAGCCCGTCGAGGCGGACCGATTCGGGCAGGCTCTGTTTCACCGCATGGATATAGCGGCCGCGCGCATCGTCGATGCGCTTGGCGCGTCCGATGTGGCTCGGTTCGGCGAGCTTCGGCTCCTGCCCCAGCAAATATTCGATCTGCGCCTCATCCTCGTCGGACAGCTTGTACCCGTCGGGACCGAACAGCTTGATCCCGTTATCGCGATAGGGGTTGTGGCTCGCCGAAATCATCACGCCGAGATCGGCGCGCATCGAACGCGTCAGCATCGCGATCGCCGGAGTCGGCATCGGGCCGACCTGCACGACATCCATGCCGACGCTGGTGAAGCCTGCTACCAGCGCATTTTCGAGCATATAGCCCGACAAGCGCGTATCCTTGCCGATCACGACGCGGTGCTTGTGGTCGCCGCGCAGGAAGTGCGCGCCCGCCGCCATGCCGACGCGCATCGCGACTTCCGCGGTCATCGGGACCTGGTTGGTCAGGCCGCGAATCCCGTCGGTTCCGAAAAACTTGCGCATGTTCCCTCAGCTACCTAACCATCGCCCGGCAAATGCCTGCCCCGGCTTCCCACGGGATGGCCCCCGCGGAGCATTTCCCGGCCCAAAAACCGGTTCCCGTTTCTTTCGGGAGGTGCTCTAAGTCACCCTCTTTTGCTTGGCAAGCAGGCCAGAAAAAACGCCGGGAGAATCCGTCTTGAAATCCGCTTGGTTCATCCTTTCGGCGCTCGTCGCCGGCATGCTTTTGGGAATCGCCGTCGAACTGGTGTCGCCCGATGCCGGAACCGCCTCGCTTCCCTTTGTCGAACCGATCGGGCTGCTCTGGCTCAACGCCTTGAAGATGACGATCGTCCCGCTCGTCGTCGCGCTGCTCATCACTGGGATCACCGCGACCGCCGATGCCGCGCGCGCGGGCAAACTCGCCTTTCGCGCGGTGATGATCTTCCTCGGCGCGATCACGCTTTCGGGCCTGATGACGTTGCTGCTGGCGCCGCTCCTCCTCCGGCTCTTCCCGCTGTCGCCCGGCGCCGCCGAAGCGCTGCGCCACGGCCTTGGTGGCACGACGCAGACAGGACCGTCGCCGACCTTCGGCGATTTCCTGCTCTCGCTGATCCCGACCAACCCGATCGCCGCGGCGGCGGAGACCGCGATCCTGCCGCTGATCGTCTTCACAACGATTTTCGCCTTTGCGATCACCAAGCTCGAACCCGTGCAGCGCGCGACGCTGTCGGGGCTGTTCAAGGCGCTTGGTGACGCGATGCTGATTGTCATCGGCTGGGTGCTCGCGCTCGCGCCGATCGGCGTCTTCGCGCTGGGCTATGCGCTCGCGGTCAAGGCCGGGGTCGCCGCGTTCGGCGGACTCATCCATTATGTGCTGATTCTGTCGGCAATCGGCGTAAGCTGCCTTCTTCTCGGCCTGTTGCTCGCGTGGCTCGTCGTCGGCATATCGGTGCCGCGTTTCATCCGCGCGATGGTCCCGACGCTCGCGGTCGCGATCAGCACGCAAAGCTCGCTCGCCAGCCTGCCCGCGATGCTGAAATCGTCGGAGGAACTCGGCGTCGATCCGAAGAAGGCCGATGTCGTGCTGCCGCTCGCGGTCGCCTTGTTCCGCTTCACCAGCCCGGCGATGAACCTCGCCGTTGTCGTCTATGTCGCGTGGCTGTTTGGCGTCGAGCTGACCCCGTGGGAAATGGCGGTCGGCCTCGCGGTCGCGATCGCCGCCGCGCTCTCTTCGGTCAGCTTGCCCGGATCGATCAGCTTCGTGACCTCGATCGCGCCGATCGCGGTGTCGATGGGTGTCCCCGTCGCGCCGCTCGGGCTGCTCGTCGCGGTCGAGACTTTTCCCGACATCTTCCGAACCCTAGGTAATGTCATCGGCGATGTCGCCGCGACCAAATATGCCGCCGACGGCGTCGAGAGGGAAGCAGCAGGAGAAGCCGCATGAAATATCGCAAGCTCGGTCACGGCCTCGAAGTGTCCGCGATCGGCATCGGCTGCATGCCGATGATCAAGGGCGGCAATATCCTTTATGGCGAAGCCGCCGACCTCGACGAATCGACGCGCACGATCCACCGCGCGATCGACCTTGGCGTCACCTTTTTCGACACCGCGCAAATCTATGGTCCGTTCAGCAACGAGGAACTGCTCGGCGACGCGATCAAGGGCAAGCGCGACGGGCTCGTCATCGCGACCAAGTTCGGCTTCAAATTCGAGGGCAAGGCGATCACCGGCGTCGATGGCTCGCCCGCCAATGCGCGCGCGGCGTGCGAAGGCTCGCTCCAGCGGCTCGGCATCGACACGATCGACCTCTTCTACCAGCACCGCGTCGACCCGTCGGTGCCGATCGAGGAGACCGTCGGCGGGATGATGGAGTTGGTGAACGAGGGCAAGGTCCGCCACATCGCGCTGTCCGAAGCCGGCCCCGAGACGATCCGCCGCGCCGCGAAGGCCGCGCCGATCACCGCATTGCAGAGCGAATATTCGATCTGGGAACGCGATATCGAGGACGAGATCCTCGGCGCGTGCCGCGAGAACGGCATCGGCTTCGTCCCCTATTCGCCGCTCGGCCGCGGCTTCCTCGCGGGCGCGGTGCGCAGCCGCGACGAGCTTCCCGAAAACGACTGGCGCCGTAACGACCCGCGCTATTCGGACGAAAATTTCCCCGCCAACCTCGCGATCGTCGACGCGATCGGGGCGGTCGCCGATCGGCATGGCGTGTCGAAGGCGCAGGTCGCGCTCGGCTGGCTGCTCGCGCAGGGCGACGATATCGTCCCGATCCCCGGCACCAAGCGCCGCGCGACGATGGAAGACAGCGTTGCGGCGGCTGAGGTCACGCTGACCGCCGACGACCTCGCCGCGATCGACGCGGCGGCGCCGAAGGGTGGGACGAGCGGGCCGCGCTATGGCGAGATGGGTATGCGGATGGTGCGGCTGTAAAGGCGGCTGCTTTCGACCAATTGTGGACGTTCGGTTAGATGATTCGAGGCGTGCCCGGCTTTCGATCGTCAGGATGTTCCCCGATGATGAGTAGATCGAGCAACATCTCAAACCTATCGGCGATAGGAAGCTTATCGTGAACCGACGGGACATATTCTGATCGACTTCGAATGGTTGCGGCCGCTTGCCGTAGCGAACGAAGGATTTGTTTCGATACGACGCTCACTTCTCGAAGGTCCCGGGCTTTATCCGAGATATGATTGTAGAGAGCTTCGAACGCCGCGCCATCGAACGTGTCGGCGGTTAAGAGCCTGCCCGTGGCGCGCTCTTCCAACTCCTCAAGTTCAAGATCATAATTGTTGGCACTCATGCCAATTGCGTAACAACAAATATGTCCGCTTCCCACCCCTAAGCCGACCGCACTTCGCTATCTCTTCCCGTCCAGCCGCACACACAGCGCATCGACCTTCTCTGCCAGCTCGGCGATCCGCATCTGGTCGAGCTTTTCGTGCAGCCGCATGATCTCCAGCTCGGCGCGCAGGTTGATCTCGTAATCGACGCTCGCGGTCAGCCGGTCCTTCGCCGCCTGCCGGTTCTGGCTCATCATGATGATCGGCGCCTGGATCGCCGCGAGCGTCGAGAGCATCAGGTTCAGGAAGATGTAGGGATAGGGGTCGAACGCGAGGCCGAAGCGCTGGAGCACTTCCGAATTGAGCAGCATCCAGCCGAACAGGATCAGCGCAAAGACGATGATGAAGCCCCATGAGCCACCGACCGCCGCCACCCGGTCGGCCAGCCGGTCGCCGGTGCTCGCCTGCGCATCCTCGATATCGGCGGCGTCGCGGCTGCTGGGCGCGCGCTTTGCGATCGACGCGACCACACGCGATTCCTCGGGATCGAGCTCGTCGAACGCGCGGCCAAGCAGCCGCAGCGACAGGTCGTTGAGATGCGTGTCCGCGTTCATTCGGGTCTTATCCCATCCAGCGCCAGATCCCGGCGACCATATAGCCAAGCGCGCCATGCGCCCAGGTCGCGACAAGCCATAGCATAATCCCGCCGAGCAGCGCGTGCGGGCGCGGGATCGTGTCGGCCCATGGTGTCGCCCCGCCGACCTGCCGCGCATAGGGCACAAAACTCGTCCGCGCGGCCCACTGGCGCCACGCGTCGCCCATCAGCCGCGCCTTTTTCACATCCTGCCCCGCCGAACCGACGAGCGCGAGGAAGATGATCGTCGCGGACAGGATGATCTGCGCCGTGGTCGGCATCACCAGCACATGCGCGAACGCCCACAGCGCAAAGCCCCACATCATCGGGTGCCGCGTGATCGCGAACACGCCGCGCGGCGTCGCCGCCGCATCGCGCGCCGCGTGCGGTGCGGGCAGCGCCGGATTGCCGATCAGCGATCCGATGAAGAGGATGCTCGCAAAGAGGACGATCAGCGATGCGAGAATCCACAGCGGATCGTCGACCACCCACAAGGGCGGCTCGTGCGGCATCCCCCGCCACGCCTGCACCACCATGATGAACGTCGCGATCGCGACGATCGAATAGGTGATCTGGAACCCGCGCTCGCCGAGCCGCCCCGCGAGCCCGTCGCGCAGCGGGTGCGACAGCGCGAGGTGTGACCCGACGAACAACACGCAGGTCGTGATCAAAAGCGACACCGGCTGCATGACCAATCCCTCCTCCAACAATGTCTCATCATCTATCGCCCAGGCGGCCGCGATGCGCGACTCGCGATGGGCTCAGCGACGATAGTTGTGCGACAAAGGTAACAGTGTCAACATGGCGGACCAGGAATGAGGCAGGCGATGTAACGCCTGCCCCGGCCTATCGGTCGTATGCTTTGGGCAATGCCCCTTCCTGCGGGGTCGCATAGCGATCGCGCAGGCGGTCCTGCCGCGTCGTCAGCGACTGCGCCTTGCCGTCGATCCAGATCGCGGTCGGGCGGCTGCCGAGTTCGAGCGGGTCATTGTCCCAGATCACGACATCGCCGGCGCGGCCCGGACGCAGCGAACCGATGCTGCCCTCCATGCCGACGGCGCGCGCGGGAACGCTGCTGATCGACGCGAACGCCTGATCCCACGTCATGCCGCTGGCACCGGGCACGCGCGCGAGGCCGACGAGGTTGCCCGCATATTGCGTCGCATAGCCCATCTTGTGCGCGTCATCGTCGTCGAACACGCCAACCGACACATCGACGCCCGCGGCCTTGAGGCGGCCCGCGTTCGATTGCGTCGCGCCGAGCTGTTCGAAGCTCGACGGCAGGTCGGTGAGCGGCGACACGAGCACCGGCACCTTTGCCGCCGCGATGTCGCGCGCGACGATCCAGCCTTCGGTCACCCCGACCAGCACGAGCTTCAGCGCGGGGAACTCGCCCTTCAGCTTGATGACATTGACGATGTCGGCGGCGCGGTCGACGCGCACGAACAGCGGCGTCGTGCCGTCGATCACGCGCACCAGCGCATCGGCGTCGGCGCGCTGGATCATCGCGTCATTGCCCCATTCGGCCAGCGTCGCCGGGTTGCGGGCATAGCTGCGCGCCGCGAGCAATTGTTCGCGGAAGAGCAGGAAGGTCGCCGCACGGCTGCCCCCCGCCTTCGCCGAGCCATCCTCGCCGAACGCGACATATTGCAGCGCGCGCGGGCGCGTCACCATGTCCATATCGTCGGCGAGGTCGACGACGGCGCCCTGTCCGGCAAACAAATTGCTGCTGCTGCCCGGCGCGACGATCGCGCGCGTCACGCCCGACGCGCGGTTCACCGCGACGGGCGAGCCCATCGGGTTCAGCGCGGGCGCGATATCGAGCCCCGCCGAGAAACGCGTGCGCGGCGCCGACCGGTCGTTGGTGCCGGTGACCGCATCGACTTCGGTGAGGCCGACGCGGCTGAACGCCGCGACGATGCCCGGCGTGACATAACGCCCCTGTGCATCGATGCGCTCGACACCAGCGGGCACGGCAACGCCGGCGCCCGCCGCGACAACCTTGCCGCCGCGCACGACGACGGTGCCGCCGTCGATCGGCGCGCTGCCGTCGCCGATGACGAGCTTGGCGTTGACGATCGCGATATCCTGCGCCGAAGCCGGAACCGCAACAATGGCCGCTGCGGAAAGAAGAAGAGCGCGGATCATTTCACGTCTCCTTCGCCCGGCTGGCCCAGCTCGAAATCGCTCACCGGACGCCGCTTCGGATCGTTCGCGTCGAACATCAAAGCGCCATCGATCCACACCTTTTCGGGGCGCGTATAGGCGCTGAACGGATTGCCGTTCCACAGCACGACGTCGGCCATCTTGCCCGGTTTCAGGCTGCCCGTCCGGTCGCCGATGCCCAGCGCCTTCGCCGGATTATATGACAGCCAGGTCCACGCCAGCTCGTCGCTGACATCGATCCCGATGCGGCGCCCGGCGGCGCGCGCTTTCGCCGCTTCCTGGTTCAAACGCTGGATCTGGTTCGCATCGTCCGAATGGACAATCGTGCATGCTCCGGCCTTGTAGACGAGCGGGATATTCTCGTTGACGCTGTCATAGGCTTCCATCTTGAAGCCCCACCAGTCGGCCCACATCGCCGAGCAGATGCCCTCCTTTGCGAGGATATCGGCGATCTTGTAGCTCTCGACCGCGTGGTGGAAGGTCGACACCTTGTAGCCGAATTCCTTCGACATATCGATGACGAGCGCCATCTCGTCGGCGCGGTAGCAATGGTTGTGGACGAGGATCTCGCCCGACAGCACGCCCGCGAGCGTTTCCATCGCAAGGTCGCGGTCGACAGCCTTTCCGTCGTCCATCTTCTTCTTGTACGCCGCGGCCTTGGCCCAGGTCGCGCGGTTCACCGCGAAATTGCCCATGCGCGTCGAAGGCGCGCGGCCCTTGCCGCCATAGACGCGCTTCGGATTCTCGCCGCACGCCATTTTGAGGCCATAGGGCGCGCCGGGGAATTTCATCCCCTGCACCGTGCGCGACGGCACATTCTTGAGCGTGATCGAGCGCCCGCCCATCAGATTCGCGCTGCCGGGCAGGATCTGCAGGCTCGTCACCCCGCCGTTCGCCAGCGCGCGGCTGAACCCCGGATCCTGCGGCCAGACGCTATGTTCGGTCCAGACTTCGGGCGTCGTCGGCGACGTCATCTCGTTGCCGTCCGAATGCGCCTCGACGCTGGGCGAGGGATAGTCGCCAAGGTGGCTATGGATGTCGATGATGCCGGGGGTCAGGAACTTGCCGGTCCCGTCATAGACCGCGATGTCCGCCGGGATCGGCGTATCGGGGCCGCCGACGGCCTCGACCTTGCCGTTCGCCAGCAGCACGGTGCCATTGTCGATCCGCCCGCCCTCGCCGTCGAAGATCGTGACGTTGCGGACCGCCGTGACCTGCCCCGGATAAGCCTTGTAGGTCGACGGATACGGGTCCTTGTTGAACTTCACCGGCTTCTCGGCGGGCTTGTCGCCCGCCGAGGCCGTCTCTCCATTGCTCGCCGCGCAACCGACGAGCGCCAGCGACACCGCAGCCAGCAGGCTGCCCTTCACACCGCGGATCATCGATTACGCCCCCTTGGGTTCGGGATGAACGCCAGCCGCCTGCGGCTCGCCGAGTTCGCTTGTGCCCGCGACATCGTCGCGGTCGCGCAGCGTGTCGAGATGCATCCAGCGCTTCACGATCGGGCTGACCAGCAGCACCGCCACCGCGGCACCGATCGCGATCCAGCCGAACATCTCGTAAATCTCGAGCAGCTTGGCCTTGCTCATCTCGCCGCCATGCCCGCCGGTCGCTTCACCGATCTTGCCGGCGACGAAATTGCCGACCGCGGTCATATAGAACCACGCGCCCATGATCAGCGACGCGACGAAGGTCGGCGCCAGCCGGTTCATCGCCGAGAGGCCGACGGGGCTGAGGCACAGCTCGCCGGTGGTGGCGAGGAGGTAATAGAGGAAAACGAAGATCACAGGGGTCATCGCCGCGATGCCGAAGGCCTGCGCGCCCCACACGAGGATGAGGTTCGCAAGCCCCATCTGCGCCAGCGCCAGCCCGAATTTGGCGGGGGCCGACGGTTCCTTGCCGCGCTTGCCGAGCCATTGCCACAGTGCGGCGAACAGCGGGGCGAGCAAGATGATGTAGATCGGGTTGATCGACTGGAAGATCGAAGCCGGCACCGCGCCGCGATCGACATAGCGGTCGGTGAACAGGTTCATCGATCCACCCGCCTGTTCGAACAGGCCCCAGAACAGCGGGTTCAGCGCGATCAGGAACAGGATCGCGAACATCCGGTCGCGGGCATGGTCTTCGCGGTTCATCTTCTCGACCACCATCACACCGAGAAGGAGGAGGAAGCCGAACAGCGCGACCCACGCCGCGGGCGCGAGCCCGAGCGCGACGGGTCCGCTGGCGATGCCGAGGCCAAGGATCAGCGCAAGCGGCAGGAACAGCATCAGTGCGAGACCCGCGAGCGCGATGTTCACGCGGCTCCGCGGACCGGCGCCGATCGATCCGTACGGCAGCTGGAACGTCGCCACGAGGACGACGTAGCCGAGCAGGAGAATGCCCGAAACGAGCAGCAGGTTCTGGATAACGTCCTGATACTGGACGAGCGCCCAGATCACCGCGACCGCGCCCAAACCGACGGCGTAGAGCGTCCACTCGCTCGACCGCGACAGCGGTGCAGGCGCCTCGCCCGCGCCCTTGAGCGCGCTCTTGCCGAGAACGAAGACGACGAGGCCGGCGAGCATGCCGATCCCGGCGAGCCCGAAGCCATAGCCCCAGCCGATCCGCTGGCCGAGATAACCGACAAGGATCGTACCCAGCGCGGCGCCGACGTTGATGCCCATATAGAAGATCGTATAGGCGCCATCGCGGCGAATGTCGGTGAGCCGGTACAGCTGGCCGACCATCACCGAGATATTCGCCTTGAGGAAGCCCGAGCCGACGATGATGAAGGCGAGCGCGGCCCAGAAGACGTTGATCGTGGGATCATTCTGTCCGCCGACGCCTTCGACCGCCATCAAACTGTGTCCCGCAGCCAGCAACAGGCCGCCGAACAACACCGCCTTGCGCTGCCCGAGATAGCGGTCGGCGAGATAGCCGCCGAGCACCGGGGTGATGTAGACGAGGCTGGTGTAGGCACCGTAGATCAGGTTCGACTTGCTGTCGGAGAACAGCCAGTGCTGGGTCAGGTAGAAAATCAGGATCGCACGCATGCCGTAATAGGAGAAACGCTCCCACATTTCGGCGAAGAAGAGCATGTAGAGGCCCTTGGGGTGTCCGGCGAATTCGGGTTTCTTGCTGCCGGCGATCAGCGCACCGATGCTGAGGAAGACGCCGAGAACCAGAAGTGCGATTACCGCAATCCAGTCCCCCTCGTCCCACGAGCCCATATTTTTCATTATGTTGCGTCCCTTTTAGGATTGTCTGACGCGGCCTCCCGCCGCGCGAATGCGGCAACCTAGCGCGAAAATTGCGTATTGGAAGAATCTAATTGCGCGTGAAACCGTCTCGATCGGGCCAAATATTACTGCGAACCGTTCGCAACACTTGCGCCAGCGCACGCGAAAGGCCACATGGCGCACCATGTTCAACGACACCTCCTCGCTCCTCGCCCATCTCGCCACGCGCCGCTCGGGCAAGGCGCGCGACATGATCGCCCCCGGCCCCGACGCCGCCACGCTGCACGACATTATCGCGCTCGCGCTGCGCACGCCCGACCATGGCAAGCTCGCGCCGTGGCGCATCGTCACCGTCGCCGACGGCCAGCGCGAGGCCTTCGCGGCGCTGCTCAAGAAGGCATGGGTTGCCGAGAATCCCGGCGCGGCAGGCATGGACCTGTCGGCGCTCGACCAGTTCGCGCATCAGGCGCCGAGCTTGCTGGTGCTTATCTCGACGCCGGTGGCGGGCAGCAAGATTCCCGTGTGGGAGCAACAGATGTCGTCGGGCGCGGTCGGCATGAACCTGCTCCACGCCGCGCACGCGCACGGTTTTGTCGCCAGCTGGCTCACCGGCTGGGCGGCCTACAGCACCGAGGTCGCCACGGCCTTCGGCGCCAGCGAAGGCGACACGATCGTCGGCTATTTCTTCCTGGGAACGCCGTCGCGCGAGCTCGACGAACGCCCCCGCCCCGAATATGACGATGTCGTCCGGCCTTGGGAAATTTAGTTTCACTTTCTGAACCAAATTTGTAATTAGTGGCATTTGACTGTGCTGCTGTCTTATGGCATTAAGGCGGCATGCTCGATCAGTCCAAACCCGTGTACCAGCGCCTGCGCGATGTCATCGCCAACGCCATCCTCGACGGCCAGTTTCGCGATGGCGACATGTTGCCGTCGGTCCGATCGCTCGCCGCCGAGGAAGGCGCCAACCCGCTGACGGTGGCGAAAGCGTATCAGACCTTTCAGGACGAAGGACTGGTCACGGTCAAGCGCGGCGTCGGCATGTTCGTCGCCGAAGGCGCGACCGAGCGCCTCCGCAACCTGATGCGCGCCGATTTCCTCGCCAATGTATGGCCGCCGGTCGCGCAGCAGATGCGCCGCATCGGCCTCGACGCGCGCACCTTGCTCGATTTGACCGAGGCTTAGCGCCTACTTTCCACTTTGGGGTGGAAAGCCGACGCCAGACGCGGCTGCTGAAGAGTGACCTTAGCTCATCCCAGCGAAGTAACCTCCGTTAGCCCCGAGGGCTGGCCAGAGAGGCCCGAATACGAGACGGAGACCGCTTCCTAATCGAAGGTCTTGCTGATGTTCGCCTACCGCCATACGATGAAGCAGGTCAGCCATAGCTAATCGTATTCATCAGGGCGATCTGGTCTTGGTCGAAATGGAACGAGTAGTAAGCGTGGACTGTGACGAACGGATTGCACTCATTCTCGGGCGTCGCTTCAATGCTTCGCGCTCGCACAATCACCAAATCGCCGACTGGCATGGCTTCCAACAGGTCGGTTGGTTGCGGAGAGGGCCACCGAAAACCGGCCCGTAGCATGCTCTTGGTCGAGCGCTCGATTTCTTCGAAAGACCTTGCCCGATCGATCTTCTCAAAAAACCTTTCGACTAATCTCAAACGATTTTCTTGCGCCTGCCTATCAAATATAGGGTCGCGGCGAGGCGATGATATCTGACAAGCCAGTGCCGTTCCCGGCATAAACGTGGCGCACGCCACCGCTGTGATTGCTTTTCGCCTGCCGATCATGGGTCACTCCCCCGGATATTTAGTGGATAGCGCCGAGGATACATCTAAAGCCAATGTCCGCAATCGGTCGAAAGCCGACATCCCCGCCTACCGCCCGATCTGCGCCGCCTTGTCGCGCAGGTCCGCCGCCGCCTGGCTTTTGCCGCGCCGTTCGAGCAAATCGGCGTAAAATTCCATGATCCCGGCATTGAGCGGCTGCAACCGATAGGCGCGGTCGATCAGCGGCAGCGCGCGCGCATCGTCGCCCTTCGCCGCCCACGCCCGCGCAAGTTCGCGTAGCAGCACGACGTCGCGATTGCCGATCCGGCGGCGCACGCGTTCGAAATGCGCGATCGCCTGATCCCAATGCTCGATGTCCATCGCGAGGTGGCCGGATAGTCGGTCGGCGGCGATGCTCGACGGCTGGCTGCGCTGCAGCGCGAGGATCGCGGCGCCCGAACCCGCCGCATCGCCCGCGCGGAACAGCGCATTGGCGAGCCGCAACGTGGTGCGCTCGCTCGCATCGAGGTCGCGCGCGGCGCGATACGCCTGCACCGCCAGATCGGTGCGTCCGCCCGCCAGCGCCGCGTCGCCCAGCAGGATATGCGCGTCGGCGACGCCGCGGTTCGCATCGCGGAGCCGCGTGGCACGCGCGATCGCCCGCGCGCCATTGCCACTCGTCAAATCGGCCGAAATAGCGGGAATCGCCTTGGCCGGATCAAGCGGCTCGGCATCGGCCGCCAACGTCAGCAGGCCATAGTCATTGTCGGCGGCAAAGGGCGCCGCTTCGCCGGGCGCCAGCGCCGCTGCGCGCCCCAGATAGTCCGCCGATTCGATGCGCCGACCGAGTTCCGCCGCCGCGCGCGATGCGAGCAGCAGCGACCAGCTGTCGGCGTCCGGGCGCTGGACCAGCGGCAGCAAGGCGGCGAGCGCGGCGTCGGCGTCGCCATCGCTCCATTCGGCGGCCGCGAGGATGCGGCGTGCGGTAAAATTCTCGGGCTGCTCGGCGAGCAGCCGGTCGGCCCAGGTCGCCGCGACCGCCTCGCCGCCGAGTTCGAGTTCGACGATCGCGCTCAGCAGCATGAACGACGGCTGCGCGTCGAGTTCGCCGCGCGTGCGCTGGAGCAGGCTGCGCGCGAGCCGGTAATTGTCGGCGCGCGCCGCGAGCACCGCCTGCAGATAGAAGAGCCGGGGATCGCGCGGGGCGATCGTCGCGGCGCGGCGCAGCGATGCGAGCATGTCGCGGTAACGACCGAGATCGCCGAACGTCGCCGCCTGCTCGATCAGCGCATCTTCATTGTCGGGATCGGCGGCAAGCGCCTCTTCGTACCAGGCGAGCGACGCGTTGAGCCCCTCCTCGGTCCGCACAAGGTTCGCCTTGAACGCCAGCGCCGCGCTGTTCGCCTTGTCGAGTTCGATCGCATAATCGACCGCGTCGCGCGCGCCGAGCGTGTCGGCATTGGCGCCGCGAAAGCGCGCGACGTCGACCCAGAGCCCCGACGAGCGCGGCAGTTCGTGCACCGCGCGGTCATAGGCCTCGCGGGCTGCGGCCAGATCGCCATTGCTCAAATGCACATCGCCCGCGACCCACGCCGCCTCGCCGATCATCTCGGGAATGATCGGGCCGTCGTCGAGCGTCTGGAGCGCACGGCTCCCCTCATCCTGCATCGCATAGGCGCGCGCCAAGAGCGGGCGCAGCGCCGCTTCCTTGGCCCCCGCACCAAGCGCGCCCTTGACCGCCGCCTCAGCGCCGACCCCATCGCCCAGCTTGATCGCGACGCGCGCCAGTTCGACGCGTTCGGCGATGACCTTGGGATCGCTCGCGATGGCGTTCTCGAGGACGGCGCGGCGCTCCGCAAGCGCCTTGCGCGGCGCGGACGACGCCCCGCCGCCGCACGCTCCCAGCAGCAGCACCGCCAGCAGCAGCGCTTTTGTCCAGAAGCGGCCCAAATCCATTCAGGCGTGCATCCGGTACTGCTTGAGCAGGTCGTAGAGCGTCGGGCGGCTGATCCCGAGCAGCTTGGCGGCGGCCGAAATATTGCCCTCGCTCTGCGTCATCGCGCGGCGGATCGCGACGCGGTCGGCGGCTTCGCGCGCGCTGCGCAGGTTGAGCCACGCCTCCTCGCCTTCCGCCTCGCCGCCCGCCATGTCGAGATCCTCGCGCATCACCAGCTTGCCGTCGGCCATGATCACGGCGCGCTTGATGCGGTTTTCCAGCTCGCGGACATTGCCCGGCCAGCGCCCCTCGTCGATCGCCTGCAGCGCGTCGGGCGCGAAGCCGCGCACCCCGGGGTTCATCTCGGGCGCATATTGGTGGAGGAAATGCCGCGCGAGCAGCACCGCGTCGCCGGGCCGCTCGGCGAGCGACGGAATCTTTACCACCATCTCGGCGAGCCGATAATAGAGGTCGTCGCGAAAAGTCTGCTCGGCGATCATCGCATCGAGGTCGCGGTGCGTTGCGCAGACGATCCGCGTATCGACCGCGATCGGCTTGCGCCCGCCGATCCGCTCGATCGTCCGCTCCTGCAAAAAGCGCAGCAGCTTGACCTGGAGCGGCAGCGGAATGTCGCCGACTTCGTCGAGGAACAAGGTCCCGCCATGCGCGAGTTCGATCTTGCCCTCGGTCGTCTTGACCGCGCCCGTGAAGGCGCCCTTTTCGTGCCCGAACAGCTCGCTTTCGAGCAGATTTTCGGGGATCGCGGCGCAGTTGATCGCGACGAACGCGCCGTCGCGCCGCCCGCTCGCCTCGTGCAGCCCGCGCGCGAGCAATTCCTTGCCGGTGCCGCTCGCGCCGAGCAGCATCACAGAGACGTCGAGGTTCGCGACGCGCTCGATCGTGCGCGCGACCTTCTGCATTTCGGGCGCGCCGGTGATCATCCCGCCGAGCACGCGATTGTCGCTCGCGCCCTCGCTTGCCAGCCGCGCATTCTCGACCTCGAGCTCGCGCACATGGAAAGCACGGGCAACAATCAGCCCCAGCTCGTCGATGTCGATCGGCTTTTGATAAAAATCCCACGCCCCGCTTGCGATCGCGGTCAGCGCGCTCGCGCGTTCGCCATGCCCCGACACGACGATGACCTTGGTGTCGGGCTTGGCCTCGAGGATCGCCTTCAGCGTCCGGAACCCCTCGCGCGTCCCGTCGGGATCGGGCGGCAGGCCCAGGTCGAGCGTCACCACATCGGGCTCCTCGGCGCGCAGCAATTCGATCGCGGCGTCATGGTCGCCCGCGACGAGCACCTGATAATCCTCATACGCCCATTTGAGCTGCGTCTGCAGCCCCGGGTCATCCTCGACCACCAGCAATTTGCGCAGATTGGCCCCACTCTCGGTCATTTATGTTCCACTTTCATCACACGCGCATCGACACCCGCGTTGTCCCGCGTATCGGCGAGCGGCAGCCACAGCGTGAAGCTGCTCCCCCTGCCCGGCTCGCTCGTCACTTCGATCGCCCCGCCCATCGCCTGCGCGATCTGCAGCGCTTCGAACGCCCCCAGCCCGAAACCCGATTCCTTCGTCGACACAAAGGGTTTGAACAGCTCGTCGCGGATGAAATCGCGCGTCATGCCGCATCCCTGGTCGATCACGTCGATCCGCACGCGCCCCTGTTCGGCGACCGCAACGACCTGCACCGGCGTGTCGGGCGCCGAGGCGTCGATCGCGTTGGCGACAAGATGCTGGACGATCTGCCGGATCGCGCCCACATCGGCCCATGCCGACAGACCAGCCTGACAGCCGACGAACAGCGTCCGGCGCGGGCGCATCTCGGCCGCGATCTCGTTCAGCACCGGCTCGACCAGCGTCCGCCCCGCCTCCGCCGCCGGCCCGCGCTCGCGCGGCGACAGGCGGACGAGGAGGTCGCTGAGGCGCCCCGCAGAAATCTTTAGCGTCTGGACCATATCGGCGCGGAAATCGGGCTTGTCGGCGTGGCGCTCGGCGTTGCGCGCTAGCAGGCCGATCTGGCTCGCCAGATTCTTGATGTCGTGCATGATGAAGGCAAAACGCCGGTTGAATTCGTCGAACCGCCGCGCTTCGGACAATGCCTGCTGGCTCTGCGATTCGGCGAGATAGCTCGCCGCCTGCTGCCCCGCGATGCGCAGCACGTCGAGATCCTCCCAGTCGAGCGCGCGCGACACCGGCGGCCGGTGCAGCACCACGATCGCGATCATCCGCTGGAAATGCAGCACCGGCACGACCACCCACGCGCGCGGATCGGCGATCAGCCAGTCGGGGATCGCCAGATCCTCACCGGGATGCCCCCGGCGCTCGGCGTCGAGGTCGACGATATGATGCGTTTCCTGCAGCATGAAGGCCGAGCGTAACGACAGCGTCGCGTCCTCGCTCGCCCCGCCCGGCCAATGCCAATGCTCGGCGATGCGAAAACCGCCCGATGCGCCGGGCAGCATCAGCAGCGCGCCAGGACTTCCGGTCAGTTCGGCGAGCGCTTTGGCGACGCGGCGATGCAGATTGCGGTCGTCCTCGCCCCCTCCCTGCCCCAGCGTCGCGGTGAAACGCATCCATTCGGCGCGATAGTCATAGCGATGTTCGAAGAAATGCTTGGAAATCATCACCGACAGCCACGCCCGCGACCGCGCCGAGGCGAGCATCAGCCCGCCGGTGCCGAGCGCGACGAGCAACGAGATCGCCTGCGCCAGTTCGGCATAATCGCCGCCGGCGACGCGCGCGACGGCACCGGTCAGCGCGATCACGATCAGATAGGCGGCGGCGCCCAGCAGGATCAGCGTGCGCGTCGCGGCGGTGCGCGACAAACGCATCCTCTCGCGCCCGATGTCCATCGCGGCGACGACATAGACCGGCAGCGTGAGCAGCGCGATCGCGGGAAGCAACGCAATCAGCATCGATGCGATTTTGCCGGTCAGTGCGCCGATCAGCTGGACGTTGATCTCATAGGCCCACAGCATCGCGAACCCGCCCGCGACCGCCATCACGGGCATGCGCTGCCCCGCGCTCGCGTGGCGAACCCCGGCATCGATCATCAGCAGCCCGCCGATCGCCACCACCGTTGCGGCGAAGCCCATCGTCGGCGTCATCCACGACTCGGCCGCCGCACCGGCACGCAAATGCGCCGCCGCGCCGAGCAGCAGCGTCAACAGGCAGATCGTCGCGAGCATGCGCGCGATCAGGCGCAGCGGCCGCGACATCGGCGCACGCGGCGACCAGAAGGTCGCCCCCAACCAAAGGAGCATGGCGAGGTCGCGCACCGTCTGCACGACCAAAGATTGCGACGATCCGGGGCCATAGGCGGTCAAGGCCGCGCACCACAGCGCGGTGGCGGCGGCGGTCGCGGCGAGCAATCGCGGCGCCGGCATCAACGCCGCCATCCGCGCGCGCGGCCGCATCAGCAGCCACAAAGTGACGCCGGCAAAACCCGCCAACGCAAGGCTCGACAGGATCTGGGACAGGCCGGTCAGCGCGACCACGAGAGGGTCAGGACCTGCCACTGGCGCGTTCGAGGCGTCGAAATGGCGAAGATATCGCCTTCGCGTGGCCGCTGCGGATGGCGGTTCCATCTGCGAGGCCGCGCGGAGGCGAGATCGAAGCCATTTCGACGTCGCTTCGCGATTTGACCGATTTTGTCCATGGCTGCGTCAGCGAGCCTTGTGATATATTCATATGCCTGCGTCTCGCCTCCTTGCCCTGAACAAAATCGCTTCAAACCTCGAACGTGCCAGTGGCAGGTCCTGACCCTTTACCGCGCGCCGTCCGGCCACAGCACGACACGCACCGTCTGGAGCAGGATCAAAAGGTCGAGGAAGGGCGAATAATTTTTGGCGTAATAGAGGTCATATTCCAGCTTCACGCGCGCGTCCTCGACCGAGGCGCCATAAGGATAGTTGATCTGCGCCCAGCCGGTCAGGCCGGGCTTCACCATGTGGCGCTCGGCATAATAGGGTAGCTTCTTTTCGAGTTCCTCGACGAAGCTCGGGCGTTCGGGACGCGGCCCAACAAAGCTCATGTCGCCCTTCAGCACGCACCAGGTCTGCGGCAGTTCGTCGATGCGCAGTTTGCGGATGATGCGGCCGACGCGCGTGACGCGCGGGTCGTTTTCGCTCGCCCACACCGCTTTGCCCGATGCCTCGGCATCGGTGCGCATCGAACGGATCTTGAAGATGTCATAGGGCTCGCCGAACAGGCCGACGCGCGGCTGGCGGTAAAAGACCGGCCCGCGGCTGTCGAGCATCACCGCAATGCCCGCGACGATGATCAGCGGCAGGCCGACGATCAGCACAAGCAGGCTGGCGAGGATGTCGAACAGGCGCTTACCGACCTTCGAAATCCGCTGCCCGGCCGAGAATCCGTCGGAAAAGATGAGGCCGCTGGGGTTCGTCGTCGCTAGGTCGACACGCCCCGTCTCGCGCTCGATGAAACTCGCGATGTCGTTGACATGCACGCCCGTAGTCTTGACGCGCAGCAGGTCGTTCAGCGGCAGCGCGTTGCGCCGTTCCTCCAGCGCGAGCACGACCTCGCCGGCGCGCAGCATCACGACATGGTCCGACAGATTGTCGAGGGCTTCGCGCGGCACGGCGCCCGGCACGGTCTTTTCGGTCGCACTCATCGCAACGAAGCCGACCATCTCGAGCCCGCTCCCCGGCGTTTCGGCCAGGGCGGCCAATCGCGCGGCGCGCGGCCCGGCGCCCAGCACGAGGATGCGACGCCGGAACGCTTCGGTCCCTCCTGATTGGGTCAGAGCGAGGCGGATGACGAACAGCACCGCGATGGCAAAGATCATCGCGTACAGGCTGTTGGCCCGCCACAGCGTCGCGGTCGGCAACAGGAAGCCGAGTACCGAAAGGAAAATCACGCCGAGCGAAATCGCCGCGAGTAGGCGGGCGGTGGCGAAACGCATCGAGCGCAGCCCCTCGTTCCCGTACATCCCGGTCGCCATCATCGCGAGCGAATTGGCAAGGCCGAAGGTCAGCAGTGGCAGCCAGCGGCCGACGAGCGGCCCGGCATCGAACCCCGCCTGCTGCGCATAAAGATGCCACGCCCCCTCGGCCGAGCCGAGCAGCGCGAAAAATTCGATCAGCGCCAGCCAGACGACGGCGTGCGGAACATAATGTTTAAACAGCCGAAACATAGGAAATTCGCCGGACCCTTTCGCTCGCCCGATACTACAGGTGAGGCGTCAACTGTCGGTTAATTTTACACTCGTTATATCGCCATGACAGGGTGACCCGCCGCACCGAAAGCGATAGACCGGACGTTATGACGCTGATGATCCAGCCTGTTATTCTCTGCGGCGGCGCGGGCACCCGCCTGTGGCCCGAATCGCGCGGCACCCGCGCGAAGCAGTTCCTGCTGCTCCACGGCCAGCGCAGCCTGTTCCGACAGACCGTCGAGCGCACCCCCGCCGGTCCCGACTTTCTCCCTCCGATCGTGCTCTGCGGCGACGGCCATGTCGCGATGGTCCGCGAACAGATGAACGACCGCGAGGAGGCGCTGCTCGTCGAACCGATGCCGCGCAACACCGCCGCCGCGATCGCGCTCGCGGTCGCGCAAGCCGATGCCGACACGCTGCTGCTCGTGATGCCGAGCGATCACGTCATCGCCGACGTTCCCGCCTTTCACGCCGCGATCGCCAAGGGGGTGCGCCTCGCGCAGCAGGACTGGCTCGTTACTTTCGGCATCACGCCCAACAGCCCCGAAACGGGTTTCGGCTATATCGCCGCCGGCGGTGCACTCGGCGACGCCGACGAATCCTGGGGCTTTGCAGTCGACCGTTTCGTCGAGAAACCCCCGCTCGCCGATGCCGAGGCGATGCTCGCCGCCGGCGGATACAGCTGGAATGCCGGTATCTTCCTGTTCCGCGCCGCGCGGATGCGCGATGCGATGCTGACGCATTGCCGCGCGATATTCGAGGCGGCGGACAAGGCCGTCGCGGCGGGAATGCGCGACGGCGACGCGCTTTATGCCGACGCGATCGAGTTCGCCAAAGCGCCGTCCGATTCGATCGATTATGCGGTGATGGAAAAGGATGATCGCGTCGCGGTCGTCCCCGTGGCGATGGGCTGGTCCGATCTCGGAAGCTGGCACACGATCCACGCGCTCGCCGACAAGGACGACGCCGACAATGCCGTCACCGGCGACGCCTTTCTTCACGAAAGCCGCGGCAATCTGGTCCGCGCGGGCGACAAGCGCGTCTCGATCCTCGGCATGGACAATATCGCGGTGATCGTCGACGGCGACGACATATTGGTGATCCCGCTCGAACGATCGCAAGAGGTCCGCGCGGCGGCCAAGGCGCGCGAATAGAGCCGAGCCGCATCAGGCACTTGCACCTGCGGTGACTTGCTATACCAGTACACCGATGAGGCGCCTCCACAGGAGTGCGCCATAGCTGTTCTGGAGATCGCCCCATGTTCGACCGTCGTACCCTGCTCGCCGCCGCCGCGGCTTCCTCGATGCTCGCCGGGGTCCGCCCGCGCGAGGCCTTCGCCGCGACGCCCGATAGCGAAGGCGCGCGGCTGACAGCAATCTACGAGCGCATCTACGACATGCTGCTCGATCAGGACCCCGAATTCGCGACCTCGCTCGGCGCCGACAAGGGCGACCGCGCCGCCGCCAAGGGCAAGCTCGCCGATCGCTCGCCCGCAGGCATCAAGCGGAACCACGACCTTTATCGCACCGGACTCAAGGAACTGAAGACGATCGACCCGAAGAAGCTCTCGGGCATGGACCTCGTCAATTACGAGACATTTCGCGGCCCGTGGGAAGATTATGTCAAGGCTTACGACACCTTCTCATACGGGCTTCACAGCTGGCCTGAACCGCATCCGGTCACGCAATTGAGCGGCTCCTATCGCTCGATCCCCGATTTCCTCGTCAACCAGCACAGCATCGCGAACGCCGCCGATGCCGAGGCCTATCTTTCGCGCTGCGCCGATTTCGCGGTGCAGATGGATAATGAGACGGGGCGCATCAAGGCCGATCACGCCGCCGGCGTCATCCCACCCGATTTCGTCATCGACCGCACGCTGACCCTCTTCCAAAGCATCATGGCACCCGCGCCCGACGCCAATATCCTGACCACCAACCTCAAGACCAAGACCGCCGCCATTCCCGGCGACTGGGCGAAGCGCTGCGCCGCGATCGTCGAGGGCAAAATCTATCCCGCGATGCGCCGCCAGGCTGCCGAACTCACCGCCGTGCGCCCGCGCGCGACGCACGATGCCGGCGTGTGGCGTCTGCCCAAGGGCGACGAATATTATGCCTATGCGCTGCGCTATGCCACAACGACGGGCATGTCGGCCGAGGAGGTGCACAAACTGGGGCTCGACCGCATGGCGGCGCTCACCGCGCGCGCCGACGCGATCTTCAAGAAGCAGGGCATGACGAAGGGGACGGTCGCGCAGCGGATGCGCGAACTCGGCAAGGATCCGCGGTTCCTCTATCCCAACACCGACAAGGGCAAGGCCGACCTGATCTCCAAATTGAACGAGCAGATCCAGGAAATGCAGCGCCGCCTGCCGGAAGCTTTCGGTCGCCTACCCAAAGCCAAATGCGACATCCGCCGCGTGCCGCCCGAGATCGAGGCGGGCGCGCCCGGCGGCTATTACCAGATCCCCGCGCTCGATGGCTCGCGCCCCGGTGCCTATTATATCAACTTGCGCGATACCGCCGAAAACCCGTCGTGGACGCTGCCGACGCTGACCTATCACGAGGCGACCCCAGGCCATCACCACCAGATCGCGCTCGCGCAGGAGGCCGAGGGCATCCCGCGCCTCCGCCGCCTCCCCGTCTATTCGGTCTATACCGAAGGCTGGGGACTTTATGCCGAGCAGCTCGCCGACGAAATGGGCGTGTATGAAAACGATCCGTGGGGCCAGCTCGGCTATCTGCAAAGCTACATGTTCCGCGCCGCACGACTCGTCGTCGATACCGGTCTTCATCACTTCCGCTGGAGCCGCGAGAAGGCGATCGCCTATTACAACGACTCGCTCGGCACCCCCGAGGGGTCGAACGTCACCGAGATCGAACGCTATTGCGTGTGGCCGGGACAGGCGACGAGCTATATGGTCGGCCAAACGCGCTGGGTCGCGATCCGCGAGAAGGCCAAGGCCGCGCTCGGCGACAAGTTCGACATCCGCGGTTTCCACGACACCGCTTTGTCGGCGGGCGCGATGCCGATCTCGGTACTCGAATCGGTGATCGACCGCTGGACGGCGGCGCAAAAGGCCTGAGCCACAGATGAAAACCCTTCGCCTGTCAGGGACGGGCGAAGGGTCATCGCGACCCCGAAGGCAGCTAATTCTGGAAGATCGCCGGCGCGCCGGGCTTGACCATTTGCGCCAGGCGCGCGGCGTCCCAATTGGTCAGCCTGACGCAGCCGTGGCTTTCGGCGCGCCCGATCGTATGCGGCTCGCTCGTTCCGTGAATGCCATAATGCGGCTTGTTCAGGTCGAGCCACACGACGCCGACCGGGCTGTTCGGCCCGGGTTGCAGCAACACCGCATCCTTGCTGTCGCTGACGTCCCAGAACAGTTTCGGATTATAATGAAAGTCGGGATTGCGGCTCACGCCCTGAATCTTCCAGTTGCCGATAGGCAACGGGTCGCGGCTGCTGCCCATCGTGGCGGGAAATTGCGCGACCAGCATGTCCCCCTCGTCATAAACTTTCAGCACACCCTCTGATTTGTCGACCACCAGCTTTGCGGCTGCGACCTGTGTCGGCGCGACGCCCAGGCGTTCGAGCGTGCCGTTCCAACCGCGCGCGTCCTCGCCCAATGTCGCGCGGTCGATATCGGGGATATTGGGGACGCGGAACGGGTGCCCGGCGCCGACCAGCGTCGAGGGGCTGTTCAGCGCAACCAGCACCTCGGGCGTGGTGTGAAAGCGCTCGGCCAGCGCTTCGGTCAGATTGCGATATCCCAGCGCGGGCAATTTGGCCTGGTCGGCCGCGTCTTTCGGAAAGGCCGGAACGAACGGCCCCGCAGCAAAGCCGGCGGGAATAATCACCATCCGGGTCGCGGGAACCTGTTGCCATTGTTGCAGCGCCCGCAGCGTCGCCGCGTCGAGTTTGCCGCTTTCCTCCAGATCGCGCGCTTTCTGGAAACCACGGAGCGCCGCCCTATAGGACTGCCCTTCCTTTCCATCGATCACCCCGGGGGAAAAGCCCAGATGATCGAGCAGGACTTGCGCGCGCAGCGCGGGTGGTTCGTTGAATGGAACCGCGGCGGGAGGGGCATCCTTGAAATCCAGCGAAGCCGGATCGGCCGCGGCCGTCGATGATGTCGGTTTTTTGGCGCTATCGTCCGGGGCGGCGTTGCAACCGGCGATCAGGGGGAGGCACGGCAAAAACGGGGAAAGTTTCAAGCGCTGGTCCTTTCGGCTAGGAGCAGGGTCAACGATCCTCCCCCTGAAAGGATGCGCGCGCAGCGGGCAGCCGGCCGCGTATGAGACAGTTGGACGTGCTTAGCGCGCGGCGCCGCGCGGGCCGATCGGACGATCGGGATCCGGCACGGCGGCCGACGCCGTGCTCGACGCAAGGATGCGAACGCGCAGCACATCCCACTCCTGAAAACGCCAGAAGCTCGGGCTGTCGCGGCTGATGATCCGCGGGTGTCCGGCGGCCGGCGCGATCGCGCGGTCGATGGGTTCGATCTCGGACAGCGTCTCGCAGTCGAAAAAGACGCGCACGACGACATCTTCGTCCGCATCGCCGCCGCTTCCGACGACAACCCCGAGTTCACCGGTCGACAGCCGGACCAATGTCCCGACTGGAAATATACCCAGGCTGTCGGAAAAGCGGTCGAGCAGCACGGGATCAAAATGCCCCGCCCATTTCTGCATCCTGGTCAGCGCCTCGCACGGCGTCCATGCGTCCTTGTACGGTCGGTTCGACGTCACCGCGTCATAGACGTCGCAAATCGCCCCCATGCGCGCGGCGAGTGACAGCTCATCGCCCTTCAGCCCGCCCGGATAACCCGACCCGTCGATCTTCTCGTGATGCCGCAGGCACAGTTCGAGCGCCAGGTCGGGGGCGCCGGGCGAGCTCGCGAGCAGGCGATGACCGGCGACCGGATGGCTCCGCACCGACCGCATTTCGATTTCCGACAGTGCGCCGGGCTTGTTCAGTATCGCGTCGGACACCGCGACCTTGCCAACGTCATGCAGCAATCCCGCGACGCCCAGATCCTCGACCTCCTGCGGTTCGAGCCCCATGTGGCGGGCGAAGTTGATCATCAGCGCGCAGACCGCGACCGAATGAAGATAGGTATATTCGTCCTTCTCCTTGAGCCGAACGAGGTTGATCAGCGCCTTGGAATCGCGCTCGATCGAGGCGCCGATCGCGCCGGCAAGCTTGACCATCCGGCGAACCTCGACCGCCCGGCCCAGCCGCGCGGCGTCGAACATGTCGGCCACGGCCTCACACGTCCGCTCGATCGCCCGCTTGGCGCGGCGGCATTCGCCGGCATAGCCGCGGCGGCGGCGGGGCGCGGCGCGCGCCGGTGACGGCGGCGGCGCAAAAGGGACGGCCGGCCGGAGCGAAATGGCCTCGCCATCCGATCGTTCGGATGCCGACGGACGTTTGCCCGGCGCCTTTTCTACGGTTTCGGTCTCTTGCAGATCTTCGGGCGCGCCAAGGCCGCGCCCCTCGTCGATGACGATGCCATCGATGCCTGAATGGCGGATTCGCTGCAGCTGATCCTGGGTCTCGACCCGAAAATAGCGACGCCAGAAAGGGTGATCGAACCACGACCCTTCAAAGGCGTGGACGAACATGCCGATCTCGACGTCTTCTGGTCTTATTCGAACAAGCATTTTTGGTCCCGTCGCGGCCGATCACCGCGCCACGTTCCCAATACGGCACAGCGCGTGTCAATTTAAGCGGCGCATCAGCGATTTCCGGTCAATCGCCCGCGAAATCGAACGCGCTCACCCCGCGCTCGCCTTCGCGGAAGCGCAGGGGGCGGCCGAGCGGCGGCATCGACCGCTGGACGCAGCCGGTGCGCGTGCAGCGGCGGCAGCCGAGCCCGATCGGCGTCGCTCGCTCACGCATCAAGTCGATCCCGCGCGCCGCGATCAGCGGTGCCGCGACCTTGGCGTCGACCCCGACGCAGACGGCGAAACGCGCCGGCGTGCCGCTTCCGGTCGCGCCGGGCGCGGCGACCGAACGCGATTGGGTGAACCAGCGCGAGCCGTCTTCGAGTTCGACCAGATCGGCAACCACCTCGCCCGGCCGCGCGAAGGCTTCGTGTATGCCCCACAAGGGGCAGCGCGCGTCGCCGTCGACCAGCGGTGATTGACTCGCCCCGGCATAGCGCTTGCTCCCCTGCCCCGCGCGGTCGATGCGCAGCATGAAGAAGGGCAGCCCGCGCGCACCGACGCGCTGGAGCGTCGTCAGCCGGTGCGCGACCTGCTCATAGCCCGCACCAAAGCGCCGTTGGAGCAACAGCAAATCATAGCCTGTCGCGTCGCACGCGCGCAGGAAACGGCTGTACGGCATCATCAGTGCCGCCGCGAAATAGTGGATCAGGTGGCGCTCGAACAATCGCGCGGCGGCGCTCTCGGCGAACTCCGCCCCCGCGACGAGCGCGTCGATCTCGGCCTTCGCCTCGATCTGCGCCAGCGTCGCTGCCGCCTGGAAGGTGCGCGACGCGGGGCGCAGCAGCTCGTTCAGCATCAATTGCCGCGCGTGCCAGTCGAGCCAGCGCAGCCGGTCGGGCATCACGTCGCTCGGCAAGATGCGAATTCCTAGCTGGTGCCGCGTGCGCAAACGCTCGGAAATCGTCCCGTACAGATCGCCGCCCGCGAGCCGCAATTCGTCGGCCAGTTCCTCGGCGCGCGCGTCGAGATCGGGGAAATGGTTGCGCCATTTCTCGATCGCGCGGCGCACCGCGGCGACTTCGGGTGCTTCTTCCTGTGCTTCTCCGCGCGCTTCGGGTGCCGCATCGAACAATCGCGCAAAGGCAGCCGCGGTGGCGGGCGCGGTCTGAAGCCACTCCTCGACCTCGTGCGTCCCAATCCCGAGATCGGCGAAGCGCGGGTCGGCGAGCCGCCGCCGCAGGCCCGCCAGTCCGCCCGGCAAATCCTCCGCGCCGAGCTTCGCGGCGTCGAAACCGAAGCGTTCGGCGAGCTTGACGATGACCGTGGCGCTCAGCGGGCGCTGGCCATGCTCTATCAGGTTGAGGTAGCTTGGCGAAATATCGAGCGCCTCGGCCATCGCCGCCTGCGTCATCGCCGCCTCGCGCCGCACCTTGCGCACCGCCGGTCCCGCAAACACCCGCCGCTCTGCCATCGCCTGTAACTTTCTTTACTAATTTACATGCTAATTTACACCTATCAGCCATATTTTACAAATATTATTGACAAAGCTTTTCACTTTCGGCGGCAGTTTCGCCACCTTCCACCCATCACCTCCGCACAAGGATACGACGATGGGTTATCAGGAAGACATGGCGCAGGCAGGCCGCCTCATCCGCGATTACGACGGCACCTGGGACGGCATCAGCGGCGAAAGCATCGCCCGCATGCGTGCCCAGAACAAGTTCAAGACCGGCCTCGACGTCGCCCGCTACACCGCGCGCATCATGCGCGCCGACATGGCAGCCTATGACGCCGATCCCGCGAACTACACCCAGTCCTTGGGCTGCTGGCACGGCTTCATCGCGCAGCAGAAGATGATCTCGATCAAAAAGCATTTCGGCACCGTCAAGGGCCGCTACATCTACCTCTCGGGCTGGATGATAGCGGCGCTGCGCAGCGAATTCGGTCCGCTGCCCGACCAGTCGATGCACGAAAAGACCAGCGTTCCGGCGCTGATCGAGGAAATCTACACCTTCCTCCGCCAAGCCGACGCCCGCGAACTCGGCGGCCTGTTCCGTGAACTCGATGCGGCGCGCGCCGAGGGCGACGAACTCAAGGCGAAGCAGGTCCAGGCGGCGATCGACAATCACGAGACGCACGTTGTGCCGATCATCGCCGACATAGACGCGGGCTTCGGCAACGCTGAGGCGACCTACCTCCTCGCCAAGAAGATGATCGAAGCCGGCGCCTGCGCGCTCCAGATCGAAAATCAGGTCTCGGACGAAAAACAGTGCGGTCACCAGGACGGCAAGGTCACCGTGCCGCACGAGGACTTCATCGCGAAGATCCGCGCCTGCCGCTACGCCTTCATGGAACTCGGCGTCGAGGACGGCATCATCGTGACGCGCACCGACAGCCTCGGCGCGGGCCTGACCAAGCAAATCGCCTTCTCGAAAGAAGCTGGCGACCTTGGCGACCAGTATAACAGCTTCCTCGATTGCGAAGAGGTCGAAGGCGCGGGCAACCCCGGCGATGTCCTGATCAACCGCGACGGCAAGCTGATGCGCCCGAAGCGCCTGCCTTCGAACCTCTATCAGTTCCGTTCGGGAACCGGCGAGGACCGTTGCGTCATGGATTGCATCGCCAGTCTTCAGAACGGCGCCGACCTGCTGTGGATCGAAACCGAGAAGCCGCACATCGAACAGATCGCCGGCATGGTCGACCGAATCCGCGAAGTCGTCCCCAATGCGAAGCTCGCCTACAATAATTCGCCGAGTTTCAACTGGACGCTGAACTTCCGCCAGCAGGTGTTCGACGCGTGGGAGAAGGACGGCAAGGACGTCAGCGCCTATGACCGCGCCAAGCTGATGAGCGTCGATTATGACGGCACCCCGCTCGGCGACGAAGCCGACAACCGCATTCGCACCTTCCAGCGCGATTCGGCGAAGCGGGCGGGCATTTTCCACCACCTGATCACGCTGCCGACCTATCACACCGCGGCGCTGTCGACCGACAATCTCGCCAAGGAATATTTCGGCGAGGAGGCGATGCTGGGTTACGTCAAGGGCGTCCAGCGCGCCGAGATCCGCCAGGGCATCGCCTGCGTGAAGCACCAGAATATGTCGGGCAGCGACATTGGCGACGACCACAAGGAATATTTCGCCGGCGAAGCGGCCCTCAAGGCCGCGGGCAAGGACAACACGATGAACCAGTTCGCCGCGTAAACGAGTTAGACGCGGGGGCCCGTTGCAACCCCCGCGTCGCCCACCTTGGCGCGGGGCCAGCGACCCGCCCCGCGCCTACCGAGCTTTCCTGGGGAGGAAAGCCTGTCCGTCGGAAGCCCTTGCGCTTCCGGCGGACATTTTTATTGCGGCAATGCCGCTTCTTCCTCGCGCGTCTTGACCAGCGACCAGATGACGCCGCCCGCGATCAGCGCGACGGTCACGCCCAAGCTGACCAGCGGCGGGAACTTCGCGCCGTCCAGCACGAAATCGGCGACGAAGATCTTCGATCCGATGAAGATGAGCACCAGTGCCAGCGCATATTTGAGGTAGTGGAAACGGTGCACCATCGCCGACAGCGCGAAATAGAGCGCGCGCAGGCCAAGGATCGCCATGATGTTCGACGTGTAGACGATGAAGGTGTCGGTGGTGATCGCAAAGATCGCCGGCACGCTGTCGACCGCGAACACAAGGTCGGCGAGGTTGATCACCACGAGCGCGAGGAACAGCGGCGTCGCGGCGAGCACGATCTTGCCGGTCTTCGTATCGGGCACGCGCACGAAGAATTTCTCGCCGTGCAGCTCGTCGGTGATGGGCATCCGCCGTGACAGCCATTTGACGACCGGATTGCCCTTCACATCCATCGGCTTTTCGCTCGCGAACAGCATCTTCACGCCGGTGAACACGAGGAACGCGGCGAAGATATAGAGCAGCCAGCCATATTCGGTGACCAGCGCCGCGCCGCCCGCGATCATAATGCCGCGCAGCACGATGACCGCGACGATACCCCAGAGGAGCGCGCGATACTGATAGCGCGGCGGGATCGCGAAGGTCGTGAAGATCAGCGAGATGACGAAGATATTGTCGATCGACAGCGCCTTCTCGATGAAGAAGCCGGTGTAATATTGCAGGCCCGCCTCGCCGCCCTTCGCGGCCCACACCCACGCGCCGAACGCGGTCGCGATGCCGATGTAGAGCGCGGAGAGCTTCAGGCTCTCACCAATCCCCATCTCCTTGTTTTCCTTGTTGAGGATGCCAAGGTCGAAGGCGGTGAGCGCGATGACGAGCGCGATGAAGGACAGCCAGAACCAGGCCGGGGTGCCCAGCCAGTCGGCAAACAGAAATTCCATGGTATTTTCCCTGGATATGCCGAGCGCGCCGCCTTTCGGCAGCGTGCTCGATCGTCAATTATGGTGGGTTAGTGGGCGAACGCCGGGCGTAGCGCCGGATGCTGCGTCAAAGCCGCAAGCCGCTTCTTTACCGCGAGCTTCAGCGCTTTCAGGCGCAGCAGGCGGAACGGATCGGCGCCGCGCCGGCGCACCTCGCGGCGTTCGGCATCGTCGAGCTGGCGATGCAGCACGGTCAGGCGATAAAGATTGGGATTCAAAGTCATACAGGGCCTCCTGATTGAGAAATCAAGCAGGTGACGCCGATGCCGGGACCCCGGAAACAGGGGGGAGATAGGGCCAAAGCATCGGGGTCACCCGATGCGGTCCGACATCACGTGGCAGGAAATATCCCGCCGACGCCAGAGGGGCCCGGCCCGCATGTCCTTCATTTAGGGTGTCGCCCCGCCGCTTGCAAGTCCCCTCACCTCCCGCCACGCTGCAAGCAACGCAGGAGGAGGGTTCGAATGAGCGTGCTTGTCGATAAGGATGGCCCCGTCACGATCGTCACCATCGACCGTCCCGCGCGCCGCAACGCGGTCGATCCCGATACGGCGATTGCCCTGCGCAATGCCTTTTCGGCCTTCGCCGCCGACAATGACGCGCGGGTCGCTATCCTGACCGGCAGCGAGGGGCATTTCTGCGCGGGCTTCGACCTCAATGCCGTCGGCACGTCGCGCTATGATCCCGACGGCCCCGGACCTATGGGGCCAACGCGCATGCTGCTCGACAAGCCGGTGATCGCCGCGGTCGAAGGACACGCGGTCGCCGGCGGGCTCGAACTCGCGCTCTGGTGCGACCTGCGCGTCGCGGCGGCGAGCGCGGTGTTCGGCGTCTATTGCCGCCGCTGGGGCGTGCCGCTGATCGACGGCGGCACCGTGCGCCTGCCGCGCATCGTCGGCCAGGGGCGCGCGCTCGACATGATCCTGACCGGGCGCCCGGTTTCCGCAGACGAGGCACAGCGCATCGGCCTCGCCGATCGCGTCGTTCCCGATGGGGAGGCGCTTACCGCCGCGATCGATCTGGCGAAACAGATCGCCGCCTTCCCGCAAATCTGCATGAACAGCGACCGGCTCAGCGCTTATCGCCAGTGGGATTTCGACATCGAAGGCGCGCTCGCGCACGAAGCGCACGCCGGGGTTGCCCCGCTCCGCGAAGGTGCTGCGGCGGGCGCGAAACGCTTTACCGAAGGCGCCGGCCGCGGCGGCAGCTTCACCACCTTCAAGGAATGATGATGGTCGCAGCGGTTCGTTCCTACGTCGCGAAAAAGACAAGGCGGCCCCCGGCGGCAAGTCCAGGGGCCGAAGGTTGGGAGGGGCGTTGCTGGTGCGCGTACGGCGCCGGGGTCTCGTGGCCACCACAGGCATGACCCGGCAAGCCTGACCTCGGACGGTTTAGCTTGCTAGCGCCGCGGGGCGCCGGCGGTGGAAGCCAAGCCGCGATCAATCAATGCGATTGAAATGCGTCGTTTCCAATTTTTGCCGGTTGTCGCTGGACCAAACAATCGTTTCGGTCATGGATTTCAGATCCTTGGCGACGGTATAGACTCGCGTCGATACCCGCGTGCCGGCCTTTCCCAATGTCATCACCAATGTGTCCGGCGCCGGCTGACGCAGTGCAACGCTGTCTATGAAATCCATATTGCCGGTGATCGGTACGGGGACGCCGTCAAGAGCGGCGGTCGATTCTGAATGCCGGCTGGAGCCGTCCGGCGCGACGACTTCCACACGCGTCGTCCATTTGCCGTCGTGCGATGGTTGGAACGTCATCGTGACCCGTTGCGGGCGTTCCTTTTCCGGCATCTGCGATGCATCCAGCGACCAGCTTCCGACCAGTGGCAGCTGCTTGGGTGCGGCGCTGTAAACGGCGTCCGGTGTCCCGGCCTGATCGGCCGAGGGGGCGGCTGCGACCATTAATCCAACGGCAGCCATGGGTATTGCAATGAGCATGACGATCATTCCTTTCGAACCGCGAACCCCGACGGTTGCGGCGTGCCCCAAATCCTCCACGGCGGAGCGCTGGCTCGAAAGATCGATATTTTCGTCACAAGTTTTTTGGAGGTCCAGAAGGCGCGCCAATTCGCGGCTGCTGCCGACCCCCGTCTTACGGCGGGCGGAACGCAAACGCTCGTTAATCGACGTTTCCGAGCGGCCCAGACGCGCTGCGATGGTCTTTACCGTATGCCCAGCGACCAACAGGCGCAGAATTTCCATTTCCCGGTCAGTGAGGCATGCGGACAAGCCGGGAGCAGGTTCATTGAACGACATGTCCTTTGCTCACCACAGCCTCGCGAGCAGGTCCATCCCAATTTATTTGGAGAACGGCGGCGCGGCCAAGTAGATGCGGGGTTGGTGCCTCCCGCCGGGTTCCGCGCCTCCTACTTCTTCGCCATCAGCTTCATCGTCATCGCGGTCAGCGCCTCGGTCGCGGTCGAGATGACCGCGGGGGCGTCGGGCGCCCAGAAGGGCGAGTGAAGGCTGGGCAAGGTCCGCCCTTCCTTCTTCGCCGCATCATATTCGGCCTGCGGCACCCCGCCGACCCAGACGATCAGGCTCTTGATGCTCTTGTCCTCGCGCCAGAAGCGGCTGAAATCCTCGCCGCCCATCACCGGCGGCATCTGCACGACACGATCGCTTCCGAAGCTTGTTTTCAGATACGCCGCCATTTCCTCGGTGAATTCGGGGGTATTGAAGGTCGAAGGGGTATATTCATTCTTGTCGACGCTCACGACGGGCATCTTGTCGTCGGGCATCCCCGCGGCGATCGCCTCGCCCTTCGCGATGCGCGCGATGCCGTCGAGCAGGTGATCGCGCACTTCGTCGCTATAGCTGCGAACGGTCAGCTGCAGCTTCGCCTCATCCGAAATGATATTATGCTTCGCCCCGGCATGGAAGCTGCCGACGGTTACCACCGCGCTGTCGAGCGGGCTGATCTCGCGCGAGACGAGCGTCTGGAGCGCGCCGACGATGCGGCTCGCGAGCACGATCGGGTCCTTGGTCGTCTGCGGATAGGCGCCGTGCCCGCCAACCCCCTTCACCGTGATATCGACGCTGTCGACATTGGCGAGTGCATAGCCCGGCGTGTAGCCGATCTTGCCTGCGGGAAACTGCGCGGCGTCGTGGAACGCCAGGACGTACTGCGGCTTGGGAAAGCGCGTGTAGAGCCCGTCGGCGAGCATCATGCGCGCGCCCGCGCCGCGTTCTTCGGCGGGCTGGCCGATCATCACCAGCGTCCCCGACCATTTGGCCTTGTTCGCCGCCATCAGCCGCGCAACGCCGACCCAAGCGGTCATATGCGTGTCGTGGCCGCACGCGTGCATCACGCCGGTTTCGACGCCTTCCTTCGTGGTCACGCGTATCTTCGACGCGCCGGGCAGTCCCGTCTGTTCGGTCACCGGCAGGCCGTCCATGTCGGCGCGCACCAGCACGACCGGACCCGGACCATTTTCCATCACCGCGACGATGCCGGTGCCGCCGACCTTTTCGGTGACCTTATACCCCAGTTTGCGCGCTTCAGCGGCGAGGATGCCCGCCGAGCGCACTTCCATGAAGCTGAGCTCCGGGTTGGCGTGCAAGTCCTTGTAGATCGCCATCAACGACGGCATCTGCTTTTCGACCTCGCTGCCGAGCGTTTGCGCCGTCGCGGGCGCAGCCAAAGCCAGCGCCGCGGCGCTCGTCCACAAAATTCGCATGCTAATTCCCTTATTGTTCTTATCAGCCCGCCGGGACCAATTCGATCACGTCGAGCAAGGATTCATAGGCCGGTGCGGGCAGCACGAGCCGCCAGCGATTGTCGCCGATCCGCTCGACCAGCCCCGCCATGTCGCGCATCCGGTCGCTGCCATAATTGACCGCCATTTTCTCGTCGCCAAGCTCAAGCGTGCCGAGAAAAATCTGGCGCTTCAGATTGTCGGGAAAGATGAGGCCGACCGGCCGCTGCGACCCCGAAATCTTGGTCAGGCTCGACAATCCCTGTTCGGGCGCGACGCGGCACCGGAACCAGCCATATGCGACATAGGACAGGCCGCTGCGCCCCTGCGCCCCGACCTTGACCGTCCGGCACCGGTAATCGCCCGCGGGCAAATGCGGATTGGGTAATGCCGCCATAGGTTGCAGCAGCACGCCCTCGCGGTCGATGTCGGCGCCAAAGCCTTTCGCGCGGGCGTCGGCCAGCGCCGCCTGCCAGCTGCTGTACCAGCCGCGAATGCGTTCCTTGTCCTGGGTTGTCGCGGTGCCGCGCCACGTGCCCGTCTCCGCCGGAGCATCGGCGGCGGACGGCGGCACTGGCGGCACCGTTCGACAGGCGCTGACAGTCAAGCCCAGCATCAGGGCTAAAATCAAATTGGTACGACCCCTCATTCTCCGTCACTCCCCGGTCCGGTTGCGTTAACCTTAGGAGGGCGAAGGAGATAGCTCAAGGGCGCAGCCGATCAGGCGGCCGTCCAGCCGCCGTCGACGCTGAGGTTCGCGCCGGTGATGTTGGCCGCCTCGTCGCGCGTCAGGAAGGATGCGATCGCCGCGACCTGCTCGACGGTCACGAACTGCTTCGTCGGCTGGCCCGCCAGCAGCACGTCGTTGATCACCTGTTCGCGCGTCATACCGCGCGCCTTCATCGTGTCGGGAATCTGGTTTTCGACGAGCGGCGTCCAGACATAACCCGGGCTGATGCAATTGACGGTGATCCCCGCGTCGGCGACTTCGAGCGCGACCGTCTTGGTTAGTCCAGCAAGCCCGTGCTTGGCCGTGACATAGGCCGATTTGAATGGCGAGGCGACGAGCGAGTGCGCCGACGCCGTGGCGATAATGCGTCCCCACCTCTTCTTGCGCATGACGGGCACGGCGTGGCGGATCGTATGGAATGCCGCGGTCAGATTGAGCGCGATGATCATGTCCCATTTCTCGGGCGGGAAATCCTCGACCGGCGACACGAACTGCATCCCCGCATTGTTGACGAGAATGTCGACCCCGCCGAAGTCCTTTTCGGCACGCTGGAACATCGCTTCGATCTGCTCGGGCTTCGTCAGGTCGGCGCCGTCGTAGGCGGCCTTCCCGCCACTGATCGCTTCCAGCCCTTGGCGTTCGGTTTCGACCGCGTCGGCATCGCCGAACCCGTTGATGATGATGTTTGCGCCTTCGGCTGCGAATGCCTTCGCAATCCCGAGTCCGATCCCGGACGTCGATCCGGTGACGAGGGCGGTCTTTCCTGTGAGGCGCATAAGATAGTCCTTTCGGTGGAGAGAGTAAGGGCCCGAACCCTAAGAAACGTCGGGTTCGGTCTTTGGTCGCAATGCATTCGATTGCACCGCAAAACTGTCCGACCGGCCTTCGGCGATGCTGTCGGCGAGCAAATGACCATCCTTCATCGCGGCTTCGACCGCATCGCGGCCGAGCGCCCAATTGACCTCCATCGTCGAGCGCGAAAATTCGAAATCGCGCGCCCCGGTCTGCCATGACGGCGGCTCGTGGATCAACTGGACGACGTTGAGCGCCTTGCAGTCGACCATCTTGCGCACCGCTTTCACCTCCGACAGGTCGGCGAACTCGGGCGGCAGTTTCTGCAGCATCCGGTCGATCAGGCGATGCTCCTTGCGCCGCCGGACAAGTCCGTCCGAAATGCGGCGTGTGCGGCTGGAAAAGCGAATGTCCTTTTCGCGCGACCAGGCCTCTTCCATGTCGTGCGGGCGATCGCCGCGCGCGGGAAACAGGTCGACCTGGAACACCAGCATGTCCTCGTTCGCCGCTTCGACGACATGTTCGAGCGGCGTGTTCGACACGAGGCCGCCGTCCCAATACCAGATGCCGTCGATCTCGACCGGCGGGAGCCCCGGCGGGAGTGCGCCCGAGGCGAGGATATGCCGCGCATCGAGCGTTTCGAGTTTCGTATCGAAATAGCGGAAATTGCCGGTCTCGACCGCGACCGCACCGACCGACAGCCGCACCTTGCCGTTGTTCACCCGGTCCCAGTCGACCAGCCGGTCGAGCGTAGCGACCAGCGGCGCGGTATCGTAGAAACTGACCGCTTCGGGCGTTTGCCGCGCGGCAAAGGCCGGCGGCGGGAAACGCGGAATGAAAAATCCGGGGACGCCGAACGCCGCCACCTGCCCCGCCGCCGCCATATGCGTCCACTCGCGCGCCCAGTCGTTGTCGACCGTCGGCAGCGAGGGCAGCGCCGACGAAACACCTTCCCAGAACTCACGCATCTTGCCCACGGCCTGATCGCGTTCGTTCCCCGCGATGATCGCGGCATTGACCGCACCGATCGAAATCCCTGCCACCCAGTCGAGCTCGATGCCAAGTTCGATCAGCGCTTCATACACCCCCGCCTGGAACGCGCCGAGCGCGCCGCCGCCTTGCAGGACGAGCACGACGAGGTCGGGAAGCGGAAGCGCGGCGCGGGCGGCACGGCGTGGCATGGACTCGGGGATCCTTGTTTGGCGGGCGCGAGATTTGTGCACCGCAACACAGCCTATTGCAATGGCTCGATTATATGCGAAGCCCCTTCCAATTGCCCGGCGCTGCTGTAACACTTGCGCCGAGACGACCATTTACCGGTGGAGAAGCCCCATGCGCCTCGACGACTATGATCCCGGCGACGACATTCGCGATCTTGGCCGAGGCAGCGGTGGCGGTTTCGGCGGGGGCGGAGGCGGTGGTCTCGGCGGGCTTCTCATCGGTTTTCTTCCGATGCTGCTCGGGCGCAAGATGGGTTGCGGCACGATCCTGCTGATCGGTGCGGCCGCCTTTTTCCTGCTCGGCCCCGGCGCCAACATGCTCAGCAGCGGCGGCGGCACCGCCGATCCGGCCGTGGACAGCCGTGGCGGCGCGAATGTCGCCTGCGATACGCAAAGCGAACGCTTCGCCTGCAACGTGTTCGGGTCGACCCACACCGTGTGGGAGGGGCTGATCAGCGGCTATCGCAAACCGACGCTCAATTTCTTCACCGAATCCAATCGGTCGGGCTGCGGCGCCGCCCAATCGGCGATGGGACCCTTCTATTGCCCTGCCGATCAGGGCGTTTATCTCGACACCAGCTTCTTCCGCGAACTCGAACAGAAGTTCGGTGCGGCGGGCGACGCGGCACAAGCCTATGTGATCGCGCACGAGGTCGGCCATCATATCCAGACGATCAGCGGCATTTCGGATCAGGTCCGCCGCGCGCAACAGCGCGCATCGCAGGCCGAAGGCAATGCGCTGCAGGTCCGCATGGAGTTGCAGGCCGATTGCTACGCCGGTGTCTGGGCGGCGCGCGCCAGAAACAGCGCGGGCCAGCCGGTCATGGAAGAGGGCGACATGGAAGAAGCGATGCGCGCCGCCAATGCGATCGGCGACGACACGCTGATGCGCTCGGCGGGGCAGCGGCCGGTGCCCGAAAGCTTCACCCACGGCACGAGCGAACAGCGCATGAGCTGGCTGCGGCGCGGCCTGCAATCGGGGGATCCGCGCCAGTGCGACGCATTCGGCGCGGCCGGCTGATCGCGGCGCTGGCGGCGGCGCTCGCCGCGGCGCCTGCATCGGCCGAAACGCTTTATGTCGAAACGGGGCGGCTGATCGACGGCGTCTCGAACGCGGTCCGCACCGGCCAGTGCATCACCGTCGAGGCCGAGCGCATCAAGGCGGTCGGCGCTTGCGGAAAGGCACCCGATGGCGCGAGGGTCGTCGACTGGTCGGGCTTCACCGTCCTTCCCGGCCTGATCGACCTCCACACCCATCTTGCCGACCTTGGCCAGAGCGCCGACCTTGCCGCACCGATGAAGGCGTCGCCCGCCGAAACCGCGCTCGTCGGTGCGCGCAACGCGCGGGTCACGCTGGGCGCGGGTTTCACCAGCGTGCGCGACGTCGGCACCTATCGCGGCCTGACCGATGTGACGCTGCGCAATGCGATTGAGCGCGGCGACGTGCCCGGGCCGCGCATGTGGGTCGCGGGCGCCTATCTCACGATCCCGAAGGGCGGCGGCGAATTGAACGGCGTCGTCCCGAACGAGCAGTTGCCGCCCGACATGCGGCTCGGCGTCGCGGCGACGCCCGAGGAGGCGGCGGCGAAGACGACCTACCTGCTCGATCATGGCGCCGACTTCATCAAGACGATCGCGACCGGCGCGGTGCTCGCGATCGGCACCGAACCCGGTGCGCCCGAACTGACGGTCGAGCAGCTGCGCGCGATCGTGAAGGTCGCGCATGCCCGCGGCAAGAAGGTCACCGCGCACGCGCACGGTGCGATCGGCATCCAGAATGCGATCAACGCGGGGGTCGACAGTATCGAGCATGCCAGCCTTGCCGACGAGGCGACGCTGCGGCTTGCGAAAAAGCACGGCACCTGGCTCGCGATGGACATCTACAACGGCACCTACATCGACGAGGTCGGCACGAAAGAAGGCTGGCCCGAGGAATATCTGCGCAAGAACCGCGAAACGACCGATGCGCAGCGCGCCGCCTTCCGCCGCGCGGTCGAGCTGGGCGTCAACATTGGCTACGCCACCGACGCCGGCGTCTATCCGCACGGGCTCAACGCCCGGCAATTCGCGAACATGGTCAGATATGGAATGACGCCGATGCAGGCGATCCAGTCCGCGACCGGGCGCGCGGCGGAGGAAATGGGGCGCGGCGACGTCGGCGCGATTTTGCCCGGCCGCTATGCCGATTTCGTCGCGGTGAAAGCCGATCCGCTCGTGGATATCACCGTGCTCGAAAAGATCGACCATGTGATGAAGGGCGGCGCGATCGTCCGTTAGGAACCGACCTTTTCGCGCTTCCGCTTTTTCACTTTTTCCGCCGCAAGCTTGCTGCCCGCCAGGGCAAGCTGCGCCTTGGCGACGCGTTCAGCCGCATGCGCCTCGGCGCGAGCCAGCAGCAGGGCGAGGTCCTCGCGGCTGATATCGAACGTCTCGCCCAGATCGGCGAGCGCGCCGTCGATATCGTCCATCAACAGCCCGACCGGCTCCTGCGGCACCGCCTTCCCGTCGACCGGCCGCGCGCGGTGCGGATAGCTGTGCCCCGAAAAGCGGTGAAACAACATGCCGACACCCACGAGGATCAGCGAATTGATGAGCACGGGCACGAGGAAGTCGGCGACGTGCCCCGAAAAGCTCTGCCAGCCGAGCACCGCGCTGAGCGCGACCGCGCCGCCCGGCGGATGCAGGCAGCGCGCCAGCGACATCACCAAGATGGCGGTCGAGACGGCCAGCGCGGCCGCGAAGGCGGGCTCGCCGATCGCCTGCGCCACCACCACCCCGAAGATGCCGGAAATGACGTTGCCACCGACGATCGACCAGGGCTGCGCAAGCGGGCTCGCGGGCACGGCGAACAGCAGCACCGCCGACGCGCCGATCGGTGCGATGATCCACGGCATCGTGACCGGGAACATCGCGGCGCAGATCAGGCCGGCGAGGCTGATCCCAACGAGCGCTCCGACGCTCGCGACCACCCGGTCGCGCAGGCTCGCGCCCGCCAGCAGCGGTATGAAAATCCGACTCGAATCCGGCCTCGCCACAGATATCTCCTTGCAGGCGGCCCGATGGCGCATCGGGCGCGGCAGCGCCAGAGAGGTTTGATTTATTATCGCCAAGCCCCGATTTTCAGCGGCGGCGGGGAATCGAGGCGACCCCGGTCGGTTCATCCTTGAACCCGCGCGGCGCATCGCTAAACCGTTTTCATGCGAAACCATATCCTGTCCAGCGCGATCGCGCTCGCCGCCGCTCTCTCCACCCCCGCTTTCGCCCGGCCGATGACCGAGGTCGATCTTGCGACCTTGAAACGCGTCGCCGCGCCGACCGCCTCACCCGATGGCCGCTGGGTCGTGTTCCAGATGACCGAGACCGAGGCTGCGACCTACAAGCGCTCGACCGGGCTGTGGCTCGTCGACCGCAATGCGAAGGATGCCAAGCCGGTCGCGATCGCCGATACCGCGGGGAAGAATGAGACTGCCCCCGCCTTCGACAAGGACGGCATCCTCTATTTCCTCTCGAACGCCTCGGGCAAGGATCAGGTGTGGCGCATCGATCCGAAAGCGGGCGCTGCCGCGACGCAGGTTACCGACACCCAAGCCGATGTTTCGGGCTTCAAGATTTCGCCCGACGGCGCGAAGCTGCTCGCGTGGGGTGATATCGCGAAAGAATGCACCGACTTCGGCTGCGACGCCAAGGACAAGGGCGCACTCCCCGGCCCAGGCACCGGCCGCCTGTACAAGGACGGCGCGGGCTTCGTCCGCCACTGGGACCATTGGGAAACGCCCGGCACGTACAGCCGCCCGTTCGTCTTCAACCTCGCCGATGGCAAGGCGAGTGCCGCGCGCCCGGTCGACGCGGGCCTGATCGGCGACAGCCCGTCGAAGCCGTTCGGCGGCGGCGAGGAGCTCGCATGGGGCGCCGACAGCCGCACCGTCTTCTTCACGCTGCGCAAGGCCGACCGCAATGAGCCGATGTCGACCAATCTCGATATTTACAGCTGGCTGGTCGACAGCCGGATGATGCCGAGAAACCTGACGCAGGACAATCAGGCGACCGACACGCTGCCGACCCCCTCGCCCGACGGAAAATGGCTTGCCTATGCCGCGATGGCACGGCCGGGCTATGAGGCCGACCGGCAGGTGCTGATGCTGCGGAATCTCGAAAGCGGCGAGACGAAAAAGCTCACCGACGCGTGGGATCGCTCGGTCGGCTCGATCGTCTGGGCGCCCGACGGCAAGGCGCTCTATGTCACCGCGCAGGACACGCTCGAACATCCGGTGTTCCGCGTCGATACCGCGACGGGCAAGGTCGAGAAGATCAAGGCGACGACCGAAGCCTTCGACGGCAATATCGGCGATGTCACCCCGCTGCCTGGCGGCGCCCTTCTCTATTCGCGCAACAGCGCGCTCGCGCCGACCGACCTCTTTGTCCGCGACGCCAAGGGCAAGGTGAAGCAGATCACCGCGGTCAACGCCGCGCGCCTCGCCGAATTCGATCCCGTCGAGCTCGACCGCGTCCAGTTCGCGGGCGCGAACGGCGACAAGGTGTGGGGGATGATCGTCAAGCCCGTCAGCCCGGTCCAGAAGCTGCCGGTCGCCTTCATCGTCCATGGCGGACCGCAGTCGAGCTTTGGCAACAGCTGGTCGACGCGCTGGAACCCGCGCGTCTTCGCACAGCAGGGCTATGGCGTCGTCACCATCGATTTCCACGGATCGACGGGTTACGGTCAGGCGTTCACCGACAGCATCAACAAGGATTGGGGCGGCAAGCCGCTCGAGGATCTGAAGCTCGGCCTCGCCGCGGCGGGCAAGCAGGATGCGCAGCTCGACCTCAATAACGCCTGCGCACTCGGCGCCTCCTATGGCGGTTATATGATGAACTGGATCGCGGGTCAGTGGACCGACGGCTTCAAATGCCTCGTCCAGCATGACGGCGTCTTCGACCTGCGCGCCATGGCGTTCGAGACCGAGGAATTGTGGTTCGACGAATGGGATCATGGAGGGCCGTGGTGGGAACGCACCGATCCCGAAAAGTGGAACCCGGTCAATCATGTGACCCAGTGGAAGACCCCGATGCTGGTGATCACCAGCGAAAAGGATTTCCGCATTCCCTACAGCCAGGGTCTTGCGGCTTTCACCGCGCTTCAGCGCCGGAATATTCCGTCGGAGCTGCTCGTGTTCCCCGACGAGAATCATTGGGTGCTGAAGGGCGCGAACAGCGTCCAGTGGCACCAGACGGTGTTCAACTGGCTGGGCAGCCATTTGAAGAAGTAAAACCATGTGCTCCCGCGAAGGCGGGAGCCCGGCACCGGCCGGTTCAAAATTGCACCAACAGGAGATGGGTCCCCGCCTTCGCGGGGACACGAGCCTATTCGCTATGTGGGTTCGTTCCCCCTTGCCGCCTCGCGCCCCGGCTGGCAAAGGCGCCCGGCTATGCCGATGGAAAAAACGTTCGATCCCGCCGCTATCGAGGCGAAATGGGCCCATGAATGGGAAAGCCGCGGGCTGTTTCGCCCCGCGCGTCCCGACGCGACACCCTTCACGATCGTCAACCCGCCGCCAAACGTCACTGGCGCGCTGCATATCGGCCATGCGCTCGACAACACGTTGCAGGACGTGCTCGTCCGTTACGAACGGCTGCGCGGCAAGGATGCGCTGTGGGTTGTTGGCATGGACCATGCCGGCATCGCGACGCAGATGGTCGTCGAGCGCCAGATGGAAGAGCGGCAGGACAAGCGCACCAACTACAGCCGCGAGGATTTCATCGACAAGGTGTGGCAGTGGAAGGCGGAAAGCGGCGGCCAGATCACCGGCCAGCTCCGCCGCCTCGGCTGCTCGATGGACTGGTCGCGCGAACAGTTCACGATGGACCCGCACTTCACCGCTGCAGTGGTCAAGGTGTTCGTCGACCTCCACAAAAAGGGGCTGATCTACCGCGACAAGCGCCTCGTGAACTGGGATCCGAAGCTCAAGACCGCGATTTCGGACCTCGAGGTCGAAACGCACGAGATTCAGGGCGGCTTCTGGCACTTCAAATATCCGCTCGCCGACGGCCTAACGCTCGACGACGGGCGCGACCATATCGTGGTCGCGACGACGCGCCCCGAAACGATGCTCGCCGATATGGCGGTCGCGGTGCATCCCGACGATCCGCGCTACCAGAGCGTCATCGGCAAGGATATTCTCCAGCCGATCACCGGCCGCCGCTTCAAGATCGTTCCCGACGAACATGCCGATCCCGAGCTGGGGTCGGGCGCGGTGAAGATCACCCCGGGGCATGATTTCAACGACTTCGACGTCGGCAAGCGCGCGGGGTTCAAGCCCGCCGAGATGCTCAACATGCTCGACGGCGATGCGAACGTCATCCAGACCGCCGACGGGTTGATCCCCGCCGAATATCTCGGCCTCCACCGTTTCAAGCGTGATGGCATCGATGGCGCGCGTGAGCTCGTCGTGACGCGGATGAAGGAAGCCGGCTTCCTCATCCCCCACATCGATAAGGACGGCGGCGAGCATGACGCCGAGCCGCGCACGATCCAGACGCCGTTCGGCGACCGCGGCGGCGTGGTGATCGAGCCGTGGTTGACCGACCAATGGTATGTCGACGCCGAAACGCTCGCGCAGCCGCCGATGGCGGCGGTGCGCGACGGGCGCATCAATATCGTGCCGAAGACGTGGGAAAAAACCTTCTTCAACTGGATGGAGAATATCCAGCCCTGGTGCGTCTCGCGCCAGCTCTGGTGGGGCCACCGGATTCCGGCGTGGTACGCTGAAGACGGCCGCATCTTCGTCGCCGAGACCGAAGAGGAAGCGCAGGCGGAGGCCGGCACCGGCGTTGCTCTCACGCGCGACGAAGACGTCCTCGACACCTGGTTCTCGTCGGCGCTCTGGCCCTTCGCGACCCTCGGCTGGCCCGAGAACACCGAACTGCTGAAGCGTCATTATCCCAACGACGTCCTCGTCTCAGGCTTCGACATCCTCTTCTTCTGGGATGCGCGCATGGCGATGCAGGGGATGGAGTTTATGTCTGACGTGCCGTGGAAGACGCTCTATCTCCACGGTCTCGTCCGCGCGCCCGATGGTGCGAAGATGTCGAAGTCGAAGGGCAATGTCGTCGACCCGCTCGGGCTGATCGACCAGTACGGCGCCGACGCGCTGCGCTTTTTCATGTCGGCGATGGAAAGCCAGGGCCGCGACATCAAGATGGATGACGCGCGCCTAGCGGGTTATCGCAATTTCGCGACCAAGCTCTGGAACGCCGCGCGCTTCTGCGAAGCCAATGGCATTTCGGCGTCGACCAGCTTCGAGGCGCCCGCCGCGAGCCTGCCGGTCAACCGCTGGATCATCGGCGAGGTCGCCGCGACCGTCGCCGCGATGGAAACCGCCTTCGCCGCCTATCGCTTCGACGAGGCCGCCAACGCGATTTACAGCTTCGCGTGGGACCGTTTCTGCGACTGGTATCTCGAACTCATCAAGGGCGCGATCGACGACGAGACGAAAGTCGTCGCCGGCTGGGTGCTCGACCAGATCCTCGTCATGCTCCACCCCTTCATGCCCTTCATCACCGAAGAGTTGTGGACGGGGCTTGGCGACCGCGCCGACTATCCGCTGATCACCGCGAAATGGCCTGCTCCGGCGGCCTCCAGCGACGCCGATGCCAGCGCCGACATCGACTGGCTGATCAAGCTCGTCAGCGAGCTGCGCACCGCGAAAGCCGAACTCGGCCTGCCCCCGGGCGCGCGCCTCACCGCGCATTTCCCGGCATCGCTGAAGCCCCGCACCGACAAGCTCGCGGCGCAGCTCGACCGCCTCGCCCGTCTCGAAGCGATCAGTTTCGATCCCGCCCCCGCGGGCGCCTCGGCACAGCTCGTCGTCGAGGGTGAGACGATCACCGTCCCGCTCGAAGGCGTGATCGACATCGCCGCCGAGCGCGACCGGCTGACCAAGGCGCTCGCCGCCGCGGCGAAGGAACGTGACGGCCTCGCCGGCCGCCTGAACAACCCGTCGTTCGTCGAGCGCGCCAAGCCCGAAGCGGTCGAAAAGGCGCGCGCCGACCACGCCGCCAAGGAAGCCGAAGCCGACCGCCTGACCGCCGCATTGGCACGGCTGGGTTGAGCGAAGAGGCGCCCGTCACGCCGACCCCGGTCGCCGCGGCGGCCGACCCCGCCGCAGGACCGATCCCGCCGCGCCAGACCGCGCGCGACGGGCGGATGGACCTGACCCACGGGCCCATCACCAGGACGCTGATCCTCTTCGCACTGCCGACGCTCGCGTCGAACATCCTCCAGACGCTGTCGGGATCGGTGAACGCGATCTGGGTCGGGCAGTTCCTCGGCGAAAGCGCGCTCGCCGCAACCGCCAATGCGAACATCATCATGTTCCTGATGTTTGGCGCCTTCTTCGGTTTCGGCATGGCGGCGACGGTGCTGATCGGCCAGTCGATGGGCCGCGGCGACATCGACGCCGCGCGCCGCGCGACCGGCGGCGTTATCGGGCTCGCGCTGATCTTCTCGGTTGTGATCGCGATCGTCGGCTGGTTTGCGTCGGACCAGATTTTACGCTGGCTCGAAACCCCGACCGAAGCCTTTGCACTCGCGCATGATTATCTGCGCGTCACCTTCCTCGCCGTGCCCGCCAGCATGCTCAGCGTGACGCTGATGATGGCCTCGCGCGGCGCGGGCGACGCGGTGACGCCGCTCCGCTTTATGATCCTTGCGGTCGTGCTCGACATCGTCTTCAACCCCGTTCTGATCCTCGGCCTCGGCCCCTTTCCGCGCCTTGGCATTGCGGGCAGCGCGCTGGCCACGGCCGTCGCGGGGACGATCAGCCTCGCGGGCATGATCGGATGGTTCTACGTCAAGAACCATGTGCTGCGCCTGCGCGGGCATGAACTGTCCTATCTCCTTCCCAAATGGTCGGAGCTGCGTTTCATCATCGGCCGCGGGCTGCCGATGGGCGCGCAGATGCTGGTAATCTCGGGCGCCGGGCTCGTCATGGTCGGGCTCGTCAACCGCGAGGGGCTCGTCACCGCGGCCGCTTATGGCGCAACGCTCCAGCTGTGGAACTATATCCAGATGCCCGCGCTCGCGGTCGGCGCCGCGGTCAGCTCGATGGCCGCGCAAAATATCGGCGCCGGGCGCTGGGACCGCGTATCGAGCGTCACGAACAGCGGCATCGCGATCAACCTTGCGATGACCGGCGCGCTGATCGCTCTCCTCCTGATCTTCGACCGCGCCGCGCTCGCGCTCTTCCTCGGCAGCGAAAGCCCGGCGATCGAGGTGTCGCGCAATATCCAGCTGATCGCGACCTGGACCTTCCTGCCCTTCGGCACGACGATCGTGCTGATCAGCACGCTGCGCGCCAACGGCTCGGTCGTGCCGCCGCTCGTCATCCTGTTCCTGTCGATGTTCCCGATCCGCCTTGGTATCTATTATTTCGGTTATCCGGCGATCGGCAGCGACATCCTCTGGTGGAGCTTTCCGCTCTCGTCCCTCGCCTCGCTGGCGATGGCGTGGGCGATCTACCGGCGCGGCAACTGGCGCCGCGCACTGCCGCAACCGGCCGGCTAACCGGCCTTCGGCTTTCGACCAAGGTGCGCAGAGCTTCGACTGGCGGCCCGGTGCCCGCTAGCCATCGGTCGGCTTTTGGCGCTAAAGCCAGCATAATGAATATCTCGAACCGCAAGGATGCGCTGCGCGATCAGCGCGCGAAAATGTTGGCTGCGGCGCCCGACTGGCGCGCCTCCGACGCCCGCGTGAACCCCCGGGTCGCGATCGGATCGATCATTGCCATGTGGGCGATCTATTTCCTGATCACCTCGGTGCTCGCGATGCTGACCGGCGTGCCCGAGCAATGGCCGTCCGCCGGCCGCCGCGCGATCGTCGTCGTCGCCGGTATCCTGTGCACATTTGTCCTCTATCAGCTGCTCCAGCGCGCCCAGCCTCAGAGTTTCGGCGCCCGGCTGGCGGCCGCCTTTGGTGCTGCGGTTCCGCTCGTCATCATCTATGCGACGGTCAATCTGCTGGTTTTCTATTATTGGTTCCCGGTCTCCGACAGCGCGAAGATCGTCGAGGAAATGCAGTCGAAATACTCGGTCGCGTGGGAAACGATGCTGATCCTCGACAGCTCGATCCGCTGGTATTTCTTCTTCGCGGTCTGGGCCGCGCTCTATGTTGCGTTCGGCTATGCGAACGAGATGCGCGCGCTCGAACGCCGCGCCAATCATTTCCGGATGGAGGCGCAGACCGCACAGCTTCGCGCGCTGCATTATCAGGTCAATCCGCACTTCCTGTTCAACACGCTCAATTCGCTGTCGACCCTCGTGCTCAAGGGATCGAAGAGCGAGGCCGAGACGATGATCATGAATCTCGCCTCCTTCCTCCGATCGAGCCTTGCCGTCGATCCCGAACAGCTCGTCAGCCTCGACGAAGAAATCGCGCTCCAGCGCCTCTATCTCGACATCGAGCAGACCCGCTTCCCCGATCGCCTGCAGGTCGAAGTCGACATGCCGAAAGAGCTGGAAAACGCCTGCGTTCCCGTGCTGATCCTGCAACCGATCATCGAGAATGCGATCAAATATGGCGTCGCGCCGAGCAAGGGAAAGATTGCGGTCCGCCTCACCGCCAGCGCCGAATATGGCCTGCTGGTGCTGCGCATCGAAAACGACATCGATCCGAAAGCTCCCGCCCCGGCCTCGGGAACCGGCCTCGGCCTCGGCAATGTTCGCGAAAGGCTGTTGACGCGCTATGGCCCCAGCGCCGGATGCGAATGGGGTCCTTCGGAAAGCGGCGGCTTCGTCGTTTCGCTCTGGTTGCCGCTGGCACGGGAGGCATGCTGAAATGCTACAGACACTTCGCACCCTGATCGTCGATGACGAACCGCTGGCAATCGAACGATTGCAGATATTGACCGGGCAGCAGGACGGCGTCTCGCTCGTCGGCACCGCGAGCGACGGCGCTTCGGCGCTCCGCATGGTCGATGCGCTCGCGCCCGACCTTGTGCTCTGCGACATCGCGATGCCCGATCTCAACGGGCTGGAGGTCGCCGCCGCGATCGAGGGGCTCGACAATCCCCCCGCAGTCGTCTTCGTCACCGCCTTCGATCGTTATGCGGTGGCGGCGTTCGACGTGGCCGCGGTCGACTATCTGCTCAAACCCGTGTCGCCCGACCGCCTGGCCCGCGCGCTGTCGCGCGTGCGCGAATGGCGCGCGACCGAGCGCGCGCCGACGCAAAAAAGCCGATGGATCAATGAATTCTGGGTCCAGAACCGCGGCGAGATGCTGCGCATCGATGCCGGACAGGTCGATCTGATCGAGGCCGAGCGCGACTATATGCGCCTGCATGTCGGCGGCCGCAGCTGGCTAATCCATCAGACGATCAAGTCGCTGGAAGCGCGCATGAACCCCGATCAGTTCATGCGCATCCACCGGTCGAAAATGATCCGCCGCGAAGGCATCGTCGGATTGAAGCATCATGGCGACGGCGCGTGGAGCGTCGACCTGGGCGAAGGCGGCGTCCACCGCATCGGCCGCACCTATCTCCACGATGTAAAAGCGATCATGCACGCCTAAAAAAAGCGGCCATGCCGCCGGGGCATGACCGCCTTTCGGGACAAACATACGGTGGGTTGGTCAGGGCGCGGCGGCGACGACAATCCGGCCACGATCGGCCAGGCGGGCGCTGTCGCCATTGAACAGGCCGGCCAGCTTTACGTTGGCATCCGCCATCGCGCTATCCTCGCAGCGATTGGCAACTGCACGTTCGCGAAGGCCCTGCCGGTAATGCAGCCGGGTGCCGCACACTTTCTGGACGGCAAATTTGACGCGGGTGTTCAGCCGCTCGCGGCCGTCGGCGCTCGACAGGTTCAGGTCGTCATAACGCACGACCGCGGTGTGCCGCTCGCCATCGTCTTCGGCGGCAGCCGGAACCGAAAAGCCGGCCAGCGCAACCGACGCTGCCAGCAGGAGTGAAAATTTCGCCATGGGGGAGTCCTCTCTTCAAAAGGATGCGGGATACCGGTTGGCGGACCGGGGAGACCGTCTTCCGATATCCCGCAAAGGGGTGATACCCTCTGGACGTCATGAGAATCGCCTTTGGATCGATCGGGGCGGACAGCCGCTCGATTGACAGACGAAGTGCGTCGATCCGTCGACGAATGGCCGGCCGCAGGGCAATATCATGGCGCCGGACTTGCATCGGGCGCATGTTCATGGCCAAATTGACCGATGGCGAGGAAATTATCTTTCGCTGCGAGTCGCGGCACGAGCGCGCGCCTGTTCCGTTGGTCGGCGCTCCTGCTCGCCGGCGTCACCGGCGGGGCTTTTCTGGGCGAAATGGCCGCCGGGACGCGATTGGGCCGCGAAACCGGCGAGCCGGCATCCTATTCGCACCTGAGCGCCAATCCCGACGCGCTGGCCCCGCAAGGCAGCGGGGCCGTGCCGTGCCTCGACTGCGCGGACAGCTACGGCGTCGCGATGCGGCTGCGGGCGCATCGCGACGAAATGATGAGCGATGACGCGTTTCGCGAGCTGGGGGCGGTCGACGTCGATCCGCCGATCCTGGCCGATGCCGCCGATGATTATCGATACGGAGGCCGCTTTCCCGACCCTGAGCCTGCCGCAGCGACGACGGGGGGCGACCCGCGCGCCGACATGCCGACGGGCGATGCCTCGCCCCCCGACATCACAGCAGAGCCGGTGCCCGCCGAATATTGACGGCTTAGCGCGGCGGCGTTGTCGTCGGCGCGGCGCAGCGGGTCTTGTCGCCGGCCTTGCACGCAGCGGCGTCGGCTTCCCATTTCATCCGCTCTTCGGCTGACATCGCAGCGACACGCGCCTTCTCGGCCTCATAAATGGCGGTTTCCTCGCTGAACACTTGCTGATCGTGTGCGACCTGTTGCTGCGCCGCGGATACTTCTTGTGCATAGACCGTGTTGTCAGACTTGGCGCGTGCGGCCTGTTCGGCGTTGAGCCGTGCGGTGTTCGACCGTTCTTCGGCCGTGGTGCCGTCCTTCATCGGTTTCGCCGTCGCCGCCGTGTCGGCCGGCGTCTGGAAGGCGGCCGCCTGACCCGAGGCGAGCAGCGCAAGCGCGGCGGTAGCCGCCATCAAATTCCTGGTCATCGAAGCTTCTCCTTCAAATCCACATATCTGCCGATCCAACGCTTAGCCCGATGGGCCGTTCCCGCCCCGAATTGACCTCGAGCGCGGCAAACGTCATGCTGATCCTTCTGACCATGTCCGATCGGCCGTTCATTTGCCAGCGTCTCCGAAGCATCCCCTCAATCGTCCGGTGTTTTTCACGCCGCTCGCGGTGCTTCTTGCCGCCGTCATCCTCAGCCTCTGGCAGGGGGCCGCCGTCGTCGCGGCCGAGACGGCGATCAATGACTGGATATTGAGCAACTTTTCGCCGCTCTTCGCGTGGGCCGGGATCGGCTTCCTCGTCCTTCTGGCGGGCATTGCCGTTTCGCCGCTCGGCGGGCGGATTATCGGCGGGCCGGCCGCGAAACCCATTTTGACCCGATGGCGCTGGTTCGCGGTGACGCTCTGCACCACGATCGCCACCGGCATCCTCTTCTGGGGTGCCGCCGAGCCGCTGTTCCACCTCAACGATCCGCCCGCGATGCTCGGGCTCGAACCGGGCAGCGATGCGGCGGCGACCTTCGCCATGTCGACGATGTTCCTGCATTGGACGCTGACGCCTTACGCCATCTACACCGTCGCCGGCCTCGCTTTCGCGCTCGCCTATTATAACCGCCGCGAACCCTTCAGCCTGTCGTCGCTGTTCGTTCCGCTGATCGGCCAGCGCGCGCATGGTCCGGTCGGCACCGGCATCGACATCATCTGCCTATATGCGCTCGTCGCGGGCATGGCGGCGTCGCTCGGCGCCGGTCTGCTCGCGCTCGCGGGAGGAGTCGAGGGGATCGGCGGCTTCGACGGCGGCACGCCGCTACGCTGGGCGATTGCAGGCGCGATCGTCGCGAGCTTCCTGATTTCGGCGGCGACGGGCCTGCAAAAGGGCATCGCGGGGCTTTCGGTGCTCAACACCTGGTTATTCTTTGCGATCATTGCCTTTGTCCTGATTGCGGGGCCGACCGCCGACATGCTCGGCCTGTCGCTGCGCGGCGTGGCCGACTATTTCCAGACTTTCATCCCCCGCAACCTCGGCCTCGACGTCGACACCGGCTGGCATCGGCAATGGACGATCTTCAATTGGGCCAACTGGTTTGCCTGGGCGCCCGTCACTGCGCTTTTCCTCGGCCGCCTCGCGGTGGGGTACAGCGTCCGCGCCTTCATCCTCTACAATCTGATCCTGCCGTCGCTGTTCGGTGCGGTGTGGATGACGGCCATTGCCGGTGCGACCATCGCGTTCGACCAGCAGAGCGGCGCCAGCCTTTATGCCGTCCTGACCGCGCAAGGCCCCGATCCGGTGCTGTTCCGGCTGTTCAGCGCGCTCGGCGGCGGCCCCGTCGTGGCCGGGATCGTGCTGTTCGCGATCTTCCTGTCTTATGTCGCCGGCGCCGACGCCAATGTGTCGGCGATGAGCGCGCTGTCGACCCGCGGCATTACGCCCGACGCCCCCGAGGCCCCGCTGTGGGTGCAGGCGGTGTGGGGCGTCACTGTCGGGCTGGTCGCGATCGTTCTCGTCGCGGGCGGCGGCATCGACGGCATCCGCATGATGTCGGTGCTCGGCGGCTTCCCCGCCTTGTTCGTCATTGTTGGCGCTGCCTTGTCGCTGACCGCGATGGCGGTACGGGGACGGCACGAAGCCGCCCCCGCCCAATCCTGAGAAAGGGGTCTCAGGACTACCAGATCTTGGTGCGCTCCTCGGGCTTCAGATAATATTTGGCGCCCGCGGCGACGCTGAACGCCTTGTACCACGCATCGACGTTGCGCACAGGCCCGATAATACGCCAGCGCGCCGGGCTGTGCGGATCGCTCGCGACCTGCTGCTTGATCGCATCCTCGCGCTGCTTCGTCCGCCACGCCTGCGCGAAAGCGAGGAAGAAGCGCTGGTCGCCGGCCAGCCCGTCGATCACCGGCGCGGGCTTGCCGCCGAGCGAGCGCTGATAGGCGTCATAAGCGACCTCAAGCCCGGCAAGGTCGGCGATATTCTCGCCCATCGTCAGCTCGGGATTGATGAACGAACCCGGCGCCGCTTCATAGGTCGCATATTGCGCGCCGAACGCTTTCGCCTGCGCATCGAAGCGCGCCGCATCCTCGGGCGTCCACCAGTCGCGCACCGCGCCCTCGGCGTCGATCTTGCGCCCCTGATCGTCGAAACCATGCGTGATTTCGTGACCGATCACCGCACCGATCGCGCCATAATTGACCGCATCGTCGACGCTCTCGCTAAAGTAAGGAGCCTGCAGGATGCCCGCCGGGAACACGATCTTGTTCTCGAGTCCGCCATTATAGGCGTTCACTTCCTGCGGGTTCATCGACCATTTCTTGCGGTCGACCGGCTTGTTGAGGTCGGACAGCGCATAGGCATATTCGAACGCCGCGCTGCGCTTCACATTGCCGTAAAGATCGGCGGGGTCGATCTTCAGCCCCGAATAGTCGCGCCATTTATCGGGATAACCGACCATCACGTCCATCTTCGCGAGCTTCGCTAACGCGGCGTCCTTCGTCGCGGGCGCCATCCAGCTGTTGCCGCGGATGCGGTCGCCCATCGCGAGCTTCAGGTTGGTGACCAGCACCTCCATCTTCGCCTTCGCGCTCGCCGGGAAATACTGCTTCGAATAGGTTTCGCCGACCAGTTCGCCGAGGCTGCCGTCGACGAGCGTCAAGCCGCGCTTCCATCGCGGGCGCAGTTCGCCGACGCCGCTCAGCGCCTTGGTATATTCGAAGCGGCTGTCGACAAACGCTTTCGACAGATAGGGCGCCGCATTGTCGGCGACGTGGAACTGTTGCCACAGCTTGATCGTGTCGAGCGGCGTCTTCGCATAGAGCGCGGCGATGTCGCGCACCGCGGTATTTTCGTTGACGATGATGCGCTTCTGCGGCGCGATGCCCGAACCCGCAAACCAGGCTTTCCAGTCGAGCCCGGGCGCATAGGCGGCGAGCTCTTCCGCCGACATCGGATTGTTGATCTTGCCGATGTCGCGGCGGTCGGCGATCGCCCAGCTGACCTTCGCGATCTCGGTCTCGAACGCCATGATCGCGTCGGCCGCCTTTTCGGGGTCGGCATTGCCCGCCATCTTCATCGTCCGCGCGATATAGGCGCGGTACGCATCGCGCTGCGGCTTGAAGCTGTCGTTGAGGTAATAGTCGCGCTCGGGCAGGCCGATCCCCGCCTGCCCCAGCCACAGCACGTTGACGGTCGGGTCGGCGGTATCGGCATAGGGGCCGCCGCTGACGATCGTTGAGCCGAACGTCCCCTGCGTGCCGCCCATGAAGCGCGCCATCTCGCTCTTGTCCTTGATCGCCGCAACCGTGGCGATGTCGGCCAGCAGCGGCTTCGCGGCGAGCGCCTCGACGCGCGCCTCGTCCATGAAGCTCTGGTACAGCCCGCCGACCTGGCTCGTCGCGGGCGCTCCTGCCACGACCGCGCGGAGTTGGCGCTGGGTCAGGTTATAGACGTCGTAATCGACCCCCGCCGAGGCCTGGTCCGACGGAATCTCGGTGCGCGCAAACCAGCCGCCATTGGCATAGCGGTCGAAATCGTCGCCCGGCTTCACCGACGGATCGCGCGCGTCGAGGTCGACGCCCCACTTGCCGAAGGTCAGCGCTTTCAGCGACCCGGTCTCTGCGTCGCCTGCCGCTTCGTCGGCGGCCGCCGTCAACGAAGCCCGCGGCGTCCCTTCTTTTGCCAGCGCCGGTACGCCAACCAGAACGGCGGCAATCGCAAGGCTTGCGGCCCCTCCAAAATATTTCGTCATTCCCCAGTCTCCCGATGTTCCCCGCACCGCCCCGCAGAAACGGTGGTTCATATCTGACTTGTCCGCCCGTGACGCCAAGCGGTCAACAAGCGATACGACGCTTAGTCGAAGCCTTTGGGATGTTGGTGGAAAGGGCACAACATCCCGCCTCGCATTGCGGTGCGGCTCTTACCGCCCTATCTATCGAGCAACCGCGCAAAACCGCACTTGCGCCCTTAGAACAAATCTGGAACAAACCTCCCCCATGAGTCTCACCCATATTTCCGTACGCGGCGCGCGCGAGCATAATCTCAAGGGCGTCGACGTCGACCTGCCGCGCGACGCGCTGATCGTCATCACCGGCCTGTCGGGCAGCGGCAAATCGTCGCTCGCCTTCGACACCATCTATGCCGAGGGGCAGCGGCGTTATGTCGAGAGCCTGTCGGCTTACGCGCGCCAGTTCCTCGAGATGATGCAAAAGCCCGATGTCGAGCATATCGACGGGCTGTCGCCGGCGATCAGCATCGAGCAGAAGACGACGAGCCGCAACCCGCGCTCGACCGTCGCGACGGTGACCGAGATCTACGACTATATGCGCCTGCTGTGGGCCCGCGTCGGCATTCCCTATTCGCCGACAACCGGCGAGCCGATTTCGGCGCAGACGGTCACCGACATGGTCGACCGCGTGATGGCGCTGCCCGAGGGCACGCGCGCCTATCTGCTCGCCCCCGTCGTGCGCGGCCGCAAGGGCGAATATAAAAAGGAACTCGCGCAGTGGCAGAAGGACGGCTTCACGCGCGTCCGCATCGACGGCGAATTTTACGAGATCGACGACGCGCCCGCGCTCGACAAGAAATACAAGCATGACATCGAGGTCGTCGTCGACCGTATCGCGGTCCGCGAAGGGCTGGGCACGCGGCTCGCCGACAGCTTCGAGACCGCGCTCAAGCTCGCCGAGGGGCTCGCCTATGTTGACCTCGCCGACGGGCCGGTGCCGGGGCGCGAGGAAGAAGACACCGGCGGCGCGATGAAGGGCGCAGGCATCCCCGCGAACCGGCTGATCTTCTCCAAAAAATTCGCCTGCCCCGTCTCGGGCTTCACGATCGCCGAGATCGAACCGCGGCTATTCAGCTTCAACGCGCCGCAGGGTGCGTGCCCCGCATGCGACGGTCTTGGCGAGCGGCAGGAGTTCGACCCCGACCTCGTCGTCCCCAACCATGCGCTCAGCCTGAAAAAGGGCGCCGTGGTGCCATGGGCGAAATCGAACCCGCCCTCGCCTTATTATATGCAGGTGCTCGAAAGCCTCGGCAAAGCCTATGGTTTCGATCTGACAACGCCGTGGCAGGACTTGCCCGGCGAGGTCCAGCTGATCATCCTCTACGGCAGCGGCGGCAAACCCGTCGAGCTGACCTTCAAGGACGGCAAGCGCACCTACACGACGCACAAGGCGTTCGAGGGCGTGATCGGCAACCTCAACCGCCGCCTACTCCAGACCGAAAGTGCGTGGATGCGCGAGGAGCTGAGCAAATATCAGGCGCCGCATCCGTGCGAGACGTGCCACGGGGCGCGGCTTCGTCCCGAACCGCTCGCGGTGAAGATCGCGGGCGAGGATATCAGCATGTCGGCGCAGCGCTCGGTCGCCGACGCGCTCGGCTGGTTCAGCACGCTCGACGCGAAGCTGAACGACACGCAGAAACAGATTGCCAAGGCGATCCTCAAGGAAATCAACGAGCGGCTCGGCTTCCTCAACAATGTCGGGCTCGATTACCTCAACCTCAACCGCACATCGGGCACGTTGTCGGGTGGCGAGAGCCAGCGCATCCGCCTCGCCTCGCAGATCGGTTCGGGCCTGTCGGGCGTCCTCTATGTGCTCGACGAGCCGAGCATCGGCCTCCACCAGCGCGACAACGACCGGCTGCTCGCGACGCTCAAGCGCCTCCGTGACCTCGGCAACACGGTGATCGTCGTCGAGCATGACGAGGATGCGATCCGCCACGCCGACTATGTCGTCGACATGGGTCCCGGCGCGGGGCTGCACGGCGGCGAGATCGTCGCCGAGGGGACGCTCGACGAAGTGCTCGCGAACACGAACAGCCTGACCGCCGCCTATCTGACCGGCGCGAAGCGGATCGAAGTGCCGAAGCACCGCCGCAAGGGCAATGGCTTCGACCTCGTGCTCAAGGGCGCGCGCGCGAACAACCTCCAGAATGTGACCGCGAAGATCCCGCTCGGCACCTTTACCTGCGTCACCGGCCTGTCGGGCAGCGGCAAGTCGAGCCTGATCATCGACACGCTCTACGCCAGCGCGGCGCGCGTACTCAACGGCGCACGGATGATCGCGGGGCCGCACGACAGCCTGAAGGGGCTCGAACATTGCGACAAGGTGATCGACATCGACCAGTCGCCGATCGGCCGCACCCCGCGGTCGAACCCCGCAACATATACCGGCGCCTTCACGATTATCCGTGACTGGTTCGCGGGGCTGCCCGAAAGCCAGGCGCGGGGGTACAAGCCCGGACGCTTCAGCTTCAACGTCAAGGGCGGGCGCTGCGAAACCTGCACCGGCGACGGGCTGATCAAGATCGAGATGCACTTCCTGCCCGACGTCTATGTGACGTGCGAGACGTGCCACGGCAAACGCTACAACCGCGAGACGCTCGAGGTGAAATTCAAGGGCCACAGCATCGCCGACGTGCTCGACATGACGGTCGAGGATGCGGCCGAGTTCTTCAAGGCGGTGCCGTCGATCCGCGAGAAGATGGCGATGCTCGTCCGCGTCGGGCTCGGCTATATCAAGGTTGGGCAGCAGGCGACGACCTTGTCGGGGGGCGAGGCGCAGCGCGTCAAGCTCGCCAAGGAACTCTCGCGCCGCTCGACCGGGCAGACGCTCTACATCCTCGACGAGCCGACCACCGGCCTGCATTTCGAGGATGTGCGCAAATTGCTCGAGGTGCTGCAGGCGCTCGTCGATCAGGGCAACAGCGTGATCGTGATCGAGCATAATCTCGACGTCATCAAGACCGCCGATTATATCCTCGACCTCGGCCCCGAAGGCGGGGTCAAGGGCGGCGAAATCGTCGCCGCGGGCACGCCCGAGCAAGTGGTGAAGGAGAAGCGCAGCTTCACCGGCCAGTATCTGGTGCCATTGCTGAAGTAATTGCCCCATCCCCAAGCGGCGGACCCGATTGACAAGGCACTGACAGCCTTGCAAGTAACTTTCGGCCGCACTCTGCGGCTTGGGGGAAAATGGATGAATTACCTGAGGGGCGCGTCCGCTTTTGCGGTCGCTTTTGCTATGCTTTCGATTTCGGTTCAGGCGCAGGAAGCCGCGGCACCAGCCGCCGCGGCCGAGCCCGCCGCCGTCGCTGAAACGGCCGCCGTGCCGGCTGCGGTTCCGGCCGTCGCCGCAGCACCCGCGCTCGCCGTCGCGGCGCCGGCGCCCGGCCTGATGCTGCCGTCCTATACCGAAGTGATCCTGACGCCCGATGCCGAGGCGAACAGCAAGAAATTGCGCGAGGGGCACACGGTGCCGATGCATACCGTCTTCGACGTGATGCACAATGGCGTGATCGTGATCCCGAAGGGCACGCGCGGCATGGGCACGGTGACGTGGCGCACCGGCAAGGGCGCGTTCGGCAAGTCGGCGAAGATGGAAATCACCTTCAACGAACTGACGATGCCGAACGGCCACCGCCTGCCGCTGGCGGGCATGCACCGGCAGGAGGGTGAAGGCAACACCGGCGCCGCGATCGGCGCGGCGATCGCGGTCGGCGTGTTCGGCGCCTTCGTCACCGGCAAGTCGGCGATCATCCCGAACGGCCAGCACCTGATGGCACGGACGAACGAGGCGCTGGCCTATTCCATCCCGGCGGGTGCGGTGGTCATCCCGACCGCGCAGCTGGCCCCCGCGGCCGGCGTTGCGGTGGTGACGCCCGCCGCCGCGGTGGCGCCCGCCGCCGAAGCACCGGCTCCGGCCGCGCCCGCGGCTGGCAGCACGCCGACCACCGACTGAATGGACCGAAGGATGGGGGTCCCGAACGAGATTTCGGGGCCCCTTCCCTTCGCGACTCCCGCTGGCGAAACCGCGTAGAGACGGCTAGGCTGCACGCATGATTTGCGGCGGGAGCTTTATCCAATGCCTATCGATCCTGTACGCCTTGCCCTTCCCTTCATCGCGGCGCTGCTGGCGGCCGCGCCCTCGGCGGCGGCACCAGCGCCGTCCTCACCCGACGCCGCGCTCGAAGCCTATGTCGACGGGCTGCGCACGGGGCGGGTCGAGCGGCTGCAGGCGCTGTTCCTGCCCGACGGGCAATTCTGCACATTGGCCGAAGACGGCGCGGCGCCGATCGGCTGCAAGCGCTTTGCCGAGGTGCTCGGCGACTGGGCGGCGCGGCCCGATCCGGCCGCGACCGGGCGCGTCCTCGACCGCCGCGACGCGACGCCGTCGATGAGCGCGGTCACCTATGAACTGCATTTCGGCGGCGACCGCTACGTCGACCAGCTCCTGCTCTATCGCACCTACGCCGGGTGGCGCGTCGTCGCCAAGACCACCGCGGTCACCGCAGCCCGGTAAATCAGTGCCGCACCGCCGAGAGCGGGTAGAGCGCGGTTTTTGCGCCATCCCCCCTCCCGTAAGCGTGAGGGGAGTATCAGGTCACCCCATCAGCTTCGCGGTGACATCCTCGGCGGCATAAATCCGGATCACCGGCTCCTCAGGCGACAGCGCGCGCATTTCGGCGACGAAGGCCCCTGATCCGGGCACCGCGAAATGGGCGCGGACCGCGTCGATGCTCTCCCACTCCTCGACGAAGACGAGCCGCATCGCGTCCTCGACATCGACATGGCAATGATGCGCCAGACACCCCGCCTCACCGCGCGACCGCGCGCTATGCTCGGCGCCGAGCGCGATCATGCGCGTGGCGTTCTCTGGGGTCATGATGACCTGGCCGGTGATGAGGATCATAATCTCTCCACAGCATGGCGATAGACAAGGTCTTCCGGATCCAGTCGCGGTGCGCTCCTGTCGAGATACGCCCCGAGCCGCTCCGCTACGGCAATCGACTGCTGGTTCTGCGGATCGACATAGCTCACCAGATCGCGAAGACCGAGCATCTCTCCCGCCCAATCTCGCAGGGCAGCCGCCGCCTCCGTCGCATAGCCATGCCGTTCATAACCTTCATAGATCAGCCACCCCAATTCCTTCTCGGCAAACAGGGGGCCGTGGTTGATCCCGACCTGTCCGATGCACTCTCCGGTAACCGAATGGTCGATCATCAACGCGCCATGACCAAAGAGTGCCCATCCCGCTACATCATGACAAAATAGTCCCCAAGCTTCCTTCATTGAATATGGGCCGCCCATACCTCGAGCGCGTGGCGAGGCGAGCATCGCGGCATATGCGGGAAAATCATCAATACCGGGCGCGCGCAAGATCGTGCGCTGCGTTGTGATCGTTGGAATTCCCCGTTCCTGCATACGCCGTCCTGTCCCTTTCGCGTCGAGGGCCCTATGAAGAGCCGTTCTCGATGACACATATATGACATCACCTGTCACATACACGTCACACAACTCCCCCAAATGGCCCTCAGCGAGTCGCCGCGGGGGTGGTGGCTTGGATCGGTAACGACCCCCACCACAGGATTATCCCATGTTGCAGAAATTCGCCCTTATCGCTGGTGCCGCGACGTGCGCGCTGGCGCTTTCCGCGTGCCAGGATCAGGCGTCTTCGGGCGGCGGTGCACGCGATTATATCAGCGCGGTCGGCTCCTCGACCGTCTATCCCTTTGCCACCGCGGTCGGCGAAAAGTTCGCCGAAGCGACGGGCAACAAGACCCCCAAGATCGACAGCACGGGCACCGGCGGCGGTTTCGAGCGTTTCTGCTCGGGCGTCGGCGGCGATACCCCCGACATCGCGAACGCGTCGCGCCGCATCAAGAAGAAGGAATTCGACACCTGCGCCGCGAACGGCGTGAAGGAGATCGTCGAAATCCAGGTCGGCATCGACGGCATCGCGCTGGGCGAAGCTTCGCGCGGCCCCGGCTTCAAGCTGTCGGAAGAAGATGTCTATAAGGCTCTCGCGGCGAACCCTTATGGCAAGCCGAACACCGCGAAGACGTGGAAGGACGTGAACCCCGCCCTCCCCGCAGTCGCGATCTCGGTCTTTGGCCCGCCGTCGACCAGCGGCACCTATGACGCGTTCAAGGAGCTGATCCTCGGCAAGGGCTGCGACGCCAATGCGGAGATGAAGGCGCTGAAGGACAGCGACAAGGAAAAGCATGAGGCGACCTGCACTACGCTGCGCGGCGCGCCCTATTATGTCGAGCAGGGTGAGAATGATAACCTGATCATCTCGAAGCTCGACAAGAATCCGACGAGCCTCGGCATCTTCGGCTTCAGCTATCTCGATGCCAACAAGGACAAGATCAAGGCCGTTCCGGTGCAGGGCGTCGCCCCCAGCTATGCCGCGATCGCTGACGGCAGCTACCCCGGTTCGCGCCCGCTCTTCATCTATGTGAAGAAGGCGCATGTCGGCGTCGTCCCCGGCCTCGCCGAATATGTCGCCGAATTCCTGAAGGGCGCGGGCGAAGGCGGTTATCTGAACGCCAAGGGCCTGATCGTGTCGCCGAAGGCGATCGCCGATACCGCGGCGGCAAACGGCAAGGGCATGACCGCGCTGAATGGCGCCGAGCTGAAGTAAGTTTCCTCCCGCTGGTGGCCGGGGCGGGTTCGCCCGATCCGGCCACCGACTTTTTGATTTGTGCAGGACGGATATAGCGACGTGACCTTCAACGCCGCCGCCCTTTTGCTTTTGATTGCGGGTCTCGCGCTGATCGGCTGGCTCGCCGGCCGCGCGCGGTCGAACCTGCTCGCCGGCCGTGCGGGCGAAAAGCTGCATTCGCGCCCGCAATATCATGGCTGGTATGTCGCGCTGTGGCTGTTCGCCCCCGCGGCGCTGTTCCTTGCCGTCTGGTCGTCGGTCTCGCCGGCGCTGATCACCAATCAGGTGCTGGCGACCGAGGCCGCGCAATCGCTGCCCTCCTTCGGGTTCGAACGCGGCGCGATCCTGTCCGACGCGCGCAACGTCGCCGAGGGCAAGCAGGCCGACGTGCGGCTGCCCGCCGCGGCGCCGCTGGTGAAGCCTTACGCCGACGCAAGCCACAAATATGCGTGGATCGGCATTGCCGCGATGCTGGCGCTGGCGCTCGCGGGCGGGCTCTACGCCTTCACGCGGATCAAACCCGATTTCCGCGCGCGCACGCGGGTCGAAAAGATCGTGATGCTGGTGCTGCTGCTCGCGTCGCTCGTCGCGATCCTCACGACCTTCGGCATCGTGCTGTCGCTGCTGTTTGAATCGATCCGCTTCTTCCGCCTCGTCTCGCCCGCCGAACTGTTGTTCGGCACCGAATGGGCGCCGACGAGCGGGGCGCCGCAGCCCGACACCTTCGGCGGCATTCCCTTGTTCTGGGGCACGATCCTGATCGGCGCGATCATCGCGATGATCGTCGCGATCCCGATCGGGATGATGACCGCGGTCTATCTCACCCAATATGCCGCGCCGACGGTGCGCAAATGGGTGAAGCCGTTGCTTGAGATCCTCGCGGGTGTGCCGACGGTCGTCTACGGCTATTTCGCCGCGCTGACGGTGGCGCCGGCGCTGCGCGAGTTCGCGGTGATGCTCGGCATTCCCAACGCAAGCACCGAAAGCGCGCTCGCCGCGGGTATCGTGATGGGCGTGATGATCATCCCCTTCGTCTCTTCGATGGCCGACGACAGCATCAACGCGGTGCCGCAGGCGATGCGTGACGGATCGCTGGCGCTCGGCGCGACGCCGAACGAAACGATCCGCCAGGTGCTGATCCCCGCCGCACTTCCCGGCGTGATGGGCGGCATATTGCTCGCGGTCAGCCGCGCGATCGGCGAGACGATGATCGTCGTGATGGCCGCGGGCCTGTCGGCGAACATGACCGCCAACCCCTTTGCCAGCGTCACCACGGTGACCGCGCAGATCGTGAAATTGCTCACCGGCGACCAGGAGTTCGACAGCGCGAAAACGCTCGCCGCCTTCGCACTGGGGCTCGTCCTCTTCATCGTCACGCTGCTGCTCAACATCGTCGCGCTGCGCATCGTCAAAAAGTATCGTGAAGCTTATGAATAGGCAGACCGCCCCAACCGACTGGAAAGGCTCCGTGATGCAGTCCCGCATCGCGAAGCGCTACGCCGCCGAACGCCGCTTCAAGCTCATCGGGCTCGGCGCGGTGCTGCTCTCGGGCGCTTTCCTCGCCTTCCTGCTCTTCGTCATGGTCGGCAACGGCGCGCGCGGATTTATGTACACCCATGTCGCGGTGCCGGTCGATTTCAAGGCGATGCCGCTGACGATCGACAGGACGCGGCTCGGCGATGCCGACGCCGATCAGGTGATCGCGAACGCGGGGCTCGCCGACATCGTCGCCTTTGCCGCCGACGAGGCGCTGGGGACCGACGGGTCGAAGCTGATTAGCGAGAATGCGTGGAAGGAAGTCCGCAGCGCGATCAAGGACGACCCCGAATTGCTGAACGGCAAGACGGTGTTCGAGCTGCCTGCCTCGTCCGAAGTCGACATCGCCGCCAAGGAAGGCGCCAAGGGCGCACTCGGTGCGAAGGTCGATGCGCTGGAGAAGGACGGCAAGCTGTCGACCGGCATCCACTGGCCCTTCTTCAAGAATGCCGATGCCACCGATCCCGCAGTCGCGGGCATCTGGGGCGCATTGAAGGGCTCGGTGCTGACGATCTTCATCGCCTTCCTGATCGCCTTCCCCACGGGCGTGCTCGCGGCGCTGTATCTCGAAGAATATGCGCCGAAGAACCGCTGGACCGACCTCATCGAAGTGTCGATCAACAACCTCGCCGCGGTGCCCTCGATCATCTTCGGCCTGCTCGCGCTCGCGGTGTTCATCAACTGGTTCGGGCTGTGTCAGGCGAGCCCGCTCGTCGGCGGGCTGACGCTCGCGCTGATGACGATGCCGGTGATCGTGATCGCCAGCCGCAACGCGATCAAGTCGGTGCCGCCGTCGATCCGCGATGCCGCCTTGGGTGTCGGCGCGAGCCCGGTGCAGGTGGTGTTCCATCACGTCCTGCCGCTCGCGCTGCCCGGCATCCTCACCGGCACGATCATCGGCATGGCGCGCGCGCTGGGCGAGACCGCGCCGCTGCTGCTCGTCGGGATGCGCGCCTTTATCGGTGACGTTCCAGGCGGCATCTGCTCGCCCTCGACCGTGCTGCCGATGCAGATATTCCTCTGGTCGGACGAAGTCGACCGGGGCTTTGTCGAGAAAACCTCCGCCGCGATCATCGTGCTGCTTATCGTGCTGCTGTCGATGAACGCCTTTGCGATCTATCTTCGCAACAAATTCGAAAAACGCTGGTGAATATGACCCAAGACGATCTTACCATCGCCGATCCCAAGATGAAGGCAGAGGGCGTCAACGTCTTCTATGGCGAGAAGCAGGCGATCAACGACGTCTCGATCGATGTCGGCACCGACCTTGTCACCGCCTTCATCGGCCCGTCGGGTTGCGGCAAGTCGACCTTCCTGCGATCCTTGAACCGCATGAACGACACGGTCGCGAGCGCGAAGGTGTCCGGCCGCATCACCCTCGACGGCGAGGATATTTATGCGCCGTCGATGGACGTGGTGCAGCTTCGCGCGCGCGTCGGCATGGTGTTCCAGAAACCCAATCCTTTCCCCAAATCGATCTATGACAATGTCGGTTACGGCCCGCGCATCCACGGCCTCGCGCCGGGCAAGGCCGACCTCGACGTCATCGTCGAACGCGCGCTGGTGCGCGCCGGCCTGTGGGACGAGGTCAAGGACCGGCTGGCCGAGAGCGGCACCGCGCTGTCGGGCGGCCAGCAGCAGCGTCTGTGCATCGCGCGCGCGATCGCGGTCGACCCCGAAGTCATCCTGATGGACGAGCCCTGCTCGGCGCTCGACCCGATCGCGACCGCGAAGATCGAGGAACTGATCCACGAATTGCGCGGCAAATATGCGATCGTGATCGTCACGCACAACATGCAGCAGGCGGCCCGCGTGTCGCAGCGCACCGCCTTTTTCCACCTCGGGACACTGGTTGAGTACGGCAAGACGACCGACATCTTCACCAACCCGAAGCAGGAACGCACCAAGGACTATATCACTGGCCGCTACGGTTAAGCCGCAGCCAAAAGGACAAGAGTGATGGCACTAACGAACGATCATACGGTCAAGGCTTTCGACGAAGACCTCAACCGCCTGCGCGGGTTGATCAGCGAAATGGGCGGCCGCGCCGAACAGGCACTGCTCCAGGCGATGACCTCGCTGAGCAAGGGCGACCTCGACCTCGCGGCGCAGGTCGTGCGCGACGACAAGAAGATCGACGCGCTCGAGGCCGAGGTCGAACAGCTCGCGGTGCAGACGATCGCGCTCCGCGCCCCGATGGCCGACGATCTGCGCGAAATGATCGCGGCGCTCAAGATCGTCTCGGTCGTCGAGCGCATCGGCGACTATGCGAAGAATATCGCCAAGCGCGTCGCTCTGATGGACCAGACGCGCTCGATTGAGGCGATCCCGCTGCTGATGTCGATGTCGAACATCGTCGTCGAGCTGGTCCACGACGCGCTCGACAGCTTCGCGGCGCGCGACGCCGAACTCGCGGTGCGCGTCACCGTTCGCGACAAGAATGTCGACGATTTCTACAACAGCATCTTCCGCACGCTCGTCACCTTCATGATGGAAAATCCGAAATATATCTCGGAGAGCGCGCATTTGCTGTTCGTCGCCAAGAACCTCGAGCGCATGGGCGACCATGCGACGAACATCGCCGAGATGGTCTATTATGTCGTCACCGGCGAACATATGGAGGAACGCGAGCGCGGCGAGACCCCCGAAGACACCGCGTCAGCGGAGCAGGAGCAAGGCTGATGCCGCAGCCCGATCTGCTGCTGATCGAGGATGACGAGGCAATCGCCGAACTCATCGTCTGGCATTTCGCACGCGAAGGCTTTTCGGTCCGTCAGACCCCCGACGGCGAGCAAGCGCTCGTCCTCGTCGAGGAGCGCGTCCCCGACATCGTCCTGCTCGACTGGATGATCGAGAGCCTGCCCGGGATCGAGGTCTGCCGGCGCCTCCGCCGTAACCCGAAGTCGGCGAATGTCCCGATCATCATGCTCACCGCGCGCGGCGAGGAAGAGGATCGCATCCGTGGGTTAGAGACCGGCGCCGACGATTATGTCACCAAGCCGTTCAGCCCGCGCGAACTCGTCGCGCGCGTCCAGGCCGTGCTCCGCCGCCTGCGCCCTGCGCTCGCGGGCGAGATGCTGACCTATGCCGACATCGAACTCGATTCGGTGGCGCACAAGGTCGTGCGCAACAGCCAGATCGTCGCGATGGGGCCGACCGAATTCCGCCTGCTCCGCCATTTCATGGAGCATCCGGGCCGCGTCTTCTCGCGCGGGCAATTGCTCGACAGCGTCTGGGGCCAGGACAGCGATATCGAACTGCGCACCGTCGACGTCCATATCCGCCGCCTGCGGAAAGCGATCAACCTGCCCGGCACGAGCGACATCATCCGCACCGTGCGCTCGGCGGGTTATGCGCTGGATGCGGGCAAGAGCGTCTAACGTCAGGCACGCTCGTCGACGTTGAATTCCGCCGGCAGGCCGGATAGAGGTCCTGCGTGCCGAGAATAGAGTAGCAGGCTGGTATCTCCTGCGCCCGCTTGAAGGGTTCTTCTCCGCCACGGCGCCAACCAGCCTTTTGCGGCAGGTGGCGCTCAATTGCAGTTGCCGCCCCGCCGCTACCGACGACGGAGCATCGCCATGCAATATATCTACCTCGCCATCGCCATCGTTGCGGAGGTTATCGCGACCAGCTTCATGAGGCAGTCGGAAGGCTTCACGAAGCTGGTTCCGTCGCTGATTACCGCCGGCGGCTATATTGTCGCCTTCTACTTCCTGTCGCTGACCCTGCGAACCTTGCCCACGGGAATCGCCTACGCGATATGGTCCGGCGTCGGGATCGTCCTGATCGCCGCGATCGCGTGGGTGTTCCAGGGCCAGAAGCTCGACACGCCCGCCATGGTCGGCATGGCGCTGATCATATGCGGCGTGGTGGTGATGAACGGCTTTTCGAACAGCACCGCACATTGATCGCCGGATTCGACGGAATGCCGCCGGATCAGAAATCGATCTGTGTGCGCAGCCCGAACGTGTCGGCCGAATAGCTGCGGTCGCCGTTCGCTGCCGCGACGCGCGCGTCGTCGAGCCACAGCTTGCCATAGTTGGCGGTGATACGGATATAGTCGATCGGTGCCCAGACAAGCCCGATCAGCGCCGTCTTTTGCTGCCCGCCGCGCACGCCCGCATCGTTGAGGTCGAGATAGTCGTAGCGCGCATTGACCTCGATCGCGCCGATCCCGCCGGCGGTGATCGGCATCGACGGCTTGAGGCGGTCGAACGCGCCATCCTTGTAGCCGCGCGCATCACCGGGGGTGAGCACCATGCCGACCTCGGCATAGCCGCCGAAGAAGGTCGGGTCGGCGGCGGCGGTGCTGCGCTTGACGCTCTGCCAATAGGCTTCGCCCGCGGCGTGGAACGGCCCGGCGAGCACCGCGCCTTCGAGGCCAAGGCCGCGCTCGCTCGATATGTCGAGCAGCCCGGTGTCGACCAGCCGCACGTCGGTCGTGTGGACGAACGGCCGCGCACGGTAGCGGTTCGTCGCCGCGGGGTCGTTGGGGTCGCGGTAATGGCCCGATGCGGCAAGATGAAGCTGCGTGTTGCCAAGCTTCGGCATGAACACGACGCGGCCATCGACGCTGAGGCTGTGGTTGCTGTCGGTCAGGTCGCGGGCGTTGTCGCCGAACACCCCGCCCTGCAGCAGCACGGCCTTGCCCTTATATTGCGCCGACAGGCCGACGCGGCGCTCGAAGCCGAATGCTTGCACGAATGCAGCGCGTTCCATGAAGCTGGTGAACAGGTCGCTCGTCATGTCGTCGAGCCCCCAAAAGGGCTTGATCTGACCCGCAGTGACCGACAGCGGCCCGGTGCCGTAGGTCAGGTAAATGTCGGTGAGTTCGACCTCACTGTTCGCGACGTCGGCCTCGACGCGGTACGAAAAACCGCCCGGGATCTTGCCGTCGACGCCGAGGTAGATGCGGCGGAATTCGGTCGCGGTGCCGCCGCGGATGCCGGTGACGCCCGCCGGCGCGTCGATGCCCGCGACGTCGAGCTGGACGCGCCCGCGCGGCTTGAAGCTCCAGCCGTCGGTGGTCTTGATCTCGGGCGCGCCCTTCCAGCTGATCTCGGTCGCGGGCTTCGCGGTCACCGAAGGCGGCGCGGGCGTCGGCACCGGAGCCGGTGCGGGCGCCGGCTGCGGAGTCGCGGTGTCGAGCCGTGTCTCCAGCGTCTGCACCTTCGCCTTCAACGCCGCGAGTTCGGCGCGCAGCTGCGCCGCTTCCTCGGCCGTCATCGCCTGGGCGTGGGCGCCGGTCGGCAGGCTGAACATCGACGTCGCCAGCAGGGCGGCGGTCAGGGCGTGGCGCATGAGGGATTTGCTCCGTTGCGAAAGGGTGACAATCTGCGGGCGCTGTTATGACCGATATATGACAGTTACACGTCTTTAAGATGACATTTCCGTTGCAGCCGACATTTTCTCTCCCCCTTGCCAGCCGGGAGCGAACGGCTAAGGACGTTCCAGTTTTTTCGGGCAACCTTTCTTCGGGGGCGCCCCCTTCCGGGAGACCATCATGACGATCAAATTTGACGGCCGCGTTGCTATTGTCACCGGCGCCGGCGGCGGCCTTGGCCGCGCCTATGCGCTCGAACTCGCGCGGCGCGGCGCCAAGGTGGTCGTCAATGACCTCGGCGGATCGCGCGACGGCACCGGCCATTCGGACGCCGCGCTGCAGGTCGTCGAGGAAATCCGGGCCGCGGGCGGCACCGCCATCTCGAACGGTGGCAGCGTCACCGAATATGAACAGATGGTCGAGATGGTCGCCAAGGCGAAGGAAGAATGGGGCGGCGTCCACGTCCTGATCAACAACGCCGGCATCCTGCGCGACAAGAGCTTTGCCAAGATGGAGCCCGAAGATTTCGACCTGGTGCTGAAGGTGCATGTCAGCGGCAGCGCCAATGTTACCAAGGCGTGCTGGGACCTGATGCGCGAGCAAGCTTACGGCCGCATTCTGATGACCGCGTCGTCGACCGGCCTTTACGGCAATTTCGGCCAGGCCAATTACGGCGCGGCGAAGCTGGGCCTCGCCGGCCTGACCAAGACGCTCCACCTCGAAGGCGCGAAATATAACATCCGCTGCAACACCATCGCCCCGGTCGCGGGCACGCGCATGACCGAAGACATCTTCCCCGCCGAACTGTTCGAGAAATTCACCCCCGAGAATGTCGTTCCGGCCGCACTCTATCTGGTTAGCGAAGACGCCCCGACCAACATGATCGTCGGCGCAGGCGCAGGTGCCTATCACGCCGCCTATGTCACGATGACCCCCGGCGTCGCGCTGCCCGAGGGCGAGCGTACCCCCGAGGGCGTCGCCGCGGCGTGGGAGAAGATCATCGACCGCAACGGCGAAATTGTCCCGCAGTCGGGCAGCGAGCAGTCGATGAATGTCATGAAGGCGTTGATGGCGCTGGGGTGAATAGCCCCCTCCCCCTTGATGGGGGAGGCAGCGAGACTTGCCAGCTTGCTGGCTAGTCGCAGCGGTGGGGGTGCGGTGGCGGCCTGAAGCGATGCGCAAGGCCGTGACGTCACCCCCATCCAACTTCGCCTAATCGCTTCGCGATAAGGCTGCATATCCTTCCCCCATCGAGGGGGAAGGATTCTCGCACCGCCACGCTGTATTGACACACTAACACGCCAATGCCATAAACATCGCGGGGCAAGGGGATCGGACAGAAGGACGACCCCGATGTATAGTGAAACCGACCTGCAAGCTGCGGTCGATGCAAAGGTACTGACGCCGGAGGCCGCGCTGGCTTTCCGGTCGCATATCGCATCGGTGCGCGCCGCCCCCGGAGCGGATGAGGAATCATTCCGCCTTATCACCGGCTTCAACGATATTTTCGTCAGCATCGCGGCGGTGATCCTGCTCGTCGCGGTCGGCTGGATCGGCGCTTCGATCCATACCGCGCTCGGCGGCGCGTTCGTCGCCGGCTCGGCGTGGTTCCTCGCCGAATATTTCACCCGCAAACGCCGTATGGCATTGCCCAGTATCGTGCTCGTCCTCGCCTTTGCGGGCGGGGTGTTCGCGACGATGGTGGGTGTCCTCGTCGAGCATGGCGAGGCGATTTTCGGGAGCGATCCCGGCGAAACCGTCGGCGCGATCCTGATCGGGTCGATGGCGCTCGTCACCGCCGCGGCGACCTGGGCGCACTGGAAGCGTTTCATGGTGCCGATCACCGTGGCCGCGGGGACTGCGGCGCTTGCCGCCACCGCGGTCGCACTCGTGCTCGCGATCACCGGAATCCCCAGCCCCGACGGCACGCTGCCGATGGTGCTCGTGCTGATCGCCGGGCTCGGCGTCTTCGCGCTCGCGATGTGGTGGGACCGCAGCGACCGCGTGCGACAGACGCGGCGCAGCGACGTCGCCTTCTGGCTCCACCTGCTCGCAGCGCCGATGATCGCGCATCCGATCTTCCACCTGCTCGGTGTCACCCGCGGCGACGACATCGGCAGCGCGGCGGCGGTGATGGTGATCGGCGTCTATATCCTGTTCGGGCTGATCGCGCTCGCGATCGACCGCCGCGCCCTGCTCGTCTCGGCGCTCGCCTATGTGCTGTTCGCGATGACGCAACTGTTCAACACCTTTGGTGCGGTCGAACTCAACGTCGCGCTGACGGCGTTCGTGATCGGCTCGGCGCTGCTGCTGCTTTCGGCCTTCTGGCAGAATGCGCGGGCGGTGGTGGTCGGCTTCCTGCCCGACAATCTCGCGAACCAACTGCCCGCGACGATCCGTCCGGTCAGTCCGATACCAGCTTCATAAGCTTGCGTTCGACGGGGGCGAGCACATTCGACAGCTCGTCCCCGCGTTTCAAAATCGCCCCGGCTTCGGAGACAAGGGCCCACATGCCCTGCCGGCTCCGCAAGGCGGGGCGCTTTTCTATGCGATATTCGGGACGCTCGGCGGCGCGGCGAAAGGCCGAGAAGATCGCGGCGTCGCGGTGGAAATCCATCGCATAGTCGCGCCAGTGCCCTGCGGCGACCATGCGGCCGTAGAGGTCGAGGATGCGCATCAATTCGGGGCGCTCGAAACCGGTCTGCTGCGGAACCGCTCTGTTATTGCCGAACGGTAGAGGCGTGACGGTTCCCATCAGGCGCCGGTCCGGCTCCCTTTGCGCCGCGGCGCTTCCTCCTCGGCCGCGAGTTCGCGTTCATCGAGCAGGGCCTTCAGCTGCTTCTGCATCAGATCGAGCTGGCATTGCAGCAATTCGACCTTCTGCGTCGCGGGATCGAAGGTTTCGCTGCACGGCGTGCCATAGGGCACGAACTCGCGCGCATATTCGGTTGCGTCGAGCAAGGTCGAGCGCGCCGGGATGCCGACCATCACCGCGCCCTCGGGCACATCCTTCGTCACGACGGCATTGGCGCCGACGCGCGCGCGTGAATGGACGGTGACGGGCCCCAATATCTGCGCGCCCGATCCGACGATCACATCGTCGGCCAGCGTCGGATGGCGCTTGCCGCCGATACCGTTCGCGGGGTCGGTCCCGCCCAGCGTCACGCCCTGATAGATGGAAACATTGTCGCCGATCTCGGCGGTCTCGCCGATCACGACGCCAAAGCCGTGATCGATGAACAGGTGACGGCCGATCTGCGCACCCGGATGGATGTCGACCGCGGTCAGGAAGCGCGACAAATGATTGACGAAGCGCGCGAGGAAGAACAGCCGCGCTTCGAATAGCCAGTGCGCGATGCGGTGCATGCCGACCGCAACCAAACCCGGATAGAGTAGAATTTCCCAGCGCGACCGCGGCGCGGGATCGCGCGCCTTGATCGAATCGAGATAGGCAATCAGCCCGTTGAACATATAATGTCCCCTGCGACCCTATTTTGTACCGGACAAGATAGATGTTCGGGCGCGGCATTTCCACCCCCGGTGCATTTTTATCGTCAGCGACCGAACAGGCCGAGGCGCAGCAGGAGCAGTCCTTCGCTGCGCAAATGCCGCTCGCCATCCTGGCTCGCGATCATGCCGGCCCAGCGGTCGAGCATCAAAAGCGACCGGTTTCGACCAAAAATCCTGCGCGACGGCGCACCCAGTGCCTTCGCCTGACCGAGCAGATCGCGGGCTTCGGCCTCGCTTTCCTCGACACCCGCGCCCCAGATCAAACCCCAGCGCTTTCCGCCAGCTTCGTCGCCGCCGGACAACGCAAAGAGGTATCCGCCAAAGCTTTCCGAGGCCGCGCGCCGATCGTCGGCGCTGTCGGCGAGCAACATCGCTTCGGCCGCATCAACGAGCGCGTCGAGACCGCCCTGCCCCGCCCATGTTTCCTGAAGTTCGGCGAGCAGCGGCTCACCCTTCGGCAGCGCGCCCGGATCGCTGGCGAGCATTGCCGCCATGTCGCGCCACCACGCAAGCTTGATCTGCCCGATCAGCGGCTCGCGCGCGTCGAGCAACAGCTTGGTCAGCCGCGCCGCCAATCCCCACAGCGCCGACAGCGCCGCGCGCCGCGCGTGCGGTACGGAGACCAGCACGCGCGGATCGCGCATATCGGGATAGAAAGCCGTCTCTTGGTCGTCAGGCGCGATTGCGGACCGCCTTCACGGCTGCAACAACGCGCGGCGTATCGATCAGCGCGGCCTTTTCGAGATTGTGCGCATAGGGCAGCGGCACATCCTCGTTGCACACGCGCATCACCGGCGCGTCGAGATCGTCGAAGCCATGCTCCATCGCGACCATCGCGAGTTCGCTGGCGATCGAGCAGACCGGCCAGCCTTCCTCGACGATGACGAGGTGGTTCGTCTTCTTGAGGCTCGCGAGCACGGTCGCGGTGTCGAGCGGACGCAGCGTGCGCAGGTCGATGACCTCGGCGTCGATCCCCTCGGCGGCGAGCTGGTCGGCGGCTTCGAGCGCGAGCCCGACGCCGATCGAATAGCTGACGATGGTGACATCGCTGCCCTGACGCATGATCCGTGCCTTGCCGATCGGCAGGACGAAATCGTCGACCTCGGGAACGTCGAAGCTGCGACCATAGAGCAGCTCGTTTTCGAGGAAGACGACGGGATCTTCGGTGCGGATCGCCGCCTTCATCAGCCCCTTGGCATCGGCGGCGCCATAGGGCGCGATCACGATCAGGCCGGGGACGCTCGCATACCAGGGTGCAAAGTTCTGGCTGTGCTGCGCGCCGACGCGCGCCGCGGCGCCGTTCGGACCGCGGAACACGATCGGGCAGCGCATCTGCCCGCCCGACATATAGTTGGTCTTCGCCGCCGAGTTGATGATGTGGTCGATCGCCTGCATCGCGAAGTTGAAGGTCATGAACTCGATGATCGGACGCAGCCCGCCCATCGCCGCGCCCGCGCCGAGACCGGCGAAGCCATATTCGGTGATCGGGGTGTCGACGACGCGCTGCGCGCCGAATTCCTCGAGCAGCCCCTGCGTGACCTTGTACGCGCCCTGATATTCGGCGACTTCCTCGCCCATCACAAAGACGCGGTCATCCTTGCGCATTTCCTCGGCCATCGCATCGCGCAAGGCTTCGCGGACGGTCAGGCGGACCATCGCGGTGCCTTCAGGGATCGCAGGGTCCGAAGCACGTTCAGCGGCGGCGGGAGCAGCGGCCGAGGCTGCGGCAGGTACCGGAGCAGGAGCCGGAGCTTCTGCCTTGGGCTCCGGAGCAGCGGCCGGTGCAGGCGCAGCAGCCGGAGCAGCCGCTTCCTCACCCTCGCCCGTGATCGTCGCAATCACGGTGCCGACCTTCACATTATCGGTGCCCTCGGCAACGAGAATCTGGCCGATCGTGCCTTCATCAATGGCTTCAAATTCCATCGTCGCCTTGTCGGTTTCGATCTCGGCGAGAATGTCGCCCGACTTCACCGTGTCGCCTTCCTTGACGAGCCACTTGGCGAGCGTGCCTTCTTCCATCGTCGGCGACAGTGCCGGCATTTTCAATTCGATGGCCATCTCAATATTGCTCCACCAGCACGTCGGTATACAGTTCATGAAGTTCGGGTTCGGGCGCGCTTTCCGCAAAGTCGGCGGACTCGGCCACGATCGCGCGGATTTCCTTGTCGATTTCCTTGAACTTGTCTTCGGTGATGCCCGCATCGGTCATCAGCTTTTTCAGATGTTCGATGGAATCGCTTTTGTCGCGCACCGCCTGCACTTCCTCGCGGCTGCGATATTTGGCGGGATCGGACATCGAGTGGCCGCGATAGCGATAGGTCTTGAGCTCCATCAGCACCGGCCCCTTGCCCGCGCGCACCCATTCAAGCGCGGCTTCGGCGGCGCCGCGCACCGCGAGCACGTCCATGCCGTCGACCTGCATGCCGGGGATGCGGAAGCTTTCGCCGCGGCGGTAGAGCTGGTCCTCGGCCGACGAGCGGTTCACCGAGGTGCCCATCGCGTACTGGTTGTTCTCGATCACGAAGATGATCGGCAGCTTCCACAGCTCGGCCATGTTGAAGCTCTCGTAGACCTGGCCCTGGTTCGATGCGCCGTCGCCGAAATAGGCCATCGCCACACCGCCGTCGCCGCGATATTTGTGCGCGAAGGCGAGGCCGGTGCCGAGCGACACCTGTGCGCCAACGATGCCGTGGCCGCCATAGAATTTATGCTCGACGCTGAACATGTGCATCGAGCCGCCCTTGCCGCGCGAAATGCCCGCGGCGCGGCCCGTCAGCTCGGCCATGATGACCTTGGGGTCGATGCCGTAAGCGAGCATGTGGCCATGGTCGCGGTAGCCGGTGATCACGCTGTCCTTGTCGCCGTCGAGCGCCGACTGCAGGCCGACCGCCACGGCTTCCTGGCCGATGTAGAGGTGGCAGAAACCGCCGATCAGGCCGAGGCCGTAAAGCTGCCCCGCCTTCTCTTCGAAGCGGCGGATGAGCAGCATTTCGCGATAAAATCGTTCCAGCTCTTCGGGCGTCGCATCATAGGGAACGGGATCGCGCGGTTGCTCGCGGTTGCTCGCGGCGGCCGGGGTGGATGCAGTCTTTTTGGGCGCGGGGGAGGTGCGCGCGGGTGCTTTGGCCAAGGCGGGTTCCTTTGCAGTTAGCCGTTACGGCAAGCGCTCCCTATAGGAGAGCCGCGCAGCACTTGGCAACGCCCACCATGGGGGGGCGCTATGCCAACTTACGTATGCAGCAAAAGTGCAGCGACGCCGCAGCGAAAGCTCAGCGCTTTGCGTCGGGTTCCATCGGAATGATCACCTCGTCGGGGTGATAGGCGCCGAGCTTCTCGCGGACATATTCCTCGGCGAGATCGGGATCGACGCGGCGCCGGTCGAGCAGGTTGACGCGGTTCTGGAGCTCGGTCTGTCTTTTGGTCAGCTCGCTCAATATGACACGCTGCTTTTCGACCGACTGGCCATAATCGCCCCATGCGTAGAGGCCGGTCGGACCGAAAATGATGTAGCCGATCATCGCCAGCACCACCATCACCGCGATGGCGGGACCGGCGGCCCGGTGCATCGATTTGCGGAATTTGTGGCGCTGCGTCATTCCGGCCCTTGAATCAGAGTTGATTCGCGGCGTCAAGGCGTCAGGCCACAGTTTTCCGCAGCTTTGCGATCAGCCGAAAATCGAAGCGCCCGGGTAACGCGCCATGTCGCCCAGCTCTTCCTCGATGCGGATCAGCTGGTTGTACTTCGCAAGCCGGTCCGAGCGCGCGAGGCTCCCGGTCTTGATCTGGCCGCAGTTGGTCGCGACCGCGAGGTCGGCGATCGTCGAATCCTCGGTCTCGCCCGAGCGGTGCGACATCACCGCGGTGTAGCGCGCGCGGTGCGCCATATCGACCGCGTCGAGCGTCTCCGACAGCGTGCCGATCTGGTTGACCTTGACGAGGAGCGAGTTGGCGAGGCCGTCCTTGATCCCCTGTTCGAGGCGCAGCGGGTTGGTGACGAACAGGTCGTCGCCGACGAGCTGGCACTTGTCGCCGACAAGGTCGGTGAGCGCCTTCCAGCCCACAAAATCATCTTCGCTCATGCCGTCCTCGATCGACTTGATCGGATAGTCGTTGACGAGCGCGGCGAGATATTCGGCCATCTGTTCGGGGCTGAGCGACAAGCCCTCGCCGCTGATCTCATATTTGCCGTTCTTGAAGAATTCGGTCGCGGCGCAATCGAGCGCGAGCACGACGTCGGTGCCGAGCTTGAAGCCCGCCTGATCGACCGACGCGGCGATGAAGTCCAATGCGGCGCGCGTCGAGGCGAGGTTCGGCGCGAAGCCGCCTTCGTCGCCGACCGCGGTTGCAAGGCCCTTTGCCGACAGGCCCTTCTTCAGCGTGTGGAAGATCTCGCTGCCCCAGCGCACGGCTTCGGCGATGCTGCCGGCGCCGACGGGCATGATCATGAATTCCTGCACGTCGATCGGATTGTCGGCATGCTCGCCGCCGTTGATGATGTTCATCATCGGAACCGGCAAGGTGCGCGCCGAGACGCCGCCGACGTAACGATAGAGCGGCAGGCCGCGCGCATCGGCCGCAGCTTTTGCAGCGGCGAGGCTGACGCCGAGGATCGCGTTGGCGCCAAGGCGGCTCTTGTTCGGTGTGCCGTCAAGGTCGATCATCGCCTGATCGAGTTCTCGCTGATCCTCGGCATCGAGACCGATCAGCGCTTCGGCGATGTCGCCGTTCACCGCGGCGACCGCCTTGATCACGCCCTTGCCGAGATAGCGGCTCTTGTCGCCGTCGCGGAGTTCAACGGCTTCGTGCGCGCCGGTCGAGGCGCCCGAGGGCACCGCGGCGCGGCCGAAGCTGCCGTCTTCGAGCAGGACATCGACTTCGACGGTCGGATTGCCGCGGCTGTCGAGGATTTCGCGGCCGTGAATGTCGATGATGGCGGTCATGGAATATGTCCTGCTGAAGCCCTGTCGACAGGGCGTAGGGAAAGGCGCCCGCCTGTTATCGGCAGGGTGACGTTAGTGCAACCGCTGCATAGGAATTTTGCGGAGGGATGGAACCATTGGCCTCGCCTTGCTATATATTGAGGCAGGACCAAAAGGGGACGCCCGCTGATGCGGCGCCCGTATAAGAAGAAGAGGACAAAGCCGATGGCCAAAGCCGCTACTCCCGCGACGAAGAAAGTTGCTGCTCCCCGTCCCAAGGCGCCCGTGAAGGCGGCCGCCACCAAGGCTGCGCCGGCACGCAAGCCGGCCGCCAAAAAGGCGAACGCCAAGGATCACCCGATCCGCGACCAGATCGCCGCGACGCGCGACACCATCAAATCCGAAGCGTCAAAGAAAGCCGCCTCGCTGAAGCAAGAAGCGACGACGCTGAAGAATCAGGCCTCGACCAAGGCCCGCGACGCCGCGAACAAGGGCAAGGACAAGGCCGCCGAAGCCGTCGGCAGCCTCGCCAAGCTGCTCGAAGACAGCGCCGGCACCGTCGATACCAAGTTCGGCAAGCAGTATGGCGACTATGCCCGCTCGGCCGCGACGACCGTTGCCGGCCTTGCCACGACGCTCGACAAGAAGGATCTCGACGAGCTCGCCGCCTCGACCCGCGACATGGTCAAGAAGAACCCGGCAATCGCCGTCGGTGCCGCCACGGTGATCGGCTTCGTGCTCGCCCGGATGCTCAAAGGCAGCTCGAACGATTGACAGGGCGTTGGCATCTTCCGATCCGAATCCCCCGCCGGCGCCCGACGCGCGCAGCTTTGATGGCATAAGCCACGGCTACGCGCCCGATGGGCGTCCGGTCACGCCGCCCCCCGTTCCGCTCGAAAAGATTGTCGGCGACGTCGTCGATAATCTCTCGGCGACGGCAAGGGCGGAGTTTGCGCTGATAGAGGCACGGGGTCAGCTGGCGCTGCACGGCGCCAGTTGGGCCGCGGCATGGGGCACGATTGCGGCGTGCGCACTCGGCATCGCGATGCTCGCGCTCGCGTTCGGGGCAATCCTCGCGCTCGCGCCGCACGTCGGGCCGTTCGTCGCGACGTTGATCGTCGTCGGCGTCTTGCTTGCCCTCGCCGCCTTTGCCGGATGGCGCGCGCAGCTCAGCTATGGCGACATCCGCACCGCGCTTCGGCGTGACCTGACGAACGAAGGGATCGACGATGCCGCGGACGCGTAACAGCCTGATCGCCGCCGCGCGCCGATCGATGCTCCAGCGCGCCGAACTGCACCGTCGGCTCGACGTTGCGCGCGCGGCGCTGAGGCCCAGTGCGCTCGTCGATCGCGGTAAATACCGGATTGGCGAGGCCGTCGACGACACCGCGCATGCGGTGCAGCAGCAGTTCCGCAACAACCGCCTGCCGATCGCGATCGCGGCGGCGGCGGGCATCGCCTGGCTGCTGCGCGAACCGATCAAGGAACATGCACCGCGGCTGGTGCAAAAGATTCAGGACCTGGCGACCGACGTCGCCGATCATTTTCGTTCGGCCGATGCATCGGCGGACGAGGATGACATCGATTTAGTGGAGGAAGATGATGAAGCCGTTCGGTGAAACCGCCCGCGAGACGCGTGCAAAAGCGAGTGAACTTGCGGAGAAAACCGCCGAAAACGCGCGACTGACCGCCGAGGCGGCAAAGGCGCGCATTCAGGATGGCTATGGCCGCGCCCGCGCCGCGACCGAAGATCTCGCGGCCAAGGCGAGCGAACAGGCCGGCGTTGCCCGCGAAGCCGCCGGCGAAGTCTATGAAAAGGGCAAGGCACAGGCGAAACGCGCAAACAGCAAGCTGAAGGATGCGGCCGAGAAGCAGCCGCTGGCTCTGGTCGCGGGCGCGGTCGCGATTGGCGCGCTGCTCGGCTCGCTGCTACCGAAGGGCCGCAAGGGCGAGGATTGAGCCGCACTTGCCGTAAGGGCAAAGCGCTGGTAGGGGGCGCGGCTTCTCCCCTACTAGCGTTTATCCGCAAGGAAAGCAGCCATGAGCAAATTGCATCTCGTGTTCGGCGGACGCGTCGCCGATCCGCAGGGTCTCGACTTTACCGACCTGCACAATCTCGACGTCGTAGGCCTCTACCCCGATTACAAGTCGGCCGAAAAGGCGTGGCGCAGCGCAGCGCAGCGCACGGTCGACGATGCCGAAATGAAATATGTCGTCGTCCACCTGCACAAATTGTTGCAGCCGGACGCCGAAGCCTGAAAAAGTCGCCCCAGCGAAAGCTGGGGCCGCTATCGTCCAGGCATAGCGCCTGCGATCCCAGCTTTCGCTGGGATGACGCGACTACCGGAAATTGTCGGCGTAAGCCTGGATCTTCAGGCGACGCTCGGGGGTCGAGGTGATCTCCACGTCGATCCCGTTCTTCTCCGCGTAAGCCACCGCTTCTTCGCGGCTCGCGAAACCCAGGCGCAACTGACGCTGCGTGTCGCCGCTGCCCGCCCAGCCCATCAGCGGATCGGCCTTACGCGCTTCGGCGGGGGCGAATTCCAGCATCCAGCGCTGCGTCCCGGCACGCCCCGACTGCATCGCATTCTTGGGCTTCTGGAAGATACGCGCTTTCATCGGGGTGTCCTGTAACTGGTGCCTGTGCCGCCGCCTTAGCGCCAAGCGGCGCACACGAAAAGAGGCCTATTGCGCATCGCGCCGCGCCTGCGCCGCTTTGGTCATCAAGCTTGGCCGCGCGTTCGCCGGATCGTCGGGCCAGCTGTGCTTGGGATAGCGGCCGCGCATCTCGCGCGCCACATCGTGCCAGCTGCCGCTCCAGAAGGACACGAGGTCGCGCGTCGTCTGGATCGGGCGGTGCGCGGGCGACGTGAGCGCGAGTACGAGCGGTACCGGCGGATCGCCGATCGTCGGATGGCGCGCGAGCCCGAACAGCTCCTGCACGCGTACGCTGACCGTCGGCCCGCCGTCGGCGCCATAGTCGATCGGATGCCGGCTGCCGACGGGGGTCGCATAATCGGCGGGTGCGTGCTTCTCGAGTAGCTGGCGCGCCGGCCAATCGAGCGTCGCCATCAGCGCATCAGCCAGCTTGCGGTCGCCGATGTCGCGAAGCCCGCGGCACCCGGCGAGCAACGGCTCGAGCCAGAATTCGAGACTGTCGGCAAGCGCGCCGGTCGAGAGCGCGTCGATCCCCGCATAGGAGGCCCGCTGGCGCAAAGCCTGCGCCGCCGGCCCCCAGCCGATCAGCCCCAGCCCCTTGCCGCGCACGGCCGCCATGCGTACCGTGATATCGTCCTCGGCATTTTCGCTGCGCCCCGCCTGCCCGCTCGTCAGCGCGATCGCGCCGAGGCGCCGTTCGCGGCGATGATCGACACGATCGTTCGTAGTGTCATAGCTGCTCGCCGAATGTTGAACGATGCGATCGGCAAAAAGCGCCTCGACCTCGGCCTGTTCGATCGGCGCCGCAGCGAGGATGCGCACGCCGGCCGCATGGCCCTGCGCGTCGGCGATCGCGAGCCATTCGCTGCCCGCGAGCGGGTCGACCGCATCGATGCGATAGGCACGGCCGCCAACGCTCAGATATTCGCCGCGCTGCCCTGCCCGCTGGCGCGCGACGCGGTCGGGCCAGGCGGTCGCGATCCAGCCGCCGATCGAGCGCGGTTCGACATCGTCGGTCCCGGCCGCCAGCTTCTCGCCGATCGTCGCAAGCCGCCGCGCGAGCCGCAATGCGCCTTCGCTACGTTCGTTGCGCTGCCCGCGCCAGCGCCCGAGCCGCGCCTCGACATCGACGCCGCGCCCGCCGAGCCCCGGCTCGGTGAGCAATACGGCGAGCCGCCCCGCTATCTCGGCCTCGCCCGCACGCGCCGCGTCGAGCAGCATATGCGCGAGCGGCACCGGCAGCGGGATCGCGGCGAGCGCCTTGCCGTGCGCGGTGATGCGGCCGTCGTCGGTCAGCGCACCGATCGCCTGCAAACGCGTCTTCGCCTCTGAAATCGCAGCGGGCGATGGCGGGTCGAGCCAGCCCAATTGGCGCGGGTCGACGATGCCCCAGCTCGCGCAATCGAGCACAACGGGCATCAGATCGTTCTCGTGGATTTCGGGCGGGTCGAAGGGCGGCATGCCCGCGGTCGCCGCGGCTTCCCACAGGCGATAGGCAACCCCCGGCCCCTGCCGCGCCGCGCGGCCGGCGCGCTGCGTTGCCGACGCCTGGCTCGCACGTTCGGTGACGAGCCGCGCGATGCCCGCCGCCTTGTCGAAGCGTGGGCGGCGCGACAGCCCGGCGTCGATCACGATCCGGACGCCGTCGATGGTCAGGCTGGTTTCGGCGATGCTCGTCGCGAGGATCAGCTTGCGCCGTCCGTCGGCATCTCGAACAAGCGCCTTGCGTTGCAGCGCCGGGTCGATCTGGCCGTGCAGGCGGTGGACCGCGAGCGGCAGCCGCGCGTCCTCGACCGCGGTCGCGGCGCGCTCGATGTCGGCGGCACCGGGCAGAAAGGCGAGCATGTCGCCTTCGGGCTCGTCTGCGAACGCCTGCCGCACCGCGCCGAGCACCGACGCTTCGAGCCGATCCTCGGCGCGGCGGCCGATATGACGCAGGTCGAGCGGCCAGATCTTGCCCTCGCTCTTCACCACCGGCGCGTTGCCGAGCAGCGCGCCGAAGCGCGCGCCGTCGAGCGTCGCCGACATCGCAACAAGGCGGAGGTCGTCGCGGAGGCCCTGCTGCGCGTCGATTGCCAATGCGAGTGCGAAATCGCCGTCGAGGCTGCGTTCGTGAACTTCGTCGAAGAGCACCGCCGACACGCCATGAAGCTCGGGATCGGCAAGGATGCGGTTGCGGAACAGGCCCGGTGTCATCACGAGCAGCCGTGTGGCCGCCGACTGCTTGCTGTCGAGCCGGGTCGAATAGCCGACACGACCGCCGACCGCTTCACCCATCTCCTCGGCGATCCGCTCGGCCGCGCCGCGCGCCGCGAGTCGGCGCGGTGAGAGCAGCCACACCGCCCCCTTGCACCAGGGCTGGTCGAGGATCGCGGGCGCCACGCGCGTCGTCTTGCCCGCGCCCGGCGGCGCAACGACAACCGCGTTGGGCTTCAGTAGCAGCGCCGCCATGATATCGGGCAGCACGGCATCGATCGGCAGCGACTGCATCAGCTGCGCGCCGCGGGGTTGCCCAGTTCGGCGTTCAGTCGAAAGGCTTCGGCGGCAAGGCGCGATACCTCCTCAGCGGTGACCTCGGTCGCCTCGACCATCACCAGATTGCCCAGTTCATACTTACCGCTGGCCTTGATACGCGGATCGACCTCGCGCAGCCTTTTGCCACGCCAGAATCCGAGCAGCACGCGATGCTCCTCGGCGCGGATCAGGATGCACGGACCGTTCGCGATGAAGACGAGGTTGGTCCATTTGATGGTTTCGTCGAACGGCGCCGCAGCCATGATCGCGGCGCGCATCATTTCGCAGCGTTCGCGCTGCCAGCCCGACAGCGCGGCGATATAGGCGTCGGGGCTTTCCGCCGCTGGGCCCATCATCGCCATCGCCGCCGCCTCAATAAGCGCGTGCGACCGCGAAGGCGACCGCTTCGGTCAACGCCGACTTCGCCTGGCTGGCGCGGAACCCCCCGATCGCATCCACCGCACGCTGGCCGTAATGGCGCGCGCGCGCGAGCGTATCGGCGATCGCGTCGTGCTTGTGGAGCAGGCTCGTCGCGTAGGCGAGATCCTCGTCCGACGTCTTGTGGCCGGTGATCGCGAGCTTCCAGAATTCGCGCTCCTCTGCCGATCCGCGCGCGTAGGCGAGGATGACGGGCAGCGTAACCTTGCCGTCGCGGAAGTCGTCGCCGACGCCCTTACCCATCGTTTCGGCGTCCGAAACATAGTCGATCGCATCGTCGACGAGCTGGAACGCGATACCGAGATTGCGGCCATAGGCGTCGAGCGCGGCTTCGGTCGCCTCGTCGCGCTCGGCCACGACCGCCGCGATCTTGCACGCCGCGGCGAACAGTTCAGCGGTCTTGGCGTTGATGATCGCGAGATACTGGTCCTCGCTCGTTTCGATCCGGCGCTGCGCGGAAAGCTGGTTGACCTCGCCCTCGGCGATCACCGCCGAAGCGCGGCTGAGAATCTTGAGCACCTTCAATGACCCGTCCTCGACCATCACCTCGAACGCGCGGCTGAACAGGAAGTCGCCGACGAGCACCGACGCGCTGTTGCCCCAGATGAGGTTCGCGGTCTTGCGCCCGCGGCGCAGGTCCGATTTGTCGACGACATCGTCATGGAGCAAGGTTGCGGTGTGGATGAACTCGACCGCGGCGGCGAGCTTGCAGTGGCGGCGCCCCGGATAGTCGAGCAGCTTGCCGCAGGCGAGCGTCAGCATCGGGCGCATCCGCTTGCCGCCGCCCGCGATCAGGTGGCCGGCGAGTTCGGGGATCAGCGGCACTTCGGACTGCATCCGGTCGAGAATGACCGAATTCACCTCGTTCATGTCGGCGGCGACAAGCGCCATCATCGGGTCGAGCGAGGGCGGCCGGTCGCCGTGGAGCTGATGGATTTCCGCAGTCATAACGCGGCGAGCCTTGGCGCCGCGGTCACGATTTTGCAACGACTTTCGGCTTGCTTTGAAGCCCCGCCCGGTGCCAAGCGTGCCGGAGAAGAGAGGAATCGCACACCCATGGACGACCAACTGAGCCGCTATCGCCAGAGCATCGACAATATCGACGCGGCGCTGGTCTATATGCTCGCCGAACGGTTCAAGGTGACCAAGGCGGTCGGCGAGCTCAAGGCGCGCGAGGGCCGCCCCCCCGCCGACCCCGGCCGCGAGGCGCGCCAGATCGAGCGACTGCGTGAGCTGGCCCGCGACGCCGACCTCGACCCCGATTTCACCGAGAAATTCCTGCGCTTCATCATCGACGAAGTGATCCGCCATCATCAGCAGGCCAAGCGCGAGCAAGGCGCGTGAGCATCGACCATCCGATCTTCACTCGCTGGCCGGCGCAGCACCCCGACCGGATCCAGCTTTTCTCCGCGCCGACGCCGAACGGTGTGAAGGCGGGCATCATGCTCGAGGAAACCGGCCTCGCTTACGAACCGCACCGGATCGACATCATGGCGAACGAGAGTCATGACCCGGCGTTCCTCGCGCTCAACCCCAATGGCAAGATCCCGGCGATCTACGATCCGCAAGGCCCGGGCGGAAAGCCGCTCGCGCTGTTCGAATCGGGTGCGATCCTGATCTACCTAGCCGACAAGAGCGGGCAGTTTCTTTCGGCCGACCCGGCGACGCGTTACGAAACGATCCAGTGGGTGATGTGGCAGATGGGCGGCGTCGGCCCGATGTTCGGCCAGCTCGGCTTTTTCCACAAATTCGCCGGCCGCGACTATGAGGACAAGCGCCCGCGCGATCGCTACGCGGCCGAATCCGCGCGGCTGCTTGGCGTGCTCGACGAACGGCTGGCGACGCGTGAGTGGGTGATAGGCGACGACTACAGCATCGCCGACATTTCGTTGCTCGGCTGGGTCCGCAATTTGATCGGCTTCTACGATGCTGCCGAGATCGTCGGTTTCGACCGGTTCGGTCATGTCCAGCGCTGGCTCGATGCGGGCCTCGCTCGTCCGGGCGTACAGCGCGGGCTGGAAGTGACGGCGACTTGAAAGCGGTCGGCAGCTTTCGACCGATTGCTGCCGCGCCTTTTCTTCCCATTGTCATTCCCGCGAAAGCGGGAACCCAGAGCTAGGCCAGCCGACGGGCGCTCTGGGTTCCCGCTTTCGCGGGAATGACGAAATGGGGAATGTCAGCGCACCACCCCAAATCAGTCATTCGGCCCTACGCCGCCGGCAACCTCAGCCGCACGAGCAGCCCACCCAGATCCTCGCTCTCCTCGAGCGCGATACTGCCGCCATAGATTTCGGCGACATCGCGCACGATCGCGAGGCCGAGCCCGGTCCCCGGCTTGCCGCTGTCGAGGCGGACGCCGCGATCGATGACGCGGTCGCGGTCGGCGGGCGAAATGCCCGCGCCATCGTCCTCGATCAGGATTTCCGCCATCGCGCCGTCGCGCTGGATCGTAACGAAAACGCTGCCGCCGCCATATTTGGCGGCGTTTTCGAGCAGGTTTCCGACGAGTTCGTCGAGGTCCTGCCGCTCGACGCGCACCACCAGCGTCTTGTCGCCCGCCGCATCGAGCCGGGCATCGGGATAGAGCGCGGCGACCGCGCGCGACACGCTGCCCACGCTGTCCCAGACCGTCGCCCGCGCCTGCGCCGCGCCGCGCCGCCCAACCGCGCGCGCGCGCGCGAGGTGGTGGTCGACCTGCCGCTGCATCGTCGCGGCCTCGCGCCGCACCGTTTCGGCGAGTTCCGAATCCGAGCTCGTCGCGCTGTTGACGAGGACGGTAAGCGGTGTTTTCAACGCATGCGCGAGGTTGCCCGCGTGCAGCCGTGCTTCCTCGGCCTGCTTCTCATTGTGCGCGAGCAGCGCGTTGAGTTCGTCGACCATCGGCTGCACTTCGAGCGGCAAGGGCGCGTCGACGCGACGGTTCTGCCCGCCGCGCATCGCCGCGATCGCGCGGCGGATATGCCGCAGCGGCCACAGGCCGTAGAAGGTCTGGAGCGCGGCGAGGATGATGAGGCCGAGCCCGAGCAGCGCAAGGCTAGGAATCAGCGTGGCGCGCACCGCGCGATTCTGGGTGTCGAGCGCTTCGCGCGACTGGGCGATCTGGAACCGCCAGCTGGTCTTGCTGCCCGGCAGGATGACATTGCGTTCGAGCACGCGCAGTTCCTCGTCGGGAAACTGGGTGCTGTCGTACATGTGGATATGGTTGTCGATATGCGGCGTCGGCGCCTTCAGCGAGCGTTCCCACAGCGAGCGCGAGCGATAGGGTTCCTGATTGCCACCGCTGATCTGCCAATAGAGCCCGCTATACGGTTCGAGGAAACGCTGGTCGCCGAGCGGTTCGACCAGCCGCACTTCGCCATCGGGGCCGATCTCCGACGAGCGGATCATCGCGATCAGCACATATTCGAGGCTCGAATCGAAGTTGCGCGTGATCGCCCCCGTCAGCACGCGATCGAGCGCAAAGCCGCCGCCGATTAGCAAAACCGAAATCCACAGCGCCGCGATCGCGATCATGCGGCGTGCGAGCGAGCCGGTGATGCGGCTGGTCAGCGCCGCCGGTTTTTCCGCCGCGTCCGGGTCCTCTACGACCGCCGGGGCGACGTCGGCCTCGCTCACGACTTACTGCGGATCGTCGAGCTGGTAGCCGAGGCCGCGGATCGTCGTGATGATATCGGCACCCAGCTTTTTGCGGATGCGCGTCACGAACACTTCGATCGTGTTCGAATCGCGGTCGAAATCCTGATCGTAGATATGTTCGATCAGCTCGGTGCGCGACACGACCTTGCCCTTGTGGTGGAGCAGGTATGACAGCAATTTATATTCCTGCGCGGTCAGCTTCACCGGCTCGCCGGCGAGGGTGACGCGACCCGAGCGCGTGTCGAGGCGCACCGGCCCCGCCGTCAGCTCGCTCGATGCATTGCCCGCGGCGCGGCGGATCAGCGCGCGCAGGCGGGCGATCAGCTCTTCGGTCTGGAACGGCTTGGCGAGATAGTCGTCGGCGCCCGCGTCGAGCCCCGCCACCTTGTCGGACCAGCTGTCGCGCGCCGTCAGGACGAGCACCGGGAAGTTGCGCTTTTCGCGGCGCCAGCGGTCGAGCACGGTGAGCCCGTCGATCTCGGGCAGGCCGAGGTCGAGGATCGCGGCGTCGTAATTTTCGGTCGAGCCGAGGAAGTGGCCGTCCTCGCCATCGGTCGCGAGGTCGACGGCATAGCCGGCGCCCTCCAGCGTCGCCTTCAGCTGCGGGCCCAGCGTGGGTTCATCTTCGACAATCAAGATCCGCATTCAGGCGCCTTTCCTTTGCGCACCGGGCAGCCCGGCCGCATGTTTCGACTGTGTATCAAGTCCGAACGATCATCGCAAAATCTCGTTGCGATGAAACATCCGGACTAGTGAAATGTCAGGGTTTGCGTCCCACGATCCGGCCGGTGCGGGCGTCGACATAGACGACGACCACTTGGCTACCGTCCATGAATTTCAGGGCGTAGATCATCCGCCCCGCATCGAACTGCGGGCCGCCGAGATAGGTCATGTCATTATAGGGCGGGCGCGAACGGACGTCTGCGATCAGCTTATTGAGCGGGATAACCTGTCCCTGTGCCGCGGCTTCGCGCAGATTGTCCTGGTCGCGGTTGCCGCGCGCGGCCGCAGGCGCGCCCGCCGAGAGCAGCAGCGCGGAGATGAGGGAGAGGGTCAATGTACGGATCATGGCCGTTTCTCTAACGCGAAAGCATTGAATAGGCGATGAATGGCCGGGTCAGCTCCGGTTTCGATTTCCGCCATGGCCCGGAAGCCATGGTGGGCGCGACAGGGATTGAACCTGTGACCCCACCCGTGTGAAGGGTGTGCTCTACCGCTGAGCTACGCGCCCGATCGGGGCGGACCAATGGCCCGGCGTCCGAAAGCTGGACGTCCATAGCCGCTGCGACGGTGATTGCAACGGGCATTTGCTCAATCTTCACGCACAAACCACATGGATACTACCCGGCAGATACAAATCGGGCCGCAGCTTGCGCCACGGCCCGAGATGGTTTCACCAGAAGGTGCCTGTCAACTTAGTTGACGGCGTCCTTGAGGGCCTTGCCGGCCTTGAACTTCGGCTGGTTCGACGCCGCGATGGTCATCGTTTCGCCGGTGCGCGGGTTGCGGCCGGTCGATGCCTTGCGCTTGCTGACTGCGAAGGTACCGAAGCCGACGAGACGGACTTCGCCGCCCTTCTTCAGCGAACCGGTGATCGCGTCGAACACGGCCTCGACGGCCTTGCTCGCGTCACCCTTGGTCAGGCCGCTCGAGTCAGCGACGGCGGCGATCAGGTCTTGTTTGTTCATGCCTAAGGAACCCCTGCATTATGGTTGGTTAAATGATTCTCATGGCCCGAAGCCATGGCGCGTCACTAACGATGTTTCGCCCTGTCTTGTCAAAGTAAAAAAGGGCGCAAAACGCCCCAAAACGTCGATTTTGCGACGAATTTGGGGCGAATTGCCGTCGGGCGGCGATAACTTAGTGTCGAATCGTCGTTTCGGGGTCGGCGCCCGAGGGAACCGGGGGCGACGCGGCAAGCTCGTCGGCCTCGGTCCATTCGATCGGGACGACGGGCGACACCAGCGCTTCGGCCAGCACCTGATCGACGTGGCTGACCGGGATAATCTTCAGCCCGCTCGTGATATTCGCCGGGATTTCAACAAGGTCCTTCTCATTCTCTTCGGGAATCAGCACGGTCTTGATGCCCCCGCGGAGCGCCGCAAGCAGCTTTTCCTTGAGGCCCCCGATCGCCAGCACACGGCCACGCAGCGTGACTTCGCCGGTCATCGCGACATCGCGGCGCACCGCGATCCCGGTCAGCGTCGAAATCATCGCGGTGACCATGCCGACGCCGGCCGACGGGCCATCCTTCGGCACCGCGCCTTCGGGCAAGTGGATGTGGATGTCCTTGCGCGCGAACAGGCTGGGCTTGATGCCATAGGCCGGCGCGCGCGCCTTCACGAATGACAGCGCGGCCTGCACCGATTCGGTCATCACTTCGCCGAGCTTGCCGGTGGTGCGAACCTGCCCTTTGCCCGACGCGGTCACAGCTTCGATCGTCAACAATTCGCCGCCGACCTCGGTCCATGCGAGCCCCGTAACGGCGCCGACCTGGTCCTCCAGATCGCCCATGCCGTGGCGGAATTTGCGCACGCCCGCGAATTCGGAGAGGTTGTCGGGCGTCACGGTGACGCTTTCCGTTTTGCCTTCGAGGATACGGCGCAGCGCCTTGCGCGCCAGACGCGCGATCTCGCGCTCGAGCGTGCGAACGCCGGCTTCGCGGGTGTAATAGCGGATCAGGTCGCGGAGGCCCTCTTCGGTCAGCTCGAATTCGCCGGCCTTCAGGCCGTGCGCCTCGACCTGCTTCGCGATCAGGTGCAGCTTGGCGATCTCGACCTTCTCATCCTCGGTATAACCTTCGAGCCGGATGATCTCCATGCGGTCGAGCAGCGCCTGCGGCAGGTTGAGCGAATTCGCGGTGGTGACGAACATGATGTCGCTGAGGTCGACATCGACTTCCAGATAATGGTCCTGGAACTTGCCATTCTGTTCGGGGTCGAGCACTTCGAGCAGCGCCGACGCCGGATCGCCGCGGAAATCCTGACCGAGCTTGTCGATCTCGTCGAGCAGGAACAGCGGGTTCATCGTGCCGGCCTTTTTGAGGTTCGTCACGATCTTGCCCGGCAGCGAGCCGATATAGGTACGGCGGTGGCCGCGGATTTCGGCCTCGTCGCGCACGCCGCCCAGCGACTGGCGAATGAACTCGCGTCCGGTCGCCTTGGCGATCGACTTGCCGAGGCTGGTCTTGCCGACGCCCGGAGGGCCGACGAGACAGAGGATCGGCCCCTTCAGCTTGTTCGTGCGCGCCTGCACCGCCAGATATTCGACGATCCGGTCCTTGACCTTTTCGAGCGCATAATGGTCGTCATCGAGGACCTCCTGCGCCTTCGCGATATCCTTCTTGAGCTTCGATTTCTTGCCCCACGGCAGGCCGATCAGCGTGTCGAGATAGTTGCGCACGACGGTCGCCTCGGCCGACATCGGCGCCATCGCACGCAGCTTTTTCATTTCAGCCTGTGCCTTGGCCTTGGCTTCCTTCGACATTTTGAGGCTGTCGATCTTGAGCTGAAGCTCGGCGAGATCGTCGCCGCCCTCGCCATTGTCGTTGCCGAGCTCGCGCTGGATCGCCTTCAACTGTTCGTTGAGATAATATTCGCGCTGGCTCTTTTCCATCTGGCGCTTCACGCGGCCGCGGATCTTCTTTTCGACCTGCAGCACGCCGAGTTCGCCTTCCATGAAGGCGAAGACCATTTCGAGCCGCTTCGACGGCGCGTCCTCGACGAGCAACGCCTGCTTATCGGAGACCTTGATGTTGAGATTGCCCGCGACCGAATCGGCGAGGCGCGAGGCGTCCTCGATCTGCGACAGCTGCACCGCGGTTTCGGCGGGCATCTTCTTGTTGAGCTTCGCGTAATTTTCGAACTGGTCGACGACCGAGCGCATCAGCGCGGCGGTGTCGACGCTGTCGTCGACGGTGTCGCCGACCGGCTTCACGCTCGCCATCACGGCCTTGTCTTCATTGGTGAGCGCGAGCAGCTTCGCGCGCTCCTTGCCTTCGACGAGCACGCGGACGGTGCCGTCGGGCAGCTTCAGCAGCTGCAACACGGTGGCGATCACGCCGACGTCGTAGAGATCGTCGCGCTGCGGGTCGTCCTCGCCCGGATCGAGCTGCGCGACGAGGAAGATCTCCTTGTCGCTTTCCATCGCGGTTTCGAGCGCGGCGACCGAACGGTCGCGGCCGACGAACAGCGGCACGATCATGTGCGGGAAAACGACGATGTCACGAAGCGGAAGAAGAGGATAAGATTGCGTCATTACGGCTCCTGGACGGGCCCCGCGACCGGGCGCACCGCCCTTCTTATAGGTGGTTCTTCGCTAATATGGCGTAACTTGGCACGCATTCAATGTCGCTGTGCTGAACAGCGGGCCCCAGAGGGATTTGGGGCCGGCTCAAAACGGCAGCTTGAAGCCCGGGGGGAGCGGCAGGCCGCTCGTCATCTTGCCCATTTCCTCGTTGCTCGCCGCATCCGCCTTTTCGCGCGCGTCGTTGAACGCGGCGGCGAGCAGGTCTTCGAGCATCTGTTTGTCAGCCGGAACGATCAGGCTGTCGTCGATCGAGATTTCCTTGATGCGGCCCTTGGCGCTCGCACGAATCCGCACCAGACCGCCGCCCGACACGCCTTCGACCTCGACGCTGTCGAGCTTCGCCTGCGCCTCCTGCATCTGCGCCTGCACCGTGGCGGCCGCTTCCTGCGCCGCCTTCATCATTTCTTCGATCGATTTCATGGGTTCGACTTATGGCGATTGTCGCCGGAAGGTTCAAGTTTCGCGTCGGGAAAAGCGGCCAAAGCGGCCTTCACCACCGGTAATTCGCGGATTCGCGCGTCATTGTCGGCCAGCGTTGCGGCGCGGATTTGGCCAAGGCTCGGCCGTCCCTCGCCTTCGCCCTCCCGCACCTGCCAGCGGCTGCCGGTCTGCGCGAGCAGCGCGTCGCCCAGATCGCGCGCGAACGACGCGCCGAGCGCGGCGACGGGCGCGAAAACGAGATTGCCGGGCTCCAGGGTGATGATTCGCAGATGATCGTAGACATCGACCGCAAGCCGATGATTTCCGGTGCTTTCGAGCAACTGGTGGATCTGCGCCACGGTCAGCGCCGACGCGGGAGACTCGGCACTTGTGGTTGGGGGACTGTCGACCGCGGCGACGGATTCGGCCGCGGTATTTTCCTGCGCCGCGGGCGCCGCCGGCGCGACCATCGGCGTCGCGGGCACGCCGCCTTTTTCGAGCAGTTTCGCAAGCTCACCCGGGTCCGGCATCGACGCGGCGTAAATCACGCGCAGCAGCAGCATTTCGAGATGTTCGAGCGGGTTGTTCGCGCGCAGCACCTCGTCATGCCCCTTGAGCAACAACTGCCACAGCCGGTTGAGCGGCGCGAAACCGAGCTTTTGCGCCCAGTCGCCGATGCGTTCGCGGTCGGCCTCGGCGAGCGCGGGATCGTCGTGGCGCGACACTTTGGCGAGCGTGATCGCGTGCGTGAGGTCCATGAGCCCGCGCACCATCGCGACCGGCTCGATACCTAGCGCATATTGCGCGCGCGCGAGGTCGATCGCGCCGCCGGCATCGCCTTCGAGGATCGTCGCCATCAACTGTCCGATCGCCGAGCGGTCGGACAGGCCGAGCATGACGCGCACCTGATCGGCACTGATCTTCCCGCCACCATCGAGATCGGCGTGCGCTATCGCCTGGTCGAGAATCGACAGGCCGTCACGCACCGACCCCTCGGCGGCGTTGGCGATCAGCCAGATCGCGGGCGCCTCTGCCTCGACGCCTTCCTTCTGGAGGATCGAACTGAAATGCGCGAACAGCATGTCGGGAGTGATGCGGCGAAGGTCGAAGCGCTGGCAGCGCGACAGCACCGTTACCGGCACCTTGTTGACCTCGGTCGTCGCGAACAGGAATTTGACGTGCGGCGGCGGTTCTTCGAGCGTTTTCAGCAATGCATTGAACGCGTTACGCGACAACATGTGCACTTCGTCGATGATGTAGATCTTGTAGCGCGCCGAGACGGCGGCGTAGCGCACCGCCTCGATAATCTCGCGCACATCGTCGACGCCGGTGTTCGACGCCGCGTCCATCTCGATGACGTCGATATGGCGCCCTTCGGTGATCGCGCGGCAGGGTTCGCACACGCCGCACGGATCGATCGTCGGTCCGCCCTGCCCGTCGGGGCCGATGCAGTTCAGCGCCTTCGCGATCAGGCGCGCGGTCGAGGTCTTGCCGACCCCGCGCACGCCGGTCATCAGGAAGGCATGCGCCAGCCGGTCGCGCGCGATCGCATTGCCGAGCGTGCGCACCATCGCATCCTGCCCGATCAGTTCGGCAAAGGTTTGCGGGCGATATTTGCGGGCAAGGACGCGGTACGGGCCGGATGACGGCTGCGGCGCCGTCTCGGGCAGGTCCATTCCCAGCATCGGGGTTTCGTCGTCGGCGGAATCGCTCATGGCCCCGTCTTAGGGGGACGCCGCGGTCTTGTCGAAGGGGGAAATGGGTGGGAGCCGGAACGACCCGCAGCGAATTCGTTGCGGCTGCTTCCTTCCGGACCTGACCGGGTTGGCGAAGACTGCGTCCGCCCGACTCCCGCGGCGCATATGGCGGCGGATGCAGCGAAATGCAAGCGCAGCAGTCGGCGGTCAGCGCGGCCCCTGCATGTTGCGGCTCTCAGGCGGTATGTGCACGGTGAGCCCGTCGAGATCTGGGGTCAGCAGGATCTGGCACGACAGGCGGCTGGTGCGGCGGACCCCGGCGGCGAGGTCGAGCATATCCTCCTCCATCTCGCTTGCGGGCGGCAGGCGGTCGAAATCCTCTTTGGCGACGATGACGTGGCAGGTCGAGCAGGCCATCTGGCCCTCGCACGTACCTTCGAGCGGCATCAAATGCGCCTGCGCGACGTCGAGCAGGATCGCGCCGGGTTCGGCCTCGGCCTCGGTGCGCGCCTTGCCGTCGGCGTGGATGAAGGTGACGCGCATCAGTTCACGCCCTGCAATCGCGCGGCGGCTTTGAGGGCATCGAGGCCGTCACGGAGTTGCTGCTCGCTGGTGTAGCGGCCCCAGCCGAGACGGATCGACGCACGCGCATCGGCTTCGCTGACGCCCATGGCGCGCAGCACATGGCTGACCTTGCCCGACCCGCTGCCGCACGCGCTCCCGAGCGAGAAGGCGATGTCGCGAGCATCGGACATCAGGCGGAGGCCATTCACGCCTTCGCGCCGGACATTGAGATTGCCGTGGTAGCGCCGCGCGGCGTCGCCGTTGATCGTCCATTCGGGGAGCATATCGAGCGCAAGCGACCAGAGGCGCTCGGCATGTTCGGCATCGGCATCGAATCGCTCGGCCGCGAGCGCTGCCGCGGCGCCGAAACCGGCGCAGAGCGCGGGCGAGACGGTGCCCGAGCGCATACCCTGCTCTTGCGCGCCGCCAAACATCAAGGGCGGCAGGTCGACGCCGTCCTTGATCCAGAGCGCGCCGATGCCCTTGGGTCCGTGAATCTTGTGCGCCGATAGCGCGATCAGGTCGGCGCTGTCGGGAATCGCGACGCGACCATAGCCCTGCACCGCGTCGCAGAGCAGCAGGCTGTTCTTTGCATGCACGGCGGCGGCGAAATCGGCGACCGGCTGGATCGTGCCGACCTCGTTGTTCACGAGCATTGTCGCAACGATGCCGTTTTCGGGGATTAGCGTATCATCGGGCGGCAGCGCGAGCCCCGCGCCATCGACCGGCAGGATATTTGCGTTCAGCCGCTCGAGGCATTGCAGCGAGGCCGCATGTTCGACGCTGAGCCCCGCGACGCCGCCCGGCTTCGCTTCGGCGCCACGCAGCAGCGCCCAGTTGAGCGCCTCGGTCGCGCCCGAGGTGAAGAAGGTGCGTCCACCCTTCGGCAGCAGCGCCGCGACCTGATCGCGCGCGACCTCGACCGCCGCCGCAGCGGCGCGGCCGCCCTTGTGCGTGCTCGACGGGTTGGCAAAGCCGTCGCCCTCGCCCGGCCCTTCGAGCCAGCGCAGCATCGCCTCGCGCGCCTCGGGAGCGAGCGGCGTCGTGGCTTGGTAATCGAGGTAAATCATCCGGCGGACAGATCCTTATTGCGAGCGATTCGCAAAAGTTGCAACATGCTACCCGATTTCTATATAGGCGCCATCTTCGCTCCGCCACCCTGCCAGCCCGGCGATTCGGCGGCCAGCCATAAAAGATAAGAGGTGCTCCCATGCCCGACGTGATTTTCCCCGGCCCCGAAGGCCGCATCGAAGGCCGTTTCTCGCCCCCGCCGCGCCCGCGCGCGCCGGTTGCGCTGATCCTCCACCCGCACCCGCAGGGCGGCGGCACGATGAACGACCGCATCACGCAGGCGATGTACAAAAGCTTCGTCGCGCGCGGTTTCGCGGTGCTGCGCTTCAACTTTCGCGGCGTCGGCCGCAGCCAGGGCACGTTCGACAACGGCATCGGCGAGCTCTCCGATGCCGCCTCGGCGCTCGACTGGGTCCAGTCGATCCATCCCGAGGCGCAGACGACGTGGATCGCGGGCTTCAGCTTCGGCGCGTGGATCGGCATGCAGCTTCTGATGCGCCGCCCCGAAATCCGCGGCTTCCTGTCGGTCGCGCCGCCGGCGAACATGTATGACTTCAGCTTCCTCGCCCCCTGCCCCTCGTCGGGCATCATCGTTGCGGGCGGGCAGGACGAGATCGTGCCGCCGAGCGCGGTGCAGAAGCTGGTCGACAAGCTGCGCACGCAAAAGGGCATCACGATCCATCACGACGAGATCCCGCGCGCGAACCATTTCTTCGAGCATGAGCTCGACCAGTTGATGAAGTCGCTCGATAACTATCTGGATATGCGGCTCGCGCCCGATTCGCCGATCCGCTGACGAAATGCTCCTCCCTGTCGCCGCGCGACGGGGAGGGTTATTTCACCGGCACCAGCCAGATCGCGACATTCGCGAACATCACCAGCGCCGCGATCAGCATCAGCAGCGCGCGGCGACGGTCACCCTTGCGAAAAACATAGACGGCGCCGCCGGTCAAAAGGACGCCGGTCAGCATCAGGACGGACATGATCGTGTCGGACATGGGGCGGCTTTATCGGCACCGTCACAAATTTGCCACCTCGCTTATGGCCAATCCGCGTGGCTTCGCCTAAAGGGCGCTCATCGATTCCCTATCGCCCCGCGGGAGCCGCATCATGCGCATTGCAATAGCCTCTGACCACGCCGCCTGGGAGCTGAAAGCCGCTCTCGCCGACTGGCTTCGCGAAGCCGGCCACGAAGTCGAGGATCTCGGCACCAACGGCCCTGACAGCGTCGACTATCCCGATTTCGGCTACGCCCTCGGCCAGGCCATCGCCGACGGCCGCGCTGAGCGTGGCATCGCGCTGTGCGGATCGGGCATCGGCATTTCGATTTCGGTCAACCGCAACCCCGCCGCGCGCTGCGCGCTGGTCGGCGAACCGCTGTCGGCCAAGCTGTCGCGCGAGCATAATGACGCGAACGTCATCGCGATGGGCGCGCGTCTGACCGGTATCGACATGGCCAAAGCCTGCCTCGACGCCTTCCTCACCACCGATTTCGCCGGCGACCGCCACGCGCGCCGCGTCGACAAGCTTTCCAATCCGCCCCAACTGGAGACCAGCCGATGACCACAGACACGCTCGCCAAGCCCATCAAGTCGGCCGGCTATTTCACCGACGGCGTCGGCACCGTCGACCCCGCGGTCGCGGCGGCGATGAAGCATGAGCTGACCCGCGAACAATATCAGATCGAACTGATCGCGTCGGAGAATATCGTCTCGAAGGCGGTCCTCGAAGCACAGGGCAGTGTCTTCACCAACAAATATGCCGAGGGCTATCCCGGCCGCCGTTACTATCAGGGCTGTGCGCCGTCGGACGAGGTCGAAACTCTCGCGATCGACCGCGCCAAGCAGCTGTTCGATTGCGGCTATGCCAACGTCCAGCCGCACTCGGGCGCGCAGGCAAACGGCGCCGTCATGCTCGCGCTGACCAAGCCCGGCGCGACGATCCTCGGCATGAGCCTCGACGCCGGCGGCCACCTGACCCACGGCGCGCCGCCCGCGATGTCGGGCAAATGGTTCAACGCGGTGCAGTATGGCGTGCGCGCCGACGACCATCTCGTCGATTTCGACCAGGTCGAAGCGCTCGCCAAGGAGCATCGCCCCGCGCTGATCATCGCTGGGGGCTCGGCCTATCCGCGCACGCTCGATTTCGCGCGTTTCCGCAAGATTGCCGATGACGTCGGCGCGCTGCTGATGGTCGACATGGCGCATTTCGCGGGCCTCGTCGCTGGCGGCGCGCATCCTTCGCCGATGGAGCATGCGCATGTCGTCACCACGACGACGCACAAGACGCTGCGCGGCCCGCGCGGCGGCATGATCCTGACCAATGACGAAGCGATCGCCAAGCGCATCAATTCGGCGGTCTTCCCCGGCCTGCAGGGCGGCCCGCTGATGCATGTCATCGCCGCGAAGGCCGTGGCGTTCGGCGAAGCGCTGCGTCCCGAGTTCAAGGATTATGCGAAGGCGACGATCGCCAATGCGCAGGCGCTCGCAAACCGGCTGAAGGCGCGCGGCGCCGACGTCGTCGCGGGCGGCACCGACACGCACCTCGCGCTGATCGACCTACGTCCGCTGGGCGTCACCGGCCGCGATGCCGACGAGGCGCTCGAACGTAGCGCGATCACCTGCAACAAGAACGGCATCCCCTTCGACCCGCTGCCGCCGGTGAAGACCAGCGGCATCCGCGTCGGATCGCCCGCGGGCACGACGCGCGGTTTCGGCATCGCCGAGTTCGAGGAAATCGGCGATATGGTCGCCGATGTGCTTGAGGCACTGCGCGACAAGGGCGAGCATGGCGACGCCGATGTCGAGGCGAACGTCCGGGGCCGCGTCCGCGCGCTGTGCGAACGCTTCCCCATCTATCAGGGATAAGGCGATGGCACGGCAGCACCCCGAAGAACCGACGCTGGTCGAACTCTCGATCGAAGAGGTCAAGGCGATGGGCAAGCAAGGCTTGGCCCATCCCTCGACGCGCCCGGTGTTGACCGGCGGTGCCGTCGGCGCAATCGCGGGCGCGGTGCTGCCTGTCGTGTCGTGGCCCGTCGGCCTGCTCGCCGGCGCCGCGATCGCGCTTTACACGCGGGTGAAACGCTAGCCCATGCGCTGCCCCTATTGCGGCCATGAAGACAGCCAGGTGAAGGACAGCCGTCCGACCGAGGACGGCGCCGCGATTCGCCGCCGCCGTCAGTGCGAGGATTGCGGTGCGCGCTTCACAACTTTTGAACGCATCCAGCTTCGCGAAGTCGGGGTCACCAAGGCCGACGGCCGCCGCGAGCCTTTCGACCGCGAAAAATTGATGCGCAGCATCCAGATCGCGTGCCGCAAGCGCCCGATCGACGGCGCGCGCATCGAACGGCTGGTGTCGGGCATCCAGCGCCAGCTCGAAACCTCGGGCGAGAGCGAAGTGCAGGCGCAGCAGATCGGCGGCATGGTGATGGAGGCGCTGAAGGGCTTCGACAGCGTCGCCTATATCCGCTTCGCCAGCGTCTATCGCGAGTTTACCGAGGCAAAGGACTTCGAGGAATTCGCTTCCTCGGTCACCGAGGCGGCGCGGCCGATCAAATGACCGCGGCCGCCCCGCCCCCCGTCATCGTCCTCGTCCGTCCGCAGCTTGGTGAGAATATCGGCAAGGCGGCGCGCGCGATGCTCAATTTCGGGCTTACCGAACTCCGCCTCGTCACCCCGCGCGACGGCTGGCCCAACCCCGACGCCGGCCCGGCATCGGCGGGCGCCGACATCGTGCTGGCCGAGACGAAAGTTTTTGACAGCCTGGCCGAAGCGGTCGCCGACTGCACCACCATCTATGCCACCACGGTGCGCAAGCGCGGCGTGATGAAGCCCGTGCTGACCCCCGAAGCGGCGGCGCGCGAGGTTCATGCCAGCGCGGGCCGCTCGGCCTATGTCTTCGGCGCCGAACGCTCGGGACTCGAAACCGACGATGTCGCGCTCGCGCACGCGATCGTCACGGTGCCGATCAACCCCAAATTCGCGTCGCTCAACCTTGCGCAGGCGGTGATCCTGCTCGCCTATGAATGGTCGAAGGGGATCGCGCTGGCGAGCCCGCCAGAGGTGCCGCTCGACCCACCGGCGCCGCACGGCGAACTCGAACAATTGATCGAACATCTGACGCGTGATCTCGACGCCAGCGGCTATTTCGTCCCGCCCGAGCGGACCGAGGCGACGCTGCGCACCTTGCGCACCGCGCTGACCAAGACGGGATGGTCGCACAACGACATCAGGATGATGCACGGAATCGTGACGGCACTTGGCAGAAAACCCAGGTCCGGATAACGAAGACGCATTCCTCGCTGAAAGCTGGTCCGAAACCAGTTTGCCGTACCATCATCCGCACCGGCAGCCGCGTCGCCAAACGCGAATGACGCACTCGGGATCAATAGGATCGCCGGGCCGACGAGACCGGTAAATGGATGTTTCAATACAAGAATTGACAATCGATATTTGGCATGCTGCATGTCAAATCATCGCTCGCCTTGCCGACGGCCCGGCGACAATCCCCAGGAGTTTGATTTCATGATGAGCCTACTGCTTTCGCTCGCCCTCGCGGCGGCAGGAGCCGACGCCGCGAACACCGAGCCGGCGACCGAAACCGCGGCAAAACCCTTAAAAATCAAGCCGAAACTGATTTGCCGCCGCGTGGCCAACACTGGCAGCCGCCTGCCCGAACGCGAATGCCGTACGCAGGAAGACTGGGATCGCCAGGCCGACATCATCAGCAAAAGACTGAGCAACGAGAAATAAATGCCGTTGGTCGGCGTTTCCGAGGCGCCGGTCGAACGGGTGCTTGGCGATTATGCCAAGACAAGGAGAGTGCGGTTTCGACAACCCCTTGGCTATTGCGGGAAATATCCCTAGGAAGCCACACCCCTCCAAGGAGCGAATATTGTTATGATCTCTGCGATACTTTCCCTGGCCCTTGCCGCAACGTCGCCGACTGTGGCCGCGGATTCGCCTGCAAAGCCAGCCAAACCCAAGAAGGTTTGCGAAAAGGTCGAAGTCACCGGCAGCACGGTGCCAAAGCGCGTGTGCCGCACGGTCGTCGAACCCGCAAAGCCGAAGGAAGAAGCGGTGCAGGCTGTCGTCGCGCAGCCCGCGGGCGGTAGCACCAACTAAGCCCGGCGGTCAGCTATCGGCGCGCAGGCGGTCCCACTGGGTCGCCTCATAGGCGATCGATTGTTCGACCAGTTCGTTCCACACGGCGCGAAGTCGCTCGGGTTCCAGCCCGGCGGCTTCGGCTTCGCGCGCGACATTGTCGAGCACCTGGGCCTTGCGGACTTCGTCGCGAACGGCGCCCCGGTCGGCCTTGATGCGCGCCGCTGCATCCATATAGCCAAAGCGGCGAACGAGCAGCGCGACGAGCGCGCGGTCGACCTCGTCGACCCCGGCGCGGACATCGATCATGGTTTCGCACTGTTCGGGAAGTTTCGCGGACGTCATGCGCGCTGCCTTTAGCGGCTTTTTCGCCGCTGTCGAGCGGGTGGCTTGATGCTTGACTTTACGCCTCCCCCCGTCTAACCGCGCGCCTTCGCAATGGACCCCGCACCCCGGTGAAGCGGCGGTCGCATATGGCATTGGCTCATATGGTGCGACCCGGGAACCGCCGAAATCCTTCGGCACACAGCATATTGGAGACGACATATGTCGAAGCGCCAGAGCGCCAAGTATAAACTCGACCGCCGGATGGGTGAAAACATCTGGGGTCGCCCGAAGAGCCCGGTCAACCGCCGCGAATATGGCCCCGGCCAGCACGGTCAGCGCCGCAAGGGCAAGATGTCGGACTTCGGCATCCAGCTCCGCGCGAAGCAGAAGCTGA